>JAAIGF010053240.1_pt1 | contig 652326 bp, 552 predicted proteins | sample 6487441 | NCBI WGS metagenome assembly JAAIGF01 (sample SAMN13974129, study PRJNA590717) | phyllosphere metagenome | biome: pepper field; feature: multiple bacterial spot infested pepper fields; material: pepper leaves; isolation source: leaves from pepper fields | host: Capsicum annuum ...
CCGCCGAGCTGAGTCTTGTTCAGCTGGCCGGTGGCGTTGTTGAGGATTAACCCCTCTTTGCCGACGTTGTAGTCTTTGAACTGATTATGGGAAATCCCGGCGCCGTTCGGCGTGGCGATATTCACCACCGGCACGCCGTTGGCCGCCTTATCCATGTTCGTCCCGCTGGTCACCGGATTAATGGTGGCGGAGATGGCGGGCAGCAGCGGCTGCCAGGCAATCAGGCCACACACCAGATAAGTCAGCAGGCGCTGCGAGGCGCGCAGCGGATGAAGTCGATTGTCCATAATCATTTCCTGAGAAATAACAATAAATTAAAGCCGCGTTAACGGGGAGGAAACGCGTAAAGGTATAAGTAAAATATGTTCAGCCCACACGGAAAAACTCTGGGTAAAAGAGTCCTGGCGAGCAAATAATGGACCATAGATTACCATTAATATTTAGAAATACACTTCACCGGAACTAATAAAAGATAAAAATCAGGAAATTTTAGTTAAGAAAAAACAGGAAGTGGTGCAAACAAAAACCTGAAGAAAACGATACCAGGATGGGCATCAAGCAGAACGATGACACTTTAACAACGCATGCCAGCTGCTAACACTTTCATTACAGTTACAGAATTACTAACTCAATAAAATCTGCGCAATGGAATTAAGTCAAATAAACGATATTTTTGCAATGAGAACCATACACCACTGAACCACTCCACATGACTCCATGCCCCAGGCCATATTCCCCCTGGCATTTAATTATTTAAAAGCGAAAAAAAAGTCGTGGATCGCTAAACCACATGATCGTTTACTATTTATTTAAAAATAGCAGAACTAAGTCGCCCCGCGACTCACGCCTTTGTTATCACGCTGTATATTAGTCCTGACACCAAAAGGAAAGAAGTTAGCTCATCAGGCAATGAACGCATTGTCATATATAAGGAGATGAATGATGATAATGATCAACAGGTCATCAGAGGGTGTCACTGATGATCTTAACTGGCTGACAATTCAGGAAGCAGCAGATCTCTCAACGCAGTCAAAGGCGAGAAAACTGACGTGCGCTGATATTTACCGCCATGCCCTGCATGGCGATATTAATCTCTCTGTCTATTTCCAGTCGCCGGTAACATTAAGAAGGATTTGCACAAGCCAAAATAAGGTGAAACTGCGGGAAATAGATAATTCTCCCATCAATCGTCTGTGCTTTCTTGAGAAAAACAGCTTCCTGAATAACCGAAACCTGATCGTCAGCACGGAGAGGTGCGAGATCAACCCCGCACAACAGATCATCGATACCACACTATTCGGACACGAATACGTTCTGGTGCAACGCTCACTGGCTCAGTGCCTTGGCATTCCACAGCCGATAACGGCTAATGTGCTCAACTATGGTCTTAGCGTCAGCCTACATGGTGAGCTCTTCCAGATTTTCGAGGACAGCACCTGGCAAAAAAGAATCCAGAAACAGATCATGCGACTTCCCCGCGACATCGCCATGCAAATTGCTGAGCAAGTGAGTGCCGTATATGGCGGTATCTCCAGCTTCCCGCAAAGAGGTGTTTTCCCCGTTTACGATTTACCGAAAGACGCCTGCTTTGTAATCAGACACAGCGAGCTTGAAAAATTAATGAGCCCGCCAGTCAAAAATGACACCCACCAGCCATCGTCGACACGCATATCAACCCCGATATCACGCTTCTTCTGGCTTGCCTGCAAGCATAATAACGTTATCAGTCCGTTAATCAGCCAGCCCAACACGTTGCTGTCCATTTTTGAACAGTGGGCGAAAAGCGACGGTATTACCGACAGGCTCAGCGGAGACACCTTAAAAGCAGCGCTTGAACGCGGCTCCCCTCCCCCTGTTTCGGCAGAAAAATAATATGACGTCACGCTATTCACCCTGAAAACCCGTATTAAGGATTGAGATATCCGCAGTACGGGTTCCGCTGCTTTTCCTGCTGCATCCTGTGTGTTCTTTTGGCATCTCCGGTCATATTCCGCAACAGCACTGGAGGAAGCGATGAAAACACATCAGTTATTACGCCTGCATCAGATTGAAGAAAAAACCGGTCTGAAGCGCTCGCAAATCTACCTGTATATGAAAGACGGCAGCTTTCCGCGATCCATCAAAATCGGCCCGGCGAGCGTGGCCTGGCTCGAATCTGAAATAGACGAGTGGATAAACCTTAAATTAGCCGAACGCCCGGTGGTGAAGGAAGGAAGACGCTTATATGACTTACCCGTTTTAGCAAAGACTCATCATGGTCAGGATAAGACTTTTCCACGCGGGTCATCAATATGCTGCTCCGCCACGTCATAACGAATCCCTTCACGATTCAAGATACGGACATGTTTCACCACGGTCGCCAGCGCTTTCAAAAACGTTTCTGAATGCTCATGGCGCTCATAGGCTTCTATGTTCGTCCAGCCTTCGGACAGATGGAATGCGTCCGGATTTACCAGGTCCTGAGAAAATGCATAGAAGACGCAGCCCGGTAGCTGTTGCGCAGCCTGCATTTCTGGTTTTACTGCATCAATAAAGGTTTGGCGGTCATCAGGGTGTACGCGATAATAAGCGCTGACGATGATTTCAGTCGGTTGGGTTTTATCATGATCGCCCGCTGAAGAAATGCGTTTATCAGTTGTGTTCAGACTCATTTTTCTCTCCGGATATCTTCGGTTAAATGCAGAAACAGATTACTGGGTGGGGTCAGACGGGCTGCTCGCCACTAAAAGCACGCCATGCGGCGAGCGTATCCAGCGATTCACGCAGCAGTTTGATTTTTCCCTCTTCCGCCACCAGACGTCCGGCATAGGTCTGCTTGTATATCCGATCAGTTCCGGCCAGAGCGGCTTCTACGCTGTATTCGCCAAATGCCTGTGTCGGTGTATCGATGAAGAACTGGATATTGCGGAAACGAAAATCCGGGACTTTAACCAATAATCCGGCAATGAAGCCTTCGATTTCAGCGGGCCCCTGCACGCGATGTGGCAGGTCCAGCGTCTGCAGATAGGGCAATTCCAGCACGCCGTCTGCGGCAAAAAGGGCCGCGGCGGTTTTAGGATCCTGAATGCTGTCCAGGTAATTCTGAAGTAACTGCACGGCTGTTTTCATGGTAAGAGTGCTCCTGTTGACAGTGCCGAACGCATGTTGGCGGCGTGAAGCAACAATAATCAAACTCAGAAGCAATCAAAACAGCAAAGAATGAAACTCATGATTTCATAAATGTAATGATGTCCAGGTCTTGAGAGCAAGGTTAGTCTGGCCAGCGCCATTCAGGTTCACTGAGATGTCTGGCAAAGAAGTCCGACAGCACCCTGACCTTCAGCGGACGGCTACGGGAGGTAGGGGTGACAAAATAGAGTCCGCCCTGTGTCATCGACCATTCCTCAAGCAGATGCACCAGACGCCCCTCTTTCAGATACTCTGCGGCAATAAATTCCGGCAGTTCAGCAATCCCCTGGCCTGCCAGTAGCGGCGGAAGCAGTGCATCGGAGTTGGTTACCCGCAGCGGGCCGTTCGGGACAATGTCCTCCTGCGCGCCGGAAGCATGGGTAAACCGCCATACCTGGCTTCGTGCCCGCCAGGCATAGCTGAAGCACTGCCGGGCTGTGAGGTCACGCGGATGGTGTAGCATACCCTGTTCAGCGAGATAAGCCGGTGAGGCCACCAGATATTGTGTCACCGCACACAGCCTGCGCGCCACCAGCGAGGAGTCCGGCAGCGCTGCAATACGTAATGCGGCGTCAAAGCCTTCGGCGATCAAGTCGACTGACGCATCTGACAGATGCAGATCCACACTCAGTTCAGGGAACTGGCGGATAAGTTCCGGCATCAGCGGCGCAACCCAGCGTAAGCCAAAAGACATGGGTACCGCTAAACGTACCTGACCACGTGGTTGCACCGACAATTCGTGGGCTTCGCTTTCCACCTCTTCAGCCTGGCGGTAGATCTCTGACGCCTTCGCGGCCATGCTCTGACCAAACTCGGTTAAAGCAAGCTGGCGCGACGTCCGGTTAAACAGTCGACCGCCCAGCCGCTCCTCCAGTCGTGCTACCGCGCGTGACACGGTGGGGACGGAAACGCCCATTGCTCTGGCCGCTGCGGCAAAAGAGCCTTCCTCTGCCACTTTCGCAAACATCGCGAGTCCTTCGAAATCGGGGAATCTTTTCATTTCAAATCTGCAATGATGAATTTCAAATCATTCTATTTTGAAAGTTATCGCCCGTCGATATGCTTCTCTCATCGAGACAACAACCGCTGTCACCAGCGACGCCGACTCAGGCCATTAACTCATCACAGGAATAAACAAATGAAAACTCACTGCATCGCTTCAACGCTTTTCGCCTCTTCACTGCTGCTGGGCGCTGCCAGCATCTCTGCGTCGGCCTTCAGTGCCGAGCATACGCCGCTGGTCACCATTTCAGGGGTAGATCACGCGGGCATCAACGTCCCTGACACTGGCAAAGCCATCGCATTTTTCCAGGCCACCTTCGGGGCGACGCTCGAATCCGATATTACCCCGGGGGATATCCCGGGGACGTGGAAAGCGGCCTTTAACTGGCATGAGTCCAGTGACCTCAAACGTTTTGTCATGATGCGCCTGCCAGATGGCACGGGTGTGGAGCTCTTCCAGTACAGCGGTAAGCAGATCAGCCATGAACGACCTCATCAGGATGATGATGGGGCGACGCATATCGCGCTGAAAACGCATGATGTGCCATCCAGCTTTAAGGCCATCCAACAAGCCGGGCTGAAAACCCTGAATGAGCCGGTGACCAACGCCGATGGCACACAGTGGTTTTACTTCCTGACGCCGTGGGGCTCGCAGATTGAGCTGGTGGGCAAAGTGAAAACAGCAAACTGACAGGCAACAGAGATGAAAAAGCTATTCATTAAAACCTTACTGCTGGCAGGCACAAACAACGTACTTGCGGAGAACACAACCATGAACACCACGATGACTCAGGTCGCACCTTCCGGTCTGCAGCAGCTCATCGATCGCCACTTTGCGATCTGGAACAACACCGATGCCGCTGAGCGGGCAAAAGCGTTTGCTGCGGTTTACACATCGAACTTTTTCGTTGCCGATCACGATGGTTTGAATGAGGGCACGGAACACGTTAATGCCGCCATCAGTAAAGTGCAGTCACAGCATCCGGGCTTCATCTTCACCCCGGCACCTGCCGAGTGGAATCACGGTATTGCCCGTGTGACCTGGGGCTATGGCACGAAAGACAATCCGCACCTGGTGCGCGGCGAGGATGTCTTTACGCTCAGCGACGGCAGACTGTCGAGCGCACGCGTTTTTATCAGCAAATAACGCGGTTTGACTGCCATGTTCATTATCCACTGGCGTGGAAAGTGTTTTCCAGATTCGTGCATTTTTCTGCACTAATCAATGTCGTTACAGTGCTAACCGAAATCAGCAGCCTGGCTTTCACTGTAACCCGATGACTCAAATAGCATATTCATACTTTGACTAAGGAATTTCACCATGAGTAAAAAACTTTCAGAAAAAATAGCGTTAGTCACCGGCGGCAGCTCTGGCATCGGCCTGGCATCAGCGCAGGAGCTGGCAAAACAGGGCGCGAAAGTGTACATAACCGGCCGCCGTCAGGAAGAACTTGATGCTGCGGTGGCCCTGATTGGATCTTCAGCCACTGGGATCCGGGCGGATGCCTCTGTTCTGAGCGATCTCGATACTGTGTTTTCCGCCATCGCGAGTGAATCAGGTAAACTTGATGTGCTTTTCGCGAATGCCGGTGGCGGTGACATGATGCCGCTGGGCGCTATCACTGAAGAGCACTTTGACCGTATTTTCGGCACAAACGTGCGTGGCGTACTGTTCACCGTTCAGAAGGCACTTCCGTTGCTGACCAATGGTGCTGCCATCATTCTAACCGGCTCAACGGCTGCGGCTAAAGGAACAGCCAGCTTCAGTGTTTACAGCGCGAGTAAAGCCGCGGTGCGTAACCTGGCTCGCTCGTGGGCACTTGACCTGAAGCACCGTGGCATCCGCGTCAATGTGGTTAGCCCGGGCCCCATTCGCACGCCCGGCCTCGGGGGGCTTGTCCCTGAAGAGCATCGCCAGGGTTTGTTTGACACGCTGGCAGCGGGCGTGCCGCTGGGCCGCCTGGGTGAACCGGAAGAGATCGCTAAAACAGTGGCGTTTCTGGCCTCTGACGATGCGAGTTTCATTAACGCATCGGAAATATATGTAGACGGTGGGTTAGCTCAGATTTAATCACTATTAAATTGAAAATACTCAATTTTTATAACGCATGCGACAGGTTTTTTAATATCTGCCGGCGAACAGCCTTGAGTCATAAATTTCATCGCGATTTATTATGACCAAATGATGCACTGCCAATAAAGTGTTAAGGGCCGCATAAAGCGGCCTTTGCTTTGAGGTATGAATACACGAGTAAACTTAATCTCCACGGGTGTACCACATCATAAGATATGATTTAGCGGCAGTGGAGCGGGTTCTTTTATTACCTGAATGGCAAAAGTGCTCCTGATGTCCCTTACGCCAGGCAGTTGCAGCAATACGGTAGTGTGAAAAACTTCATATGCTTTCAAATCAGGTACTACCACATGTAAAAGGAAGTCAGAATCTCCTGATACCAGATATGCAGAGATCACTTCCGGCAGTCGGCCCAGCGCCTCTCTGAGCTGGATTGCCTGTTCATGATCGTGCTTCTCAACCTTAAGCCCAACCATCACAGTTACTCCCAGGCCCACCTGCTCTCTGTCTAAACTGGCGGCATATCCTCTGATGATGCCCTGTTTTTCCAGATTCCTGACCCTGCGAAGGCAAGGTGATGCAGAAAGGCCAATTTTTTCTGAAAGCTCAATGTTAGATAGCCTGCCATTTGTCTGAAGTGCTGTAAGGATTTTTCTGTCAAATGAATCGAGCTTGAAAGTTGGCATATTCAGACCTCTTATTATCCTGATGCGCAATATTATGCCAATAATGGGCATTTATCTATTTATAATGGCAAGGACATGCGCTGAGTTCTGGCGGTAGAATTTATACAAATCCCCCTCATCACAGGCTTCCTATGTCTGATTATTATTTATTTGCGCTGTCACTGGTGCTCATCTTCTCGTTACCCGGACCCGATATGATTCTGCTTCTGCAGACCAGCTCAACAGCAGGAAAACAGGCAGGATTTCTGACGGTACTCGGCCTGGGCACAGCCAAGCTTTGCCACGTCATTCTGACTGCGCTGGGGCTGGGAACATTGTTCAGGGTTGTTCCCGTCTCTTTTGAAATCGTGAAATATGCCGGTGCGGCTTATCTGTTCTGGCTGGGTGTGAAAATGTTGCGTCCGGCAAGCTTTTTTCACACTCCCGATACGCCCGGGGGAATGCGTATTCACAGGGGGTTGCACTATTTTATTAAGGGACTGCTGACTAATCTGCTTAATCCTAAAGCCCTGCTTTTTACTTCTATTCTGCTGCCACAGTTCATTTCCCCCGAAAAAGGGGGCGTTGCGTTTCAGTTTTTTTTGCATGGAACAGCTCTGCTGGCCGTCGGATTTTTATTTGATATGGCTTATGCCCTGGGTGGAGTTTTGTATGGACATTTTTTAGAAAAAAACCGCCGTTTCCAGCGAATCCAGCAGTTTGCCTTCAGCTTGCTGTTGATCGGCTTTGGTGTGCGTCTCCTGATGATGAGCCATGTATGACGTAAGCCGGCTAAAGCTCTTGATTGCAGTGCGTCAGTACAACCAACTTTTACTCTGGGAAGAGTCCGCTTATGGCACGGAGCGGACAAGTTAACTGAGCTAAACATCCGCTTCGTGCCAAAAGCGGACACTTGAGAAAATGCGATACGTTATTAATGAAGATTATTTCACGCTCTTCTCTTAGTGTTGTGAATTGCTTCATGTCTAAATGTAATAAATAATCTAAAAATTTCAGTTAGTTAATTCTAAATCGCTTTTAGTTGGTTGTTTGCGCATAGCGCCCGGCGGATACCCATTGATGCGCTTAAAAGCTCTGCTAAATGCTGCCTGGGAGGCATAGCCGAGACGTGAAGCTACAGTGTCGATTGAGATCTTGTCGTGAATGATCCAATGACCAGCGAGGCGCATTCGCACTTCCCTTGCATAGCGCAGAGGAGGTATCCCAATGATTGATGTAAAGCGTTCAGCGAACACAGAACGTGACACATGAGACTGGGCAGCAAGCTCAGCAACAGACCACTCCCGACTTGTATCGCGATGGATGGTCAGAATCGCACGGGCAAGCCGCGGATCACGCAGCGCAGCGATAAGGCCAGCGGCATTTTCGCTGCCGTTTTCAATCCATCCACGCACAATCATAGCAGCAGCCACTTCTGCCAGGCGTGCCAGAATACCCGCGAAGCCAGCTCGTCCGGAACAGATTTCAAATTTCATGGCGCCCAGGATGGGAACCAGTCCCGGATATATCTTTTCGTTTGCCTCAACCACTATGGCTTGCGGCATCAGTTTACCCAGGCCCTGCATTCCACCGAGATCGAACTCCATACAGCCATAAAACAGAACTGTGCTGGGAGTCGGATGCGTACTGGGACAGGTATTGATTCCGCTGACGGCCTCACCTAAAGGCGCAGAGCCTAACGTATCGATATGCTGAATTGTACAGCCGACATCCGATATAAGCTGATGCTCTTCACCCTGGGGCATAAATACCATGCTTCCTGCTTTCAGCCCGTGAAGCGCACCATCGTTTGTACGAAGCAAGGCAGTTCCCACAGCGATGTAATGAAAATAGGCGTGGCCCGTTCTATTGCTAAAACCGACACCAAACTCAGTGCCAGTCTGTAAACGGCGGTACTGCACGCCACGCAGGCGCATTTCAAGCAGCAGTTCACTGATGAGTTCGGATGACAGGGCAAAATGTTTATTCACATGTACTTCCGGAGTTTCTGGTAAAAAATCAGGATGTGGCATCATAGATCGTCCGGCTTCTCATCTCTAGACTTTGAACCTGAATTTTTCCTGAAAAGAGTTTGTTATGAGAAATGAAGCAACTGAAGCTTTATCCGCTAGTCTGAATAGTTCAGAACCCAAAGAATCCGCATGGATGGCAGTTATTTCACTGACCATGGGTGTGTTTGGGTTGCTTACTGCAGAATACCTTCCCGCCAGCCTGCTGACACCTATGGCCGCCGATCTTGGTGTGACCGAAGCCCTTGCTGGTCAGGCTGTGACGGTAACAGCAGTTGTGGCCCTGTTTGCTGGTCTGATGGTTCCTCGCCTGACCCGTAATTATGATCGCCGAAATGTCTTGCTTGGTTTTACCGTGCTAATGATTGCTTCCAACCTGCTTGTGGCACTTTCATCAAGCCTGTCAATCCTGTTGGTAATGCGCATTCTGCTGGGTATCGCGCTGGGAGGTTTCTGGAGTATGGCTGCAGCCGTAGCTATGCGACTTGTCCCTGCAAAAAGCGTCCCGCGTGCTCTCTCCATTATTTTTAGCGGTATCGCCGTCGGCACTGTTGTTTCGATTCCGCTGGGGAGTTACTTAGGTGGGCTTTATGGCTGGCGTAGTGCTTTTATCGCTGCAACTGCAGTAGGTGTGCTGACACTAATTTTTCAGCTGTTTACGCTTCCTCGAATGTCTCCGCGCAGAATGGTGATAACGGCGACTGTCATGGATGTGCTTCGCCGCCCAGGCATTGCGATCGGAATGGCAGGATGTGTTATTGCGCATACTGGTCAATATGCGCTGTTTACCTATATTCGTTCGGCTCTTGAAAGTATTACTCATCTTGATGTAGACCATTTGTCTTTAATACTGCTTGGGTTCGGCGTGGCTAATTTTATCGGCACGCTGCTGGCCGGTTGGCTGATGGAAAGAAGTCTGCGTTTTACCCTGATACTGATGCCGGCACTTGTCGGTCTGGCAGCCCTGGGCATGATTTTATTGCCACTGGAAGAAAACGGATTGATATTGCTCGTTGCGTTGTGGGGAATGGCCTTTGGTGGCGTGCCCGTAGCGTGGTCAAACTGGGTAGCACGTTCCGTTCCCGATCAGGCTGAAACCGCGGGCGGGATGGTTGTCGCAGCAGTACAGTCTTCAATTGCTGCTGGAGCTGCGTTGGGAGGCTTACTTTTTAGTATCAGCGGCGTAACAGGAGTTTTCATCACTGCTGGTTGCATAATGTTTCTTGCCACACTCGTTATTGGACTGAAAGTGAAGGTCGCGATGACTTGATCATTTCGAATATGACCCTGTTTTAAATAATGGCCAGCTGAATCCGATGGCTGGCCAGAATAGATGCCTAAAAATTTCCAACACCTTTTCGCTCATACCTGCCCGTCAACTTTGTGCCAGAAGCGGACTTTAATAATATCTATTTATCGATAATTATCACTCAGGAAACTATTTGCGTCCCAGACCTTCATCGCAAATGATACCGAGGCATTAAGCTCTTTGCCTGTTACGCCATCACGCGCTTCAGTTGACAGGCCTATCTCAAAGCTGTGCAAATATATGGCCAGCGCCCGTGCATCGGTGTCTGCGGCCAGTTCGCCCGAATCAATTGCTCTAAGGACGCACTTAAGGAAACCTTCACGGGTACGGGTGCGTCGTGCTTCAAGAATCTGGCCAATATGCTCGTGCCCGGGCGAACAGGTATTAATGGATAACGCAATAAGACAGCCGCTGGGATGCCCCTGCTCTGTTTGCATTTTTGCTGAACGGCGTAACGCCAGTTCAGTAGCCTCACGCGGGTTGAGACTGTCGTCCCAAAGACAATCGTTAACCTGGCCATAAGTTGACGAATAGCAATCAACAACTTCTTCAAACAGCGCCTCCTTCGAACCAAATGCCGCATAAAAGCTCGGTGCCGTTATGCCGTTGCCGAGATTTGCTTTAAGCAAGGCAAGCGAAGTGGACTCATAGCCATACTGCCAAAAAAGGTACATAGCCTGACGAATTGCTTCGTCACGATCGAATGTTCGTGGACGTCCCATCTTAGCCATACCCTCTCCTCGTCTGGCAAATGAAACATAAATACTAATCGATACAGATGTGCTTGACAACCCGCAGGGTGACCTATAGTTTTTAATATATATACCGATCGGTATATATTCACTCACAAAATGATTTTGCGAATTTTTCAGCTATTTCAGTAACATCAAAAAGGGCTCATCGTGCACGCTAATACAGAATTTCCGACCTCCACAACATCACGTAGGTTGCCTCTGGCGCCCTTGCTGGCGTTTGCCATGACCGGCTTTATCGCCATCCTGACCGAGACGCTTCCAGCGGGCCTGCTTCCGGCCATCGGAGAGGGCCTTGGCGTTTCACAGGTAATGGCGGGTCAACTGGTGAGCATCTATGCGCTGGGTTCACTGCTCGCAGCGATTCCGCTAACGGTGCTTACCAGCGGATGGCCCCGTAAAAAGGTGTTGCTGCTGGCGGTAGGAACCTTTGTGGTTTTCAATACGATTACGACCGTTTCGACCAGTTATTCGCTGACGCTTGCGGCTCGCTTTATGTCCGGCGTAGCGGCAGGGTTGGCATGGGGAATACTGGCTGGCTATGCGCGACGCCTCGTTCCGGCTGATTTACAGGGCCGCGCGCTGGCTATTGCTATGGTCGGCATTCCAATTGCTCTGTCATTAGGTACTCCGGCAGGAGCATGGCTGGGCGGCATAATGGGGTGGCGAGTGTCGTTTGGTCTCATGGCAGCGTTGGCGGTTATTTTGTTTATCTGGACATTAGTGGTGGTTCCTGATCTCCCGGGACAACAGGCTGAGCGGCGTTTGCACGTGTGGAATGTTTTCATGATGCCCGGCGTGCGCCCAGTTCTGGCGGTCATCTTTCTATGGATGACGGCCCACAACATTCTTTATACGTTTATAGGGCCGTTCCTGGAGTTGTCGGGCCTGACAGAGAGCATCGGCCTCATCCTGCTAATTTTCGGTCTTACCGCACTTGTCGGCATCTGGATTACCGGAACGCTGGTTGATCGTCACCTCCGTAAACTAGTTCTTCTCAGCCTCGCGGCGCTGGTTGCTGTTTCAGTGGTGCTAGCTGCGGGTATGCGAGAGCAGAGCGTTGTCATGCTGGCGGTCATCGTGTGGGGATGGTCATTTGGCGGCGCGTCAACCCAGATGCAGACAGCCGCGGCTGATGCAGCCGGCAATCATGTCGATGTTGTTCAGGCGATGGTGACCACCGCATGGAATCTGGCTATCGCAAGTGGCGGCGTTGTCGGGGGCGTGCTGCTCAATAATGTCGGTGCGGCATCCTTTCCCTGGGCACTGATGGTCTTTATGGCGGTCGCCTTTCTCATCGCTTACATCGGGAAAACGCATGCTTTCAGGCCAGGCGCCAGAAATCAATAAATGAATCAATGGGCTGGATACCTATAATTATGTCCAGCCTTAATACAGCGGGGGGCGATGTAATTTATGACAGTTATGTCCGCTTCTCGCTCACAACGGAAGTCCTGCCACCCAGACCTCTCCCCTTCGAGCGAAAAGCGGACACAATTGTCCCAGGGATTATTGACCCGCCCCTTCAACTAATACAAACGTTCCGGTAGCAGCGCCTACGCGTATTGCTCTGGCTTTCTGGTATTCAGGGCTTTCATAAAAACGCCGGGCCTCGTTAAAGGAAGTGAACTCAAAGACGACATGCCGTTCATGGGATTCTCCTTCAAGGTTTTCATATTGCCCGGACCAGGCAATGATTTTTGGATTGAAAGCCTGCATTGCCTCTCCTGCTGCTCGGGCATATTCAGAGTATGTGACTGGATCGGTTACGGTCACATGAGCGATTAAGTAGCCTTTATTCATTTCTCTTTATCCTTATTAAGTGATAGCGCATTCAGGTTAACCACAAAGCCAGCAGTGAATAAGCTGACGAGGTTTGTTTAATTCGGTATCTTGGCTGTGAAAGATTTTGGGTAACGTTCTGCATCCTGAACTTCGATCATCCATGCCGGATAATGGGGAGGCATAGAGCTAATCGCATCAAGATGTGCCAGTTCCTCGGCTGTCAGAATAATGTCGGTTGCAAGAAGATTATCTCTGAGCTGAGCAAGCCGTTTGACGCCGATTATTACGCTGGTGACATCGGGTTTGGCAAGTAACCATGCGAGCGCAATCCGGCTAACCGATACCGCGCGTTTGTCCGCAATGGCGCGCATTGCATCTAAGCATTTCCAGGCCAGGTCGCGATCGACGGGCGGGAAATCAAATTTATTACGCCGGGCATCGCTCTCCGCTGCTGCACCAGGGCTAAACTTTCCGGAAAGTAACCCGCCAGCGAGAGGTGACCAGACGAGCAGCCCCATCTTCTCCTCACGCACCAGCGGTACTAACTCCCGCTCAACGTCACGTCCGGCAATGGAATAGTAGGCCTGAAGTGTCTCGAATCTGGTTGCCTTAAGCGCTTCACTCAGGCCAAGCGATTTACCCAGTCTTCCTGCTGACCAGTTGGATACACCAACATACCTGACCAGTCCCTGACGTGTCAGATCGTCTAGCGCACGCATTGTCTCCTCAATAGGTGTGACCGGATCGCTCACGTGTATCTGAAACAGGTCAATATGGTTGACCTGCAATCGTTCCAGGCTTCTCTGCACTGAATCATGATATGCCCACGAGATGCCCCCTTATCATTAGGTCCGGGCCCCATCACGCCACCGGTTTTAGTGGCAAGGATAATATCGCTACGCTTTACTCCCAGCTCTCTTAACGCCACACCCGTAATATGCTCAGACTGGCCGAAGGAATAAATGTCTGCTGTATCAATAATGTTAATGCCGCCCGCTAATGCCTGTGCGATTAGCTGATTAGCTTCCTCCTGTTCTACTGCACCAATTGCAGACCACCTACCCGCATTTGCGTTGCCGCCTAAGGTCATGGTGCCCAGGCACAATTCAGAAACGAACATCCCGGTTCTGCCAAGCTGGTTATATTTCATCTGATTCGCCTCTTTATTTAACGATGTCACGCATCAATGAGATGAAACCTGGCTGCGATATGGGCTACACGATCGCCATAACGGCGTGCCGTTTCGAGATCGCCTGAAGACATCTCTTCAGGTGAAGCATCAGCGGGGGTTTGTGCCATTGGGCCAATATTCGATCCCATCCGGTTAAGGTCATCGCGTAACGAAGCTTTGGTATTAGACGATTTAATGTCCATGTTGACCCAAATGCCGCCATGCTGACCGGCTAGCAAAAAGAAGTAGGCCAGGGTATTCAGCTTGTCGCCATTAATGCTGGCGCTGTTAGTAAAGCCGCCAAAAATTTTGTTGACCCACTTACCTTCAAACCAGGGTTTGGACGAGGCGTCAGCAAATTTCTTGAACTGCCAGCTGGGCCCTCCCATATAAGTGGGCGAACCAAACAAAATGACGTCTGCCTCACTGAGTTTTTCCCAGTCTTTCTCGGCAATATTTCCTTCTGCGTCTATAGCTATCAGAGTGGCACAGGCGCCTTCAGCCACGGCTATGGCCATTCGTTCCGTATGACCGTAGCCAGAGTGATAGATAACAACAGCGTTAATAGTTTTCAGGTTATGAGACATGTTGGTTGCCTTACAAAAAACTTATGCCGGACAGGCGGTGTGAATACAGTCTATTAAGTATTAATATCTGCATAAATATCCAAAAAAAACACACACTGTTATTCGATGAGTGAACAATGAAGAACCTCGAAGCATTGACCATTTTTGCGCGCGTTGCAGAAATGAAGAGCTTTACTCAGGCGGCAGAAAGTCTGGGCATCCAGAAAGGGCGTGCCTCATTGGTGATCCGTGAGCTGGAACATGATGTAGGTGCAACGCTATTGCACCGGACGACAAGGACCGTGCAGCTGACTGAAGATGGGCGGTCTTTTTACTTGCGGGCGCGCGATCTGTTATCGGAAGCAGAAGAACTGCAGTCAATGTTCACTGAAACAGGTATGCCACTGCGTGGACGGTTGCGCGTTGACATGCCTACTGTACTGGCGCAGAGCGTAGTGATCCCTGCTCTGCCTCAGTTACTCGACGCACACCCTGAACTGGAGCTGGAGCTCTCAAGTACTGACCGCCGTGTTGATTTGGTCCACGAAGGATTTGACTGTGTTGTTCGTCTGGGACCCATTGTGGATGAAACGTTAATTGCCAGACCTCTGGGACATCTGCGCATGATCAATGCGGCAAGTCCAGGCTACCTTGAACGCTTCGGTATACCAAAGACGATAGACGATCTTCTTATTCAGAGACACCGGATGGTTCATTACACGCGAAATTTTGGTGCCAGGACCGATGGATGGGAGTATCCGGCTGCCGACGGCTACAAGTCGTTGACGCTACCTGGCGCGATAAGGGTCAACAGCGTGCCGGCTTATCATGATGCAGGACTGGCCGGTTTAGGCCTAATTCAGGGAGGATATTCCTCACTCCTGCCGCATATTAAGCGTGGTGCCCTAATGGAGGTCCTTGCTGATTTTCGCCCCCAGCCCCTCACAGCCTCTTTTGTGGTCGCGCACCGGCGCAACTTATCGCAACGTGTAAGAGCCTTTATGCTCTGGATAGAAGAAATATTAAAACCCTATTTTGACTAACGTCAGCATCGAGTATTGATACAGGAAAATGGAGATTGTACTGTCCGCTTAGGCACAAAGCGGACATCCAACTTCATACCCAGCCTGGCCCTCCGGCTTCCCGTTTTACTCGGTCGTCAGCCCGACCGGGCTAATTGGTAAAGCGTCAAGCTGCTCCAGAAATGGCGTTCCGGGCCTGTCGGCAAAGGTCTGATGGCGTTGTAGCTAAAGCCAACATTTGGGTTCTTGTCGCGTGGATTCACTGCAGATGCGTTTCTAAAAGACGGAATATCACGAAACTTTTTAACTAAGCCATCTTGATAAACCACTGCTCAGAATGAGCCCGGCTAGCTTGTCGGGGCGATTAAGGTAAGGAAAACGCCTTCCGGCTTTACTAGCAAAATTAGAGCATCAGCGGTGTAGGCCGCCCCCGGATGCTCTGATAAAAGAAGCGGCTTACCTTAATGCCGTGCTGCTCCCGCTTTAAATAATTTTGCTTGTATCAGGTAGATTCCGGGTAATCCCTAACGTGGCATGCCTTAAGCCTAAAGCAGCCGCCTCATTCGCCATTAATCCTTTAGGGCACTCATTACGGAAGGGTACGCGGTAATTGCTTGTGAAAAATCTGAATAGGCCGGATATGCATCTTGCATGTTAAAACCGATCTCATGACCCCAGTTGAAAAAAACTAACAAATAAGGATCAACAACAGTAAACGACTCGCCAACGGCAAAGCGGTTACCTAATTCAGACTCAATGGTTTTAAATGCATCAGCCACCCGCTCCCTCGCTTTTCTTTGAATCGAATCATGCAGAGATGGATCTGCAGTGAAACGCTGCGGCCTGAATAATCCCCCAAATGCCTGACCATGAACTTCGCCAGATAACCAGCACATCCATTCCAGCACGCGTACCTGGTCTGATGGGGTCACGCCGAGAAGTCCCTTTTCCGGAACCAGCTGCGAGATAGCAAAAGCTATGGCGGGCGTTTCAGTCACAACGACATCGTCGATTGCTAAAACAGGCACACGCTGTTTGGGGTTGATCCTGGCAAAGGCGGCGCTTTGGGTCTCCTGCTTTTGCACCGATATTTCAGTAGCGGTGAACGGCAGTTCAGCCTCGTAAAGAAGGGCGTGCGTCGCCAAGGAACATGAACCAGGAGAAAACCAGAATTTGATGTTACGCATAAAAAAGCTTCCGTTAATAGGTAGACCGGTCTATCATGTTTACTCATACATCACTTTGTCAAGAGCTTTAAATGAAAGAGAAGACACGCAGAGGTGCAGGGCGAGAGATTTTAGTGAACACTGCCAGACACCTGTTCATGAAAAACGGGACGGCCAATGTCGGCATAAATGACGTTACGGCGGTTGCTGGTTTAGCTAAAATGACGTTGTATAACAACTTTTCATCTAAAGACGCTTTAATAGCAGATGTTTATCAACTGATCGCGCAGGATATTCTGGAGTCGTGCCGGCAAAAAATATCTAGCCAGGGCAGCGAGCAGGAAAAAATCATTTCACTATTCGAGAATGCCGTTGAGCAAAAAGATTTCCAGCGTGGTTGTCCAATGATCCACGCTGTCTTTCAGTCGGAAGCTCCTGACAGTGAAATCTTTTATATTGTGCAGAACTACAAGCGAGAGCTAAGAACAGTTATTTTCGATTGTCTTTCTGCTGAGCGTACAAATCGACAGCAGCTGGCAGACCAATTGTTAATATTGCTGGATGGTTTTGCCCTTCAGCAATATGTCCACGCCGTGGATTCACCTCTTGAGTCAGTTAAAGTTTTGATAATAACTCTTTTAAGTATCAAAGATTAATGCCGGGGATATGAGGTTGTTTCACTAATCCGTGTATCAACGATTTGTTTGATGCAGCATCTGACCTGCTCCCCGAAGATTAGTACATTACGATGGCAGGCAGCACCACAAATTTTCAGCACGGTGTAAGCCAGCTCTGAAACCGCCAGTAGAGCACCAAGACCTAATGCGACCACCCCCCCCATATAAAACAGCCAGCATCAATGCCAGGAGCAGCCTGAAAAGCCTTTTTGCCGCCCTCAGCACAAGCGTTGCGAAGAATAAGTGCCGTATCGAGGCCGGGAGTAAGGTTAAGTAACAGTGCGGCGAGAGAGAATGCCAGGAGGGAATCGTTAACAGTCATTTACTTTGTCCGAAAGAGCAAATGCTAATCATTTAGTTCCCCTACAATCAATCCATCAAATATCATTTTTTTAAAACGTCCGCTTTGCATATAGCGGACCTTGCCACGCGTACATGTCCGCTGCGTGCCAGACGCTGAATGAGCAAATCACACGTCAGCTCACTTAGGGCCAGGCTATGTTTAAATGGCCTGTTGGCTAGAGATGTGTGCTTAATCGGCCATCATTCACTCTCGTGTATATCCATGCAACCGCACAGAAATCAAAAGAGCGGCTTTCACAAAGCATCAGGTTCGCGCCTGGGGTCTGACAGGAGTTGCGCAGAAGCACTGTAATGGTAAATCTTGCTAGTTGGTAAACTACTGGATCAGGCTGTGCAGAGAAAAAACAATTAGCAGTACGCCTCCCGTAATATTGACGTATTTTTTAAGCAATAACGGGTTGGTTTTTTTTACTGAAAAGATCAGTGTTCGGCTGACGGCCAAAAGCCAGACGCTCATAACTGTTACATGCACTGATGCCAGTGCCAGATAGTTGCTGACGCCCCCCTGTTTACCTGCAAACTGTGAAACGACAGTCAGATAGAACATGATGGCTGTAGGATTCAAGATATTAGCCACCCAGGCCTGTCTTAAAGTTACCGAAGTCCTGGTTTCAGTGAGCGCTCCATGCCTTGCCTTTATCCCGCTGCGGATAAGTACCACTCCTAACCAGAGCAGATAGGCAGTACCAGAAAATTTTAACACTGTAAAAATTTCTGGAGACGAGATGACTACAGCGGTTACACCAAGCCCAATAAGAACCGCATGGGTGTATATGCCTAAGGCTGTTCCTGCAAGGGTTCTGAAGAGCCCTTTGTGACCGCATGCCTGAGCATTGCTCATAACGAGCGTAAAGCTTGCGCCGGGAGACAGTGCAACAGGCAGAAGTGCTGGCATAAAGCCAGAAAGATTTATATCCATAGATTTTGGATATTAAGTCAGGCTTTGCTGCGTTACAAGTCAGCGCGTTTTGTAACAGGGATGATATGTTTAATTTGATGGAAATACTTAGTCATAATGAATGTAACGTCTGCAGTCGCTCATGGCAGACCTCGGCCTGCATGTGAGTCTACTCTGTGCCAAAGCGGACTTAACTAACGGCCCGGCTCGTCAATATATCAAGTTACTGATTGGTTAAGTATAAATGTGGGTAACTGTAAACAGTCTAAGTCGCGGGGTAAATGAAGAGTAAGTCATACCATCACCCCCAAGACAAGAGCGACATGGCAGGACGATGATAATAAAAAAAGGATATGCCTAAAGGCTTATCCTCTCTATTGCATAATAAATTACTTTATTTCAGGATAATCAGTATATCCTTCGACACCACCGCCATAGTAAGTCGTCGGATCTGCACTGTTTAAAGGCCCCCCTGTTTTCACCCGGCCTGGAAAGTCCGGATTAGCCAGAGCCATCTGCCCGTAAGATTCCAGCTCGGCAAGACCGGACTGAATATCATCACCGATGCTTTCTCTGCATTTCCCGGGGCGATTCAGTATCAGCGGTTGCGTCCATAATGCCCGCAGTTCACCCAGCAGTTCCTCATTGCCCATATGCATAATGTGCAGGTAGCTCAGTCCGAGCTTATTCAGCTCAGCAACCAGGTAACGATAAAGCGCCGGACCTTCTTCACCTTCATTAATACCCCAAATCTGGCTGCCCGGGGAAAGACGGATCGCGGTTTTCTCTGCACCAATCTCTTCTGCAATGGCTGCCGCCACCTCAAGCGCAAAGCGGGCACGGTTCTCAATGGAGCCGCCATATTCATCGGTGCGCTGGTTGGCGCCTGGTGCTAAAAACTGGTGTATCAGATAGGCATTAGCACCGTGGATTTCCACGCCGTCGGCACCGGCTTCAACAGCACGCCGTGCCGCATAACGGAAATCAGCAACCGTGTTGTGGATTTCTTCCGTTGTCAGTTCGCGAGGCACCGGAATATCCTGCATGCCGGTTGCAGTAAACATCTGTACGCCGGGGGAAATAGCGGAAGGTGCCACACCCTGACGATGGTGCGGCGTATTGTCAGGATGATTCATGCGACCGGTATGCATAAGCTGGATGAACAGATGGCCGCCATTATTGTGAACGGCTGAAGTGATTTGTTTCCAGCCAGCCACGTGCGCGTCGGTGTAAATACCGGGCGTCATTAAGTAACCCTGTCCGTCATCGCTGGGCTGCGTCCCTTCTGCAATGATAAGACCCATCCCGGCGCGCTGTGCGTAGTATTCAACCGCAAGGTCAGCCGGCGTGCCGTCATATTCAGCACGGCTACGGGTCATGGGGGCCATCACCAGACGATTGTTCAGCGTTAAATGCCCGAGTTTGAACGGGGTAAATATTTTATCCATTTTTCTTTTCCTGTAGCCTGATAAGAAGATAGGTCGGTAAAACAGTGCTGCATCAATAAAGAACAAAAGATTAATGCAGCTGTTCAGCATGCTGACTGGATACATAAAAAGCTTCAGTAATAATTGATTTTTTGATATTGAATTAAAATAAAAATCAATATCCGGATGCAGGGTGATAAAAATCATCTGGCTTTGGTTAGTACAAAATTCAACGTTCTTTATTTCTCCAGTAAACTGAAAAGAATTACTGAGCGACCTGTGAAATTTTATAAATGCCATTACAGGCGCGGGCGCATATTTCCACTGAACATACCGCCACGGAAAACTTTTGCCGCCGGGTCAGTGGTGAAGAGCACCAGATCAGTGGTTTCCAGCGCGGTGACGGTGTGAACGTCGTCACCTTCGATAATAATGCTCTCACCCGTGTTAATGGCGGTTTCACCGATCCGGGCTGCGCCCTCAAAGACATATAACAGGCGCACCACATTACTGACCGGAACAGCCGGCAGCTTCAGCTCGCTACCTTCAGCAAGCCGCGTATCCTGTACCCACGCCTGAGAACGAAAAGTTAACGGCGCGTTTTCAGGGCCGGCAATCAGTCGCCAGTTATTGTCACTGTAAGGCGTGCCAAAGTCATGGAACTGAACCTGTGGTGCCAGGTCGGTTTCACAGGGGCGAATGAAAATTTGCAGACACTGCATTGACTCGCCTTTTTCACCCAGAATGCGCTCCTCATGCTGGAAGGTGTGCCCGGCGTTCATGAGCATCAGTCGGGTATCAGAAATTTCTTCCTCATTACCAACCGTGTCCAGATGCAGCATTCTGCCTTTACGCATATAGGTGAGAATTTCATCATCTTTATGGGGATGCATTGAAATTACCGTTCCGGCTTTGACGTTTGCCTGGTCAATACGACCTATTGCACCAATACCACTGTCGTCTGTATGCTGCACCATGCCCGGCCAGAGTATATCGATACCGAAACCGCCAGAGCCATGCTGATGTTTACTGCTTTTTTCAATTTTATGCATTACCGTCACTCTCCTGTCCGGGAAAGCAGACCCGCACGGAAGGCATATCACGCTGCCGCACAAGCCTGCTGGCTTATTCATTACTGAAAGGATTCCATTAATACCTGGACCAGTTTCTCCCCCTGAGGCGTTGCCCAGCTTCCTGCCAGCTCAGCAATCAGCTGGTTGGTTGTGGTCAGGGTAATGCCATTTTTGTCCATGCGGCGTAGCGCAATGTCATCAGCCATTTTGGTTGGTGAGGCTCCGGCGTCAGCAACGACCTGCACGTCAAAGCCTGCTGCAACCAGCGTCAGGGCCGGGTATACCGTACACACATCATTGGTTACGCCCGCGATAATCAGTTTCTTCCTGCCAGTAGCGTTAACCGCGGCTGCAAAGTTCTCATCGTCCATGGCGTTAACGATGCCCAGGCGTTTGATTCGTGCTGCAAACTCTTTCGGCAGAATGGTTTTCAGTTCTTCAACCAGCGGGCCCTGGGCATACTCTTCCATGCTTGAGGTCAGTACCACCGGGATATTCAGAATTGCAGCAGATTTGGCCAGCATCAGTGCATTACGTTTCAGCTCCTCAAACGGCATGGATTTTGCCCAGCCCATAGTGCCGACCTGGTGGTCAATCAACAGCATAGCGGCATTGTCAGCGGTGAATTTTTCAAAGCTCATGATATTTATCCTGTAGGGTTTGGTTAAGCGACTGATAATTAGTATCTTCAATCAGAGTTTAAGCAGGTTTTATTTCAGCTCCCCTGCGAATGATTAAAGTATATCCTGTTAGTTTTTGGGATAAATAGCTAATATCAGAATTGAATATTCCACTCATGGCACAATAAACATGGAACTTCTCAACCATATGTCCTGCTTTGTGGAGGTCGTCAAAGCACGCAGTTTTCGTGGCGCTGCTGAAGCCCTCGGCATGCCTAATTCCACGCTGTCGCGTAAAATAAATGAGCTTGAAAAGTTTATCGGTCTCAGACTGTTACACCGGACTACGCGTAAGATTGAACTGACCGAAGCCGGTCAGATTTATTACGAACGAAGCCGGCGCATCATTGATGAAGCGCGTCTGGCGCATGAACAGCTGGGCTCCCTCCTGGCTCAGCCGCAGGGCATGCTGCGGGTCTCTTTACCTGCCGATTTTGCGGTGGTTATTCTCGCGCCGCTTATCAAAGCGTTCTCGGACTGCTATCCGGGTATCAGCTTCGATTTTGATTTAACGCCGAGAAATGTTGATTTGGTGTCGGAGCCCTATGATCTGGCTGTTCGTATGGGGAACCTGCCCGATTCCGGCCTCATTGCGCGCAAGCTCGGCTCGCTTTCGCGCAGCCTTTACGCATCCCCCGACTATTTAGTTCAGAATGGCACTCCCGGTAACCCTGATGAGCTGACGGATCATGAATGTATTGGTATGCGGCAGGATAAGCCCGGCCACTGGAACTTACAGCGTGAAGAAAGCCGGATTAGCATCAGAACTTCCGGGCGTTATCAGATGAACAGCATTGGTATGATGCGTCGTTTTGCCTCAATGGGAGCAGGCATTGCGATTTTGCCTGACAAAATTGTCGGGGAAGACGTTGCGGATAATAAACTGACCCGGGTATTGCCTGACTGGAAGGCTGAAGCGGTCACGATTTATGCTCTGACTGAAACGCGACTGCTACCCGCGAAAACTCAGGTGTTTATTGAATTTATGCGTGAGAAGCTGAGCGAGAAGGCGGACTGACACGCGTTGTGTTGTCCCCGGTCATACTCATTACAGTGACCGGGGATTGGGTTATTTACCGCTGATTGAACCCACCATAACGGCTTCAGCTTGACATGGAAGCAGACCAGAACCGATCGTGCCAGAGCCGTTATCTCTGGCAGAACCGTTTCGCTGCCTAAACCGTCACCTTTTACGAGCCTGCTGTCCCCTGTCCCCTGTCCCGATGACGCCTTAAGCCACGTAGAGGAAGGTAGCAAAACCCTGTCGCGCGGGAACAGATCCACAAGCGTTTGAGGTTAAGTCTGATGGATATTTAAGCGTTACGTTTCTTGCTGATAACTATGGACCAGAGGTGACACTGACCTTCAAATCGAAGCGACATCGTATTACACATCCTTTGAGTAACATGTAATGGCTACATGGCACTGCTTCAATATTCAGACAGCGGTATCAGGCATAATTTTTCTCCACCATTCAGGTTTCATATCCTGAAATGAGTGAGATTGTGGCGAAAATAAGGCGCGCTCATTGTGGTCAAAAATACCGCTAAGCAAAGCAATCACCGGAGTGTCATCGATAGCGCCAACTGAGGTGCCACACCTGACACAAAATGCCCTGGATGAAGCCGAGGATGAGCGGAACAGCGAAGGAATACCCCCTTCGCCAGTCCATTTAACATCATCCGAGTGGAATTCAAGCCATACAGCGGTCTGACAGCCTGAATGCTTCTGGCACATATCGCAGGAGCAGGAATGAGAGGACGAAGGGTTCAGCGCTGTGAATCTGATAAACCCACATAAACATCCACCTGACAATTTCATATCCATATCAGTCGATTTCTTGTTAACGCACAAAGAGTGACAAAGATAGCATTGTTCGTTCTTCGCTCACAGCAGACCTCACCTGGCGCGTAGGTCTGCTCCGTGCCAGAAGCGGACGTTGCATAACATCCGTTATATCCAGGATATCAGGCATAGTCTGATGCCTGAGTGAATTCTGTCTTGCGTAAAATCTACTCATAGCCCAAAATGAATGATCGTTCATTCACTCCGCGTAAAACTATCCATTAAGCAGCAACTTTCTGAAGCTCAGAGACCCGACTGCGGTGTAACGGTTTTAAGGCAATGAAATTAAGGCAGGTATTATATGGCTAAGACTACTCTTCGACTTTCTTTTCCCCAGTGGCAGGGCGGAAACAATCACCCCTATCATCTTGGCTCCCTTCTTCTCTCTTTTCTTGCTCCTGAAGGAAAAGGGCCTGTAGAGGAAGTTCCCGTTGCCGCACCCGGCAGCCAGTCACTGACCGAAGCAGACGGCATCACCGGCAAGCCCCAGCTTATCGGACAGCTGAAGGATGCGGCAGCCCTGATTGAAAAGCACGATCCAGATGCCCTTGTTGTTTTAGGCGGTGATTGCTTGGTATCCCTCGCACCATTTGCCCACCTGCTTAAAAAATACGGTGACAAGCTGGGCGTGCTCTGGGTTGATTCTCACCCTGACGTTCAGACAGCTGAACAGTATTCGAATGCCCATGCCCACGTGCTGGGCGCGCTTATCGGCACCGGTGACAAGGATTTAGTGGATCACGTCACGCGCAGGCTTTCTCCTTCAAAAATCATGATAGCCGGTATACATGACCCGCTGGCTTATGAAAGCGATTATCTGTCCAGTCACAATATTGCAACATCCGCCCCTGAACAGGTTAAAGCCGGCGCCCGCGAAGTGCTGGAGTGGATCGCCCGTGAAAAAATCGAGTATCTGGCCATTCACCTCGATCTGGATGTGCTGGACCCGTCCCTTTTCCGCTCAGTCCTGTTTGCCCGTCCTGGCAGGGGAGAGCATGACTTTGGGGATGTGGCCGAAGGCAAGCTGACCATTGAAGATGTGCTGCGGCTGATCAATCAGGCCACCTCTGCGGCAGAACCTGTTGGGCTTACCGTGGCGGAACATATGCCGTGGGATATGGTAAACCTTAAAAATATGCTCAGTGAACTGCCCCTGCTGAAATAACCTGAACGGAAGGGCCCGCATACGGGCCCTTCCTCCCAGAGTCATTCTCCTCTGAGCCCCGGTTAAAGTACCGAAGCCCGTTCGGCAACTAATATACGGTAGCGAATATCCGGGCAGGGAAGCTTGCCATTGGCATACGCGGCGGGACGGCGGTCAGATAAGCGTCCTTGCCTTTGACAGCGCCAATATTCGTCATATCTTCTGCAATAATGACGCCGTTTCTGAGCAGAACATCATGTACCGGTGTGGTTTCAGTATGGTCATAGTCATCTATCAAAACTGCGTCTATGCCAACCAGGACGGCGCCATGTTTCACCAGCCATTCAGCGGCCGGGGTCGAGACATAGGGCGAGTTCCCGCTGTAAGCCTGCTTGCCAAAATACCTGTCCTGCCCGGTATAAAGAAGTACCGCTTTTCCAGTCACATCTTTACCCTGAAAATCCGCTACCTCATACGTACGCCGGCCTGCCGCCTTTTCCACCACGATAACGGGCAGATTCACCAGCTTGCTGAGCGGGTAGTCCGCTATTTTCCCGCCCTTGTCACTCATATGAAAAGGCGCATCTATGTATGTGCCGGAAATGCCGAGCAGCTTGATGCCGTCAATTATAGATCCGCTCGGGTTCCGGCCCCCTTTGGTATACAGCTCGACTTCACTCAACCCGGGATAGGTTTCCATGTTTTCACGGATGGGATGGTTCAGCTCTACGTACTCTTTTACCGCGGGCAGCACCACAGCGTTTGCCGCTGTTGTAGCCAGAGCTGCCATCGCGCACAGCGCTGTCACACTAAACCGGAACATTCTATTGCCTTTACGTTTTGACATCATGGCCTCTCAGGATTTGACCGAAGCAATTAGTGCCCGGCGTCGGAATTTCATTTCAGCAACCACAATGGATGCCACTATCAGGCAAGAGGCCGTCAGCTCAGTTGACGTGATGGCAGCCCCAAAAAAGAGCGCAGAGGTGAGTACGGAAGCTACCGGTACCAGGGCGACCGTCATGCCTGCTGTCGAGGCGGGTATGCGCCAGATGCCGTGAAAAAAGAAGACGTACGGGAGAGCCCAGACCGTAATGCCGTAGTAGACCAGGATCAGAAGCTGACTCTGCGTCAGTGACGTCAGGGAAAAGCTATGCAGTTCAGGCAGTGCAAGCGGCAGGGACATGACAGCACCAACCAGACAGACGCCGGTCGCCATCGTCAGCGGCTTCAGCTGGCTTGACAGCTTCTGCGCGAAAATAATCACCGCAGACGTGGAGAGGGTTGACAACGTCAGGAAAAGCAGTCCGGCAAGGGAATTATGACCCGCTCCTGCGCCTGCACCAGGCACCGTCATGACGATTACGCTGACCACCGCAAGGAAAACTGAAATCAGCGACTTCAGCCGCATTTTTTCTTTGAGAAACAGCGCAGACAGAACGAGGACTACCGCTGGCGCCACGCTTGTGATGACCGAGGCCGCTACTGCTGTCGTCGTCGGCAGACCGTAAAGCAGGAACACGGTAAACAGAACCGCGCCGAACAGAGCCTGTACGCTGATGGCGGTCCAGTCGCGAAGAGGGACGGTGAGCCAGTTGGTTTTATCAATGAAGAGCGACAACGGGAACAGCGCCACCACTGCAATCAGGAAAGTCAGCAGAGTGAATGACCACGTAGGGATACTCTCCATCGCTTCTTTGGCGACCGGGTAGCTGATGCCAATCAGGATGTAGCACATGGCTACGCAGATAACGCCAGAGTGTTTACGCAACATATTTACCTGCCTTAAAAAAATGCGGGAGACATTCGGTTTACGGATGTTTTGCCGCCTGAAAAGTTTATTCGTCCAATGACAGAGGTGTGCTTCCTGACGGATTACGGTGCAGCCAGGCACATCGTGCGACGCGGCTGGCTTATACAACCTGAGATCACTAAAATGAATGATCATTCATTCACTGAGCTAGCTGCATTCTGTCAGTGGCTCCTCTTTACAGGCCAATATGAATTTCTTATGACTCAGGTTAACAACTACTCCCCCACTGCATTCCGCTCATGGATAGCCGTTCTCTCCCTGACGCTGGGCGTTTTCGCCACCGTCACGGCTGAGTTTTTGCCGGTCGGCATCCTGCCCGAGGTGGCTGCAGGCTTTAGCATCACCGAAGGCCAGGCCGGAATGATGATCACCGTTCCAGGCATACTGGCTGCCTTGGCTGCGCCGGGCGTCATGCTGGTCGCAGGCAGAGCGGACAGGCGGAGCGTGCTGCTGTTTCTTTCGTTTCTTCTGCTGGTGTCCTGCGGCGTGGCGGCGTGGGCACCTTCTTTCAGCGTCCTGCTGATAAGCCGTGCGATGGTGGGACTGTGTCTGGGCGCTTTCTGGGCCACTGCGCTGGCTGTGGCAGGCAGGCTTACCACGCCTGAAAAGGCGCACAAGGCAACCGCCACGGTATTTGCCGGCGTAACGGCGGCAATGATCCTGGGAGTACCGTTCGGCACGTTTACAGCCGGGCTTTTTTCCTGGCGGGGAGCTTTTACTTCTACCGGCTTCGTCTCGGCGGCAGCATTTCTGATGCAGCTGATTGCCCTGCCTTCCCTGCCTGCCGGAAAGGCCATGAAGCTGTCAGGTATCGTTGACTATCTGAAACTGCAGACGGCTAGAAAGAGTAAGGCGCTGATATTTCTTATCTTCGGGGCTCACTTCGCTACCTATACGTACCTGGCCCCCCTCCTGCAGCAGGCGGGTATCAGCTCTGATACCGTCACCTGGATTCTGGTTGGCTACGGCATTGCCGGATTTGCTTCGAATTTTGTTGCCTCTGCCTTTATCAGCCGTCAGCTCACAGCCACTTTTACTACGGTGCTGGTGCTGCTGATGGTTGCACTGGCTACGCTGCCCCAGATGACGTCCTGGCCAGTGGGGATCATCCTGATGGTCATGATATGGGGGCTGGCCTGGGGGGCTATGCCGCTGTGTATGAATATCTGGAACCAGAGGGCATCCACCGGACATGAAGAGGCGAGTTCGGCCATGTTCACCTTCACCATACAGGTAGCGATTGCAGCCGGCTCTGCGGCCGGAGGAAAACTGGTAGACACGCTGGGCCTGCCGGCGGGTTATCACATCGCAGCTGCCTGCGTTCTGGTGAGCGCGCTTATCCTGCTGACATACCGTCCGCAGAATAAATCCGCGAAGGTCGAAATACGTTAATCCCTGCGGGCGGCCTTTGAAACAGGGCTACTGGCCTGACCGGTAGCCTGACTCTGGCCCGGGAAATGAAAGCACGTTAAAGTGCCGGTATAAATCTACTTTAGAAGGCCGCTATGTTAAAGGACACCGAAACCTATCATAAGCTGATTACCGCCGCAGCCGCCTGCTTCGCTGAAAAAGGCTTCAGTGCTACCAGCGTGCGGGAAATATCCACGCGCGCCGGTATTAGTCAGGGCGCTATGTACACCTATTTTAAAAGCAAGGATGAGCTTATTCGGGCCATTGTTCTGGAAGAGCAGAATTCGGCTCTGACGGCGCAAGATGAGCCTTACACAGGTTCGCATTTTGATCGCCTGTGTAGCCAGGTCGCTTCCTGTATAAGTGACGTGGGTTATCCGGTCACACATCATCTCTGGGTTGAAATAATGGCGGAGTCTGCCCGTAATGCGGATTTGCAAAAAACGTTTATTTCCAGCGACAAAATCATGCGGCAGGGCATTGCAGGTATAATCGAGAAAGGCATAGCGGCAGGCGAGTTTCGCCGGGATCTTAATTCTGAAGAAGTGACCGTAATACTGTATGCGTTTATAGACGGCCTGATTGCCCGCAAGGCGATCAACCCTGATTTCTCTTTCAGCAGAGATGTCCCTTCTTTCAGAGAGCTGATGGCAAAAATATTATGTTAAGTATTCTGTCATTCACCGAGAGGTACAGGGTAGCGCGGCAGTCCCGGCATAGATAAAAACGCAGGCGCGGTTGCTGTCGTGCTACCTGATCAAACGGGAGGGCTCAATGAGCTGTCTGATCAGCGGAATTTTCCGGATAAAATTAATTCCGATGTCTTCTGAAACAATGCATTCATCCATTTTTTTCTGACGTATGGCGGGTAAAAGCCCGCTGTGGCGGTTTATCTGGGCGTCCAAAACAAGGGAATTACCCGGGGCATTCAGTACATCCGCCGGTATAGCGGGACACTCTTCGGGGCGCATAATGGAAAATTCAAGGCACAACGCCGCTTTTCGCTCATTGCGAACCGTGTAGCGAGCAAGTTCGCTCCGTACCAGGAGCGGGCGTTGATGGATTTGCTACGCATCTACACTGGAAGAAAAAGTTGATAGTGCGATATTCTGATTATTGCTTTTAACTGGAGGATGCATGGAAAGTCTTTTTGTTTACGGAACGTTGGGACCAGGCCGTCCTAACGCTCATATTCTCGAAAAGATAGGTGGTGCATGGCGCGAAGGGCATGTCGCAGGCTCTCTTATCAATGAGGGATGGGGAGCCGAAATGGGCTATCCCGGTATTATTTTGGATAATTCAGGCAATCGCGTGCAAGGATTTCTTTTTACGTCAGAGAATTTGCAGCGTCACTGGGATGTACTTGACGAATTTGAAGGTAGTCAATACGAGCGCGTGCCCGTCACAGTTACTACGGATGATGGGGATACCGTCAGTTCCTGCATATACATGTTAAAAAATAATGGCCTCAAGCCCGCTAATTAGCGGGCTTAATACTCCAAAATACATATGATTAAGGTCCGCTTTTCGCTCAGAGCAGACCTCCCGGTGCTTCAGGCAGTCCGCTCCGTGCCAGAAGCGGACTCTGGGTAAGAGATGCTCTAATCTTATGAAGAAACCGACATACACGTTATCGCAGCATTCCCGGATTATTTTTTTAAAGGAAAAATATTAAGGGTATTAGCAGCAAGCGGGTATATTCCCAGCGTTCGGGTTGATGCTTTAAGTTCGTCAAGAGTCGCATTCTCCCTGGGCATGCGGCCTCCCCATACAGTTACCCCTTCAGACAGGTGTGGGGGCCGACCCTGTCCCTCATCGCTGACTTCAATTGTTTCACCATTACTCAGCGTGATAACCAGTGATGTCACGTCCAGAGACTGATTTTCTCCGGCAGAGTTTTTAAATTCAATTTTCATCAGGACTCTCCTTAAGTACGCCTGTGAGCGATACTGCTCACCAGAACCCTTAAAATCCAAAGGCATCAGATTGCTCACTTATCTTATTTGTTGAAATTTTATTTCATGATAAGGCGAAAAAGCAAAGTAAACGCAACCTGATGCCACTGTAAACGCAATAAAATAGACGACCTTATGGAGGCCGTCTATGTCAAACACTGATTTAAATGTACTGCCAGCATCTTCTTTCTCAGCTGAAGTCTGGCGCGGAACCCTTGCTGCCCTGCCAATCATTATTGGTTTTCTTCCTTTTGGCCTTCTGCTCGGGGCGCAGGCGGCACAGAAGGGAATTCATGCTCATGACCTGATGCTGATGACCGGCCTCAACTTTGGAGGCGGATCAGAGTTTGCGGCAATCGCGCTGTGGACCTCTCCGCCGCATGTGCTGACCATTGTGCTCGTCAGCGTGCTGGTCAACAGCCGCCACCTGCTTATGGGCGCCTCGCTTGCGCCCTATCTTTCACATCTGCCGCCGCGCAGGGCTCTGTTTGCCCTTTTTTTCATGTGTGATGAAAGCTGGGCGTTAGGCATGGCCGACGCGGCAAACCGCCGCAGTCTCGGCTTCTCGCCGGCCTTCAGCACGGGCTTTTACGCCGGCATCGCGGCATCCCTCTGGCTGACCTGGGTAATTTCCACCGGTGCGGGCGCTGTGCTCGGCCCCGTTCTGGGTGATATCACCCGCTGGGGATTCGACATGGCCTTTCCCGCCGTTTTTCTGGTGCTGCTTAAAGGTATGTGGAAGGGATACCGCGCAGCGCTGCCCTGGCTCGTCAGCCTGGCCTGCGCGGGGGCGACATACCACCTCTTTCCGGGAGCTGCCTATGTGCCGGCCGGGGCCTTATCGGGCATTGCCGCCATCCTGCTGCTGAACCGGAGGGCATCATGAACCTGACCCTCATAACCATTGTTCTTATGGCCGTTACCACCTACTTCACGCGCGCAGCAGGCTACCTGATTCTGCGTGACAGGAAGCTCAGCCCCCGGGCTGAGGCGGTAATGGAGGCCGCGCCCGGCTGCGTGCTTATTACGGTCATTGCGCCGCACTTTGCGACGTCAGATCCTGCGAACCTGCTGGCACTTGTGATTTCACTGCTGGCCGCCATGCGGTTTTCGCTACTGCCCGTCGTGCTGATCAGCGTTACGGCGACCGCAATTTTACGTCATCTGCTCTGAACAGAGCCGCAACTTTTCAACATCACAATACAGAAAGAAAAATGACCACATTTCGCATCAGAGACATATTCATCCTGGGATTCATGAACTTTGCCCTGTTTGTCGGGGCTGGAAACATTATCTTTCCTCCTTTCATTGGCCTGCAGGCCGGAACTGCCGTCTGGCCTGCGGCGGCAGGGTTTCTGCTGACGGGCGTGGGCCTGCCGGTCGTTACGGCAATCGCGATGGCCCGGGCCGGTGGCTCAATGGCAGCCCTTACCCGTCCGGTGGGTCGCCTGTGCGGCATTTTGCTGACCGTCATCTGTTATCTCTGCGTCGGACCGCTGTTTGCCACGCCAAGAACAGCCACGGTTTCGTACGAGCTGGCGCTGCAGCCGTTTACCGGCAGTGAACGCTGGCTTCCGCTGTGGAGTGCGGTTTATTTTGGCGTGGTTGTTCTGGTATCGCTTTACCCGGGCCGGCTTCTGGATACGGTTGGGAAGGTGCTTTCCCCCATCAAAATTGTTGCGCTGATTATTCTGGCCGTCACGGCTCTGTTTCTCCCGGCTGGCTCGCCGCAGGAACCGGCTGGCGCCTACGCCACGGCGGCCTTTTCACAGGGGCTGACAAACGGGTATCTCACAATGGATACGCTGGCCGCTCTGGTCTTTGGCCTGGTCATCGTGGGCGCCATCCGCTCGCGCGGCGTGACCTCTGTGCGTCTTGTCACGCATTATGCCGTGCTTTCCGGCCTGATAGCGGGGGCGGGACTTGCGCTGGTTTATCTGAGTCTGTTCCGGCTTGGTACAGGCAGTACCGGACTGACGGAAAACGCGACCAACGGTGCTCAGGTTCTGGGCGCCTACGTGCGATTCAACTACGGTGCAGGCGGAGGAATTTTCCTGGGGTTGCTGATTACGCTGGCCTGCCTGGTGACAGCCATCGGGCTGACCTGCGCCTGCGCCGGCTACTTCAGCAGCATCACCCGCATCAGCTATCGGGTATACGCCTGGTTTTTTGCCGGCTTCTCAATGCTGGTTTCCAATCTCGGGCTGACGCAGCTGATCAGTATTTCTGTTCCCGTTCTGACCGCAATATATCCGGTTTTTGTCGTGCTGATTGTGACCTTTTTTTTCCGCAGCAGGCTTCGCTCTTCAGGCCGCGTGGTGGTGCCGACGACGCTGGTTGCCTTTCTGTTTGGCGCGGCAGATGCACTCGAAGCAGCAGGCATCAGTATGCGACCGTTTACCCTGACCCGTGAGCTCCCGCTGCATAATGAGGGGCTGGCCTGGCTGTTGCCGGCGCTGGCGGTAATGGTTGTGGCAGTTCTGACGGACAGGGTTATCGGGGCTGCAAAGCCTGAACCGCTGACGGAAAAAAACAATGGCATATAAAAGTACAGGTAAGCCGGCTGTTAACGGGGCCGTACTGTACCCCTGTCTGGTCGCTATGACAGCGGTACTGTTTATCGGCATTGAGAGTCTGATATGGCACACCGGGGACAGCTATCCACGCGGGCTGGCGCAGGTCCGTTACGTTGATGACGTCCGGCTGCTGACGCCTCAGGCGATGCGGGACATCTGCAGCCTGCCACTGACGACCCCCGAGCTGGTACAAAAACAGAGCGGACTGTACCTGCGCTGCGGCGTGCCGGGCCTGGAAGGCGTTTTCCGGATAGAGCGGTATGAAGTACAGAAAACAGTCCGGGGCAGGCTCAGCCAATAGGAATAGCAGTAGACTGCTTGATGGTCTGCATAGGCAGTTCAGTTTTAATACTTTTTACTCCGCGGATACGGGTCAGATGCCGGGTCTGAAACTGACGATAAGATGTGAGGTCAGCAGACATAACCCGGAGTAAAAAGTCGCAGTCTCCCACCATGAGATGGCATTCAACCACTTCAGTCAGCTGGCTGACTTCGGTACAGAAGTGATTAACGGTTTCTTCGTCCTGGCTGTCCAGCCAGACCCGGACGAATACGGTCAGATTGATACCCACCGCCTGCGGGCTCAGCACGGCAACGTAACGGTCAATGATGCCGGAATCTTCAAGTGCCCTGACCCGCCTGAGACAGGGTGAAGGTGAAAGGCCCACCTTTTCCGCAAGAATGTTGTTAGCTATCCGTCCGTCTTTCTGAAGTTCATTCAGTATACGGCGATCGATTTCGTCCACTGCTTCTGCCTGATTCCGGAAGATAAGTAATCATAAGGATAACATTTCTGCTATCAGGTTCCGTAAGGTTTATCAGCTGCCTTAACACAGCAATGTCCGCTTTTCGCTCACAGCGGACCTTCAGCTTCGTTAACACGTCTGCTCCGTGCCAAAAGCGGACGTTGTTGATTTACATGCACTGCCGAAAAAAGTACCAGCAACCCAGCACCTTCAACCCTTACTGGCTTCATGATTGGTAAGACGCGCACGGCAGACATCCAGAATTTCATCAGCCAGTGCTGAGTTATCTGGACAGGCACGAGACAACACCAGGGCGCCAACAAGATGCGCAATGTTATCAATCAGGTCAGCGCGCGTTACGTTTTCACTCCCTAAAACTTCGAGTTGTCGTTCAATCCCGGCCGCAAATGCAGCCTTCAATGCCTCAGACTGACGGGCTGTATCGGTGCCGAGTGCCGACATCACACAACCATTTCCCATATCATCGCGGTGCTGTCGGGAGAGATAGTATTCAATAAATTTTTCCCGGTTAACGCCTGCCGTGCTCTCTGCGGATCTCTTGAAACCGCAGCTCATCGCCTCCGACATCAGGTCAGCCTTGGAGCTAAAGTGTTTGTAGAACCCTCCGTGGGTTAAGCCTGCCGCAGACATCAGTTCCGCAACGCCCACGCCATCGTAACCGCGCTCGCGAAAAAGTTCTGAGGCCGTTTCTACAATGCGCATCCGGTTTTCCCGAACCTGCTCTTTTGACACTTTCATACTTTGCCGCCCCTCTCACAAATAGGGTTAAAGTATACATTGATGATGATCATAATCAAACCGGTTGACTTTATAGATTATGATCATCATCATTAAATTAACCTTTGTCCCACCACTTAGCAGGCGAATAAAAATGACCAACCGACCACTATTTCAACCCTATGACCTTGGTTCAATAACACTAACAAACCACATCGTTATGGCACCGCTGACACGAAACCGTGCCGGCGAGGGTCTGGTTCCGGGCGAACTGGCGGCGACCTACTACGCCCAGCGTGCCACAGCAGGATTGCTGATTACCGAAGCGACGCAGATCTCCGCACAGGCGCAGGGCTATCAGGATACTCCGGGGATCTACACACAAGCTCAAATCGATGGCTGGCGCAAAGTGACTGACGCCGTACATGCCAAAGGTGGGCGCATATTTGTACAGCTATGGCACGTGGGACGAATTTCGCATGTAGATCTACAGCCCGGTCGCGCGGCGCCGGTCGCGCCGTCCGCCATCCGTGCTGAGACCAAAACCTTTGTGAACAACAGTTTTGCTGATGTCTCTGAGCCACGTGCGCTGGAGTTGCAGGAAATATCGGGGATTATCGACGATTTCAGAAAGGCATCGGCCAATGCCATTGCCGCTGGATTTGATGGCGTAGAGATCCACGGTGCGAATGGGTATCTGCTGGAACAGTTCCTTAAAGATGGTGCCAATAAGCGTACTGATGAATACGGCGGCTCTGTCGAGAATCGTGCGCGCCTGCTGCTGGAAGTCGCGGCGGCCGTAAAAGATGAAATCGGCGCAGAACGGACGGGCGTCCGCATTTCACCGGTTTCACCTGCTAATGCGATTTCATGCAGTGATCCGCAGCCACAATATGATTATCTCGTTGAACAACTCGATGCATTAGGCATCGTGTACCTCCATGTTGTTGAAGGCGCGACTGGCGGCCCGCGTGATGTTTCACCGTTCGATTATGACTCTCTGCGCCGGCGTTTTAAAAACACCTACATCGGCAACAATGGCTATGACCTGGAACTGGCGTCCGCTCAGCTTGCGCTAAGCAAAGCCGATCTGTTCGCATTCGGTCGTCCGTTCATCTCCAACCCGGATTTGGTCGAAAGGTTAAAGACGGGCGCGCCTCTGGCTTCACTTAATCCTGAAACACTTTATGGCGGTGGCGCAGCGGGATATACCGATTACCCGCCTCTGACTGAAACCAGCAAGTAAAGCCCTAAAGGCATCGTCCATTGCGGATTTTATTAACACATTAATGAAGAAGATCAACTTATGACTAAAGCTTCAGTTCTTATCACAGGCGCATCCACGGGTATTGGTGCTGTTTACGCGGAACGCTTTGCTCGCCGGGGCCACAATTTGATTCTGGTCGCCCGGGACAAAGCGAAGTTAGAAACAGTGGCCGCGCGTCTGCGACAGGAAAATGGCATTTCTGTCGACGTTCTGCCTGCCGACCTTACGCAAACGGGTGATCTAGTCGCGGTCGAAACCCGTCTGCGCGAAGACACACGGATTGGCATTCTTATCAATAACGCGGGTATCGCCCAGTCCGGTAGTTTTATAGAGCAGACACCTGATTCGATTGAAAGCCTTATCGCACTTAACGTCACCGCCCTGACGAGACTGGCCAATGCTGTGGCGCCAAGGCTGGTAAAAGCCGGAGAAGGCGCGATTGTTAACATCAGTTCTGTCGTTGGCCTCGCTCCGGAATTTGCCATGACGGTTTATGGCGCAACCAAAGCTTTTGTTCTTTTCCTTTCTCAGGGAATGAGTGTGGAGCTGGCATCTAAGGGCATTTATATCCAGGCGGTGCTTCCTGCCGGCACTTACACGGAAATCTGGGACCGTGCGGGTATCGACATCAGTAACTCGGCAAAATTCATGGAAGTAGGCGAGTTAGTGGATGCCGCACTGGTGGGCTTTGATCGCCGTGAACTGGTCACCATCCCGCCCTTACATGATGCTGCCCGCTGGGACACTCTCGATACTTCGCGTCAGACTCTGCTTTCAGACATCAAACAGGATGAAGCCGCCGAACGATATAAAGCACGTTAGGCACTGAAGTGCACTGTGCAGAACGGTCTTCAGGCTGTTCTGCACAGCGGTGAATCCGGCATAAATCCCTTACAGCCTGTCATCTCATCAGCGATGAGAAACCTCAAACACATCATGAAGGATTAATTCATCATGACAAAAAAACGTGTAGCACTGGTTACCGGTGCGTCCTCGGGAATCGGCGAAGCGGCTGCCCGTAAACTTTTAGCCGCTGGATTTACCGTATATGGTACGAGCCGCCGTGGCGCCCGGGCGGGAAAATATCCGTTTCCGTTACTGACGCTGGATGTGACGAACGACGCTTCTGTTGGGACGGCCATTGAGGAGTTGCTGCGTCTTGAGGGGCAGATTGATGTTCTGGTGAACAATGCGGGCTTTGGGGTCGCTCCGGCGGCGGCGGAAGAAAGCTCTGTCGATCAGGCCAAACACATTTTCGACACCAACTTTTTAGGCATCGTCAGGTTGAGCCGGACAGTGATCCCTCATATGCGCCGTCAGGGCAGCGGGCGTATCATCAATCTCGGCTCGATACTCGGCATCGTTCCGCTGCCGTATGTAGCACTTTATGCAGCCAGTAAGCATGCAGTTGAAGGGTATACAGGCGCACTGGATCATGAACTGCGCACGCAGGGCATCAGAGTTTCTGTCATTGAGCCTGCTTACATGAAAACACAGTTTGAAGCCAATAATATCGAGCCGGACGCAAAGCTTCAGGAGTATGACCAGATCCGGGCTAAGCTAACGAAAGTGGTGAACAAAGCAATGGCTGAGGCGGAAAGTCCGGAGGTGGTAGCTGACGTGGTAGTTAAAGCGGCTCAGACGTTACGCCCGAAGGTGCGCTACACGGCGGGAAAGCTGGCAGGTCAGTTGAATTTTATTCTCAGATTCGCCCCCGCTTCATTCCTGGATAAAGTGGTGCGTAAAAGTCTTCAGCTTGATGCTATAAAATAAATGATGAATAACACGATGAAAGCATTTACGTTTAAACGCTACGGTAAATCTCCTGAGCTGGGATTCAATAACGTCAGTTATCCTGTGCCCGCTGCTGATGAAGTCCTGGTTAAAGTTTACGCTGTGGGTCTGAACCCGATTGATAACATGATCCCAACCGGAATATTCAAACCGGTTTTGCATTTTAAACTCCCCGCCACTTTGGGAAGCGACTTAGCCGGGGTTGTTATCGCCGTAGGGAGTCGAGTAATGCGGTTCAAGGCAGGTGACGAAATTTTCGCCAGCATTTTCGACATGGGAATGGGTTCTCTTGCGGAGTTTGCAGTGGTGCCAGAGAGCGCTGCTGCCATAAAACCCGCGAACCTGGATTTCGTGCAGGCGGCTTCGCTCCCGATGGTGAGCCTCACATGCTGGCAGGCGCTGACAGAGCGAGCCGGGTTGCAGCCTGACCAGAAGGTATTCATCCCGGCAGGTTCCGGGGGGATTGGCAGTTTTGCCATCCAACTGGCGAAGCACCTTGGCGCACAGGTGGCCACGACAACCAGCACAGAAAACGCCGCGTGGGTGAGTCATCTTGGCGCAGACGAGGTTGTTGATTATAAAAAGCAGGAATTTGAAAACGAGCTGAGCGGCTACGATGTGGTTCTCGGCACTATCAGAGGCGATTCAATTGAAAAATCCACCCAAATTCTCAAGCCGGGTGGAAAGATTGTTTCTCTCATCGGTCCATTAGATGCTGCGTTCGCCCGGTCGCGGAGACTAAACGTACTGCTGCGTTTAGTTTTCGGGCTGATGAGCCGCAAGATCATGCGAATTACGAAAAAACGGGACCTGAGTTATTCATTTCTTTTTGTCCGTCCTGATGGCGATCAGCTCGCCCAGATCGGCAAACTCATTGAGGCGGAACAAATCAGGCCGGTTATCGACAAAGTATTCCCTTTTATAGAAGCAAAGGAAGCTCTTGCCTATTTGGGTCAGGGACACGCGAAGGGCAAAGTAGTCGTTAAGATGCAGGAGTCATAACAAATGAAATTTGAATCTGTTTAAAAGAATATCGATAGAAAAACTCTACTAATTTGACGATATATCAAGGCCATTTTGTCAACTAAATTGATGGCCGTGAATGTCCGCTATTCGCTCAAAACGGAAGCCCTGCCCGCCAAAACTGTCCCCTTCGAGCGAGAAGCGGACTTTTTCATGCAAATTAAAGTGCCTTCGAAACACCTGAACCCGTCCTGGCTTACAGGTATACAGTATGTAGATTTTTCTACTGCTAAACCGTCCTCCGTCGCTGACAACTTCATCACGCTCCGCTACCCGTTCAGCTCTGCGGAGACGTCTACTGCCAGTTCAGTAAATGCCCGGGCCGCAAAACACTGGAAACCATTATTCTGGCTAAGGCCCGCAAGGAACTCTCCTTCGCCGAAATCGTTGACGGCACCGGTTTGTCGGAAGCCTTCGTTACCGCAGCCCTGCCTGGCCAGCATCCGTTGCCTGCAGACACCGCAGTAGCTGTCGGCAAGAAGCTCGACCTGAATGCTGATGAAGTTAAACTGTTGCAGTCAGTGCCCGTCCGCGGCAGCTTTGCCGATGGCATCCCCACCGATCCAACAATCTACCGATTCTACGAGATGATGTCAGTTTACCGGCCTACCCTTAAGGCTCTGGTTCATGAGAAGTTCGGCGACGGCATCATCAGTGCCATTAATTTCAAACTGGACATCAAGAAAGTTGAAGATCCGGACGGTGGCCATCGCGCGGTGATAACCCTGGACGGCAAGTACCTGCCGACCAAGCCTTTCTGATCCTCTCAGGATTCAGCCCGTCGAGTCATCGTGTCCTGGCGCTTTATCGATGCTTACTGGCATTTCAGATTTAAACCTCACGTTTATCATGATTCGACTGGCGTTACCCGACCGGGAATGTGCGCCTGACTCATTTCTTAGAAAGATTCAGAAGGATATAAGCCTATGCGTGTGCATTTTATTGTGCATGAATATTTTGAAGCACCCGGAATGTACGAAACCTGGGCCATGATTCGTGGTCATGAGGTAACCTTTTCGCGCGTTTATGCGGGTCAAAAACTTCCTGAAGATGCGCGGGATATCGATTTGCTGATAGTCATGGGAGGACCACAGGATCCGTCCGTCACGCCTGATGAATGTGCACATTTTGATTCCATAGCTGAACAGGCACTTATTGCCTCTGCAGTGCGTCTGGATAAAGCCGTCATCGGCGTCTGCCTGGGCGCCCAGCTGATTGGGGAGGCCCTGGGCGCACGCTTCGCGCACAGTCCGGAAAAAGAGATCGGCAAGTTTCCAATTTTTATGACCGCAGAAAGCGAGCAGAACCCGCTGTTTTCTCACTTTGGCAATAAACTCGACGTCGGGCACTGGCATAACGATATGCCGGGACTTACACCCGGGGCGGAGATCATCGCCTGGAGCGAAGGTTGCCCACGACAGATAGTTGCTTATTCTGAACGGGTCTACGGGTTTCAGTGCCATATGGAACTTACACAGTCCGTTGTTGAATTGCTGATCGCGCATTCCGACGGGGACCTGAGTCGGGCTGCAGACTATCGGTTCGTTCAGTCACCGGAAGAGTTACGGACCCACGACTACAGCGAAATGAACAGAGCATTATTCGCTTTTCTCGACAAACTCGAGTCACACTACCGCCGGACCCGGGCATGACTTCATTAGCCGCAGCGGAACGACAGGCCGTGCTAATGACTGACCGGCGTCATTACTGAGTCGAAAAAAAAAGCCCCCGATAAGTAGCAGGTCGCACGTTTAACGGGGGAAGTATGAAAATGTTGAATGGTCCGGCTCCAAAATCAGCATCCTGTCCGGACAAAGGCAGAGGGTAAAGCGACCGGCCGATGAAACCGGCCGGCTGGCAGTTATTTCAGGTGTTCCTTCAGTTCATAGGCGGCCTGACCAAGTGCGGTCCGCACGGCAGGCACGTCGCTCAGAGCGTTCAGCAGACCGTAGTCATGAATTAACCCGTTGTAGCGGGTAACCGTCACGTTGACGCCGGCGGCATCAAGCTTGCGGCCAAAAGCCTCGCCTTCGTCGCGCAGTACGTCGAGTTCGGCAGTCTGGATCAGAGTGGGCGGCAGTCCCTTCAACTGTTCAGGCGTCGCGCGCAGCGGCGATGCCAGGATGTTGTTACGATCGCTTTCTTTAGTGGTGTAGGCATCCCAGAACCACTTCATCATGTTACGCGACAGGAAATACCCGTTCTCATACTGGTTATAAGAACCGGTATTGAAATTCGCGTCAGTCACAGGCCAGAGCATGACCTCATAGCGAATTGCCGGCGCTTTATGCTGTTTGGCCTGGAGCGCAACCGCGGCAACCATGTTTCCGCCTACGCTGTTACCTACCAGCGCCAGTCGACTACCGTCAACACCAATTTCGCTACCGTGCTCGGCAACCCAGCGGGTTGCTGCATAGGCCTGATTAATGGCAACCGGGAAATGCGCTTCCGGCGATGGCGTGTAGTTGACAAAGACGGCCGCTGCGCCTGACTCACTCACCAGGTCACGAACGAGACGTTCATGGGTGGCAAAATCCCCAAGAACCCAGCCGCCGCCGTGGAAGAACATAAAGACGGGCAGGGTTCCCTGCGCGTTGTGCGGCTTCACGATGTGAAGTTTGATTGCGCCACCATCAACATTGATCGTTTTTTCAGAGACATCGGCTGCAGGCAGCTTTGCGCCCTTCTGGGCGTTGATCAGCACCTGACGAGCATCCTGCGGAGACATCTGCTCCATAGGTTTACCTCCGGCACCGTTCAGGGCGTTGAGAAACGCCTGCACGTGACGCTCCGGCTGAGGAGCATCGGCAAAACTGTTGGCTGAAACGGCTGCCATTGCGGCAGTCAGTAATACAGATTTAATATTCATTAAACGACTTTAATAATATCTTTTGCTATAAAATAGCGCACTACTTAGAGAGGTAAAACACCAGGTCTGTACCTGCCCCGGTAAATCTACGCGCCGACAAAATTGTAAGAAGTCCCCTCCTCAGCCAGCTCCTTTTTTTACATCGGCTGGTTGAGTAAAGCCCCGGCCAGGACAGTAGTCGTGGGCCTTACGCGGGACAACTAAATGGCTTACAGACCCAGATCAGACAGGCTCGGATGATCGTCAGGACGACGCCCCAGCGGCCAGAAGAACTTGCGCTCGTTTTCTTTGATAGGCATGTCATTGATACACGCGAAGCGACGCTTCATCAGGCCATCGGCCTCAAACTCCCAGTTTTCATTGCCATAAGAGCGGAACCAGTTACCTGAGTCATCATGCCATTCGTAAGCGTAACGGACAGCGATGCGGTTCCCGCCAAACGCCCACAGCTCTTTGATGAGGCGGTACTCGTGTTCTTTTTTCCATTTACGGGCGAGGAACCCTTCGGCTTCTTCACGATTATTGGCGAACTCAGCACGGTTACGCCATTTGGTATCCAGCGAGTAAGCCAGGGCGACTTTTGCCGCGTCGCGGCTGTTCCAGCCATCTTCAGCCAGACGAACTTTCTCGATAGCAGTTTCCAGGGTAAATGGCGGAAGCGGCGGACGTACTTGTGTATCAGTCATGGTAAAACTCCTGTTAATTTTGGTTTATAGGTAGTCAAAATATTCGATACTCAGGCCCCGGCTGAGACCCGTTCCAGCAAAATTTTTGCAACATCCCGTGCGTCATCAGCGGCGTTCCGGTCAGCGGTGGCGAGGATTTTTTCTCGTGTATCACCTGCCTTCTTGTTGATGCCTTAAAAGGTAGAACGATCGTTCTACCTGGTCAAGCGATTGTTTTGGATTATTTTATTTCGGCTGGGGTAATGATTTAAAAAATGCTTTTAAATCAATCAATAGAGAACAAATAAAATTTTTTCACGGCGAAGTGGTTTTCTGAAAAGAAAACGCTGGCAGGGATAAACAGAGTCTTGATACGTGCAGAGCTTAATCTGTCCGCAGATCCGGACACGGTATGTGCTTGCGTGCATGTCCTGAAGCCGCACTTTTGCAGGTGCGGCCTGGATTGCTATGAACCTTTCCTGTTTCGGAATGCTGCCACTTTCATACGATTACCGCAGGTGGCCATGCTGCACCAGCGACGTCGATGTGATTTGCTTAAATCGTGAAACAGTAAAATACAGTTGTGGGCTTCACACTGCCGTACGTATTCGAATTTGTCATCCGTGACGAGTTTTACAAGCGCGTCGGCAACGGGCCACAGGAGGCCTGCGGGGCTTTCAGCGTCTGAACGAACATCCACACGATAGCGCTGCGTCTCGTGATCCCATTTCAGCCGCGTCTCAGGACGCCCTCTTTCAAGCACTCTGTTAATCACCATCAGATCTGCCTCACGGGACTTCATTGCGGCATGCACGACTGCGCGAGCTGCATCGCGCAGCTGGCGAGCTTCCGCGAGTAATTCAGGCGGAGCCACAGTTCCTTTCGGCACAAGGCCCGTCGTTTCCAGCCAGTCGATAACGCTTTGAGCATCATCAAAGCAGTCATGCCGGTCGTCGCCCGTTCCGTATTCACTGTTGATGAAGTCCAGCGCGAGATTATCTGCGAGGAAGAGAGGCGGGGAAGAGAGTTTGGTCATGTTCATACGCACCTGTAACCCATTAAATAATTTTGACAGGTTACCAGAATTGTGTGTAACCTTCAATTTCGCACTTTAACGGTTACAAGGGGGTTTGCTATGACGTCTTCACATTTGGGGTTATCAACTGCAGATAACACGCCTGCCACACAGGTGCATTACCGCTACAAGCAGGCGGGCGACGTTAACGTTTTTTACCGTGAGGCCGGCGATCCGGCATCGCCAGTTCTGCTGATGCTGCATGGTTTTGCGGGCTCATCATTTATGTTCCGTGACCTTATTGCCCGGCTGGCAGACCGTTATCATCTGATAGCGCCAGACTTGCCGGCCTTTGGTTTTACCGAGGTACCAGATAGGGGTAACTACGCTTATACCTTTGATCAGCTGGCTGAGACCATTGACCAGTTCACTGAAGCGCTCGGTCTCGACGCCTATGCCCTGATGGTTCACGACTACGGCGCCCCCGTCGGATGGCGTCTTGCGCTGGCGCATCCTCAGCGGATTACCGCTATCATTTCCCAGAATGGTAATGCTTATGAAGAGGGGCTGGGCGAGGCCTGGGCACCTATCCAGAAATACTGGGCCGACCCGACCCCCGAGAATCGACGCGCGCTGAGTGATTTTCCGACGCCGGCGTCAATCAAGTGGCAGTATCTGGAAGGTGTAACCGATCAGAGTCTGGTTTCTCCGGACGGCTATTCGCTTGAAGGGATGCAGGTATTACGGCCGGGCAATGCGGAAATTCAGCTGGACCTGCTGCTGAACTACGCCTCGAACGTGAAGAAGTACCCTCAGTTTCAGCAGTATTTCAGGGAATATCAGCCACCTTTGCTGGCGGTCTGGGGAAAACACGATCCCTTTTTCATGGCCGCAGGTGCCGAAGCCTGGAAACGCGATATCCCGAAAGCCCAGATAAACTTCTATGACACCGGCCACTTCGCGCTTGAAACGCATGCGAAAGAAATAGGTGATGACGTTCGGGAATTTCTTGACCGCCATGTTCGTCAGGCGGAGTGACTCCCTTCTGAAGCTTAGCGGCCTGAGGTCGCGGGAGCGGTAATGGCGAATGGATTCGCTTAAAACAAAACCGGAACCCATTAGGTACTTTACGCAGGGCATGGCTGTCCGGACGTAAAAACAGATTTCACCTACCGCAGGCATGCTTGTTGATGGGCAATCATACCTGAACAAAGCCTTTCAGAAAGAGGACAGGAACAATGTCAGTGACTCATGGTGTACAACATATTGGCTTAGCCGTATCAAATCTTGAAGAGAGCGCGGCGTTCTTCACTGGTTTACTGGGCTGGCAGGAAGTTAAACGACGTGAAGACTATCCGGCCATCTTTGTGAAAGACGGAGCACTGACGCTCACACTCTGGAAAACGCAGACAGAAGAGCCCGTTCAGTTCGATCGCAAAAACAATGTCGGACTCCATCACCTGGCTTTGCGGGTGGAAACCAAAGACGGTCTGTATCAGATTCTTGAAGTGTTGAAGGCAAATCAGGTCGAAATTGAATTCGAGCCCACGTTGATCCGGGAAGGGCCGTCGATGCACATGATGTGCTATGAGCCGAGTGGTATACGAATTGAATTCTATTACCCTGGCTGAGTCATTTCTGACGTCGTGTGCCCGGGGTATTGCTGTGATGCTGTATCAGGGTGACGTTCCTGGCGGCGATGGCTCAGGCGGTCGCCGCCCTGTTAGTTATATTGCTCACCGCCAAATGCAAAGGCTGAGCGACTCATTTGCTGGAGTTATAAGTTATGGGGGATGAAATTGTCCGCTTCACGCCCTGATGCATTCAACAAGCTTTTTATACCTTCAGTAAAGGCGACTTTTGCGCTTCAGGTGCCAGCAAATATTTCGCTTCGTCGTAGCGGGTTCTGGTCTTCCAGCAACGGTAATGATCCCAGGAGGGGCCCCATGCAGCAGACACGCAGTATCTTTCATGACGGTGAGCGTGCAGTGCAGGCGCGAGCCGGCGTTTCAGACGAGTGGCTTCAGCGGTCGGAAAGCTTTGTGCGCTCAGAGATGCCTCAGCAACATCGAAACTTCTTTGAGAATCTTCAGATGCTGTTCATGGGGCTGCTCGATTCAGACGGCCGGCCATGGTGCGTTCCAGCTCTCGGGCCACGAGGTTTCCTGGTCTCCCCCACTCCGGATACACTCGAAATTCATCGGGACCCGGTTCTCTCATGTGAACTCGGCCTGGATCGCTCACCCGGCGCCAGTGTTGGCATGCTGGGGATTGATCTGACCAGCAGACGTCGTAATCGACTGAATGGCCGGATACAACATGCCTCAGCGGGTGAAATGACCATCGTGGTCGATCAGAGCTACGGAAACTGTCCGCAATACATTCAGACTCGACATCTGCCCCCAGGCCAGGACAAGCCGGCAGCTGTGGGCCGCCGGCGCGGCAGCATAACCGACCCGGAAGTTCGGCGGATTATTGAGGCCGCTGACACTTTTTTCATCGCCTCCCGTGCGGCTGGTTCACTGGATGGTGGAAGCGCCGGAGTCGATGCTTCGCACCGAGGGGGGCGTCCGGGATTTCTCGGTATCAACGGAGATGGCACGATCTCCTTTCCCGATTTCTCCGGCAATCGCTTTTTCAACACACTAGGCAACATTGAGAGCGACGGCCGGGTCGGCCTGTTCGTTCCGGATTTTGAAACGGGTGAGGCAATAGTGCTTACGGGGCGCGGTTCCATCGACTGGGGCCCCGACCGCATCAAGTCGTTCGGAGGTGCTGAGCGTATTATAGACGTGGCGCCAGATGAAATCTGGCATGCTGATGCCGTGCTGCCGGTTATCGGGACGATACGCGAGCAATCGCCCGGACCTGGTAGCTGCTGATCGACTACGTTTTTACACACGCTGGACCAAAAGTAGTCGCATGCCAGTGGCTAAATTTGACCCGGCAGATGTCGTAATCCGACGGATCCGAATCACCCTCACACGGCCAGTGACCTCGCGCGCAATTCATGATTAAGAATCTGATCGTTCTCGCTGTAATCGACTGGACAGTCGATGACGTGTACGCCCGGGGTCTCAATGCAATGTTCCAGTAAGGGTAGCAAGGCTCCGGTGCGCTCAACGCGGTAACCATTGGCGCCGTACGCCTCTGCATATTTCACAAAGTCTGGGTTGCCGTAGCTTACACCGAAATCGGCGAAGCCCATTTTTGTTTGCTTGCAGCGGATCATGCCATAACCGTCGTCACGCAGGATGATTACTGTGATGTGCATGCTTAAGCGCAAGGCGGTTTCAAGCTCCTGGCTGTTCATCATGAAGCCGCCATCGCCGCACACCGCAATAACCGGTCGATCCGGATAAACCAGATGAGCTGCCATCGCTGACGGTAAGCCCGCCCCCATGGTCGCCAGGGCGTTATCGAGCAAGACTGTATTCGGTTTGTGCGCCTTGTAGTTGCGGGCGAACCAGATCTTATAAATACCGTTGTCCAGTGCCACGATGCCTTCGGACGGCATTGCACGACGAATGTCGGCTACCAGACGTTGTGGGTACAATGGATAGCGGTGATCGTCTGCGCCTTCGGCAATCTGTACTTCATTAGCCTCGCGAATCGCCAGCAGGCGGGTGAAATCCCACTGTACAGTGTTGTTCAGCGCGTCGCCAATCCGCCACACGGCGTCAGCGATATCACCAATCACTTCGATCTGCGGAAAGTACAGGGCATCGACCTCGGCGGATCGGAAATCGATATGAATGACTTCGCTACTGCCACGGGCCATCAAAAAAGGTGGTTTCTCGCTCAAGTCGTGACCGACATTGACGATCAGGTCGGCGGCTTCGAGGGCCCGGTGAACGAAGTCACCGGTTGACAGTGCGGCGTTCCCCACGAAGCACGGGTGACGCTCGTCCACTACACCCTTACCGAGTTGTGTAGTAACGAACGGGATGCCGGTCTTGTCGATCAGCTGCTTCAGGGCCCTGGTTGTCATTTTGCGGTTGGCGCCCGCACCGATCACCAGGATTGGGCTGCGAGCCTTTCGCAGCTTCTCCACGGCCGCGTCAATAGCGGAGTGTTCTGCCAGTGGCCGACGCTTGAGACTGCGCGGGATCGGCATGCTGTCGGTCTGCTCAGCGGCGATGTCTTCTGGCAGTTCCAGGTGCACTGCGCCCGGCTTTTCTTCTTCAGCCAGGCGGAATGCTTCACGCAGGCGTGAAGGGATATTGTCTGCCGAAGCGAGCTGGTGAGTGTATTTGGTGATGGGGGCCATCATGCCGCATACGTCGATAATCTGAAAACGCCCCTGCCTGGATTTTTTGATCGGTTTCTGCCCGGTGATCATAAGCATAGGCATGCCACCCAGATACGCGTAAGCGCCTGCAGTGGCCAGGTTGGTCGCGCCAGGGCCAAGAGTAGACAAGCTCACCCCCGTCTTGCCGGTCAGGCGGCCATAGGTAGCGGCCATGAAACCGGCGGACTGCTCGTGACGGGTAAGAACCAGCTTGATCGACGACTTGCGAAGAGATTCCAGCAAGCCGAGGTTTTCCTCGCCGGGAATGCCGAACACATACTCAACGCCTTCGCTTTCTAAACACTGCACAACAATATCGGAGGCCTTCGCCATCTTTTTTAACCTCAGAGTCAGTTGTCAGGAACGACATTCAGGCTGATGCGCGCTCGGCTGCCGATATCTTTTCTCGTGTATCGGACATTAGCTGTTCCATGAGCTTAATGCAGAACGGTCGTTCTACTCCCTCATCTCATGGTAGAACGATCGTTCTACACAGTCAAACACTTCTGCCGTGGCATGAGAATGGGAAAGGCCACTACGGGGGAGGATCGTCCACCTGGAGGGCAGCCCATAAATGACTCTGAGAGGTCAGTTAAATCCGTGGCGATTCAGTTTCCAGCGTGGCAACACGTCCTGGTATTACCACCCACAGTCTTTATGCCTGGATAAAGGCGTATGGCCCGGTTTCCTGAACCAATAAAGTCCAGTCAGACGCTCAGGCTGAGATCCGGCGGCTCCAGAAAGAGCAGAAGCGGCTTACGGACGAACGGGACATATTAAAAAAAGCCGCGGCGTACTTCGCAAAGCTGTCCGACTGAGGCCGTGACAACACCCGCAACGGGTCTGTCCGCATGCTTTGTCGGGTGCTGGATGCACATCCGAGTGGGTTTTACGCCTGGCTTCAGCAACCGCATTCTTCCGTGGCTGGCATCCCTTACTCACGCGGAGAAATCAGCTTCCATGCAATTTACATTTGCCGGGCGAATAGCCGAATTTACGCAAAAATGCGCGAGAAATGCTTCTGCACTGCCGAAACCCACCATAGCAGCAACCGCTTTAACACTTCGCCCGGAGCGCAATTTTGCCGCCCCCAGGGCTAATCGCCAGCTGGTCAAATACGCGCCAGGCGATGCTCCGACGGTGGTCTTAAAGACTTCAATAAATTGCGCTCGCGACATGCCCGCGAGTTCGGACAAATCGGGAATCTGCCACTTCCGCGCCGGGTCATCATGCATAGCGACGAGACTGATATGAAGCCTGGGGTGGGCCAGACCGGCTAATAGCCCCGCATCAACCGTTCCTCTGGCAATTGCCTGACGAATTGCCAGCACAACGACAATCTCACACAAACGGGTTCGCACCGTACCTCCACCACAACGATTCCCGGCAAGCTCAGCCACGATTAGCTCTGCCAGGCCAGGTAACTGCGGCATCTCAGCCATTGAAAAACTCAGCTCGTCCGGTAATGCGCCAACTAACGGATTAGCACTGCCGCCAAAATCAACCCTGGCGGCGGCACACAACTTTGCCCTGACGGGCAGGCCACCCGACGACCTGGCACGGTATAACAAATGGGTCGGACCGCCTGAGCTATTTTCGTCGATGATCAAAAGATTCGCCGATTCAGCAGAATCGCAATGCACCACGCGGAGTGGAAAGGCCTGCAGGAAGGCGGTCAGCCGATCATATCTTCGTGGGATATTCAGACTTTCAGTCATGTTTTTTTCACACTTTCTTACTCTTAATCTTTTATTCTACTTCAAAGGGATGTGACTACCTATGACCGAAATGACTAACTGGAGATTCTATGACTCAGGATTCAGCCGCTAAATTTGACGCTGTGCGCGCAGGGGAATACGCACGACAAAGCCGGATCGCCCTGGCCGGATATGATGCCTGTCACGAACTTTCCGCCTGCATGCTCACAGCGGCGCTGGGCGAAGGAAAAGCGGCGCGCGTACTGGTGGTGGGCGCCGGAGGAACGGCGGGTGAAATCATTGCCGCTGCGACACTGGAACCACACTGGTCTTTCGTCGCCGTCGATCCCTCACAACCAATGCTGGAACTTGCCCGCGCGAATATGGCCAGGGCTGGTATTGCAAACCGGGTTGAAACCGTATCCGGTGCAGTGTCAGATTTGGCTACCTCCCCATCGTTCGATGCAGCAATCATGATTGGCGTGTTGCATCATCTGCCGGGCGATGAGGCTAAGCACGATATTCTGGCTCAGATTGCAATGCGCCTGAAGCCGGGCTCCCCGCTGGTGGTGGCGGGAAATTATCGCGCTTACGCTTCGCAGCCATTGCTGATGGCGGCGTGGGCAAATCGCTGGCGAATGAACGGAGCAAATCCGCAAGAGCTTGAGGCCAAAATGAATAAAATCTTGCAAGGTGCAGAGCCACCTCAGTCGGAAGAAGCCGTCTTTGCCCTCCTCACTGAAGCGGGCTTTAAGGATCCCGTTCGGTTCTTTTCCAGTTTGTTCTGGGGTGCCTGGCTGGCCCGGTTATCAACCGCGAATCCCGAATCAGTCTGTCATCAACGGAGTCGCAGTGTCGTTATCTGAGCCGCAAAGCCCCGCAGGATGAGTTTGTTCATTTGTGCGCACATGCTGGCTTCACTCGCTAATTTATCTTAACGTGAAGATAAATTCACCCTGGCAGGATATCTCACGTGACGCGTACCCTTTCTGCAGCTGGCGTTTTTATGCTGATTGCTTTCATTATTGCCCTTAATCTTCGGCCGGTTATGGCGGCGATGGGGCCACTGTTCCCGTTGCTGCAACAGCATATACAGCTGAGTGGCACTGAACTCAGCTTACTGACCACCCTGCCGGTATTTATGATGGGCGTGGCGGCGCTGGCCGGGCCGTTCCTGGCCCGAACCCTGGGGGAAGTGCGCGGCATCACTTTAGGTCTGCTGCTATTGATCGTTTGCTGTATCGCCCGTGGCATGACCCAGTCTGCAGCGGTGTTAATCCTCAGCGCACTGGTAGCTGGCGCTGGCATTGGTTTGATTCAGGCTCTGATGCCTGCATTAATCAAGAGACGCTATGGAAATAAAACAGGCACCCTGATGGCGCTGTTCACCACAGGGATTATGGCGGGCGCTGCGATTGCTGCCGCAACGGCGGCACCGCTTGCCGATAAGATGGGTTTGCCGGGAGCACTGGCCATACCCTTTGCGCCAGCCCTGCTGGCGGTGCTGCTGTGGTGTGTCACCCTGCGCAATCAGGCGCCGGGCGGCGGGGGAGAAAATGCCACAACCCGCCCTGCTCGCCCGCAAAATGCAGGGTGGCTGATGATCTTCTTCGGTATCGGCACAGGCGCTTATACATTAGTGCTCGCCTGGCTGCCACCGTTCTATATTCAGCACGGCTGGCCGCCACAGCTGAGTGGCTATGTTTTAGGCGCATTAACCTTAACCGAAGTGGTGGCGGGGTTTATTCTTTCCGCTACGATTCAACATTTTCACGATCGTCGTCGCCCGCTGTTGCTGGTGCTATTTTTTATCCTGGCTGGGTTAATCAGCATGATGCTGCTGGGGGGAACCCATGCCTGGTTGCCGACCCTGCTGCTGGGATTAGGTATCGGTTCACTTTTCCCGCTGTCTCTTATCGTTACGCTGGATCAGGCGCATACGCCGGAAGAGGCTGGCGTTCTGCTCTCTTTCGTGCAGGGCGGAGGCTATATGATTGCTTCACTGATGCCACTGATTGCCGGTGTTGTACGTGACAGAGCCGAATCGCTGAACAGCGCATGGGGAGCCATGTGCGCCGGTATTGTGGTACTGATGCTGATTGCCCTGCGTTTTGCGCCTCAGACTGATAAACCGGCGTGAGGTTACGTCAGGACAGCGAATAACCACCACTCAGCCTGCAGTGGATTCAACGCATCACTTTTCTGCCTGCCGGTGTCAGATTGACCGGCAATTTATAAGCGCGGTGTTGCGGTGGCGGCGCTTTAACACGAAACTTCCGCGCCACCAGACGCTAAAGTTTCCGCGCTCCCTGCCGATAACCCTGCAAGGCTTTACCAAAAGCCGAACGCAGTTCCCTTAAACGTTGTATTACACAGGAGAGCAAAATGGATGTATCGCAAATTGCTTCACTTGCCACCAGTCTCGACGCCCTGGAACTGAACAGCCAGGTCAGCACTCAGGTGCTGAAGAAGACGCTGGAAACTCAGCAGTCGACGGCAGCCAGTCTCCTTGAGTCGATTCCAGCATTGCCAGCCAATCCGGCAATCGGTCGTAATATCAATACCACCGCGTAATCTGCGGCGTAACAGAATAGCGCTGCGCTGACGGGTCAGCGTCACCATGTTGATTCGCTCAGCACACTATTCGCCGGGGAGCATGTCGCCCCGGCACTTAACCCTCTGCACCTCGCCCCTGCCTGCAACGGCGAATCCCCTGTTCACTCCCCATGCACTTTCCGCCCGCAGCGCCAGATAGCCTGTTTTCATCTATCTAAACGCTAACAACGCATTTAATTTCCCCTGCCCGGCTCGCGCATAATCGCTGTTTCGCAGTCCTGCTTCGCGCTCCTGTGCAGTTTTCCTGCGCGAAGATCCCCCGCCGCTCACTGACCAGGAGTAAGAAACAATGGCGTCACTGGCTATTAAACATATCGCTTTTCTCACCCCGGGAAATTACCCGGATCACGCGCCCTGGCAGGGACTGGAAGAGACGCTGAAGCTGTTTGAGCTGGGAGAGAAACTCGGCTACAACGGCGCCTGGGTGCGTCAGCGTCATCTCGAGCATGGCATCTCTTCCGCCAGCACCTTTCTTGCCGCCGCCTCGCAGCGCACGCGCACCATCGAGCTGGGTACGGCGGTGATTCAGATGGGGTATGAAAGTCCATTCCGGCTGGCGGAGGATCTCTCCACCGTGGATGTGCTGTCGCGCGGCCGTCTTAATGTCGGCCTGAGTGCAGGTCAGCCCAATCATCTGGACCTGATTGGCCCTTCGGTGTTTGGCGGTGACTGGAGCCAGCAGGACTTCTCGTATCAGCGCGTCAGCCGTCTGCTGGACAATCTCAGCGGCCGCTTTATCGGCGAAGACGATCTGTTTATCGACTCGCCGGGCAATCGCCAGCGTCCGCGTTTACAACCGTATTCACCCGGGCTGATCAATCGCATGTGGTACGGCGGCGGTTCGCTGCGCTCGGCGCGCTGGGCGGGGAATAATGCGCTGAACCTGCTGATTGGTAATCTCACTTCCGGCGAAGAAACCGATGACTACTATCAGGCGCAGCTGTCGCAGCTGCATGCATGGCGCGCAAACCTGCCCGCGACGCTCAATCACAGCCCACGCGTCGCCGCCGGACGGGTGATTGTCCCCACCAACAGCGCCGATGCCACCACGCGTCAGCATTATGTCGAGTTTGCCGCCAGTCGTTATCAGCGCACCCTTGCACCGCAGGGGCCACGCCGCACGCTGTTTTCACTGGATATCGTCGGCAGCGCCGATCAGATCCTTGAACGCCTGCAGCGCGATCCGGTTTTGCAGGAAGTGGAGGAGCTGCGGCTGGAGCTGCCTTACGAATTCACCATTGATCAGTATGCGCAAATCATCAGTGATTTCGCCACGCTGATTGCGCCGGAAATTGGCTGGCGGCGCAGCCAGCCGCAGCAGGAAAACGCGCTGGCATCATAATCGCGCCCCCTGCCAGGGCGTCTCAGCGCTCAACGCGCGGCATTCTCCCTGGCGTGCCTTTCGGCAACGCGGCAAAAAAGTCGGCATAACTGGCATCACGCTGCTGATGCAGCAGTAATTCCAGTGCACTCAGCGGTGTCTCCGACCAGTCGACGCGAACATCAACAGACGCATATTCCCGGTCATGCCAGATTTTCAGCGCGGCGGATTTCACGCCGCGGCGATCGCCACCCGCCATTGTCGCGGCCTGCAGCGCCTGCAATAAGCGGTCAGCAAACGCCAGCGGCTGCGGGTTGTGATAAGCATCCAGCATATCGCTCAGCGTCTGTGCACTCGCCAGCAGATTGCCACCCGCCACGCACTCGTCAGTCTGATAGCAGGCGGCGAACGTGCCACAGCGATCGCCGCTCCAGTGCGCAATCTCGCCCTGATTATCGACAATCATCACCTGCCGCCGATCTGCCTCGTCATCCTCTTTCAGCAGCAGCGACAGGGTTTGTCCGGCGGAAAACCCGCGCTGCAAATACTCCAGCCCGTGAATACCGTACAGCGGATTAGTCATCGCCTGGGTGGCGATGGCGCCCACCTGCGCTGCGCCATGAACCACCAGCGCACCGACGCTGGGGCCTGCGGTGGCGGTAGCAACACCCAGTGCGCCAGTGTGCGGATCGCGCGCGACAATTGAGAAGGTCATCAGTGCTCCAGCTCAAACATAAGAAATTTATAGGTATAAATTATTGCACATCAGCGAATTTATGCGCATAAATTAACAACAGACAATGCTTATTCTTTCACCGTATACCGATGAGGTCGCGATGCTCAGTACCCCATACTGCAGGAGATTCACCAGAATATGTCTGCCCGTCTGGCTGCTGTTTTGCCTTAGCGGACTGCTGCCGCTGCAGGCTGCGACACCCGCCGATGCGCTGCTGATTGGTCAGGTGGCGGAACCGCAATCGCTCGATCCGCAGGTCGCCACCGCCGCCAATGATTCGCGTATTCTGGTGAATGTCTATGAAGGTCTGGTGCGCAATGGCGCCAGTAAACTGGATATCGAACCGGCGCTGGCGACCCGCTGGCAGATCAGTCCTGACGGGCTGACCTACCGCTTCCAGCTGCGCAAAGGCGTCAGCTTCCATGACGGCACGCCGTTTAACGCCGCAGCGGTGAAATTTACGTTTGACCGCATGCTGGATGACAGGCATCCGTGGCACAACACCGGCCCGTTCCCGCTGTCATTCTTCTTCTCGTCGATAAAGTCGATTGAAGCCGTCGACGACGACACGGTGGTGTTTCACCTGAAAGAGCCGTTCGCACCGCTGCTGTCTAATTTTGCCACCCCGGCGGGGTTAATCGTCTCGCCTGCGGCAGTCGCGAAATATGGCAGGAATTTTGGTCGTCATCCGGTCGGCACTGGCGCGTTCCGCTTTGCCGAGTGGCAGGCGAATCAGCGCGTGGTGCTCAGCGCCAATACCCACTACTGGGATGGCAAACCGGGCGTGAATACCGTGGTGTTCCGGCCGATTACTGACAGCAATACCCGCGTGGCGGAGATGCTCTCCGGTGGTATCGATGCGATGGCGGAAGTGCCGCCCGATACGGTGAAACTGTTCGCCGCTAAAAAAGACCGTTTTCGCCTGTATCAGACCACCGGGCCGCACGTCTGGTATGTGATGCTGAACACACAAATCCCGCCGTTTAACGATGTGCGCGTACGTCAGGCGGTTAACTACGCCATCAACAAACAGTCGCTGGTGGACAATATTTTGCAGGGCTCCGCCGATGTCGCCGACGGCCCGGTGCCTGCCGCATTTGCGTGGGCGGCCAATAACGCGGTGACGCCCTACCCTTACGATCCACAGAAAGCGCGCCAGCTGCTGCAGCAAGCGGGGGCGGAAGGCGCAACGCTGACCTTTTATGTCACCGAAGGCGGTTCCGGCATGCTCGATCCACTGCCGATGGCGATCGCCATTCAGGCGGATTTAAAAGCGGTCGGTCTGCAGGTGAAAATTGAGACCTATGAGTGGAACACCTATCTGGCGAAAGTGAATGCGGGTCTCAATAAACAGACGCATATGGCGGAAATGGCGTGGATGACCAATGACCCCGATACCCTGCCGTTCCTGACGCTGCGCAGCGATGCCTGGCCGGAAAAAGGCGGTTTTAACTCGGGTTATTACAGTAATCCGCAGGTGGACAGCCTGCTGCAGCAGGCGCGCCTGACCACCGATAACGCGACGCGCGCCAGCCTGTATCGTCAGGTGCAACAGATTGTTCATCAGGATGCGCCATGGATTTTTATCGCCAACTGGAAACAGAACGCCGTCACGTCGACGCGTATTGACCACTTCACCCTGCAACCTAACTTCAATCTGTTACTCAATCGGGTAACGAAACGGTAATTGAGGAGCCTGAAGATGTGGAGTTACCTGCTTAAACGGCTGTTGTCCTTGATTCCGGTGCTGATCGGTCTGTCGCTGATTGTGTTCCTGATTATGGCGATGATCCCCGGTAATCCGGCGCAGGCGCTGCTTGGCGCGTGGGCGACGCCGGAAAATGTCGCGCGCATTAATCAGGAACTGGGGCTGGATAAACCGCTGTACCAGCAGTACCTGATCTGGATCGGCAATATGCTGCACGGCGATTTCGGCCACTCATGGGTGCTCAATCGCCCGGTGATCGATGAAGTGCTGGAGCGGCTGGGTGCGACGCTGGTGCTCGGCGGCTGTGCCCTGCTGATCAGCAGTGTGCTCGGCTTGCTGGCAGGCGTGGTGTCAGCGGTACGTCAGTTTGGCTGGGCAGATCGCACCATCACCCTGCTGGTGCTGCTGGGGATTTCGCTGCCGTCATTCTGGATTGGTCTGCTGATGATCATGCTGTTCGCCGTGCAGCTGCAGTGGTTCCCTGCGTCCGGCATGTATGCCATCTGGGGCGGCGGTGACTGGCTGGATCTGCTGCATCATCTGGCGCTGCCGGCGATCACGCTGGCGCTGGTCGCCACTGGCGTGATCGCCCGTCTGACGCGTACCGCCATGCTGGAAGTGCTGCGTCAGGACTATATCCGCACCGCTCGCGCCAAAGGGCTGGCGGAGCGTCAGGTTGTCTGGCGTCACGCGTTTCGCGCCGCACTGGTGGCGGTGATTCCGGTGATCGGCATCCAGGCGGGTTTTGTGCTGGGCGGCGCGGTGTATATCGAAACCGTGTTCCAGTGGCCCGGACTGGGCGCGATGCTGGTCAAAGCGGTCGCCACCCGCGACTTACTGCTGGTGCAGGGCGGTGTGCTGGTCGCGGCCGCCGCTTATGTGCTGATTAATCTGTGCGCCGATATTCTGCAGTCCCTGCTCGACCCGAGGTTAACATCATGAAGCCAACCGCTGATTCGACAGTGGCCCGCCAGCGTCCGTCACTGTGGTCGTTACTGCTGGCAAACCGACTGGCCGCGCTGGGGCTGGTGATTTTACTGGCGGTATTGCTGCTGGTGATAGCTGCGCCGCTGCTGCCGTTACAGGACCCGGACGCCACCAATCTGCTGCAGCGCCTGTTGCCGCCGCTGTCGCCCGGTCATCTGCTGGGCACCGACCCGCTTGGTCGCGATCTGCTGGCGCGCCTGATCTGGGGCACGCGGGTATCGCTGCTGGTTGGCATCAGCGCCACCCTGCTGGCGGCGTTTTTCGGCACCCTGATTGGTCTGCTGGCGGGCTATGCCGGCGGCCGTACCGACAGTCTGCTAATGCGCCTGATCGATATGCTGATGGCGTTCCCCTATATCCTGCTGGCGCTGGTGATTGTCGCCGTGCTCGGGCCGAGTCTGATCAATGCGCTGTACGCTATCGCGCTGGTCAATATTCCGTTTTTTGCCCGAAATATTCGCGGCCTGACGGTCGGGCTGCGCCAGCGCGATTTTATTCACGCCGCGCGCCTGTCGGGCAAAAACCACCTGCAGATCCTGCTCACTGAAGTGCTGCCAAATGTGCTGCCGGTGATTGTTGTCACCATGTCCACCACCGTTGGCTGGATGATCCTGGAAACCGCCGGGCTGTCGTTCCTCGGCCTTGGCGCGCAGCCACCCGCCGCCGATCTCGGTTCAATGCTTGGCCAGGGCCGCGCGCAGATGTTCAGTGCGCCGCATGTGTCGCTGGTGCCCGGGATGATGATTTTCCTGCTGGTGATGAGCTTTAACCTGCTCGGCGACGGCATCCGCGACATGCTCGATCCGCGCATGAAATCCGGCGTGCAGCTGCGCGCCAGCGCGGTCACTGCGGTTAGCCGTCAGGCGATCCCGGCGGCGCGCCAGCCAGATGCGGCGCTGGAAGTGGTCGATTTACAGGTCGATTTTCGTCATGGATTGCGCCGTCAGCCAGCAGTGAAAGGCGTCAGTTTTGCCCTGCAGGCAGGCGAATGTTTTGGTCTGATTGGCGAAAGCGGTTCCGGAAAAAGCGTCACGGCGCTGTCAGTCATGGGACTGGTGGCCTCGCCGCCGGGTGAAATCAGCGGCGGCGCGATTTATGTCGCAGGCGAAGAGATGCTGTCGCTCAACGCCAGCCAGCTGCAGCAGCGGCGTGGCGCACGCGTCGCCTATATTTTCCAGGACCCGCTGACCACGCTGCACCCGCAAATCAGCATCGGCCAGCAGCTGATGGAAGCGATTCAGGCGCACCAGTCGTTGCCGCGCCGTCAGGCGCAGGAGAAAGCGCACCAGCTGCTCGACAGCGTCGGTATTCCTGACGCCAGACAGCGCTTCTCTGCCTATCCCCATCAGCTCTCCGGCGGCCAGCGCCAGCGCGTAGGGATTGCTATGGCGCTGGCTAACGACCCACAGATTATTATTGCCGATGAACCCACCACCGCACTGGACGTGACGGTGCAGGCGCATATTCTCGAACTGCTGCAGCAACTGCGCCGCGAGCGCGGGCTGACGCTGCTGTTTATCACGCATGACTTCGGCGTGATTGCTCAGATTTGCGATCGCGTCGCGGTGATGCGTCAGGGAGAGATTGTTGAAACCGGCGCCACTCAGCAGGTGCTGCATGCGCCGCAGCATGACTACACCCGGCGGCTGATCGCCAGCGTGCCGAAGCTGGGCCAGGGGCGCGCCTTCCTGCAGCAGGTCGCGCAGCTGTATGCCACAGCGCAGCCAGAGGAGAAACGCCTGTGAAGCCGGTCATTGAAGTGGAAAACCTGAGCAAAACCTTTACTGGCCGCGCGGGCTGGTTCTCCGCCGCCCGGCATCAGGTGCAGGCGGTAAAACAGGTCACACTGCATCTCGCGGCTGGCGAAACGCTGGCGGTAGTCGGGGAAAGTGGTTCCGGTAAAAGCACCCTGGCGCGTATGCTGGTGGGACTGGAAACGCCCACCTCCGGTACCCTTCGCGTGATGGGCGAAGAGATGCACCAGCACCGGCAGCGTCACGGCTTCGGACGGCTGATTCAGTATGTGTTTCAGGATCCGCAGGCGTCGCTGAATCCACGCCAGACGATTGACGATATCCTCGATGTGCCGCTGCGCCTGCTGTGTGGTTATGCGGCGAGTGAACGCCGACGCCGCAAGCTGGAACTGATGGCGGCGGTACAGATGCCTGCCGATGCCCTCAACGGCTATCCCCATGAGTTCTCCGGCGGTCAGGCGCAGCGGCTGGCAATTGCCCGTGCGCTGGCGGCGGAAGCGCGCATTCTGGTGCTGGATGAGCCAGTGAGCGCGCTGGATGTGTCGGTGCAGGCGCAGGTGTTACTGCTGTTGCAGGAACTGAAACAGCAGTTAGACCTCTCTTACCTGTTTATCAGCCACGATCTGGCGGTGGTGGAAGCAATCGCCGATCGCGTGGCGGTGATGTATCACGGAGATTTGCTGGAGTGTGCGGCAAGTGAAGCCCTGTTTCGCGCCCCGGGCCATCAGTACACAAAAAGTCTGCTGGCCAGCGCGCCGCGTTTGTAAGGACAGCTGTAATGAAAAATGAAAGCGCCGCCGTGCCGGATACCGTCCGGCGTAAGCGCACTGATGAAATTGTTGATGCGATTAAAGACGCGATTATCCGCGACAACCTGCAACCCGGCGATCGTCTGCCGCAGGAAAAAGATCTGGCGACGCGCTTTGCGGCAGGTAAAGGCACCGTGCGCGAGGCGCTGAAATCCCTGGAGGTGCAGGGCTTAATTCGCATGCGTACCGGCCCGGGCGGTGGCGCGTTTATCGAACCGATGAGCGAAGCGCGCGCCATGAGCCTGCTGTCGAATTATCTGTTCACCCGTGAACTGTCGATCGCCAATATTTACGCCCTGCGTAAGACACTGGAGCCGCTGGTGGCGGTCAGCGCCATCGGACGTATCGATGCCGACGGCTTTGCCCGGCTGCATCAGCTGATTGCCATCTACGATCATGAACCTGCCGACGATAACGAACGCTGGGAACAGCGCATGGCGGAGCTGGATTTTCATGGCGTGGTCGCCAGTTACTCCGATAACGTGCTGCTGGCGTTTATCTGCCGGTTTTTACAGCGTCTGCTGAAGGAGCTGGCGGTGTGCAAAGATATCTACCAGCGGCCGGAACCGGTGGCGCGCGCCACCGGCATCGACTATCAGTATCGCTTAATTGACGCGATGCGCCGCAAAGACGTCAGCGCGGTGGAAGCCATTATGCGCCAGCATATGCAGCATGCAGAAGATGCCATGCTGCAACTGGAAGCGGCGCTGGAAGAGCGTTTTCTTAACGATCGGACGCCCACGCCGTATTAGCGATATCAATCACAAAGCGGTACTTCACATCGCTCTTCAGCATGCGCGCAAAGGCGTCTTCAATCTGATCGCCGGTAATCAGTTCGATATCGGCGGTGATATTGTGCTGGCCGCAGAAATCGAGCACTTCCTGGGTCTCTTTGATGCTGCCAATCGAGGTGCCGCTGATGCTGAGACGGCGGAACACCATCGGCGTGACGTCCGGCGCCGGGTGACGGCTGTCCGGGATGCCCACCAGTACCAGGTGGCCATTGGTTTTCAGCGTGCTGAGATACGGGTCGAGATCGTGCGGCGCGGCCACGCAGTCGAGAATAATATCGAGGCTGGTTGCCGCCGCGGCCATCTGTTCAGCGTCAGTGGAGACCACCACGGTGGTGGCGCCGAGACGACGGGCGTCCGCTTCCTTGCCCGCTGAACGGGTAAACAGCGTCACTTCCGCGCCCAGTGCGCTGGCCAGTTTCACCGCCATATGACCCAGACCGCCGAGGCCAATCACGCCGACTTTATCCCCGGCTTTCACCTTCCAGTGACGCAGTGGCGACCAGACGGTGACGCCCGCGCACAGCAGTGGCGCAACACCGCTCAGGTCAAGGTTTTCCGGCACAGAAACGACAAACTTGCTGTCGACGATAATGCCCTCGGCATAACCGCCCCAGGTGGTGCCGCCGGTGTATTTATCTTTGCCGTTATAGGTCGCAGTGAACCCTTCCGCGCAGTACTGCTCTTCCTGGCTGCTACAGGCCGCACAGTGACCGCAGGAGTCGACCATCACGCCGACACCCACCAGATCCCCCGCTTTGAGGTTACTGACCTGGCTGCCGGTCTCGCGCACCCGGCCAACAATTTCATGACCCGGCAGCAGCGGATACTGGCTAACGCCCCACTCGTTGCGCGCCATATGCAGGTCGGAATGACATACGCCGCAGTAAAGGATATCGATGCGCACATCGTCAGGTTGCACCTCACGCGCGTCCACGCTGGCGATGGCGAGAGGTAAGTGCGCCGCACTGGCGACAAGGCCGTTGATTTTCATAATTGTATCCTGCTTGCTGGCAAATTTCGTGCGCCACTATAGACAAACAGCACCGCAATGGGTAGTAGTTACCCTTTTGGGACATAGATACCATTTGGTGACCATATGCCGGTAATTGTCGATGGCAAAATGATGTTTTATGCGGATTCCGAACCGCGCCGTTTAATGGAACTGTTCGCGGTGAAGTGGACCACCATGGTGATCCACGCGCTGTACCACTGGCCGGGCGGGAAATGCCGCACCGGCGAACTGCAGCGTAGTCTCGATGGCATTTCGAAAAAGATGCTGGTGCAGTCGCTGCGCGAAGTGGAGCGGCGCGGACTGGTAAAACGCCATGTGTTTAACGTGGTGCCACCGAAGGTGGAGTATGAGTTAACCGAACTGGGACGCACCTTTGCCGAACCCATCGAACTGCTGTATCAGTGGGGGCTGGATAACAAAGCGGCGCTGGATGCGATGGAACACCACTGCCAGGCCAGCGACCCGGCAGCGGAGTAAGTTGGCTTAAGGCTTCGCAGGCAGCACAGTGACGATGGCGCGGCGGTAAGAGGTCAGCGCAGGCGTGCCATCATCCTTTACTTCAAGGATAATATGGAACGGCGTCGGCGCTTTCACTTCCGGCGCGGTAAACGAGGTGCTCTCCCCTGCTTCCTGATTCAGTTTCAGCGCCGGACCGAAGTGGATCTGCATCGCGGTGGCGGTCGGCTCTTTATATTGCCACCAGCGGTAATCCAGGTTGTTGCCGTCGACATCGTGCGATCCCCTGGCGCTCAGCGTCACCTTCTCACCAGCACGCACCTGCCAGGCGACAATACCTTTGCCCGGCTTGCCATTCAGCACCAAATCCGGATTGTGATTGGCTTTCTGCTTGCTGTCGCTCACTGCCCAGTTCATACGTGCGGCAAAGTCATTCTGGAATGCATTACGCCAGCGCCAGATGGTGGCTGGCGCGGTGCGGTGCGACTGACCATCGACGCCCATCACCGTATCGGAGGTGCTGACGCGCAGCCCTTCATCGCTGTCAGGATACACCGCCGCATAGCGCCCGCCCCAGCTGCCATACTCCGGATGCTCGCTGTCGCCCAGGCCGTTCTGCAGCAGATAAAGGAACGATGGCGTATCGCCTTCCATGGTGTACATAATCGGCGGATAGGCCGCGCCCAGCGGGCCTTTGTTGCGGATGTTTTTCGCCAGCCAGTCGTTGTTCACTTCACTCATATCACCACCGGTCGCCGTCGGTGACGAAATGCCGAGCCAGGTCGACAGGAAGTAATCATTCCACGCGTGGATACTGGTGATCCAGCGCAGCTGCGGGAAGTTACGGCGGATCCACGAGCCGGTATTATCCTGGTCGGAAATGGCGTAGACGCGAATTTTGCTGACAAACGCCGCCACTTCCGCCGCGCTGCGGCTGGTCTGCACATCGTACAGCGCCTGCGCCAGGTCAACACCGCCGCCCCAGACGTTAATCCACAGCGGGCGGGCATCCTGCTTATCCACCGCCGCGATAATCAGGCGCGAAGCGTCAGTGGACTTGCCCTGACCGACGCCCTGCATCCCGTACGCCGCTTTGCCACTGCGCACCACCGCGCGCAGCGATTCCACCGACGGATAACCCGCCGCGTGCTGCTGCAGGTTCGGCAGCGCCTGGGCATAGGCATCAAGTCTGGCTTCAATCATCTGCGGGTTGACCTTGTCGCGCAGCCAGGTCGAGGTGCTCGCCACCAGCCCTTCGACATCAAACTGGTTGCTGTAGACCAGGAAACGCACCAGCGACTGCGAGTCGTCAGGTTCATTACCAATATCGGTCAGAACGATAATACGGGTTTTCTGCTGGGTCACGCTGGCGGCAGTATCCGCCGCCAGCACTGACGTGGTGGCAAGCGATCCAGAGGCAAGCAGCAGCGCCAGCGCAACAGGGCGCAGCACGGTTGAGGTTAAACGCATCGGGCAATCCTTATCAAAGTTAAGCGAACGGCCAAAAAAAAACCTAAATCGCTTCTTCCCTTGCGCCATAGCGACAAAGAGACAAGCGATTTAGGTTTTGCCTGAAGTTCAGTAACAATCCTGAATCAGTGCCTATTAGCGCCCTGCTGACGCGAAAAATCAACTGCTTAACCCGGAAGCGTGAAGCAGTTCACATGCGCGCTGCTGAGATGCGCAAAATCGGATAACGCCTGGCCGCTACGCCCCGCTTACGCTGTTTTGTTACTGCCGCCATCGCGTTATGCTGTATCAGCAACACCGGCGTCACACCCGGCTGATAATATCAGGATAAGGGCAATCAGGAGAGAATATGAACGGTCTTACGGTTATCGAGGCTCTGGATCGACTGGAGTCGATGTACGATGCGGCGGTCAGCGCTCTGCGCGACGCCATTACCACCTATATTGCGCACGGCGAACTGCCGGATGCCAGCCAGCGGGCGCAGGGGCTGTTTGTTTACCCCGAGCTGCGCGTCAGCTGGCAGGGCAACGCCGCCGATCACCGGCTGTCGCGCGCTTTTGGCCGTTTCAGCCGTGCGGGTTGCTACACCACCACCATTACCCGTCCGGCGCTGTTTCGCGACTATCTGCGCCAGCAACTGGAGATGCTGACCGGTGAATATCCGATTACGCTGGAAGTGCTTCCATCGCAGCAGGAAATTCCTTTCCCCTATGTGCTGGACGGTTCTGGTTTAGTGCTGGATCGCTCAATGAGCGCCGGTATCGCGCAGCACTTCCCGACCACCGAGCTGGCGCTGATTGGCGATGACAATGCCGACGGTATTCTGCGTCCCGAGGAGCCCTTCCCGCTCTCGCACTTTGATGCGCTGCGCAGCGACTTCTCCCTCGCCCGTCTCAAGCACTACACCGGCACGCCGGTGGAACATTTCCAGTCATGGGTGCTGTTTACCAACTACACCCGTTATGTCGATGAGTTTGTGCGCTGGGCCTGTGAGCAGATTGCGGATGCCGGCTCGCCTTACCAGTCGCTCTCCTGCGCCGGGAATATTGTCATTACCGCCGATACGCCGGACCCGCAGCAGACCGTGTCGGACCTGGCGTGGAAAAACCATCAGATGCCTGCCTGGCATCTGATGGCGGATCAGGGCCAGGGAATTACGCTGGTGAATATCGGCGTTGGCCCGTCGAACGCCAAAACCATCTGCGACCATCTGGCGGTACTACGTCCGCACGCCTGGCTGATGATTGGTCACTGCGGCGGCCTGCGCGAAAGCCAGACCATTGGCGACTATGTGCTGGCGCACGCTTATCTGCGTGACGACCATGTGCTGGATGCGGTGCTGCCGCCGGATATTCCAATTCCAAGCATTGCCGAAGTGCAGCGCGCGCTGTTTGATGCCACCAAAATGGTCAGCAATATGCCGGGTGAAGAGGTGAAACAGCGGCTGCGTACCGGCACCGTGGTCACCACCGACGATCGCAACTGGGAGCTGCGTTACGCCGCATCGGCGCTGCGCTTTAACCAGAGCCGCGCGGTGGCGGTGGATATGGAGAGCGCCACTATTGCCGCGCAGGGTTACCGCTTCCGCGTCCCGTACGGCACGCTGCTGTGCGTTTCCGATAAGCCGTTGCATGGTGAGATCAAGCTGCCGGGCCAGGCAAACCGCTTCTATGAAGGCGCGATTTCCGAACATCTGCAGATCGGCATCTGCGCCATCGACCTGCTGCGCGCGGAAGGCGATCGCGTGCACTCACGTAAGCTGCGTACGTTTGTGGAGCCGCCGTTCCGCTAAATCACGTGCTGGCAATGAACCAACACGCCCTGCTGTGCCGGGCGTGTTGGTTCACGCCTGGCCTCACGCTGATCGAATTACATTAACACCGCCAGCCCATGTTGCTGCACCACAGACAATAATTTCAGCGACAAACCGCCAGGCCGTTTTACGCCTGCTTCCCATTTCTGAATAGTCGACAAACTGGTATTCAGATAACGGGCAAAAACCAAAAGGGCTGAGAATAATAATGCGTGGCGCACTGATTGAGTGTTGCAAAGGTTATGCTGGCAAGGATGTGAAGTGAGGATCGAAAAGCCCTCCCCTGTGCTGGCAGGAGGGCTGGAGAGTTTGTTACCAGCTGTAGCTGACTGAGCCCACAATAGTACGTCCGGTACCGTAGAAGCAGGCGGACGTATTGCTGCAGGATGCGACGTAATGCTTGTCGGTCAGATTGTTGACGTTCAGCTGTACGGTGGTGCCTTTCAGCGCAGACGACGCCGCACCAAGATCATACTTCGCCATCACGTCATACAGCGTATATTTCGGCACAGTATTGGTACCGGTGGAGTCAGCCCAGGTCATGCCGGTATAACGCACACCCGTTCCCACGGTGATGCCATTCATCACACCATCGAGGAAGCTATAGCTGCCCCAGGCGGTGGCGGCATGGCGTGGAATACTGGATGGTGTATTGCCCACCTGCGCCGCCGTGGTGCTTTCTTTGGTTTCAGAGTCCATATAGGTGTAAGTCGCCATCACATTGATTTCAGGCGTCAGCTGGCTGCGGATCTCAGTTTCCAGCCCTTTGGTGCGCACCCGGCCAATCTGCTCGTAGTAACCCAGCATGCTGTTATACGCGCTGATGTTTTTCTGATTGAGATGGAAGGCCGATACCGTAAGTGAGGTTTCGCTCCCCACTGGCTGGAATTTCACCCCCACTTCCGCCTGCTCACCCGTGGTCGGTTTCAGCGGGTCGCCCCCCGGTTTACCACTGTCCAGCACCGGTTCAAACGAGGTGCTGTAACTGATGTATGGCGAAATACCGTTATCGAAGGCATAGAGCAAACCGGCACGTCCGGTAAATTTATTATCATTGACCTGAGTCTCAGTATCACTGGTGCGATCCAGCGTACGCACTTCTGACCAGTCATGACGACCAGACAGCAGCAGGTTCCACTGATTCCATTCCAGCTGATCCTGCAGATAGACACCCACCTGATGCAGTTTTTTGTGATCGTCAGTTACCAGACTAAAGATGCTTTCATCGACACTGACCCGGGTTGGATTACTCCAGTCAAGATCATACTGGGAACCACTGTCGCGCCACAGTTTGCTGTCCTTGTCACTCCACTTATAGTCGAGGCCAGTGAGTACCGTATGTTTTACCGCGCCGGTATCAAATAACGCTTTAAACTGGTTATCAATGCCCAGCTCGTCTGTTTCGATTTTGTCATGTTGCGGACGGCGGCCAATCACCGTGTCCGATTCATTCCAGGTATACACCAGGTACTTATACGACTCGTGCATGTTGGTGTAACGCAGGTTCTGCTGGAATGACAGCGCGTCATTGAAGTTATGCTCAAAGATATAACCGATTGATGTCTGCTCACGCTTCGCCTGGTTATAGCTTGCGTCGCTGACATTAAAGTCGTACGGAATATACTGCCCATTACCCGGCACAACGGTACCGATGTAGGGCAGGAAGTTACGGAATCCGGCTTTGGGTTCATTGCTGTAGCTGGTCAGCAGGGTAATGCTGGTATCTTCATTCGGCAGCCAGGTGATCGCAGGAGCAATCGCCATACGTTGCTGTTTATTGTCCTTCACCGCCTCATGGCGCGTACTGGCGACACCGTTGAGACGATAGAACAACGTATAGTCATCATTCAGCGCACCGCCGAAGTCAAACGCCGCTTCGGCCAGATGCTGGTTACCACTGCTGAACTGCACTTTGTGAATGCTTTCAGCAGTAGGACGCTTGCTGGTCATGGCGATAATGCCGCCAGGATTCACCTGGCCATACAGCACCGATGCCGGGCCATGCACCATCTCCACACGCTCTAACAGCCACGGATCGATCTGCCCCGCTGCCCCGCCCTGTCCGGAGATACCATAACTCAGACCATCAAGGAATTTCGGCGCATAACGGAAACCACGGCTGATCACTTCATCATTGCGGTTAGAGCTGCCGCGATAGTTATTGACCACGCCGCTGGTGTAACCCAGTGCATCGGCAACGGATTGCGCCGCCTGATCGTCGAGTTGCTTACGCGTAATCACGGAAATTGCCTGCGGGGTTTTGCGCAGCGGCGTGGCGGTTTTGGTGCCTGCGGCACTCTCTTTCGCCACAATGCTGTTCTGCGCCGCCGTCACGCTCTCTTCGCTGGAAGCGGTGACCGTCATACTGCTTTCCGTCGCCGCCATACTCTGGACAAACGGGACTACCATCAATGTCGAAGCCAGTAATACGCGCTTGCGCACGCTGCCAGCATATAATGCACCGAAGCTGAGCGGCTGCTTTTTACCCATGTTATTCGTATCCCCGTTGCTGCTTATTAAATTTATTGTCAGACGCACTACCCTGACCGGCGACACAACGCCTTGCCACAGAGAGAAAAATCGCCTCAGGTCAGAGCCGCAGGGATGCTATTGGAAGTGCAAACGATTCTCAATAACATTCGTATTAGTATTTCTTAAGTCAATTTTCGCCGACATAGTGTTACTCTCTGTTGCGAAAAGTAACCAGGGAGAAGTGATTGATGACACATAAGAATCTGCTGCCCGTACTGCAGCCAGAGGGAAGCGCAGCGCGGCTGCTGGCGGCGGAAAACCGTGGTCAGGAAGCGTGGTGGCAGCAGCTGAAGGAGATCGGCACGCCGCTGGTGGAAGCGCATTCCGACGCTGTTGTTACCATGCATTATTTCTGGCGCGACCCGGACGGCGATGAACACGCGTCGTCCACCGTGAAGGTGTATATCGATATCAATGGCATTACCGATCACCACAGCCCGGACCCGGAACACATGCAGCGCATCGCGGGCAGCGATATCTGGCACTGGTCAACGGCAACGGATGCGCGCTGGCGCGGCGGCTATAATCTGATCCCGATTGACGCCAGTAAACTGCCGCCCGTATACAGCGACGATCACGCAACCGCGCGTCAACAGCAGCGCGCATGGTGGATGACCCTGCTGCTGGATCATACCCTTGCCGATCCGCTCAATCCGCTGCGCCCGCATTTTAACAGCCGCCGTAAACCGCTCTCCTCCGCGCACATGCCGCAGGCGCCAGTGCAGGCAGGCTGGCAGGCCTTCGATGCCGGGGACCCCGTGGAGGCCCGCCCTGAACGTCTGCAACGTTTCCACTGGCAGAGCGCCCTGCTGGAGAATCAGCGCCCTATCTGGCTGTACACCACTGGCGACGAAGCACAGCCGGAGCTGCGCCCGCTGATTATTATGCTGGACGGGCAAAACTGGGCGCAGAACATCCCGATCTGGTCTGCCCTCGATAACCAGACCGCCGCAGGGTTGCTGCCTGCCGCCTGCTGGTTATTTATTGATGTGATCGATCTGGCGCACCGTGGTCAGGAACTGCCGTGCAATGAAATGTTCTGGCGCGCGATACAGCAGGAGTTACTGCCACAGGCCAGACGCTACGCCGCCTTCAGCGAGGAAGCGAACCGTACGGTGGTCGCCGGGCAAAGCTATGGTGGCCTGGCGGCGCTGTATGCTGGCCTGTTCTGGCCAGAGCGTTTTGGCCGCATTCTCAGCCAGTCAGGATCGTTCTGGTGGCCCGATCCGGAGCTGCTGCGCAATAATCATCAGGCGACTGGCTGGCTGACGCAGCAGGTGACGTCGGGCGACGCCGCCCACTCCGGCCTGACGATTTTTATGGAATCAGGTAGCACCGAAGCGGATATCGGCTATGTAAACCAGCAGATGCTGCAGGCGTTAAACTCCACCGCCCATCAGGTCAGTTACCGCGAATATATAGGCGGCCACGACAACCTGTGCTGGCGTGGCGGGCTGATTGACGGCCTGCAGGCGCTGCTGGCCGAGTTTATCCCGCGTTAAGCGCGTTCCCCCCGGTGCTATAGCGGCGCCGGGTGATAGCGTCCGCACGGCACAATCAGCGGCGTATGTGATACCGGGTCATCAATAATCACGCTGCTCATACCAAACACCTGCTGCACCAGTCGCGCACTGATAATCTCCGCCGGTTTGCCCTGCGCCACAATCTGCCCGCTGTGCATCACAATCAGATGGTCAGCATAGCGGCACGCCTGATTGAGATCGTGCAGCACCGCAATCAGCGTATGCCCTGCCTGCTGATTCAGCTGACGGAACAGATCGAGCAGTTCAATCTGGTGGGCGATATCCAGCCAGGTCGTCGGTTCATCCAGCAGCAGCAGCGGCGTCTGTTGCGCCAGCACCATCGCTACCCATACCCGCTGGCGCTGACCGCCGGACAACTCATCGACACTGCGATCCGCCAGCTGCGCGACATTGGTCGCCGCCATTGCCGCATCCACCGCCTTGCGATCCGCCTCACCCCACTGTTTCAGCAGGCTCTGATGCGGATAGCGGCCACGCGCCACCAGATCCGCCACGCTGATGCCTTCCGGCACAATCGCGTGTTGCGGCAGCAGCCCCAGCTGACGCGCCAGCGCTTTGGTGCCGAGCTGATGAATATCTTTGCCATCCAGCAGCACCTGACCGTCGCGCGGTTTCAGCAGACGACACAGCGCGCGCAGCAGCGTCGATTTACCGCAGGCGTTCGGGCCGATAATCACCGTAAACTGTTTGTCGGGGATGCTGACGCTGAGATCGCTGGCAATCACTTTCTGTTCATAGGCCAGCGTCAGGCGCGAGGCCTGCAGACGGCTGGCAGTGGAGATAGTACTCATCAGCGACGGGACTCCCGAATTAACAACCCTATCAGATACACACCGCCAATACTGACAGTGACCGCCCCCACCGGCAGCTGGATGCCGTTAAAGCTGTGCTGGGCGGTGATATCCGCCGCCAGCAGCAGCACTGCGCCAGTGGTGGCAGCGGAAAACAGCGGCACCGCGCTGGCGCGGGTGAGACGCCGCGCGATTTGCGGCGCAGCCAGCGCGATAAATGAGATGGGCCCGGCGGTGGCGGTGGCTGTCGCGGTCAGGATAATGCCACACAGCATCAGCCACAGGCGACTCGACTCAGCATTGACGCCCAGCGCCCGCGCGCTGTCATCGCCCATCTCCATCAGTTGCAGACGACGCCCCAGCAGCAAAACCACCAGCACCGTCAGCGGGATCGCCACCAGGGCCGGTTGCCCTTTCGCCCAGGTGAGACCATTGAGCGAACCGGCGGACCACAGGGCAGCAGTCATCGCGCTCTCCAGCGAACTGGTGACCATCAGCCAGCTGTTAAACGCCGACAGCAGTGCCGCCACGCCAATGCCAACAATAATCAGGCGGAAGCCAACAATCCCGTCACGCCACGCCAGCAGATACATCAGCGCCGCAGCCGCGATGCCGCCCACCAGCGCCCCGGCGGCAATCTGGTAGTAATTGCCCTGCCAGGCAATAATCACCACCAGCGCGCCGGTCCACGCGCCGGTATTAAAACCGACGATATCCGGACTGCCGAGCGGATTGCGAATAGCCGACTGGAAAATCGCCCCACTCATACCTAAGCCTGCGCCCAGTACCAGCGCCAGCAGAATACGCGGGGCGCGCCACTGACTGACGATGGTGACCATCCCCGGTGCGCCTTCGCCCTGCAGCGCCTGCCACACCTGCTGCGGTGTCAGGCTGAGCGTGCCATAGCACAGCGCCAGCAAGGCCAGCAGCAACGCCAGCAGCAGCAGCGTACTGTTGACCAGCAGCACGCGCAGTGACACACGCATATTGATTACGCCACGGGCATTGCCCAGCAGCAGCGTCCTGGTCGTCACAGCCCTCTCCTTAATGCTTACGTTGCCGCACCAGCCAGATTAAAACCGGTGCGCCAATAAATGCGGTCACTATCGAAACGCGCAGTTCGCCGGGTGCGACCAGCCGGCCCGCGATATCCGCCAGCAGCAGTAAAATTGGCGCCAGCAGGAACGAAGCAATGACAATCCAGCGCTGGTCGGTACCAAACCACCAGCGCGCCACATGCGGGATCATTAGTCCGACAAAGCCGATCGGCCCCACCAGTGCCGTGGTGGAACCGCACAGGACCATCACCGTCATCACCGCCAGCAGACGCACCAGCATCACCCGCGTACCGAGCGCGGTAGCAATCTCCTCCCCCATGCTCAGCGTATTCAGCGCACGCGCCGACACCAGCGCCAGCAGCGCACCGGCGAGGATCACCGGGGCGACAATGGCAATGTGCGCTAATGAACGGATATCGAGCGTGCCGACCTGCCAGATACGCATCTGGTCGAAGGTTTGCGGATTGATCAGCATCAGTGAGGTGGTCATGCCCATCAGCACCGCGCTCAGCGCGACGCCGGTCAGCGTCAGGCGCACCGGGTTGACTTTCCCGCCGCCCACGGAACCGATCAGCCACAAAGCGATACTCGCCAGCAGCGCGCCGCTCCAGCCAAACACCAGCCAGCCGCCAATACCGCTGACGCCAAACAGAGTGATGCCAATCACAATCGCGAAGCTGGCGCCCGCGTTGACGCCGAGGATGCCCGGGTCCGCCAGCGGGTTACGCGTCAGCGCCTGAATAACAGCGCCAGCGCCGCCCAGCGCCAGCCCGGCGAGAATCCCGGCCAGGGTGCGCGGCAGGCGCGCATCCAGCACAATCACACTGTCAGCATTATGCAGCTGACCCGTCAGGCTGAGCCAGACATCCTGTGGCGGGATGGTTTTAGCCCCCAGCAATAAACTGAGCAGGCAAATGACCAGTAACAGCAGCAGCAACGCGCACGCCAGCAGCAGCTGGCGCGGCAACAGAGTCATGGATTTCATCGCCGTTACTGCTGCGACTTGCCGAAATGGCGTTCAATGCTGTTCAGCATATTGCTGGCGCTGTAGTAATCGAGACGAAACGTATCTGGCCCCATAGCGTAAATATGCTGTTGCTGTACCGGCGGCAGATGTTTCAGGAAAGGATTATTGCTGACTTGCTGCACCGTGGCCTCGGTGGCCGAGAACAGCAGCAGCGTATTGCCATTCAGGCCGGAAGCCATGTTCTCACCGGCCAGCTGGATAATATCGTTACGCTTGCCCATGCTGGTTTGCGGTTTGACATCCATTGGCAGCGTCGCCAGCGTAAAACCCAGCGCCGTCAGCAATTTCCCCTGCGCCGAAGCGGGCGTCCATAAATTGACGCCACGGCCATCTTCGTAATACACCAGCGCCGATACCGGCTGCGGCGGCAGCGTCATGCTCTGTTTCAGCGCGGCGACGCGCTGTTCGAAACCGCGAATACGGCTCTGCGCCGCGGCTTCATGACCGGTAATCGTGCCCAGCTCTTGCGCCAGTTGCTGCCAGCTCTTATTACCGTAATCGATCACCAGCGTTGGCGCGATGGCGGACAGTTGCTCATACAGCTTCAGTGCTGAATCGCCGCCGGTGGCGGAAATCACAATCAGATCGGGCGCTTCGGCGGCAATCGCTTCCGCATTCGGTTCACTGTTGTACAGCGCTTTCACCTGGCGCGCTTTCGCTTCCGCTCCCCACTGAGTGAAGAAGCCCTGATTGTCCGCCACCGAGGTGTTGCGCGCGGTGGCGCCGGAACCGATCACGGGCGCATCAATCGCCAGCAAGGTGCCGGTCAGCGTGACGCTGGTGGAGACAATGCGCTGTGGCGCGTGGTCGAGGGTAAACGCGCCCTTTGGCGTTTGCAGGGTGCGCGGCCAGTCGCCCTGAGCGGCCTGCTGCGCAGGGGCAGCACGCTGTTCATCTTTTGGATTGTCGCAGCCAGCCAGTTGCAGAGCCAGCGGTAACAGCAGCAGCGCGGCCAGGCGTGACGCGCGTTTTGACAGCATATTTTTCATTTATAAGGGAAATTTATGTAAATGAGTATTATTATCATACCGGGAATCCGCCTGAATTGAAACGGCTTAGCCGTGACGGAAGCTGCGGTGGATCAATTTCCCTGCGGGATACAGGGCTTTTTTAAGCCTGGCATCATAAATAGTTTGATTATTATTCTCAGCTTAACCATTCTTATCACTCCCCCCGACTTTTCTGATCTGCTGGAACGCAATTGCAAAAGCTGCATAGAAAACTGCTGCACGCCATTCAGGGCACAGCATGGTATCCCAAACGGCGTTCTTACGGGGTTCTGCTGCGGCGTGAAATCACCCCACTCGCCGTGCCGATCATGTTCGAAAATGCCTGTGTGCTGCTGATGGGGGTGCTGAGCACCTTTCTGGTGAGCCGCCTGGGCAAAGAAGCGATGGCCGCCGTCGGGCTGGCCGAAAGCTTCAGCATGGTGATCATCTCGTTTATTGCCGCCGTCGATCTCGGCACCACCGTGGTGGTGGCGTTCAGCCTCGGCAAGCGCGACCGCAAACGGGCGCGCGCCGCCACCCGCCAGTCGCTGGTGCTGATGACGCTGGCCGCAGTGGTGCTGGCGCTGCTGATCGAGTTTTCCGGTTCCGCGATAGTCAACCTGATTGCCGGAGAAGCAGCCCCGGAAGTGAAGGCGCTGGCGCTAACCTATCTGCGGATCACCGTCTGGAGCTACCCCGCCGCAGCCATTGCCCTGATTGGCTGCGGTGCGCTGCGCGGTGCGGGCAATACCAAACTGCCGATGCTGATCAATGGCGGGATGAATATCCTTAATATTATTATCAGCAGCCTGCTGATCTACGGCTGTTTATCGTGGGATGGTCTGGGCTTTATTGGTGCGGGCATCGGCCTGACCCTGTCGCGCTATATTGGCGCATTGGCAGTGATTTATGTGCTGGCGATTGGCTTTAATCCGGCGCTGAAAATCACGCTGAAAAGCTACTTCCGGCGCATGAACGGGCCGATTCTGGTTGAGGTGCTGAGCATCGGCCTGCCCGCCAGTATTGAATCGGTGCTGTTTAACGGCGGTAAGCTGCTGACGCAGGTGTTTGTCGCGGGCATGGGCACCAGCGTGATCGCCGGTAACTTTATCGCCTTTTCCATTGCCTCGATTATTAACCTGCCCGGCAACTCTTTGGGCGCAGCCGCCACCATTATTGTCGGCACCCGACTCGGCAAACAGCAGGTGAGTCAGGCTGAGCGTCAGCTGAAACATATCTTCTGGCTCTCCACCTTCGGCCTGTGTGCGCTGGCGATGATTTCTGTCCCGCTGGCAGGCGTGCTGGCCTCTTTCTACACCAGCGAAGAAGACGTGATCGACGTGGTGAAAGTGCTGGTATGGTTGAACGCCGCCTTTATGCCTATCTGGGCAGCCTCGTGGGTGTTGCCCGCCGGGTTAAAAGGCGCACGCGACGCGCGCTACACCATGTGGATCTCGATGATTGGCATGTGGGGCTGCCGCATCGTGGTCGGGTATATCCTCGGCATTGTGCTCGGCTTCGGCGTGGTCGGCATCTGGCTGGGGATGTTCCTTGACTGGATCGTGCGAGGTATCTGCTTCTGGTGGCGTCTGAACAGCGGTCGCTGGTTGTGGCAGTACAGTCATTTGCGCAGGAAGAAGGACCAGGCTGAAAACCAGTAGGTTTTTGTCCTTGCTCAGCGCATTCGCCTCATCATGCCCCTCTATTCCCGATGTATGCCGCAGCAACATTCTGCGGCCCGCGCCGGGAAACCAGCATATGGCGCGCGACTGACCTCACATTTTCTCTGCGCAACCATCACCTTCAGTGATAGCTCGCATACACTGCTTTTTTATCCTGTGCGCAATCAGTGAGGTCTTGTGATGAAACCCGCCATCCTGGTGGTTGACGAAGATCATGCCCTCTGCCAGCGACTGAATGATGTGCTGAGTGAGCATGGCCTGACGGTCTACAGCAGCCCGCGCGGTGCGGAGGCGCTACGCAGCCTGGCGCTGCATCGCGATATCTCACTGGTAATGCTGGCGATGATTTTACCCGACACCAATGGCCTGCTGCTGTTACAGCAGATACAGCGCCTGCGGCCGGAGATGCTGGTTATCATGCTCACCGGAATGGACACCGAAACGGATACCGTGATTGGCCTGGATATGGGGGCAGACGACTGCATCGCCAAACTCTGCAACCCACGCCTGCTGGTGGCGCGCACCAAAGCTATCCTGCGTCGCAGCGGCATCGTGACGCGCAGCAGCGTCTATGACACCCCGCATGGCTGGCAATTCAACGGCTGGCGACTGGACGAAAATCGTTGCATCCTGTGCAACCCCGACAGCGAAGAAGTGACACTGACGCAGGGCGAATACAGCCTGCTGCTGGCGATGGTGCGCCACGCACGTAAAGTGCTGACCCGCGACCAGCTACTGGAGCTGACTCACAGCGAAACCCTCGACGTACTGGACCGCACCATTGATGTGCTGATTATGCGACTGCGGCGCAAAATCGAAGCCAACCCGCACCAGCCAACACTGATCCGCACCATGCGCGGACTGGGCTACGTCTTTGCCGCCGATGTGGCACGCCTTGATACCCCTCCACCCGCCAGCCGTATCGCCTGACTGCCTGACTGCCTGACTGCCTGACCAGCAGGCAGAGCACCGCCCTCAGCGACTAACAATCTTAACCGCGCAGGGAACATGGGCAGAAGAGGAAAGCGTCGCGCGCCATGGACGGCGCGCGCCGAGCGGCCAGGATGGCGAACAGCGACTTTCCGATCTGCCCATGTACCCTGCGCCATCCCCGATCCCACAGCAACGCCCGTCACAGATGCCCGAGGCCAGATGTCAGATGCCAGATGCCAGATGCCAGATGCCAGATGATTACTTCACCGTCCAGCCCTTATAATCCCCCACATTATTGCGATCAATCATCCGCACCGGAATCAATACCGTCTCATTCGGCGCAGGCTTACCCTGCAAAATGTCATAGCCAATCTCCACCGCCCGCGCCGCCATCACCTGCGGGTCCTGCGCCGGGGTGGCAACAAACAACGAATTTTCCCGTTTCAGCGCCTCCTCACCGTCCGGCGACCCATCAACGCCGACAATAAAGAACTCACTACGCTGCGCCTGCTTCGCCGCCAGATCCGCGCCAATCGCCGTCGGATCATTAATCGCAAACACTGCATCCACCTGCGGGTTAGCGGAAAGCAACGACGTCATCACCTCCAGCCCACCTTCGCGACTGCCTTTGGCATTCTGATTATCAGACAGCACCTTAATATCAGGATGCTTCTTCAGCTCGCCCTGACAGCCGGAAACCCGATCCATAATCGACGACACCGGCGGTCCGTTGATAATCAGAATCTCGCCTTTGCCTTTCAGCCGCTGGGCAATGTACTGACAGGCCTGCATCCCGGCTTGCGTGTTATCAGATGTGATGGACGCATCCGCCCCGTCCGCCGTCACATCCACCGCCACCACCACCACGCCGGCGTCCCGCGCACGTTTCACTGCCGGGGCGATGCCCTTCGAATCCGCCGCACCGAGCAAAATCATATCCACCTTCGCAGCGATGAAATTATCGATTTGCGCCACCTGCTGACCGAGATCGTAACCGCTGGACACCAGCGTCACCTTCACATCGTTGCCCGCCAGCTCATGAGCCTTCATCTCGGCGCCTTTGGCGATCTGCACAAAGAATGGGTTCGCCAAATCTCCGACTGTCACACCAATGCTCTTCAGTTCTTTCGCCTGCGCCAGCGATGCCGCCAGCAGCAGCGATAGCGCCAGCAGACCACCCGTAACCCGATTTAAACGCATAGATCTTCTCCTGTGTGGATTGGATTGCATTTGCTTGCTCCCCTGATTTGTGAGGAGGATTAACGTGGGGAAAAACAAGGACGGGCGTCGTTTGCTCCCCCTCCCCAACCCTCCCCCACTTCATGGGGGAGGGAGAGTCAGATTCCCTGCCTCGGATAAGTAATGAGGAAGGAGAGTCAGGCTCCGTGCCGCCCTCCGGAACGATCATCAAGCCTGATGATGACGGGTGCGGTATTTATCAAGCAGCACCGCAATAATGATCACCGCCCCTTTAATCACCAGTTGCCAGAAGTACGACACCCCCATCAGCGTCATACCGTTGTTCAGCGTGGCGATAATCAGCGCGCCGATTAACGTGCCAGTGATACTGCCAATCCCGCCGACAAAACTGGTGCCGCCGAGGATCACCGCCGCGATGGCGTCCAGCTCATAACCCACGCCCAGATTGCCGTTCGCACTGTACAAGCGCGACGCGCTCATCAGCCCGCCTAAACCGGACAACAAACCACTGGCGGCATAAACAAACAGCAACACCGCGCCGACCTTAATCCCGGTCAGCCGCGCCGCCTGCATATTGCCGCCCACGGCATAGATATGAACCCCCAGCGTGGTACGGCGCAGAATAAACCAGCACAGCGCCACCACGGCAAAGGCGATCACAACCAGCCACGGCACCGGCCCAAGATAGCCATTACCAAGCCACTCAAAGTTGATCGACGAATTAATTACCGTCGTGCCATCCGCCAGCAGATAGGCCGCACCGCGCAGCGCGGTATAGGTGCCAAGCGTGACGATAAACGGCGGTAATCCCGCCCAGGCGACCAGCACGCCGTTAAACAGCCCCATCAGCAAACCCGCCAGCAGCGCAGCAGGAATCGACAGCCCGGCCAGCGCCGGATTAAGCGACACCACCATCGCCACCACCGCCGTCGCACCGAGCATCGACCCCACCGACAGATCGATGCCGCCCGTCAGGATCACAAAAGTCATCCCGGCTGCCAGCACGATATTGATCGACGCCTGACGGGTAATATTGAGCAGATTACCTTCGGTAAAAAAGTTCGGCGCCACCAGCCCGAACACCACCACGATCAACAGCAAAACCGGCAAAATGCCCACGGTTTGCAGCATATCGGCCACTAACAGACGTTTAACACTCGGAAACTTGCCGCGCTGCGGCGTACTGGTCGTCATCGCGGCCTCCTCAGGCATCCACCGGCTGGCGAAGATCCACGCCGGTCGCCAGCGCCATAATGTTCTCCTGGGTAATACGTTCACCCTGCAGCTCGCCAGAAATCGTGCCTTCACGCATCACATACACCCGGTCGCTCATCCCGACCACCTCCGGCAGCTCACTGGAGATCATCAGAATTGCCACCCCCTGCAGAGCCATTTGATTCATCATGCGATAGATCTCGCTTTTTGCGCCAACATCCACACCGCGCGTCGGCTCATCCAGCAGCAAAATGCGCGGACCGATGGCAATCCAGCGCGCTATTAACAATTTCTGCTGATTACCGCCGGACAAGCCACCTGCCCGCACCTGAGCATGCGGCACACGAATATTGAGCACGCGAATCGCCTCGCCGGAAATGCTCTGCCCCTTACGCCGATTCAGCAGGCCGTAACAGGCATCGCGTTCCAGGGTCGCCATCACAATGTTTTCGTGCGCGGCGAGTTCAGGGAACAGCCCCTGCTCTTTACGATTTTCCGGCAGATAGCCCATGCCAAGGGCGATGGCGTCACGCGGCGAGGTGATATGCACGGACTGACCGTCAATGGCGACGGTGCCGTGCGTGGCATGGCGAATACCAAAAATCAGCTGCGCCAGCTCCGAACGCCCGGCCCCCACCAGCCCCGCCAGCCCAACGATCTCCCCGGGGCGAACATGCAGACTGCAGGGATGAATTTTGCCACCGTCCGCCAGCGCCTCGACGTTCAGACGCGGCAAGCCAGAAATCGTCGCCGGTGATTTATTAAACAGATCGCTTAGCGGCCGCCCGACCATCATGCGCACCAGCCCGGCGGCATTCAGCGTTTCGCGCAGCAGGCTGCCGACATACTGCCCATCACGCAGCACGCTGACCCGGTCAGCCAGTTCATACACCTCGGCCATACGGTGGCTGATATAAATAATCGCCATCCCGGCACTACGCAGGCGTTTGATCAGATCGAAAAGTTGCGCGGTTTCGCGCGAAGAGAGTGCCGCCGTGGGTTCATCCATCACCAGAATGCGGCTGTTGCGGTGCAGGGCGCGGGCAATTTCCACCTGCTGCTGCTCGGCGATACTGAGCTTCATCACCCGGTCGCGGGCGGAAAACTGCGCATGCAGGCGATCGATCACCTGCTGCGCCTCCTGCTCCATCTGACGCCGCCGGACGATGCCAGCACGCTGAATTTCTGCACCGAGGAAAATATTCTCCGCCACCGTCAGATTCGGCGCCAGATTGATCTCCTGGTAGATCAGGGTAATGCCGGCATTCAGCGCATCTTTCGGCGAGTGAATGGACGCGGGTTTGCCATCAATAAGGATCTCTCCGCTGCTGGCGCTGTAGGCGCCCGCAAGAATCTTCATCAGCGTGCTTTTCCCGGCGCCGTTCTCGCCCATCAGGGCATGCACTTCGCCGGGAAAAACGGTCAGACTCACCTCTTTCAGGGCATAAAACTGCCCGAAGCGGCGTGAGATATGCTTCATCTCCAGAATCGGCGGTTCTGCCATCACCACTCTCCTGTCCGGCGGTTATCGCAGCAGTAGAACAGGAGAAAATAAATGGAAAATGTCAGCGGTGATTCATATTTGTCATAGTGTTAATGGCTGGTCCTGTCGCCAGGCTGATACAGCGGCACGTCCTTGCCGATGATGTAGCGGCGGCGCAGGCGTGCAGAGACCGCGTCCATCACCATCACGACCGCCACCAGCAGCAGGGTGATAAACATCACCACATCCCAGTTCCACAGACGCATATTTTCCGCATACACCAGACCAATGCCCCCCGCGCCGACAAAGCCCAGCACCGACGCCGAACGGGTATTGGACTCCAGCTGGTACAGGCTCAGCGCCAGGAACGTGGGGAACGACTGGGTGAAAATGCCAAAGCGATGTTTCTGCAGCGAGTTCGCTCCCACCGCTTTCAGCCCGCGTCCCGGCGAGCGCTCCACCGCTTCGTGCCCCTCGGCATACAGTTTGCCCAGCAGCCCGACATCCTGCATCACAATCGCCAGCACTCCCGCCAGTGGCCCCATCCCTACAGCGCGGACAAAAATCAGCCCCCAGATCGCCATATCGATGCCGCGCAAAATATCCAGCAGGCGACGCACCAGCAATGCCAGCGGGCGCAGCTCACGGCTGTGCATCACATTGCGTGCGGCAAGGAATGACAGCGGCAGCGCCAGCAGCGTCGCGGTCAGCGTCCCGGCAAAGACGATCGCCAGCGTAATGGCGATCTGCGAGAAATAGTAAGCAAACGGCCAGTTGATAAAATCGTGCCAGACAAACATGCGCAGAAAATAGCGGCCGATCTGCTGGCAGCCTGCGATCAGTTGCGCCACAGGAATACCAAACACCTGAAAGAAGAAGACGTAGAACAGCAGCACCGCCAGCGCCAGCAGCGTCAGGCGGCTGAGATAGCGGCGCTGTACGCGGAACAGTTCGCTGTGCTGCTGACGCATCCTGGCGATATCAGTCGGTTGTTGTGCATGCATCATGCTGCTTTCCCCTCCACGACCCAGCGGCGCAAACGGCCGGAAAACGCATCCAGCAGCGACACCACGACAATAATTAACAGCAGGGTAATACTCACCTGGTCATAACGGTCCAGTTTAATATTGGTCATCAGCTCCTGGCCGATACCCCCTGCCCCGACCAGACCGAGAATGGTCGACGAGCGGAAATTCACTTCCATACGCATAAAGCTGTAGGAGAGAAAGATCGGTTTCACCTGCGGCCAGTAAGCAAAGCGCATCCGCTGCAGTTTGCTGGCCCCCGCGGCGGCCAGGCCGCGCACCGGTTTGTCGGAAGTGGTTTCAATCGCTTCATAAAACAGTTTGGTCAGGCTGCCGGTGGAGTGCAGCGCCAGCGCCAGGAAGCCGGGGATGGCGCCGATGCCAAATGCCATAACAAACATCACTGCCCATGCCAGTTCCGGCATGGTGCGCAGGAAGGCGACCAGCGTGCGGATGCCGTAGCGCAATGACGCCGGAGTGTGGGTATTGCCTGCGGCGAGAAACGCCAGCACCGTTGCCACCATCACTGACAGCAGCGTCGCCGCCAGCGCCAGCTGCAGGGTTTCCCAGATGAGCGGCAGCTGGATGTGCAGGCGATAGCCCCAGTAGGCCAGCGAGCCTTCGGTACGCCCGTCGGCAAACAGCAGCGACCAGTGCAGCACCGGTATGGTTTCCAGCAGGTAGTCGAAGAAGTGTGGCAGGGAGACCCAGATGGTGTGGAGGTCGAACTCCGCAATATGTCCTGCGCTGAGATAGAGGGTGAGCAGCACGAGTGACCACAGTAGCGCATCGCGTTTTTGTCGTCCTTTGATCTGCTGGTAGTAGCGTTCGAAGTCGTTATTCATGTGTTTTCACAAAGGTGGGGATAGTTTTGCTCCTTCCCCCACCCTGTGGGGGAAGGCTGGGGTGGGGGAGCTAGCGACGCCGTGCCATTTGCTCCCCCTCCCCAGCCCTCCCCCATTACATGGGAGAGGGAGCGTTAGTGCATGCTCCGGCTCTTTCCGTTACATCGGCAGGAAGCGTTAGTGCATGCTCCGGCTCCTTCCGTTACATCGGCAGGAAGCGTTAGTGCATGCTCCGGCTCCTTCCGTTACATCGGCAGGAAGCGTTAGTGCATGCTCCAGCTCTTTCCGTTACATCGGCAGGAAGCGTTAGTGCATGCTCCGGCTCCTTCCGTTACATCGGCAGTGAGCGGTAAACGCACCTTGCCTCGCGTTTTATCCATGAGGCCTGATGATTAAGCGCGATCACCTTTCGTCAGTTCACGTTTCATTTCGATAATCTGCTGGTAGTCTTCCACTGTGGCCGGGCCGATATGCTGGGTGCCGCCCATCGCTTTGATAAAGCAGCTGTGATTTTCGGTATCCAGCTTTTTAATCGCGGTGACCACTTTCTGTTTAAAGTCGGCTGGCAGACTATTGCTGACCAGGATTGGACCATTAGGGATCAGTGGCGATTTCCAGATAATGCGGATTTTTTTCATCAGGTCCGGGTTATCCATCTTGATCATGCGGGTAAACGCGCCGGCGGTGTAGCCGCTGTTGTAGTCGCCGACCATCGAAGTCCAGGTCACCGCACCAGCAAACTGGCCGTTCAGCACGCCGAGAATGTCCTGCTCGTGGCCGCCGGAGAAGGTCACACTGCTGAAGGTATTGTTGTATTTGTTATCACTGTTGCCGCCAAACATCTGCCTGAACGACTGGTTCGGGATCAGGAAGCCAGAGGTGGAATCCGGATCGGCAAAGCCAAACGCGGTGCCTTTCAGGTCTTCCAGTTTCTGGTATGGGCTGTCTGCCTTCACCACCACCACGGAGTGGTAACCACGGGATTTATCGTTGTCATCCACCGCAATACCGACCACATCAACCGCTTTTGGATCTTTGATATACACCGAGGCGTAAGAGGATGGCGACATACTCAGCACCAGATCAATCTTGCCGCCCAGCAGCCCCTGGATCACGCCAGAGTAGTCTGACGAATTGCGCAGTTTGGTATCCACACCCAGTTCTTTATCGAAAAAGTCTTTCACGCACTGGTTGTCACCAATCTGCTGCGTGGCGTTCTGGCCGCCGAGGATACCCAGATTCAGTTCCTTCGGTGCATCCGCTGCGACCGCGCTAAAAGTCATAACTGCGCCGGTCAATACTGTGGTCAAAACAAGATTTTTTTTCATTGCTGTCGCCTGTGTTGTGTTGCCTGCTTAGTGAACCTGACTGATTTCATCGCCATACAGGGTATGGAGAAGCGCTTCATCGATCTGCGCGGGATGCCCATCAAACACGATACGACCCTGTGCGATGCCGATGGCCCGCGTACAGTACTCTTTCACCAGCTCGACCGAGTGCAGGTTGACCATCACGCTGATGCCGTTTTCACTCACCTGACGCAGCACATCCATAATACGGCGGGTGTTTTTCGGATCGAGCGAGGCCACCGGTTCATCGGCCAGCAGGATTTTCGGGTTCTGCATCAGCGCACGGCAGATCGCCACACGCTGCATCTGTCCGCCGGAGAGGTTTTCCGCGCGCTGCAACGCCTGCGGCAGCATGTTCATCCACTGCAGCAGCGAGATCGCGCGCGCACGATCTTCGTCGGGGAAAATTTTAAAAAAGGATTTCAGCGTGGAGACCTGGCTGAGACGCCCCAGCAGCACGTTGGTCAGCACATCAAGACGCGGCACCAGACAAAAGTCCTGAAAAATCATGCCGCAGTCGGCACGCCACTGGCGCAGCTGGCGGCTGTTCATGGTGACGATATCCTGCTGTGACGCATCGTCACGGTAGTTGACAATCGCCCCTTCCGTCGCCGGCAACGTGCCGTTCAGCACATGCAGCAGCGTGGATTTACCCGCGCCGGAACGTCCGATCACCGCCACCAGTTCACCGGTATGCAGGTCAAAATTGATATCCTGCAGCACGCGCTGCTGGGCGGACCAGGCTTTCCCCAGACCGCGTACGGCAAGAACGGTTTGCTGCGGTTGCGCCTGCCAGTGCACTTCAGGTTCAGGAGCCGATTTCAGTAATGCCTGTGCCATATGCATATCCGTATCTGTTCAGTGAAATGATATTTGAGGCTTATTAAGAGCATCGGGTATGAAAGGCAGATGACAGGCGAATGATAAAACCGTGACACCATCACACAGGGTTACAGATCAACAATCAGTCCGTCATGCGCCGCCGCGATACCTGGCGGCAACGTATGCAGCTGCAGCCAGCGATCGACGTCATGGGAGAGGTGCGTCAGCCAGCTGTGGCGCGTACCGATCTGCTGATGCAGACGGATCGCCAGCTGAATATCGTTGTGATTACGCGGTGCAGCACAGGGCGGGTAGTTGCAGTCGATGATCAGGTGTTGCGGGGGATCTGCACACAGAAAATCCAGCGTAGCGGCAGGCAGGTCAACGGTGTCACACAGCCAGGCGAAAGCGTTGTGCCGCCCGCGAATATGGTAGCCGAAGGTGATTTTTGAGTGAATCAGCGGCAGCGGTGTCACGCTTAGCGCGCCGCATTGCAACGGCTGAAATGCGCTTAACGGCGGCTGAAACTGCAGCAGGCCGGGATGCTTAAACAGATCGTCGCAGCCAGCCGCATCGGGCGGGCCATACACAGGGATCGGCGCGCCAACGCCCCAGCGCAACGGAAACAGTCCCTGTACGTGATCCATATGATAGTGAGTGAGTAAAATGCGCGTGATGTCGCCGCCGCTGAACCGCTGCTGCAGATCCGTGCCGGCATCCAGCAGGGTGGTTTCGCCGTCGCAGCGGATCATCGCGCTGCACGGGCCACGGCGATAATGCGGCTGCTGGCGCGCGCGCTGGCAGACAGCACAGTCGCAGCCAAACACCGGCACCTGCTGCGCGCCGCCGGTGCCGAGAAAGGTCAGCTGCATTACCACACCTCCGGTGATATACCGTTCTGCCAACGCATTACCGGCATGGCGTCTCCTCCAGCAGGGCGCAAAACTGGCGCAGTGTCTCCGCCAGCTCGCCATCATTATTCAGCACCAGACAGCGATGCGGGATCGCTTCCTGCGCCCGTTGCAGGCGCAGGCTGATTTCCGCTTCACTCTCGCGCGCACGCTGACGCAGACGCGCCGCCAGCACCGCCTGCGACACCTGCAGACAGACCGGCAGCAGCGCCGCGCCATAGCGCTGACGCACCACAGGCAAATGCAGGCGGGAACCGTTCACCACCACGTCCATGCCCTGCGCCAGCCACAGGTCGATCTCAATGCCCAGCCCGTAGTAGTGCTGATGCGCCTGCCAGTCGATGGCAAACAGCCCTTGCGCCCGGCGGCGCAGAAACTCCGTTTCGCTCAGCGCGATATGGTTTTCCCCGCCCGCATCGGCGGCGCGGGTAATATAGCGATGCGCCACCATCACCCTTTCCGGCGCGCTGACGCGCAGCGCATGCAGCAGGCTGTCCTTGCCCGCGCCCGAAGCGCCCATCAGCCAGATCAGCCGCGCCATCAGTACACCATCCGTCCCTGCGCCCACACCTGACGAATATGCACATGACCGTGATCGGTATGCGCCAGCACCAGATCGGCGCGCTTACCTTCGCTGATGACGCCACGGTCATCCAGCTGCAGTGACGCTGCCGGATTGGCCGTCACCAGCGCCACCGCGGCGGGCAGGTCGTATCCGTTGGTTTCATCCTGCGCCAGCCGGAAGGTGGCGTCGAGCAGGCTGGCCGGATAGTAGTCTGAGGAGAGAATATCCAGCAGTCCCTGCTGCGCCAGCTGATATGCCGCGACGTTGCCGGAGTGCGAGCCGCCGCGCACAATATTCGGCGCGCCCATCAGAATCTGCAGCCCCTTTTCACGCGAACGGCGCGCGGCAGTGGCGGTAGTGGGGAATTCGGCGATCACGCTGCCTATCGCCTGCGACTCATCAACATGCTCAGATGTCGCATCATCATGGCTGGCCAGCGCAATGCCCAGCTCGCGGCAACGGGCGGAAATGGCGACGCGATTCGGCTGCGACCAGCGCTGCGCCAGGCTAATCTGCTGCGCTTCAAACTCATCCATTTCGCTATCGTTCAGCTGATATTTGCCCTGGTAATACTCACGATATTTGGTCAGTGAGGTGTACTGGCGCTGGCCTGGCGAGTGGTCCATCAGCGACACCAGCGACAGCCCCGGCGTGTGCATCAGTTGTTCAAACAGGTTCAGCGTGCTGTCGTGCGGCAGCTCACAACGCAGGTGCAGACGGTGTTCCGCACGGTTCAGCCCCAGCCGCTGGCTGTGGGTGATGGCGTTAATCATCTTGCTGAGGTTATCCAGCCGGTGACCGCCGTCGCGCACATCACCAACGCCAATCGCATCCAGCACCGTGGTGATGCCGCTGGCGACCATCAGCGCATCATGGCTGCTCATCGCTGAATGAGCAGGCCAGTCGACCTTTGGCCGCGGGGTGAAAAATTTGTCGAGATTATCGGTATGCAGCTCCACCAGCCCCGGCAGTAAATAGCCGCCAGCGCCATCCAGCGCCTGCGGCAGGCGGCTGGTACTGTCACTAAAACTGCGGATCACACCATCCTGCATCTCCAGCGAACCGCTGACGACCTCGTCTTTCAGTACCAGACGAACGTTATTAATGATCATGTGACGGTTCCTTAACGGGTGGCAGCATCGGGTGCAGGCGGTCGGCGACCCGGTCACGTACCGCGTTATCATGGAAAATACCGACGATCGCCGCGCCACGATCGCGCGCTTCTTCAATCAGTTGCACGACGGCGGCGCTGTTGGTGCTGTCCAGCGAGGCGGTCGGTTCATCCAGCAGCAGGATCGGATAGTCGGCGATAAAACCGCGCGCGATATTGACGCGCTGCTGTTCACCGCCAGAGAAGGTTGACGGTGCCAGCGACCACAGGCGCTGCGGCACATTCAGCCGCTCCAGCAGATAGCGCGCGCGTCTTTCACACAGCGCACGCTCCACGCCACGCTCCAGCAGCGGCTGCATCACCACTTCCAGCGTCGGAATACGCGGGATGACGCGCAGGAACTGGCTGACCCAGCCAATGGTTTCGCGGCGTACCGCGAGAATCTGCCGCGCCGGAGCGCTGACCAGATCGATCCACTGCCGCTGGTGATACACCCAGATATGACCGCTTTCCGGCAGATAGTTGGCGTACAGCGAGCGCAGCAGCGTTGATTTGCCGCTGCCGGAGTGACCGTCCAGCACCACGCACTCGCCCGCTTTGACCTCAAAACTGGTGGCGCGCAGTACCGGCAACACCACGCCGTGCTGATTGTGTAACACAAAAGTTTTACTGAGATTTTCCACGCGCAGTAATGTGTTCATCGTTATTCCAGAAAGTAATCTTTTGGTTTGCGCCTTTCCCCCACAACGTGGGGGAGGGAGTGGTACGGAGATCAACTCAAGACAGATGACACCAGTAACTGGGTATAAGGATGGTGCGGATCGTCCAGCACCCGGTCTGTCAGCCCGCTCTCCACTACCCTGCCCTGCTTCATCACCAGTAGCCGGTGCGCCAGCAGGCGCGCCACGCCGAGATCGTGGGTGACAATCACCACCGCCAGATTGAGATCGCGCACCAGCGTGCGCAGTAAGTCGAGCAGCCGCGCCTGCACCGACACATCCAGTCCGCCGGTTGGCTCATCCATAAACACCAGTTTCGGATGGGTTACCAGGTTGCGGGCAATCTGTAAGCGCTGCTGCATACCGCCGGAAAAGGTGGTCGGCAGATCGTCAATACGCGTCAGCGGGATTTCGACATCCTCCAGCCACTGGCTGGCACGCTGGCGAATATTGCCGTAATGGCGTTCACCCACCGCCATCAGACGCTCGCCGATATTGCCGCCCGCTGATACCTGACGGCGCAGGCCATCCAGCGGATGCTGGTGCACCACGCCCCACTCGGTGCGCAGCAGACGGCGGCGATCGCTTTCGCTCAGCGCATACAGATCGCGCCCTTGGTAGTGAATGCTGCCCTGCTGGGGCGTCAGCCGGGCGGAAATCGCCTGCAGCAGCGTGGTTTTACCTGAACCGGACTCGCCCACGATGCCCAGCACTTCACCGGGATACAGCTCAAATGACACCTGTTCAAAGCCTTTGCCCGCCGCCCAGAGGTGCGTCAGGTTATTCACCGCAAGTAGCGGTTGTTCAGTGTTCATGACGATTTTCCTGCTGCTGGCGGCAATAATCGGTATCGGAACAGACAAACATGCGCGTGCCGCAGTCATCCATCACCACTTCATCCAGATAGCTGTCGCGCGAACCGCAGATGGCGCAGGGTTCATCCCACTGCTGTACGCTGAACGGGTGGTCGTCGAAGTCGAGGCTCTCCACCTTGCAGTACGGCGGCAGCGCATAGATACGCTTCTCGCGCCCGGCGCCAAATAGCTGCAGCGCGGGCATCATGTGCATTTTCGGGTTGTCGAATTTCGGGATTGGCGACGGGTCCATGACATAACGATCGTTCACTTTTACCGGGTAGGCATAGGTGGTGGCGATATGGCCATAGCGGGCGATATCTTCATACAGCTTCACCTGCATGATCCCGTACTCTTCCAGCGCGTGCATTTTGCGCGTCTCGGTTTCGCGCGGTTCGATAAAACGCAGCGGCTCGGGGATCGGCACCTGGTAAATCAGAATTTGATCTTCCACCAGCGGCGTCTCCGGAATACGGTGGCGGGTCTGGATCAGCGTGGCGTCAGCGGTGCGCTCAGTGGTTGCCGCGCCGCTGACACGCTGGAAAAAGCGCCGGATAGAGACCGCATTGGTGGTGTCATCCGCGCCCTGATCAATCACCTTCAGCACGTCATGCTCGCCGATAATGCTGGCGGTAAGCTGGATACCTCCGGTGCCCCAGCCATACGGCATCGGCATCTCGCGGCCGCCAAATGGCACCTGAAAACCGGGGATAGCCACCGCTTTCAGGATCGCCCGGCGGATCACGCGCTTGGTCTGCTCATCCAGGTAACCGGGGTTATAGCCCGTTAACTCACTCATGGTCTTTGCGCTCCTGATGGCTGGCACGCAGCCGCTTCAGCAATTCCAGCTCGGCCTGGAAATCAACGTAATGCGGTAATTTCAGATGGGAGACAAAACCGGCGGCTTCCACGTTGTCGGCGTGCGCCAGGACAAACTCTTCATCCTGCGCCGGGCTGGCGACGCGCTCCTGATACTCGTCGGTTTGCAGCGCACGATCCACCAGCGCCATCGACATCGCCTTGCGCTCCGCGCGGCCAAACACCAGGCCGTAGCCGCGCGTAAAGTGCGGCGGCTCATTCTCCGGCACGGTAAAGCCATTCACCATTTCGCATTCGGTCAGCAGGATTTCGCCAATTTCCAGCGCGAAGCCCAGCTCTTCCGGCTCGATTTCCACACTGAGATAGCCAGTACGGATCTCCCCGGCAAACGGGTGGGTACGGCCATAACCGCGCTGCGTCGAGTAGCCGAGCGCCAGCAGAAAGCCCTCGTCGCCACGCACCAGCTGCTGCAGACGCGCCGAACGGGGTGACGGATAAGCAGGCGGTTCGCGGGTGATATCCAGCGGCTCGCTGCCGTCATCAATTTCCTGCGCCGCCAGCCCTTCACGCGTCATCAGGTCAAACATATGCGGACATTCATCGTCCAGCGGCTGCTCAGCACGCGGTGCTGCTGGCGTTTCACCATTTGCCAGCAGAGTGAAATCCAGCAGACGGTGGGTGTAGTCGCAGGTTGGCCCGAGTAACTGGCCGCCGGGCAGATCTTTGTATACCGCCGAGATGCGTCGTTCGAGGCGCATCGCGCCAGTCTCCAGCGGCTGGCTGTCGGCGAGGCGTGGCAGCGTGGTGCGGTAAGCGCGCAGCAGAAAGATCGCTTCCACCAGGTCGCCGCTGGCCTGTTTAATCGCCAGCGCCGCCAGTTGCGGGTCATACACGCCGCCTTCGGTCATCACCCGGTCGACCGCCAGCCCGAGCTGTTGCTCAATCTGCTGGCACGCCAGTTCCGGCTGCTGCGGGTCGCCGCGCCGCAGGTTTTCCTGCAGCTGATGGGCACTGGCAATCGCCTTTTCCCCCCCTTTCACTGCGACGTACATCAGCACACCTCCACATGTGTGGTGCGCGGTATCGCCATCATCGTTTCACCGCAGGTAAAAATCAGATCGATGCCCTGCGGGAAGCATTGCTGGCGCTGGCGCAGCGCCTGCAGCAGGCTCTCCGGCAGTTGCGGTGCAATAGCGCGCGTCTCCATTAAACCCGGTCCGCGCAGGCGCAGCGTCAGGCCGCCGTTCAGCGCGGGAACGTCGATGATCACGGTGGTGCTTTTTTCCGGCGTCAGGTTGTCGCCCGGAGTAAAACGGTGTGGATCGATATTGGAACTGGCATGCAGCAGAGCGAAAGGCGCGTCATCGCTTTGCGTCAATGCCGCACCGGTATGGAAACGCAGGTTATCCAGCAGAATCTCGTCGTGCAGCGCCGCATCGAGCCACAGCGGCGTTTCGCGATCCACCAGCGTCAGCAGGATGGCGGTGGCGGCGGGTGAAATCGTTCCCCAGCCATGCTGCATCGGCAGTGATACCATCGCGCCGGGTTCGCTCATCGCTTTCAGAATGCGGCGGAACGCGTACTGGGCATCGGTCACCGGGTGGTTAAAACTGGCCAGTAATGTCATTGATTGTCTCCCCGTACCAGGGTAAAGAAGTCGACGCGGCTGCTGGCGATTTCCCGCGAACGCAGCTGCAGTTGCTCAGCGCGCAGCGCCGCCAGCGGCGTAATCAGATGATGTTGCAGCAGGTTATGCATCTCCTGCTGCTGCAGTAAGGCGTCAATCAGGGCACAGCGCTCGGCGTGCGCTTTGTGACGTCCGGCAAGGTAGCTGTAGCCGCAGGTGCCATCGCTCAGGCGCACCACCGCGCGGGTGACCGTCATATCGCCGAGAATAAAACGCCTGCCGCTGCCGCCCATGCGCGCCTGCAGACGCGTCAGGCCGGTTTCCGGCGCGCGTAAAACCTCATAGTGCGGTTGCAGATTCAGTGCCTGCCAGTGCTGTTCCAGCTGCTGCGGCTGGCTGTGCGCCAGTACCGACAACCACTGCTGGCGAGCCTGTAATGCGTCCATAGTTAGTGCTCCAGCGTCAGTTCAATCATATCGGCGCGCGTCAGGCTGACGGAGTACTCGGCTACCGTGTCATCCGCCATCACATTGAGCGTGCGTACACACAACAGTGGCGCCTGCAGGCTCAGTTCCAGCAGCCTGCACTCTTTCGCCTGGGCGCGACGTGCGCTGATGCGCGTCTGGCGACGTGTCAGCGACTGATGCAGCTGTTGCTGAATAAACGCGTGCAGCGAACCGTTATGGAACTGCTGCAGCTGCGGCCACCAGTCGAGATGCGGGATAAAGTGGTTGATCACGCACACCGGCACGCCGTTCACCCGGCGCAGGGTGCGCAGGTGGATGACGTTATCCCCTTCGTTGCAGGCCAGCGCCGTCGCCACATCGCTGCTGGCCGGGCGCAGCACCGCCAGCAGGCGTTCGCTGGTGGGATGGCTGCCCTGCTCCATCAGATTCTGACTGAAGCGCGCCTGGGCGTGCAGCGGATAGTCCCACGGACGCATCAGCACCAGGATGCCCACGCCGTGGCGGCGCTGCAGCAGTCCCTTATTCACCAGTTCGTCTACCGCGCGGCGCAGGGTGTGACGATTCACCGCGTAGCGCGTCGCCAGCTGCTGCTCGGAAGGCAAATAATCACCACAGCGGTAATCCCGGCGTACTTCGTCTTCCAGTTGCGCGGCTACCGCCTGGTAAACAGTGGTCGGATGTCTGGACAAGTTCATCATATGCTTTACCTCCGCCACGCTATCGCGGCGCGATTTGGCTTCACGATTGGTTAGTGGGTATAGCTTGCGGGGATGTTGTGACAGTCAGGTTAAAGGCAGATTGCGCCGCGATGAATTTGCGCTGCTGTCTGCCAGGCAGGCGATATAACGTCAGATTGACTCCTTCCGCCAAATGACTATGATTAACTATGCCAGCTGGCAGTTACGAGGTCGTCCATGAAAACTTATACTCCTTCCACCAGTCACGACAAACCCACCAGTTTGTGGGTGGCGGCAAATCTGCCGGATGTCTCAGGCCCCGAGTTACGCGGCCTGATGTCGCGCGGCCTGCAGGTCGGAGTGATTGACAATATCCGCGATATCGTCGGCTTTAAGAAAGAGGAGTTTCTCGCCACGCTGGGTCTCAGCGCACGCAGCATCGCGCGGCGTAAAGAGCGGTTGTCACCCGATGAGAGCGAGTCCATCACCCGCTACGTCACGGCTTTTGATTTGGCGCTCGCCATGCTGAATAACGATTACCAGAAAACCATTAGCTGGATGGATACCCCGGCACGCGTGCTGGGCGGCGAAACGCCGAATCAGGCGATGAAGACCGAAACCGGCGCGCGTGATGTGTTCAGCCTGATCGAGGGCATCAAACACGGTGTGGTCATGTGATTCTGTACCGGTTTTGCCAGAAGCGCTGGGCGTCGACCGCCTGGAGCGGCATTGGTGCAGTCAACAACAGCGTGGCGCGCTGGAACCATCCCGGCACACCGATGGTCTATGTCGCGACGTCAGTCTCGCTGGCGATGCTGGAAGTGCTGGTACATGTGCAGGATGAGTCGATTTTGTCGCTGTATCAGCTGATGAGCATTGAGATCCCGGATAAGCATATTGCACGGCTTGATCGGCAGGATTTGCCCGCTAACTGGAATGCGCTGGTACCGGGGCGCGCCAGCAAACAGATTGGCAGCGACTGGTATCAGGGCGCGTCCAGTGTGGCGCTGATGGTGCCTTCCGCCGTGGTGCCGATGGAATGCAACGTGCTGGTAAATCATGAGCACCCGGCGTTTGCTGCCTGTCTGAAATCGGTAAAAAACCTGAGTTTTAGCTTTGATCCGCGCCTGTCATAACAGGTGCCCCCCCGGCGTACAGGCCGGGCGAGGCGCAACAGTGAAGCGGATTAACTCGATAATGCCCGTTGTGCTGCCACCAGCTCTTCTTTCGCTTCTGCCAGCTTTTTCTCCTTTTTCATGATTTTGTCATGATCGCCGGTCGCTTTCGCCTGATTCAGCTCCGCCATGCGCGCTGCGACTTTGCGCTCTTTTTCCCTGATCTTCTCCTGACGATCCGCCAGCAAACCGCTCTCCGTACAGCTGGCTTTCACTTCCGCCAGCGCGGTTTCCAGCCCGGCAATTCGATGCTGATTACCATGCGTTCTGGCGTAATCGATTTGTTTTTCAATGTCATACTGCTTTGCCGCGCACCCGGTCAGTTCGCTCTGTTGGGCGGCACTTGCCGCAAAAGCGGGAATAACAACAAATAAGCAGGCAGCAACTTTTTTAAGGCAGTTCATAATATAACCCTGTCAGGAAAATAAGCGTAAATAAGGAAGTCACTAATAAAGAAAACAAAATAACATCCATCACAGAATCCAGAATGTTGATTATCACCCTCCACAGCATTGGTCATCACTATCTTATTGCCTGTATTTTCTTAACCAACCTTATCGCACTATAACAAACAACGACATGGCTATTTTTACCCCCAAAAATGGCCATTGCCATTCAGCCAGCAGGGTGTTAATCATGCTGCAGCTCATGTGGATAAAAGCCCCAACTTTAGCCAGCGTACAAAATTGACATCTGCGAACCTCTGCTATCAAATAATTTATATATAAAAGGCTAATAATTAACAACACCAACAAATAATCCCGACTCACTGTATTACTTCTGCATTTATTCAATACCTCGTTTCAGTCCTGCCAGACTTTATTTCAGGAGAGCACATGAAAAAAATAACCCTTGAACAAAATAACATAACGATAAATATCGTCTGCGATGACTTTATTCTCTATGCCGCAATGCGCCATCTCTGCCTGGAAACGCAGTTCCGCAGCACTGGCAGGGATTCGGCCCGACACACTATTCTGTTATTAATGACCTCGGGCATCACGCCTGGCGCGCAGATGTATCGGGCACTTCTGCAGCCCCTCCATGACCGGGTGGTGGTGGTATGCGCCGCCAAATCACGGCGCTTATTACAGGGAGTCAGTGTAACCGCCCCCTGTTTTCTCGATATCAGTGCTCCGCTCGCCAGCATCCGCCACGCGCTGAAAAATATCTTCGCGCTGCCGCCGCGCGACGCGCTACCCGGCACACTTTCGCTGGCCGAAATCAAAATCTTAATGCTTATCGAAAGGAAAAAGTCGGTGCAGAGCATTGCCAGAGCGCTGAAACTGAATGAAAAAACCGTCTATGGACATCTGAGCAACATCAGAAAGCGTTACTGCGTGAGAACGAATATTGAACTGATTTTTAAAGTGAATATGCTGCGGAACAGCCGGGATGTTAGCGGCATGGGCTGGCAGTGAAATAGCGGGTAAGCAAGGGAACATAACAGTGTTAACGACTGTTATGTTCACGCAGGCGGTAACTTAATACTCCACCTGTGTATGGCGCGAAATCAGCGAGCGCAGCGGCACACTGCTCTTCATAATCGGCGACTTAATCACGATATAGCTGAAGTATTTGTCGATACCCACCTTCGCATCCAGCAGTCCTTCAATCACTTCCTGGTAATGCTCTATGCTGCGGGTAATAAAGCGCAGCAGGTAGTCATAGCCGCCGGTGATTAAATGGCACTCCATCAGCTCGTCCACTTCACGGATGGCGTTTTCAAATTTCAGGAAATCCTCACGCCGGTGACCGGCCAGTGTCACTTCGGTAAACACGGTAACGGAATCGGTAATTTTTGTCAGATTGATATGGGCTTCGTAGCCGGTGATAAAACCTGCGGATTCCAGTCGTTTCACGCGCTGCAGGCAGGGGCTGGGAGAGAGTCCGACGGCGTCGGCAAGGTTCACGTTACTGATGCGGCCATCTTTTTGCAGTTGCACCAGGATGTTGATGTCAATGCGGTCAAGTTTCATCAAACCGTTCATAGAGCCCCTCATTGTGACACATTTGTTGTGCGCGCGTACCTCGATGGTATAACACGCTTTCTGGTGACTGCGCCAGCGTTTACGCGTGTTATCACATCGAGGTGATGGGTTAAAATTCAATGAGGAAACAATGACTAACCTAAACGACCTGTGGCGCGCGCCAGCGCGATATCGAAAATATGCAGCGCCTCTTCCAGCTGCGAATCGCTGGTGACCAGCGGCGCAAGGAAGCGCACCGTATTACGCTGCAAACCACATTTTATCAGCAGTAAACCTTCCTGGCAGGCGCAGTCGAGGATCTTCTGCGTCAGCGCGGCATCCGGCTTTTTGCTTTCAAAATCGATAATCTCCACCGCCTGCATAAAGCCAACGCCGCGCACTTCGCCGATACAGGCATACTTATCCGCCAGCTGTTGCAGACGCGCATTGAGCTGTGCGCCAAGCTGATTCGATCGCGCCAGCAGGTTGTCCTGCTCCAGCAGATCCAGCACCGCCAGCGCCGCCGCGCAGGCCAGCGCATTGCCGCCGTATGTTCCGCCGAGTCCACCCGGAGTCGGGGCATCCATGATTTCCGCGCGGCCGACCACGCCGGAGATCGGCAAGCCACCGCCGAGGCTTTTCGCCACCGTCACCAGGTCCGGCGTAACCGGCGAGTGCTGGAAACCAAACATTTTACCGGTGCGGCCAAAGCCGGTCTGCACTTCATCACAAATCAGCAGAATGCCGTGGCGTTCGGTGATTTCGCGCAGCGCCTGCATAAAGCTGGCGGGTGCCGGCAGAAAACCGCCATCGCCCTGCACCGGCTCGATAATAATTGCCGCCACCCGCTCCGGTAATATTTGCACCGCAAACAGATTATCCAGCGCCTGCAGGCAATCCTGCTCCGAAATAGCATGGAAGGCGTTGGGATAAGGCACGCGATAAATCTCGCCGGGGAACGGACCAAAATTCTGTTTATACGGCTGGCTCATTCCCGTTAACGTGCAGCCGAGTAATGTGCGGCCGTGAAAGGCGCCGTCAAAAGCAATAATGCCTGGCCGGTTGGTATAAGCGCGGGCAATTTTTACCGCATTTTCCACCGCTTCGGCACCGCTGGTAAAAAATACGCTTTTAAATGCGCGCTCGCCGCCCACCAGCTTATTCAGCCGCTGCGCCAGTTCGATATACCCCGGATACGCCGCCACCTGGAAACAGGCGTGGGAGACCCGCTGCAGCTGCTCCGTTACCGCACTGACCACCGCAGGATGATTGTGGCCGACATTTAATACGCCGATACCGCCGACAAAATCTAAATAACGATTCCCTTCCACATCCCAGACTTCTGAGCCTTTTCCTCTGGCGATCACCACCGGATGGGCAGTGACCACACCGCGCGGAACATTCTCTTCGCGGGCATCAAGAAAGAGTGCGTTATCAGAAAATGTTTGCTGCTCAGCCATGATATTTTGCATCTGTTTACCTCATCGACGTCACGATAATCTGTTTCAAGTATCGCAATAAGCACTTTTGGTAAGCTGCCGTAATTGCGCTGGCAGCAGCATTTACTGTTGTATTCACCGCCAGTCAGTGAATTAAATTTTTAGCCCAGGGTTTCCTGCACCACGGCGCAAAACCAGCGAATACCAGACGGAATCACCTCATCATTAAAGTCATAGGCGCAATGGTGCAGCGGACGGCTGTCGCCCGCGCCGAGCCAGAGATAGGCGCCCGGTCTGGCCTGCAACATAAACGAGAAGTCTTCCGAGGTCAGCGCCGGTTTGGCGGCTTCTTCCGCCGTCAGCCCGGCGGCGCGCGCCGCCTGCAGCGCAATCGTGGCTTCAGGCGCACTGTTGATGGTGGCGGGATAGTAGCGGTGGTAGCGCACTTCCGCCTGCAGACCGTGTGCGGCGGTAACATGTTCAGCCATCTGGCGCAGGCGCTGTTCCACCACGTCCTGCACCTGTGGATTAAAGGTGCGCACCGTGCCGGTAATGCTCGCCTGCGCCGGGATCATATTGTGCGAGAAGCCGCCCTGAATGCGCGTAACCGTCAGCAGTGCTGGCTCGCAGGGATCGACCGCGCGCGCCACGATGGTATTCAGCTGTACCACCAGTTCACTGGTCGCCAGCAGCGTATCCGGGCTGAGGTGCGGCTGCGCGGCATGGCCGCCACCGCCCTGCACGGTGATATCAAAACGATCCGCCGCCGCCATAATCGGGCCCGCACGCGTTTGCGCACTGCCGAGCGGCAGTCCCGGCCAGTTATGCACGGCGTACACCGCATCGCAGGGGAAACGGCGAAACAAACCGTCATCGATCATCGCCTGTGCGCCCGCCAGCCCCTCTTCCGCGGGCTGGAAAATAAAGTACACCGTACCGTTAAACGCGCCGGATGCCGCCAGCGCCTGCGCCGCCCCCAACAGCATCACGGTATGACCGTCATGGCCGCAGGCATGGCAGACGCCGTCGCGGGTACTTTTCCACGGCTGGCTGCCGTCATCGTTCATCGGCAGCGCATCCATATCGGCGCGCAGGCCGATGCTGCGTGCGCTGTCGCCACGGCGCAGCACGCCAACCACGCCGGTTTTACCAATAGCGCGATGCACCTCAATACCCAGCGCCGTCAGAAACTCAGCGACAATGCCAGCGGTACGCTGCTCAGCAAAGCCCAGCTCCGGATGGGCGTGCAGATCCCGTCGCAGAGCGACTAAGTGTGATAATTCCATTTCAGTATCCTTTTTGCCGGTCGATCATGCCGATCATTGGCTCGCCTGCTTCGAAGCGGCGAATATTGGCCAGTAATGCCGCCACGGCGGTTTCTGGCACGGTCTGGCTGGCGATATGCGGCGTCAGCCAGATGGCGGGATGCCGCCAGAAGGGATGGTCCGCCGGCAGCGGTTCGGGATCGGTGACATCCACCACCGCCGCGCTGAGCTGCTGGCTGTCGAGCGCCTGCAGCAGATCGTCATGATTGAGCTGCGCACCACGTCCGGCCTGCACCAGCGCCGCGCCACGTGGCAGCTGGTTAAAGCAGGCGGCGTTGAGAATGCCGCGCGTGCTGTCGGTCAGCGGCAGCAGGCAGATAAGAATATCGCTGCGCGCGAGAAAGTCACCCAGCTGATCGTTGCCCGCCCAGCAGCGGACGCCGTCAATCTGGCGCGGCGTGCGGCTCCAGCCGCCGCAGTCAAACCCCAGCGCCAGCAGCGGCTTCAGCACCGCTTCGCCAAGGCTGCCCAGCCCCATCACGCCAATGCGGCGGCGGCTGGCGGGCAGCATCGGATGCGCCTGCCAGCACTGCTCACGCTGCTGCTGCAGATAGCGCGGCATATCGCGATGCAGCCCGAGTACCGCAAAGGTCACGTACTCCACCATGCCGTTGATCAGCCCTTGCTCCACCATGCGCACCACGGGCAGCTCAGCAGGCAGTTGCTGATAATCAAACTGATCCGCCCCCGCGCCAACCGAGAACAGCACTCGGAGGTTGGGAAACTGCTGCAGAATATCGGCGGGCGGCTGCCAGGCGACCAGATACTCGACGGTCGTCGGGTCACCGGTTTCCGGCCACTGGCGAAAGTCAGCTTCCGGCGCCAGCTGCGCCAGCAGTTCCGCCCATTTACGGCCGCGCGCCGGATCGGATTTATACAGGATATTCATCAGGCCATCGCCTGCGACATCAGGCCGAATACGCGCGCGCCACCCGCTTGCGGTTGCCACGGCGTGCCTTTTACCATGGTCGTTGGCGCATCGACCTGCACCAGGCCCAGGCTGTTGAGCCAGTCGCCAAGTCCGCTCTGCGCCTCGCAGTCGATACGCACAAACTGTCCCTGCAGGCCGCCGGTTAATTCACTGACCAGCACTTTGGCCTGTGATAGCTCCTGCGCGATAATCGGGCCGATGGTATAGCCGTGACCAAAACGGCGCAGCGCGGCGAAACCAGCTGGCTCCCCCTTCTGCTCCAGCAGCACTACGCGTTCGCCGCGGGTGAGAAGTTCGTCAATCAGACGCGCACGCTGCTGGCCGCTGGCCTGGGTGTCGAGCGCCGCCAGCATCGCCGCATCCTGCGGGTGGGCATCGCGCAGCTGTTGCCCGGCGGCTGGCTGCTCTGCTGGCAGCATAGCCAGTTCACGACACTGATGCTGCTCCACCCTGCCAGTCGCCACAAAGCCCAGTTTTTCATACAGCCCCTTACCCGCTTCAGTGGCATGCAGCCGCACATTGCTGCCCGCCAGCTTTTCCAGCGTCGCCAGCATCAGCTGTTTGCCGATGCCTCTGCCCTGCGCGGCATCGGCAACAATCACCAGCCCGACCGTGGCGTAGTCGCTGCCCCAGCGCCAGCTGAGGATAGTACCGGTCAGCACGCCGTTTTCTTGCGCCACAATGCCATTGCCCAGTTGCAACATCTGCTGCCAGTCTGCAGGACGATGCGGCCATTTCAGCTGCTGGGTCAGGGCAAACGCGGCATCCACATCGTCTGCGGTCATCGCACGTAGTTCTACACTCATGACTGCTCTCCTTACATCATGCCCGGCGCATCGAGGCCGGAACCGTCCACCAGCCGCGAATAGCGGTATGGTGTCGGATCAACAATCGGTTGTTCATTGGTGATCAGGTCCGCCGCCAGACGCCCTGCTCCCGGACCAATGCCAAAACCATGGCCGCTGTAGCCCGCAGAGACCACCAGCCCGGGCAGTTTCGCCACCGCTGAGATCACCGGAATGGCATCCGGCGCGCTGTCGATCATCCCGCCCCACGACTGCACCGGTTTCAGCGCCGCCAGCGCCGGAAATTCGCGACGCATGGCGTTCAGCCCTTCCAGCACCATGGCGTGATCGGCCTGCGGGTCGAGAATACGCACTTTTTCAAACGGTGATACGGCATCGAACTGCCAGCGCGCCAGCGCTTCCGGTCCACGCATAAACGGCGACAGGCCGAGGCGGATCGTCAAGTTTTTGCGCCGTGCTTTGAAGGTGGAGTAGAACTGGCGCGCATAGCGCAGTCCCTGCGCACCCGGTTCCAGACGACCACGTCCCGACACCGATACCGTATAGCTGCCATCCAGTTGCGGACGGCAGGCAAAGGTGGAGGTATAGAACGGCATCGCAATCACCTGCTCGATTGGCGCGGTGCGGAAGGCGGTGCCAATCACATTACCCAGGGGCAGGTCGATGCCATGACGGCGGCAGAACATCGAGGTCCAGGCGCCACCGGCGCAGATGACACTGGCGGTTTTAATCAGCCCGCGTTCGGTCCACACGCCACTCACCCGTCCGGCGGCGATATCCAGCCCGCGCACCGCGCACTGCTGGATCACCGTGGCACCAAGGCGCTGGGCGGCAATTGCCAGCCCGGGCGCGGCCAGCGCCGGTTCAGCGTGGCCGTCAGTGGGCGACGAGACGCCGCCCAGCCAGGCGGTGGTGCTGCCCGGCGTCATCGCTTTCGCCTGTTGCGCATTAAGAATATCGCTGCGCACGCCGTAGTGTTTCGCCATCTTGCCCCAGTTGTCCCAGGCATCGATTTCGCGCTGATCGCGGGTGGCGTAAACCAGCCCGGTGCGGCGAAAACCCAGCTCTTCACCGGTTTCCGCATTCAGTTCGCCCCAGCGCTGCAGCGCATGGATAATCAGAGGCAGCTCGCGCTCATCGCGGTTCTGCTGGCGGCACCAGCCCCAGTTACGGCTGGACTGTTCACCGCCCACCAGCCCCTTTTCCAGCAAAACCACCTTCACGCCTTTTTTCGCCAGTTCATAGGTGGCGGCTGCGCCGGCGATGCCGCCGCCAATCACCACCACATCAGCCGACTCAGGAAAATGCGTGCTGTCCTGTACATATCGAATTGGTGCTGGCATTGCCTGTGTTACCTCGTTTGGTTTGTTTTCGCCTTGCCCCACAACGTGGGGGAGGGAATATTTAGTGCTGCCCGTTGGCGATATCGAAATCTTCGTGCTCGTCCAGCCAGCCCTGGCGCAACTCCGGCACTGCGCGTTTCAGGCGCTCATAGTAGAGATCGCTGGACGCTTTGTCATAATCGGCGCGCGCCACCTGCGCCACCATACGGCCATTTTTCACTACGATGATTTCATCGCATACCGAGCGCACCGCATGCAGGTCATGACTGATAAACAGCACCGACAGCCCCAGTTCGCGACGCAGATCGGTGATCAAATCCAGCACCGCCGCGGCGACCACGGTATCCAGCGCGGAAGTGACTTCATCGCACAGAATTAAATCCGGTTCCGCCGCCAGCGCGCGCGCCAGGTTGACGCGCTGCTTCTGACCGCCGGAGAGCGCCCACGGGCGACGAGACATCACGCTGCGCGGCAGACGCACCAGATCGAGCAGTTCCAGCACGCGCTTTTCCAGCGCCACGCCGCGTAAACCATGAAACAGTTTCAGCGGACGCGCCAGAATCGCCGCCACGCTGTGCGCCGGATTGAGCGCGGTATCCGCCATCTGGAACACGTACTGAATCCGTCGCAGCTCATTCTCTGGCCGCTGCTGCAGTCCCGCCGCGATATAGTGGCCGTTAAACAGGATATGGCCGCTGGATGGCGCGTTGATCCCGGCAATGGCATGCGCCAGCGTGGTTTTACCGGAACCTGACTCCCCGATAATACCGATAGCCTGGCCGCGAAACAGTTTAAAATTAATATCCTGCAGAATTTTCACTTTCGGCTGGCCGTCGCTGTCCCGTGGACCATAACCGGCGCTGAGATCGCGCACTTCCAGCAGCGGATGGATCTCTGCGCTTTCACTGTGCCATGAACTATCGCGGCTCTTCTGCCGCGCGGCATCCAGCAGCAACCGGGTATACTCCGCCTGCGGGGCCTGTAGCAGCGCATCGGTGGCGCCATACTCGGCCATTTCCCCTTTCAGCAGTACCAGAATCCGATCCGCCATCTGCGCCACCACCGCCAGATCGTGACTGACATAAATCGCGGTAGTGCCACGCTGGCGCACCACGCGGCGGAAGGCTTTCAGCACTTCCACCTGGGTGGTGACATCCAGCGCCGTGGTCGGTTCGTCGAGGATCACCACTTCCGGGTCGCCGATCAGCGCCATCGCCGTCATCAGGCGCTGCAGCTGACCGCCGGACACCTGGTGCGGATAGCGCTCGCCAATGGTATCGGGGTTGGGCAGCGCCAGCTCGCGAAACAGTTCCAGCGCTTTGCGCTTCGCATCACCACGGCTCATCAGTCCGTGGATCACCACCGGTTCGATCACCTGATCGATAATTTTCATCGCCGGATTAAACGACGCTGCTGCACTCTGGGCGATATAGGCCACTTTGTTGCCGCGAAAAGCGCACAGCTGCGCTGGCGTCAGTGCGGTTACATCGGTTCCGGCAACATGGATGTGCCCTTCTGCGATGCGGCAGCCGTGGCGGGCGTAACCCATCAGCGCCAGCGCAATGGTGGTTTTGCCGGAGCCGGACTCGCCAATCAGCGCCAGCACTTCGCCTTTCTGCACGCTAAAGCGGATATCAGATACCAGCGTCACCTGATGGCCGTCGTCGGCCTGCGCGGTCACCCGCAGGTTCTCCACCGCCACGACTGGACGCGCACTGTGCGGCATAATATTCATGCAACCCCCTTCGTCCAGTTAACTGGACGCATCGACTGCAGACTGTCGATAAACAGGTTGGCGCCAATCGTCAGGCTGGCGATCGCCACTGCGGGCATCAGTACCGCAGGCGAACCGTCAAACAGCCCCTGCAGGTTCTCGCGCACCAGCGTGCCCCAGTCCGCGTAGGGCGGCTGAACGCCGAGACCGAGGAAGCTCAGACCGCTCAGCATCAGCACGATATAGACAAAGCGCAGGCCAAAATCCGTCAGCATCGGATGCAGCATATTCGGCAGAATATCGTGGATAGCGATGTACCAGCGGCTTTCGCCGCGCAGCCGCGAGGCCTGCACATAATCCATCGAGCGCAGGCTGGCCGCCATGGCGTAGGCGATACGGTACGCGCCCGGCCAGTAGGTGAAAACAGCGGTAATAATCAGCATCGGTAACGAGGAGCCAAACACCGCGACAATCATCAGCGCCAGAATTTTCCCGGGCAGGATCAGCATCGCATCGTTAATACGGCCAAGGATCTCCTCCAGCCAGCGGCCGGTCACCGCCGCCAGCAGTGCCAGTAATGTGCCAACCAGGCTGGCCAGCAGCGCGGCGGTCAGCGCCAGGCCAATCGAGTAGCGCGCACCGTACATAATACGGCTGAGAATATCGCGCCCAAGATAATCAGTACCCAGCCAGAACGCGGCGCTGTAGCTGCTAAACATCGGGCCGCCGCCAATCTCTTCGAGGTTATGCGGCGCCAGCGACGCACCAAACAGCGCCATAAAGATCCAGAACAGGGTGATCAGCAGGCCAGTTCGCCCCGCCACCGTCAGTGACTGCATTACGCGCCAGGGTAGCATCAGGATAGTCATCAGCCCCTCCACTTCGGATTAAATGCAATAGTCAGGATGTCCGCAGCCAGCAGCAGCACCAGATAACAGGCGGCAAAGAACATCACACACAGCTGCACCACCGGCAGATCGCGGTTACTGACCGCATCCACCATCTGGCTGGCCAGCCCGGGATAACTGAAAATACTTTCAATAATGATCACGCCACCAAACAGGTAGGAGAGACTGAGTGACACCGCATTGGCAATCGGTCCTGCTGCGTTCGGCAGCGCATGGCGCAGCATCGCGCGCAGCGGGGAGACGCCTTTCAGCAGCGTCATCTCCAGATACGGGCTGTCCATCTGATTGATGATCGCCGCACGCGTCATCCGCGCCATCTGCGCCACAATCACACAACACAGCGTCAGCACCGGCAGCGCATAGGTGCGCAGAAAGCCCCACAGATCCTGCTGCGGCGAGCCAATCGACATCGCGGGCACCCACTGCAGTTTTACCGCAAAGATGATCACCGCGATGGTGGCGACAAGGAACTCCGGGACCGCCACCACCGACATGGTGACCAGCACCAGCGCACGATCCAGCCGTGAGCCGCGTTTCATCGCCGCCGCAATGCCGATTACCAGTGCCAGCGGCACTGAGACCAGCGTGGTGGTCGCCGCCAGCTGGAAGGTGGCGGGAATACGCTGCGCCACCAGCTGAGTCACCGGCAGATTGCTGGCGAACGAAGTCCCAAAATCCCCCTGCAGCATGCCGCCGAGCCAGCTGAAGTAACGTATCACCAGCGGCTGATCGAGTCCGAGCTGCTGGCGCAGCGCGGCGACCGTTTCCGGCGTGGCGCTCTGGCCGAGGATCATCTGCGCCGCATCGCCCGGCAGCAGGCTGGTGATCAGGAACACCAGCGCCGAGACGATCAGCAGGGTTAACATGCCAGCGCCAATGCGCCGCGCAATCAGTCTGACGATGTACCGGTTCATTGCCGTTCTCCTTATCAGGAAGTCAGCCAGGCATACTCGTGGAAGCGATAACCCATCATCATGCCCGATGGCCAGGCTTCAACCCCTTTCACTTTGCTGCTGTGCCCGTCCATGCTGCTGATAAAGGCCGGGATTAGCGTGCCGCAGTGGTCATACACCAGCTGCTGCATGTCGCCATACATCTGTTTGCGTTTCGCCTGATCCTGCTCGCCGCGCGCCGCCGTCACCAGCTGATCAAACTGGGCGTTTTTCCAGCCTGATTCATTCCATGGCGCATCGGAGCGATAGAACTGTGAAAACAGCATGTCCAGCGTCGGACGCGGGTTAATTGAGCCATAACCCACAGGATCCTTCATCCAGTGCGTTGACCAGTAGCCATCATAGGGAACGCGGCGCACCTGCACATTCAGACCAGCGGCACGACCGATTTGCTGGATCAGCTGACCGCCCTCCACGGCCCCTTCGATGTTCGGCGTGGTGATAATCTCCACTTTCGCGCCGACCATATTGGCTTTCTTCAGGTGAAATTTAGCTTTCTCCACATCCAGCGGACGCTGCGGGATATCCTTGTTAAACAAGGGATGCCAGGGCGGTACCGGGGTGTCATTGCCGATAGTGCCGTAGTCCTGCATCACGGTTTTCAGCAGCATTTCGCGTGGCTGCAGGTACTTCATCGCCAGTACAAAGTCCGGGTTATTGCCCGGCGCATGGTCAGTACGCAGGATCAGGTTGCTGTACATGCCAGACTTACTTTCCAGAATGCCGAACTTATCGCTCTGCTTCAGGCGCTTCACATCATTAGCCGACAGCGTCGACACCATATGCAAATCGCCGGACATCAGCGCATTGACGCGTGCCGCCGGATCGGTAACGCCCATCAGTTCCACTTCATCAAGATGCGGCAGGCCCGGTTTCCAGTAGTTTTGGTTTTTACTGCCGACGGTACGCACACCAGGCTGGAAAGATTTCAGCACAAACGGTCCGGTGCCGATGCCTTTACTGAAATCTTTGGTGCCGTTCTGCACAATCAGGAAGGCACTGGTGGCAAGAATCGCCGGCAGATCAAAGTTGGCCTGTTCCAGGGTGATTTCCAGCTCGGTTGGGCTGACCGCCTTAAATGCTTTCATTTGTGAGGCCAGCGTGATGGCGGTGGAGGCCACCGCCGGATCTTTATGGCGGCTCAGGGAATAGATTACGTCCTCGCTGGTCAGCGCTTTACCATCGTGGAAGGTGACGCCTGAACGCAGTCTGATATGCCACAGCAGGCCATCGCTGCTTTCAAACGACTCCGCCAGCGCTGGTTGCGGCATCAGGTTCTTATCCAGCTCGGTCAGGCCGCTGTAGAACATAAACTGACGGCAGTAGTCGCCGCTGTTGCTGCCTTTCGCCGGGTCGAGGGTATCGCTGGCGGAAGAGTTCGCCAGCGCGGCGCGCAGTTTGCCGCCCGCCACCGGCGTTTCGGCGGCGGCGAAGGTGAAGTCAGGGAATCCCAGCAGACCGGTGCTCATCACCGCCCCTGCCGACAGCAGTTTCATCATGCCACGGCGCGAGATCGACACGTCATTGATCGCCTGCGTCAGCGCGGGATTAACACGGCTAAATTCTTTACGAAATTTACTCATCTGCACACCCTCAAAAGTAGACGTTAAGTGACTCAGGAGAGCCGATCCATAGCCTTGTAGTACAAACCCGCCACCGGCAAAAACCAGGGCTTGCCGAAATAACCCGGCACGGCTGGCCAGCTGCTGCGCTGCCACGGGTTAGCGTCAGCTTTTTCCGCGATCAGATCCGCCATCACCCGCCCCATCCACACCGACATCTGGGTGCCATGCCCGCTGTAACCCAGCGAATAGAACACGCCTTCATGTTCACCGGCATGCGGCAAACGGTCAGCCGTCATATCCACCAGCCCGCCCCAGCAGTAGTCAATTTGTGGCGCGTTCAGCGCCGGGAACATCTTCTGCATGCCGTTTTTCAGCACTTCACCGCTGCGCGCATCCGAGGTCGGGTTGCTGATGGCAAAGCGCGCCCGGCCACCAAACACCAGCCGATTGTCTCTGGTGGTGCGAATGTAGTTACCGAGATTCAGCGATGTCACATAGGTGTGGTTATGCGGCAACAGCTGCTGCAGCAGATCGGTTTCCAGCGGCGCGGTTACCACCACAAAGCTGCCGACCGGGATAATGCGGCGCTGGAACCAGTCGAACGGGCCGATGTTGGAGCAGCCGGTCGCCATCAGCACTTTATCTGCCACAATCTCGCCCCTTTCCGTGCTGACGCGATGGCGATAACCGTCCAGCCGCGTCAGGCCGGTCACCGGGGTATACGGATAGATTTTTGCCCCGCTGCGCGCCGCCACGTTGGCGAGGCCGATACCAAATTTGCCCATGTGCATCTGACCGCCGTGTTGCTGCAACAGGCCGCCGTGAAAACTGTCGGAATCGATCTCACGGCGCACCTCGTCGGCGCTCAGCAGCTCGACATCAGGATCCACATGGCGTTTCATCATCTCGCACGCCTGCTGCAGTCCCGCCATATGCGAGGCCTTACTCGCCAGCTTCAGCTTGCCGCAGCGGCGGAAATCACAGTCAATCTGCTCCTCCGCCACCAGTTGCTGCACATAGCTCACTGCATCGGCGTAGGCGCGATAGTAGCGACTGGCCTGCTCCACGCCGTGGCTGTTAACCAGCGCGGCAAAGTTCTGCGCCACACCGGTATTACAGTGGCCGCCGTTGCGCCCGGAGGCCTGGCTCATCACCTGCGCCGCCTCCAGCAGCACCACATTGATGCCGCTGCGCGCCAGGCTGAGTGCAGCCGAGATGCCGGTAAAGCCACCGCCGATCACCACCACATCTGCCGTTGCAGGCAGATCATCGGTTGCCGCACCGACAAAATCGGGTGCGGTTGCCTGCCAGAAGGATTCCAGTTTCATCGCCGTACTCCTGCCTCAGAGCCCCACCAGCGCGGGAAGACCGCCGATATCGCTGATTTCGCTGTAGCCATAGAACGGGTTGGCCGGTTCATGGCCGCGCGCCACCCACGCTTTGTGGGTAATCCCCAGGTCGTGGGCGGTCATCAGGTCATAACGGAAGCTTGAGGAGACATGCAGGATGTCGTCGGGACGGCAGTTCAGCTTCTCCAGCATGTATTCGAAGCCTTTCATCTGCGGCTTGTACGCGCCCACCTCTTCGGCGGTGATAGTCATATAAATCGGCGCGCCGAGACGCGGCACATGGTTTTTAATCAGCTCATCGGTGGAGTTGGTCAGCAGCACCAGAGGAAACGCCTGCGCCACTTTCGCCAGACCAGCCGGGACATCAGGGTGCGGCCCCCAGCTGGCGCAGGCGGTCATCACCGCGTCGCAATCCTGCTGGCTACACTCCACGCCCCACTTGTTGCAGGTGCGGAACAGCGCATTCGCCACCACCAGCGGATAGAGTTTGAAGGAGCCCAGCACTTCGTCCATGCGATAGCGGGCGAAATCAGTGGTAAACGCCGCCATGTTGTCCGCGCTGACGCGATCCGCAAACAGGGTCGCCGCCGCGCCCGCCATATCGAAGTTGATCAGGGTGCCGTAGCAGTCGAAGGTGATGTATTTCGGTTTAAACACAGCCATTGCGCTACCTCGTCAAAGTGGGATGTCACGGGATTAAAAATCGATCAGTACGCTCTTGTAGCGCTGGCAGGCTTCAAACGCCTGTCGCCCTAAATCTTTGCCAATGCCGGAGCCATGAAAACCGCCAGTGGGAACGATAAAGTCGCCGGAACGGCCGTAGCGGTTAATCCATACCGTACCGGCGGCGATACCGCGCATGGCGCGCAGCGCGCGGTCGATGTTTTTGGTATGCACGCCGGAACACAGGCCATAAGTGGGGTGCGATGCCAGTGACAGCCCTTCGGCTTCGTCATCAAATACCTGCACCGTCAGCACCGGGCCGAAGATCTCTTCCTGCACAGCCGGGCTGTCGTGGCGGACGCCAGCCAGCAGCGTCGGCTGCCAGAAGTAGCCGTCGCCGGTGTCGGCAAACCGCTCGCCGCCGGCCAGGATTTCAGCGCCCTGCAGGCAGGCGCTGCGAACCACCTGCTGCACTTTTTCCGCCTGGCGCACATCGATCAGTGGCGCATAACGGCTGCTCTCATCCCAGGTGACGCCAGGGCGAAAACCACGACATAACTGAATCAGTTTGTCGATCAGCTGTGGCGCAATGCCGCGCTGGACAATCAGCCGCGTGCCCGCCACACAGGCCTGGCCGCCGTTGGCGGTAAAGCCGCGCAGAATACGTCCGGCGACCTCGTCGATATCGCCCGCATCATCAAATACCAGCTGCGGGCTTTTGCCGCCCAGCTCCAGCGTGACCGGCTTCATGCCGTTATACGCGGCGTCACTCATAATGCGCGCACCGGTTTGCGTCGAGCCGGTAAAGGAGACTTTGCGCACCAGCGGATGCGCTACCAGCGCGCTGCCGGTCACGGCGCCACTGCCCTGTACAATATTCAGCACGCCAGCGGGCAGCCCGGCCGCCACCGCCAGCTCCGCCATACGCACGGTGGAGAACGGCGTCAATTCCGACGGTTTCAGCACCACTGCATTGCCTGCTGCCAGCGCCGGGCCGCATTTCCACGACGCCATCGACAGCGGGAAATTCCACGGGGTAATCGCGCCGATCACGCCATAAGGTTCCGGCACCAGCATGCCGAGGCTGGCGGCGCGCGTCGGCAGCACATCGCCGCTAAATTTGTCGGCGCATTCGGCATAAAAACGGATGGCTTCTGCAGTGAAAGGGATTTCGTGGTTCACCACATCATGAATCGGGCGCGTGGAGCCCAGGGCTTCCAGCTGCGGCAGTACGCTGTCGGCGGCGATCAGGTCCGCCCAGCGGCGCAGCACCGCGCCGCGCTGACGCGGCGGGCAGCTGGCCCAGCCGCTCTCTGTGACCGCGCGACCCGCCAGCGTGACAGCTTGATCAACCAGGCTGGCGTCCGCCTCAGTTAATAGCGCAGCCGGTTTACCATCGGAGGGGCGTTTCACCTGCAGCGAATTTCCCGAACCGTGATGATGGACGCCGTTGATATAATGTCCTGCGGGCAAGGTGACTTTATCAGGATCAAAACTAAACATGGTTAAACCCTTATATTTTTGCAGCCGCGTATTCATCGCTGGCGCAGTCTGCCGCGCCGGATAAGTCAATGACAATCGGTGGTGCTTATTCACTTAATGCAGAAAGTATGCCAGCCCACAGAAAAATAAAAATGCGTAAAGCGGGCGCGAAAAAAATTTTCTGCCGTAAATAAAGGCAAATTTTTCCAGATAAACCGATAGTGTAAATAGATGATTTTCATCACATTATCATTGCACCAGCAGGGAGCAATGCGTGCTGACAGTTGCACCATAGCGGAGAATTGAGATTCAGGTCACGAACTGAAGCGCAGGGAAAAGAGAGATAAAAAAAGCGTCGGTGATTTATTTATCACCGACGCCTTGCAGAAGCTCAGCCTTTATTTATCGGTTAAGCTGCCGAAATGAAATGCTTTGGTTTCCAGATATTCCTCAATGCCGTGATGGGAACCTTCGCGGCCCACGCCGGATAATTTAATGCCGCCAAACGGTGACACTTCAAGGGAAATGGAGCCGGTATTAAAGCCGACCATGCCAAACTCCAGCGCTTCACCTACCCGCCATGCACGGCGAATATTCTCGGTAAAGAAGTAAGCGCCAAGACCGAATGGCGTGTCGTTCGCCAGTGCAATCGCTTCCTCTTCATTATCGAAGATAAACAGCGGCGCCACCGGGCCAAAGGTCTCTTCATCCGCGATGCGCATTTCGCGCGTCACATCGCCCAGTACCGTGGGCTGGACAAAGGTGCCCGCGTCGTTGCTGATGCCACCCGTCAGCAGCGTCGCGCCTTTATTCAGCGCATCATCAATATGCGCGTTCACTTTTTCCACCGCGTTACGGTTGATCAGCGGGCCAAGCGTGCTGTCGGCGGCAAAGCCATCGCCCACTTTCAGTTTCGCCACTTCCGCCAGCAGACGTTCGACAAAACGCGGGTAGATGCCACGCTGCACCAGGATTCGGTTAGCGCAGACGCAGGTTTGTCCGGCGTTACGGAATTTACTCATCATCACGCCGGGAATGGCGATGTCGAGGTCAGCATCATCAAAGACGATTAACGGCGCATTGCCGCCCAGCTCCAGGCTGAGGCGTTTGATGCTGTCGGCGCTCTGCTGCATCAGCAGCTGGCCGATGCGGGTGGAGCCGGTAAAGGAGATTTTGCGCACTGTCCGGCTGCCGGTGAGCGCTTCACCAATCTGCTGCGGCAGGCCGGTCAGCACTTGCAGGACACCTGCCGGGATGCCCGCACGTTGCGCCAGCACCATCAGCGCCAGCGCGGAGAACGGCGTCAGTTCGGACGGTTTAACGATAATCGGGCAGCCCGCCGCCAGCGCAGGGGCGACTTTGCGGGTGATCATGGCAATCGGGAAGTTCCAGGGCGTGATCGCCGCCGCCACACCGACAGGTTGTTTCAGCACCAGGATGCGGCGGTCGCGGGTCGGCGCCGGGATGGTTTCGCCATACACGCGGCGCGCCTCTTCGGCGAACCATTTTACAAAGCTGGCGCCATACAGCACTTCGCCCTTCGCTTCCGCCAGCGGTTTGCCCTGTTCGGCGGTCATGATGGTTGCCAGGTCGTCGGCATTATCGAGGATCAGCTGGTGCCATTTTTCCAGCAACGCGGCGCGCTGCGCGTTTGGCATTTTGCCCCAGCTGATACGCGCGGCTTCCGCGTACGCAATCGCCTGTTCGGTTTCGGCGCCGCCTAAGGCCGGGATGGTGGCGAGGGTTGCGCCAGTTGACGGGTTGGTGACCGTCAGCGTTTCACCGCTGTGCGCGTCCTGCCATTCGCCTGCGAAGTAAGCCTGCTGGCGCAGCAGGTCAGCATCCTGTAAACGTTGGGTGAGCATAGTCTCTCCTTTTCTCAGATGTTTTTAACTTTATCTGAGCGGGGGAACGGATGATGCGTTATGTGTGCGGTGACGGTGTTGAGTGTGGGGAATTTCAGCAGAGGGACGAAATTTTATGCTGGGGGGCGTCTGTGTGGTGTCGTCTGGGCGATCGAGATACACCGGGGCGACCACCCCGCGGCCCTGCGCGGGCAAGCCGCTGCGGATCCATCGGGGTGTTTCCCCGAAAGATTAGCTTTTGATGTCTGTGTGGAGAGCGTTATAGAGCCGGGGGCTGCTGTGTTTTACGATGTTGGCTGTCAGAGCAGGTTATTGCCGGGCTGTCAGTCATCACTGTTGAGGTTCCCTCCCCCACAACATGGGGGAGGGTTAGGGAGGGGGTGCTGCCATCTGAGATTCGGTGTCGTTTGCTCCCCCATCCCAGCCTTGCCCCACAACGTGAAGGAAGGGGCCAGTCCGCACCTGGCGGACAGACAGAGCGCAGCATAAGCAACTGAATGTTCGACCCCTGAAAAAACATTAATTATCAGACCACAACAAATTATTATGAATTCTCAACACACCGCTAATCACCGTGAATTATCAACACTCAATAACGCACTATTAATTCTCACTGCGCGACGGACCCTCATAAAAGGTCAGTCCACAGCGAATTATCAGCATACAACGCTTCACCGGGAGCTATCAGCGTATTGTTAATACAAATGATATCTGCGCTTTCTTCGCTAAATCTGGAAATCAATAACCGGCGTCTCTTCTTCCGCCACCGACAGCGCCTGACGTTTAATCTCTTCCAGCGACAGGTTGGCGTTGCACAGTTCGAGGAATTGCCAGACGTAGTTACGCTGCAGCTGACCGCGTTTTAACCCTAACCACACGGTGTTCGATTCAAACAGGTGTTTGCCTTCCAGTCGCGTCAGCTGGGAATGCTCATCCAGCTGGTAGGCCTGATCCGCGAGGATCCCTACGCCGAGTCCCAGCTCAACATAGGTTTTCACCACATCGGAGTCCTGCGCGCTGAGCACGATATCAGCTTTCAGGCCGGCGGCGTGGAAGGCGCGATCAACGCGTGAACGTCCGGTGATGCCCTGACGATAGGTAATTAACGGATAGCGGCTGAGCGTGGCGAGCGTGATCGGTTGCTGCTGTTCCAGCTCGTGTCCTTTCGGCACCAGCAGGGCATGATGCCAGCTAAACCAGGGAAATGCCGCCAGCGCCGGGTTGTTGACCACCTGCTCACTGGCAATGCCAACGTCCGCTTCACCCGCCACCAGCATCGCCACGATTTCCTGCGGCGATCCCTGATTCAGCTCGACCCGTACGTTGGGATACAGCGCGCGAAACGCCTTAATCACGCGCGGCAGACTGTAGCGCGCCTGAGTATGGGTGGTGGCGATGGTCAGCACGCCGCTGGATTCGTTAGTGAAGACATCCGCCAGACGGCGCACTTTTCCTGCCTCATCAAGGATGCGTACGGCGATATCCAGCAGGGCCTTGCCCGGTTCAGTCATCCCCAGCAGTCGCTTGCCACGGCGAATAAAGATTTCCACCCCCAGCTCATCTTCCAGATCGCGAATATGACGGCTGACGCCTGATTGCGAGGTGAAGAGCGCATTCGCCACTTCCGTGAGATTAAACTCGCAACGGGCGGCTTCTTTAATAATTTTAAGTTGCTGGAAATTCACGCGCTTTCACCCCTCTGTCATTTGTTAATTGCCTTTTATGTTAAGGAGGCAAGTTAATAGCAACAAATAATAAAAAGAGGTTTGTTATGCGATTTAGTGATAAGACGTGAGCCGCGTCCCTGCGTGCCCGTTATCCTGAAAAATTTCAGCTCACCAGCATCAGCTCGCGATCTTCGACCTGCGGCTTGTTCAGCAGCGACAGCAGGATATTTTTTACCGCCTGAGCGGAAGGTGACAGCGGCATGCGCGCGGAGACGTTCAGTGACAGTGGCAGATGCAGTGACGGACTGGTGATGCGCACCATCCATGCATTAGTGGCGCTGACCAGCGCACGTGCTGCCGACTCAGGCAGAACGGTCACGCCAGTACCGCTGGCGACTGCCGCAGTGAGCGTAGCAATAGATTCAATTTCACCAATGATACGCGCGCTCAGGCGGCGCAGGGAAAATGCCTCATCCACCCGCTTGCGCACCGCGCTGTAATCGCGTGGCAGGAACAGGTTCATTTCCGCGACATCGGCGAGATCAATGCTGTTTCCCGGACAGGCAGTCGCGCCCACCAGATAGAGTTCTTCTTTCATCAGCGGCATGCTGGTGATGCCGGCAGCAGGCGTGCGGTCATAAAGCACCGCCATATCCAGCTGACCATTCATCACTTTTTCATTTAATGACGTGCCGCTGTTTTCATGCAGGTATACCAGCACATCGGGAAATTGTTCGCGCACGGTTTGCAGCAGCGGCATGGTCAGCGAAGAGGCGGCAGTGCCCGGCGCCAGGCCGATAGACACCTGCCCTGCCAGCGATTGCCCGGCATTGATCACCGCAGTTTGCGCCTGTTCGCACTGGCGCAGAATGGTGCGGGCATGAGAATAGAGAATTTTACCCGCTTCCGTCGGCGTAACGCCGCGTTTGGTGCGGATCAGCAGCTGCTGGTCCAGTTCATTTTCCAGCGTGGCCACCTGCTGGCTCAGTGCCGGTTGTGCAATATGCAACACTTCTGCGGCCTGAGTCAGGCTGCCGATATCGACGATTTTCACGAAATATTTGAGTCGTCTTAAGTTCATTTTGCCCTCCGTAACGATCCCCGAATGCCTGATGACGGCTGTTAGATTATGTGGTTGTTCAGATACAGCCATAAGATTGCAATATGCAGGCCAATTATTTTCAGAATAAATAAAGGCGGGCTAAACGGCGGTAAAATAAGAGAATCTGATTACCACTAAGGGAGTAATCAGTGGCAATAATAATCAGCAGGTCAGATCTGTGGGAGGCGATGCACCATCAGGGTGCGAAAGATGAGCCAGGGACGTGCAGAAAAAAGGGGCTCAGTGAGCCCCGAACCGGCAACAGCGAGTTGGCCTTATCGCTGTCGCGGGTGATCACCCGGCCAGCAGCCGGGCTATCAAGAGAATTTAACCGGCAAAGTTAGCGTTTCTTACGGTTGCGGTGCATATCGATGGAGACGGCCGCAACAATAATCATGCCTTTAATAATATCCTGCACATAAGCATCAACGCCGACAAAGGTAAACCCACTCTTAATCAGGCCGAGGATCACCGCACCAATCAGGGTACCGGTAATACGCCCCACCCCACCCATCAGGCTGCTGCCGCCGATCACCGCCGCCGCGATGGCATCGAGTTCGTAAGACATCCCCATACTGGACTGGCCGCTGCTGACACGCGCCGCCAGCACCACGCCCGCAAGACCTGACAGTGCTCCGGCGATGGTGTAGACAATCACCAGATACTTATTCACATTGATGCCGGAAACTTTCGCCGACGTCATGTTGCCGCCGATGGCGTAGACATATTTACCGTAGCGGGTGTGCTTCAGTGCAATATGGAACAGCACCGCAATCACCAGAAAAATGATCACCGGCATCGCGCCCTGTCCGATAGCGGTAAAGCCATCGGAAAGGAAACTGATTGGGTTACCCTGCGTATAGTACTGCGCCAGGCCGCGAGCCGAGACCATCATCCCCAGTGTGGCAATAAAAGGAGGAATACCGGTTTTAGTAATTAATACGCCGTTCACCAGACCGCAGATCAGTCCGACACCTATCCCCGCGACAATCGGTACCACCGCAGGCATATTGACCAGCGACGGGAACATCGGCGACAGGCTGTCGGAGGTTTGCGCCAGACTGGCCGCCACCACCGCACTGAGCGCAATCAGTGACCCGGAAGAGAGGTCAATACCGGTGGTGATAATGACCTGCGTCACCCCCACCGCAATAATACCGATAATCGCCACCTGCAGAACAATCAGCACCAGACGGTTAGGATTGAGCAGGAAAGATTGATCGCGTACGTACCAGCCGGCAATTTCAAAAATCAGGGCAATGCCCAGCATCACAATAAAAATGCCAGTGTCCTTCGGCAGCTTGTGCTTCCAGTTCGCTAACAGCGAGTTGCGCTCCGCTGGCTGTTGAGAACTAATTTTGGTATCACTCATAGTTATTCCTCTCGCCTCATTCGGACGCCAACGACAGAATGGTTTCCTGATCGGCGTCTTCTTTATTGAGGATGCCGGTAATACGTCCTTCATGCATGACCATCACGCGGTCACTCATGCCCAGAATTTCCGGCAGTTCAGACGACACCATAATGATGGCGACGCCACGGTTTGCCAGTTCACTGATCAGACGGTAGATTTCCGCTTTCGCCCCGACATCAATGCCGCGCGTTGGCTCATCCAGAATCAGGACTTTCGGTTGCGCCAGCAGCCAGCGGGCAATCAGCACCTTCTGCTGGTTGCCGCCACTGAGGTTATTAATAATCTGGTCCATGGTGGGTGTTTTAATATTGAGCCGACGAATCTGCTCCATACAATCTTTCGCCATTTGCACATGGCGAACAAAACCCGTTTTACCAATATATTCCGGCATATTGACGATGCTCATGTTCTCCAGCACTGACAGCACCAGGAACAGGCCGGACTTTTTGCGGTCTTCGGTCAGGAAGGCCAGTCCTTTCTCAATCGCCGTTGACGGGGAATCGATAGAGACGGGCACGCCATCTATCAGCACTTCGCCACTGTCGTAAGATGCCATACCGAACAGGCTTTCCATCACTTCACTGCGCCCGGCGCCCACCAGTCCGGCGACGCCGAGGATTTCACCGCGCCGCACGCTGAAGCTGACATCGTCAAATTTATCGCGCAGCGTCAGGTTACGTACCGTCAGCACTTCTTCGCCAATTTCAGCATCGAATTTCGGAAACAGCTGGGTGAGTTCACGCCCGACCATCTGAGTAATCAGTGACTGGCGGGTGTAGCTGGCGGTCTGGTCGCTTGCCACCCACGCACCATCGCGGAACACGCTCACTTCATCCGTGATGGCGAAGATCTCATCCATTTTATGACTGATATAGATGATGGCTTTGCCCTGCGTCCGCAGGTCACGAATAATGGTGAACAGATGCCCCACTTCGGCTTCGGTCAGCGCGGAAGTCGGTTCGTCCATAATCACAATATCGGCATTCCACGACACCGCTTTGGCGATTTCCACCATCTGCTGCGCCGCAATACTGAGATCGCCGACCATCTGCTCGGCTTTCAGTTTGATATTGAGTTTGCTCAGCAACTCCTGGGTCATTTTGTTCAGACTGGCATGGTCGACAAAGCCATATTTCATCGGCTCGCGGCCCAGCCAGATATTCTCGGCGACCGTCATATACGGCACCAGATTAAGCTCCTGGTGGATCATCGAGATACCGGATTTCAGTGCATCCATGGTATCGGTAAACTGCACCGGCTCCCCTTTAACTTTGATGACGCCGTCATCGGGACGGTAAATCCCGATGAGGCATTTCATTAAAGTGGATTTACCCGCGCCATTTTCCCCCATCAGAGCATGAACCGTTCCTGGCTTTACGCGTAACGACACCTTATTCAGTGCTTTTACACCAGGGAAAAACTTGCTGATGCCTTCGGCTTCAAGCGCATAAGCGGTCATACATCACCTCCGTACCACTGGGTCAGGAACGATTATTTAAGGTTTTTGCTGGTGAACTCGGTGAAGTTATCTTTGGTGATCAGCTGGTAAGGGATCATCACGTTTTTCTGCACTTTCTCGCCGTTGACCAGTTTGATCGCGGTCTGTACAGAGCCTTCGCCCTGACCTTTCGCATCCTGGAATACGGTGGCGATCATCTTGCCGTTCTTAATCATCTGCAGTGCGTCAGGAGTACCGTCGACGCCGGCAATCAGGACATTGTTCGGGTTTTTACCCAGCGCCTGCAGCGCACCAATCGCCATTTCATCGTTGTTGGAAGCAATTGCCTGGATATCGTCACCCGCCGTCAGCCAGTTGCTCACTACGTCTACTGCGTCATTACGCATAAACTTAGCGGTCTGTTTCTGCACGATTTTGATGCCAGGGTATTTCGCGGCGACAGCTTCGACGCCTTTGGTACGGTCACGGGTCGCTTCGTTCGCCAGGTCGCCGAGCAGAATTGCCACGTTACCTTTGCCACCCAATGCTTTTGCCAGCGCTTCCATCTGTAAGCGGCCTGCCAGTTCAGAGTCAGAACCGACGTAAGCCATTTTGTCAGTCAGCGGCGCCTGCGGACGACGGTTAACAAAAATCAGCGGCACACCGGCTTTTTCGGCCTGATCCATAATCGGTTTCACCGCATTGGTATCCACCGGGTTGACGATAATCGCGTCCACACCCTGACCAATAAAGTTTTGTACCTGTTGCAGTTGCTGTGCGACATCGCCTTTGGCGTCTTCAATCTGCCCTTTCACACCATCTTTCTGCATCTCTTTCTGAATCGCGGTGCGAACAATGGTCAGGAAGTTGTCATCGAAAAGCGCCATGGATACGCCTACCTGAATGTCTTTAGCAAAGACGGCAGCAGGCAACATACAGGCTAACATCGACGTTACGATCGCTTTTTTGAAGTTCATGGCTATCCCTTATAATCGTTAACATGCGCTGGTTTGCTGGACTACGAATGAAAAATATTTTTTACATTCACTCAACGTCACCGACGACTTTATTTGTAGGTAAGAGGTCAAAAAATCCGGTACAGCTGATCAGGGTACTGCGCACTTCACTTTTACAACTTACTGTTATGAAAACATTATTTTTTAAACCATTGTTTCATTACGGACATAAATGTTACTCACGCGATTAATTCAGTTCGTTTGTTTCATAAAATGGTCGTTTGAAACTTTCATAATAAAAGCACTGAAATGGCTGTTTTAAAATCACGGACTAACAAAAATTTGACAGACCTCTAACATCTGCTGCGAAAAGGTTTTAAAGTGAGATCCAGCCAGCAGATTAGATTTCAGGCATATAAAGCAGAAAAGCAGCGATTCGCTGGTTTTGCCAGCAAACAGATGGGGAGGATGCATTCGCGCTTTGACATTTATGACGGGCGTCGCTAATATTCGCCCCGTTCACACGATTCCTCTGTAGTTCAGTCGGTAGAACGGCGGACTGTTAATCCGTATGTCACTGGTTCGAGTCCAGTCAGAGGAGCCATATTTAGAGAAGCCCGCTCAGGGAAACCTGAGCGGGCTTTTTGCATTTTGCAGTTTTTATTCTGCAACCCTCTGTTTTTTGCTGGGTTAGTTTGAGTGATTGTTCTGTGAGGCTGGGTAACTGGTGCTGCTGGAGCGTGTTCATTATTCACTTAGCTGCGGGGAAAGTGGGTTTTGTTGGGGGTCGTTTACCGGTTCGATAATGATGAGCCCCCCAAATGCCTCATTTTTCCTGACAATATGGAAGAAGACGACGAGGAAGGTGAAGAGGAATTCTCATTTGAGTCCGCAACCACTATGCCGCACGAAACCGTCCTGGGATTCAGGCAAGCTGACTACCTTATCTGAGGAGCTGTCATTTCCAGAGATAGTTGTCGGAGTAATAACAGTGCTCAGCGATGAGCGTGAAGCAGACGGATTATATCCCTTGAAGTTGCCAGCGAAGCAGGCTAGCCTGCCTGCCACACAGGTAAAACAACCCTCTTTAACAGGTAACATTGGCAATGGCGCTGATCCCAAAGAACTACTCCCGGCTGGAAAGTGGCTACCGTGAGAAAGCATTAAAAATCTATCCGTGGATATGTGGCCGCTGTTCGCGAGAGTTCGTTTACTCGAACCTGCGTGAATTAACCGTCCACCATATCGATCACGACCATACCAATAACCCGGAAGATGGCAGTAACTGGGAGCTGCTATGCCTGTATTGTCATGACCACGAACACTCGAAGTACACTGAAGCTGACCAGTACGGCACAACCGTGGTGGCAGGTGACGATGCGCAAAAAGATGTAGGCGCAGCAACCTATAATCCTTTTGCCGATTTAAAATCGATGCTCAATAAGAAGAAGTAAGGGTCGCGATGCCCTTTTCTGGTACACAGCTGCAAGCCTGAGAAGTATGGATGACTCACTTTATCAGCATCCAGGAAAGGGTAATCAGCGGTTCGTGCATAGCCTTTAATGGTTGAATTCAGAATTACTGATTGATCATGGTAAAGCGAATTCGTGAGTAGTTATTTGCCACAAATTATCACTGCCGGAATCCCGTGCAGGTTATAAGCATTTCGATGACAGCGATGAGGGATAAAACAAAGTGAGCCTGAAACCATGAGCCTATTTTCCGATGGCCCGGGTGAGAACTGGAACGCTATAACACCTGGATAACCTCAGGTCAGGTGCCACTGGTGATAAAAGTCACAGCGCAAACTGGTTTGGTGATTAACTCATCAACAGCACCTCCCCTGCTGAATATATGTTTACCTTCACAGTCTGACCGAGATCAAATACCAGACTCTGCTAATTCGCCGTAAAAAGAACTGAAACATAGGTTGTCGAGTGCCATCACCAGAGATAACATGCAATTACAGAGTAATCCTGGCGGCGCTTGTTTGGTACTTCATTTTCAATTATTTAGCGCTAATGTAAATCATCCATATAAAATAGCATCTCTATGTAAAAAAATATTAAAATGTTATTATTTGAAAATTTAAAACACCACAAATAGTTTATTTTTTAATCAAAATCAATGAATTATAGGTTTGGCGTTTTTTTTACCATAATCTCCTCACCATGCTCTCTCTCTGCCAAAAATAACCCATCACGCCTTCTGGAACTTTAAGCCTCCATCGCGAAACAATTCATGATTTGCTATAATTACCCCATAAGTATCAGGAATGCTTTATACGTTAAGGAGGTATCACAATTGTATTTCAACGACGATGATAAAAGAATGGCCATCCTAGGTGAAGCAGCTGTGGTCCTTGCTCGCAGAGATAAGGAAATAAGCGTAGAGTCCCTGCTCAACCAGCTGCAAATAATGGCTGAACATGGCGGTAATGCTGAACGCCTTGCTGCGATAGCAGACACGCGAAATTGGCTGATGAAATTGCGTGGTATTAGTTCGCGTAACCGTGACGAGCCAGCCTGGTTTGCCGAAAACAGGGGTGAAGGCGAAAGTATCTTTTTGGCTTCGACAAATCGTAATGACAATATCGATGATGGTTAAGCAGAACGATTCCGTTACGACACCGTGCTTTTCAGGGGGGCTGACAGCCCTCCTTCATCATTAACCCCGCTGCAGCCAAAAAGTGACGAAATTCCCTTCCTCCGTGCATTGCAGATTTTTGCACTAAAAACAGCATTTTTTGCAAACATTTAAACTTGTACATGCAAAACATCACTGTACAAATTATTCATATTTGGATAAGTTTTAGTCTGACTTTCCACTTTTCATTGTTAATAGAGGCATATTTTATGCGCCAGAACGGTCTTTCAGGAGATACCGGGGACGCTATCGCCCGCTATTTCAGTCAGTCTGTGCCTACACAGCAGGAAACGCTTGGGCAGATCGTCACTGAGATCCTGCGTTCAGGAAAATCCCTCAATCGTGCAGCAATCTGCGCGAAGCTGCTGCGTCGTCTTGAGTTATCCACCAGTGCTGAGGAAGAACGGCACTACCATGAACTCATCGGGATGCTTTTCGGTCGTTAAAAATTAAGTACAATGGTTAGCTCTAATCACCCGTTTAAGACTGCTGCGCAGCGCATTTCTGACGGACGATAAACGTGATGGCTACGCACCAGTTGCGTATGCAGGCTTGCTGGCACGCGCTGTACGTGTCAGCATAAGCCCCATATCCCACTGTCATTGGGTGTTTACTGTTAATCAGAGAAGCTGTTATGTCCCAAAGTGATAAAGAAAAACTAATTGATATCGTTATTGGCGAAGCGGTAGTCGCTTTACTAGACTCTGATAGTCAGATTAAGGGTTCTGCACTCATCGCTAAACTACACTCAATGGCCGCCAGCACCAGCGACAACGCACGCAGGGAAGCCATTCGTGAAGCGATAGCTGAAATTGTTGTCGAATTTCCTGAGTCGAAAATGGGCGAGGCACGGTTACAGGAAGATATGCGATCAAGTCAAATCACGCCGGCAGGAAGCAAAAAGCATTGATTCCGTGAAAACTGGTGCGCATTAGCCTGATCTATTATTCACAAAATTTCCAATAGACATTGAGGCTTACACAATGCTGCCATCTTCAGCAGAAGCAGAACTTCTGAATTATTTTCACAGCGGTGGTGAGTTATTTAAACCCGAGGTAGAAGTTCTGGAGAAAGTGATCAGGAATATCATTACTTCAGGCGGTCATGTTTCCAACAAATCCATCATTTTATGTCTGATCCGCGAGCTTGAAGGCACGTCAGACACTGCGCAACTCGACATCCTGCGTAAGACGCTGGAGATGGTCGTCGGGCGCACACCTGATGACCCTGAGGTCTGACAGCGGGCAACGTTTGCCTCACCAGACAGTGGCGTTACCTCTGGCGATAATTGTTGCTAAGTCCGAATAATCACGTCGCATTAACCTGCTCTTCACTGATGGACGCCAATGTCATGGACATCCAGCAGTGAGTACCCTACCGGGATAAAGAAACGAAGCAGAATCAGCACCCGAGCTGAAAAACGCTGTCGTGTCAGTGCATTTTTTGGGCGAGGAGTCGGATTGCAGCGAGGCAAGACTCTTTGATTTTGGCGTCGTCAGTTCGGTTGCTAAGTCGGTACAGTGAACCAATGAGTTGATGAACGTCCAGTACTTCTCCAGGCTTGAGCAGGGCAGAAACAATTTTGCCTATAATGGCGTTTATTTCAACCCTTGCGCTCTCGTCTTCGTCTTTCACAAACGCTCCCACAAATGGATATATATACAGCTTACCATTTGTCAGCAAGGCATTGCAAAGTGACCGTTAGCTTTTTGCGCAACGCAAAGCGGGATATTAATCTGAGTGACTTTCCTGCGCAGCGGTATTAATTTCATTTACCTCAACATGTTCCTGTCATTTTATTCCCGCCGGGCAGCAGCGAAATAACGCTTTTTAACCGTGATTGTGTGATATATGCAGCAAGTCACAGCGTCTCAAACGCCCCGTCCTGAAGCAGGCGGGGCGTTTGTCGGCTAATACCGCTATCAGAATGAGACCCAGGCATCACTCTCCGTTGCCTTTACCGCCAGGCCATTGCCTTTACCTGCTCGCGGCTTCAGCGGCAGAGAGGCCGCAGCAACAGCCGCTGAGTGATTTAAGCGGAAACGCGCAATCGTCGCTGACAGCCCTCTCACCTGCTCATCCAGGATGGTGGTCGCACTGGCCGAAGCCTGCACCAGCGTGGCATTCTGCTGGGTAACGCTGTCCATCTCCGTCACCGCCACCCCAATCTGGCTGATGCCTTTGCTCTGCTCTGACGATGCCGAAGCGATTTCTCCCATTAAGGTGGTCACGCCACTGACCGCATTAATGATTTCGTCGGTGGTGCCCGACACCAGCGACACCTTCTCCGTGCCGGTGCGAACGTTAAGATCCGATTCGGCAATCAGCTTCTCAATCTCGCGCGCCGACTGGGTGCTGCGCTGCGCCAGAGTGCGCACTTCATTAGCCACCACGGCAAAGCCACGCCCCTGCTCACCGGCGCGTGCGGCTTCCACGGCGGCATTAAGCGCCAGAATATTAGTCTGGAAAGCAATGCTGTTAATGACCGAGGTGATCTCACTGATGGCGGATGCGCTGTTGCGGATGTTCGACATGCTCTGCACCACTTCTTTCATAATCTCGCCGCACTTCTCCGCTGTCACCGAGGCGGAAGACGCGGCATGACTGGCGACGGTGGCGTTATCAGCGTTCAGTTTCACCGTCGAGGAGAGCTGCTCCATGCTGGCGGCGGTCTCTTCCAGCGCGGCGGCCTGCTGTTCCGTGCGGCTGGAAAGGCTATGGTTACCGTCGCTGATTTGCGTCGTAACGCGCGCCACTTCACTGACGCCGCTGACGATATCCTGCACCAGCGACACCAGGTTACGCTGCATCTGCTCCAGCCCCTGCAGAACCTTACCCACTTCATCATTGCGTGCTGGCGGGAAGGATGAGGTCAGATCGCCCTGACCAATCGCCGCCGTGATTTCACCGGCGCGCGCCAGAGGACTAATCAGCACACGCTTCAGCAGCAGCGCAATCACGACGCCAGCCAGCAGAAACAGCAGACCCGAGACAACAATGGCGACATAAGCGGTCCAGGTATCTTTTTCGGCTTCTTCGGTAATGGCAACCGACGCCTGCTTGTGTAAGCCAATCACCTGATCCAGCGGCACGCGGTAGGCTTCATCCAGCTCAACAACCTTGCTGCCCGCCAGTTGCAAAAACAGCGGCACATCGCGCTTTTCCAGCGCGCTAAACAGCGCGTTGATGCCCTGTTCGGTATAGGCCCTGTAACGACTGGCCAGCTCATCGGCCAGCGGCTGTTCACCGGGCAGCTTGTTCGCCGCCTGGTAAGCCTGCATAAACTTCATGCCGCCATCGTAATAAAAGCGTGCCTGTTTGAGTGAAGCCTCCAGCGCCGCCGTGTCGTTGTTATTGACATGAGCCACCGCCGCCAGCAGGGTGGTACGCGCGGCACGCATCCAGTTGGTGGTGTCTGCCACGCCCAGCGTAGCGGAGACCTCGGTATTAAGCCCTTTTAGCGAATGCGAACTGCGCTGCAAATAGAGCGCACTGAGGGCAGATGAGCCCAGAAAGACCAGTAACAGGAAGACAGCGGAAACAAGTAACACTGTGGTAAGTCGCGTATTTCGCAGCATGGCGAGTGGGCTCCGATTAAATGATAAACGGGGGGTATCGGAGGTATCGGCGCGCCAGGTTAAATCCCGCGAGCTGTTGTTAATGAGTTGTGATCAAAATCACGTTTTATCCCTGATATTTCCCACCGCACCACTTAATGCATTTTCCGGCAAAGCTTTCATGAAAATGATAAATCTAAATCGATTACGGCAACGTTATACTGCGATTTCTGAATCAATCCACCCTATACATGCAGATTGCATATAATAAAAGATCATAAAACGATGATAGAAGTGAAAAACCTCTGTAAGTCATTTGGTGATAAGCAAATATTACGCGGCGTCAATCTGCGCGTGGAACAGGGTGACGTGGTCGCGATTATTGGCGGCAGCGGCGCGGGTAAAACCACGCTGCTGCGTTGCCTTAATTACCTGGAACAACCCACCAGCGGTGAAATACAGATTGGCGGTATTTCAGTGCAGCCTGGCGCGAAAGCAAAAGAGATTCTGGCGCTGCGACGTAAAACCGCGATGGTATTTCAGCATTACAATTTATTCCCGCATAAAACAGCGCTGGGCAATATTACTGAAGGACTGGTGACGGTGCAGGGATATACGCGCAAAGAAGCCAAAGCGTTAGCACAACATCATCTGGATAACTTTGGTCTTTCAGCGCTGGCCGATTACTACCCGTCCGAACTCTCTGGCGGCCAGCAGCAGCGCGTCGGGATTGCCCGCGCCATGGCGCTGAATCCCGAAGTGATGTTGTTTGACGAACCCACCTCGGCGCTCGACCCGGAACTGGTGGATGAAGTGCTGAAAGCGATGCGTAAAGTGGCGGAATCCGGCATCACCATGATGATTGTCACTCACGAAATGCATTTTGCCCGCGATGTCGCCACCAGCGTTGCCTTTATGGATCAGGGTATTTTGCTGGAGCAGGGAAAACCCGAAGAGATATTTTTCAACCCGAAAGAGCCGCGCACGGTGAAATTCCTTTCGCGTCACTTAAAGGAGAGCGGATTACTCGATCAGCAGATCCTTTATGATATTTAAATCACGCCCGCCCCCGGCGCGAAACACCTCTGGCTAACAACAATCACTCAGCACGTAAAAAAGCAGCACTGACATTATTTTCCGTTTTTCAATAAGGATTGCAGAATGAAATTATTATCAGCTCTCTCCCTCTCTCTCGCGCTGGCTCTGCCGGTCTCCACCGTTTATGCCGCAAAAACAGTGAATGTGGCAGTGGAAGCGGGCTCGAAACCGCTGAGTTTTGAAGATGCCAATGGCGTATTAACCGGATATGAAGTCGACGTGCTGAAAGCGCTCGATGAGGTGGTGCCGGATTATAATTTTAAAGTGGAAGCGCTGGATGCTTCAGCGGCGGAAGTGGGCCTGTCTACCGGTCGCTACGCCTTTATTGGCGGTGGCCTGTTTAAAAATGCCAAACGTCAGGAGCGCTATCTGTTCCCGGATCAGCCGAATGGCGCCAGCATCATTACCCTCTTTATTAAAGAGGGCCGCACTGACATTAACAGCCTCGACGATCTGCCGGGCAAAAAAGTCGCGCCCGTAACACCAAATGGCGGCATTTTTAACCTGCTGACCAGCTATAACGCAAAACATAAAGATGACCCGGCGAAACAGATCGCCATTACAGCGGCAGAAGGTATCTCGACGGCAGATAAATATCGTCAGCTGGACAGCGGCGCCTACGATGCCATTGTCAGCCCAAATAACCTCGGCTTTGAAGAGATTAAACAGCAGCTGAACCTGAAGCTGACCACGGCGAAAAATCCGGTGCAAATTAACCCAACCTATTTTGTGCTGAATAAAAAAGAGACCGAACTGAAAGTGGCGCTGGATAAAGGCTTAAAAGCCCTGCGCGATAACGGCACGCTGAGCCAGCTCAATGAGAAGTGGTATGGCGTGGATAATCTGGCGTTCCTCAACTAATACGCCCTCCAGCCCATCACCCCACTCCGGCGCACAGACGCCGGAGCTTAAAAACAATGTGGACATCTGCATGACGCTTGCTCTCGATTTCGCCTATATTGTGGAGGTATTTCCCCGTATCGCGCGAACGGTGCCTCTGACGCTGTATATTCTCAGCCTCTCGCTGCTGTTTTCATTACTGTTCGGCGTGCTGCTGGCAATTGTGCGTATTCGCCGCACACCGCTGCTGTATCCGCTTTCCAGCCTGTGTCTCTCGTTTTTCCGTTCCATTCCCAGCATCCTTAACCTGATGCTGGTCTATTACGGTTTCCCGCTGCTGATGGAGAGTTTTGGCATTGCTATCCAGTGGGAAAAAGCCACGTTCTGTATTGTGGCGCTGGTGCTGATTTATGGCTGCTATATTTCCGAATACCTGCGTCCGGCCTGGCTCTCCGTCAGTCAGGAGATGCATGACGCAGCCGCTGCTGTCGGCATGAGCCAGTGGCAGAAAACCCGGCGCATTATTCTGCCGCTGGCGTTTCCGGTCTCGCTGCCATCCCTGGGCAATGCGACGATTGATATGCTGAAAGATACCTCAATTCTGTTTGTCATTGGCATGCCCGATATTATGGGGCGCATTCACAGCATTATTTCCACCGATTACGGCGTTAAGAAGCTGGAAGTGTATATCGCTGGCGCGGTGATCTACGCCGGACTGGTGATTACCGGCATCTGGCTGGTGCACCTGCTGGAACGGCGCATCAGCAAATTTAAAGCGTCACGCGCGGCAGGAGCAAAACATGCAGTTTGATATGCAGATTTTTTTCAGCGACCTGCAAACCATTCTGTGGGTGGTGCCGGGTACATTGCTGATGGCACTGGTGGTGCTGCTCAGCAGCATTATTATCGGCGCGCTGTTCGCCTCACTGCGCCTGTTTGGCGGGCGTCTGACCCGCAAAATCCCGCTGCTGTATGTGGGTTATGTGCGCTCTGTTCCGCTGCTGATGCACCTGTTTATTTTCTTCCAGATTTTGCAGCGGCTGTTTCCGGGGCAGCAACATGCGCAGCTGCTGATCATGATTATCATCTACTCGTTTTATGTCGGCGCCAGTCAGACAGAGAATATCCGTGCTGCGCTGAGTTCCGTGGCAAAGGGGCAGTTTGATGCGGGGTATTCGATTGGTATGACGCGCACGCAGACTATGCTGCGTATTATCTTTCCACAGGCGTTAAAAGTGGCAATCCCGGTGTTCTTTAATACCTATCTTGCTACGGTGAAAGGTCTGGCGCTGGTGTTTACCGTCGGCGTAATTGATATCTTTGCCCAGGCGAAGCTGCTGGCGGTGCAGAACTTTGGTTATATCGAGGCGTATCTCGCGGCGGCGCTGATTTACTGGGGGATTAGCGTTAGCTTTACCCTGCTGTTTGGCCGTCTGGAGAAAAACTTTAGTCGCGGTTTACAGCGTAAAGCAGAGTAAGGCAGGCGGAGGGGGGAGCTGAGTTTGCAGGCGGTTTTAGTGGCTGAGTCTGCAGCTCCCCCTCCCTAACCCTCCCCCATTTTATGGGGGAGGGATCAGAACGGTGTCTCCTCGCCATTATAGGTCGGAGGGACCAGAATGCTGTCTCCTCGCCATTATAGGTCGGAGGGAACAGAACGCTGTCTCCTCGCCATGGTAGGTCGGAGGGACCAGAATGCTGTCTCCTCGCCATGGTAGGTCGGAGGGACCAGAACGGTGTTCGTACTTAGCGCAGCTCGCTAATCTTCCCCTGCTGCCAGTTGGCTTCAGACTGACGCAGCGCCTGGCTGATGGTTGCCACATTATCCGATGGCAGTGTCTTCGGCAGCAGGTCCAGCCCGACCGTCGACAGAATCTGACCATAAGTATTGCGCAATTCAGCGTAGGCCAAATCCTGGCGCAGCGACGCGTTGAGCGCATTCAGCTGGCCCTGGATCAGCTGCAGCTCACCAATGCTGTTCGCCTTGTAGCGGTTCTGCAGCTGGTCAGCAATCTGACCGTCGAGGTCGCTCAGCTCGGTACTGGTTTTGTACTGGCGCTGGGCTTCATTAAAGTTAGCGCGGGCAATATACAGCTGCGCCATCACCGCCAGTGACATCGCCTGGCGCTGCACTTCCGCCACCGTCTCGCCGGCTTTCGCCGTCTTGTACGCCTGCGGCCCGGACAGCAGGTTAAACAGGTTCCAGGTGACTTTCACCCCAACATCCGCCCAGCTCTGGTTGACCATAAACGAGTTGCTGTCGTAGTGACCACCGGCGCTGACCTCAATACCCGGCAGCATGCGCAGCAGCGATTTACGCGTCTCTGCGGCATGAATACGCGCCTGATAATCCTGTTCACGCAGTTCCGGACGATTCAGCAACGCGGTCTGCTCCAGCGTAGCGAAATCCACATTCAGCTGCGGCACGGACATCTCGCTTTCCGCTGGCAGCGCCAGTTTGTAAGGCGTATCCAGCGGCAGATTCATCAGCGTCGCCAGCTCTGTTTTCGCCAGCGACAGCGCACGACGCTGCTCTTCCAGCTGGCGCACGGCATCAATCAGCGCACGGCGATAGCTCAGGGCTTCAATCGGATCGCCCACCAGGCGCACACTCATATGCTCGCTGGCTTCACGCGCCTGGTTGACCTGTTCGATCATACCATCGATGCGTCCCAGTAAGCGCTCGGCCGCCACCGCACGCCAGTAGGCTGAACGCACGTCCTGAATGATGGTATGCACCACTTTGCGTTTACGTTCATCCGCGATCCAGCGCTGGTCCGCTTTCTGTTTCGCGCTGACATAGCTGACGCCGAAATCAAGCACGTTCCACACCATGGTCAGATCAGCGACTTCACGTTCGCGATCCAGGGAAGTGGAAGGTTCCAGTGATTCCTGCCCGGTGGAGATACTGCGGCTGCTGGACGCGCTGGTATTGCTGCGCGCGACATAACCCGCAGAGGCCGCCATTTGTGGCAGCATATCGTAACGCGCCAGTTCCAGCTGCTGCTGGGACAACGCCTGTTCCATGACTTTCAGCCGCGCTTCCAGGTTGTATTTCAGCGCACGCGCCATCGCGTCATACAGGGTAATCGGCGCGCTCACCGGCTCCTGCTGGCTGAACATGGTGTTGATATCCTGACGGATACGCTGTTCGCCCTGCTGGCGCGACAGCGGTTCGCTGGTGACCGCACAACCGCTCATGGTCAGCACCAGCAGGCTGAGACCAAATAATTTCTGCCCCTTTGACACGATATTACTCCTGTCCTTTGTGATAATTGTCATACACACCCTGCCCTGCTGATTGTTTTATCCCTGACGTTGATCCATCTCGTTCAGCGCCTGTTCGATTGCCGCCAGACGCTGTAACTCTTCCTCGCCAGACTGCTGTAATTGCCACTGCAGACCAGGGTTAAAGTGCAGCGCACTCTCTCCCGAGTCGCTGCTGCTGATGGTGATATCGCGCCAGCTGCCGCCGGAAAACACTTCCATCGTCGAAATTGACGGTAAATGAATACCCGAGAACACACCGGACAGCGACGAACTGCCGCCCAGCGCACCGCTATTGTTAAAGCTCGGGAACGAACCCAGCGCGCTGTCAAACTGTGTCGCGCCGCCCTCCGCCATTCCGTGGCTGAAGACGCCCGCCAGCTGACTGGCCTGGGCATTACCACCTGGCGCGCTGTTGCGCGCGGCCTGGAACAGGCTGGCGGTAACGGTGGCATCCGCTGCGCCGCCGCTATTCAGTGCGCCCAGTGACGCCGGCGCGAACAGTGCCCCAAGGGTAACAGGCGCAGCCGGGGCGACATTCAGCCGTATCGTGTTCTGGCCGAATGGTGATGGCGAACGACCATCGTTGATACGGAATTCAGGATCACCGCCGTTTTGCTGGTTTTGCTCGTTTGGTACACTGCGTGTCACCGACAAACTAAAGGTGGCGCTGGCCGAGGTCTGATGGCTGTCCATGGCGGTGACGCGAATCGACAGCGTGCCGATATCATCACCTGCCGGTGTGCCGGAAAACGTGCCTGTGGCCGGATCGAATATCAGCCAGGCAGGTAACGCAGAGCCGTTCGCCAGGGTGGCGCTCAGCGTCAGCGTGTCGCCATCGACATCTGTAAAGGCGTTGTTCGCCAGTTGCAGCGAGAAGCTATTGCCTGCTGTGACCGCCTGGTTAGCAATGGCGTTCGCCACCGGTGCATCGTTTACCGCCGTGACGTTGAGCGTCATGGTGCCGGTATTCACAGAAGTGTCGGTGCCATCGCTCACTTTCCAGCTGAAGCTGGCATAGCCTGCACCATTGGCATTCTCTGCCGGGCGGAAAGTCAGCTTGCTGATATTCGCCGCACTCACCAGCGCGCCATTCGTCAGCAGTGTGTCGCCACTGCCAAATACGCCGTCGCCGTTGGCATCAATAAACAGCTGCCCCGCCGTCGGTGCACTGACAATGGTGATCGACTGCAGCGTGTCGCCGCTGTCGATATCGGTGAAACCAAAGTCCGCCGCCGTGAACGTCTGCGCCGTATCTTCATCAAAGGTTTTGCTGACCGCCGTGTTACTGATCACCGGCGCATCGTTCACCGCGGTGACATTCAGTGTCATGGTGCCGCTGCTGGCAGAGCTGAGCGTACCGTCGCTGACGGTCCAGCTGAAGCTGGCATAGCCTGCGCCGTTCGCGTTATCAGCGGGACGGAAGGTCAGTTTGCTGATATTCGCCGCACTCACCACCGCGCCATTGCCCAGCAGCGTATCGCCGCTGCCGTACACGCCGTCGCCATTGGCATCGATAAACAGCTGACCCACCGCAGGTGCCGTCACAATCGTGATTGACTGCAGCGTGTCGCCACTGTCCACGTCGCTGAAGCCAAAGTCACCACTACTGAAGGTCAGCGCACTATCTTCATTCACCGTTTTGGTCACTAAAGGATTGCTGATCGTCGGTGCGCTGTTCGCCGCCGCGATGTTAATCGTCATGGTGCCGGTGTCGACAGAGTTCGCCTGGCCGTCGCTGACTTTCCAGGTAAAGCTGACTGAGCCCTGTGCCGAACTGTCCGGCTGGTATTTCAGCATGCTGATAAGCGCCGACGGCACCACGGAACCATTACTCAGTTGCAGATCAAGCAACGGGTTATAGCTGCTATCGTTGTCCATATCCAGGAACAACTGCCCCTGCGTCGGGGCGCTAATAATAGTGATGTATTGCAGCGTGTCGCCGCTGTCCACGTCGCTGAAACCGAAATCCGCTTGTGTAAAGCCCAGCGTGCTGTCGCTCACCACCGATTTGCTTACTGTGGTGTCGCTGATAGTCGGCGCATCATTCACCGCGGTGACATTCAGCGTCATGGTGCCGATATTGGCGGAATTCACCGTGCCATCGCTGACTTTCCAGGTGAAGCTGGCATAACCCGAACCGTTGGCATTCTCCGCCGGACGGAAGGTCAGCTTGCTGATATTTGCCGCGCTGACCACTGCACCATTCGCAATCAGCGTATCGCCGCTGCCATACACCCCGTCGCCATCGGCATCAATAAACAGCTGTCCGGCCGTCGGTGCAGTGACAATGGTGATCGACTGCAGCGTATCGCCACTGTCGACATCAGTGAAACCAAAGTCCGCCCCGGTGAACGTCTGTGCCGTATCTTCATCAAAGGTTTTGCTGACCGCCGTGTTGCTGATCACCGGCGCATCATTCACCGGATTGACATTGAACGTGGTCGTGCCGGTATTGGTGGAATTCACCGTGCCATCGCTGACTTTCCAGGTAAAGCTGGCATACCCTGTGCCATTGGCATTCTCCGCCGGACGGAAGGTCAGCTTGCTGATATTCGCTACGCTGATCACCGCACCATCGCCAATCAGCGTATCGCCGCTGCCATACACCCCGTCGCCGTCAGCATCGATAAACAGCTGTCCGGCCGTTGGCGCGGTCACGATGGTGATCGACTGCAGCGTGTCGCCGCTGTCGACATCAGTGAAACTAAAGTCCAGGGTGCTGAAGGTCACTGACGTATCTTCATTAAAGTATTTGTTGACCGAGGTGTATTCGATCACCGGCGCATCATTCACTGGCGTGACGTTCAGCGTCATCGTACCGGTGTTCGCCGAGCTGGCGCTGCCATCGCTGACGGTCCAGGTAAAGCTGGCATAGCCTGCGCCGTTGGCGTTATCCGCCGGACGGAAAGTCAGCTTGCTGATATTCGCTGCGCTGACTATCGCGCCATTAGTGATCAACGTATCGCCGCTGCCATACACGCCGTCACCGTTGGCATCGATAAACAGCTGCCCGGCCGCCGGTGCGGTGACAATGGTGATCGACTGCAGCGTGTCGCCGCTGTCGACATCAGTGAAAGCAAAGTCTGCCGCGCTAAAGGTTTGCGCCGTATCTTCATTAAAGGTCTTGCTGACCGCGGTGTTGCCGATCACCGGCGCATCGTTGACGGGCGTAATCGCCAGTACCGCCTGATTGCTGCCGCTGCTGTTCAGTGAACCGTCGCTAAAGGTCCAGTTCAGCGTTACGCTGGCGGGCGGACTGTCAGAGCTGTTGCTGTAGGTAATCGACTGCAGTACCGCATCGACCACTGCCGAGGTGGCGCTGCTGTTAAAGGTCAATGTCAGCGTGCCTGCGCTATTGCTGGTGACCGTGCCCACGGTGGTGCCGTTGTAACTAAAACTCTGGCCCTGTACCAGCGAACCTAACAGACCGCTGTTGCCAAACAGATCGCTGCTGCTGGCGCCACCGTTACGGACAATGGTAATTGACGCGCCGTTATAATTACCCAGACCACTGTTCAGCGCGTCCAGCTCTGTGTCAGCGACGGTCACATCGCTGTCGATAACCACCGCCGTGCCATTTTCGGTATAGGTTGCGCCGCCATTGAGATTACTGAACACCGGCGCGGCATTGCTTGTCGAGGTAAACGATGAACTGTTAATGGCGGTCAGACTGCCGGAGGTGGCACGCAGCGCCAGCGTGTTGCTGCTGCCGCTGTTGGTGTACTGAATCGCCAGGCCGCTATAGGTGGCGACGCCTGCAGTCGCCGTCAGGGTGACGGTGCTGACACTGGCATCCTGATCGCCGGAGGTCACACTGAGGTTGTTAACCGTGCCGTCCACCGTGCCATCATTCGGGTCGGTGACCGACAGCACGATAGTGCCGTTATAGTCCTGATCGATCATGCCATTGGCATCCACCGCCTGCACCACCGGCACGGTGGTGAAGCTGGTGCTTTCACCGTCGCGAATGGTGGTCGGCACCGGCTGAGTGGAGAAGACCAGCTTTGTCGCCACCACGTCCGGATCAATCGCCGCAGAGGTAGCGCTGGTCAGGCTGCCGGTCGATGCCGTCAGCACAAAGTTAGCGTCCGCATCGCTGGCGGAGGTGTATTTGACGCCCGTGAAGGTGGCGACGCCGTTGACCGCCACGGCGGAAGTGGCGCCAGTCAGTGACCCGCTACCGTTCTCACTCAGGGTCACCGTACCATTAAAGTCCCTGTCGATATTGCCGCGAGCATCTACCGCAATCAGCACCGGCTGAGTGCCGAAGTCACTGCCGCTGACCACCGACGTGGATGGCGACTGGCTGTAAACCAGTTTGGTGGCGGTAACATCAATGGTCGCGCCCGCGCCGTTGGTGACGTTGCTCTGGCTGGCGGCAAAGGTCGACCCGCCGGAATCCGTGGTGAAGTTACTGGCATTGACAGACAACAGCACGGTATGACCTTCAGTAATATCGTTGCTGCTGGTGTTGTCGTTGTAATACGCCTTGATGGTATAGGCTTCGCTGCTGGCATCTGCGACGGACAGCGAGAGACCGGAGAACGTGATGCGCCCGGTAGCGCTGTCGTAAGTGCCGACAACATTCGTGGCATCCGGCCCGTTAAGCAGGAACACCATCTGACTTAATTCTGTGCTGGTCGCGGTGCCGCTGACCGTGGCGTAAAGCGAGCTGACGCTTGTCGCCACGCCGTCCGCTGCACCGTTATCAGTGATGGTGAAATCCAGTAATGAAGTCGCTGTCGCCACGCTGGTGGAGGTGGTGGCAAAGGTGGTGGCTTCTGTTGCCGGCCCGGCGGTGACGGTTGACGTGGCATCACTGGTCGCGGCGAGGCGAATGTTATTGAGTACCAGGTTGTCGAGGTAATACTCGTTGGTGCCTGAGGTGGTAATGGTGATGCTGCTTACCCCAGTGAAAGCACTGTTAAAACCACTGATAGTGGTAAAGACGAAGCTACCGTCCTGAGTCAGTGTGCCGCTTACTTCATCGCTGGCACTACTCAGACTGGACGAAATGGTATAGGCCTGAGGGCCGCCACTGTCTCCATTCATCAGATCCAGCGAGGAGAGATCGAAAATATAGCCATTCGCGACGGAAATGGTAAAGGTCAGCGAATTTGAGCTGGCTGAACCATCCGTTTGAATAATATAGATACCATCCGGGGAACTGTAGAAAGGATAAACCGTGCCAACAAAATCAAAATTGAGGGTATGGCTGCCTTCGGTCCAGGTCACATTATTGGTACCGCTGCCGTTTTCTGTACCGCTGGTGAAGGTAAAGGTATCGAGCACATAGGTGTAGCTGTTTTGCGCCGTTTCCGTCAGCACATTGCTGCTTTCAATATCACCAACCTGCGCTTCCAGCGTCCAGTCACCGTTCAGTGACGCAGCACCCGTCAGGTCATCTGATGCCGCCACATCCGCCGAGGTCAGTGCCGCCAGATCGCTGATAAACGCAAGACCGTCACTGCCCTGTGCCACATCACAGCCGTACAACAGAATATCGCCGCTGTCCGTCAGCGCGCTGCCAATCAGCGCCAGATCGGCACTGCGGCTGCTGAGCGAGCTGTTGTCCAGGGTAATATTGCCGAGGCTGAGCGAGCCTTCGCCGCCATTACTGATAATGTGGATGGCGTCATAACCGCTGTGCGTCTGCGCCCACACAGCAATCTGGCTCAGGCCATCTTCGCTGGCATTGAGCAGCACCACTTCCACACCCGATTTGACGCCATTGACCAGCGACTGGTAGTTCGCTACTGACGTATCGATAAAGACGACTTCTTTGCGCACCGGGTCACTGGCTACCGCCAGATCGTCCGCCGTATTCTGGCTATCGGAGGTCTGGCTGTCGGTACCCGACGTTGCCTGGTCCTGACTGGCGTCCGCCGCACTGCTTTCAGCTGTCGCGTCACTGCTGGCTGTTGCAGCGGCGCTGCTGTCAGCCTGCTGAGTACTGGCCGCCTGGTCGACAGTTGCGACAACCGCACCATCAAATAACATACGGGCCTCAAGAGCAAAACCCAGCGCAATATCCGACTCCACATCCAGCAGCTGGGGTGTCTCAGTCCTTTTTTTTCCTAACACATTACGCCATGACAACATATTGACACCCCAGAATAAGCGAAGAAAGAGATTGCACAGGCACGTTTAGCAACTGAAAACGTGCCGGTGTACAGCGTTAAAAATTACGGGCGCTGAGGGTAAATGCCATTTGTCATAATACAGGCGTTCAGGCCCAGGACAGGCGACTGGGTATTCACAGTAATGGCTGCTGCCGCCGTGCCCGCCTGGGCAACCGTGACATTGCCCTGCGTAACCGTCTTAGGGACATCAAGTGTGAAAGAAGGAATATTTGGCGTACCGTTCACGGTTCCGCCACTTGCGATTGACGTGACGGTGCCCGTTACATCACCAGTAAAAGTCTGTTCAGGGCCAATGGTGGTATTTGCGCTGGCGCCAGCGTTGTAAATACTCGGCGCTCCCACTGTTGGGCGGGCAAGAACCGCGCCATTTGCCGGCGAAGGAGTTCCGCCGGTTGCTGCAGAGGACGCAATATTAAGACTGCCTTTCGTTGTGGCGATCAGGGCAAGCGTATTCGTGATGGTAATACCCGAAACTGTCTGACCCGTACCGGTGATTGTCGGAACAGTCACCGGGGTCGTACCCGTGTCCGGTGTAGTACCAGTAGGGGAAAACGTCGCAGTGTGAGTATGCTGCGGTAATGGTACGGCAACACTCTGTGCGAACTGGCCCACTTTCGCAGCCAGCGCAACCGCCGGGAGCCCAATGCCCGTGCCATAACCGACAGGCGCACGGCCACGCAGATCAGGAACAGCAAAATTCGTCCTTCCATCGCCACCATACACCGTACCCAGCAGTGAATATAATGCCTGATACTGATTTATAGCCAGCACCTGACCATTGGCCTGCACCCAGTTGCGCGGACACCAGTCTGTCGCCACAAAGCACACTGAACCGGTAAATGATTCATCTGTGCATGCTGCCGCTTCAAATGGCAGGAAAACCCCTGTCGCCACCACAGCTGCCAGCGCGGAACGGGTAAAGATTTTTTTGATACCCTGCATAGCCACTCTCCTTAGAAATTGCTGTTTAAATCACACGTTTGTGAAAAATAAATAATGATTGAGTTACAGGCACACGGCGCCCGACGGCGCAACAGCATGACAAACACAATGTAATAAATTGTAATTATTGGATATGAAATTACATATAAAGCATTAATAAGGCAACAGTGTTATCGACAGAATATGAAAAATAAACAGCGCTCATTTTTACTTAAGACAAATAAATATACTTAATACAAATAATTACCTTTGATTCAGATTTAATGAAATGATTAGGCCCGGTAAAGTGCGCTTATTTACTCAATTAAAAACCACTTTCCCGAATGCCCAGCGCGGCGACTTTGCGCCATAAGGCGCCTGCGATCGATTCTCTTTCCCCGGCCAGCACCACCGTGCCACGCAGCGGCTGGCGCGGCAGGTTATCCGCGTTCAGCACCTGCAAACGCACCGCATACTGCGCCTGCACCGGCAACGCTTTCTGCTCGCGGTCGCGCCGCACCGCCACTGCGCCGTGCCGGTCAGAAGCCAGCATCTCCTGCTGCAGCGAGGCCACTGCCGTCGGCGCAATCTCGTTCAGCTGCACGCGCAGACGCGGCCATGCCGGGTCGTCAGCGATAAATGTTCCATTCATGCCACGACTGGCGAGCCTCAGCGCATCCTCCGGCAGATAGCCCTGCACCCGCCCCGACCCGCTTTCCACTACCCGCAGCAATGGCATATCGCTGGTCAGCCAGCGGTCTGCCGTCAGGTCACGGGCGATATCGCGTACCACACCATCCTGCGGCGCAGTAATTGCCAGACGTTGCTGCTGTGCCAGCAGGCCACGGTAGCGCGCCACCGATTCCGCCAGTTGCTGATCCAGCACCTGGGTTTCACTGGCGGTTTCCTGCCGTCCGGCGCCACGCTGGCGCTGCTGTTGCAGCAGCGCAATCTGCTGGCGTTCAATCGCCAGGCGATAATCAACATCGCTGGAAGTCAGTTCCAGCAATAGCTGGCCCGCTTTCACCTGCTGGCCATCGCTGACATGCAGAGTTTTCACCTGAGCGGCAATCGGCGCATATAAGGTGCTGACGCTTTCTGCCTCCAGCACAGCCGGAATGTGCAGCGAACCGCGCCACGGGAAAAACAGCAGTAACAGCAGAGCGCCGAGAAGCAGCCCGGACCGCAGCAGTCGCGCAGGACGCGCCGCGCCACGCAGCGCCCACCACTGTCGCGCCTCTTTAAACACCGGCAGCGCAATAAACCAGCCAATTTCCACCAGCATCAGACCAATCCCCACCACTTTAATAAAGAAGTGATACACCACCAGCGCGATGCCGAAGAACAGCAGAAAACGCCAGATCCACGAGGCATAGCCCCACAGCAGCAACCTGCGCTGCATCGCGGGTGACCACACCTGCGGCGGCTGGCGGCCATAAGCAAACAAGGCCTCACGCAACCGCCAGCGGCACAGTGCCCAGGCGCGCTCCTGCAGGTTTTCCACCCGCCAGTAGTCGCTCAGCAAAAAATAGCCGTCAAAACGCATCAGCGGATTCAGGTTCACCGCCAGCGTGGTGATCCAGGTGACGCCCGACAGCATAAACGCCACCGTACGCAGCGGCCCGTCCGGCAGCAGCGACCAGGCCAGCAACGCGAGGCACGCCAGTATCAGCTCCGCCAGAATGCCGCCCGCGCTGATCAGCAGACGCGCGCGATGATCTTTTAATTTCCAGGCATCGCTGACGTCGGTATAAAACAGCGGGAACAGCACAATAAACGCCACGCCCATATTTTGTACCCGGCACCCTGCCCGCTTCGCCATAAAGGCGTGTCCCAGTTCATGGATAAACTTGGCGACAATCAGCGCCGCGCCAAACACCAGCATGCCTGGCAGGCTGAACAGATGAGGGAACGAGTGGGTATAGCTGACCCAGTCACGGCTGACCAGAAACAGCCCCGCCAGCAGGATCAGCGGTAATACAAAGCGCAGAAACGGCCAGCCGTAGCGCTGCAACAGCGGCCAGCAGCGATTCAGCTGCGGATCGGGCCGCCACAGCGGAATGCGGAAAAACAGATACTGATGCAGCAGCGTTTGCCACAGGCTGACCCGCCGCGCCTGCGCCCTGGCGGCATAGCTTGCCCGCTGCTGGACATCGCTGGCGGCAATCAGATCGTTAAGCCGCAGAAAACGCAGCAGCTGCTCCAGCTGTTTCGTTTCAAGCCGTAAGCCCGGCTCGCGGTTTGCTGCCGCCAGCACCTGCTGCGCGCTGCCTGCTGACCAGTGGCGCAGCAGACGCATCGACTCCGGTGTCAGGCGAAAATAGCGGCTGGAGACCAGATCGACCAGTACCCACTGCGGTGCGCCGTCCAGCCCGGTCGCCGACTCCGCCAGCTGTAAATCGCTGCGCAGCGCCGGTAACAGCTGACTCATAGCCCCACCGACTGACGCACCGCCGCCAGCGGACGGCGGAACAGATACACGGCCAGCGGCACATAGTCACCGGACACCCGCGCGGTGCCGCGCAGGCCAATACGCGGCGGCGTATCCTCGAAACGCGCATCAAGCCGGTAAGCCAGATTGCCCGCCGGAGTTTGCTCTGATTCGTAAGCCACGCGCTCCAGCGACGCGGCATGCGGCGTCAGCGGATCGCTGTCGAGAAACAGGGTGATCGGCGCCCGATTTTCCAGCCGAATCGCGTCGCCGACATCCAGTTCGATACGCAGCGCTACCGATGCCGGGTCCGCCAGCTCCATCAGCCGCTCGCCGGTGCGCACCGGCTTACCGGTCCAGCGTTCAGCATCGGCAAACACGGCGATACCGTCACGCTCCGCTCGCAGTTCACTGCGGCCCAGCAGCGCCAGCGCATAATCACGCTCGGCACGCTTTTGCGCCACCTGCGCAGCGAGGAAATCGAGCCGCGCTTTCGAATCGCCATCCTGAAACGCACGCTGCGAACTGGCGCGATGCTCAGCTTCCGCCACATTCAGCGCCCGCTCCGCCACATCCGCCTGCGCTTTCAGACTGGTGTTATCAAAACTCAGCAGCAGATCGCCCTTGCGCACACTCTGGTTCGGCTGTACCGCAAACGACTGGATCACGCCATCCAGCGGCGCGGCAACCACCCGGCCATGCAGAGGAATCACTTCAGCAGGCGCCAGCACAGACTGACGTACCGGAATAAACAGACAGGCGGCCAGCAACAGACAGGGAATGGCCAGCTTCCAGCGCCAGCGCTGCAGTCGCCAGCGCGGTTGCGGCTCCAGCGCCAGCCACGCATGACTAAAGGTATCGGCCAGCTGATCCGCCAGCACCTGCTCCGCCGGTTGCCACCCCTGCTCGCGCGCATACCAGATACCGCCGAAACAGCGGCCCTGACGATCCTTCAGCGGCGTCCATAGCACTTCCGGCGCGGACAGCGCCTGCCAGTCGTCGCGGCTTTGCTGATCCAGTTCACTGGCCGCCACCACTGCGCACTGCTGTAAACGATCCGCTTTATCTAACTGCGCGCAGGCGCGTTCAACAAAAGCGACAAAAGGCGCATGGGGCGCTGGCTGGGTAACACCGGTGACGGCGCGTACCCGCTGGTTAATCACCAGCGCGGCATGACGAAAAGCAAACAGCGCCTGGCTGTCATTAACGATGCAATACGCCAGCTCTTCAGGCGTTTTCGCCGCCCGCGCCTGACGACCAAGGGTCATAAAGCGGGCGAAAGTTTGCCCGGAAGCCGCGCCGGGAGCGATAGTCACGGCTGCTCCGCAAAGTGTGCCGTGCCGCTCATACCCGCCATCAGCGTAGTGTCCTGCCCATCGATAGTGGCGACCAGCCCCAGCGTCTGGCTGCTCTCATCAATGCGCGCGCCGAGGCGTGACACCCGTGCCTGCAGCGGCTTGCCGGTTTCATCCGGGGTAAAGGTAAAGGTACGGCCAGGTTTCAGCTGCGACAGCCAGCGCGAAGAGACCAGCAGGTTAATCTCCAGCTGGTGATTATTGACGATATCCAGCACCGGCGCGCCCAGTCCGACGCTCTCATACGTCTGGGCGCGACGCTTCACGACCTGGCCATCAAATGGCGCCAGCAGGCGGCAGCGATTGACCTGTATCTGATACACCTGGCTTTCCGCACGCGTTTCCGCCACCCGCGCCGCCGACAGCGCGACGGCATTTTTCCCTACTGACTTCATCTGCGCCAGTTGCTGGTTTTGATTCAGCTCAGCTTCCGCCGCGCGTGTCGCGGCCTGCGAAGCCGCCAGCTGCGCCTGATAGATGGCGCAATCAAAGCGCACCAGCAGATCGCCTTTTTTAAACGACGCCCCTTCGCGGAACGGCATCTCAATAATACGTCCGGCGAGATCGCTGGACAGCGTGGCCTGATCCACCGCTACCAGGATGCCACGCGCTTCACTGCTGCTGGCGGCGGGCGCAGGGCTAGTGTTAGCAGGATTGATTAATAAAGGGTCTTCCGCCAGAGCGGGCAGCTGACAAAACAGCAGGCCAGCAACCAGCAGGCGGGCAACACGGGAGAGAGTTAAATGACTGCCAGAATTCACATTGACCTGCCTTGCTTGCGTTATACCAGGCGATAAATAAGCAGGTCCGGCGTGTCACCTTACGCATCCCTGTTTATTAGCGGCACTTATTGTTAGCAGCCATAGTAAACCAGCCTTATGCCAAAGCAACAGGCGAATATAGCGGGAAAAAGCGGGTAAATCGGCGGATGGTGGCTGGCGTTTGTTTCAGCATTGCTCATGGTGTGCCTCCTGTGTCTTACCAGCAGGTAAACAATCAAACATTTTGATGTTAGAAATAACACAAATTTACATTGTTTTACTTTTAAGATTTATCCCATAAAAAACAAATTATTTTAAATCAAAATGTTAAAATACATAAAAACAAAAACAATTCTCATTCATTGATCAATGTAAAGAAAACGTTAGTATGAGCCCCTCCCAATGGTTAATTAAATTGATTAAAGGAGAAGATAATGCGAGCTTTAAGCGCAAATGAGCTGCATATGATTGGCGGTGCAGCTGATATCGTCGGCGCAGCACAAAGTATCGGCGCAGGGATAGCTGGAACCGCTGGCGCCCTGGCTGGTGCAGAAGATGGGGCTTTGATCGGTGCTGGCCTGGGCGGTCCCGCTGGTGCCATTATTGGTGGCGGTGTCGGCGCAGGTATTGGTTACTTCGGCGGTGATGCTATTGGCTCAGCCATCTCGGCGGGCATGGATGCTATCAGTGGTGGTTCCGCTTCTGCGGGTGGCTAATCCGTTTTTACCCCAGAGCAGCTCCGGCTGCTCTTCACCAGTAAGGAAATGCCGTTAGTGAATTCCCGTTCTACACTTCACCGCCTGAGTCTCCTTGAACAATGGCGTTATGATAGCTTCCGCCTGCTTTTTTTTATTGCCGTATTGCTGATCTTCTCCGCCATTATCCTGTGGATTCTGCCCCTTTTCAGCCATGGCAACACCCAGGCTGGTTTTATCGGGCTGACATGCGGGCTGGCGATTAATCTGTGGCTGACATGTATTGCTCGTCTGCATATTGCCCGTCCGGTGCAGGCTGATCGCGTGGTCGCGTTACTGGAAAGTTATCACTATCGAAAATGTTCTCACGGTTACTACGATCTTCCGATCGCACGCTATAAGAAATTCAAATCCCAGCGCATCTACCTCGAGCAGCAGCAAGACGCAGTGGTGCTGACCGGGCCTCATAACATCCTGAAAAAAGTCCTGAAAAAAATCGACAGCGGTGATCATTCCGGCAAGGACACAAGTCCACAATGAAAACGCTCGCCGATCTGAAAAACACGCTAATTCCTTTTGATACCCTGCGCGTAAATAATGCAAAGGTCGTCTGGCTATCGCCAGAGAGTGTTCAGAATGCTGAAACATATCTGGAAAATTATGCCTGGGTTATTTCTGCTGAACCGTCCCCGCCAGCAGCCACAAAACGCTTCTGGGCCGATTTATACGGCGGCGGTGAAGTCGCAGGTAATGGCGGCAGCGCTCGCGCGGGGTATGACGGACAGTACCAGCTGAAGGGGATCGGCGCGACGCCTCTGGTCAGCCGCTATCGCGATCGCAGTCACTCAGATGGCTGCATCTGTACATTTCAGGCACTCTCCGATGCATTCTGGGGCCGTGTATTACATAAACTGCTACCTTACGGTGCGGTTCAGGCACACTGCATCATCACCACGCCACTGATCATTCCGAATGATGCTTACCCGGCCAATACGCCGCGCGCCCTGCTGGTACGCGATGCCCCAGTCAGACTGGCTCATTTTGATCGGGCGCTGTTTTATAAACCACAGAAAGAAATAGCCTCTCAGTTACCTCATGACTACGAAAGGACGGAGAGCAATTACCCTCAGCTTGAAGATTTCCTCGACGCGGATCTTGCTCAGGCAATGAAGAATTGCGACAGCACGCAACAGGCTGGACGGTGTCTGGTGGCCACACTCGTCGCGCGCCTTGCCAGGCAGCTGGCTTTTTGCCGGGCAAGCCTGCTGAAACTGACCACCTCCGCGTCGAACGTCACCCTTACCGGCGCACTGCTCGATTTCAATGCCACGTCCAGTGCCGTACCCAAGCTTTTTCGTAACAGGGAACACTGGGATGAGCAGATCCGCTATCTCAATAACGAATGGCAGAACGTACTGGATTCACTGCAGAACCTGAACTTTCTCTGGCATAAATATCGCGGCGGCGCAGCCCTGCCCTACAGCGCGCAACAAGTGCAGCAGCACTATGCAGCAGAACATCAGCGCTGGCGCATTTTTTATACCCTGTGCCGCACGGGTTTCCCGGCGGGCCTGCACGCCACGCTTCCCGCAACTGAGCTGGCGTCCTTTATTACGCTTTATGACCGTGCGCTGGTGCAGTCGCCAAAAACCCTCTTCGCGATGTCGGGTGAGCTTCCTGCCGTCACCCGTCTTTTTATCACGCTGGCCTGCGATGAGGCTCGCGCTGACGAGATGATTCGCCAGTATGGTTCAGGTGCGGGCCATGACTTTCTCTGCGCCTGCCGACGGCTGGCACAGGGCGCGTCCCGCCCGCAATTGACTGCCATGGCATTCTCCTCTTTCCGCCAGCGTTGCCTGGATGAACGGCTCGATTTCCATGCTTTCAACGAAGAATTTAAAGCCTTCAACGGCCCGATGGCGCAGTTGATGGAGCAAGCCGTCGCCCGCGCGAAATTTCATTTAACGCTCGACGACGGCGCATCTGTCGCCCTCTTACCCGGTTACGCTCCCGGGCTGGCATTCTGCTGGAACACCGGCCAGCTGCGACTGAATCACCAGCCTGTTCTTCTTGCTGCCTTGCCCGCTGAGATCCGGCAAAAGTTGCATCAACACTACGATGAGCGGGTACTGGCTCTGCTTTCAACAATGGACGAATAACAGCATGTTGTCTAAAGAGAGTCATAACGCCAATGCGCTGGCTTACGCCACCCAACTGGGACTTGCCACCAGCTGCATGCTATCAACCCCACGCTACCGCGGTTTTCCAATAGCAGTAATGGCGATCTGGACCCGCCACGCAATTATTCAGGAACAGATTCAATTTTTCTTCGATGGCGGTGGTGAAGTTCAGGGTTATTTGACATGGGCGCAGATCCGGCCAGAAACACGACATCGCTGCGTCAGCCAGCCCGACTATATTCTGCATCCCACAGAGTGGAATGAGGGGGAAATTATCTGGCTGATGGATTTTTGTCTGCTGCAAAAATATCGCCCGAAAGAACGGCTTGCGCTGCTGCGCCAGACCTTCGCAGACACCCCCCGCGAAGTGTGCTGGGCAGCACGCCATAATCCTGACCGCACGGCATGGATGGCATGCGATCTCGTCAGCGGAAGATGTTACAAACGCCATCTGCCGCCAGAAACGCCCCAGATATCACAGGACTGAGGCGGTCATGTTTCGTCAACAGGCTATTGAACATCAGCGAGACAAATGGCAAGGCCACGCCCTGTTGCTGCCCGGTATTCCTCTGCGCTGGATCGTCAGCGTCAGCGTGCTGTTTATTACCGCGGTCGTACTGTTTATCGCCTTCGGCAGTTATACCCACCGTCTTACCGTCAGCGGGGAGGTGCTCTCTTCACCTCGTGCGGTTACGGTTTTTTCTGCCCAGCAGGGATTTATCCTCAGCACGCTGGTGGCAGCCGGCGACGATGTTCAGGAGGGACAACCCCTGCTGAGAATTGACGTCAGTAAAACGACGCTCTCCGGGCGCGTCAGTGAAAATCAGCAACATGACATCCAACAGCAGATTGCCAATATTGACCAGATCATTCTCAGTCTGGAGCAGAATAAACGCATCACCCTGGATACCCTGAAGCAGCAAAAAAGCCGTTACGATAATGCTTATAGCCTTTCCAGTGAGATTGTGGAAAAAGCCAGAAAAGGCATCTCACTGATGCAAAATAATATGGAGAACTATCAGAGCTGGCGTAAAAAAGGGCTCATCAATAACGATCAGTTTCTTAATCAGGCAGCGCTCTATTACCAGCAGCAAAACAATTTATTAACGCTTTACAGTCAGAATCAGCAAAATGAGCTGGAATCGACACGAATCGCCAGCCAGATACAAACGCAATCGGCTGATTTCGATACCCAAATCTGGCAGATGAAAATTCAGAAGAACGCCTTAAAGCGCGAGCTTTCCTCCACCGACGCCAGCGGCACCATTGTGGTCACCTCTCCCACCAAAGGCCATATCGACTCCTTTAGCGTCAATCCGGGGCAGATGGTGAATCCCGGCGACAGTCTGCTGCAAATCGTGCCGCAGAAAGTAAAGAACCACCAGCTAATCATGTGGGTGCCAAATACCGCATTGCCGTGGCTCGCGCCAGGTGATGTGGTCAATTTGCGTTATGACGCTTTTCCGATGGAAAAATTTGGCCAGTTTCGCGGCACCATTCGTTTTATCGCCAAAACGCCCGCCTCTCGCCAGGAGATGTCAGGTTACCCGGGCGCCCCTGCGGCAGCGGAGCAAAATGGCGAACCCTGGTACAAGGTGCTGATTAAACCAGAGCGTGACACCATTGACTGGCAACATAAAACACTGACGCTGGAAAATGGCATGAAAGCATCAGCCACCCTTTTCCTTGAAAAGCGCCGCATTTATCAATGGATGATCACCCCCTTCTACGAGATGAAAAACAGCGCAACAGGACCCGTCAGTGATTAAGCAATTTTTTGATCAATACGCCGAGAAACTACAGCTGACTCTTCGCCGCAGCGTACCGCAATATCTGCAAACCGAAGCCGCGGAGTGCGGGCTGGCCTGTCTGGCGATGATCGCTGGCTACTATGGTCAGTATGTCGATTTATTCAGCCTGCGCCAACGCTATGGTTTTTCTTCCCGCGGCGCCAGTCTGGCGACGGTGGCTGAAATAGCCAGCCGCATGAACCTTGGCAGCCGCGCGCTCAGCCTTGATTTGGATGAATTATCGGCACTCAGGCTGCCCTGCATTCTTCACTGGGGATTTAGCCACTTTGTGGTATTGGTCAGCGTAAGTAAGAACCGTTATGTGATTCACGATCCCGCCAGTGGTCGCCGCGTGATTGGCGCGGGCGAGTTTTCCCGCCAGTTTACCGGGATTGCGCTGGAACTTTGGCCAGAAAGCGGCTTTATCGCGGAGAAAAGTCAGAGCCGCATCAAGCTGCGCCAGCTCTTTTCCAGCGTGAAAGGCATTACCCGTGCGTTGCTGAAAATCTTTTTTCTCTCACTGATCATTGAATCGATTAATTTGCTGTTGCCGGTAGGAACCCAGCTGGTGATGGATCATGTTATTACTGCCAGTGATAAGGGGCTGCTTGGACTGATTTGCACAGGATTACTGTTCTTTGTGGTGTTCCGCAGCCTGGTCAGTATGGTGCGTTCGTGGTCTTCGCTGGTGATCAGCACATTGATTGACGTGCAGTGGAAATCCGGGCTGTTTAGCCATCTGGTCACCCTGCCGTTAGACTATTTCAGCCGACGCAAGCTGGGTGATATACAGTCGCGTTTTGGCTCACTGGACGTGCTGCGCAGTACGTTTACGCAAAATATTATCAAGGTAATCATCGACGGTATTATGTTTGTCGGGCTCAGCGTGATGATGCTGATTTACAGCCCTTTTCTGTTGTGGTTTGTCGCAGGATTTACCTTGCTGTATGTGCTGCTAAGGCTTTGCGCCTGGTCCAGATATCGGGAAGTTACCAGCCAGCAACTGATTAAAAGCGCCCGGGTAAACTCCCACTTTATGGAGACGCTGTACGGTATTGCTACCGTCAAAACACAGGGTATCGGTACGATTCGCGAAAAGAACTGGCTTAATCTGGTGATTGACAGCACCAATAGCGGAATCGCAAAGACCAGACTGGATATGATTTTTGGCGGGATGTATCTGTTTATTACCACCTGCGACCAGATTGCTATTCTCTGGCTGGGCGCCAGCCAGGTCATCGATCAGCAGTTAACCCTGGGAATGTTCGTGGCATTCAACGCTTACCGGGCGCAGTTTGGCGAGCGAGTCTCCTCTCTGACGGAATCATTATTACAGCTGCGCATGCTGAATCTGCACAACGAACGCATTGCCGATATTGCGCTGACTGAACCAGACAGTACCAGGGACGAGGCGGAGTCTGCGTTATTCAGAACACAGCGCCCACTGACGCTTGAGGTGCAGAATTTGCACTATGCCTATGACCACCGTTCCAGGCCGGTGTTTAATGGCCTCAGCTTTGACGTTTCCGCCGGGGAAAGTGTGGCGATTGTCGGCGCGTCAGGCCGGGGGAAAACCACGCTGATGAAAATCCTGGCTGGGCTCTATACGCCAGACGCGGGCACGATCCTGGTCGACAATGTCGACATTCATACTTCCGGCATAAAAAGCTATCAGAAACGGATTGGCTGCGTGTTGCAGGATGACAGGCTATTTGCCGGAACCATTCTCGATAATATTGCGGGTTTTTCCCCTGATTATGATCGTGAGTGGATGGAGCACTGCGCGCGCAGCAGTTTCATCCATGATGACATTATGGCGATGCCGATGGGATACGAAACCCTGGTGGGTGAACTGGGTGACGGTTTGTCTGGCGGGCAGAAACAGCGATTATTTATCGCCCGCGCACTGTACCGCAAACCGGGCATTCTGTTACTTGATGAAGCAACCAGTCATCTGGATCAATCCAGTGAAGCGGCGGTTAATACCGCTATTCAGCAGATGAACATTACCCGGATAATTATTGCACACCGACCATCCACCATAGCATCAGCCGATCGCGTCATTTGTCTGGAATAAACAGCGAAATCGCCAGCGCCTTCAACAGGTTGTAATACAGCGTGCTGATATTTTTCATCGTGATGACGGGTCGTCAGAAAACAGTGTGTGATTCAGAAGTGAAAGCCAGACAGCATTCAATCATCTCGACGGCGCGGATAAAATGTGAATAATAATCATTCTTAATAACAATCCCGCGTCGTGCCAGTGTATCGCGCCGCCGCCATTTCACTGGATATCTGACTATGACGCGCTATCTGCCATTCTGGTGCTTCTATCTGCATCAGGGCATGATTACTGCCCTGATCCTGCAGGGCGTGATGGGATATTTCCGTCACCATGGCCTCGATTTATCGCAATTAAGCTGGCTGTCATTAACCCTGCTGCCGTGGGTGGCGAAATTTCTCTGGGCGCCATGGGGCGAGCGCCACGCCCGCCCATTGTGCGACAATCCCTATCTTGGCAGTCTGGTGATGCTGCAACTGGCAATGGCGGCAGTGATGACGGTGATTGGCTTGCTGTCACCCGCCGACTCGGTCAGCGCGATTATGGTCGGCCTGATGCTGCTGGCGCTGCTCTCCGCCAGCCATGATATCTACGCCGATGGCGTCACCATTTCCACCACCACCACGGCGACCCGGCCACTGGCGAATACCGCCCAGGTGGGCGGCAGTTACCTCGGCATTCTGTTTGGTTCCTGGGCATTTCTGTCGATTGCCGACCACAGCGGCTGGCGCGGCGGCTTTTTCGCCATGGCGGCCATTTCGCTGTTACTGCTGCTGTTGCCGCTGCGTTATACCCGTCCGGCAGCGCTGGATAGGACACAGCAGCGCCCGGCGCTGGATCTGCGCAATATCGCGGCGCAATGGCCGGTGCTGGCCTTTACCGCCATCTTTTATCTGGCAATGCGCGGGATGATGGCGCTGCAGACGGTGATCCTGATCGATCAGCAAATGAGCCTGAGCAGCCTCGGGCTGACGCTGACGCTGTACAGCACGCTGGTCAGTGGCGTGGGGATTGTGCTGGCCAATGTGCTCATTCGCCGCACCGGCACGCTGCAGTGTCTGCTGCCGGTGATGGTGATGCATGCGCTGCTGGCGCTGCTGCTGGCCGTGGGTTACAGCAGCTTTACCCTGCCGCTGTGGATTGGGTTGTTTGGTCTGGTAAACCTGGTTGCCGCGATGGGTTTTGTCACGCTGTACAACGTGCTGATGGCGCTGGTGCGACCTCACCAGCCCGCGTCGGATTACGCCCTGTTCCAGTCCACCGATGCGCTGGTCGCCATGCTGGTGTCACTGGCTGCGCTGCAGCTGGCGGCCCACAGCGGTTATCAGGTCACGCTGGGCGCGCTGGCCTGCTTTGCGCTGGCCAGCATCTGGCCCGCCAGGCGTCTCAGCCAGCGCTTTGCCCGCGAATTAAAAGAGACGGCGTAACAATAGCGGCGCTGCAATTGCTGCCAGGCTAGGCCACAATCGTCGCGCCCAGTACTGCAGAAAGCACTTTTGCCGCCTCCAGAATCAGTTGCTGGCTGGCCGCGTCTTCGGGATCAAAACGGCTGGTGGGACCGGAAATGCTCAGTGCACCTGCCAGCTGATTATCATGTCTGAACACCGGCACGGAAATCGATGCCGTCAGCAGGCTGTCTGCCAGCTGCCGGTTCAGCCCGGCGCCGCTGGAAGTAAACAGCCCCAGCTGATAATCCCAGCGCGGCGAGACGCCATGCTCAAACTGGCGCAGCACGCTGGCGGCAGAGGTGTCATCCATATCCAGCAACGTGCCGACCGGCACGCTGGATTTGATATGGTGCGGGGAGTCCTGGCGCAGCAGGCACATTCGGTGGTCGCCGTCGCGCACATAGAAAGTACTGCTTTCCAGCGTGGCCGCCGTCAGCTTTTCCAGCACCGGCAGCACATGCTGATGCAAATTAAAGGTGCGCTGATAAGCGCAGCCCAGCTGGTAAGCACGCGAGCCTAACTCATAACGACTATCCGGACGCTTAAACACGTAGTGTTCCGCTTCCAGCGTCAGCATATAGCGCATGATCACGCTCTTAAACAGCCCGGTCGCCGTTTCCAGCTCGCCGAGCGTAATGCCGCCCGGATGAGGAATAAACGCATCCAGAATCGCCAGCGTGCGCTTCACCGCTTTGACCGAACGATCAATATCAGTACTCTTTGGTCGCGACATAACTTCCCAGTCAATAAGCTAATAAGGCATCAGCAAAAAAAGTAATGTAGCGAAATTAGCTGCAGCTGCCAACCAGCGGTCTGCCGCTAAAATAGCGGATTACATTCTCCAGCATACGCTGTTGTTGCGCATGCTGCGCTGAGTACGTGTTGGCGGCGATATGCGGCGTCAGCAGGGCATTCGGTGCAGCCAGCAGGCGGGCGGAAATTTCGGGTTCAAACTCGTACACATCCAGCGCCGCGCACGCCAGTTCGCGCTGTTCCAGCGCCGTGCAAAGCGCGTTTTCATCCACCAGCATACCGCGCGCAACGTTAATCAGGCAGCCATTGCTTCCCAGCAGACGCAGAATATCGCCATCGACCACATGATAGTTTTCCGGCGTGCCGCGCGCGGCCAGCACCAGAATATCCGCCCACTGCGCCAGCCCGGCAATATCGGCGCAATAGTGATACGCCGCCGTTTTGCGGCTGCGGCTGCAATACCCAATCTCCATACCAAATGCCTGCGCACGCAGGGCAATCTGCTGGCCGATCTCGCCGAGGCCATAAATGCCAACACGTTTGCCCTGTAAACCGGACACCAGTGGATAGCGCAGCACGCTGTTACCCAGCCATTGCCCGCTGCGCAGGAAACTATCACTGGCGATAATCTGCCGATTGCTGGCCAGCATCATACCCAGCGCGAACTCGGCGACGCTGGCGGCATTGGTTCCCGCTGCGTTGGTCAACGTGATGCCTTTCTGGCGCAGATACGCGGTATCGACAAACTCAATGCCTGAACCATAGCAGCACACCAGCTTTAACTGCGGTAATGCATCAATCAGCGCGCGATTTGTGCTGATGCTGCTCATGGTCAGCAACACTTCCACGTTCTCCGCGCCTGCAGGCAGGCCGCTGCCATCCAGCGCATCGATCGGCCCCAGCAGATGACAGTGCTCACGCAATTGCTCAACCAGCGCAGCAGGCAACATGCGCGTCATTAGTACGTTTTTCTTCATTTTTGATTCTTCCCGGGCGTGGCCGTTGCAGGCGATGTTTTACGGTGTAGCATGGCCCACTGCACGGCGAGAAACAGCGCCAGCATGATGGCCATTAACAAAAAGGTCAGTGAAACCGTGCCGACGGACGCCAGCATGCCCACCAGCAGATTGCCCAGCGGCATGGTGCCCTGAAAGCACATGCTATACAGTCCCACCACCCCGCCCCGCAGCTCAGGCGGACTGTCGTGCTGCAGAGTGGAATTGATCATGGTAGAGAAGAAGGTCAGCGACAGACCCAGCAACAGAAAGCCACTGCAGGTCACCAGCGGCAGCGAGGAGAACGCGATGCCGCCAAGGGCGATCACCGCCGTCCAGGGCGCGATATGCAGCCTGCGCACCAGCCGCTGATGGGAGACGCGCGCTGAGATCAGCAGCGCCGCCAGCAGCGAGCCAACCCCCGCGCTGGTAAAAAACCAGCCGGTAAAGCGCGTGGTATCATGAAAGCCATTCGCCGCCAGCACCGGGATAAGCGACTGGTACGAACCGGCGAAAATCCCCAACATCGCCAGCATCGGCAGAAAGCGCATGGCAAAGCGGTCGTGACGCACGTAACTCAGCGCATTACGCATGCCGCCAGCACGCCGCGCAGCGGCGCCGCTCTCCACCACCCGCATACTGCGCACCGCCAGTAACATGGTGACCAGCCCACACAGGGAAACGCCAAACCCCGCCGCAGCGCCATAATGGTCAAAGCTCCATGCGGCGATCACTGGCCCAAACATGCGGCCAAGATTGAACACCATGGTATTGGTCGCCACGGCGTTATACAGCAGTGATTTATCCTGCAGGCTGCTGGTCAGCAGCAGCTGGCGCGTGGGTAACTCCATCGACGCCACACAACCGGCAATCGCCGCCATCAGCAGGATAAATGGCGGGGAGATAAAGTGAAACAGCACGCTAATCAGCAGCAGGCTGCTTACCAGCATCGACAGGCAGAGGATGCGCAGCATAATCCCTTTCACCCGCGCAGGCGTTAAGCGGCTGCCAAACAGCAACGGCACAATCAGCGACGGACAATAGAGCAGAAAGTTGAGCACGCCCAGCAACCACGGCGAATGACTGAGCTGCCACATCAGCAGATTAAGGGTAACGTTTTGCGTCCATAAACCGACGATGGAAGCCGACTGGCCCATCAGGTATCTGCGCGTCATCGGTTCCTGTAACACCGGGAAAGCCCCTGCCAGTATCATGTTATATCCTTCCGCTGCGGGCGTGTTCCCGCAGCCGATTGCAACGGTTGGCGATGAAATCTGGCGGCGTACCACTGACGGCCCGCCGCCGGGTTTACTTCAGACTCTGGCAAAAACGCTGAATACGGGTGCAGGCGTCTTCCAGCTGCGCCATTGACGCGGCGTATGACAGGCGGAAATTCGGCGCGACGCCAAACGCCTCGCCATGCACCAACGCCACCCCTTCGCTTTCCAGCAGCGCATCGGTGAAATCTTTATCACTGCGGATCACCCGCCCCTGCGGCGTGGTCTTATTCAGCAGCCCGGCGCAGGAGGGATAGACATAGAACGCGCCCTGTGGCGTCTGACAGTGCAACCCCGGCGCGTCGTTCAGCGCAGCGACCACATAGTTGCGGCGGGCAACAAAACTGGCGCGCCACTCCGCGAGAAATTCCTGCGGACCATTCAGCGCCGCTACTGCCGCCCACTGGGAAATCGACGAGACGCCGGAGGTGGTCTGGCCCTGGATGGTCTCCATGGCTTTGATCAGTGTCGCCGGACCTGCGCCATAACCCACACGCCAGCCGGTCATCGCATAGGCTTTCGACACGCCGTTAATCACCAGCGAGCGTTCGATCAACGCCGGTTCAACCTGCGGGAAAGTAAAGAACTGGCTGTCGTCATACACCAGCTTTTCGTAGATATCGTCCGCCATCACCCAGACATGGGGATGACGCAGCAGCACATCCGCCAGATCGCGCAGCTCCTGCCAGCTGTAGACCGCGCCAGAAGGGTTAGACGGCGAGTTAAACAGCAGCCATTTGGTTTTTGGCGTGATCGCCTGCTCCAGATCTTGTGCCGTCAGTTTGTAATCATGCTCTTCAGAGGTCGTCACCGCGACTGGCGTGCCGCCACACAGCGCCACCATTTCCGGATACGAGACCCAGAACGGCGCGGGAATAATCACCTCGTCGCCCGGATTCAGCGTCGCCATCAGCGCATTGGAGATAATCTGTTTCGCGCCATTGGAAACGATGATCTGCTTGTTGTGGTATTCCAGCTGATTATCGCGGCGGAATTTCGCCACTACCGCGTCGCGCAGCGCCGGGATACCGGCAATCGGCGGATATTTGGTTTCTCCCTGCATCATGGCCTGCAACGCGGCCTGCTTAATGTGTTCCGGCGTATCAAAATCCGGTTCCCCGGCACTGAGGGCAATGACATCCATGCCCTGCGCTTTCATATCGCGGGCGCGCTGGCTGGCGGCGTTACTGGCCGAGGGTTTAATCCGATCAAGGGTCTGGGAAAGCATCTTCATCTGCGGGTCCTGTCAGTGGCGAATATCGGCGACAAATTTCTGTGCGCGTGGATGTTGTGGGTGATTGAAAAAGTTTTCGGGGGTGGCACGTTCGATAATTTCGCCGCGATCCATAAAAATGACGCGGTCAGCCACTTCGCGCGCGAAACCCATCTCATGGGTAACACACATCATGGTCATGCCCTCCTGACCTAGCTGTTTCATGACCTGTAATACTTCGCCCACCATCTCCGGGTCGAGGGCGCTGGTCGGTTCATCAAACAGCATCACCGGCGGTTTCATCGCCAGCGCACGGGCAATCGCCACGCGCTGCTGCTGGCCGCCGGACAGCTGATGCGGGTAAGCCTGCAGTTTTGCCGCCAGGCCAACTTTCGCCAGCAGGGCACTGGAGACCTCATCGGCTTCACCTTTGCTGGTTTTACGTACCCGGCGCTGCGCCAGGGTGACGTTCTGCAATACCGTCAGGTTGGGAAACAGGTTGAACTGCTGGAAGACAAAACCGATATTGCTGCGAAACTGGTTCAGGTCGATGCCTTCAGCACGGCTGTCGACGCCATCGACCAGAATGCGACCGTGCTGGATCTCTTCCAGCCGGTTAATGGTGCGGATCAGTGTTGATTTGCCGGAACCGGATGGCCCACACACCACCACCACTTCGCCTTTGGCGATCTCTTCACTGATGCCATTCAGCACTTTATGCGGGCCATACCATTTTTCGACATTTTCAAGTGTTAACATTGCATCACTCCTGGAGATTAATCTGGCGCTTACGCTGAATAACGTTTTCCAGTTTCCCGACAAGGCGCGTCAGTGAAAAACAGATAATGAAATAGATAATCGCTAATACCGCAAATACCTGCAGCGGTTTGGTTAATTCCAGCGTATTAATCTGATACGCGGAATAAGTCAGTTCCGCCACGCCAATCACATATCCCAGCGAGGTATTTTTAATCAGATTAATAAACTGATTAAGAATACTGGGTATCATGGTAAACAGCGCCTGCGGCAGAATAATTTCCCGCATAGTTTGTGAATAACTGATCCCCAGCGTGCGGGCGGCTTCAATTTGTCCACGCGGCACCGATTTAATGCCTGCACGGATAATTTCACCGAGAAATGCCATTTCATACACCACTAGCGCGACAATCAGTGTTTTCACCCCGGAAATCGAATGGCCGGAAATTAATGGCACGGCGAAATAGGACCAGAACACCAGCATCAATACCGGCAGTCCGCGCACAATACTGCTGAACAGCGTTACCGGCAGATAAAAGATTTTATATTTGCTGGTGCGCGCAATACCGATCAGAATTGCCAGCGGAAATGCGCAGACTAAGCCCGCAGCAGCGATAAACAACGTCAGCGCCAGCCCGCCGAGCGGGCCATGCGGGTAGCTGCCGGTGAATATTAAGTTGTGATACGTCGAGACAATATTAAGCATATCGTTCATTTAGCGGCTCCCGGAGCGAAAGACAAAACGGTCATATGCCGCGCCCACGCTGACCAGCAGCAGTGAACCCACCAGGTAAATCGCGGAAACAATGGCAAACGCTTCAAAGGTGCGAAACGTTTCATTTTCAATCTGTTTCGCGGCATACGTCAGTTCCGCCACGCTAATCGCCATCGCCAGACTGGTGGACTTATACAGCGCCAGCGACTGCCCAATCAGCGGCGGGATCGACACGCGAATCGACTGCGGCAGAATGACATCGCGCATCGCCTGCGGGAACGTCAGCCCCAGTGCGCGGCAGGCTTCCATCTGACCACTGGCGATAGAACGTAAACCACTGCGCAAATCTTCCGACATAAATGCCGCGCTGTTTAACGTCAGCGCCACCCAGGCAAAAAAGAATTCACTGCCGTGCTGATTTACCCAGTCCGACCAGCTATACGGTAATACGGCAGATAAACCGAAATACCACAACAGTAATTGCACCAGCGCTGGCACATTACGGTGATACTCCACATAACAGACAACAAACCAGCGCAGCGGGGCAATGCCGGAAATACGCATTGAAGCCAGCAGCAGCGCCAGAATAAAACCAGAAATCAGGCAAAGCAAAAACAGTAACACTGTATTTTCCAGCCCGGATAATATCCACTGCAAATACTCACCTTGCAGTAAGGTGATGGGATTAAAACTTACCATCAGACGTCACTCCTGGTGCAGGCTTAACAACATAAAATAAGCAGTCACCGTTGCGAAAAATATCATTTTTATATTTTTCGCGTCAGATATCCCGCCGCGACAAGCGCTGGCGCGGCGTATACTCTGCAACTTAAAAATTACTGCAGGTTTTGTTTCACCTGAGAAATAGATTCTAACTTATGTTCGCGTTTAATTTTATATACCGTATCGGCGCCCAGCCACTTATTCCAGATGGCGTCGAGTTTGCCGTCCTGCTCCAGTTTTTCCAGCGCGCCATTGACGGCAGCGAGGAATTCCGGTTCATTTTTACGAATCCCCAGAGCATTGGGTTCCCAGGCGATGGCCTGATCGATAAAAGCAAACTGGCCTTTGCCCGCCTGCAGATAACGCACGCCTGCGGTTTGCGAAAACGCCTGACCGCTGATTTTGCGCTGCTGCAGGGCGAGGAAAGCTGACGGCGAGTCGTGGTATGTCACCACGCCGATGTCCGGGAACGACTTACGCAGCCAGTATTCCGAGGTGGAACCCGACGTCATGCCAACGCGTTTCCCCTTAAGATCGGCCAGGCTTTTGTACCCTGCGGCAACGGGCGCCAGCACTTTTAATGGCACCTGGAAATGTGAAGAGGAGAAATCAATCTGCTTTTCACGCTCAGCGGTATACCCCAGCGCAGCGGAGAGAATATCAACACGGCCAATCTGCAGCTCCGGAATACGCGCTTCCACTGACAGACTTTTCTGCACCATTTTGACGCCCAGCTGATCCGCCAGCGCCTGACAAATATCGACGTCAAAACCCACCACTTTCAGTGTTTTCGGATCGGTAAAGCCCACCGGTTCAGTGGTGGACAGTGTACCGCACACCATTTCGCCACGCGCTTTGATATCCGCCAGCTGATCCGCCGCCGCTGTCCCGGCAGTTGCCAGCAACCCCAACATCAGTGCCGTCAGCATGCCCGTTTTTTGGGATTGCAGGATAGAGCTTGTTGCATTTCTGACCACAGGTTAATCCTCCAGAATAAGCACAGGGAAGAGAGCCATTTCGGGCTGTCCGGACCACGTTGTAATACCAGCATCAATGCAATGTGCATTTTCATAATGGCATTATGATTTTTATAAAGCATAAACAATGCCAATCTGGAATAAAGCGCACAACATTAAAATAAATCCTTTTAATTTAACAATTTAACCACAACCCGTTCGCGATACATTTTTTCTCTGACAGTCAATGCAGCAGAAAAACCGCAGCGTCAGCGTGCACTCTTTCAGTGAACGCTGTTCCATGATGGTGAAAAAAGCCAGCCGATCCGGTTATTCAGCCGATGCCTCCCCGGCTGTCAGCCAGCGCTGGGTTGTATCGTACTGAGGAGAAAGCTACTCTTACCCGCGGAACCATTATGGATTTATAACAATGGCAGTTACCGCGAAAAGAAAGAACGACCCGGAAGGACTGAAGAAACGCATTATCGACGCCGCACTGAAGCTGTTTGCCGAGTTTGGCCTGCAGGGTGCGCGTATGGAGCAGATTGCCGAACAGGCGGAGACCACCAAACGTATGGTGGTGTACCACTTCACCAGCAAAGAGAATCTGTACATTGAAGTGCTGGAAGGGGTTTACCAGCAGATTCGTCAGCATGAAACCGGATTAAACCTGTCTGCCCTGCCGCCGGAAGAAGCGATGGTCAGACTGGTGGAAGAGAGCTTTGATTATCACGCCAGCCACGCCGATTTTATCCGCCTGGTCTGCAGTGAAAACCTGTTGCGTGGCCGCTATATCAGCCAGTCGACAGAAATTAAAGCGGTCAACAAAAGTGCGCTGGATGTGCTGGAGGATATTCTTCAGCGTGGCCGCGCCACCGGGCTGTTTCGTGACGATCGGGAGACGCTGGATGTGCACCGTCTGATCAGCAGCATCTGCGTGCACCACGTCGCCAACCGCTACACCTTCCGCACGCTGTTTGGCCATGATAACAGCGATGCCGGGTTAAGTGCCCGCACCCGTCAGCTAACCGTTGATGCCACGCTGAGTTACGTGCGTAAATAAACCCCCGGAGCGCAGTTTGTCGCTGCGCTCACGCGATCCACCTCACAGATATCCACTTAACTTTTTAATCTCTTTGACTTTCCCTCCAGGCAAAATATACAAGTAGTACCAGGCATGTAACTGGTTTCATCCAGGCAAGACCTGAAGCGATCCTTTTTCACTAAAGGAGGGCTTCGGGTCTTTTTTTTTGGGAAAAATTGGAGAGTCGTAGTATGAATTACAATAAAACGGCCCAGCAAATTGTTGACCTCGTGGGGGGCATCGACAATATCGATCATATAGAACATTGCTCTACCCGACTGCGCCTCAGCCTCAGTGATAACCGTCGTGTCGACCAGACGGCGCTGGAAAAAGTGCCCGGCGTGCTCGGCGTGCGCGTCAATGCCCAGTGCCAGGTGATCATTGGCAACGCGGTGGTCGACGTCTACAACGAGGTAGTGAAAATCGCTGGCGACCGCAGTGGCAGTGCCGCCAGATCGGCGCAGACCACCAACAGCCTGTCGGCGCGTGTGATTGATTTTGTCATTAGCGTGTTCCAGCCACTGATTCCGGCGATTGCCGGTGGTGGCGTACTGAAATCGCTGCTGCTGTTACTGGATGTTTTCGGCTGGCTGAGCAAGTCCAGTCCGACCTATAAAGTGCTGGACGCAATTGGCTCCGCCCCGCTCTACTTCCTGCCTATTCTGGTCGCGATCACCACCGCCACGAAGCTAAAAGTGAATATCCTGGTGGCGGTGTCGGCGGTATCCGTGATGGTGCTACCGGCGATGTCGAAACAGCTGGCGGAGGGCGCGCAGTTCCTCTCGCTGGATCTGAAAAACATCGCCTACGCCTCGCAGGTTTTCCCTGCCATTCTCTGCGTGCTGTTCTATGCACAAACCGAGAAATTCTTTAACCGCTACTCGCCGGGCGCGCTGCGGATTTTCCTTTCGCCGATGCTGTCACTGCTGGTCACCGTACCGGTCACGCTGCTGTTCCTCGGGCCGCTGGGTTATGAACTCGGCGCCGGTCTGGCAACGGTGATCCTCTGGCTGTATGGCAAATTAGGTTTTGTCGCCACCGCGCTGCTGGCGGGTATTCTGCCGTTTATGGTGGCCTCCGGGATGCATAAACCGATGATCCCTTACGCCGTCTCGTCAATGGGTCAGTTTGGCCGCGAGATGCTCTATCTGCCCGCGTCGCTGGCGCACAATATCGCCGAGGCGGGCACCTGTCTGGCTATCGCCATCAAAGGCAAAGATAAGGTACTGAAATCCACTGCGCTGTCGGCGGGCCTCTCCGCCCTGTGCGGCATTACCGAACCGGCGCTGTATGGCATCACCCTGCTGAACAAGAAAGCGCTGTATAGCGTGATTGTCGGCAGCGTGATTGGCGGCGGTTTTATTGGCTGGATGGCGGTGGAAGCCTTTGCGCTGGTCGGCCCCGGCCTGGCGAGTATCTCGATGTTTGTCTCACCGGACAATAAATGGAATATCGCCTGGGCGTTTGCGGGCGCAGGACTGGCGTTTGTTATCACGTTTATCAGCACCCTGCTGTTCTGGCAGGAGAAAACCCCGCAAGCCAGCGCCGCCGTCACCGCAGAAAACGCTGACAACGGCGCGGAACTGCAGTTCAACAGTCCGGTGGAAGGCATCGTGGTACCCCTGGAACAGGTCAATGACGACGTCTTTTCCAGCCGCATTATGGGCGACGGCATTGCCATCCGCCCGCTAAAAGGCGCGCTGTGGGCACCCGCCGACGGTGTGATCAGCAACGTGTTCGATACCGGGCATGCGGTCAGCATGTTAACCGACAGCGGCGTTGAGCTGATTTTCCATATCGGCATCGACACCATCAAACTCAACGGCGCAGGCTTTGCCCCTAAAGTCAGCGCCGGACAGCAGGTAAAAACCGGCGAGCTGCTGGTGGAGTTCGACCTTGATGCGATTATCGCCGCGGGCTACGACCCGACGGTGATGATGGTGGTCACCAATGGCGAACGCTTTACCCTGCATTCTGAAACATCTGAAACCAGCATCAACAATCATAGCTACATTATGACCTTAAAGGAGTCTGTATGATGGGGAACAAAACCGCTTTTCCACAGGGTTTTTTATGGGGTGGCGCGATCGCGGCCAACCAGGCTGAAGGCGCATGGAACGTGGATGGCAAAGGGCCATCGGTCGCAGACGCCATTACCTGGAAACCCAATCTGAATCTCACCGACTATAACGGGCATATGGCGCTGACCGACGAGAATATTGCCGACGCGCTGAATGGCAAAAATGACCAGCTGTATCCAAAACGCCGCGGCATTGATTTCTATCACCGCTATCAAGAGGATCTCGCGCTGTTTGCCGAAATGGGCTGCAAAGTGCTGCGCGTGTCTATTGCCTGGTCGCGTATTTTCCCGAGCGGCGAAGATGCCCAGCCGAACGAAGCGGGCCTGCAGTTCTATGAAGATCTGTTCCGTGAAATGCGTCGTCTGAATATCGAGCCGCTGGTCACGCTGTCACACTATGAAATGCCGCTGATCCTCAGTGAAAAATATAACGGCTGGGTGCACCGCAACGTGGTCGATGCCTTTGTGCGTTTCAGTAGTGCCTGCTTCGAGCGCTATAAAGATCTGGTGCGTTACTGGCTGACCTTTAATGAAATCGACAGCATCCACCGTCATCCGTTTACCACCGCCGGTATTCGTGAAGAGAAAAGCAAGCCCGGCGAGGAAATTCAGGATATCTACCAGGGCCTGCACCACCAGTTTGTCGCCTCGGCGCTGGTGACGCGCGACTGCCATGCGAAAATTCCGGGCAGCCAGGTGGGTTGTATGCTGACCAAGCTGACCACCTATCCGCGCACCTGTCATCCGGGTGATGTCGAAGCCACGCTGAAAAAGAATCTGGAAAACTATTTCTATGCCGATGTGCAGGTATTCGGTAAATATCCGCCACTGATTAAACGCGATCTGGAACTGCGCGGCATTAAGCTGGAGATGCAGCCGGACGATCTGCAAATTCTGCAGCAGCATACTGTGGATTTCGTCTCGTTCAGTTACTATATGTCGCTGACGGAATCGACTCAGCCGGATATGGAACGCACGCCAGGCAACACCGTGCTCGGCGTGAAAAACCCGTACCTGCCATCATCGGAATGGGGCTGGCAGATTGACCCGCAGGGACTGAAGATTTCGCTGCTGGAGCTGTATGACCGTTACCAGAAGCCGCTGTTTATTGTCGAAAACGGCGTCGGTTCGAAAGATGTGGTGGAAGACGGTCAGATCCACGACAGCTACCGCGTTGATTATTTCCGCGCGCATTTTGAACAGATGCAGGCGGCGATTAACGAAGGCGTGGAGCTGATGGGCTACACCAGCTGGGGCACGATTGATATTATCAGCGCCGGCACCTCGCAAATGTCGAAGCGTTATGGCTTTATTTATGTGGATCAGGATGACGAAGGCAATGGTTCGCTGGAGCGCCTGAAGAAAGACTCGTTTTACTGGTATCAGAAAGTCATTGCCAGCAATGGCAGCGATCTTAGCTGATCGTTAACCGCTGCCGCAGGTATCAAACGTGATTAAAGTGAACAAAGCGCTAAACAACAGCATGCTGCTGGTGGACCATAACCAGCAGCAGATGATTCTGTTTGGCAAAGGCATCGGCTTTGGCACCAAACCGGGTACTCTGGTCAACGTCAATGACGTAGAGCAGGTGTTTATTCCGCTGACCAGCCTGAAGTCGCGCCACTTTCTTTCACTAACGGACACCATACCTGCGGCCTATTTTGACCTGACCCATGACATTATTGCGCTGGCGCAGCAGCAGTACGTGGAGAAACTCAATTCCGTACTGTTTTTCACCCTTGGCGAGCATCTGTTTTACGCCGTCGAGCGCAGCAAAAACGGCCAGAATTTTGCCAATAAACTGAGCTGGGAGATCCAGCGCTACTATCCGCGCGAATACCAGCTTGGCGTGCAGGCTAAAGAGATGACCTGTGCACGTTTTCAGGTATCGATGCCGGATGATGAAGCGGTGAATATCGCATTCCATCTGATTAACGCGTCCGGCGATACGCAAAGCAATAACGCGCATCAGCAGGTGCAGCTGGTGAATCGCATTGCCGAAATCGTGCGTTATAAACTCAATAAAAATATCGCCACCCAGTCGATAAATTACAGCCGCTTTATCACCCATCTGCGCTACTTTGCCGAACGCGTGTTAAGCCAGAAAATCGTGCCGCGCGACAGCAATGACTTTTATCACGAACTGCTGAAGTTTTATCCACAGGCGATGTCAGTTTCCTGGGCGATCCGCGATTACATCCAGGAAAAATATCAGCTGACGCTGCCAAAAGATGAACTCACCTGGCTGACGATTCATATCAGCCGGCTGGCCAGTGGTGAGCAGGATGGCGAAAATGGCGCAGCTGATTCGTCATCACATCATACTTTTTGAAAGAATGCCTCAGGTCAGTGACCTGCTGAATCGCTGATTATCATGCTGTACCGGCCCCGCTGGCACTCAGGCGCACATCCCGACAGTAAAACGTCATAGTCTACGCTTAAACCAGGCGGTGGATTTCAGGACCACCTTTTAATGCTGCTCGTGTGAGCATTTCACAGACAAGCTAAAAGGCAGACAGTGATGGAACCAGACAATGAACGTTTCCCGTTAAGGCATCCGCAATTACCAGACAACGACGAATCAGTCTGGAACTGGGCGCAGAACGCGCAGCTGGGCACGCGCAGTAATGTGCACTCACCTGCCAGCGAGGCTGAACTGCAGATGCTGGTGGCAAACCACCAGGGCCATATCCGCATTCTGGGGCGTCGCCTGGCGCCTGGGCGGATGCTGAAAGTCGACCATCAGCAGGATCTGTTGCTGGATATCAGTCAGCTTACCGGCCTGCTCTCTTCCGACGCCGACAGCGTCACTTTTGCCGCCGCCACGCCGCTTAGCGAGGTATATCAGACGCTGACGGCGATGGATCGCATGCTGGCTTCGTCGCCAGGGGTGATCGCCATGCAGACCCTTGCCGGGGCGCTGGCAACCGGCACGCATGGTCAGGGTATGCAGCAAAGTTCGCTGGCGGATGAGGCGCTGGCGATTCGCATGGTGCTGGCTAACGGTGAAATCGCCGAATTTGATCGCCAGCATCCGTGGTTTGGCGCGGTGCAGGTTGGGCTGGGCGCGCTGGGGATCGTTACCGCCGTAACGCTGAAAACCCTTCCCTGGCAGATCTATACCTGTTTCAAAAAAGCGGTCAGCGCCGACACGCTGGAAAGCGATATCTGGCACTGGAACAAGCATTACGCGCTGAGTAAGGCGTGGTGGTTTGTCGATGATAATCAGATGCATGTCTGGTGCGCGCGCGAGGCGAGCAACAAAGAGCAGCAGGCGTATCGGTTAAATCATCGCGACCCGGTAAAACAAGCCGATCAGGACAACTCCCTCAACGACACCATTGAACAGACACTGGAAGTGATGCAGGACGACACCCAGGTGAATGGTGAAGGCGGCAAGCAGTTTAAGACGGTGACTCGTTTTAAAGATTTCTCAGATGTGACAGGCGATATCTATCAGCTGTTCTGCCGTGGTATTGCGGTACCGCAGATTAATGTTGAGATCGCCATTCCGCTCGATCGCGCGGCGGAAGTGATTAGCAAAATCAAAAGCTGGTACGCCGAACATCACCCGCATATGCACTACCCGATTATTCTGCGCTGTACCGGCCCCTCCTCCGCCTGGCTCAGCCCGGCGTATCAGCAGGACACCTGCTTCTTTGGTTTTGTGGTCTATTACGCGGACGACGGTACGCTGTCGCCGGAAGGCTGCCATTTTCTCAGCGAAGTGGAGAAACTGCTGGCCGCGGAAGGTGGACGTCCGCACTGGGGCAAGTACTACCACCAGCCGCTGTATCACTGGCGCGACTGCTATCCGCAGTGGGACGCCTTTCGTGAGGTGCGGCGTCAGCTTGATCCGCAGGGTAAATTCAGTAACCGCTATCTGGCTCAACTGCTCGACTAACAGGAGGCGCGATGAAAGCATGGATCACCCTGCTGACGCAGACCGATTACCTGGCGGGTGTACGCACTCTGCACCACTCGCTGCGTCAGACACAGACGCGCTACCCGCTGGTTATCATGGTGACGGAGAGTATCCCGGCGGCTATCGCGGCAGAGTTAACGGCAGCGGGCTGTGAGGTGGTGCTGGTGCCGCCGCTCAGTCTGCCGCAGGAAGCGACGCAACACTACGCTTCCGCACGTTTCGCCGAAGTGTGGACCAAGCTGCGCGCATGGCAATTCACCGATTTCGAACGGGTGGTATTTCTTGATGCCGATATGCTGGTGCGGGAAAATATTGATGAGCTGATGGAGATCGCGCTCCCGGAGAATGGTATTGCCGCCTGCCACGCCTGCCGCTGTAATCCGCACCGTATCGCGTCATATCCTGACAACTGGCGGCCAGAGAACTGTTTCTACCACTGGCAGGATCGCCAGCAGTCAGCGCCTGCGCAGCTGGAACCCTACTTTAACTCCGGCATGCTGGTGCTGGAGCCGGATGTCGGCGTGCTGCATCAGCTGGAGCAGCGCATTGCGGCGATTCGCGATTTCGCGCGCTACCCTTTCCCGGAGCAGGATCTGCTGAATGAATTCTTTCGTGGCCGCTGGCAGCAATTGCCTTTCATCTACAATGCGCTGAAAACATTGCCTGTGCAGCATCCGCAGACCTGGCGCTCAGATCAGGCGAAAATTATCCACTATATTCTGGATAAACCCTGGCAGCGCGACTGGCAGGACGCACAGGCGCAGAATGATCCTTATTATGCGCTGGATAAGTTGTGGCTGGAGGCCGCGCAGCAGGCGCAGGCAGTGGAGAACTAAGCTGCATCGCGGCAACAGTGGCGGCAGGATAAGCAACTCGCTGATTAATGCGGCAGTCAGTCGCAAAGAAGAAAAACAGGCTTTGACAAGCCGCCGCAAAGCCGCCATCATGCGCCCCGTTCACACGATTCCTCTGTAGTTCAGTCGGTAGAACGGCGGACTGTTAATCCGTATGTCACTGGTTCGAGTCCAGTCAGAGGAGCCATATCTCAGTTCTTATGCGTCCCTGCGAATCCTTATCTGTCAGCGATTCAACGAGATAGCGTAAAAACTCTTCCCGATGCGTTTTTAGTTTTCCCTCTGCATCCGGAACAATTGGTGGTCTGATTTGGGGTCTTTCGAGTTCGATAACGGAGCGACCCCCAAATGTCTCTTACCGATGCGAAAATCCGCACTCTCAAGCCCTCTTCCAAAGTCTTTAAAGTCACTGATGCTCACAGTTTGTATCTTCAGGTCAGCCAGTTCCTGCACTTCCTTGATATCCAGCCCTTTTGCTAACATGGTGCGCGCCACTTCCTGTATTCCTTCCTTGCGGCCTATTTCCAGACCTTTTTCCAGGCCTTTCTGCTCGAATTTTTCAGCGATTGTCATGAGTATTTCTCACTGTTGCGGTGACCGCACGGCCAGCTCATGGATAAAGGATTACAGATCGGCAGTTTCTACAGCCTGAACGATGCAATTCGTCAGCACGACCAGCCCAAGTCATCAGTCGTGTCACCGCTGCCTGGCAACGTGTTTAAGCAGGTTTTTTTGTAGCAGTTGCTGTATTAGTTTCATCCGCACTTTCTCCTTTTGCGGGCTACCGATGGCGATAACCATGACTTTACTGTCGGAATACAACCCTGTCAGTGGAGTTGTTTGAGTTCATCCTCAGTCAGACCCGTCACTTCCTGCACTTCCTTGATATCTCGCCCTTTAGCTAACATGTTGCGCGCCACTTCCTGTATCCCTTCCTTGCGGCCTTCCTTGCGGCCTTCTTTCAGGCCTGCTTCCAGACCTTTTTCCACACCTTTCTGCTCGAATTTCTCAGCGATAGTCATGAGTATTTCCTTCTGTTGCGGTGACCGTACTGCCAGTTCACGGATAAAGGATTCCGGGTCGGCAGTTTCTCCTGCCTGGACGATATAGTTCATCAGCACGACCAACTGGTCATTAGTAGTGTAACCACTGCTCATCAACGTGACCAGATGCTCCAGCAACTCCGACATATCGCGCAGACGGATATGTTTCTGGAGCAGCTCAAGCGCCGCCATACGCCGGTGAGTCATTATTTCATCATCAGGGATAACCGTCACATCCACCAGCGGAAAGTCGCTGCCATAAATCTGTCTGGCGAGCGCGGGATCGCAGAACCCATTTAGCCAGTCCATCGAATGCGGATAGGGGCTTTTCTGCCCATGATAAAAATGAATCGGAATCACCAGTGGCAGCTGTTTATGCCCGGCCTTGAGGTGCTGCTGCATGGCAGCGATGGCATAACGCATCAGCCGGAAGGCCATCAGCTCATCTTCGGTACTCTGATGTTCGATAAGGCAGTAGATATACCCTGCGCCGCTGTCAGTTTGCAGTGAGTACAGGACATCAGAGTGAAATGCTCGCAGGTCATCCTCAACAAAACTGCCGGAGGTGAGTTGCAGGGTATCAAGATCGCAACGTTTCAGCAGCGACGGCGGCAAATGTATCTGCAGAAAATCGCGCGCAGTTTCCTTATCAGAAAGGAATTGTTTGAAAACAGCATCATGCGGGGTTGGAGTCATGCCCATTTTTCGTTACCTGTCATCCAAATTGACAAGTAGCGACTCTAACACAACCCAATGACGGTTAAAATATGTTCAACCCGCAAGGCTGGAGTAAAAAATATCCCTGATTTGTGCGCATCAATTAATGGCCTTTGCACTAATTATGTAGCTGATTATATTATACTTTTTAGACTGGGTCCCACGCTTATCCAGCTCTCTGCGCAGTAACCGTTTGATCCATCCTGCCTTGTTATCGTCCCCGTCTTCCTTCATTGCAATGGTCAGCCTCTCATGCAAATCAGCATCTAAGCGAAGGTGCACTACATTCCTTGATTGCCAGTTAAAGCTTAATGGCCGGCTGTCAGCACGATTATACCCTTACCCCCATGTTTATGATGTCCGCTTGGGCACATAGCGGTCCGTTTCATCCTCCGGGTTTAGCGGATAATCTTGCAAGAGTCTGTTCTGCTTTTTCAATATCCTGCTCTGCTATGGCTTTCTCATCAGGCGTGAACGGGACTGCTTCGAGATTGTTCGGTACCACGCCATCGCGATGCGTTTCAGCGCTATCAAAATCTGAGAATTAGCACTGAAATAGGCAATCAGCTTTATCCGTCGCCACTCTTTTCACTACCACGGAACTGTGGCAATATTTAGGAAATGATCGATTCCTAAATGGTAACAAAAGATGCAACAGCAATCACGGCGGGTACGTGAGCGTGGACGCCCCAGGCAGTTTGACCCTGATGCCGCGCTGGATCGCGCCATTCTGGTATTCCGCGAAAAAGGTTATCACAGCGCTTCCATCAGCGATCTGAGCGAAGCCATGCAGCTCACCGCTGGCAGCATCTACAAGGCTTTTCACGATAAACGCGGGCTGTTTCTGCAGGTATTTGCGCGCTATACGTCACTACGCAATGACGCGCTGCGCCAGCGGCTGGCGCAGCAGCCTGATGGCAGAAGCAAGATCGCAGAATTGCTGCATTTCTACCTTGAATCTGCCAGCGATACCGAAGGACGGCGCGGCTGTCTGGTGGTCGGCAGCGCTGTCGAACGGCAGCAGCTGGATGCCGAACTCTCTGCCCTGGTGCATGCCGCACTTCAGCGCAATCAGCACGCTATTCTGCAACTGATTGCGCAGGGCCAGCAGGATGGTTCGGTTAATCCGCGGCATGATGCCGAAGCGCTGGCTGGCGTATTACTCTGCATAGTGCTGGGCATGCGTGTGGCGGGGAAGATTGACGACTTACCGGCACGTGATCGGCTCATCGCCACCGCACTAACGCTACTCGATTAATTTTTTTGGCAAATAAGGAAATGATCATTTCCTAATAAACGGAGGTTTACATGTCTGACAATAAGATCACGCAACCCTGGTCTCAACCCGTCGCCAGCTTGCCTGGCTTTGCGCACGCTTACGCGACAGTCGAGGGCGTTCGCCTGCATTACGTCTCAGGCGGCAATCCACAGGGTGAGGTGTTACTGCTGCTGGCAGGCTTTCCGCAAAGCTGGTACGCATGGCGCCAGGTAATGGCGCGGTTAGCCGATCGTTACCGTATCATCGCCCCGGACCTGCCCGGCCAGGGCGACTCGGACAAGCCGCAGTTCGGTTACGATACCCTGGCGCTGGCGGGCAAAATGCAGGGACTGATGCAAAAACTGGGCATCGACCGTTACTATCTCGCCGCCCACGATGTTGGCGCGTGGGTGGCCTGGCCTTATGCCATGCGCTACAGCCAGCAGGTGATCAAACTGGCGCTGCTCGATGCCGGTATTCCGGGCGTTACCCTGCCGGATGCCCTGCCCGCCACGCCGGATAAAGCATGGAAAACCTGGCACTTCGCTTTCCATTTATTACCGGATTTACCGGAAGCGTTAATCAGCGGACGGGAAGAGATTTATCTGGAGTGGTTCCTGCGGCGTAAAACCGCCAGCCCCATGGCGTTTAGCGATACCGATATGGCGGAGTATCTGCGCCTGTTAAGGCAGAACGGTGCGTTGCGCGCCGGGCTGGCGCCCTACCGCGAAGTCACGACATCAGCAGCGCAGAACCGGGCGCTGTGTGAGCAGGGGAAACTGGCGCTGCCGCTGCTTGCCATCAGCGCCGATCAGGGTTCCATTGCCAGTATGGCAGAGCCACTGCGCCAGTTTGCTGACCAGGTAACTGACATCACCATCAGGCATAGCGGTCACTTTATCCCGGATGAACAGCCAGAGGCGCTGGCTGATGCGCTGGCGGCGTTTTTCTGCTGAGCATGCGGACTGGCAGGCGTATTTTTAGCAGATGACTCAAGGATGACATTGCACACCTAATCATCGTTAATCTCCTTTAAACAGGAGATTAACTGCGTATAAGCTGCTTTGCAAAACGCCACACACTTTAATAGCCACGTACTTTCACGTTTTCATCATACCGATATCTGCTCACGACATTTCCCGCAACTCCCCTGCGCTTTTGGCTAACCTCTGGACGATAAATCACTGCCAGACGCACAGCTGTGAGATGAAGTAAAAACGACACAAAGTTGTAGTAACGTTGCTGACAGTCTGAGGACGAAAACGGCAGCAGCAGCGGCCGCTGTTCAGCCACTGCGATACCGCCAGTACAGGTATGAATCGCTCCCTCTGCAAGGAGTTCCGGGTGAAAAAGATCATTCAGTTAACTGACCTGCACATTGTGCCTCACGGCGAACGGGTATTTGGCTTTGATCCTGTCGCCCGCCTGCAGGCGGTGCTTGATGACGTCTATGAAAAACATGCTGATGCCGATCTGTGCGTTATTACCGGCGATCTGACCGACAGGGGAGATGAAGCCTCGTACCAGCTGTTGCGTGACAGGCTACAAGATTTCCCGCTGCCACTGTGCCTGATGATGGGCAATCATGACCGTCGCCAGCCTTTTCTCAGCGTCTTTCCGGACACACGGACAGACCGTGACGGTTTTGTGCAATCCGCCTGGAGCCTGGGAGAACTGCGTATTGTGGTGCTGGACACTCTGGACGAAGCGCTTGCTGGCGCAGGCCGTCTGTGCCCTCAGCGCTTAGCCTGGCTGTCAGACACGCTTGCCGATGCGCCTGACGCCCCCACCATCGTGTTTCTTCATCATCCCCCTTTTGCTATCGGCGTTAATTATTTCGCAAACATGCTGCTGGCAAACGGCGGGGAGCTGGATGCGGTTCTCAATCTGCACCCTCAGGTGGTCCATCTGGGCTTTGGACATGTTCATATGTCGGTTTATGGCAGCCGCTCTTGCCGCTCCTTCTCCGCGGCAAGAGGCAGCGCGCCGCCGATTGAATTCAGCCAGCAACAGCTGGATGGCTATTACCAGCAACGGCTGCCCTCGTATGATGTGATCCTGTTTGAACATCAGGCAGTGACAGTGCATCACGTTCAGGTCTGCGCCGGTGAGCAGTACGTGGCCCGTGAAACGGTGGAGCCAGATGGCTCGCAGGGTGAAATTACGCTTTACCGGCTCGCCTGATTAACCGATTTGTTTAATCCAGTGCGGGGGGCATAGCCTCTTAACTCGCCGGCAAAGGAAACAGGCGGCGGTCCAGAGATATCCTTCACTCTTCCCGGACTGCCGCCGCTCTCACTGCAACGCAAGCTTAACTGATGCACTCAGTTTATGACGCCACCTCCCCGCTGCGAATAAGGCGCACCGCGTCGGCAATCGCGCCAAAACCGCCCACACCTGAGGCGATAACCGTCGCCGTGCGCTGGCGCTGCTGTTCATCAGCCGGATGCCAGCCTGCCTGAGCCAGGGCTTCATCGGCGGCAACCAGCGCAAACTCGATAGATACCGGATTGCCCTGCCAGCACTCTGCGCCAGACGGTTTCTGTACCGCATCCCAGAGGAGTAACCATACCGCAGCCGGTAACGACGATGCGTGGGTGGCTTTCGTCAGTCATCGTTAAATCCTTATCATTTCAGTGGATGTGTTGAAAATCATTGCGTTGCTGCAACATGTTCATGCGGTAGCCTGCTGTTCTTTCTGCTGCGGTTGATCGGGACGTATTTTGAACCAGATGGCATACATCGCAGGCAGGAACACCAGCGTGATGATGGTGCCGCCAAAAGTTCCACCGATCAGGGTATACGCCAGCGTGCCCCAGAACACCGAGTGCGTCAGCGGGATAAATGCCAGAATGGCGGCCATCGCCGTGAGCAACACCGGCCTGGCGCGCTGCACCGTCGCCTCCACCACCGCATGGAACGGATCGAATCCCTGCTGCTCGTTGTGATGAATTTGCCCAATCAGAATCAGCGTGTTACGCATCAGAATGCCGGACAACGCAATCAGCCCCACCAGCGCATTGATGCCAAACGGCTGATTGAACAGCAGCAGCGTCGGCACCACGCCAATCAGCCCCAGCGGCGCAGTCAGGAACACCATCACCATCGCCGACATGGAACGTACCTGCAGGATGATGATCAGCAACGTGATAGCGATCATTATCGGGAACAGCGGCGCCATCGCTTTGGTGGCTTTGCCTGACTCTTCGATCGGGCCAGCCTGCTCAATGCGATAGCCGGCAGGCAGCGTGTCGATAAGCGGCTGCAGCTGTTTCAGGATCAGCACAGACACATCCGGCGGCTGCAGATGTTCGGCGATATCGCCCCGTACCGTAATGGTCGGCGTGCGGTCACGGCGGCGCAGAAGCGGATCTTCCATGCGCACTTCGACATCGCCAATCTGCGACAGCGGAACACGCTGTCCGTTAGCCCCAACTAAGGTAAAACCGGCGATTCTGGCAGGGTCGAGGCGGATATCCCCCGCGGCACGGCCCATCACCTGCACCGAACGGATATCTTCACGTACCGTGGTGATCGGCACGCCCGAGAGCAGGAACTGAAGTTGCTGAGCGACGGCATTCGATGTCAGCCCGACAGCCTGCAACCGGTTCTGAGCCAGGGTGAAATGCAGCGTCGGCACGCGTGGCCCCCAGTCGGTGTTGACTGTCCGCATCAGCGGACTGGCCTGCATAATGGTTGCCACGTTTGCCGCGATCTCGCGCAGTCTGGTCGGGTCCGGCCCCATCACACGGTAAGCCACCGGATAGGGGGAATACGGGCCAAATACCAGCTGCGTCACGCGCACACGCGCTTCCGCGGCCAGCCCATCCGCCACCGCCTGGCGCAACCGCAATTTAAGCGCCTCACGCGCCTCCTGACTCTCCGTCAGCACGACAATCTTGGCGAATGACGGGTCGGGCAGTTCTGGCGCCATCGCCAGATAAAAACGCGGAGAACCCTGGCCGATATAGGACGTGACGATCTCCGCCTCTTTTTGCTGTTGCAGCCACGCCTCGATCTTCGCCGTGGCGGCACGGGTCTGTTCAATGGCGCTGCCGTAAGGCATCTGCACTTCAACCAGCACTTCCGGACGATCGGAGGTCGGGAAGAACTGTTTTTTCACCACGCCCATACCGAGAATCGCGAGGCTAAAAACAACAATAACGCTGCCTGCCACCAGCCATTTTCGTGCGATCACGCGGGTCAGCAGCTGGCGAAAACGGTTGTAGTGACGGGTGTTGTAAATCGCCGCATGCCCGCCTGCCACTGTTTTGATTTGCGGCAGCATTTTCACCCCCAGATAAGGCGTGAAGACCACCGCCACCACCCAGGAGGCAATCAGGGCAATGCCGACAATCCAGAACATGTTGCTGGTGTACTCACCGGCGGTGGACTGCGCGAAACCGTTGGGCATAAAACCGACGGCTGTCACCAGCGTACCTGCCAGCATTGGCGCCGCCGTGTGGCTCCAGGCATACGCCGAGGCTTTCACGCGGTCATAGCCCTCTTCCATCTTCACCACCATCATTTCGATAGCAATGATGGCGTCATCCACCAGCAGCCCAAGAGCGAGGATCAGCGAGCCGAGTGTGATCCGGTCAAAGTTCTTGCCGGTGGCTTCCATCACCACGAAGACAATAGCCAGGGTTAATGGCACCGCTGCCGCCACCACCACACCGACGCGCCAGCCCATACTGACGAAACAGACCACCATCACCACCAGCAGCGCCACAAAAAATTTGATCATAAACTCGTCAACGGCTGAGCTGATATTGACGGACTGATCGGTGACCTTGCTGAAGGTCATGCCCAGTGGCATCGCCTCGTTGATACTGGCCGTTTCCGCATCCAGCGCCTTACCCAGCGCCAGACCGTTCCAGCCCTCGCGCATCACGATACCCAGTAACAGTGCCGGTTCGCCCTGATTGCGCACCAGGAAAGTGGCGGGATCTTCGTAGCCGCGTTCAACCGTCGCCACATCCGCAAGCTGCAATGTCCTGCCCTGCACCACAATCGGCGTTGCGCGGATCTTCTCCAGCTTATCGAACGCGCCATCCAGGCGAATGAAAACCTGCGGCCCGCGGGTGTCTATTGACCCCGCCGGGGTCAGTTCGTTCTGGCTGTTTAGCGCGGAGAAAATATCCTGCGGCGAGATACCCAGCGTCGCGAGCCGGTCATGGGAGAAGGAGACAAAGATGCGCTCGGCCTGTTCGCCGATGATATTGACCTTTTTGACCCCCGGGACATGCAACAGGCGCTGGCGTAAAGATTCAGCATCGCGCACCAGCACACGCTGAGGTTCCCCTTTCGCCTTCAGCGCAAACAGCGCAAAGGTGACATCCGAGAATTCATCGTTAACCATCGGGCCAGTGGCGCCTGCCGGCAGGTTTTTCGCCTCATCACCCAGTTTTTTGCGCGCCTGATAGAATTCTTCCTGCACCTCGGCAGGTGGGGTACTGTCCTGCAGCGACAGCATGGTGAACGCCAGTCCGGGACGCGTATAGGTCTCGGTACGGTCATACCACTTCAGCTCCTGCAGGCGTTTTTCCAGCGGTTCCGCCACCTGGTCCTGCATTTCCTGCGCCGTCGCGCCCGGCCAGGCAGTGATAATCGTCATCTGTTTGACGGTGAACGGCGGGTCCTCCGCACGTCCCAGTTCAAAAAATGACAGCACCCCGGCCACGGTAATCAGGATGATAAGAAATAAGGTGATAGATCGCTCGCGAACGGCCAGCGCCGAGAGGTTGAAACGTCCGCCGCTCATGGCTTGCTCCCGGCGACGCGGCCATCGTTTTGCACCGTCATTCTGACTGCTTCACCGTCATGCAGCAGGTGCGCGCCCAGCGCCACCACCTGCTCACCCGCTTTCACATCGCCGGTGACGCTTGCCGCATCATCCCCCAGACTCAGCACCTGAACCGGTCGCCATGAAACTTTGGCAGGCTGACCAGAAATGCCCCAGACACCCGGCCCGTTACCCGCATCATAAATGGCCGCTAACGGCACCTGCAGCGCCTGCAGCGCTGATTTCTCTTCGGCAATCTGCAGCGTCACGGTAGCACCGAGCGGCGCCGCGGCCAGCGCGCCCTCAAGCACATAGCGCGCTTCGAAGGTTCGCGTGACAGGATCGGCGGCATCGGAGAGCTGACGCAGTTTCGCGGAAACAGGCTGTTGATCGCTACCGTACAACCGAGCCTGAGCCTCGCTGCCGACCGCCGGGCGTAGCGTTTCCGGCAACTGAACGATGGCCTCGCGCTGGCCTGCGCGCGCCAGCCTGATCACCGGTTGCCCTGCACTGACCACCTGCCCCGGCTCTGCCAGCGTCTCCATCACCACGCCGTCGGCATCAGCCAGCAGCACGGCATAGCTCATTGCGTTCTGTGCGACATTCGCCTGCGCCTGGGCAGCACTGAGTTCTGCCCGGGCACTGTCCGCCGCAGCTTTGATTTGGTCGTAGGCCGACGCAGAGACTGCACCCGTCGCCACCAGACCACGGTAACGCGCCTCATCACCCGCTGCCTGTCTGGCGCGTGAACGGGCGGCAGCAACAGCCTGTTGCTGCGCCTGCGCCTGCAGGCTCAGGTCTGCGGGGTCCAGACGCATCAGGGGCTGACCACGTTTCACGCTCTGGCCGGTATCCACCAGGCGTTCAAGGATCTTGCCCTGCACGCGAAAGCCGGGCTCGCTCTGGATGCGGGCAATCACCACGCCGGTAAACGCACGGGAAGTATCGACGGCGCTGACCACAGTGGCAGCCCTGACCAGAGGGGGCTGATTGCGCGGATCGTCGGAGCCGGAGGAGTCACCGCAGGCAACAAGTGCGAGCGGCAGCAGGCAAACAGCAAAGGTGGCAGGTTTAAGCCTGAGCATGGGTACCCTTATTCATTAACAGGACAGGAACCGCATTCTCAGACTAGTGACCAATATTGTCAATAGTCACAAATCAGGGTGACAGGCTTCTCAGTATCAGAGATGACAGTAGCGTAGCGGCTGACGATGCCGTTTCCAGATTGTATTGCAGCTGAACAGGACTGATATACGGGCGCATCACCAGATATATCGCATGCGCGGCTTCATCAAGTGGCGTTTTGCGTTCAAACTCTCCCGCCTGACGCCCCTCCAGCAGGATCTGTTCAATAAGCTGGTGCAGGCGCTCTTCATACTTTTCCGTAGAAGGCCACTTATCACGCGAAGCAACGGCTGCAATATCGTAGAGCTTACGGTCATGGAAGAACAAATCGCTGCCCGCTTCTGCCAGCGATCGGAATAAACGCCTGATTTTTTCGGAAGCTGTTGGCGCATCAGCGATGGCGGCAGTGACAATCTCCATGATCATCGTCAGCCGGTTAGCGCAGATCACCTCGCCGATCGCCTGCTTGGAATCGAAGAACTTATAGATATAAGCCTTAGAAAAACCGATAGATTTTGCCAGATCGGATACCGTGGTTTTCTCATAACCAAAGTGGCCGAAATGCTCTGTTGCGGCATCCACTATCTGGTCACGGACGCTGTGGTCCAGTGGCCCTCTGGGGGTCTGTTCATGTGTCTGTTTAGTCATTTATTCAGCTTAGCGCAATGCGTCACGCCTGCAAACCATTAACCATTTTGTTATTTAGTCACAAGGCTGGTTGACTCAGGGTGTTGACCGGTTTCACTGAGCAACTACTCATTGCCCCACTGATTCAGGAAGTTGGCAATCTCATCGATGCGCTCCCCTTTGATGCCTGCTTCACTGGCCATCTCTTGCTGTGCCGCCTCGCTGATCTCTTCGTTATTCATCAGACGAGTGAGCAGCAGCTGGAAATAGCGCGCCAGCGAGTCACGTTCAGACTCGCTGACGGGCTGTGCGCACTCCGTCGCATACTCATCCGCGATGTCATAGTATTTAAGGGGTATTTCATTGTTCATAAGGTATTCCCGGCGTGAACGCCTGTTTAACTACGTGATGCCGAAAGCCTGCTGATGAAAGGCGCAGATTTTCGGCGCTGTGAAAGTCCGGATGATGTCAGACCTTAAGCAGTTTCACCGTGCTGTCGATGTCTATCTCATCTTCCGAGAAGATTAATGTCGTGCCCTGGAAGGTGGTGATCGCCAGCTTTTTCAGTGAGCGCATTTCACCCGGCGTGGCGGCGGATTTCGGCCGGATATTACTCATCAGTCCGCCGACAGACAGCACCGCATTTTCTTTATCAATACGGGTATCAGCAGGCACTTCTTCACTGTAAACCAGGTACGACTTAACCGACGTGAGCTTCAGGCGCTCGCCTGCGATATAGATGAATTTGCTTTCCGGGACGACTTTCACCGCATACGCGGACAATCCCTTGTTATTGGTGGTGGGTTCAAAGGTCACCGCCGCATTTTTCTTAATCAGATCAGGGTTGGCGACCTTAATCACATGAAAATAACGGTTATCACCGTTTTCATCTTTGATAAATCCAAAACCTTTATCCTGAAACCAGGTTGTGACCGTGCCTTTCATCGCTGTTATCGCCTGTTTAATCGTTTATCTGTTCTGTTTTTGCAGCGCGCAGTGTAAAACACAATGCCTGCGCAGACTACGTCTTTGCTCTAAGTCTGGACGATAAGCGCGACTTTGACTGCGGTTGCCGAACGCTGAATATCGTGTCATCGCGATAAGGCTGTCCGGGTATCCCGTCGTGCGGGCAGATGTGATGACTGCCGATCTTCCTGCCAAATGGCTCTGGTCACGCCATCAGACACCCGGCGAGATTCGTCCGGCGGTTGAAAATGGGTTATTATCCGCAGCCCCTCTCCATCCGGTAAATCTGATGTCTGTCATTATCGATAGCTTTATTGCCCCGCCGTGTCATGACAGCATTGAGATTGTCTGGCAGGACGATCACCTGGTGATGATCAATAAACCCGCCGGGCTGCTCAGTCTGTCGGGGAAAAATCCGCAAAATCTCGATTCGGTGCATCATCGGCTGGTTCAGCTATTTCCCGGCTGCACGCTGGTTCACCGGCTTGATTTCGGTACGTCCGGGTTGATGGTGATCGCGCGCAATAAGGCGATTAATGCCGCGCTCTGCCAGCAGTTTAGTCAGCGCAGCGTGACCAAAGTCTACAGCGCCCTGCTCTGCGGGCATCTGGACGAAGACGAAGGAGTGATAGACGCGGCGATTGCCAAAGATCCGGCGCTGTTTCCGCTGATGTCGATTTGCGCCATCCACGGTAAACCTGCGCGCTCCCGCTATCGGGTCGTTGAGCGCTTTTATCATCAAGGGAAAGACAGGAGGCGACTGCCGCTGACGCGGGTACAGCTCACCCCGGAGACCGGGCGCACCCACCAGCTGCGCATTCACTGCCAGCAGCTGGGCCACCCTATTCTGGGCTGCGACCTGTATGGCGGTCGCCTGCTGCCAGGCAGCGAACAGACACCACGGCTGATGCTGCACGCCAGTGAACTGCATTTTGTGCATCCCGTCAGCGGGGAGCCGTTCAACGCCCGTCACACCAGCCCGTTCTGAGCGCGCAAATCGCTATAACGATGCCGTAAACAGACCCGGCGCGCTGCCAGAGTGGAGACGGAAAGTGTTCAGCAGATGCCGCTGTGCCATAGCAGCCGACATCTGCAGCCGTTGATTACCACATCAGGTCATCAGGCACTTTAAAGTCAGCATACGGATCGTCTTCATCCTGCGCTTCCTGACTCAGTGCGCTGTTCAATACAATACTGTCCGCATCCCGCTGGGCGATTTTATCGGCGACCACCGCAGGGATAATCGCGTACTCACTCTCACCGCTGTTACCCGCCGCCAGACGCGCAATCGCGAGACGGCCACTGATCAGCTGCGCGTGCGTCAGCTTATCGACCAGCATTTTTTTAATTAAATTGTTATCGGTGAAGTTAAAACCAATATCACCTTTTGCAACGTTGATTCGATTCATTTCAATCAGTTGCTTCACCTGAGCTTTATACTCTTTCGCCAGCTCAGCCTGTTTTTGCTGTTCGCTCAGCTGCTTATCACGCTCAAGTTGGGCTTTTTTATTTTCTTCCACAGCTTCTCTTGCCTCACGCGCCTGAACGCGTGATTTTTTCGCTGTTTTTTGCACTTTAGCCATCTTTTTGCTGGATACTAAGCCCGCTTTCAGCATCTGCTCTTGTAAGGTAAGTTTTGCCATCTTCGTTTCTGAACCCGTGGAATGATGCGCGGGATTATACCTGTAATTGCGCAGGCTGTGCCAGGTTACAGAATCTGAGGCTGCCGGACCTGAGTCTGGGGGCTGGCAGAGAGTAGCGCGATCTGCTATCCGGAGCGCGCACGATACTCAGTCAGCACTGTGAACTTCCAGCGCAGACCGGTCAATCCTCTGAAGATCATGCCAAAGATCCGGGCTGGTTAATCTCTTACCCTATTGATCTTATACATATCACCTCAGCCACAGTTTTTTTGATCAATGTGGTTAATGACAGCAAGATAATATTCTTTTTCTTCCCCTTTGAACGCAGCGCCAAAATCAGAGTTAACGATAACCCCAACACTTTTTAACAGCTCAATTTTGGGTCTGGCAGCAGGATCATTATAGAAGTAGCGAGGAATGTAGTAAGTTAACTGATTAGAGATGACAAAATCTTTTTTGTTTATCAGTCGGGACCTTTCCCTAAAAGTAAGCAACCACCAGAGATCAATTTCAACGAAATCTAAATTCAGACCGATAATATAAATATCTTTAGTGAAAAAATTATCGATCCAACTGTAACCCGCCTCCCCCGTCTTGAGCCGTCTGGTAAGGGGTTTATCAAAATATTTATCAGCATACTGACTGCCCGTGGTGGTGTAACTTCTCATGCTTTGCAAATAACCGCTGTAGTGTTCATAGCCCAGAGTTATTGAAGCCGGACTATTCAGCGCACCATGTATATGCCATATTTTTCTGGCAGTTATCTCATGATGCCTAAATACATTGTATTTGCTTTCTTTTATTTTCCCTTTATTGTTTAAGTGCTCAGCGCTGAGGGTGTTATCTAAACAGCATTCAAATGCCAAATCATAATTGGTTGTCATGATATCATCACATGCAAGCCCCACGATTCTTTCATGAATCTCGTTAGGTTTTATTGTATTAACTTTATTGGCAATGAACGTTTTGATTTCATTTTCTGAAAATTCTTCACGCTGTGTTTTCAACACACGGAAATAAATCTCCTCATAGGCGAGGGGAAATGGTTTGTCTTGCGTATTGATTTCAACCCTGAACTCATCCTCTAAGCCTTTCAACACATCAGCCCAGGAGTGCCCCTCAGAAATATTATTAATGCCATTACCAACAAGAAGTGAATAATCGCGCATTGATATTCCTTTTTTATCATCAATACTTTTCAACACCCCAAAGCCCCCGGTAAAAACCGGGCAGACTTATTACTCCCACTCGCCCACCATCCCCTGTGACAACCTCAGGCCATCAGTGCCTTCATTGATTTAAAATGTATAAGTCACCGCGAATGTCCCAGTGCCCTGATCCCGCTTATCCACCAGCGGGCTATCCGCAGCATGATCGCCAAGCCAGGCATAGCCGACGCTAACCACCGTTCCCCAGTGCGGATTAAACTGATGGCTCCAGGTCAGGCTGCTTTCCACGCCATAAAAACCCTCCTGCGCATTGTAGCGCGTGAAACCGCTGCGCGCACTCTGCTGGCGGCTCACGCCATAAAACGTATTCATGTAACGCGCGTCCCCGAACAGCGCAGCCGACTGCAGCGCCACCGTATTACGGCTGCTCTGCAACGGAATTAACGTCAGCGAAGTCTGGTAATTCACACCCTGACTATCGCTGAGCGGCAATGTCGCCTTACCCTCCAGAGAAAGCCATGGGGTCACGGCCCAGCCCAGCGCCAGCGCAGTATTCACCGTCGCGTCAATATTCCCCATGCCTTTCAGTTTGTCAGAACCGTCGCGCCAGTCAGAATCTCGCTCAGAACGTCCCAGGCTGTAACCGAGCGTATGTTCTAAATAGAGGCCGTTGTCACTCTGCAGATCGTAACCCAGCCCCTTCTGCGTATCGAAAAAGAAGGCCCCCTGCCGCGCCTGAATCAGCGGCACCAGCTGCCAGGTTTGCTGGTCAGAACCGCTGTAACGTGGCGCCGTCTCCGCACCAACCCCGATGGTCAATCCATCCTGTGCTGCGGTGTCGTCTGCTGACGCACGCGCGGTGACGCCTGCCGTCATCATACAAATTAGGTACAGCGTCGTTTTTCTGGTTATCATCAAGCCACCTCATTACCAGCCAGTTAATCGCCTCTTGCCCAGGCGGTGGTATTGCGTAGCCGGAGTATCCCGTGACAGTGTCAATAAACTGCCAGGGATTTATGAAGAAACTGTCAAGGTGAGCGATGCAGAAGAGAAAAATACTCGTCATTGAAGATGACAATGATGCCGCTGAAGTGCTTGAAGCCTATCTGCTGCGCGAGAACTATGAGGTGGAGATTGCGGGCAATGGCATTAGCGGACTGGAAAGAGTGCAACGCTGGAAACCGGATCTGATCCTGCTGGATATTATGCTGCCAGGCATCAATGGTACGGAAGTGCTGACTGCGGTACGCCGCCAGAGCGACACGCCCGTGATTATGGTGACGGCGATGGCTGATACCTCAGACAGAATTGGTGCGCTGCGTTATGGCGCGGATGATTATGTGGTGAAGCCTTATCATCCCGGTGAAGTTGTCGCGCGCGTGCAGGCCGTGCTGCGCCGTACCCAGCTCAAACGCCCGGAAGAAGAGGTGTTACGCTGGCAGTCACTGGCCGTGAATATTGCGACCATGACCGTCACCGTCTCTCGTGATACCCACTCAACCAGCAACATCGAACTGACCCCCACCGAATTTTCTTTACTGGTTACGCTGATGCGCGCGCCGGTGCGCCCTTTCAGCCGTCAGTATTTACTGGAGCAGTGCCTGCCGGAGAGTGAGGCGCTGGAACGGGTGGTCGATACCCATATCTACAACCTGCGCAAAAAACTGGAAGCGGCTGGCGTTACCAGCATTCTGCTTAACGTGCGTGGCGTAGGCTACAGGTTCAGACAGCCATGAAAAATAAACGTCCGCAGTCATTATGGCGCTGGATTTGTATGCGCATTCTGACCCTGGCCATCGGCACCGTCATCCTCATAGCCAGCTGTATGTGGTTGCGTTATGCGGTGCAAAACCTCTGGATTATTCACAGCATGCCCGAGGCGCTGCGCGAAGAGTTTTTGACGCTGCGCCAGCATCCGGAAACGGACCTTGCGCGGTTTCATGAAATTATCGATGCCTGGTGGGGAATCAGCTATTCCGACACCTCCATTGCTTCTGCTGACTGGCTAATGGTCGGGATCCTCGTCGTCGTGATGATTCCCTTTATTGTCTACTTTGGCCTGCGCCATGCCCGCCCACTGTCGGTACAGTTCAGCCAGCTGAGAAAAGCCGCAGATGCCGTCACCGGCGGCCAGTTTGGCACTCAGGCGAAACTGGTTCAGCAAGCACCGGCGGAACTGGTGCATTTTGCCCGCGATTTTAACAGCATGACTCAGCAACTTTCCCTGTACGACAAAGAACTGCGGGCGTCTCATGTTGCTATGGCGCATGAACTGCGCTCGCCGCTGACTGCCGCCATGGGGCGACTGCAGGGCATTCTTGATGGCGTGTTTGTCGCTGATGAGCGGCAACTGGGCATGGTGATGAACCAGCTGCGTCATCTGAGCAGGCTGATTGATGAACTGCATCTGCTGTCTCTGGCCGATGCGGGCCAGCTGCGGCTGGATGTGAGCCAAATCAACCTGACGGAACTGTTGCGCGAACGCGTCGCCTGGATAAAACCACAAACTGAAGCGACGGGTATGAACGTCACGCTGATCGCGCCGGAGTCCTGCATGGTCAGTGCCGACCCGTTTCGTCTCGGCCAGGTGTTTACCATTCTGATGGAAAATACCCTGCGCTATGCGCATCCAGGCGGAGTGCTGTCAGTGGTAGTCGATGCCGGAACGGACGGTTATAACATTGATTTTCAGGATGATGGCCCAGGTGTGCCCGCTGATTTTCTGAGCGAGATGTTTGAGCGCTTTACCCGCGGGGAAAGCTCAAGGGCGCGCCACTCCGGCGGCAGCGGCCTCGGGCTCTCCATTGCCCGGGCGATATGCCAGGCGCACGGGGGAAAGATCTCGGCGGCGTTGCCTGCCAGCGGCGGTCTGCTGATACGCATACAACTGCCACCAGCCACGCAGCTGCAGAGATAATTTCCCGGCTTGACAGTTTCTTGACCGTTCGTCAAAAGAATCTGGATATTTACAGTTTTAAATGGTTCTGAACCGTTACAGGAGCAGCGCCATGACTGACTACTTTACCAGCCTGCTAAAGCAGGGGGTCGAACACTTAACAGAAGCTCCGCGCATGATTGCGCTGCTGCCTCTGCTTCCCACCATCATCGTGATTGCGCTGTTCCTGACCGGCTGCGACCAGGCATCGTCAGCGCCATCATCACCGCCGCGTCCGGTCAAATACCTCACAGTCGCGCCGCCCTCCGCCATCGCAGAAGACAAACTGACGGGAGAAATTCGCGCTCATGATGAGATCGCGCTGGGCTTCAGGCTCGATGGCAAAGTGTTAACGCGCAGCGTTGACGTCGGCGATCGCATCAGTAGCGGAGATACGCTGGCGACACTGGAAAATGATAGCGGAACGAACCAGGTCATCAGCGCCCAGGCTGAGCTGACAAGCGCGCGCGCAGCTGAGCGTGTGGCCGTGCTAAACCAGAAAAGAATGCAACTGCTGATGCCTTCCGGTGCGATTTCACGCGCTCAGTTTGATTCTGCGCAGGCGGACGCGCAGTCAGCCACTGCCCGCAGGCAAAGCAGCGAAGCATCGCTGAAAAACGCTCATGACAATCTGAGCTGGACACGTCTGACAGCGCCTGCATCCGGCATCATTACGGCAGTAAACGTATCTGCAGGGCAGGTGGTCAGCGTCGGTCAGACGGTGCTGACCATGGCATCGGGCACCCGCCGCGATGTGGTCTTCGACGTCACTGATGCGCAACGGCTCACCCTGTCCCCGCAGGCGGTGTATCACCTCTCTTTGCTGCGCGATGCGGCGATCACCGCGACCGGACGGTTACGCGATATCAGCCCGCAGGCCGATCCGCAGACGCGCACCTGGCGCGTGCGCATCACGCTGGATAATCCCCCCGCAGAGATGATGCTGGGTGCCAGCGTCAGCGTTGCACTGCCGCAGTCGGGTGCGCCGGTCATCACCCTGCCCGCATCGTCGCTAACGCGTCTCGCGGGCAGGCCAGCGGTGTTTGTCGTTGATGCTGACAATCAGCAGGTCAGGCGGCGCGTCGTCACGATCAGTGGCTTTACGGCCTCATCGGTGTATGTCGCCAGCGGACTTAAAAGCGGAGAACGCGTGGTGACTGCAGGCGTCAGCAGCCTGCGTGATGGCGAAAAGGTAACGGCAGGAGATGAGCAGTCGTGAGCAAACAACGATTTAATCTTTCTGCCTGGGCGCTGCAGCGCCAGCAACTGATGGCCTTTTTTATGTTACTGGTGATGGCTGCCGGGGTACGGAGTTACAGCCAGCTGCCACGCAATGAAGATCCCGCTTTTACCATCAAAACAGCTGTGGTTTCCGCACAATGGCCCGGAGCAACGCTCAGCGACACCGTCCGGCTGGTGACCGATCCGCTGGAGCGGAAATTACAGGAAACACCGTGGCTGGATTATGTGCAGAGTGAAACCCATGCTGGCAGCGCGGAGATATTCGTCAACCTGCGCGATGACACGCCGCCGTCGCAGGTTGCTGATATCTGGTATCAGGTACGCAAGAAAATGCAGGACGTCTCAGCCGACTTACCGCAGGGGGTTTCCGGGCCTGGCGTCAATGATGAGTTCGACGATACGTTTGGCACCATTTACGCCTTCACCGCCGATGGTTTCTCAATGCGTGAACTGCGCGACAGCGTGGAAGAGATTCGCCGCGATCTGATGAGCGTCTCTGACATCGGCAAAATTACGCTGCTGGGGGTGCAGGAAGAGCAAATTGTGGTGGCGTTTTCCCCCCGCCAGCTGGCCGGAATGGGGCTGGATCTGCAGCAAGTCACTGACGCGCTGCGGACACAAAATGTGGTGACGCCAGCAGGCACCATCCGCACCAGTACGGAGAATATCGCTCTGCGGGTCAGCGGCGCGTTTCAGTCTGAAGAGAGCCTGCGCGCAATTACGCTGCATATCAACGGACGCTACGTGCCGCTGACCGATATTGCGACAATCACGCGCCAGACAGCACAACCGCCTGCACCGCTGTTTCGCGTCAATGGCCAGCCTGCCATTGGCCTGGCCGTGTCGATGGCGCCAACCGGCAATATGCTCGATTTCGGCCGGGCGCTGCAAGCACGCATGAACCAGATCGGCCTGCAGTTGCCGCACGGAATTGAGATGACGAAAGTGGCGGATCAGTCAGCCGTGGTGCATGACGCGGTCAGTGGCTTTATCCGCGTGCTGATCGAAGCCGTTGTCATCGTGCTCGCCGTCTCCTTCGTCTCGCTGGGAATGCGCGCCGGACTGGTGGTGGCGGCCGCAATCCCGCTGGTTCTCGCCATGACATTCGCCTGCATGCATCTTGCCGGGATTGGCCTGCAGCGGATCTCTCTCGGCGCACTGATTATTGCGCTTGGATTACTGGTCGATGACGCCATGATCACGGTTGAAACGATGGTGGCGCGGCTGGAAGCAGGCGACTCACGCTGGCAGGCGGCGACCTGCGCGTTTCAGACCACGGCGTTCCCGATGCTGACCGGCACGCTGGTGATGATCGCCGGATTTATTCCGGTAGGTTTTGCCGCCTCCAGCGCCGGAGAATACTGCTATTCCCTTTTTGCCGTGGTGCTTATCGCTCTGCTCTGCTCCTGGATAGTGGCGGTGCTGTTCTCGCCGCTCACCGGCAGCTGGCTGTTGCCAGCTACGCTGAAGGGGCACTCCGGCGAACGGGGTAAGATCATGATGCTGTACCGGCGTCTGCTGGCAGCGGTGCTGCGTCAGCGCCTGCTCACTCTCAGCATCGCACTGGCGGCGCTGCTGATGGCCGCGGTCGGCGCGACATTTATGCAGGGCGAGTTTTTCCCCGCATCCGATCGCCCGGAGCTGCTGGTAAGCCTGACGTTACCCGCCAATGCTGCGCAGAGTGAAACGCTGCGGCGTGCTCAGCGCCTGGAAAGCGCCCTGCGCGGTAATCACAATATCGACCACTTCTCGACGTATGTCGGCTCTGGTGCGGTACGTTTTTATCTGCCGATGGATGTGTTACTCGATGACGAAAATACCACCCAACTGGTGGTGGTAGCCAAAGATCTGGCGGCACGTGACCGGTTACAGCAACAGCTAAATCAGCTGCTCGCGCGCGAATTCAGTGATATCACCACGCGCGTGTCGCCGCTAGAACTGGGGCCCCCTGTAGGCTGGCCGATCAAATATCGCATCAGTGGTCAGGATTACGCCACGGTACGTGCGCTGGCGGAAAAGCTGTCCGCTGTTATCGGCCACTCCCCGGCCACACGTGAAGTAAATCAGACGGCGGGAGAACCTGAACGGGTGATCACACTGCGCGTCAACCAGACTGCTGCACGCGCGGCCGGTATCTCATCGGAAAGCCTGGCGCAGACACTCAATACCGTCTGGTCGGGCAGCACCATCACCACGGTCAGAGACCACAACCGGCTGATTGATGTGGTGCTGAAAGCAACAGAAGCGGAAAGAATGGATATTGCCACGCTGTCGACACTGATCCTGACCTCTGCCAGCGGCGCGAAGATCCCACTGGGACAGGTGGCTACGCCGGAATGGGCCTTAGACGATCCTGTGGTCTGGCGTCGCCAGCGTCTGCCTTTCATTACCGTACAAACCGATCTTGCGCCGGGAATGCGTGCTGAAACGGTATCCGCCCTGCTGCGTCCGCAGATTGATCAGCTGCGCGCGCAGCTGCCAGCGGGTTACAGCATTCATGAAGATGGCGCCGTCGCCGAATCCGACAAGGGGAACAGCTCTGTCTATGCTGTGCTGCCGGTTACCCTGTTTGTCATGCTGGTGCTGCTGATGATCCAGCTTCAGCGTTTTTCCCGGATACTGCTGGCCCTGCTGATGGCGCCGTTTGGTCTGCCAGGCATCGTGCTGGCGATGCTGCCGACAGGCACGCCGATGGGCTTCGTCGCGCTGTTGGGCATCATCGCGCTGGCCGGGATGATTATGCGCAACGCGGTGATATTAATCAGTGAAGTCGACAGCAACATCCTTAGCGGTATGAGCGCGGATCAGGCGATCGTGACGGCCGCAGAGCACCGTGCCCGCCCGATCCTGCTAACCGCCTGCGCGGCAATATTAGGCATGATCCCGATATCGCATCAGGTCTTTTGGGGACCGATGGCCTATGCCATTATTGGTGGTCTGCTGGTCGCGACGGCGGTGACGCTGACGGTTCTGCCTGCGGCAATTAGTATCGTGATGCAGCTTGAGACACGCCATTCAGCGCGTGCCACTGCCTGAAACTGAGGCGGTCACGCCAGCCAGTGACATCACAGCGCATCAGGCATGGACGCCGGGCTGTATCCGGCGCAGCGGGAAAATGTATTGCTGGATGATGTGCCGCTGAAGCGGATGTCGCAACGCAACCTTGCCCGGCGGCTGGCGTTTGTGCCGCAGCATGCCGAGGCCGATCCCGACCTGCGGGTTGAACAGATTATTCGCCTGGGGCGCAGGTTAAACCGCTGCTGCATCGCTGCTGGCGTCAGCTGTCGGGAGGCGAAAAGCAGCGCTGTCAGATTACCCGGGCGCTGGCGCAAAAACCGGACATCCTGTTACTCGATGAACCCACCAACCATCTTGATATCCAGCATCAGCTGGAATTGATGCGCCTGATCGGTCAGCTGCCGGTAACCGTGGTGATTGCGCTGCATGATTTAACTCTTGCCGCGAATTACTGTCAGCAGCGGGTACTGATGAAGGAGGGGAAAATTATCAGTAACGGCAAGCCGTCAGAGGTACTGACGCCCGCGCGCATTCACAGCACCTGGCATGTGAATGCGACGATAGACAACACCACAGGCGGCAACGTCAATATCCGGTTTGCTTATTCCTGACGGGGTGATAATTCTCAGCCTGCCAGCGCCCGGCTTTACCCAGCAATCTCGGGTGATGAATGGTGCATCCGATCGGCTGGCTGCACGCCCCGGCGAAGGCGGACGCCACGCGCGCACCTCGGTTGGTGTCGCCGAATTTCCCGTCGAACTGCAAATGGTGGTGGCAGTACAAGCCTGATTTTTCACTACAGTGCCAGGCTCGCAGCTTTGCCGATTGTCCGGCATGCTGCCGGACAATTTGATATTCGTTTTGGGCTGACTAACTCACCGCCCGTTTCATAAACTGCAAAATATAGTGATTAGGACAGGCGATCAGATCCATCTCCACTACCTTAAATCCCGCCGCCTCAATCTCTGTCATCACCTGCTGCGGCGACACCTGCGCCTGCTCATGTTTTAAATCGACAAACATCCCACGCGTATCGCTGCCGAATTGCTGATACAGCTGCGCTAAAAACATCTGCCGGTCGCGGATAAAGCGATACACATTCGCCAGAAACACCACATCCAGCCCTTGTGGTAACTGCGGGTTGCTATGCTCACTGGCCTGAATGGTGATATTGCTGAACGACGCTTCAGCGAAGCGGTGTGTCATATACGCCAGCATATTGGGCTCGGTATCAAGGGCATATACTCTCCCCTGCGGCAGGCGTTGGGAAAACAGCTGCGCGAAATAGCCCGTTCCTGCGCCGACATCCGCAATCACCGTATCCGGCTGCAGCGCCAGCTTAGCGAGAATCGCGGAGGTGCGCTGCCACTCTTCGCGGTTGTCTGCGTCAAAAATCTGGCTCAGCCGTTCCGCCTCAGAAAAACTCATCGGTTCCGGTTTTATCATTTCTCTGTTTCCTTATTGGTCGCGACGGCTGCACGTCTCTCACGCGTGAGGGATGTGCAGGCCGGATTAACGAACGGCTCAGCAGACGGCCAGCATGCCTGGCTCAGTAAAGCTCCAGGTGCAGCCGCCCTTCCTGTGTCAGCGTCGGCCACAGATTGTCTGCCGCTAAGCCAGCGCGAGCACAGACTGCCGTCAGCGCCTGTTCCACTGCGCTTTCCAGATGCTGACGGTTACCACAGATATACACATGCGCGCCACGGCGTAACATCTCACCGAGATACTCCGCGTTTTCGGCGATAGCGTGCTGCACGTAGTATTTGCTGGCGCTGTCACGCGAAAACGCCGTGATCAGCTTGCCCAGCGCGCCGTTGTCGCACAGCGACGCCAGCTCATCGCGGTAGAGGAAATCGCCATCACGGCGTTTTTCGCCGAAGATCAGGCAGATTTCACGTGCTGTTCCCGTCACCGCCTGCTCGCGTAACAGTGCGATCAGCGGCGCAATGCCGGTTCCAGTACCGATCATCAGCACCGGATAGTCCGTTTCAGCGGGCAGCCAGAAACCAGGATTAGCACGGCTAAAAACACGCATCGGGTTATGGTCGCCCAGCAGCCAGCCGGTCGCCACACCGCTTCGCTGGCGTCCGCCGCGCTCGTAGCACACTTCACGCACACAGAGATCCACTACCTGATCGTTCGTGCATGAAGCAATCGAGTAAGCGCGAGGCAGACAGGGCGAGAGAATCTCCGCCAGCGCCTCCAGCGGCACGCAGGACGGTGTGCAGAAGTCTTCCAGCACATCCAGCAAATCGGCACCGTACAGGTAGGCTTCCAGCACCTTGCGCTGGCTGATTTTCAGCATCCCTTTCAGTTCGTCATTGCCGGATAAACGCGCCAGCTCACGCAGCACCGTTTTACTCAGCTGGCGCAGCTCTTTGTCGCGCAGCGCGTCCACAGCATCGGCGCGACCCAACCATGTCGCCAGTTGCGCCAGCAGCGTCGCGTTATTTTCCGGCTGCAGATACAGCGTATCACCCGCGCGGTAGAGCATGCCGCTGCCGGCAATATTCAGCCGCACATGCCAGGCATACGGCGCGCTGGCGTTCAGCCGGCGGCGCTCCAGCACCGGGGCGGCAAACGCATTATCTTCACCATAAGCGGTAACCTGCAGCAGCAGATCGCGTCCGGCCTGTTCGTTGCCCTGCAGCACCAGTTCCAGCACCGGCAGCCAGCGGGCAAAGAAATTTTCGTAACTGGCGTCAGCGTCAACCCGGTTGATCATGGCACGTGCGCCACGGCCAGCCAGCGCCGCGTCCAGCTGTTTGCTGAAGCCACAGAAACGCGGATACGCGGTATCGCCGAGGCCAAAAATGGCATAGCGCAGACTGTCTGCAGCAGAAAAGAGATCGAGCTGAGCAAGAAAATGCTCTGCATTGGCAGGCGGCTCGCCATCGCCAAATGAACTGGTGAGGATCAGCAGCAGATCGCGTCCGCCCGGCTGTGCCTGCAACAGATCATTCAGTTCCATCACCTGCGGGCGGTAAGGTTGCAGAAATCCCTGCTCGCCCAGGCGTGTGGCCAGCGCCCGGGCGTTGCCTGATTCCGAACCGTAACCAATTAAGATACGTTCGATGAGATCGGCCATAGCATTTACTTGTCGTAGACGTTGTCGAACTGCTCTTTGGAAAATTCAACGGATTCGAAATCATCCATCAAATCATTGATCACACGCCGGATACTGATATAGGAATCGATGTTACCCTGCGCGTCATATAACGGTTGCACGGTGGTATCAACCACATACAGCCCGCCGCCTTTACCGACGTTAGGAATAATGCCCGTCCAGATTTTGCCGGCCTTGATGGTGTCCCACATCTCTTTGTAAGTGGCTTTTGGCACCGAAGGATGACGCACGATGCTGTGCGGCTGGCCCAGCAGCTCTTCGCGGCTGTAGCCGGTCAGCGTACAGAACAGGTCGTTAACGTAAGTGATAGTGCCCTGCAGGTCGGTGGTGGAGATCACCATCACGTTGTCGAGGGCAGAGATAAGCTGGGCGGAATCGAGAGTCTGACTCATGGCAATTTTCCTTTGATAAGCCTGGCGGCGGCACTGCGTGCAGGCGAGCTAAGTGATTCGTTAGAGAACTTGTTTAAAGTTGCATTTTAAATACAACTTATAATAAATAGTATTTAACATGCAACTTAAATAGTTTTCATGGCATTTAATTGGTTAAAAAAAGAGCAGATCGGGGCATTATCGGTCAGCAAAAAACTGAAAAAAATGCCCCGGTATGAATCACATACCAGGGCATTATTGAGTACTAAACTGCGGCTAAAATCGCGTTATCAGCGGGATAACACATACTCCGCCTCACTCCCCTTCACCGCCACGCCATCAACATACAACTGACGCCGCTCACCCTGCGGCAGCGAGATTTTCAGCTGTCGCCAGGCTGGCTGATAATTCCCTTCGGCAGTGAAGGTGATGCGAATGGCCTGGGCATCGCTCTCCATCTTCCAGTGCAGCCACAGCGCGTTGCCCTGCTGATACCCCCACGACTCGCCATCATCCTCAAACAGCACGCCCGTGGTTTCCCCTCTGCCCTGCAGCGGGAACAGCTGCAGTTCGCGCCGATCGTCAGCCCGGGTATCGACATGGCGCAGACGCTGGCTCAACGGCAGTGCGGCTCCGGCGCGCACCAGCAGCGGCAGCGATTCCAGCGGCGCCGCCAGCGTTACCCACTGACCGCCGCTGTACCACTGATGGCTGGCGAAGTCATACCAGCCATGCTGGTTGTCCGGCAGCCACAGCGTGCGTTCGCGCTGACCCGGCTCTACCACGCTGGCCACCAGCAGATCGCGTCCCAGCAGGAAGTCATCGCATTCGGCGAAGGTCTGCGCATCATGTTCATGGTCGAGGAAGGTTGGCCGCAGCATCGGCTCATCATCGGCATGCGCCTGCCACAGCAGCGTATAGAGATACGGCAGCAGACGGTAGCGCAGTTCAATCGCGGCGCGGATCGCTGGCGTGGCCGCCGGGTACATCCACGGCTCGTTAACGGTGTGGTCGTCATTCCAGGAGTGGATGGTGAAACGCGGATGCATCACGCCATTCTGCACCCAGCGTACAAACAGCTCGGCATCGGGTTTATCGCCGGAGAACCCGCCAACATCGTGACCGACGTTATACAGCCCCGACAGGCTCATCCCCAGTCCCATGCGAATGTTGTAGCGCAGCGCGGTCCAGTTAGTGCGGTTATCTCCGGTCCAGGTCTGCACATAGCGCTGCATGCCGGCGCAGCCGGAGCGGGAAATCAGGTACGGGCGCTTTTCCGGGGCAAAGCGCTGCTGCGCTTCCATTGAGGCGCGCATCATCAGCAGCGGCATTACCGGGCGAATATGTTTAATCGCAATCGGCTGACCGAAGCCGTGGCAGCGTGCTTCGCCATCCCAGATTTCATATTCGTTGTTGTCGTTCCAGGTCGAATCAATGCCCTTCTCCAGCAACTGGCGGGTGACATTCTCCTGCCACCACGCCACTGCCTGCGGATGGGTGAAATCGAGGTGCGATCCTTCGTCATCCCAGAAAACAGAGCGTTCAGGCGCATCGCTTTCCGAATCCTGAATAAACAGCCCCTGCGCCGCCACCTCTTCATAGCGCGGATGATCCTGCAGCAGACAAGGTTTGATATTGGCGGCCAGACGCAGACCAGCGTCGTGGAACGCCTGGCTCATCTGCTCCGGCTGCGGCACTTTGTCGTAGTTCCAGTTAAACACGTAACGCTTGTTGTTTATCGAGGTATAACCGGACGACAGCTGGAACGAGTCGCACGGAATGTCGTGCTCTTCACACAGGCGGATAAAATTCATCAGCTGATTCTGCGCATCCGGCGCATCGGTGTAGTGCATGGTGGAGCCGCTGTAGCCCAGGCTCCATTTCGGGCCAAACAGCGTTTTCCCGGTCAGGCGCACAAAAGTTTTGGTGACATCCAGCACCTTCTCACCGGTAAAGATGTAGTAGTCGATATCACCGCTTTCCGCCTGCCAGCGGCGGTACGGCTGATGGTAGTTGTCCAGCTCGTTGCCGAGATCGAACCAGCTGCTGCTCAGGTTATCGTAATAGAGGCCAAAACTGATGTCGTCGCGGCGGGTAATGGTGAACGGGACATGTTTATACAGCGGGTCAGTGGACGAGGCGTTGTAGCCCATCGCATCGAGGTTACGCATCTCATAGCGTTTGCCGTTACGCTGCAGATCGCCCGCTTTCTCACCGAGGCCATAGAAACGATCTTCCGCCAGGCGGCGCTGATAGTGCGCCACACCATCACCGTGCGCATTCAGCAGATAGGCGCTGGTAGGACGGTCGCTGGTCAGCAGCTGCCACTCACCCGCGCTATTACGGTATTGCCACTCCAGCCACAGCGGCTGATGCACGATAACACGCAGTTGCTCAGTGGCGACCACCAGCGTGTCGCCCTGCTCCTGCACGGTAAAACCGGGTAAAGAGAAACCCGCCAGACTGTCGCGCTGCCGCCCTTCCCACGGCACGTCGCTGTCCGGCGCAATACTCCAGGTTCTGTCGAGGGTGAACTCTCCGTTTCGCTTAATCGCGACGCGGAACAGCGACTGTTCAAGGACGTACAGGCACAGGGTGTGTTTACCCTCAACCGTCAGTGCCACATGGTGATTGTCCGAGCCCGCTAAGGACCAGTGTTTTAAGGTTTTCATCGTTACCTTCTTTTTCAGGCGCGTTTTGCGCGACGTTCAGCAATAAAAGCGATCAGGAATACCGCGCCAATCAGGTCAAAGAAGCCCATGGCGACAAACAGCGGATTGAAACCAATTTTGTCGGCGGTGACGCCGATAACCAGCGAGAACAGGAAACTGGAGATCCACGCGAACGAGCCGCGCATGCCGTTTACTGTCGCCATCTGGCCTTTATCAAACTTCTCCACCACCAGCGCACTGAGCATGCAGGAGATGATCTGGTGACCAAAACCGCCAATCGAGATTAACGCAATGGCGACATACGGGTTTTTGGTGATGGCGACCAGCGCCAGCGACAGCATCAGAAACGCGCCGGTTACCGAACTGGCGACCACGGAGTTCACCTGGCTGCAGCCAAACAGACGGGTATAGAGACGCGTCAGGTAACCACTCGCCACGCTGCCGAGGTCAGCGGCGAGGAATGGCAGCCAGGCGAACATGGCGATCTGTTTTAAATCCATACCCATGTCTTTCGCCAGGTAGAGCGGCACCCAGAAGCTCAGCACCCCCCACGCCGGTTCCGCCATAAACGCCGGAATGGCGATACCGTAAAAGCGTTTGTTTTTCGACACGCTTTTCAGCGCTTTAAAGAAACTCATTTTCACCGCAGGCGGTTCATTGTCCTGCTTAATAAATTCCAGTTCATCCGTGCTCAGGTTCGGATGTTTTTCCGGGTTGTGATACAGCAGCCACCACAGCACTACCCACGCCAGCGCCAGGCCGCCGGTAAACAGAAACGCACCCTGCCAGCCAAAGGAGGCATGGGCAAAATAGATAATCGGCGGCGCCAGCATCGCACCAATCGAGAAGCCGACGCCAGCCCAGCCAGCCGCCACCGGACGCTCTTTTTTCGGGAACCATTCGCCAAGCACTTTGGCATTCGCGGGTGTTGCCGCCGCTTCGGCGCTGCCCATCACAAAGCGCAGGATCGCCAGATGCACCCAGCTGGCCGCGCCAGCGTGGAACAGGCAGGCCAGCGCCCAGATGGTGGCGCAAACCAGGAAGCCGACTTTGAGGCCGATCACGTCGATCAGCCAGCCGCAGATTGGCTGGAAGAAGGTATACGCCAGCTGAAACGCGCCGACGATCCATGAATATTGTTCAGTGGTAATGCCGAGGCTGGTCTTCAGCTCGGGGGCGAGAATGCCTAACGAGTTACGGGTGATGTAGTTCACCGTCACACCGGCTAAAAACAGCACCAGCACCCACCAGCGTAAATTACGCCAGCTGCGTTTAGTGTTAACAGCACTTATCCCTGGGTTCAAACTGCGGTTCATCTGATTCTCCACTTATTATTAACTTCATTAGCCAGGTAACGCCTGTCCCATCGCGGTCGTTCGCTCACTGGCAGAATGCAGGGGGTCAACCAGTGTCGTACGCAGGCGTTGCCGTGTCGTGTTACCTGAATCAAGGTTTTGCGCGCATTAGCAGGTCGTGAGAGAAGCCCGCTGGCATCCTGACAGCGTCAATAATCGGTGTTAAGTCTTCTCTGACTACCCGGCAGGAGTGAAACATAGATGTTTATTTTGGTCGCCAGGAGGATGTTGCATTTGTGATCTGGTTAACCAAATTAGTCAACCAGGTTGACATCCCATTAGCAATAGCTGAAGTTTAGCCATAGAAGAACGCAAGCTGAGCTGACCGAACTGTTACACAGCAACACTGGTCAACCAATTTACATCATCGTCACCGGACAGGCATGGCCGTATGCGGTGCGATATTTCTGATGAGGTAACAACATGAAGCAGACCTGGCGCTGGTATGGCCCCAACGATCCCGTCTCCCTCGCGGATGCCCGCCAGGCAGGCGCGACAGGTATCGTCACTGCCCTGCACCATATCCCCAACGGCGAGGTGTGGACGGTAGAGGAAATCCTGAAACGCAAAGCGACGGTAGAAGCGGCGGGTCTGGTGTGGTCGGTGGTGGAGAGCGTGCCGATTCATGAAGAGATCAAAACCGGCAGCGGTCAGTGTGAGAAGTGGATTAGCAACTATCAGCAGTCGCTGCGCAATCTGGCGCAGTGCGGCATCACTACCGTGTGCTACAACTTTATGCCGATCCTCGACTGGACGCGTACCGACCTGGCATACGAACTGCCGGATGGCGCCAAAGCGTTGCGTTTTGACCAGATTGAATTCGCGGTGTTTGAGCTGCATATCCTGCAGCGTCCAGGGGCGGAAAACGACTACAGCGCGCAAGAGATTGCGCAGGCCAGCGAGCGTTTCGCCAGCATGAGCGAAGAGAGCAAAACGCGCCTGACGCGCAATATCATCGCCGGTCTGCCCGGCGCGGAAGAGGGCTATACGCTGGATCAATTCCGCGCCCAGCTGGCGCGCTACGATGGCATCGGCAAAGCCGAATTGCGCGAGAACTTTGCCCGCTTCCTGCGCGGCATTATTCCGGTGGCGGAAGAGGCTGGCGTACGCATGGCGGTGCACCCGGACGATCCACCGCGTCCGATTCTCGGCCTGCCGCGCATTGTCTCCACCGCGGAAGATATGCAGTGGATGGTGGAAACCGTCAGCAGCCCGGCCAACGGCTTCACTATGTGTACCGGCTCTTACGGCGTGCGCGCCGACAACGATCTGGTGGGCATGATCAAACAGTTTGGTCCGCGTATTTATTTCGCCCATCTGCGCTCCACCCTGCGCGAAGAGAACCCTAACAGCTTCCACGAAGCCGCACACCTGGGCGGCGATGTCGATATGTACGAAGTGATCAAAGCCATTGCGGCCGAAGAGCATCGCCGTAAAAGCGCCGGGCAGGAGGATGTGATCCCGATGCGTCCGGATCATGGACACCAGATGCTGGATGACCTGAATAAGAAAACCAATCCGGGCTATTCGGCGATTGGTCGGCTGAAAGGGCTGGCGGAGATCCGTGGCGTCGAGCTGGCGGTGCATCGGGCATTTTTCCCGTGATAGGCACAACGCGAGCGGCTGGTGCCTGCCAGTTGGGCCAGAAGCCGTTACTGAAAGCAAGGCACTGACTGCACTTCCCCTATGCAATGGGGAAAGTCTGGAATGGGGAACGGCCAGCCCGGTGCCGGTTGCTCCCCCTCCCTGACCCTCCCCCATTTTATGGGGGAGGGGATCAGTGCAGTGATGTGATTAGACACGCGCCACTTTGAACGTCCCCTCCCCCATTTTAGGGGGGAGGGGATCAGTGCAGTGATGTGATTAGACACGTGCTCCCTTTGAGCGCCCCCTCCCCCATTTTAGGGGGGAGGGGGTCAGTGCAGTGATGTGATTAGACACGTGCTCCCTTTGAGCGCCCCCTCCCCCATTTTAGGGGGGAGGGGGTCAGTGCAGTGATGTGATTAGACACGCGCCACTTTGAACGTCCCGGGACCAAATATCTCACTTTCCTGTCTGTAACCGGAGTCTGACATGAAACATACCCTCGCCACCGCACCGCTAGCGGTGGCTCGTCCGCAGTGGGACAGCTCACGGCTGCAGCCGCGTATTGTCCATCTTGGCTGCGGCGCTTTTCATCGCGCTCACCAGGCGTTATACACCCACCATCTGCTGGAGATCAGCGACAGCGACTGGGGCATCTGCGAAGTGAATCTGCGCTCGGCCAGCAGCAGGCAGTTGATGGAAGATCTGCGCCAGCAGCAGTTGCTGTATACCGTGGCGGAAAAAGGCGCGGAACACACCGAATTAAAAATCATTGGCGCAATCACCGCGGCGCTGCATCCGGCGCTGGATGGCTGCGACGGTATTCTGCAGGCGCTGAAGCGCGAACAGACGGCGATAGTCTCCCTGACCATCACCGAAAAAGGCTATTGCAGCGATGCCGCCAGCGGCGAGCTGGATCTGACTAACCCGCTGATTCAGCACGATCTCGCCCATCCCGGCGCACCGCAGTCCGCCATGGGTTATATCGTTGAGGCACTGCGTCTGCGCCGTGACCAACATCTGCCGCCGTTTACCGTGCTCTCGTGCGATAACCTGCGCGACAACGGCCATGTGACGCGCGCCGCCGTGCTCGGTCTCGCCCGCGAACGCGATGCCGCGCTGGCGGAGTGGATCGCCCGTGAGGTGAGTTTTCCCTGCACCATGGTGGACCGCATTGTGCCCGCTGCCACAGAAGAGACGCTGCAGGAGATGGCCAGCCAGCTCGGTGTCTACGATCCCTGCGCCCTCGCCTGCGAGCCGTTCCGTCAGTGGGTGATCGAAGATAATTTTGTTAATGGCCGCCCGGACTGGGATGCAGTCGGCGCACAGTTTGTCGATGATGTCGCACCATTTGAACTGATGAAGCTGCGCATGCTGAACGGCAGCCATTCGTTTCTGGCCTACCTCGGCTATCTCGGCGGTTATCAGACCATCGCTGAAACCATGGATGACCCGGCATTCCGCCGCGCGGCACTGATGCTGATGTTGCAGGAGCAGTCGCCGACCCTGACGATGCCAGCAGGCACCGATCTCGAAGCTTATGCGCATCAGTTACTCGAACGTTTCAGCAACCCGGCGCTGCGCCACCGAACCTGGCAGATCGCCATGGACGGCAGCCAGAAACTGCCGCAGCGTATGCTGGATTCGATCCGTTATCACGTGGCGCACGGCAGCGACTGGCGTCATCTGGCGCTCGGCGTGGCGGGCTGGATGCGTTATGTCCTCGGCGTTGATGAACAGAACAACGCGATTGACGTGGTTGACCCGTTAATCGCCCAGCTGCAGACGATAAATCAGCGTTACCCGGCAGGCAATGAGCGCGTCAGCGCCCTGCTCGCCATCAGCACCATTTTTGGCGCTGACCTGCCATTAAACACCGCCTTTGTCAGCGGCGTGCAGCAGGCTTATCAACAACTGTGCCAGGCGGGTGCGCGCGTGGCCGTCGAATCACTGGGAGCATCATTATGACGCCATTTATGGATGACGATTTTCTGCTACAGAGCGCCACCGCGCGTCGTCTTTACCATGACTACGCGGCAGAGATGCCGATTTATGACTACCACTGCCATCTCAATCCGCAGGAGATCGCCGAAGATCGCCGTTTCGCTAACCTCGGCCAAATCTGGCTGGAAGGCGATCACTATAAGTGGCGCGCCCTGCGCGCGGCGGGTGTCGATGAGTCGCTGATCACCGGTAAGAACACCAGCGACTGGGAAAAGTATCTCGCCTGGGCGAATACCGTGCCAAAAACGCTGGGTAATCCGCTGTATCACTGGACGCACCTTGAACTGCGTCGTCCGTTTGGTATTAGCGGGACACTGTTTGGCCCGGACAGCGCTAAAGCGATCTGGGATCGCTGCGCAGAGCAGCTGGCGTCGCCGGAGTTTTCCGCGCGCGGCATTATGCGCCAGATGAAGGTGCGCATGGTCGGCACCACTGACGATCCGGTTGATTCGCTGCAGTATCACCGGCAGATCGCCGATGACCGTACGATTGATATCGATGTTGCGCCCAGCTGGCGTCCTGACAAGCTGTTTAAGATCGAGCTGGAAGGTTTTGTCGCTTATCTCGGCAAGCTGGAAGCGGCGGCGGATGTGGCGATAGACAGTTTCGCCGCGCTGCGCCGCGCGCTGCTGCAGCGTCTCGATCACTTCTCCGCCCACGGCTGTCGCGCGGCGGATCACGGTATTGAAACGCTGCGTTATGCGCCGGTGCCGGACGATAAAGTGCTCGATGGCATTCTGGCGAAACGCCGTCGCGGTGATGTGCTGGAGGAGCAGGAGATTGCCCAGTTCAGTACTGCGGTGCTGGTGTGGCTGGGGGCGGAGTATGCCCGGCGCGGCTGGGTGATGCAGCTGCATATCGGCGCAATTCGCAATAACAGTACGCGGATGTTCCGTCTGCTGGGTCCGGACAGCGGGTTTGATTCGATCGGCGATAATAATATTGCCTGGCCGCTGGCGCGTCTGCTCGACAGTATGGACGTTAACGATCAGTTGCCGAAGACGATTCTGTATTGTCTGAATCCGCGCGACAATGAGGTGCTGGCGACCATGGCGGGGAATTTCCAGGGTTCTGGCGTGGCGGGCAAGATTCAGTTTGGTTCCGGCTGGTGGTTTAACGATCAGCGTGACGGGATGTTGCGTCAGCTTGAACAGCTGTCGCAAATCGGTCTGCTAAGTCAGTTTGTCGGTATGCTGACGGATTCGCGCAGTTTTCTGTCGTATACCCGTCACGAGTATTTCCGCCGTATTCTGTGCAATTTGTTCGGCCAGTGGGTGCAGGATGGCGTGGTGCCGAATGATGAGCAGTGGCTGGGCAGCATGCTGCAGGACATTTGTTATCACAATGCTGAGCATTATTTTGCCCTGCCCGCTGCGGGCTAATCCCCTCCGCCATGTAATGAGGGAGGGTCAGGCAGGGAAAGCCGGTATCTCTCTGCCGGGCCGGGGCTGATATCCCTCGTGCCCGATATGTTATAGTCTGGCGAAAATCGCCAATATTGTTCACCCATTAACCAGCAGATAAACAACACGATGAAAACACAGACCTCACCGCAGCGTCCCTACCAGGAAGTGGGGGAAATGCTCCGTAATATGATTACGCAAAAGCAGTATGCGGTTGGCGAACGGCTGCCGCCGGAGCGTGAGATCGCCGCGTTGCTGGATGTGACGCGTACGCTGGTGCGCGAAGCGCTGATTATGCTGGAGCTGGAAGGTCTGATTGAGGTGCGTCGTGGCGCCGGGATTTTTGTGGTTAGCGACAGTCCGCTGCAGTCAGGCGCGCCGCGCAGCAGTTGTAATGACGCCGGTCCGTTTGAGATGTTGCAGGCGCGTCAGTTGCTGGAGAGTAATATTGCTGAGTTTGCCGCATTGCAGGCGACGCGTGAGGATATTGTGAAGATGCGTCAGGCACTGGCGCTGGAGGAGCGCGAGCTGGCATCCGGTGCGGTGAATGAGACGGAGAATGGCGATCGTAATTTTCATCTGGCGATAGCTGAGGCGACGCATAACAGTATGCTGGTGGAGTTGTTTAAGCAGTCGTGGCAGTGGCGCGAGGATAATGTGATGTGGAGTCAGTTGCATCGTCATCTGGTGAATACGCATTATCGTCAGCAGTGGCTGGAGGATCATAAGAAGATTCTTGCGACGCTGATTAAGAAGGATGCACGCGCGGCGAAGTACGCGATGTGGCAGCATCTGGAGAATGTGAAGCAGCGGCTGCTGGAGTTTTCCAATGTCGATGATATCGATTTTGATGGCTATCTGTTTGATTCATGGCCGCTGGATGTGGCCGATCAGCCGCCGCGTTAAGCCGTTGCGGGATTATGAGAGGCCTGCAAGTGTCTTGCCCGTGCGGGCTTCGTAGCCGGATGTCAGGTGTGGCCTGTGAAGGTTGTGCCTGTGTTAGCAGTCTGGTCGGATGTTGGACGTGGCCTGTGAGCCTTGTGTCTGCCCAGGGAGCGCGGACAGATCGGAAAGTCGCTTTTCGCCATCCATGGCCGATCGGCCCGCGCCGTCCCTGGCGCAGGACGCTTTCCTCTTCTTCCCGTGCTCCCTGGGCTTCAGATTTTGGGAGTCGTCTGTTGGCTGTGATCGCCTGCCGCTATTGCGCCCTTTTCTGTTCAAATGACGCACTCTGCTTTGGCGTCAGCTAACATCTTCTGTCTTTTATCCTTTAGCGCACGTCCTGTACGCTGGCATTATTAATTTCCCTGGACTGCCGCCCCGATTATGTTTACCCCGCCTTTTTCCGCTCAAAAGACGCGCTGTGCAGTGGCGCCAGTTGCAGGTTGCTGCGGAAGTCGTCGCCGACATAATCGTCGTCCAGCAGCTGGCGTTTACGCAGTTCCGGCAGTAAGCCGTTGAGTAACAGATCCTGCTGCTCCGGCTGCCCCAGTCCGTGCAGCGAGATAACATCCAGTACCCCGGCGCGGTAGCGCGCTTCAATAGCATCCGCCAGTTGTTCCGGCACGCCCGCAACAAACCAGTGGCCGGTCTCTTCCGCTTTGATGATCAGTTCACGCAGCGTCAGTCCCTGCAGGGCGTAGGTGCGGAAGATTTCCGCCCGCCCCTGACGGCGGTTAACCTGCGCCACCTGCGGGATCAGGCTTTCCGGCAACGGTTTATCGAGCGGCAGGTCGTGCAGATTCAGTTCACCACCCAGCATATCCGCCACCCGCAGCCGTCCCTGCTGGTAATCGATACGCTCATATTTTTCCCGCAGACGGCGCGCCACGTCGGCGTCGCTGTCGCCAATAATGGCGTGGAAGGAGTTCATGATCAGCGGCGGATTGTCGACGCGGCCAAAGGTGCGTGCACGGCGCTGTACTTCGGCAACGAACGCTTTCGCCGCCTCCAGCGTCGGCTGCGAGGTGTAGATCACTTCGGCGTAGCGCGCGCCCAGCGTCACCCCGGCATCGGACTGTCCGGCCTGGAACTGTACCGGACGGTGCTGCGGCGGTGGCGGCACATTGAGTGGTCCGGCGACCTGGAAGTGGTCGCCGCGATAGTGGATGGCGTGCAGTCGTTTTGGATCGATACGAATCGCGCCGCTGGCGTTGCGCTGCACCGCTTCGCGTTCGTTGGCATCGAACAGCGCGTTGATCACTTCAATAAATTCGGTGGCGCGCGCATAGCGCTCCTGCGGCGACGGCAGCGGGCCGTCGCCGAAGTTCTCTTCGCCAACGGAGGAGGTTACCGCGTTCCAGCCGGCACGTCCGCCGCTGAGGTGGTCCAGCGTGCCAATCTGCCGTGCCAGATGATAAGGGTGCAGCCAGCTGGTGCTGACGGTAGCGATCAGGCCAATCTGTGAGGTGGCCTGGCTGAGTGCGGTCAGGGCGATAATCGGGTCCTGGCTGCCGGTGGTGCCCGCCAGTCCGGCCGGGTCGGCCTGCAGTAAGTCGGCGGTAAACAGCGCGGTGATTTTCTCCCGCTCAGCAATTTTCGCCAGCGCAATGGCGCGGGTAATTCCTTCGCCGGGACGGGTATCGTTGGCGGCGGAAATCACATTAGCCGCGCCCACCAGCGTTTTCAGACGTCTGCGTTTCAGAGTTGTCAAAGCATGCACCTTAATGTCAGCCACGATGTGCCTATCAACATAAGGTGCAGCCAGATTTATACCAGTAACAAAATCCGCTGAGCTTTACCACGCTGCTCATAAAGGCGCAGCGACGCATATCATCCGCGCAGAATTATTCAGCCACCTCAGCGGTTGCTTGATCAAGATCAACCGCCGCCTGATACAAAATGGCGTCTAATAGTGACACAGAGATAATTTTTACAGGGTGAAGCGTTAATTAGGCATCATAAAACGCTGGCGATTCACCTTCACAGAAAATTAACAACAAGCTGGCGCAGAACGTTCAATTTACCAGCAACAGAATAGTGCAGGAAAAGTGGTGCAGTGATCATCAGCCGATATAACACAAATTAAATGATGATTATCTGCGCAGCGCGCAAATAACGCAGTCCGCCACTTCTCCGCTAAAAGAATTTAATTATCCACCAGGAGTACTTATGAAACGCGGACTATCCCTGATGCTATCCGTTGCGATAGCACTGATACTGTTCCTGATACCCACCCCCGACGGCCTGGAGCCTTATGCATGGCACTTCTTCGCCATCTTCGTTGGTGCCATCGTTGCCCTGATCCTCGAACCACTGCCAGGCGCGGTGATTGGTATCGCCGCCGTGGTGATTATTTCGCTGCTGTCGCCGTGGGTGCTGTTCAGCCCGGCGGAGATGGCGGCGCCAAAGTTCCAGCTGGCCTCGCAGTCATTTAAGTGGGCGGTGTCCGGTTTCAGTAACTCCACCGTCTGGCTGATTTTCGGTGCTTTTATGTTTGCCGCCGGTTATGAGAAAACCCAGTTCGGCCGCCGTCTGGCGCTGATTCTGGTGAAGTATCTCGGCCGCCGCACACTGACACTCGGTTATGCGATTACCTTCGCCGACCTGCTGTTAGCGCCGTTCACTCCATCTAATACCGCGCGCAGCGGCGGGACTATCTACCCGATTATCTCTAACCTGCCGCCGCTGTACGGTTCCAAACCCAATGACCCCAGCGCGCGTAAAATTGGTTCTTATCTGATGTGGGTGGCGATCACCGCCGCCTGTATCACCAGTTCGATGTTCCTGTCCGCCCTTGCGCCAAACCTGTTAGCGCTGGCGCTGGTGAAGAGTTCGATTAACCTTGATATCTCCTGGACCACCTGGTTTATCGCCTTCCTGCCGCTGGGCGTGCTGTTAATTCTGACTATGCCGCTGCTGGCTTACTGGCTCTATCCGCCAGAAGTGAAAGTGAATGATGAAGTCCCGCGCTGGGCGCAACGTGAGCTGGAGAAACTGGGCAAACTGAGCCGTAATGAAATTCTGCTGCTGTGCTTTGTTTGCCTGGCGCTGGTGCTGTGGATTTTCGCCACGGCGTGGATTGAACCGGCGATGGCGGCACTGTTAGTGGTGACGCTGATGCTGTTCACCGGCGTGCTGGACTGGAGCGATATTACCGGCAATAAACCGGCATGGAATACCTTTGTCTGGTTCGCCACGCTGGTGGCGCTGGCGGCGGGTCTGTCGCAGGTCGGCTTTATCGCCTGGCTGGGTAAAGAAGGTGGCGCGCTGTTAGGCCATCTGGACCCGACGCTTGCCACCATTGCGCTGCTGGTCGCGTTTTATCTGCTGCACTATCTGTTCGCCAGTACCACTGCACATACTACCGCGCTGTTACCGGCGATGCTGGCTATCGGTTCTTCGATTCCGGGCCTGAATATGACGGTGTTTGTGCTGCTGCTGGTGACGTCGCTGGGGGTGATGGGCATTATCACCCCCTACGGTACCGGTCCAAGCCCAATCTATTACGGTAGTGGTTATCTGCCGACCGCTGATTACTGGCGTCTCGGCACTATCTTCGGCATGTTGTTCCTGGTGCTGATGATTGTGATTGGTTATCCGTGGATGGCGATGATGTTTGCCTGATACTACAGGCTTCAGCGGATTGATCCCCTCCCCCATAAAATGGGGGAGGGTCAGAGAGGGGGAGCCACTGGCACCGAGCTGGCAGCTCCCCCATCCCAGCCTTCCCCCGCACTGCGGGGGAAGGAGCAGTCAGCACTCTACATTATTTCCTGACCACTGATAAAAAAACGGGCAAGCACATAACGTGTTTGCCCGTTCTTTTATCAGTTATTTACTCTGCCAGCTGATAATCGTTATCCAGCAGCGTAAAGGTAAACTGTTTCGCAGAGGAAAAAATCACCTTATTCTCACGGGTGACAAAGATAGCTTCGATATGCGGATAATCCGCCAGGTATTCCCGCCCTTTTTCCACCCCCATGCCATACAGCAGCGTGGTATAAATATCGCCATCAATCGACGCGTCAGAAATAATGGTGACGCTGAGCAGTTCATTATCCAGCGGATAACCGGTTTGCGGATTAAGAATATGGTGATATAGCTTATCGTCAGCGACAAAATAACGCTCGTATATACCTGACGTCACCACCGATTTATTCACCACATTAATAATGCCAATTAATTCGCCACTGTCGCCAAAGGGTTTTTGCAGCCCAACCGCCCACTGCTGGTTTGGTCCGCTTTGCGGGCGTCCCAGCGTCTGCACATTGCCGCCGAGGTTAATCAGCGCGTGATAAACCCCGCGCTGGTACAGCAGGTTTTTAATCACATCGGCAATATAGCCTTTGGCAATCGCACCAAGGTCGATCTCCATTCCGGCATGTGGCAGAAAGACGCTGTGGTTGCTGGCGTCCAGCACCAGCTGGCGTGGATCGGTGATGGGCAGTAACGCCTCCAGTGCTTCCTGCGGCGGTACCGTGTGTCCCTGAAAGCCGATTTTCCAGCGTTTCACCAGCGGCCCGATGGTCAGGTTAAAGCAGCTGTCCGCCAGCAGGCTGACCTCCGTTGCGCGTTTGATCAGCTGGAACAGCGCCGGACTGACGCTCACCGGCTGTTTGCCCGCGGCGTGATTGATATCCATCACTTCAGAGTGGCTGCGGTTCACGGTGAGCTGATCTTCCAGCTGAGCGATGCGCGCGTAGACCTCATCCACCAGTGACGGATTATCGACAAACAGCTTGAGGAAGATGGGACTGCCCATCAGCACGCGGGTGAAGGTGTAAGCTTTGGTGGTCGGCATTTGCTTGGGTATCCGCAGTCAGAAATAAAAAAAGCCCGTGTCCGCTGCTCACGGGCACGGGCCTGCCAGATTATATACCCGTCATCCTTCAAGTTGCAGATGCGTTGGCTTTCCTCACTCACCCCGGTCACTTACTGGTGTAAGCTCCCGGGGATTCGCTGCGTCGCCGCGTGACTCGACCCTTTGGGTCTCGCCCCTGCGGGGCCAGCGCAAGCGCTGTTCAAACCGCCATTGGCGTTTTTGTCCTGCAACTCGAACTATTTAGGGTATAGATCAACCGCGCGCTGAAGCGGCGGCGTTTCGTCCGGCCTGGATACCAAAGATGATGATATCCGCGACGGCGTTACCGCCGATGCGGTTGGCGCCGTGGATGCCGCCCACCACCTCACCTGCCGCCCAGGCGCCGTGAATCACCTGTTTATTGCTGTTCAGCACTGCCGACTCACTGTTGATCACCACGCCCCCCATGGTGTGGTGCACCCCCGGTGCGATGCGGATGGCATAAAACGGTCCCTGATTAATTGGGTGACGCAGCGCCGTGCGGCGGCCAAACTCTTCATCAAGCTGTTTTTCCACCGCCAGGTTGTAGTTTTCCAGCGTCGCCAGCAGCGCGTGCAGGTCGATATCCAGTTTTTCTGCCAGCGCTTTCGGTGACTCAGCGCTCACCACCAGACCGCGCGCCAGATACTCTTCCACCGCTTTGTTTTTCGCCCGCACCTGCTCATCAAACAGGATGTAGGCATATTTCTCCGGCAGGGCAATAATCGCCGCCGACACTTTGTCGCGGGTGTCCATTTCGTTATGGAAGCGCCTGCCCTGCTGCGATACCAGAATCGCCCCGCCGCCGCGAATGGATTCAGAAATCAGGTAGGAAGTGGTTTGCTCAACCGTCGGGTGGATCTGGATTTCGCCCATATCCACGGTATCCGCACCCAGTTGCTGCAGCAGCGCAATACCGCCGCCGGTGGCGCCTTTATGGTTAGTGGTGACGAAACCTTTAAGGTCAGGACGGTATTGCACCACCATGTTGCTGTTGGCGCTAAAGCCGCCGGTGGCGACAACCACCGCTTTGGTGATAATCAGCAGCTCTTCGTTGTCATCGTTCAGCACCCGCACGCCCGTCACCCGGTTGCCTTCGCTGACGATTTCCGTGACGGACGTATCCAGCATCACGTCGATGGCGCGCTGTGTCAGGTTTTTCACCAGCCCGCTAATCAGGTAGCCGCCGACCGCCGAGCCATCCGCCGGACGATGCGTACGGTCGATGCTCATACCGCCGGTAGTGGTGATATCGTTCAGCTCGATGCCGCGATCCGCCAGCCATTCAATCGCTTCCGGCGCATTGTCGACAAAGTACTGCAGCAGTACCGGGTTGTTTTTGTACTGGCCGCCTTTCAGGCTTTCCTGATAGAACAACGCCTTGCTGTCGCTGATGCCTTTCATGCGCTGGAAGCGGGTTTCCGCCGCGTTCATGCCCGCCGAGGCTTTGATGGTGTTGCCGCCAATCACCGGCATTTTTTCCACCACCAGCACACTGGCGCCATCATCGCTGGCCTGAATCGCGGCCGCCAGACCTGCTCCGCCGGTGCCGATGACCACCACATCATACTGCTGCGGTTTCGCTTCACCGCCTTCCGCCAGCTGCGCCGCTTTACTTGATTTCGCCAGCGCTTTCGACACCGCTTTTTTCACCGCTTCGCTCTGGGTCGTCGCGCCAGTCACCGCATCCACATGCGGGCTGTTGGCATCGAGAATACGTGAACGAATCACTGCAAAGCTGTCGAGGAATGCCGCGTCCGGCTGGCTGTCCGCCACCAGTTCGATATTTTTGATGCCATCGCTTGCCAGGCTGACATTTACCCGCAGCTGGTGATTTTCGTCCGCCACTTGCTCCTGGAAGACACCCGCCATAAATTTACCGCTGACGCTCATATCGCGGATCATCGCTTCCACCAGCGAGAAGCGCCACAGCGGTTCCGGAATGGTCAGCGCTTCACGTTTGCTGCTGTCGATAAACAGCTCCAGCGACTGCTGCGCCATCATGCGGTCAGCCCAGTCCGGGTAAGCAATGGTGGCTTTCCCGACGGCAATCAGGTCATAGCCGTGATCCAGCGCCACTTCGGCATCACACTGGTTTACCACGCCGCCCACGCCCATCACCGGGATCTGCGCCAGCTGAGCTGAGCGCATGGCGATATATTTCTTAATCAGTGGAGTCGGGTCGGCAGTGTCAACAATGGAAGGACGCAGCGTGTGGCCGATGGAGAAGTGCAGGTAGTGCAGACCGCGTGCCGCCAGTTTTTCCAGCAGATACATGGTGTCGTCAAAGCGGATGCCCGGCTCTTCCATCTCTTCCGGAGAAAAACGGTAGCCGATAATAAAGGAGGCATCGGCATACTGTTGCACCATCTGATGCGTGATCTCCAGCACCGCCAGCGGGAATTTTGCCCGGTTGTCACGGCTGCCGCCCCACTCGTCGTTACGCTGGTTGGAGTTTGGTGAGTAGAACTGCTGGATCAGATAGGTATTGGCGCCGTGGATTTCCACACCGTCGAAGCCAGCCTCGATGGCGCGGCGTACTGCCTCACCGAATTTGTCGATCATTCCGCTCACTTCCGCCGCGCTCAGGGCGCGTGGCGTGGCAGCGCCGTCGCGTGGCGCCGCCAGCGCGCTCGGGGCTACCGGGGTCTGGCCGCCAATCAGTTTTGGCTCCACCATACGGCCGCCGTGATAGATCTGCAGGATCGCTTTCGAGCCTTTCTCTTTGATCACCCGGGCGATTTTCGCCAGGCCTTCAATTTTGTCGTCATTATCGATGCCAATCGCGCCCGGGAAGGCCAGACCGAGGTTATCAACAAAGCAGCACTCAACAATCACAGTGCCAATGCTGCCCGCTCGCGCCTGGTAGTATTCAATCAGCTCTTTGTTAACAGTACCGTCATAGAAGCCGGTGCAGGTGGTCATCGGCGCCATCAGCAGGCGGTTTTTCAGTTCCACGCCGTTGGGCAACAGAAAAGGGGTGAACAAGCGGTTGGTAATATCGCTCATAGTGGGTGACTCCATAAAATTTGCCTGATGTTTAGAATGCTTAAAATTCTGTACCGTTCTATTCAGAAAAAAGGGGCAGAGCGGAATTCGCTTATTGGTTTTTAATTCTATTTATTTGATGATTGCAGTCTACCACCCACTTTTTGCGCCGTGTAAGAAATAACGGGCGAAACTGTTTTAGATCAATGTTTGTCAGATCACACAGCGACATTATTATCGCGCCAACAGCAGTTAATTAACGATGCTGGAAAAATATTCACAATAATATTACCTTTTTAGTTTTGTAATTTAAAAAAGTAGATTTAAATTTTTTATTCTATAAAAAAGGAATAAATGAAATCGGTAACCGCAGGACAGTTTTCATTCTCTGGCAGCGCGTTTAGCGCGCGACTTTGCCAGCGGTTCAGTGCTAAGATGTTCGGTGAAGACCTTGCTGAGAGCAGGGTTAAAGCAGCAACAGCCGGTGCAGTTTGCACTGTTTCACTTAACCTGAAACAGGCCAGTAACGAACAACAATGCAAAAAACGATGGCAACAGGCTTACCGGCACGCTTCCTGAACACTTTCCAGCTTAACCGTGTCAGCTGGAGTTGTATAAAAATCAAAAGTGGCATCCAGGATGTCATTTAAATATTTCTAATTTAAACATCTTAAGTGAGATAAAAAATGTCAAATAAACCCTTTCATTATCAGGAACCCTTTCCACTTAATAAAGATGAGACTGAGTATTATTTGCTGAGCAGTGATTACGTTTCCGTCACTGAATTTAATGGCAAGCCAATGCTCAATGTTGATCCGCAGGCGCTGACGCTGCTGGCGCAACATGCTTTCCACGATGCGGCATTTATGTTGCGGCCAAAACATCAGCAGCAGGTTGCCGATATCCTGCATGATCCGGAAGCCAGCGAGAACGATAAGTACGTTGCGCTGCAGTTCCTGCGTAACTCGGAAATTGCCGCCAAAGGCATTCTGCCCACCTGCCAGGACACTGGCACCGCGATTATCGTCGGCAAGAAAGGCCAGCAGGTGTGGACCGGCGGTGATGACGAAGCGGCGCTGTCACAGGGCGTGTACAACACCTACACCGAAGATAACCTGCGCTATTCCCAGAACGTGGCGCTGGATATGTATAAAGAGATCAATACCGGCACTAACCTGCCTGCACAGATCGATCTGTATAGCGTCAACGGTGCTGAGTATAAGTTCCTGTTTATGGCCAAGGGCGGCGGTTCAGCCAACAAAACCTATCTTTATCAGGAAACCAAAGCGCTGCTGTCGCCAGGCAAGCTGAAAAACTGGCTGGTCGAGAAGATGCGCAGCCTCGGCACCGCCGCCTGCCCGCCTTACCATATTGCTTTTGTCATTGGCGGCACCTCAGCGGAAGCGACGCTGAAAACGGTGAAGCTGGCGTCTACCGGCTATTACGATGCGCTGCCAACTGAGGGCAATGCCCATGGTCAGGCGTTCCGTGATATTGAACTGGAACAGGAGCTGATGGAAGAAGCGCGTAATCTGGGTCTCGGCGCGCAGTTTGGCGGTAAATATTTCGCGCACGATATCAAAGTGGTGCGTCTGCCGCGTCACGGCGCGTCCTGCCCGGTGGGCATGGGCGTCTCCTGCTCTGCCGACCGCAATATTAAAGGCAAGATTAACCGCGACGGTATCTGGCTGGAAAAACTGGAAAACAATCCAGGCAAGTATATTCCTGAAGAACTGCGCAAGGCGGGTGAAGGTGAAGCGGTCCGCGTTGACCTGAACCGTCCAATGGAAGAGATACTGCAGCAGCTGGCGCAGTATCCGGTCTCAACCCGACTGTCGCTGAACGGCACCATCATCGTGGCGCGGGATATTGCTCATGCGAAGCTGCAGGAGCGCATCAGCAATGGTGAAGGTCTGCCGCAATATATTAAAGATCACCCGGTGTACTACGCGGGTCCGGCCAAAACACCAGAAGGCTATGCGTCCGGCTCACTCGGCCCAACCACCGCAGGCCGTATGGACTCCTACGTTGACCTGTTGCAGTCGCACGGCGGCAGTAAGATTATGCTGGCGAAAGGCAACCGCAGCCAGCAGGTAACCGACGCCTGCCATAAGCACGGCGGTTTCTATCTCGGCAGTATTGGCGGCCCGGCAGCGGTGCTGGCGCAGAATAGTATTCGTCATCTGGAGTGCGTCGAGTATCCGGAACTGGGGATGGAGGCTATCTGGAAAATCGAAGTGGAAGATTTCCCGGCCTTTATTCTGGTGGATGATAAGGGCAACGACTTCTTTGCCCAGATTCAGAGCTCTGCCTGCGGGAAATGTGCGGGGAAATAGTGTCGTTACATAGCAGCACGGACTGCCCCTTCCCCGCAATGCGGGGACAAATTCGTCAGCAACGAATTTGACCGAAGCTTGCTCCGGCCCGACAGGGCGAACCACAGGGATGTGGTTCGTAACGCTGGGATGGGAAGCTGACGGCTCGGTGTCATTTGCCCCCCTCCCTAACCCTCCCCCATTTTATGGAGGAGGGGGAACAAATGAGTGTTGCTGGCAAGATTGAATGACTCATCCTCAAAGCTGTTGTCAAACTTATTAACCAGCCGATTACCACCCTTCTTTGCTTAAACCTCTACCCAGCGCCGCTCAACAGCAGACACCGCTATCGCTTCCAGCACCTTCGACACCTGCAGCCCTTCGGCAAAATCCGGCCACATACGATCCCCGGCGGCGATGCCGTTAATCAGGTCACGAATCTCCACCGTTTTCTGATCGTTAAAGCCGATGCCATGGCCCGCAGAGATACAGAAGTTGGCGTAATCCGGATGCGCCGGCCCGGTCAGAATGGTTTTGAAGCCCTGACGTCCCGCCGGTTCGTCATGCAGATAGAGCTCCAGCTCCGCCATGCGCTCCTGGGTGTAGCGGATCGTCCCTTTGGTGCCGGTCACCACATAGGTCAGGCCCATTTTGCTGCCGCAGGCAATACGCGATGTTTCAATCACGCCATGTGCGCCCTGTGCGAAGCGCAGCAACGCGCTGGCCTGATCTTCGTTCTCAACCGGCAGCAGGCGCGCGTGATCCTGCGGGTCCGGACGCTGTTTGATCACCGTCTGCATATCGCCGCTCACTTCCGTGATATCGCCGACCAGATAGTGCGCCATATTGACGATGTGCGCCGCTAAATCGCCCAGAGCGCCCAGTCCGGCTTTCGCTTTCTGGCAGTGCCAGTCGAGCGGCGTATTGGGGTTCGCGAGATAATCTTCGTTATGCGTACCGTAAAAGTGCACCACCTCGCCTATTTCGCCACGCGCGATAATTTCACGCGCCAGCTGGCTGGTCGGGTTTTTCATATAGTTGAAGCCGACAAGGGTTTTCACGCCAGCCTGCTGCGCCGCGCGCGTCATCTCTTCGGCATCCGCCACCGTCAGCGCCAGCGGTTTTTCAGAGTAGACATGCTTGCCGTGACGAATTGCCTCCAGCGCCATCTCTTTATGCAGGAAGTTGGGCGCGCAGATATCCACCACATCGATATTCGGGTCGCTGACCAGCTCGCGCCAGTTGCCGGTCGAGCGGGTAAAACCAAAGGCATCCGCCTGGCTGCGCGCCAGCTCCGGGGTCACTTCCGCCAGCATTTCACGCACAATTTCGCCTTTCAGCTTAAACACTGTTGCCGCCTGTGCGTAGGCAATAGCGTGACAGCGCCCAATGTAGCCCGTACCAATCAGTCCGATCCTTACCTTTTGCATGCCGTTTTCCCGCGAATGGTGAACAATTAAAGCGGAATGTATATTTCAAAATTGGCGCACACAACGTGAAAGTGAAATATTTGTGATCATTATTCAGAAGATCGTTGCAAACCGGCCTGCGTCTTATGCCGAGTTGTGAAGTGGCTGAGGGGGCGGATTTTGTGGCGGTCAGCATGGCAATGGCAGAGTCAGAACCTGTTGCGCTGGCGCTTTAACGCGGACAGCGACCACTTTAGCGCCAGGTTGCTGCTTTATTCGGCAGTTGACGGATTTCGGTGAAAACAAGCTTTGACAGGGTCGAACACTCTCGTTATTATGCGCCCCGTTCAAGCGATTCCTCTGTAGTTCAGTCGGTAGAACGGCGGACTGTTAATCCGTATGTCACTGGTTCGAGTCCAGTCAGAGGAGCCATATTTAGAGAAGCCCGCTCAGGGAAACCTGAGCGGGCTTTTTATTTCTCTGCACTCTAAAAACAAAAAAGCCGCCGTACATTCGGCGCGGCGGCTTTCAGGCTGCATCATTAACGTTTCAGCGACGCCGCTTCTTCCAGCGTCATGCCTTTGGTTTCCGGCGCCAGCCATATTGAGCACAACAGGCCGACAACCGATACTGCCGCTGCAATATACATTGTGTTGCCAATGCCCAGGCTGGTCAGTGAGAACGGCACCAGCCAGGTGCCGGCGGCAGAACCAATACGCGACAGCGATGAGCCCATACCAACCGCAAAGGCGCGGATCTCTGTCGGGAACAGCTCGTTCGGGTACACCAGTTCCAGTACCTGAGCGCCACCAATAAACACCGCATACGCACCAAACAGCACCAGCACCAGCATCTCCGAGCCATGGGACGCGGCGCCCAGTCCCAGCAACGCGAGGCTCGACCACAGGAAGCTGTGGATGATCAGTTTACGGCGTCCCATGGTATCGATAAGACGCGTGGCCAGAATACAGCCCACCACAAACAGCAGCGTGATAAAGATCGAACCGTATGACGCCCACTCACCGTTAAGATTCAGCGCCTTCAGCACCACTGGCGCAAAGGAGTAAACGGCGAACATCGGCACTACCGCAGCACTCCAGAATACCGCCACAAACAGCATACGCAGGCCATATCCCGAGGTTAACATGCTGCGCACGGAGACTTTCTCTTCCGCTGACTCCGCCGGTAAGTTAGCCAGAGAAAACGTCTGACCGTATACTTTTTTGATCACCTGCTCGGCTTCAGCCAGACGCCCTTTGCTGACCAGCCAGCGCGGAGATTCAGGCGTTCCCAGGCGGATTAAAAACAGCGCCACACCGAGCACGGCCGGGCTGGCCAGCACTAAACGCCAGGCATCATCGCCGCCGTAGGCCAGCAGCGCGTTACCCACGATATAAGCCAGCGCCGCACCCGCAAACCAGAGAATCGTCAGCGCCGCGAGACGCGGGCCACGGTTTTTCTGCGGCAGGAACTCCGTCAGCAGCGATCCGGCAACGGGATATTCAAGGCCGACGCCCATGCCAACGAGGAAACGCAGCACAAACAGCATCACGCCGGATTCCGTCCAGAATATCCCTATCGAACCGACAATAAACAGAATCGGACCAACGAAAAACAGACGCTTTCTGCCCACTTTATCCGTCAGCCAGCCGCCTAAAAAGCCACAAAAGAAGGTGCCGAACATGGCTGACGCGGCGATCAGGCCCTGCCAGAAAGAAGTCAGATGTAAATAGTCAGAAAACTGGACGATAGCCACGCCGATAATACTCAGCACATAGCCATCAAGGATCCAGCCTCCCCCGGCGCGTACGGTCATCAACTGGTGAAAACCATTCAAAGGGACATCTTCTATCGATATATTATTGTTATTCATGACCAGGTATCTCCTGTAGTATTCATTTTTCTGCAGGTACAAGTGTTCCCTTCCAAATCTAATGATTCAGAACGTGATAAATAATTAAATCCCTTTTCTTGTCGTAAGCCGGATGCAAATAGTCCAGTTAATTCAAACAGGTGACGCTCATTTCTTATTATTCACTATTGCCTGACTCCCGTGACAACAGGAGTTTGAATTAACTGTTCACTATTCACCGTCAGGAACTGTTAATAGCAGGTTAAATTCATGTTCAAAACTATACTTCCTGCAGCACCCTGTAAATACGCTGACAATAGCAATTATTGAAGAATGTGATCGTTATCTGAAAACAAAACAGAACATTATCCCGGAAAAAATTACTCATAACATAATGATTTATATGTGAATATAAAATTCATTTTGTATTTTTATACTATTTTTTCGTATTAACATTGTCTTTTTTATGTATACACAAAAAATACAAACATTGCTCATTAGTGAACTTGTTGGCAGATTGTTAACAGGCACAATGACCGGAAGGCGTGAGTGCAACCTGAGAGTACGCAGGTGAGTTAACGAATCAACGGGAGTAAGAAAATTGCATAAGATCACCTCTCTGCCAGCCGACGATGCGCTTCCCGGCTGGTATCACACCAGCAAACCACGCACGCCGCGTCCGGCCCATGTTGGCCAGAAACATACCCGCTGGACCATTGTCGGCGCAGGCCTGACCGGTCTTGCCGCTGCCCGCCAGCTGGCGCTGAATTTTCCGGATGATGAAGTGGTGTTGATTGAAGCCCAGGAAGTCGGCTTTGGCTCTGCAGGCCGCAATGCCGGCTTCGCGATTGATGTACCGCATGATATCGGCGCCAAAGATTATATTGGTGATATCACTACCGCGAAGCGGGTACTGAAACTTAATACGTTAGGCCAGGATTATTTACGCAATATCGTGGCGGAAAATAATATCGAGTGCCAGATGACCGATTCCGGTAAATACCAGGCGGCGGTGAGCAATGCCGGTATTGCGGTTCTGGAAGCGTATCGCAGCGGCCTGGAAAGAATTGGCCGCGAAACCGACATGATTGAAGCGAAAGATCTTCCCGACCATATTGGTATTTCTTACTACAAAAAAGCGCTGTTTATTCCCGGCACCGTGCTGTTACAGCCTTCTGCGCTGGTAAAAGGGCTGGCGGACACCCTGCCATCGAATGTGACGCTGTATGAAAATACGCCGATCACCTCGATTAATTATGGTGATAACGTCACGCTTATCCATGACAAAGGCAGTATCACCACCGATAAGCTGATCCTCGCCAACAACGCTTTCGCTGCCGATTTCGGCTTCCTGAAAGGTCGCCTGCTGCCTACCTTTTTATACGGCAGCCTGACCCGTCCTCTGACTGAGGATGAGCAGGCGCGTCTGGGCGGTAAGCCGGTATGGGGCGTGATCCCTGCGCACCCGTTTGGCAGCACTATTCGCCGCACCGTTGATCACCGCATTCTGGTGCGCAACAGCTTCAGCTTTAACCCGAATGGCCGCCCGCGTGCGCACCTGCTGAAGCAGTATATCGGGAACCACCGCAAATCCTTTGAGCGCCGTTTCCCGATGCTGCCTGATGTCACCCTTGATTACTCCTGGAGTGGTGCGATTTGCCTGTCAGAAAACCATGAAGGCTTTTTCGGCCAGCTGGCGCCAAATGTGTACGGTGCACTGTGCTGTAACGGCCTGGGCATTACGCGTGGTACAGCCACCGGTAAACTGCTGGCGGATATGATCGCCGGTGAACGCAACGATCTGATCGACTTCCTGCTGGCGTCACCGGGACCGAATAAGACCCCGCCGCAGCCGTTCCTGTCGATTGGCGTCAATTCCGTGTTTAAATGGGGCCAGTTCCGCGCAGGTCTGGAAGTCTAGTCCCCCTCTTCCCGGCGCGGTGTCTGTCTCTACTGCGCCGGACGTAACACCGCCCCACGTCCGCATTTTCCCCGCATCTTTCACTGCAAAAAGGGTCGCGCAAAGATTTTGCACATATGTGCAAGCGGGTCGCAAAACTGTAACACTGCGCCGATATATTCCTGTCTGTCTTTAACAGCCAGGAGTCACCCCGTGTCCTGTCAGGCCGAAACTCGTTACAACAAAATGTCGTGGTCCAGGCTACGCCACACTCTGTCGATTGTCAGTCATGAACCCGCCAATCTGCTGGGCGCGTTGCTGCTGATGCTGTTTAGCTGGGTCATCCTGGCGCCCGTCTGTTCAGTGCTGCTGAATGCCGTGCTGGTGCAAAGCGGCGATGAGGGGCGCACCGATGCCGCAGAGGGTGCCTTCACCCTCTATTACCTGTTGCGCACCCTGGCATCGCAGATGTCCGGGTTGCTGTTGTGGACGCCGCTGCTCAACACGCTGGCCGTCGCATTCAGCACCGTCGCCGGTGCCCTGCTGGTGGGCATGCTGCTCGCCTGGCTTATCAACCGGACGGATATCGCGGGGAGAAAGTGGTTCGCCACCCTGCTTATCGTGCCGTTTATGCTGCCGTCATGGACCTTCGCGCTGGCATGGACCACGCTGTTTAAAAATCACTCCACCGGCGGCCAGCCGGGATGGCTGGAAGCAATGGGCATCCAGACGCCAGACTGGCTGGCTTATGGCTACTTCCCGATTGTCGTCATTATGGTGCTGCACTATGCGCCGCTGGTGATCCTGATCGTCGGCAATGCCCTGAAACGCATGGACAGCCAGATGGAAGAGTGTGCGCGAGTGCTGGGCGCATCACGCCGCGTTATCGCCTGGAAAATCATTATCCCGCTGGTGCGTCCGGCGCTGTTATCCGCCGCGCTGCTGATCTTTGCCGACTGTATCGGCGAGTTCGCCCTGCCCTATATTCTGGGTCTGCCGGTGCATTTTGATACGCTGTCGACCGGACTCTACCGGGCGATTGGCACCCGCCAGTCCGGCGTGGCGGCGGTAATCGCCAGCGTGATTATGCTGATGGGCATGATCACGCTGATCCTCGATATGAAAATGCTGCGCGAAGCAAAACGCTTTGTCACCGTCGGTGGTAAAGGCGTAACCGAGCGCCGCCGTCAGCTGGGACGCTGGCGCATTATCGCCGCCGCCATGCCGCTGGCGTTTGTGTTACTGGGCGTGGCGATACCGCTGCTGACGCTGTTCCTGTCAACCATCATGACCTTGCCGGGCCGCTTTACCGCCGATAACTTCACCCTGGCGTACTGGATTGGTCACAATCTCGATACCGTGGCGCTGCACAATGGCATTCTGCTGACACCGGAATTCTGGCACACGGTGTGGAACACGCTGCTGATCGTCGGTTCGGCCTCCATGGCCTGCGGCGTGCTGGGGCTGCTGGTGGGTTATGCCGTGATGCGCTGCCACTTCCGCTGGATTGCCGCCCTGCTGCGCCAGCTAACGTTCCTGCCGTATCTGGTGCCAGGTATCGCCTTTGCCGCCGCCTTTCTTTCGCTGTTCGCCGTCACCCGTGGTCCGATTCCGGCACTCTACGGCACGCCGCTGATTCTGGTGCTGGCGCTGATTGCCGAAAAAATGCCCTACGCCAGTCGTTCCGGCATTGCGGCGATGACCCAGTTAGGCAAAGAGGCGGAAGAAGCCGCGCGCATCGCCGGTGCTGGCTGGTTCGCGCGTATTCGCCGCATTGTGATTCCGATTCAGGCCGCCCCGCTGGCGACCGGCATTTTGCTGCCGTTTATCTCCGGAATTAAAGGCGTCAGTCTGTTCGTGATCCTTGCCACGCCTGCGACCGATGTACTGACCACATATTCCCTGCGTCTGATCGATTACAACTACCAGCAGGCTGCTAACGCCGTCGTGCTGATGATTGCCCTGATTTCCTGGGCTGGCACCGTACTGATCCAGAAGATCACCGGTACTGGTCTGGCCGACGGTCTGGAGAACTAAGATGCCTTCCATTCAATTACGCAACCTGACAAAAACCTATCCCGGCAGCACGGCGCCGGCAGTGAACAGCATCAACCTGACGGTGAAAGACGGCGAGTTTATGTGCCTGCTCGGCCCTTCCGGTTGCGGCAAAACCACCATTCTGCGCATGATTGCCGGTATTGAGCACGCCAGTGGCGGCGAGATTATTATCGGCGACAAAATAGTGGACTCCGTTGCGCACGGAACCTGGGTGCCGCCGGAGAAACGCGGTATTGGCCTGGTGTTTCAGAGCTATGCGCTCTGGCCGCATATGACGGTGCAGCAGAATGTCGAATTTGGCCTGCGCCTGCAGAAAATGCCCGCAGGCGAACGCCGCGCGCGCTGCGAGGATGTGATGGAAAAGTTGCGCATCGCCGATTACGCCAGCCGTTATCCGGCACAGCTCTCCGGCGGACAACAGCAGCGCGTAGCCCTTGCGCGCATGCTGGCGGTGAACCCTGGCGTACTGCTGCTTGACGAACCGCTCTCCAACCTTGATGCCACGCTGCGCCTGGAAATGCGCGCCGAACTGCGTCGCCTGCATGAAACCTTCGGCACCACCATCGTGTTTGTCAGTCACGATCAATGGGAAGCGATGACACTCGCCAGCACCATTGCGGTGATGAGCGCCGGACAGATGCAGCAGGTCGGCACGCCGGACGAGATTTATGCTACCCCCGCCAACCGTTTCGTCGCCGAATTTATCGGCACCCCGCGGCTTAATATGATCCCGCTGCATCAGACATCAAGCCCGCTGGCACAGCACCTGCATCAGCGGTTTACCCTGCACGACCAGGCAGATATCTGTGGTATCCGGCCGGAAGAGATCGTGCTCGGCGAACACGCTGACGGCAACAGTGTGGCGATGACCATCGATAACATTATGCCCACCGGCGGCAGCTGGGTGATTGAGCTGGTCGCGGGTGCGGACCGTCTGTTCCACTCCACACAGCTGCGACCGCGCTGGCAGGCGCATCAGCAGGTGCATTGCCAGCTGCCCGCAGGCTCACTGCATTTCTTTAACCGTTACGGGCTGCGTCACGACGTGGCAGCCAGTTAAATCTTTTCATTCACCTCAGGGAATAAGTATGAAGCGCACCTACACCGCCGTTGTCATCGCCAGTGCTTTACTGAGTGGCCCCGCCGCTCATGCGGAAACCGTTGATTTGCAGGCGCTGATCGCCGCCGCCAAAACCGAGCAGCCGATTACCGTGTATGCCTCAACCGGCAAAATCGTGCAGCAGGCGAAAGCCTTCAGCGCACAGTACGGCATCACCGCCACTGGCGTAAAAGCCGATGCGCCGCAGATTATTGAAATTATGAGTCGCGAAGCGCAGGCAAAGAATATTCGTACCGATGTCGCCATCGTGGAAGATGCACCAGCGGGCATGGCGCAGCTGCTGAAGAAAGGCTATGTGCAGAGCTGGGTGCCGGACGATTTGCAGGGCACTATCGCGGCCCGCTATCAGCAGCCGCTGACCGTAGTGCTGGCGCCGAATGTCTTCGCCTATAACACCGCGCATCACAGCGCCTGTCCGGTGACCAATATCTGGCAGCTCACCACCCCGGAGTGGCGCGGCAAGGTGGCAATGCAGGACCCAACCAGCAAACCGGCCTATACCGACTGGTTCAGCCAGCTGGAGACCCACTATGACCAGCAGATGCGCGACGCTTATCTGCAGCAGTTCGGCAAGCCGCTGCAAACCAGCGAAAAATCCGCCACCGCTGCCTTTGTCAAAGCACTGGCGGGCAACGGCGTGTTGCTGACCCATTCCGATAATGACGCCGCTTCGGCGATTGGCGCGCCCGATGGCAAAACCGATTTTGTCGGCCTGGTGTCTACCGCTAAATTTCGCGACAACAAGCAGGGTATGAAGCTGGGGCTTTGCCGGGGTATGAAGCCATTTATCGGCTGGAACTACCCCAGCCTGGGCGTGATCGCCAGCGGCAGTCACAGCCCGAATAGCGCGAAACTGTTTATCCACTATCTGCTGACGGCGGAAGGTATCGCGCCGCAGGGTGTGGATGGCAAGATGTCGACGAATCAGACGATTAAACTGCCCGCCGATGAAGCCTCTGGTATCGAACCCTATCGCGCAGAGCTGATGGAGTATCTGACCGCCACCGCGCAGGACGACTGGAAAAGCCGCCAGGACTGGCAGGATATCTGGAGTCTGAACTACAAAAAATAGTGGCGCATCACGCTAACCCAAACGCATCTCAACACTTTTTAACAGGCAGCCAACTTTGACCAGTATCGACATTGAACAACGCGAAGCCGCATTAAAACGCATAGTGCTGGACGCCGGTGAGACGGCTCTGCGCTACTTTAACACCCGCACCGCTGGCGAATACCAGCTCAAGGGCCACCAGGACATCCTGACCGAAGCCGACACCGCGGTCGAAGCCCAGGTGCTGCGCGCGGTTAGCGACGCCTTTCCCGGCGATCTGATCCTCGGTGAAGAGTCCGCCACCCAGCCCGCCAGCGCAGAAAGTCTGTGGGTGGTCGACCCGATCGATGGCACCGCCAACTTTGCCAACGGCATTGCCCATTTCTGCGTCTGTATTGCCTGGGTACGCCACGGCATGACTGAACTTGGCGCGATCTATAATCCTGTCAGCCAGGAGCTGTATCTGGCACGTCGTGGTCACTATGCGCTGAAAAACGATCGGCCGCTGCGCTGCAACGCCAGCGGGGACACGCAACGCGCCTCGTTTGAACTGGGCTGGTCTGCGCGCCATAGCCAGCGCCGCTATCTGGAAATAATGGCGTCGCTGCTGAATCTTGGCGCCAGCGTGCGCCGTGGCGGTTCAGGCGCACTGGCGCTGGCATGGGTGGCGGAAGGCCGCACCGATGGTTATGTGGAAGCGCATATGAATGCCTGGGACTGCCTGGCCGGGTTGCTGCTGGTACGTGAAGCGGGCGGCCAGACTGGCATCGTCCCCACGGATGCCGCAGGCATTTTCCACGGCCTGCCGGTGCTGGCGGCTGCACCGGGCATCGCCGCAGCGCTGGCGCGCGCGTCAGGCATTCCGCTGGCGGCGGATAAGCCTGCGCCCGTCCCGGCCGACACCGCTGCGCCGCATTATCCGCGCCCGCCGATTAGCCTTATCGCAGAGGATTTTCCCGGCTGGGGCATGGATATTTATATCGGCGGCTCCAGCGGAGTCAGTGACGCCGCACTGCTGGCGCAACATGATATCGGCATCGTGATTAACTGCGCGGTGAATCTTGATATCGACTGGGTGAATGTGCCGGAATCTCCGGAGACAGCGCACCTGCTGGCACACGGTGCAGGTCCGGTTCGCTACTACAAACTGGGTCTGATTGATGGCGAGGGCAACGCGCCGGAGATGCTGCATGCCGGTTACCAGCTGATGCGTGCGGCGCTGCTGCAGCAGATCCCGGATAAAGCCTCTTACCGCAACCGCAAACGCGGCAATATCCTGGTCAACTGCCGCGGCGGGCGCAGCCGCTCAGTGGCGCTGGTGGCGCTGTTTATGCACCTTGAGTGCCCTGAACGTTTCCCGACGCTGGATGCGGCCCTCGCCCTGATCCGCGATAAGCGCCAGCTGCATCCTGATGAATGGTTTGAAACACCAAAGCCGTCGCTGACGCGTCTGGCGGAGCAAGCCATCGCTTATCAAAAAGCGTTGCTTGCCGCAGGATTGCGCGATGGCTGATCACAGCCAGAACAGAACCCCGGGTTTTGCCAGCGCCACGGAAGTGGCGCGTCTGGCGGGCGTATCCCGCTCGGCGGTATCACGCACCTTCACGCCAGGCAGCAGCGTGTCGGCGGAAACCCGGCGTAAAGTGCTCGCCGCCGCAGAAACGCTTAACTACCATGTTAATCACCTGGCGCGCGGCCTCTCCAAAGAGGCCAGCCGCCCGGTGTGTATTCTTGGCGGCAACCTGGCGTCGCCCTACCAGGCGAGTTTGCTGGAGCACCTTACCCGCCGTCTGAACAAAGCCGGGCGCGCGGTGATGGTGATAAACACCGATGACGGCGAAGAGCGCGCGCGCGAGGCGTTGCAGCAGACGCTGAATTATCGTTCCACTGCGACCATTGTGCTGTCAGGCAAGCCCCCTGCGTCGCTGATTGAAACCTGCCTGCAGAGCGGCCAGCAGGTGATTCTGATTAACCGCATGGGGCAATTTTCCGGCGCGGATAATATTGAGATCGACTACAGTTCGACGATGAACGAGGCGTTTCAGCTGTTAATCACCGCCGGATGCCAGCACATCGCGCTGGTCTCTTCCTCTGCACGCTCGCCGAGTATGGTGATCCGCGAAACCCGCTTTCTCGAAGCCGCAGCGCAGGACAATTTCAGCGTGACGCTGACACGAGCGGGAAGCACCCGTTATCAGACCGGCGTGATGGCCGCGCGTGAACTGCTGAGTAGCGAAACGCGTCCGGACGGCGTGTTTTGCGTCACCGACCTGATTGCCTGCGGTTTTATTGATGTGGCACGTCATGAATTTGGTCTGCGCATTCCGCAGGACATCAGCATCATTGGCTTCGATGATATTGAACAGGCCAGCTGGCTGGGTTATCAGCTGACCACCTTCTCACAACCGCTGGCGGAGATGGCCGAAGCCACCTGCGAATTGCTGCTGGCGCCTGCGGCAGAGCAGCCCGGCAGGCGGCTGTTTAAAGCGACGCCGGTTTTCCGTCAGACGCTGGGTGTGAGGGAAGATTAACTCCCTGCAGCTGACCGTGGTTGCTCAGGCACGGTGATCACGTAGTTGCGGGCACACTCGCCGTTCATTCACACCACACGATGTCAGCAAGCCCGCCCGGAGAAATCTCAGCGGGCTTGTGCCTTTAATGCCGCCGTCACAGCGCAAAACCGTAATGAGAGCCATCCGGCAGTTCAACGTCGAGATGCAGTTTACCGCCTGCCGCTTCGACATAACGTTTCAGCGAAGAGAGTTTCAGATCGCGGCCCGGTTTTTCCATGCCGGCGACGGTGGGCTGTTTGATCCCCAGCAGCTGCGCCATTTCCACCTGGGTTTTCTGTACTTTCTCACGCAGTTCGGCGAGGTGGATATTCAGCAGCATATCTTCCGCCATCGCCGTAGCATCAGCCACGACAGCCGGTTTTTCATCCGCAAGAAGCTGTTCCAGCGTTCTGCCCATCGCGTTACTCCTTCTGTTCTCGGTTGTTCAGGAAGCGGGTAAATTCCCGATCCGCCAGCGGCATCATGACGTCGTAAAACCAGCAGTGAAGCGAGCACTCTGCTACGGTCGCTGTCACTGAGAGAAGTAAACCAGTTATCAAACCAATCCGTTGTTTTAATCAGCCACACAATACCTCCCAGTCATTATAGGTTTAAACCTATATAGGTGCAGAGCAATAATGGGGAGAGTGCAGCGAAAGCGGTAAAAGATCACTCACCGCTGACAAAATGCGCGTGAGATCTTCCAGTGATTCAGTGCATGCCACGCAACACGCAGACGGTTTTGCGCAGCACTGCACAAAAAAAAACCGCCAGGTTCCCCTGGCGGGCCAGGCGGTGCGCGGATTAGCGCCAGCCCAGCGCTGGCGCGACGTGTTTCAGGATCGACTCGATCACATGGACGTTATACTCCACGCCCAGCTGGTTTGGCACCGTCAGCAGCAGCGTATCGGCCTCGGCGATCGCCTCATCCTGCGCCAGCTGTTTCACCAGCACATCAGGTTCCGCGGCATAGCTGCGGCCAAAGATCGCCCGCGTCTGCGCATCGAGATACCCCACTGAATCCCCTTCCTTGCCGCTGTTGCCGAAGTACATGCGGTCACGCTGATCCATCAGGGCAAAGATGCTGCGGCTCACCGACACCCGCGGCTCACGCGTGTGTCCGGCGGCTTTCCAGGCTTCACGATAAGCACGGATCTGTTTCGCCTGCTGGATATGGAACGGCTCGCCGGTTTCATCATCTTTCAGCGTCGAACTTTGCAGGTTCATGCCGAGTTTTGCCGCCCAGACCGCTGTTGCGTCTGAACCGGCGCCCCACCAGATGCGATCGCGCAGACCGGCCGAGTGCGGTTCGAGGCGCAGCAGCCCCGGTGGATTCGGAAACATCGGCTGTGGATTCGGCTCGGCAAAACCGTCGCCGCGCAGAATGTCCAGCAACACTTCGGTATGACGGCGCGCCATATCCGGTGCCTGTTCGCCCTCTGCCGGCGCATAACCAAAATGACGCCAGCCATCGATCACCTGTTCCGGTGAACCGCGGCTGATGCCCAGCTGCAAACGTCCGCCGGAGATCAAATCCGCCGAACCGGCGTCTTCCGCCATGTATAGCGGGTTTTCATAACGCATATCAATCACGCCGGTACCAATCTCGATGCGGCGGGTTTTCGCGCCAATCGCCGCCAGCAGCGGGAACGGCGCAGCCAGCTGACGGGCAAAATGGTGCACGCGGAAATAAGCCCCATCCGCGCCCAGTTCTTCGGCGGCAACGGCAAGGTCAATCGACTGCAGCAGCGCATCCGCCGCAGAACGGGTACCGGACTGCGGCGACGGCGTCCAGTGACCAAATGAGAGAAAACCAATTTTTTTCATAGCAGGGCGTTCCTTAAACGCAAATGATGGTTCCAGATTGACAAAAAAGGCGCGCCTGTTGCCAGAAAAATCTTGCGCCTGAGCATCAACTGCTACTTTCACCGTCCGCCACACGCTCGTTGTTTTCGCCACATAAATATCGTATAACAGGCTGCTCCGAGGGGTGTCCTGTTATGGGCTGAGATGGCGTAAGCCGAACCCTTTGAACCTGATCTGGGTCATGCCAGCGAAGGGACGGGTCGGCATTTCCGCCAGCAGCTATTGCCTGTTCATACCTCTGCACACCCGGATCTCCACCCATTTTTTGGAGGTCCCATGTTTACCACGCACTTCGATCGCGGTCTCTACGGCTTGCTGCGCCAGCAGGCGGGCAGCGACTGGGGCGACTATGTTGCCCATCCTTTTGTCCGACAGTTAGGCGCTGGCACCCTGCCAGAGCAGGCGTTTCGCCACTATCTGATTCAGGACTACCTGTTCCTGATCCACTTTGCCCGCGCGTATGCGCTGCTGGTCAGCAAACTGCATACGCTGCCGGAGATGCGCGCCGCCACCGCCTCGCTCAATGCCATCGTCGCTGAACTGCCGCTGCACGTCAGTTATTGCGCCAGCTGGGGCATCAGTGAAGCAGAGATGGCCGCCGAAACCGAAGCGGCGGAAACCATGAACTACACCCGCTATGTGCTGGATATCGGCCATTCTGGTGACGCCCTCGATCTGCTGGCGGCGCTGCTGCCCTGTGTCGCCGGTTATGCTGAGATTGGCCTGCGTCTGCTGCACGATCCCGCCACCGTGATGAACGGTAACCCTTATGCGCCATGGATGCGTAACTACGGTGATGACGGCTATCTGGCAGGGGTACAGGCGGCGATTGACCTGCTGGAAAGCGTTGGCCGCCAGCGCGGAGCGGAGAGCCGTTTCAGCGACCTGTCACACATTTTCACCACCGCCACCCGGCTGGAATCCGCCTTCTGGCAGATGGGGCTGAATGCACGGGTGACACCACAGTGAACATTCCCGGTATCGAGCTGCGCGATCTCACCCTGCGTTTCGGCCAGCAGCTGATTTTCGATCGGCTGAATCTGACGATTGAAGGCGGCAGTTTTGTTTCCCTGCTCGGCGCCAGCGGCGCAGGGAAAACCAGCCTGCTGAAAATTATTGCCGGACTGGCGCAGGCGAGTTCCGGCACGGTCAGCGGCAGCGATGGTCAGCCGCTGGCAGGACGCATCGCCTATATGGGGCAGAAAGATCTGCTGTTTCCGTGGCTGAACATCGAACAGAACATTACCCTCGGCGCACGCGTGCGTGGTGAAACGGCGGATAACGATCGCGCCGCTGAACTGCTGGCGCGCGTCGGGCTGACAGAGTATGCCCGCGCGCTGCCCGCCACCCTGTCCGGTGGGATGCGGCAGCGTGCGGCGCTGGCGCGCACGCTATATGAGCGCCGCCCGATTGTGCTGATGGATGAGCCATTCTCGGCGCTGGATGCCATTACCCGCGCCACGATCCAGAGCCTGGCGGCGGAAGTGCTGGCGCAACATACCGTGCTGCTGATCACCCATGATCCGATGGAAGCCTGCCGTCTCAGCCACCGTCTGCTGGTGCTGTCGCGCTATCCTGCCGGTCTCGATGACAGCCATCATCTGCATGGCGAGCCGCCGCGTGCGCCGGACGATCCCGCTCTGCTAACCAGCCAGGCCGCGTTGCTGCAGCAACTGGTGAGGGCGGCGGGATGAGCGTACTCGCACGCGGCGGCCGTGGCCTGATGGTATTCGCCGGACTGATGCTGGCGTGGTGGCTCGCAACCCTGACGGATATTCCCGCTTTTCTGCTGCCCTCACCTGCCGCCGTGGTGAACGCCTTATGGAACGGACGCAGTTATCTCGCCTGGCACACGCTGATCACCGCCTCGGAGATTGCTGTCGGTCTGCTCGTCGGCGTGACGCTCGGTGCTTTACTGGCGCTGGCGATGGTTTTCTCGCCACGGCTGCAGCGCTGGCTGATGCCGCTGGTGCTCACCAGCCAGGCAATCCCGGTATTCGCCCTCGCGCCGCTGCTGGTGCTGTGGTTTGGCTTTGGTATCAGCGCCAAAGTGGCGATGGCGGTGCTGGTGATTTTCTTCCCGGTCACCTCAGCTTTTTTCGATGGCCTGCGGCGGGTCAATAACGACTGGCTCGACCTGGCGCGCACCATGGGAGCATCGCGCTGGGCGCTGTTGCGCCATGTGCGGCTGATGGCGGCGCTGCCCGCTTTTGCCTCGGGTTTACGCATGGCCGCCGCCGTGGCGCCGATTGGCGCGATTATCGGTGAGTGGGTCGGCTCAGCGGAGGGGCTTGGTTACCTGATGCTGAATGCCAATGCGCGGATGCAGACCGACGTCTGTTTTGCCGCGTTACTGATTCTGGTACTGATGACCGTTCTGCTGTGGCTGGCGGTCGATATCCTGCTGCGTCGCCTGATTTACTGGGCGCCGGAAAGTGATTAATACCTCTCAACCCGCGAACGCAAGATGCTCAAAATCTGTCAATTAAGGAAAGAAAAGATGATAAGAAAAATCTGCTGTGGCGTGCTGCTCAGCGCCCTGCTTGCGACCCATGCCAGCGCCGCAGAAAAACTGACGCTGGTGCTCGACTGGTATATCAACCCCGATCACGCGCCCATTATGGTGGCAGAGCAGATCGGTGCCTTTAAAGATGAAGGGCTGGAAGTAAACATTGTGCCACCGTCCGACCCGGCGCTGCCGCCGCGTCTGGTGGCGGCGAAACAAGCCGATCTGGCGATCACCTATCAGCCACAGCTGCATTTCTTCGCTGACGAAGGGCTGCCGCTGATGCGTGTCGGTACGCTGATTAACACACCGCTGAATACCGTCATCACGCTGGATAAAAGCATCACCTCACCAGCGGGTCTGCAGGGGAAAACCGTCGGTTATTCCGTCAGCGGCATTGAGCAGGCAACACTCGATACCATGCTGCAGCATGAGAAGGTTAGCGCCGATGCAGTAAAACGGGTGAATGTTAACTTCCAGCTGAGCAGCGCACTGCTGGCAGGCCAGGTGGATGCGGTGATTGGTGGCTACCGTAATATCGAAGCGCTGGAACTACAGCTGCAGGGGAAAAATCCGACGGTGTTTAATGTCGAAGATTATGGTGTTCCGGCCTACGACGAACTGATTATCGTCGCCAACCGTGATGCCGTGACGCAGCCGAAGATCAAAAAATTCCTCGCCGCGCTGAAAAAAGGCAGTGACTACCTGCACGCTCATCCGCAGGAGAGCTGGCAGGCCTTTGCCAGCGCGCACCCGGAACTGAATACCGAACTCAATAAACAGGCGTGGGTGAAGAGTCTGCCGCTGTTTGCGCGTGACCCTGTGCCGCTGGATCGTCAGCGCTATCAGGCTTACGAAGCGTTTCTGTTTGCCAATCAGCTGATTAAGAAAATCACGCCGGTGGAGCAGTACGCAACCGAAGTGCGCTAATCAGCAACGCCCCGGCATCGGGGCCGGGGCATTGCTGGCGGATTAGTTTTGCAGGCGTTTGAGATCGTTTTCAGTCAGACCAGCGCAGCGATCCCCCGGTGCTCTGCGATTTCTTCATCGGAAATCATCGTGATGTCAGCCAGCGGAAAGCGATTACTGTAGACCTGCTTTGCCAGTTGCGGATCGCTAAAGCCATCCGGCCAGTTCATCGAGAACGGATATGGGCTCTCTTTGCCATGATAAAACAGAACAGGCAGGACTATCGGCAGCTCTGTATTGCCTTCGTCCAGATGCTGCTGCATCGCCGCAATCGCATAACGCATCAAACGAAAAGTCATATGCCTGTCTGGCGAACGCTGATGTTCAATCAAAGCGCAGATATAACCTTTACCAGAGACCGTGCGCATTTTCTTTTTTTCATGCAGTTATTTGCTTTATTTCGTTAGCCAGCGCTGGCGCAGCCGCAGTGAGTTGTTACCCTGGCGGCAGCCTGCTGATTTAATGACGTTTATCCACCCGGGCGACAAGGCGGTCGCCCAGCCACTGAATGCCACACACCAGCACAATCAGCACCGCAATCACCGCGATCATCACTTCGGTTTCAAAACGCTGATAACCGTAGCGGATCGCCAGGTCACCCAGCCCGCCTGCGCCGATCGCACCGGCCATGGCGGACGCGCCAATCAGCGCCACCAGCGTCACCACAAAGCCAGCCAGAATTCCTGGCAGCGCTTCCGGAATCAACACATCCCAGACGATACGCAGCTTGCTGCCGCCCATCGCACGTACCGCATCAATCAAGCCCCGGTCGACTTCGCGCAGCGACACCTCCGCCACACGGGCAAAGTATGGCGTGGCGGTGATCGACAGCGGCACAATCGCCGCCCAGGTACCCAGCGAGGTGCCGACGATGTAGCGCGTCACCGGAATTAACGCCACCAGCAGGATAATAAACGGCAGCGAGCGGAAGCCGTTGATCACCAGCCCCAGCGAACGGTTCACCCAGCGGTTTTCGGCAATGCCGCCCGGGCTGGTGACCACCAGAATCAGCCCCAGCGGCAGGCCCGCCACCAGCGAAAACAGCCCGGACACCAGCGTCATCAGCAGCGTTTCCTGAATCGCACTAATCAGCAAATCAATCATTACTGGCGACATAACCCATTAACTCCACTTGTGCCTGCTGCTGTTGCAGCCACTCCAGCACGTGCTGTTCCGCTGCGCGGTCGCTGGCCGACAACGCAATATAAAAGCGCACTACCGCGTAGTGCTGAATATGATCGACACCGCCCTGCAGCAGATGAAACTTGCCGGGCAGCGCCTGTGCCATGCGGGTGAGGATTTCCCCCTGGCGATCCTGCCCGGCGTAGTGCACGGCATAAATCGCCTCGCCCTGACGCGTTGTGTTCAGCCTGGCGGCCAGCGACTCCGGCAGCTGCGGCAGTAAGCCACGCAGCAAGGTACGCGTCAGTTCGGACTGCGGATGGGCGAACACCTGCCACACCGGCCCCTGTTCGATAATCTCACCGCCATCAATCACCGCCACGCGCTGGGCAATGCTTTTGATCACTTCCATTTCATGGGTAATCAGCAAAATGGTGATTCCCAGCTGCTGATTGAGCGATTTCAGCAACGCCAGAATCGAGCGGGTGGTTTCCGGATCGAGCGCCGAAGTGGCTTCATCGCACAGCAGTAATGCCGGGCTGGCCGCCAGCGCACGCGCGATACCGACCCGCTGTTTCTGCCCGCCGGACAGCGCCGCCGGATAGTGCTGCGCTTTCTCTTCCAGCCCGACCAGCGCCAGCAACTCCGCCACGCGTTTTTTGCGGCGGGCTTTGTCATAGCCGGCGATTTTCAGCGGCAGGGCAATATTCTGCTCAACGGTTTTCGCCGCCAGCAGATTGAAGTGCTGAAACACCATGCCGACACGGCTGCGCACCGACTGCAGCTGTTTTTCACTCAGCGCGGTGATCGCCTGGCCTTCAATTTCAATCACCCCATCATCCGGTTTTTCCAGCCCATTCAGGCAGCGGATCAGCGTGGATTTCCCCGCGCCGCTGCGGCCGATAATGCCGAGGATCTCGCCTTTATTGACCGTCAGCGACACCTGTTTCAGCGCCTGAGTGGCGCCAAAACGGCGGCTAACCTGATGCAGACGCACCACCTGCTGCGGGGGTGCGGAGGGGGGTGAGGCGACAAAGGTCGCCGTCGCCAGGGATTCGCCACAGCTGGCCTTATCCGCCGCAGGGCGGACAGGCACGCTGGTTACAGAAAGTGTTGTCATACCGCGTTACCTTACCAGGCAGTGAGGCCCGTGCCTTTGTAAACGCGGTCAAATACCGTTTTCACATCGTCATTCTGGTAAGCACTCACCAGGGTTTTCACCCACGGCGCATTCACGTTCTCTTTCTTCACCGCGATAAAGTTGTTGTACGGGTTATCTTTCACCGGCTCCTGGGCAATGCGATCTTTAGCTGTCAGACCACTTTTCAGCGCCCAGTCGGTGTTAACCACCGCCGCGTCGAGGTCAGGCACTGAACGGCCAATAATGCCGGAATCCAGTTCCTTGATTTTCAGTTTGCGCGGGTTATCGGTGATATCAGCGACGGTCGCGGCAATCCCCGCGCCCGGTTTCAGCTTGATCAGGCCCTGCTGCTCCAGCAGCACCAGACCACGCGCTTCGTTCGACGGGTCACTTGGTACACCAATCACCGCGCCCTCTTTCAGCTCGGAAGCGTTTTTCACTTTTTTCGAGTAGAGACCAATCGGCCATACCGCGGTATCGCCGACCCGCACGATATCGTAGTGGTTCACCTTGATCTGATTATTCAGGAAAGGCTGATGCTGGAAGGCATTGGCGTCGATTTCGCCATGCTGCAGCGCTTCGTTCGGCTGGTTGTAGTCGTTAAACACAACGGGCGTGACCGTCAGTCCCTGTGCTGCCGCCTTCTTCACCACTTCGCGCCAGACGTCTTCGTCTTCGCCGCTAATGATGCCCACTTTAATACTGGTTTTATCGGCGGCGTGCGCCACGCTGAACGGTGCGACTGCACCGCTAATCATCACTGCCGCCGCAGCGGCAAGGAACCACGCACGTGGAGTCTGTGACGCTTTTTTATTTGCCAAATCGCGCATATCAGTCATCCCCAAAGGAAGAGTGTCAGAGGCCTGCTCAACGGCTGTGTGTCAGAGCAGGAATGGGGGCAGTATAGCCAGCGATTTATATCTTAATAACGACATTTTTATTCTTTCTATTCCATAAAGAAATATAACGAGCTTAATGACAATGCGAATAAATATCATTTATTTTACCGATGTTATTGCCAGTGATAGGATAGCCAGATTCACTGCGGACGGTCAGCGTCCGGCACGGGTTTCAATCGGATCACCATGAAGACACAGCACGCTGGACAGCAACAGCCTTTCTCCGTCGCCCACTTTCGCGATTTCGGCGAACGCTATGGTATTGATTACCGTTTTCCTGGCATGGCGGAACCTGTTGCGCATCAGACGGTGGTACAGGGGCAGGTTGATGAAATTGTGCTGCCCTCAGGCATTACCGTTACCTGTTCCGATCTGCAGGTGATTGAACCCTATGAATCCACGTCGGTAGGCAGCTCGCCGCTGTTTATGCTGCTGGTGCTGGAAGGCCATGTGCGGTTGCGGCTGAATGGCGAAGCATTCTGTATTCGTCCTGGCATGGCGCTGGCGACCTGCGTCGGCGACGAGCGGGTGCTGCAGGCCTGCCATCAGAACAATGAACGGCTGGTGACCATTTCGATGGGCATCCACGCCGATCACTTTTGCCCGCAATCAGACATCGCCACACTGGTAAGCGCCTGGCGGCAAAAAAACCGCCAGTCTGGCATCTGGAATATCCCCGAACATCTGTTAACCGGCCTGCGCCAGGCGCTGCCGCCCTGCGGCAATCTGATGGCACGCCGTCTGATGCTGGAAGGGTTGCTGTTGCAGCTGCTGGCGCAGCAGTTGCTGGACGCGCCGCTGCCCGACTGTCACTGCCAGAACATCAGTGCGATTCAGCTTTCACCGGGGGAACGCCACCGGCTGGAGCAGGTGCGTCAGTTACTGAAAGCTGAGCCGGAGAAAAACCATACGCTGGATGCGCTGGCGAGCATCGCCGCCATGAGCCCGAGCAGCCTGCGCAGTAAGTTCCGTCTGCTGTATGGCGACTCCGTCTTTAACTATCTGCGTGACTGCCGTCTGGAACTGGCGCGCCGTTATCTGCGCGAAGGTCACAGCGTGCAGCAGGCAGCGTGGATGTCCGGCTACCAGCACGCCACCAACTTCGCCACCGCCTTTCGCCGCCGTTACGGCGTGGCTCCCAGTGCGTTACAGGTAGCATAAGCGCCGAACTTCTGCCCGCGCGGGCAGGAGGATTTGTCATCTCTCATACATAACCCGTCACCGTGCATAGCTGCCCGGCGGGTGGCTGCGGCAATAATAGTGTCACAGTGATCGATAATTAAAATAGTGAGAGATAATTTTTATGGCGAAGAACTACGGTTTGACCTTTTCTCTTGTGGCGGTAAGTGTGGCTGCCGCCCTTTCTGCCCAGGCAGCGACAGAAAACACTCTGGTGGTCAGCGCCGGCGGTGACGGCGCCAGCGACAATACGGTAGCCCCGTATACCAACAGCGCGACCAAATCCGCGGTGCCGGAAAGCCGCACCCCGCAGACGATTAACACCATCAGCAAGCAGGAAATCGAAAAACGTCATGCGACATCGCTGAATGAGATCCTGCGCTATGAGGCGGGCGTTTCCAGCGAGATGCGCGGTTCGACGACTTATATGAGTGAGTATAAGATTCGTGGCTTCGCGGTTGATAATGAGTTCTATAACGGACTGCAACTGCCTTATAACGTCACCGGTAATACCAAAGCCAATATCGATCCGATTCTGATTGAACAGGTTGATATCCTGAAAGGTCCGGCATCCGTGCTATATGGTAACGGTTCTCCGGGTGGTCTGGTGAATATTCAGGGCAAAAAGCCGCAGAAAGAACAGAGCACTGAAGTTGGCTTTAATACCGGCAACCGCAAACTGCGCGAAGGTTATCTTGATTCAACCGGACAAATCGCCGACAGCGACTGGAACTACCGCTTTATTGGTAAAGCCAGCGCAGGTGATGATCAGGCGCAATCTACCAAACATGAAAGCTATCTGGTGGCACCTTCCGTAACATGGCAACCTTCAGATAAAACACGTCTGACGCTGGATGCGCTTTACCAAGATCAGCCGAGTCTGACGCCATCGAACCCACTGCCGCTGAACTATCTGCGTAGCGGTTCTGCCTCACGTCGTTCGTTTGCCGGTGATAACTGGAATGGCTTCAAACAACGTCAGGGGATGTTCGGCTATAGTTTTGAGCATCAGTTTGATAATGGCTGGGGCGTGGTGCAAAAAGCGCGTTATGTCACAGCCGATACACATCAGCGTAGCGTCTACGCCTATGGTACCAGCGGCAGCAATACCAATCTGGCTCGTACGGCTTATACCACTGATGAAGGCCTGCATAGTTTCAACATTGATAACCAGCTTACGAAAACCTTTGAACTGGGCGACTGGAAGCATCATCTGTTAGCGGGCATCGACTATCAACATCTGAATTCGCATATGACCTATCGTCTGCCGAGCGTCGCTATTTCAGACATGAATATGATTCACCCTGATTATAGCCAGATCTCTGAGGATACTTTAGCGCTAACCCCAAGCCTCAGGAAGCGCCTTAGCTATAACCAGGCAGGCTATTATCTGCAGGATCAAGTTGAATTCGGCGGGCTTAACCTGATTGGCAGCCTGCGTTATGACGATTATCGTTCCGCTACCACTGATCAGTTAGAAGGCGACAGCAAAATCTGGGTTGACCAACATCGTGTGACGAAACGCCTGGGCGCGCTCTATCAGTTTGACAATGGTATTGCCCCATTTGTCAGTTATTCAGAAGGTTTCCAGCCTGTTTCTCCAGCAGGTAACCTGACCACCGTCAAACCTACTACCAGCAAACAGTGGGAAGGTGGCGTGAAGTATCTGCTAGCGAATTACGCCACGACGCTGACCGCATCGGTATTCAATATTAAACAGAAAAACGTACTGACTAACGATGTAAATTATTTAAGCTACCGTCAGACTGGCGAAATCGAATCAAACGGCGTCGAGCTTAGCGCAGTCAGTCGTCCAATGGACAACCTGAACCTGGTGGCCAGCTATGCCTATACCCATGCCATTAACACCAAAGATGACAGTTATCAGGGACAGCGTCCGACTCAGGTGCCGGAAAACACTCTTAACCTGTGGGCTGACTATACCTTCGATCAGAGCGTGCTGAATGGTCTGATGCTGGGTGCCGGTATGCGCTACCAGGGGAAAACCGCGGTGACTCCGGATAATTCTGTCCCTGCCATCGGTGGCAATACCCAGTTCGATCTGGCGGTTACCTATGACATGGGAGTAGTCAGCCCAGAACTTAAAGGCTTTACTCTGAAAGCCAGCGCACAGAACATCACTAATAAGTTCACCTACACCTGCTACGACAGCACCTACTGCTGGATCGGCCGCGACCGTACCTGGCAGGTGGGGATGAGCTACCGCTTCTAATCTTTCCCGTTAATCCGGCGTCACGGCTTCTGCGTGACGCCGTTTTTTTCACATCACGCGAAAATCCCACCCCGCAGCGCACAGCAATAGACACGCCAAACAGATAATGATAATTATTATCAAATAATCTGTCAGCGACAGCGGAGCACACTATGCAGCCACCCTCACCTCTCATCCTTACCACCGACTGCTGTATCGTCGGCGGCGGCCCGGCCGGCCTGATGCTCGGCTATCTGCTGGCGCGCGCCGGCGTGCGGGTCACGGTGCTGGAGAAACATGCCGATTTTCTGCGCGACTTCCGCGGCGATACCATTCACCCGTCGACGCTGGAAATCATGCACCATCTCGGTCTGCTGGAGGAGTTACTGCAGCTGCCGCACCAGCGTGCTGAAAAACTACAGGCGGAAGTGGGCGGTCAGGAGGTGACGATGGCGGATTTCTCGCGTCTGCCGGTACGCTGCCGTTTTATCGCCTTTATGCCACAGTGGGATTTCCTCAATTTCCTTGCCGCCAAATCCGCCGCGCTGCCGGGCTTTACCCTGCTGCAGTCGACCGCATTTGACGACTTTGTCTATGCCGACGGCACCGTGTGCGGCGTCAAAGCACTGCAGAATCATCAGCCGCTTGAGATTCGCGCCCGGCTGGTGATCGGCGCAGATGGCCGTCACTCGCGGGTGCGCGATAAAGCCGGACTGCAGGGACAATCTTTTGGTTCGCCGCGCGATGTGCTGTGGTTCCGCCTCACTAAGCAGAGCGGCGACCCGGAATGGGGCATGGGGCACAAAGGGCCGAAGCAAAACTTTATTATGATTGACCGCGGTGAATTCTGGCAGTGCGGCTACTCCATTCAGAAAGGCGAGTACGACGCGCTGAAAGCCGCCGGGCTTGACGCGCTGAAACAGCAGATCGCGACGGTCGCCCCCTTCCCCACGGCGCGGCTGGCGGAAGTGGACGACTGGGATCGGCTCAAACTGCTGGTGATCCGCATCGATCGGCTGGATAAGTGGATGAAGCCTGGCGTGTTGTGCATTGGCGATGCGGCACATGCGATGTCGCCGATTGGCGGTGTCGGCGTCAATCTGGCGATTCAGGATGCCGTGGCCACCGCCAATTACCTGACGCAGCCGCTGCTGAAGGGTGATGTCACACTGAACGACCTGGCAAAAGTGCAGAAACGGCGTCACTTCCCCACCTGCGCCACGCAGTTTTTGCAGATCAAAATGAGCCGTAAAAAAAGCACTAAGCCGGGTAAAAGCGGGATGCCCGGCGTAATCCGTCGTTTGCCATTTCTGCGTTTTGTCTTTGGCCGGATTATTGGTCTGGGATTCCGCCCGGAGCGGCCGCGGGATTTTCGCTAAGGCGTAGTGCGATCTGTGATTTTCTCTTGTGACCTCAGATTTTCACTAAGGTGAAGTTTGATCTCTGATTTTCGCTTAGGGGCAGTTTGATCTCTGAGGGTTAACACTGCCAGACAGATTGCTGGCATCACCAGACTGTCCCCTCCCCCATGAAATGGGGGAGGGTTAGGGAGGGGGAGCACACGACTCAGCATCTCCGTCGTTTGCTCCCCCATCCCGGCCTTCCCCCGCCACGCGGGGGAAGGGGCGCTATCCTCCCATTCACCCGCCAATAACGCCGACGGCAGACAAGGTGCAACTCTCCCCTTTTCGCCGCCAGTTCAGCCGATGGGGAACAAGGTGCGACTACACGCCACTCTCTCGCCGGTACAGCCGGCGCGGATGCCCCACTTTGCCGTACTGCATTTCCACACTGAGCACACCGCGATCGACGCAGTGCTCCAGATAACGACGAGTGGTGGTTTTGCTCAGCCCGGTTTCTGCCACCACATCATCAATGGAATAACAGCGATCCTCACTCACTGCGAAAAACTGCTCAATGCGCTGCAGGGTTTTCTGTTCAATCCCTTTGTTGCTGGCATCCTGCTGAAAGCCCGCCGCCTGCAGCTTATACAGATTATCGACGTTCTGCTGATCCACCACTTTCCAGGTGCGCTGCGTCTTATTAAACTCAACAAAACGCGCCAGCGACTGCTGCAGACGTCGCCATGACACCGGCTTCAGAATATAGTCAAAAGCACCACAGCGAATCGCCTGGCTACAGGTATGCATATCACTGGCGGCAGTAATAAAGATCACCGAGCATTTCAGACTCTTCATTTCGTCACTCTCAATCAGCGTAATGCCCTGACCATCCGGCAGATAGTTATCCAGCAGCACCAGCTGCGGACGCTTCTCCTTCAGCATGGTACGCGCTTCACTCAGCGACGCGGCGATACCGCACAGGCGCAGCCACGGATGCTGCTCAATCAGGTCAGCATGCAACAGCGCCAGCTGGTTTTCATCTTCAACAATCAGGACGTCAATGATTTCAGGTTGCATAGAGGTGCTCTTCCCGGTTAGTCGTTATCGAACCTGTGTGCGGTTCTGTGTCAGGAATAAAAAGAGAAAAAATGGTGCCACGCGGCGAGTTATCTGACACTTCAATCGTGCCTTCCGCCTTAGTAATATAATTTTCCACCAGATGCAGCCCCATGCCGTGGTCGCCCTGCGGCTTCGAGGTGACGCCAAAGGTAAACAGCTGTTCGCGCAGCGCCGGGGCGATGCCGGTTCCCTGATCGGCCACTTCAATCACCAGATCATGGTCGCCGCTGCGAATATAGAGTTCGATAGCCGCCCATGGCGCTTCGCTCATCAGCGTCGCTTCAATCGCGTTATCCAGCAGATTGCCAATCACCGACATCAGCTCGGTTTCCGTCAGACGTGACGGCAGACGCGTCAGACGGCAGGCCGGGTCAAAATTCAGCGCCACGCCTTTTTCCTGCGCGCGCGCATATTTACCCAGCAGCAGGCCGCACAGCAGCGGGGAACAGAAACGGGCAGAGACAAAATCAAGGATCTCCTGCGCGCTTTCCGACTGCGCCTCGATATAACGAATCGCTTCATCATAGCGCCCCATATGCAGCAGTCCCGCCAGCGTCGCGGTCCAGTTCAGCTGCTCGTGGCGCATAATGCGCAGATTGTCGGCGTAACGCTGCACCTGCGTCAGCTTGCTGCTCAGGCGGTCAATCTCGTTGCGATCACGGAAAGTAATCACCCAGCCCTGCAGCTCCTCTTCCAGCAGGATACGCACCCGGCTGGCGATCACCGTCAGCTGGTTAAACAGGCAGATCTCATCATGCGTATCGGCGCGCAGCATCTGCTGCGGATCGAAGAACGCCACCGGCTTGATCACCTCCGCCAGCGGGCGCCCGCGCAGCGCGGCGGAAGGTGCGCTGAGTCCCAGCAGATTTTTCGCCGCCTGGTTGATCACTGCAATGCGCAGCTGGTCATCCACCGCGATCACCCCTTCGTAGATCGACTCCATCAGCGCCTTCTGCTGACGCACCAGCAGGCCAATCTCCCGCGGTTCAAGGGAGAACATCTGCTTCTTAATACCGCGGGAAAAGAACCAGCTGAGAATAAACAGCGCCGTCAGCAGCGCGACAAGGGTCAGCGCAATATTGATCACTTTGCCGCTGGTAATATTGTCGAGATGGGTGGTGAAGTAACCAACAGAGACAATGCCGATTACCGCGCCATACTCATCCAGCACCGGTGCTTTGCTGCGCAGCGAGATACCGCTGCCCCCCTGACGTACTGTGGTAGTGCTTTTACCCTGCAGCACTTCACGGTTATCACCGCCCACTAACTCTTTGCCCACCCGCTCGCTGTAGCGCGAATGATACAGATGCAGAGCATTTTTATCGCCGATAACAATAAAACTGGCGTCACTGTGCTCAGCGATATTATTCATTAACTGGTAGACGGCCGCAGTATTATTATTTTTAATCGCTCTTTTCAGATCGGGCATCACGGCGATTTCTTCTGCCTGTATTTTCGCCCGCACACCCATTTCATCATACAGCTGACGTTCAACGATTAAATAATAATAGAATCCCAGCAATGAAAACAGCAGCAGGGAAAATACCGTCAGCCAGAGAAAGAGTTTTATCTGGAAAGAAACTTTCATGCACAGGGCATCCGCATTCGGCCAAACAAGCCTGCAACACTACCATGCCGCGCGCTGCCGGGTGGCGTTTTTACCAGAAAGTTGTGATCCTCCCCACAGTGAACCGGGGTAAAATTCGCAATTGATGCATACTGTCGTGAAGCAACAACAGCTGAATTACAGCGAATTAACATTTGTTATTAACTGGCAATAAATATAACTTATTCCATCTGTTTTTTATTTTATTAATAAAAACCATAAAAACCACGTAATTTATTAATCCGCAAAAACAAACAATAAAAACCTTAAAAACCATAGAAACCTTTAAAACACCTTTTTTAATTTGCGACACCTCACATCCCCTCACCATAAGAACGATTAGGCTGTGCTCACAAAATGAATAAGGGGCTTTCCTATGAGCACAACTGATGATTCTTTCTCTGTATCGCAAGATCCCATGACGGTTAAACAGGTCACCGTAAAAGAAAAATGGTGGCACATTCTTGATACCTGGAAGGTCGGTATCATCCCGCTGCCGCTGTTTGTGCTGGCGGGCGCGCTGATCGCTATTGACTGCCTGGGCGGCAAACTGCCCAGCGATATTGTAGTGATGGTCGCCACGCTGGCGTTTTTTGGCTTCGCCTGCGGTGAGTTCGGCAAACGTCTGCCGCTGGTCGGCAAAATGGGTGCAGCGGCGATTTGCGCCACGTTTATTCCCTCCGCGCTGGTGTACTACGGTCTGCTGCCGGATGTGGTGGTCGACTCCACCACCAAATTCTTTAAATCCACCAATATTCTCTACCTCTATATCTGCTGCATTATCGTCGGCAGCATCATGAGCATGAACCGCACCACCCTGATCCAGGGCTTCCTGCGCATCTTCTTCCCGATGCTGTGCGGTGAAGTGGTCGGCATGCTGGTCGGTATGGGCGTTGGCATGGCGCTGGGGATGGAACCGTTCCAGATCTTTTTCTTCCTGATCCTGCCGATTATGGCCGGTGGCGTCGGTGAAGGCGCGATCCCGTTGTCGATTGGTTATGCCGCCCTGCTGCATATGGACCAGGGCGTGGCGCTCGGCCGTGTACTGCCGATCGTGATGCTCGGCAGTCTGACGGCGATTGTCATTTCCGGTTGCCTCAACCAGCTGGGTAAACGCTACCCGCACCTGACCGGCGAAGGCGAACTGATGCCTGCCAGCAAGAAAGAGCGCAAAAGCAGCAGCGCGGCCCTGAACAGCGAAGCCGGTGGTAAAACCGATGTCACCACTATCGCATCCGGTGCGCTGCTGGCGGTGCTGCTGTATATGGTCGGGATGCTCGGTCACAAACTGGTTGGCCTGCCGGCGCCCGTCGGCATGCTGTTTGTCGCAGTGCTGATCAAGCTATGCCACGGCGTGTCGCCACGCATGCTGGAAGGTTCTCAGGTGGTGTACAAATTCTTCCAGACATCCGTCACCTACCCGATTCTGTTTGCGGTTGGCGTCGCCATCACACCATGGCAGGAACTGGTGAACGCCTTCACCCTGTCCAATCTGCTGGTGATTGTCAGCACCGTCTCGGCACTGGTCGCCACCGGCTTCTTTGTCGGTAAAAAAATCGGTATGCACCCTATCGACGTGGCGATTGTCTCCTGCTGCCAGAGCGGCCAGGGCGGCACCGGCGACGTGGCGATCCTTACCGCCGGTAACCGTATGGTGCTGATGCCTTTCGCCCAGATTGCCACCCGTATCGGCGGCGCAATTAACGTCTCACTGGCGCTGCTGTTCCTTGGCAACTTCCTTGTTTAATCCATTTTCACTCCAGGACAGGTTATGAAACTTGCAAGCTATATCCACCACGGGGAGCGCCGTTACGGCATCCCGACGCCCGACGGCATGATCGATTTATACGCCCATCTCGGCCAGCAGTTTGCCGACCTGAAAGCGCTGCTGGGCAACAATGGTTTACCGCTGGCGCGTGAACTGGCGCAGCTGAAACCGACCATCGCCTTTGCGGATGTGACGTTTTTACCGGTGATTGAACACCCGGAGAAAATCCTCTGCGTCGGTATGAACTATGCCGAGAAGCGCAAAGAGTTTGACCAGCACAACCCGGCGCCGACGCTGTTTGTCCGCTTTGCCGATTCACAAACCGGCCATGACGCGCCCATCGTCAAGCCGCTGCACTCCAGCGAATTCGACTATGAAGGCGAACTGGCGGTGATTATTGGCAAAGGCGGCGAACATATCGCCCGCGCCGACGCCCTGTCCCACGTCGCCGGTTACAGCTGCTATATGGACGGCTCGGCGCGCGACTGGCAGCACAGCTGGTTTACCGCCGGAAAAAACTGGCCGCAAACCGGCGCGTTCGGCCCATGGATGACCACCAGCGATGAGATCCCTGACCCGCAGAGCCTTGGCATTCGTACCTGGCTGAACGGCGTGATGGTGCAGCAGGACAACACCAGCAGCATGATCCATGACGTTGCCGAGCTGATTGAGTACATCAGCACCTTCACCCGCCTCAGCGCCGGTGACGTGATTATCACCGGCTCTCCGGGCGGCGTCGGCAAGAAACGTAACCCGCCGCTGTTTATGCATCACGGCGACCAGATTGAAGTAGAAATCGACAAAATCGGCCACCTCAGCAATGTGATTGTCGACGCTGCACAGCTGCACAGCGCGGTGGCGTAAGCCGTGGCGCCCGGGCGCAAAGCACGGGGCCAGCACTTTTCCGGGCAGCGGCCTGCCCGGCATTTTTATCACCAGCAGGACCCGATTATGTTTAACCCTGAATCCATCGACTTTAGCGTGATTGACGTGCGCCAGCAGCCGCAGGCGCTGGACGAGGTGCGGGCACTGCTGACGCACAGTCAGCTGGGGATGGATGACGATATCGAGCTGTTTGTTACCGCGCGCTTCGGCACGCAACTGGTGGGCTGCGCCGGCCTGGTCAGCAATACCATCAAATGCGTTGCGGTACATGAAGCCTGGCGCGGCGCCAGTCTCAGCGCCCGTCTGCTCGGCGAAGTAGAAAATCTCGCGGTGCGCCGCGGCCACTTTCACCTGTTTCTCTATACCCGCCCCTGCAACCTGCAGCGCTTCCGCGGCTGCGGTTTTTACCCGCTGGTGCAGTGGGACAACGTGGCGGTGCTGATGGAGAACTCACCGGTCGGCATCCGGCACTACTGTCAGCGCCTGCAGAAACAGGCGCACAGCGGTGAACGCATCGGCGCTGTGGTGATGAACGCTAACCCGTTTACTCTCGGCCACCGCTATCTCGCCGAACAGGCGGCCGCCGCCTGCGACTGGCTGCACCTGTTTGTGGTCAGTGAAGACGTTTCGTTTTTCCCGTTCCGCGAACGGCTGGAGATGGTGCAACAGGGCGTTGCCGATCTGCCGAATGTGACGGTGCATGCCGGTTCCGATTATCTGATTTCGCGCGCCACCTTTCCGGGCTACTTCCTGAAAGACGCCGGGCTGGTCAGCCAGACCTGGAGCGCGATGGATCTGCTGATTTTCCGCAACTATATCGCCCCGGCGCTCGGCATCACCCACCGCTTTGTCGGCACCGAGCCATTCTGCCCGGTCACTCATCAATACAATCACGATATGCACCAGTGGCTGGAAGAAGCCGGCCGCTCATCTGCGCCACCCGTCAGCGTGATGGAAACGCCGCGCAAACGCCACGTCTCCGGACGCGAGATTTCCGCTTCCGAGGTGCGGGCGCTGCTGAAAAGCCAGCAGTGGGCGCGTATCGCCGAAATTGTTCCGCCGACCACGCTGGCGCATTTGCAGCGCCACTACTGCGCGGCGGTGGCGTAACCCCTTTTTTATTAATCAGGACACTCATTATGAAGATTATTCAGGAGGCACTCGCCGGGACGGTTGAATCCAGCGATCTGCTGGTGAAAATCGCCCCGGCGGCGGGCGAATTCGACGTCGTTATCAACAGCGAAGTGATGAAACAATTTGGTGACCAGATTCGCCAGGTGGTGCAGCAGACGCTGACGGCATTAGGCGTCAGTGAAGGTCTGGTGCTGATTGAAGACAAAGGCGCGCTGGATTGTGTGATTCGCGCACGGGTGCAGAGCGCCGTGCTGCGCGCGGCGGGTATCAATGAGATTAACTGGGAACAATTACAATGAAAAAACTCCGCCGCAGTATGCTGTTTCTGCCCGGCGCTAACGCCGCGATGCTCTCCACCGCCTTTATCTACCGGCCTGATTCGATCATGTTCGACCTCGAAGATGCCGTGTCGCTGCGTGAAAAAGACAGCGCGCGCATCCTGGTGTTTCATGCCCTGCAGCATCCGATGTACCGCGAGATCGAAACCGTGGTGCGTATCAACCCGCTGAATACGCCGTTTGGCCTGAAAGATCTGGAAGCGGTGATCCGCGCCGGGGTGGATGTGGTGCGTCTGCCAAAAACCGACACGCCGGAAGATATCTATGAGCTGGAAGGTCATATCGAGCGTATCGAACGCGCCTGTGGCCGTGAAGTGGGTTCCACCCGCGTGATGGCGGCGATTGAATCGGCTATCGGCGTGATCAACGCGGTGGCGATTGCCCGCTGCTCGCCGCGACTGATTGGTATCGCCCTCGCCGCCTTTGACTATGTGATGGATATGCAGACGGAACGCGGCGACGGCACCGAACTGTTCTATGCCCGCTGTGCGGTACTGCATGCCGCGCGCGCCGCCGGTATCGACGCCTTTGACGTGGTGTGGTCAGACATTAACGACGAAGCCGGTTTCCTGCGCGAAGTCGATCTGGTGCGCAAAATGGGCTTTAACGGTAAATCGCTGATTAACCCGCGCCAGATTGAGCTGCTGCACAACGCCTATGCGCCAACCCAGGAAGAGGTTGACTACTCACGCCGGGTGATTGCCGCCGCCGAAGAGGGCGAACGCAACGGGCTGGGAGTGATCTCGCTGAACGGCAAAATGATCGACGGCCCGATTATCAATCACGCCCGGGTGGTCCTGGAACGTGCCGCCGCCTCCGGTGTGCGTCGTTAATCCGATGAATTTACTGACCCTGCATCATTCATATGGCCGTTGCCGGAAAGATGACGGGTATAACAGGAATAAACCATGAGTAATCTGACAGAGTTACTGCATCTGCAGTATCCCCATCTGCGTCAGCTGACGCCTTTTGATCGCGCCCATACCACCACTCCATGGCTGGCGGACACCGCCAGCAAGCACCAGCGCAAACTGTGCCAGAGCATCGAAGATGCGGTGCAGCGCAGCGGCCTGCGCGACGGCATGACCATCTCGTTTCATCACGCCTTCCGCGAAGGGGACCGCACTATTAACCGCGTGGTCGCTATTCTGGCGCAGATGGGATTCAAAAATCTCACCCTCGCCTCCAGTTCGCTGATGACCTGCAATGACGCGCTGATTGAACATATCGAAGCGGGTGTCATCACCCGTATCTACACCTCCGGCATGCGCGGCAAACTGGCCGACGCCATCTCCCACGGTCTGATGGCCGAGCCGGTGCAGATCCATTCCCACGGCGGCCGCGTCAAGCTGCTGCAGGATGGTGAGCTGAAGATTGATGTGGCGTTTCTCGGCGTACCGTGCAGCGATGAGTTTGGCAATGCCAACGGCACCCAGGGCAAATCCTGCTGCGGTTCGCTGGGGTATGCGATGGTGGATGCGCAGTTCGCCCGCCAGGTGGTGCTGCTCACCGAAAGCCTGGTGCCCTACCCGAATATGCCCGCCAGCATCGTGCAGGATCGCGTCGACTTTATCGTACAGGTGGAGGAAGTAGGCGATCCGGCGAAAATCAGCGTCGGTGCGGCGCGCGTCACCAGCAATCCGCGTGAACTGATGATCGCGCGTACCGCCGCCGACGTCATCGAACACGCCGGCTATTTCCGTAACGGCTTCTCGCTGCAGACCGGCTCCGGCGCTGCCGCCACCGCCTGCACCCGCTTTATGGAGGAGAAAATGGAGCGCCAGCAGGTGGTCGCCCGTTTCGCGCTCGGCGGTATCACCGGCAGCCTGGTGGATCTGCATGAAAAAGGGCTGATTGAAAAGCTGCTCGACACCCAGTGCTTCGACGGCCAGGCCGCCGCGTCACTGGCGCGCAACCCGAACCACGTCGAGATCTCCACTAATGTTTATGCCAACCCGGCGGCGAAAGCGGCCAGTTGTGATCAGCTGGATGTGGTGATCCTCAGTGCGCTGGAGATCGATACCGGGTTTAACGTCAACGTGATTACCGGTTCTGACGGCGTGATGCGTGGCGCATCCGGCGGCCACTGCGATGTCGCCGCCGCCGCTAACCTCACGATTGTCGTCGCGCCACTGCTGCGCAGCCGTATCCCGACGGTGGTTAAACGCGTCACCACCTGCGTCACCCCGGGGGAAAGCATCGATGTGCTGGTGACCGATCACGGTATCGCGGTGAACCCGGCTCGGCCGGAGATCCGCCAGCGTCTGCTGGACGCCGGGCTGAAAGTGATGGATATCGAGGCACTCTATCAGCGCGCCATTTCAATTAGTGGGGAACCTAAACCGATTCGCTTTACTCCAAGAGTAGTCGGGGTGATCCGCTACCGTGACGGCAGCGTGATCGACGTAGTGCACCAGGTGCAGGAGGAAGCCTGATGACAACTCTGACGCCCGCCGCTGCGGGCGTTACCCTGACGGAACTGCTGGCGGCAAAAGAAGCACGCGCGCAACGGCAGTCCGCCTGGTTAACGCACTACGCACAACCGCTGGTTTCACTGACGCTGGTTACCCCCGGCGCCGTCAAAGCCAGCAGCCGCTATCATCATTGTATGGGCAGCGCGCTGCAGGCCTGCGACCAGCTGTTCCACCAGCATCACTGGCCGGTGCTGGCGCGCAAGGTGTTCTGGCTGCCTACCGGCGCCGAGGCACTGTGGTGTATCGACCACAGCGCCCCGGAGATCAAAGCTGCAACCGTGGCGCTGGAGGCGGAACACCCGCTAGGCCGGGTCTGGGATATCGATGTCATCTGTCCGCAGCAGGGGCAGATTGGCCGTCGCTCTCTCGACCAGGCCAGCCGCCGCTGTGTGATTTGCGATGGCCCGGCGCACGCCTGCGCCCGTGCACGTCAGCACCCTGTCGAACAGGTAGTGCAGAAGGTGGAGGAGATTATCGATGCATGGTTTACCCGCGATTAACCCCCTTGCCCTGGTGACGGCGCAGCAGATTGCCGTGTGGTCCCAGGAAGCATTAACCCGTGAAGTGTGGCTCAGTCCAAAACCCGGACTGGTCGATGCACGCAACAGCGGCGCACATCGCGATATGGATCTGGCGCTGTTTATGCGCAGTATCAGGGCGATCGCACCGTGGTTCAGCCACTTTGTCACGGTGGGGGAGCAGAGCGCCGCCCTGCCCGCTGCTGACGCCCTCGCGCAGGCACGCCTGCCGGGTCTGGCCTGTGAGCAGGCAATGTTCAGCGCCACCGGCGGTGTCAATACCCATAGAGGCGGCATCTTTGCGCTTGGCTTACTCTGCTTTGCCGCAGGACGGCTGAGCGATGCCGTGCTCACGCAGCAGACGCTGTGCAACGAAGTGGCAGCATTGTGTCACGGCATGGTAGCCCGCGAGCTGAAGCACTCCTCGCGTGAAGCCACCATCGGCGAGCGTCTCTATCATCGTTTTGGCCTGACGGGTGCGCGCGGCGAGGCGCAAAGTGGTTTCGCCACCGTGCGCCGTCATGTGCTGCCTTACTGGCATCAGGAGGTTGATCCGACACGTCGTCTGCTGAACGCCCTGCTGCGTCTGATGGCAGTGAATGCCGACACCAATGTGGTATCACGCGGCGGCATTGACGGCCTGCGCTTCGTCCAGCAATCCGCGCGTCGTCTGCTGATTGCCGGCTGGTGCACCGACGATCTGCTGGCGATGGACGCCGCGCTGACCGAACGTAATCTCAGTCCCGGCGGCAGCGCCGATCTGCTGGCGGTCAGTATGGTACTGGCTGCGTTACCCGCATGATGGATGACCTCTGTTTTTTGCTGGTGCCCGGGTTGCGCGACAGCGATCCCGGCCACTGGCAAAGCGCATGGCAGCAACAATCGCCGCACTGGAAGCGTATCACGCAACGTCACTGGAACCTGCCGGACCTGGATGGCTGGGGCGATGCCATTAACCGTGAATTACACCGCGGCGATCCTCCCGCCCTGTTAATCGGTCACAGCTTTGGCGCGCTGGCGGCGCTGCACTGGACACGACGTTATCCGCAGCGTGTCGCCGGGCTGGTGCTGGTGGCGCCCGCCGAACCACTGCGTTTTCAGGTGGAAGATCGCATTCTGCCGCAGCCCCTGCCCTGCCCGAGCCTGCTGGTTGCCAGCCATAACGATCCGCTACTGCCGTTTGCGCGCGCCACCGTCTGGGCCAGCGCCTGGGGCAGTGAACTGGTGGATATCGGCGAGGCCGGCCATATCAATAGCGAAGCCGGATTTGGCGCCTGGCCCTGGGGGCGGGAACGGGTGTTGGCCTTCGCCAGCACACTGCGCTAAGGTAACGCTTTCAGCACAGAACAGGATGATCGGAGCGCTGATGACGACGTTTGAGAAAACTATGCAGGTGGCGTTCAGCCAGCAACAGATGTATCAGCTGGTGGCGGATGTCGCCGCTTACCCGGCGTTTTTGCCGTGGTGCCGCCGCGTTGAAATCCTTGCTGAAGAGGATGGCGGCAAGCGGGTGCGCATCGAACTGCAACAGCCGCATCCAGTGCCACTCAGCATCACCACCCACGCCAGTTTCGTTCCACCGCACGCCGTGAACTTACAGCTGGTGGAGGGCTCTTTTCTTTCCGCCTTTCGCGGTGAGTGGCAGTTCGCGCCGCTCACCGCTCACCGCTGCCAGGTGACGTTTCGCGTCAGTTATCGCTTCAGTAACCGCCTGCTGAAGATGGCGCTGTCGCCGTTTTTCAGTATGGTCGTCACGATGATGCCGCAGCTGTTTCTGCGGCGTGCGCGGCGTATCTATGCCTCTACCAGTGACGCGCCGTAACGCCCGCCGGCAGGTCGCTGTTTTTCAGCAGCGTAAATGCCTGTACGACGGCAGGCGGCATGTCGACATGCTCAATAAAGTTTTTTCCCTGCGGGCCATAGCCTTCGCGGTCATCGCGCAGGCGCGGGATCTCGCCCAGCAGCAGTGACAGGAAGCGATCGTACGACCACAGCCCTTCTCCAGCATCGGGGGTATAGCGCGCCAGTCCCTGTTCCAGCTGTAACTGCGGTACAAACACCGGCCAGTTGAGGAAGGTCGCCTCGGTGCCCTGCTGACGCCAGTGATGGCGAAAGGTAGCGTAACAGCGACGCTGCATCAGCGGATCCTGCACCAGCACAATGCGTTGCGGGTGCAGCTGTTTCTCCTGCAGCAGTTGCCAGCTAAAGGCGGCATTTTGCCCGCCATTAGTGGAGGCTTCTTCCAGTAAGAGCTGTTCATCAGGAATGGCGAAAAATTCGCGGGCGATGGCGGCCAGCATCGCGGCTTCCGTCAGCCCCTCAGTCGGCAGCTGCTGATAACGTGAATGCGCGGCGATCGCCTGCGCCAGCAGCACGGTCGAATGGCCGATACCACCGGAGATCAACAGCGGCAGCTGATGTTCACGCGCCAGACTGAACGCACCTTCGATATTTGGTAATACCGCGTGCCCTGCCAGTACAATCAGGTCGGCATTCAGGGTGGCGCGCTGCGCGCTGACATCGTCTGGCGCCAGCCAGTGCGCCAGGGTGTTGATGGCGTCGCATTGTGCGAAGGTTAAAGCTAAGGGATTCAAGGGCAACTCCTTCTGACGAACGCAGGCTAATGATATATCATCGGAGATCTCTGGTGGGGGTAAAATTGTCCGGATTTGTCATCAACGCGATGCCACATACCATGTTGATGCCCTTCACCCATCGCAGTCAGAGAAAAGTGCACTGGCTGCCCCTTCCGCCATGAAGTTGCGGAAGGTCGGGATAGGGGAACTTACGGCCCGGCGTCGCTTGTTCCCCCTCCCTGACCCTCCCCCATTTTATGGGGGAGGGAACAAGTGCTGCGCTGCCAGTAAGATGGTATTGCCATAGCTGACTCCTGATGTCAGTTGCCTTCAATAACCAAAGTGAGAGTAAGCGATGATATCCCGTTCAGTGACCCTTGATGATGTGGCGAAGCTGGCCGGTGTCTCCTATCAGACGGTCTCGCGCGTGCTTAATCACTCTGACCAGGTTTCCGACGCCACGCGCGAAAAAGTACGTGCCGCAATGGCGCAGCTGAATTATGTGCCAAATCGCGTCGCCCAGCAGCTGGCGGGGAAAGCCAGCCGCTCGCTTGGCCTGGCCACCACCGATCTGATGCTGCATGCCCCTGCGCAAATTGCCTCGGCGATTCAGCATCGCGCCGCCGCGCTGGGTTATCAGCTGGTGATCGCCATGGCCGACGAACCGGGATTTGCTGCCGCGCAGGCGGCAGTGAATGAACTGCTGGCGCAGCGCGTTGATGGTCTGTTGCTGAATCTGCCACTGCAGAATGATGACGCGCAGACGCTGGCGCAGCTGAGCGGTCAGCGTCCCTGCCTGTTTATGGATGTCGCCAGCAACGCGGCGGTGGATCACTGTCAGTTCAGCGCCAGTCAGGGCGCACGCCAGGGCGTGGAGCATCTGTGGGCGCTGGGTCATCGCCGTATCGCGCTGATCACCGGGCCGCTCGACGCCGTGTCAGCGAAGCAGCGTTTTCAGGCGTGGTGTGCGGTGCTGGCGGAGTATCAGCTGCAGCCCCATGCGGTGTATGAAGGCGACTGGAGCGCGCAGTCGGGCTATCAGGCGGTGAAAGCGCTGTTGCCCGATAACCTGCCGACGGCGCTGTTAGTCGCCAACGATCAGATGGCGCTGGGCGCGATGCGCGCGCTGCATCAGCACGGTATTGCCATTCCCGGGCAGGTTTCGCTGGTCGGCTATGATGATACTGCGGAGAGCGCCTGGTATCAGCCGCCGCTGACCACCATTCGCCAGGATATTCGCTTACTGGGTGAGCAGAGTGTGGATCGGCTGGTGGCGGCGATTCAGCATCAGCCGGAGCAGACGACAACGCCATTAGCGACAGCGTTAGTGATACGGGAGACCACCGCCAACGTACAGCCAGCGGCGGATATTCAGCAAATTGCCCACCAGCTGACGTCGCTGGCGCAGCAGCTGCGGCAGCTGAATGCGAAATAATCTGCCAGGCAACAAGGCGGCCGTGGTGAGACGCAACAGGAACAGCAACTACTACGCGAAGCGCGAAATAGTTTGTCAGACAATAAGGCGACCGTGGTGAGGCGTAACAGGAACAGCAACTACTACGCGAAGCGCGAAATAGTTTGTCAGGCAACAAGGTGACCGGGTTAAGGCGCAATAGTAACAGGGGCGCATAACACGCCCCTGCAGCGATTACTCGTGTGGCTTCGGCTCGCCCATCGCTTTCAGTTTCTTCGACAGATCACGACGCTCTTTCGACAGATCGGCATTTTTGATGATGTAGTCATCCACGCGATCTTCATAGTCGCTGCGCATGCTGGCGATGATTTCCTGAATCGCTTCGATGCTCATCCCCGGCTTAATGTACTCACTCAGGTTGTCCAGCAACAGCACACGTTTCTGGTTATCACGAATTTTCTTTTCGTTGTCGTGAATTTCACGCTGCAGTTTGTTCTTGCGACGGAACATACGTACGAACTCCAGCACGTCCTGAAAAGATTGCTTTGCGTTTTCCATGATGACACCTTTCATTGGGCCTGCCTGGGCAGGCGTAATTGTCGTAGCCTTCAGCTTAGCGGCTCGCCATAACCGATGGCAATTCTCACATTCAATTTCAGACTGGCGCTTATCTTAGCGCGAAATGGCGCGCCTTCGCAGTAAGTTATTGCTTAGTCGATTATTTACGCATCGCCAGCCGCACCAAATCCGACAGGCGCTCCAGCTGGCGCGTCAGTTCCAGACTCAGCCAGACGTAACCGTGAATCTGCGTTTCCATCGCCGCGTGGCCATGGCTGGTGTCGATCAGCTGGCGCAGCTCCTGCGAAATTTCCGCCAGTTCGGCGTTGTTGGCCGCCACCCGATCGGTATCACCACTGAGCAATGCCGCCGACAGCGCCTGAAACGTCTGCTCCGTCATCTGCTGGCTGCGGCGCAGCGCGGGCGCATTCAGCATCAGGAAATGACTTTCGCGTGATGACCACCAGGCATTCATTTGCAGTTCAAGGGTGCAGAGAAGATTGCGGTTCACCGTCTGGATACCGTCCAGCACCGATTTAGGAATTTTGGTCTCTTTGCTGGCAGGCTCCAGCAGCGCGCGCATTTTTACTACTTCGCCCAGCAATTGTTGCAACGGCCTGGTCAGCCGCGGCTGCTCCAGCAGATTGGGTGAGAAGCCCGCGTGATGCAACCGCGCCATCGCCGTCAGCGCGTCAGACAGTTTAATGCGCCACTGGGTATAGGCTTTCTGCGGCCAGATGCTGCTGAACAGCAGCGCCAGCAGCGAGCCGATAATCACATCACCGCCACGCCACAGCGCGGTTTTCATATCCCCTGCCGGTGCGCCGCACACCACTGCCAGGGTAATGCCAATCAGCAGCGCCATATACGGATGTTTACCCAGCGTCAGGAAGCCGCAAAGAAACATCACCAGCATGCACCACACCAGCATCAGCGGCAGCGAAAACAGTTCCAGTTTCAGCGCGATCAGCCCGGAGAGCGAACCAAACACCGTACCGCCAATACGCTGCACCGCGCGTGGAAAAACATTACCCCACGAAGAGATCGGCCCCATCACCACTACCAGAGTAATCAGCGGCCAGCTGCCTTCAGGAATATCCAGTCCGCGCACCAGCAAAAAGGTCAGCACAAACGCCAGCGCAATGCGGCAACCGTGCACAATGCGGTAATGGCGGTACAGGCTGAATTCAACGGCCGAAATCGGCATATCAGGACGCAAAGCGCAGCTCCGGTAAATGATAATGTTGTCTCATATCATAACCGATCGCTTTCCGCAGGTTTCAATCAAAATCTCATCACTGTGCGCTATTTTGGCAAGTTTCAAGGTCATGCGGGTGAAAATTAACAGGATGGCTACAGCAACAAAATAAGCCGCTAACTCCCGGTTAGCGGGCTATTTACCTGTCGCCGCCACGGCGGCAGGGGATGTTCAGGATTTAATCACCGGCACACAAATCTCAAAATCCCACACGCCGCTCGCTGAACCATCATTGAGATAGCGATCGAAACAGGGTGCGTCGGCTTTGCGATAGTCGCTGCTTTCCAGCCAGCGGAAAAACGCCAGCCACGGCCTGGCGAAATCGCCGTCGCTGACCTGCACGCGCACCACCGCAAAGGTGCCGCCGGGTAACGAACGGATATCCACACCCTCACTGTTTTCCGGCAGCACAAAGTCATCCGGCACACTGATAGCGGTATCGATACGCAGCGCCTCTTCCGCCACGACATCGGGATTATCGTAATACACTGCCAGCCAGTCGTCACTGTGGAGGTTATTTTCCCGCGTCCACTGGCTTAACCTGGCGAAACCGACAGGCGCAGTATCCTGCCACGGACCAACCAGCCGGTAACCGGCAATGGTGCGCGCCGGCAGTTCGACAATTTCTGGATTCATCTCTGATGCTCCTTTTCTCACGGAGGGGGACAACAGATGCGCCAGCGTCTGGCGCAGATAAGTCAGCAATTCCGGCGTCAGCCAGGTGCCTTCCAGCAGCGTGGGTTCCCTCTCCATCGCCTGGCGGATCTTCTGCTGGGTCGCCGGGTTATCGCTGGCCCAGGAGCGGAACAGCTCCAGCCAGTTAGCCGCCAGAGCACTCGCCTGTGGCGAATCCGCCGCCACGCCCTGCTCCAGCGCTTCGCGGAAGCGGGCAATCAGCGGCGGCCACTCCATCAGGCGATCGAAGTAGTGTGCACGCACATAAGCATATTCTTCGTCACTGAGGTACTTTTGATAGATCTGCAGTTTAGTTTCGGCAAACGCGCGGGTAATAAAATCGAGGATTTCTGGCGTAATGCCGCTTTGCTGACGCATGCCCGGCTGCTCGTCATGCATCATATTCAGCCGCGCGACAAACGCCGGGTTACTGGCGGTATCCCGCTGCAGGGCGAGCATCCAGCGCCGCGCCAGCTGCTGCGCGGCAGGCTGTTGCGCCGTTGCGCCCTGCTGCATCAGTTGCATCGCCTGCGCCACCATGCCCTGCCACTCCGCTTCACGCGCCGGGTCCGCCTGGTAAAGCGGCAACTGCGTCAGCTCTTCAGCACTAAAATAGTTATCGTACATCGTCATCATCTCCAGGGTGGTAAGCCAGTCGCTTGTCGCGGGCTCATCACCGCTACGCAGCTGGCCGTGCAGATGCACCAGCCGTTCACGTAATGCGGTGATATGCGCCAGCTGACGATCAAGCGCGCTAATCTGTTGAAAAATGACATCAGGAAGCGAATGGGGGTTGCCGCTCAGCAGCATATCGATCTCCGCCAGCGCCACACCCAGCCGCCGCAGCGCCTGGATTTGCTGCAGACGACGCACATCATGGTGGTTATACAGACGATAACCCGCCTCACTGCGCGCCGACGGCGTTAACAAACCAATACTGTGATAATAGTGCAGCGTGCGCACAGTGATACCTGAACGCTTCGCCAGCTCTCCAACCTGCAATAGCATGCCTGACTCCTTTTCAATATGCATGAGGCTAAAGGCTGACGTGGCGTCAGGGTCAAGCCCGGATTACAGCTTAAGATGCAGATAATCTTTGATGCGCGTAACAATGCCGCCAGTTTCCGCTGACTGCAGCGCCATCAAGGGATAGCTGGCAATTTGTTTACCGTTATCCATCACCTGAATCGTTCCCACCTGCTCTCCCGCTTTAATCGGTGCCTCGAGGTCTTTGCGATCGATAACATACTTCGCCTGCAGACTCTTCACCTTATCACGCGGCAGTGACAGATAAACGTCTTTGTCGGCGCCGACATCCACCTGATGCGGATTGCCATACCATACCGTTTCATGGCCGATGGCTTTACCGGCATGGAACAGCTGCACGGTATCAAAGTTATCCTGGCCCCAGACCAGCAGCTTACGCGCCTGCTCTTCACGCCCTTTGGGGCTTTTTCCGCCCATAATCACCGCAATCAGTCGATGCTGCCCTTCAATGCTGGAGGCAATAATATTGAACCCGGCGCTTTCGGTGTGGCCGGTTTTCAGGCCGTCGACATGCAGCCTGGTATCCCACAGCAGGCCGTTACGGTTCTGCTGGGTAATGCCGTTCCACGTCAGCGTCTTCTCGCCGTACATCTGGTAGAAATCGGGTTCGCCCTGAATAATCGCTTTTGACAGCGTCGCCAGATCGCGCGCGGTGGTGAACTGACCTGGCGCATCCAGACCATGCACCGTTTCAAAATGGGTGTTGCTCAGCCCGAGTTTCGCCACGTACTGGTTCATCATCGCGACAAAGTTAGCTTCACTGCCCGCAACGTGATCGGCCAGCGCCACACAGGCATCATTACCGGAATCAATAATCACACCGCGCATCAAATCGCGCACCGAGACTTTCTCGCCCGGCTTGAGAAACATCAGCGACGATCCCTTAAATACCGGGTTGCCCGCGCCCCAGGCGTCGTTACCCACTGTTACAATATCATCACGGCTGATGCGGTGATTATCAATAGCGCGATCAACCACATAGCCCGTCATCAGCTTGGTCAGGCTGGCGGGGTTGCGCCGTTCGTCGGCATTGCCCTCGGTAAGAATTTGCCCGGTGCTGGCGTCCATCAGGACCCATGAGGCGGCGTCAATCGCGGGCGCGGTTAACGGGAAGGAAAGTGGGTTTTCAGCGGCCTGCGCCCCGGAAGCCAACACCAATAACAGACCAATACTTGCAAGCTGACGCCTTTTCAACACGAGATCCTCAAAAATGTACTTTTCGCCAAAACAGGTCGCTGTTGTACGGGAATCTCAGGTGGATTGCGTTAATCAATTGCAAGAAAGTATTAATATCCGCGCCCGCGTGATGGTCAATAACCACGCGATTTTCACCAGGGTTTATCTGATAAAAAAGTTTTTAAGAGTCATTAACATTGTTAACCATTTTCATTCCACTACCCTCCTGCTATGACTCGTTTTCCTGGAGAAGTGGAGATGTCAGTATCAAGAGGGTGGTCAACGGAATTAGAAGGGCTGAGGGGGTTTGCCTCGCTATGGGTGCTGCTGGGACATATCTGTATCCTGGCGCAGGTCAACATTCCGCTGATCTCAATGCCCAGTATCGGCGTGGATCTGTTTATTTTGCTCTCGGGTTATTTAATGGCGAAAAACTACCTTGAGCGCCAGCAAAAAGAGCCATGGACTCACGCCAGCACGGTGAAAAAGTTCTGGCTGCGTCGTTTCTTCCGTATCGCCCCGCTGTATTACCTGTTGCTGCTGATCGCCATGGCGAATGGCCCATGGTTCGGTGAGATGCGCGATACTATCGCCCAGTTCTATCCGGTGACCGCGACGGAAACCTCACGTTACTCCGATCAGTCGCTGAGCAATATTCTGGCGCATCTCAGTTTCGCCTTTGGCTTTATTCCGCAGTACAGCTTTAACACCGTGTTGCCGGACTGGAGTATCGGCCTGGAGATGCAATTCTATTTCCTGTTCCCGTTTATTATGCTGCTGACCCCGCGACTGGGTTACGCCCGCACATTACTGCTGATTATGGTGCTGTGCACCGCCGGGCGCTATCTGCTGGCGGACTACTATGACGCTTTCCCGATGCCGTCGCTGATTCTGATTAAACTGCATATGTTTATGGCCGGTATGCTGCTTGCCGCCGCAGTGCGGGAACGTAAACTGGTTTATCTGCTGCTGGCGTTAGTTGCCCCGGTGGTGACCGTGCTGCTGCGCATTGAGATGAATAAACTGCAGGTATTGTTGCAGGGCGCGATGATTGTTGGCATGGCGGCGATTCTCTGGCAGTACCAGCCTGGCGCGCTGCTGGCGAAAGTGATGAAGCTGCCACGCGCGATTCTGACTCACCGCATCAGCACCTGGCTGGGCGATGTGTCCTATTCCGTGTATCTGCTGCATCTGTTGCTGGTTGTGCCTGCTATCGCCATACTGCTGCGCGATTACCAGCTGGCGGCGATGAGTGCGCCAGTGCGCTTTGCGCTGATCTGCGCCATTGTGCTGCCGCTGACCTATGCGCTCGCCACGCTGCTGTATCACTTTGTTGAGAAGCCGGGCATTCAGCTGGGCAAACGCGTGCTGGCGCCACGCCCTGCTGCGCAGGATATGGTGAGGTAGTGTGACAGGAATGAAAAGGTTGCCTGGTTAGTTGGTTGGCTTGTCACAATTAGGTTCTCATGCTGGCAAACATCCACCGAACGGCTCCTTCCCCCACGATGTGGGGGAAGGCTGGGATGGGGGAACTGACGACGCCGAGCCTTTTGCTCCCCCTCCCTAACCCCCCCACATTGTGGGGGAGGGAACCCGACCGGTGATGGTAACGACCCTGTCGCCCATCACCTTACTTCTTCTCAGGCAGCGCGTAAGCGATGATGTAATCACCCAGCTTCGTGCCGAACGAACCATGACCACCCGCAGCAATCACCACATACTGTCGGCCATTCACCTCATAGGTCATTGGTGTCGCCTGACCACCTGCCGGTAAACGTGCTTCCCACAGTTTTTCACCGTTAGAGACATTAAAGGCACGCAGATAGTTATCCGCCGTGGCGGCAATAAAGAATACATTGCCTGCGGTAGAAACAGGTGCACCAAGCATTGGCATACCCATCTTAAACGGCAGCGGCACTGGCGAGCTGTCACGCACCGTACCAATACGTTTCTTCCATACGACTTCGTTGGTCTTCAGATCAACTGCCGACACATAACCCCAGGCAGGCTGCTTACAAGGGAAGCCCAGCGGCGACAGGAACGGATTCAGCGTAACGCCATACGGCACGCCGTACTGCGGCTGAATACCGGACTCCGAACCACTGCCCTGCGCATTCTCCGGCTCTTCCTGTGGATTGCCCGGTCCACGCGGGATCAGCTTCGAAACAAACGGCAGCGCCATTGGGTTCATCACCGCCAGCTGGCGATCGGTATCGACTGAGATGCCGCCCCACTCAAACATACCGAGGTTGCCAGGGAACACCAGCGTGCCCTGCTCGGACGGCGGCGTAAACGGACCTTCATAGCGCAGACTGTGGAACATTACACGACAGATCAGCTGATCGTAGATTGTCGCCCCCCACATATCTTTCCCGCTCAAATGCGCTTTCGGGCGGAAAGTCAGCTGCGAATACGGCTGGGTTGGCGACAGACGGTCGCCCTTCGCCGGTCCCTGCGGCACTGGTGTTTCCGGCGCCGGCACCACGGTTTTACCGCTGCGACGATCCAGCACAAAGATGTCGCCGGTTTTGGTCGGTACATAGACCACTGGCACTTTATTGCCGCTGTTGTCAGTAATGTCCGCCAGCGTCGGCTGAGCAGGCACATCCATATCCCATAGATCGTGATGCACAGTCTGGTAGAACCAGGCCAGCTTGCCTGTCGACGCATTCAGCGCCAGCAGACCCGTTGCGTAACGCTCCATCTCCGGCGTGCGATGACCACCCCAGATATCCGGCGTCGACACGCCAATCGGCAGATAAACGATATCGAGCTGGGCATCATAAGCGGCTGGCGCCCATGAGTTTGGCGAGTTCGGCGTAAAGTGTTCGCCCTCACCCGGCAGCTTGTTCGGATCTTTCGCGCCGGTATCAAATGCCCACAACAGTTTGCCATTGTTGACATCAAAACCGCGGATCACACCGGACGGCTCGCGCGTCGAATAGTTATCGGTTACCGCGCCTGCCACCACAATCACCTTGTCGGTGATCACCGGCGGAGAGGTCGGCTCATACGCGCCCACTTTGTTGTAAGGCAGATTCGCCTGCAGATTGACATCGCCGTTATCGCCAAAGTCGGCGCAACGCGCACCGGTTTCGGCATCCAGCGCATACAGATGACCATCGTTGACCGGCAGAATAATCCGGCGCGCACAGAGTGCAGGTTTCTGACCGTTGCTTTCCGCCTGCGCCAGCGCTGGCGTCTCATGATAGGAGACACCACGACAGGTCACATGCTGGAAATCAGGACGGGTTTTCAACTGCGGGTCAAAACGCCACTTCTCTTTACCACTGGCGGCATCCAGCGCGATCAGCTGCTGGTGCGGCGTACACAGGTAAAGGGAATCGCGGATCTTAATCGGCGTCACTTCATCGGTGATTTCAGCTGGATCGTTGGCGGTTTTCAGGTCACCGGTCTGGAAACGCCACACTTCCTGCAGCTCACCGACGTTTTTGTCCGTAATCTGGCTCAGCGGCGAGTAGCGGGTACCGTGCTGGGTTCGACCATAGGCTGGCCAGTCGGCGTCAGCAATGCCCTGCGCATTACGCTCGATCACCGTGTTTTGATCGGCTTGCAGCGTACCGTTGATCTCTTGTGGATCGTTAAAGATGGCATACGCCAGCACAATCACGGTCACCGCCAGTGACGCAGCCAGCGCGCCACGCGCGGCTTTGCCATCCGCCAGCAGGCGGTAAATCACCGGCAAGGCGATCCACAGGCCGAAGAAGAAGGTGACATCCAGACGCGGTGTCAGCGCCCAGAAATCGGGGCCAACTTCCCACAGTGACCAGACGGTGGTGGCGAGCAGATAAATAGCATACAACCCTAATGCAGCCGCGCGACGGCGATACAGCAACCAGGCGGTGATCAGCATCACCACACCTGCCACGATGTAATAGAGTGAACCACCCAGTTTTGCCAGCCAGATACCGCCAGCCAGCAGATAAAGGCCACTCAGTGCAGCAAACAGCACCGTGAGTATCAGCAGAACACGCGATAACGAGGTTCCGTTTTTCATATTGTTAACCTTACCAAAATTGAACATCAGCGCGGCCATGGCGACATGCCGCGACGAATACACCCGGTTTATCTTTCACCATCCCCCCGGGTGCGAAAACCCGCCGTCCGGCTTCGCTCTGCGGCAAGCTCGGCGGCAGGTTCTGGATTGCTTTACGCGTTACTCAAAGCTGTAACTCAGCGTGGCGCCACCGCCCCAGTTGCGACCAGGCGCCGGTTCGAAGTAGCGGCCATTACTTTCATTGACGATCACTGAGCCGACATACTGGCGGTCGAACAAGTTGTCGACGCGGCCAAACAGATCCAGCGACCAGCGACTCCAGTTGAAGCGGTAACCGCTGTTAAGACCAACCACGGTATACGACGGCGCTTCGGCGCTGTTGGCATCGTTGGCCTGGATATCGCTCAGATAGCGAATATCCGCGCCCGCATGCCAGCCCTGCTCCGGCGCCCACTCCAGCGAAGCATAGCCCATATTGCGTGCAATGCCCGGCAGACGGTTGCCAGCCGGAACGCAGCTCACACCACAGGTTTGATTACGATAAGTGGCGTCCAGCAGCGTCCAGGCCATCTTCAGCCGCCAGTCCATACCAAATTGCTGATCGAGCGACAGCTCTGCGCCGCGGCGACGGGTTTTCCCGGCGTTGGTGTAGACTGCGCGGCCATATTTGCTGTCGGCGACAATCAGTTCATCTTTCGTATTGGTCTGAAACAGTGCTGCGGTGAACAGACCATTACCGATACGAGTTTTGCTGCCCAGTTCGAAGGTATCGCTGGTGGAGGGTTTCAGCCCAAGGTTCAATCCGGTTTGATTACCATCGACGGAGCGATAAGAAAGCTCATTGATGGTTGGTGTTTCAAAGCCACGTCCCGCCGAGAAGTAAAGGTTCCACGCCTCCGTTGCGGCGTAGTTAATCGAGCCCATCGGCAGCAGTTTGTGATAACGTTCGCTGCCACTGTCATCGCCATTATCAGTCGTGATGTAATAGTCTTTGGAGTCAAAGTTGACAGTGCTGTAACGCAGTCCGGCATCCAGCGTCCACTTCGGCGTCAGACTCCAGCTGGTCTGCAGATAGGGATCGAGGTTCCACATCTGATTTTTTTCGTTACGCCGCTGCTCGCCCTTTACACCCAGCTCATCAACGCCATTAACTGTATTGAAGTTCTGGAAACCCTGGCGGCGCTCTGTCATGGTTTCATAGTCGATACCACCAATCAGCGTTACCGGCATAGAGCCGATCTCACCATCATGTTTCCAGCGGGTATCAATACCCTGATATTTGCGCTCCAGGACAATCACGCCACCCGGATAAGTAGCCTGCAACTGCGGATTTTTTGGAATCGACTGATACTGCGTAGTATGGCGCTCACCGCCCCACACCATCATGGTCAGTTCGTCGTTTTCACTTATCTGACGCTGATAGCGCAGGCCCAGCTGGGTCTGATCGAGATATTTACGCGTGTTGTACTGATCGCCACGCGGCGACTGGCGCGGATTGGCTTTCCACTCCTCTTCACTCAGACCGCCGGGATCGTTGGCGTCAATCGACACGCTGTTAAACATCAGCGTCAGGGTGCTGACATCATCAAGGCGCACACCCAGCTTGCCATTACCGAGGCTTTTCTGCGTGCCACTGTGGTCACGGAAGCCGTGAGTGGTAAAACGTGAACCGGAAATGGCGTAATTCACATCACCGGCATGGCTGCCGTCGCCGGTTGCGCCGCTGGCTTTCAGGCTGTTGCGCCAGCTGCCATAGCTGCCGTAGTAAGTGCCCGCCTGCAATGTGGCTGGCTGGCTGCCGCTTTCGCTGTCGATATTAATCACCCCGCCAGAAGCATTGCCGTACAGCGCCGAATAAGGCCCGCGCAGCACTTCCACTTTATCAACAGAGTTAATATCAACATTCGAGGTCTGCCCCTGACCATCCGGCATGGTGGCCGGAATGCCATCGACATAAATACGCAACCCGCGCACGCCGAAGGTCGAGCGACTGCCAAAACCGCGTACCGACATCTGTAAATCCTGCGCATAGTTCTGGCGGTTCTGGATCTGCAGGCCTGGCACGCTGCCCAGGCTTTCCGACAGGTTAACCTGCGGCGTACTGTTGCGCAGATCGCTGCCCTGCACCACGCTGACAGCGGCGGGGGTATCCAGTTCGGACAGTCCGGTGCGTTGTGGTTTGCTGACCAGTAAGGTGGATTCTGGCGCGGAGGGGGTCTTATCGCTGTTGTCCGCCGCCAGCGCGCTCAGCGGCGGCAGTAAACACAACGGCGTTAACATAAAAGCAGAGGTTAATTTTTTCACGGGAATAGTTCGTTTTTTTAAGCGTTAATACGTCAACAATTTTCCTGCGCGGTGCGCCAGGAAGCCATCCATCTGCATTGACATCACAAGAGAAGCGTCGCGGCGTAATACCGCAGACCAAAGTATAAGTCAGTAAATCAGGTTGCCGGGTGTTTTAGCGACCAACGCCGTGCAGTTATTTTTATTGCCATCAAAATGCAAACGAAAACGATATGTTGCAGAAAAACGTGATTATTGTAACAGAATTAGCTTAGCCTACGAATTATTTACCCAACAAAGCACGCCCGTTTCGAACAGAAATGTTTAAGCAAATGTTACCGATAACATTACATCCCCCATCACTGAGTATTCCTTATAAGCTAGCAGCAGCTTCCCCCTTCTCCACTGCAGCTACATCCTCCAGCCATAACGCGGCTGCGCTATTTAGCCTGTAGCCATTATGGTTTACCATAGTACAGACGCGTAACGACGCGGCACGCCAGCCTTTTGAGTGACAGGGACCCGAACAGTGAAACAGCCAGACAGCCAGCCCACATTTCTCTTCCACGATTACGAGACGTTCGGTAAAAGTCCGGCGCTGGATCGCCCGGCGCAGTTTGCCGGTATTCGTACCGATATGGATTTCAACATTATTGGCGAGCCGGAAGTGTTTTACTGCCAGCCGGCAGATGACTACCTGCCGCAACCGGAAGCGGTGATGATCACCGGGATTACGCCGCAACAGGCGAAAGCGCGCGGCGTCAGCGAGGCGGAGTTTGCCCGCCGGATTCATACCCTGTTTAGCGAACCCAACACCTGCGTGGTGGGTTATAACAATGTGCGCTTTGATGATGAAGTGACGCGCAATATCTTCTATCGCAACTTCTACGATCCCTATGCATGGAGCTGGCAAAACGGCAATACGCGCTGGGACCTGCTGGATGTGATGCGTGCCTGCTATGCCCTGCGCCCGGATGGCATCAACTGGCCGGAAAACGACGATGGCATGCCGAGTTTTCGCCTGGAGCATCTGACCAAAGCTAACGGCGTTGAACATGAAAATGCCCATGATGCGATGTCGGATGTGTATGCCACTATCGCCATGGCGAAGCTGGTGAAGCAGCAGCAGCCAAAGCTGTATGACTATCTGTTCAGCCAGCGCACTAAGCAGAAAATCACTACGCTGATCGATATTCCGCAGATGAAACCGCTGGTGCATATCTCTGGCATGTTTGGCGCTTTTCGCGGCAATACCAGCTGGATTGTGCCGCTGGCCTGGCATCCTGACAACCGCAACGCACTGATTACCTGCGACCTGGCCGGTGATATGTCGCCGCTGCTGGAGCTGGATGCCGATGCGCTGCGCGCCCGTCTCTACACGCGCCGTGAAGAGTTAGGCGATGCGGCGGCGGTGCCGATTAAGCTGGTGCATATCAATAAATGCCCGGTGCTGGCGCCTGCCAATACCCTGCGCGCGGAAGATGCGGAACGTATCGGCATCGACCGTCAGCATTGCCTGGATAATCTGGCGTTATTGCGCCAGCACCCGGAAATCCGCGAGAAAGTGGTGGCGCTGTTTGCCGAAGCGGAGCCGTTCGCCGGCACTGATGATGTCGATGCCCAGCTGTATGATGGCTTCTTTGGCGATGCGGATAAATCCGCCATGAACATTATTCTCAATACCCCTGCCGTCAACTTACCGGCGCTCGATCTCAGCTTTAACGATAAGCGTATCGAAAAGCTGCTGTTCCGCTATCGCGCGCGCAACTTCCCCGGCACGCTGGATGATGCTGAACAGCAGCGCTGGCTGCAGCACCGGCGTGAAGCGCTGAATCCGCAGCGGGTTCAGGACTATGTGCTGGAACTGGAGTCGTTGTTTAATCTGCATGAAGGCGACAAAGAAAAGATGGCGTTACTGAAAGCGCTATTTGATTATGCGCGCGAGCTGGTTTCCTGATACCCGACGACACGGCGAACTGCTGACATCTGGCTAAGGACAGCCATCAATCCGTTCTGCTGTGGAGACTCACCACGCAAAAAAAAGCTCATATTACTATGAGCTTTTTTCTGTTAGTTCATGATGACTTCAGTCGTAACGCTTACAGCAAATCTTCACTGCACTGCGGCACCGGATTGCGGAAGCTGCGGGTGACAAACGCCAGGTAAAGCAGACCAATTGCCGCCCACACCAGGCCGAGGATCATTGAGCTCTCTTCCAGGTTAACCCACAGCGCGCCAACGGTCAGCGCACCCAGCACTGGCAGCAGCAGATAGTTGATGTTGTCCATCAGCGTTTTGTTGCGCTTTTCACGGATCCAGAACTGTGAAATCACGGACAGGTTAACAAAGGTAAACGCCACCAGCGCACCAAAGTTAATCAGCGCGGTTGCCGTCACCAGGTCAAAAGTGATGGCCGACAGCGCAATCACACCCACCAGCAATACGTTCAGCGCCGGGGTACGCCACTGCGGATGAATGTAACCAAAGAAGCGCACCGGGAACACACCGTCGCGGCCCATTACATACATCAGACGCGATACACCAGCGTGCGCCGCCATACCGGATGCCAGCACGGTGACACAGGAGAAGATCAGAATACCGAACTGGAAGGCTTTGCCTGCCACATACAGCATGATTTCTGGCTGAGACGCATCCGGATCTTTAAAACGGCTGATATCCGGGAAGTAGAGCTGCAGGAAGTAGGAGACGACAATAAAGATCACGCCACCAATCAGTGCAGTCAGGAAAATCGCTTTCGGGATCACGCGCCCCGCATCTTTGGTCTCTTCAGACAGCGAGCTGATGCCGTCAAAGCCGAGGAACGAGAAGCAGAGGATAGTCGCACCGGTAATCATCGGCACCACATGCGCATTATCGGACCAGAATGGACGGCTGCTCACCAGGGTACCAGCACCTTCGCCGTGCACCACGCCGTAGACCACCATGCCCATAATCGCGACCATCACCGCCACCTGCAGCACCACGATGACGCTGTTGAAGTTGGCAACGGTTTTGATGCCGCGCAGGTTAGAAAGCGTCATAAAGCCGACCAGTAATACCACAAAAACCCATGACGGGATGCCTGGCACCAGGGCTTCAAAATAGATTTTCGCCAGCAGGATGTTGATCATCGGCATAAACAGATAATCAAGCAGCGATGACCAGCCCACCATAAAGCCAACATGCGGGCTAATCGCCTTCTGGGCATAGGTGTAGGCAGAACCAGCGGAAGGGAAGCGACGCACCAGCTTACCGTAACTTAACGCGGTAAACAGAATCGCAATCAGCGCAAAAGCATAAGCGGTGGCAACATGGCCATCGGTCAGACCCGAAACAATGCCAAAGGTATCAAACAGGGTCATCGGCTGCATATAAGCCAGACCTATCATCACCACCGGCATCAGCGTCAGCGTTTTTTTCAGCTGCGCGCGCGATTGTTGTTCCATTTTCTTTCCTCAACAAGACACGGTATGCGTGTTTTAAGCGACTATCTATCCGGAACCAGGTCCGGCCTCTGTAAAATGTATGGTTGAATGCAAAAAAAAATAACCAACGCTATTAACGTCGGTTATTTCACTCTTTTTGCAGGGGCATATTCTGCATCAGCTGACATAGGGAAACAAGCTCCCGGGGCATCAGGAAACAACTTTTTTTTTGCCTGACGCTCAGCTTTTATCCATCAGGCATTCTTTAACATCCAGTCAATCTCGGTAGCGGTCACCAGACGTTCAAATTGCATAAGTTCATGATGTTTACAGCTGTGCCAGACGAAGGCAAAACGTTCACCGAGCAGTTTGTTTAATGCGTCGCTCTGTTCAAATTGATACAGTGCGTCACTCTGACGCACCGGCAGCGGGTTGCCCGGCGCTTCGCTGGCATTGCCTTTCACCGCTGACGGCAGCGGCAGGTCATGATCGATACCGTGCAGAATCCCCGCCAGAATCGTCGCCATCACCAGATAAGGATTGGCATCTGCTCCCGCCACGCGGTACTCCACGCGATGGTTCTCACTTGCGGCACAGGGGATACGCAGCGCAACCGTACGGTTGTTATGGCCCCAACTGGCCTGCAGCGGTACAAACGCATCGGGCTGAAAACGACGCCAGGCATTGACGTTGGGCGCCAGCAGCGCCATCGACGCGGGCATCAAATCGATCATTCCTGCCAGCGCGCGCTTCAGCAGCGGTGAATCACTGCCATCGTCACAAATAAAGGCATTATGTCCTGCGGCATCGAGCATGCTGATATGCACATGCATACCGCTGCCCGCATACTCTTCATAAGGCTTCGCCATGAAGGTAGCGTTCATCTGATGATTTTCCGCCACCTGACGCACCAGCCGTTTCAGCTGTACCGCATGATCGCAGGCGTTCAGCACCTGACGGGTATGATGCAGGTTAATTTCAAACTGCCCCGGAGAGGCTTCCGCCAGCGCGCCATCTGCCGGGATGCCCTGCAGTTGCGCCAGCGTATCGATATCACTGAGCACCGCAGAGAAATGGTCGAGATTATCGACAGAATAGACCTGACTTTGCAGCGGCCTCTCGTCGCTGCCCGGCGCGCACGGCGGCTGGATATAGCCTTCGGCGTCGCGCTGTTTATCCACCAGATAGAACTCCAGCTCTACCGCTACCACCGGGAACAGACCTCGGTTACGCAACTGCTGCCAGAGGTGATTCAGTACGTTCCGGGGTTCAACGTCAAAGGGAGTGCCATCTTGATTGCGCATGGTCAGCAGCATCTGCGCCAGATGTTCCGGGTCGCTGGCGGAAGGCACCAGGCTCCCGGCTACCGGCACACAAAGATTGTCCGGTTCGCCCAGCGCCTGGCCTAATCCCGCCTCTTCCACCGTATTGCCGAGAATATCCATGGCGAACACCGAGGCCGGGAAATAACAGCCTTTTTCTGTTTTGGCCAGATTAGCAAACGGGATGCGCTTACCGCGAAAGACACCATTAAGATCGTTGAGAAGAATATCGACATACTGCGTTTCAGGATGGCGTTCCAGATAAGTGTTAATCTCATGCTGGAACGCGCTGGTTCGCTGCTCTTCACTGTGTCGCGTGAAGTCTTCCACTTCCACCAGATTTGACATGATTTCCCCCGCCATTGACCTGAATTATCGGTTGTACGAGATGCTCAAAATAACAGCCACTCTTAAAAAATAGCCTGTGGACAAAAAGTGTGCAAATGTAACTGAGCAGTTTGAATAATGAACAATCGATTGCTAGATTGACAATATATTGCACAGTTTTCCGCCATGAACGCCCTGACGGTTGATATTTTTACCAGCGTCGCGAGGTTGAGATGGGCATTATTTTTGACAAGCCGTTGATTGGCGTAGTGATGTGCCAGATAAATAAAGAGGGCCATCCCGCGCAGATGGTGCACAACAAGTACCTCGCGCCCGTGATTGCCGCCGGTGGTGTGCCGCTCGCCCTGCCGCACGGTTTAATGGCGCAGCCCGGAGTGCTCGACACGGCGCTGAACGCGCTGGACGGTATTCTGTTCACCGGCAGCCCCAGCAATATTGAACCCCACCACTATGGCGAGCCTGGTATCGAAACCCATGCCGATCCCGGTCGCGACCGTCTCGCCTTTGCCATCATCGGACAGATCATTGCCCGCCATATGCCGCTGCTGGCGATCTGCCGCGGCCTGCAGGAGCTGGTGGTCGCCACCGGCGGATCGCTGTATCGCCAGCTGCATCTGCAGCCCGGTTTACAGGATCACCGTGAAGATGCTGCGCGGCCGCTGGTGCAGCAGTATGCCTCGGCTCATGCGGTATGGGTGGAGCCAGGCGGCTTGCTGGCCAGCATCGCGCCTGAGCGTACATCCTTTGCAGTCAATTCGCTGCATCAGCAAGGGGTGCGCGATGTGGGCCCGCAACTGCGTGCCGAGGCGCGCGCCGCCGATGGCGTGATCGAAGCCGTCAGCCTGCCGGACCACCCTTTCGCCCTCGGCGTGCAGTGGCACCCGGAATGGCACGACGAGGAAGCTGAACTGTCACAACGTGTTTTTGCCCGTTTTATTCACGCCTGCCAACATTATCAACAGGAAACAAGGCCATGAACGAAACCACGCTGGCGCCAGGACGGCGCCTGGCGCAAATCCGCCAGCAGTTAGGATTGTCGCAGCGGCGCGTCGCCGAACTTTCTGGTCTGACCCACAGCGCCATCAGCACCATTGAACAGGACAAGGTCAGCCCGGCCGTCAGTACCCTGCAAAAATTGTTAAAAGTGTATGGGCTGTCACTGTCAGAGTTCTTCTCCGAACCTGCCGCCAGCCATGAGCCGAAAGTGGTGATCGGCGCGGATGAACTGATTGATATCGGCGGCCAGGGCGTTTCGCTGAAGCTGATCCACAATGGCAGCGCCGGACGCACACTGGCGATGCTGCTGGAAACCTATGAACCCGGCGCCACCACTGGCGACAAGATCCGCCATCCCGGTGAAGAGACCGGCACGCTGCTGGAGGGGAAAATCCTGCTCACCGTTAACGGCCAGAGCTGGCAGCTGCAGGCAGGCGAAAGCTATGTCATCGACACCAGTCATCCGCACAGCTTTACCAATAATTCAACTATGCGTTGCCGTATTGTCAGTGCTCACACGCCAGCAACGTTTTAAACCGCTATTGTCGCACGCTGCGCCAGGGAGGTTGTATGAACCACGTGGAAAGTTATTACGCAGCCACCGCCAACCCGCATGAGGCATGGCCGGTGTTGCAGGAGAGCATCCAGTGCGATGTCTGTGTGATCGGCGCCGGATTTACCGGTCTGTCATCGGCGCTGTTTCTGACCGAAGCCGGTTACGATGTGGTGGTGCTGGAGGCAGCGCGTGTCGGCTTTGGCGCCAGCGGACGCAATGGCGGCCAGGTGGTGAATTCATACAGCCGCGATATCGATGTGATTCAGCAACGTTACGGCAGCGATGTCGCGCGGATGCTGGGCAGTATGATGTTTGAAGGCGCAGACATTATCCGTGACCGTATCGATCGCTACGCTATCGCCTGCGACTACCGCCCCGGCGGCATTTTCGCCGCGCTTAATGCGCGCCAGATGGGCCATCTGCGGCGGCAGAAAGCGCTGTGGCAGAGCTATGGTAATACGCGTCTGACACTGCTGGACGAAGCAGGCATTCAGCGCGAAGTGGGTACCGAGCGCTATGCTGGCGGCCTGCTTGATGAACGCGGCGGTCATCTTCATCCACTCAATCTGGCGCTGGGTGAAGCCGAGGCGATTCGCCGTCACGGCGGGCGCATCTATGAACACTCGGCGGTCAGCGCGGTGGATTACGGCACGCCCAACGTGGTGAAAACGGCGCGGGGCGAGGTGCGCGCGCAGTATGTGATCTTTGCTGGCAACGCTTATCTTACGCCACAGCTGGAGCCGCGTTTAGCCGCCAAAAGTATGCCCTGCGGTTCGCAGATTATTACCACTGAACCGCTCAGCGCCGATGCGGCGTTGTCACTGCTGCCTAATAATCGCTGTGTGGAAGATTGCAACTATCTGCTCGACTATTTCCGTCTCACCGCCGACAACCGTCTGCTATATGGCGGCGGCGTGATCTACGGCGCGCGCGATCCCGCTGATATTGATGCGCTGATCCGCCCGAAATTACGTAAAACCTTTCCGCAGCTGGGCAATATCCGTTTCAGCCACCGCTGGAGCGGTAATTTCCTGCTGACGCTGTCACGCATGCCGCAGTTTGGTCGTCTGGAGAATAATGTCTATTACATGCAGGGCGACAGCGGGCATGGCGTCACCAGCACGCATCTGGCGGGCAGACTGATCGCCGAAACCCTGCGTGGCGACGCCGAACGCTTTGACGTGTTTGCCCGCCTGCCTCATCTGCCCTTCCCTGGCGGGCGGCGCTTCAAGGTGCCGCTCACCGCCATGGGCGCAGCATGGTATGCACTGCGCGACCGGCTGGGGGTTTAACCCAGCGGCATCTGGCTGGGATCGGGCCAGCTGTACTCGAAACCTAATTCGTTGCAGATCTTCGTGCCGTCGATAAGCTTTCCTGCCGCAGCATTCCCTTGCGCCAGGAAGGTCGGCGGCGTCAGCCCAAGCTGGCGCGCCACCGTCGGATAAAACTGGTTACGCGGCGGATGTACAGGCGCGCACAGGTTGTACAGGTGGCCGCCTTTTGGCGTTTGCAGTAGCTGAACAATGGCTTCCACCACATCATCCAGATGCACCAGGTTGACGCCCTGACCACCATCGGCGACATCGGTTTTCCCGGCGAGGAAACGGCCAGGATGGCGTCCTGGCCCCACCAGCCCGGCGAGGCGTACGATATCCACTGCAGCACCCGGCAGATTGTGCAGCCAGTTTTCCAGCGCCACCAGCGTTCTGCCCGCTACGGTGTCAGGCAGCAGCGGACTGCTCTCTTTCATTACGCCGCTGTTTTTACCATATACCGAAGTCGAGCTGGTAAACACAATGCGCGGCACGCCAAACGCCAGCGCACTGTCGACAATCTGCTGTACCGCCAGCACATAATGTTCGCCGCCTGCCGCCGTGCGACTGGCGGGCAGTGTCACCACCAGCGCATCAACATTCAGCAGCGCCTCCAGATCGTCGGCATCACACGCTAGGTCAGGGGTTAACTCCAGCTGATAACCGGCAATGCCGCACATGCGCGCCGCGTCGACACCATCCGGTGTGGTTTTACTGCCGGTGACCTGCCAGCCACGGGTCGCCAGCGCCATCGCCAGCGGCATCCCCAGCCAGCCCAGCCCGACTATCGCCACTTTTTTCATGCTACAACTCCCCTGTTATGCGCTCAGCTTATCAAGGTACGCCACTGTTTTCAGGCTGACAATCTTCGCCGTGGCAGAGAATCTTTATTGCGGCAAAAAAAAGGGTTGCCATCGCCCGCCATCCTGGTTAGGTTATTTACAACTTAAATGAATACACATTCATACGGAATTTTTATGACACGCGTTCAGTTCAACCACCATCATCACCATCACCCTGACTAGTCTTTCAGGCGATGTGTGCTGGAAGACGTTCAGGATCTTCCAGTGGTGCAGAGCGCAAGAGAGCCCCCGGAAGATCATCTTCCGGGGGCTTTTTTTTGGACTTTACGCAGCATCAGAATTCAATTGCAAACCAGCAGATAAGAGCGATAAAGAGGACAGCACCGATGTTAGATAACTCCCGTTTACGCATAGCTATGCAGAAATCAGGCCGTTTAAGTGATGAATCACGCGAACTGCTGGCGCGCTGCGGCATTAAAATTAACTTACAGCAGCAGCGCCTGATCGCCTTCGCGGAAAACATGCCGATTGATATTCTGCGCGTGCGCGATGACGATATTCCGGGCCTGGTGATGGACGGTGTGGTGGACCTCGGCATTATCGGCGAAAACGTGCTGGAAGAAGAGCTGCTGACACGCCGCGCCCAGGGCGAAGACCCGCGTTACTTCACCCTGCGTCGTCTCGATTTCGGCGGTTGCCGTCTGTCGCTGGCGATGCCGGTCGATGTCGAATATACCGGCCCGCAGTGCCTGCAAAACAGCCGTATCGCCACCTCTTATCCTCACCTGCTGAAGAAATATCTCGATAAACAGAACGTCAACTTCAAATCCTGCCTGCTGAACGGTTCCGTGGAAGTCGCGCCGCGCGCCGGGCTGGCCGACGCTATCTGTGACCTGGTCTCTACCGGCGCGACGCTGGAAGCCAACGGCCTGCGTGAAGTAGAAGTGATCTACCGTTCGAAAGCCTGCCTGATCCAGCGCGATGGCGAAATGCCAGCGGACAAACAGGAGCTGATCGATAAGCTGATGACCCGCATCCAGGGCGTCATCAAAGCGCGCGAATCGAAATACATCATGCTGCACGCGCCAAGCGAACGCCTGGAAGAAGTGATTGCCCTGCTGCCGGGCGCAGAGCGTCCGACGATTCTGCCACTGGCCGGTGACCAGAGTCGCCTGGCGATGCACATGGTCAGCAGCGAAACCCTGTTCTGGGAAACCATGGAAAAACTGAAAGCGCTGGGCGCCAGCTCGATTCTGGTACTGCCCATTGAAAAAATGATGGAGTAAGGCGATGAGCGCATTTAACACCATTATTGACTGGCAGAGCAGCAGCGCCGAACAGCAGCAACAGCTGCTGATGCGCCCGGCGATCTCAGCGTCTGCCGCCATCAGCGAGACGGTCAGCAGCATTCTGACGAAAGTAAAAGCAGAAGGCGACGAGGCGCTGCGTTATTACAACGCCACCTTTGATAAAACCCAGGTTGATGTGCTGCGTGTCAGCGCAGAAGAGATTGCCGCCGCCAGTGCGCGCCTTGGCGATGAGATTAAGCAGGCGATGGCGGTGGCAGTGGCGAATATCGACACCTTCCACCGCGCCCAGCAGCTGGCAACCATTGATATCGAAACCCAGCCTGGCGTGCGTTGCCAGCAGGTCACCCGCCCGGTGGCGTCGGTGGGTCTGTATATTCCCGGCGGCTCCGCGCCGTTGTTCTCTACGGTATTAATGCTGGCGACCCCGGCGCGCATCGCCGGTTGTCCGCGCGTGGTGCTGTGTTCACCACCGCCGATTGCCGATGAAATTCTCTATGCCGCGCAGCTGTGCGGCGTGCAGGAAGTATTTCAGGTCGGCGGCGCGCAGGCGATCGCCGCGCTGGCGCTCGGCACCGAATCGGTGCCGAAAGTGGACAAAATTTTTGGCCCAGGCAATGCGTATGTTACCGAAGCCAAACGCCAGGTCAGCCAGCGTCTCGATGGCGCCGCAATCGATATGCCCGCGGGTCCGTCCGAAGTGCTGGTGATCGCCGATGATGGCGCCACTCCTGCCTTTGTCGCCGCTGACCTGCTGTCGCAGGCCGAGCATGGCCCGGACTCACAAGTGATCCTGCTGACGCCCTCGCAGCGCATTGCCGAACAGGTTGCGCTGGCGGTTGAGCAGCAACTGGCTGACCTGCCGCGCGCCGAAACCGCGCGTCAGGCGCTGGAGAGCAGCCGCCTGATCGTGGCGCGCGACCTGGCGCAGTGTGTGGAAATCTCCAACCGTTACGGACCGGAGCATCTGATTATTCAGACGCGTCAGGCGCGCGATCTGGTCGACAGCATTACCAGCGCCGGTTCAGTGTTCCTCGGCGACTGGTCACCGGAATCCGCAGGTGATTACGCCTCCGGCACCAACCATGTGCTGCCAACCTATGGCTATACCGCCACTTGCTCCAGCCTCGGGCTGGCCGATTTCCAGAAGCGTATGACGGTGCAGGAGTTAAGCCAGCAGGGTTTCAGTAATCTGGCCGCCACCATTGAAACGCTGGCGGCGGCTGAACAACTGGCCGCTCACAAAAATGCCGTGACACTGCGCGTCGCTGCGCTGCGGGAGAAAGCATGAGTAACACCATCGAAAACCTGGCGCGCGCCAATGTCCGTGCTCTGACACCTTACCAGTCCGCACGTCGTCTCGGCGGTAACGGTGATGTCTGGCTGAATGCCAATGAATATCCGCTGGCGGTGCCGTTTGATCTGTCCCAGCAGACGCTGAACCGCTACCCGGAGTGCCAGCCCGCGCTGGTGATCAGCCGTTATGCCGCCTATGCCGGTCTGCAGCCAGAGCAGGTGCTGGTCAGCCGCGGCGCCGACGAAGGTATTGAGCTGCTGATGCGCGCCTTCTGCGAGCCAGGCAAAGATGCGGTGCTGTTCTGCCCACCGACCTACGGCATGTACAGCGTCAGCGCGGAAACCATTGGTATCGAATACCGTACCGTCCCGGCGCTGGATGACTGGCAGCTAAATCTGCCCGCCATCACGGAACAGCTGGACGGCGTGAAACTGGTCTACGTCTGCAGCCCAAACAACCCCACCGGCAACCCAATCAACCCGGCGGATCTGCGCCAGCTGCTGGAGCTGACGCGCGGCAAAGCGCTGGTGGTGGCGGATGAAGCTTATATAGAGTTCTGCCCTGACGCGACGCTGGCGGGCTGGCTGCAGGATTACCCACACCTGGTGGTACTGCGCACGCTGTCGAAAGCCTTTGCGCTGGCTGGCCTGCGCTGCGGCTTTACGCTGGCCAACAAGCCAGTGATCGACCTGCTGATGAAAGTGATCGCGCCCTATCCGCTCTCCACGCCGGTGGCCGACATCGCCGCGCAGGCGCTCAGTGATCAGGGCATTACCCTGATGCGCGAGCATGTGGCGCAAATCATCGCCACCCGCGAATGGCTGATTGAGGCGTTGAAAAGCTGCGACTGCGTTGAGCAGGTTTTCGCCAGTGAGACCAATTATGTGCTGGCGCGCTTTACTGCATCGAGTCAGGTCTTTAAAACGCTCTGGGATCAAGGCATTATCCTGCGTGACCAGAATAAACAACCGGGACTCGCCGGATGCCTGCGCATCTCCATCGGCACCCGTGAAGAGTGCGAGCGCACCATCACCGCACTGAAATCTCTACCCGGCAGCGCCTCCAGGGAGCAAGCATGAGCCAGAAAACGCTATTTATTGACCGCGACGGCACCATTATTTCTGAACCACCACAAGATTTTCAGGTGGATCGTATGGACAAACTGGCGTTTGAGCCGGATGTGATCCCCGCCCTGCTGGCGCTGCAGAGCGCCGGTTACCAGCTGGTGATGATCACCAATCAGGATGGCCTCGGTACCAGCAGCTTCCCGCAGGCAGATTTCGATGGCCCGCATAACCTGATGATGCAAATCCTCAGCTCACAGGGCGTGAAGTTCGACGATATCCTGATTTGCCCGCACAAGCCGGAAGATAACTGCGACTGCCGTAAGCCGAAAGTGCAGATGGTGGAAGCCTGGCTGGCCGATGGCGTGCTGGATAAAGCCAACAGCTATGTGATTGGCGACCGCGCAACCGATATCGAACTGGCAGACAATATGGGCATCACTGGCCTGCGCTATGGCGCCGATGGCCTCAACTGGCAGCAAATCAGCCAGCAGTTGACCAAACGCGATCGCTACGCACGCGTCAATCGCAATACCAAAGAGACGCAGATTCAGGTGGATGTATGGCTGGACCGCGAAGGCGGCAGCAAGATCAATACTGGCGTCGGCTTCTTCGACCATATGCTGGATCAGATCTGCACCCACGGCGGCTTCCGCATGAATATCGACGTGAAGGGTGACCTGTACATCGACGATCACCACACCGTGGAAGATACCGGCCTGGCGCTGGGCGAGGCGCTGCTAAAAGCGCTGGGCGACAAGCGTGGTATCGGCCGTTTCGGTTTTGTGCTGCCGATGGATGAGTGCCTGGCGCGCTGCGCGCTGGATATCTCTGGCCGTCCGCACCTCGAATATAAAGCTGAATTCAGCTACCAGCGTGTCGGCGACCTGAGCACCGAGATGGTGGAACACTTCTTCCGCTCCCTCTCCTACTCCATGGCCAGCACGCTGCACCTGCGCACTAAAGGCAAAAACGACCATCACCGTGTGGAAAGCCTGTTTAAAGCCTTTGGCCGCACGCTGCGCCAGGCGATCCGCGTTGAGGGCAACACCCTGCCGAGCTCGAAAGGAGTGCTGTAATGAATGTGGTGATTCTGGATACCGGTTGCGCCAACCTGGATTCGGTCAGGTGGGCGATTAAACGCCTCGGCTATGATCCGCAGGTCAGCCGCGAAGCGGATGTGGTGCTGAATGCGGATAAATTATTCCTGCCAGGCGTCGGCACGGCGCAGGCCGCGATGGATCAGCTGCGTCAGCGCGATCTTATCGATCTGATTAAAGCCTGCACCCAGCCGGTACTGGGCATTTGCCTGGGTATGCAGCTGCTCGGCTCCGGCAGCGACGAGAATGGCGGCGTCGAGACGCTCGGCATTATCGACCACCCGGTGCCGAAGATGAAAGATTTCGGTCTGCCGCTGCCGCACATGGGCTGGAACCAGATCACGCCACAGGCGGGCAATCACCTGTTCCGTGGCATCGACGACGGCGCCTATTTCTACTTCGTGCACAGCTACGCCATGCCGGTGAATGAAAACACCATCGCGCAGTGCAACTACGGCGAGCCGTTCACCGCCGCAGTGCAGAAAGATAATTTCTTTGGCGTGCAGTTCCACCCGGAGCGTTCCGGACGCGCAGGCGCGCAATTGCTGAAAAACTTCCTGGAGATGTGATGATTATTCCGGCCTTAGATTTAATAGACGGTACCGTGGTGCGTCTCCACCAGGGAGATTACGCTCAGCAGCGCGATTACGGTAACGATCCGCTGCCGCGTCTGCAGGATTACGCCGCTCAGGGCGCAGAGGTGCTGCACCTTGTTGATCTCACCGGCGCAAAAGATCCTGCCCGTCGTCAGATCCCGTTGCTGAAAACCCTGGTCGCTGGTGTCAATGTGCCGGTACAGGTTGGCGGCGGCGTGCGCACTGAAGAAGATGTCGCCGCCCTGCTCGAAGCAGGCGTGGCGCGTGTGGTGATCGGCTCAACGGCGGTAAAATCGCCGGAGGTCGTGAAAGGCTGGTTTACTCGTTTTGGCGCCGACAGGCTGGTGCTGGCGCTGGATGTGCGTATCGATGACCAGGGCAACAAGCAGGTCGCTGTCAGCGGCTGGCAGGAGAACTCCGGCGTGACGCTGGAAGCGCTGGTGGAAACCTACCTCGCGGTTGGCCTGAAGCATGTGCTGTGCACCGATATTTCGCGTGATGGTACGCTGGCAGGCTCTAACGTCTCGCTGTACGAAGAGATTTGCGCCCGCTGGCCGCAAGTGGCGTTTCAGTCATCGGGCGGCATCGGCGATCTGCAGGATATCGCCGCCCTGCGCGGCACAGGCGTGCGCGGCGTGATTGTAGGACGCGCGCTGCTGGAAGGTAAATTCACGGTGAAGGAGGCCATTCAATGCTGGCAAAACGGATAATCCCTTGTCTTGACGTGCGCGATGGCCAGGTAGTGAAAGGCGTTCAGTTCCGTAATCACGAAATCATCGGCGATATCGTGCCGCTGGCGCAGCGTTATGCCCAGGAAGGCGCCGACGAGCTGGTGTTTTATGATATCACCGCCTCTTCCGATGGCCGTGTGGTGGATAAAAGCTGGGTGTCACGTGTGGCAGAAGTGATCGATATCCCCTTCTGCGTGGCAGGCGGGATCAAATCAGCGGAAGACGCCGCGCAGATCCTCTCCTTCGGTGCGGATAAGATTTCAATCAACTCCCCGGCGCTGGCCGATCCTGAGCTGATTACCCGTCTGGCGGATCGCTTCGGCGTGCAGTGTATTGTGGTGGGTATCGACACCTGGTTTGACGCCGCCACCGGCAAGTATCATGTCAACCAGTACACTGGTGATGAAAGCCGCACCCGTGTGACGAAGTGGGAAACCCTCGACTGGGTGCAAGAAGTGCAGAAGCGCGGCGCGGGGGAAATCGTCCTCAACATGATGAACCAGGATGGCGTGCGTAATGGCTACGACCTGCTGCAACTGCAAAAAGTGCGTGAGGTGTGTAAAGTGCCACTGATCGCCTCTGGTGGTGCAGGCACCATGGAGCACTTCCACGAAGCGTTCCGCGACGCTGATGTCGATGGCGCGCTGGCCGCCTCAGTATTTCACAAACAGATTATTAATATCGGCGAACTGAAAACGTTCCTGATTGAAAAAGGTGTGGAGATTCGCGCGTGTTAACACAACAACAACTGTCCAGTCTGGATTGGGTCAAAACTGACGGCATGATGCCGGTAGTGGTACAGCATCGCGTATCCGGCGAAGTGCTGATGCACGGTTATATGAATCAGGAAGCGCTGGATAAGACGCTGCAGGAAGGTAATGTGACCTTCTTCTCGCGTACCAAACAGCGCCTGTGGACCAAAGGCGAGACCTCCGGCCACTTTCTGAAAGTGGTCAGCATTACGCCTGATTGCGACAATGACACCCTGCTGGTACTGGCCGACCCAATTGGCCCAACCTGCCACCTGGGCACGTCAAGCTGCTTCTCACCCGCGGCGCCAGACTGGACATTCCTGTATCAGCTGGAGCAGCTGCTGGCGCAACGTAAGCACGCCGACCCGGAGAGCTCATACACCGCGCGTCTGTACGCCAGCGGCACCAAGCGTATCGCGCAGAAAGTCGGTGAAGAAGGCGTGGAAACGGCACTGGCGGCGACGGTGAATGACCGTCATGAGCTGACCAATGAGGCGTCTGATTTGCTGTATCATTTGATGGTGCTGTTGCAGGATCAGGAGCTGGATTTGAGTTCGGTGATTGGGAATTTGCGGGAACGGCATAAATAGTTGTCGTGCGATGCGCATAAAAAACCCGGCGGTTGCCGGGTTTTTTATTATTCAGCGTAATACGCCCACCAAAGCGGGCATGATGCTGTTAGTCAAGCCACTCAGTGTGGAACACGCCATCTTTATCGGTACGTTTGTAAGTATGCGCACCGAAGTAATCGCGCTGCGCCTGAATCAGGTTCGCTGGCAGCACCGCAGAACGGTAGCTGTCGTAGTAGGCGATCGCGGCAGAGAAGGTTGGCGTTGGGATACCGTTCTGAACGGCGTAAGCCACCACATCACGCAGCGCCTGCTGGTACTCGTCGGCGATATTTTTGAAGTATGGCGCCAGCAGCAGGTTAGCGATGTTGGCGTTATCCGCGTAAGCATCGGTAATTTTCTGCAGGAACTGAGCACGGATGATACAACCGGCACGGAAGATCTTCGCGATCTCACCGTAGTGCAGATCCCAGTTGTTCTCGTCAGAAGCCGCTTTCAGCTGAGAGAAGCCCTGCGCGTAGGAAACAATTTTACCGAGATACAGTGCGCGACGCACTTTCTCAACGAATTCTGCTTTATCACCGCTCACTGCCTGCACCGCCGGACCGCTCAACACTTTAGATGCCGCAACGCGCTGGGATTTCAGGGAAGAGAGGTAACGAGCGAAGACAGATTCAGTGATCAGTGACAGCGGCTCACCGAGATCCAGTGAGCTCTGGCTGGTCCATTTACCGGTACCTTTGTTCGCCGCTTCATCCAGAATCACATCAACCAGGTATTTACCCTCTTCATCTTTTTTAGTGAAGATATCTTTGGTGATGTCGATCAGGTAGCTGCTCAGCTCGCCTTCGTTCCACTCACTGAAGGTTTTCGCCAGCTCGTCGTTGCTCAGGTTCAGGGCGCCTTTCAGCAGGGAGTAAGCTTCAGCAATCAGCTGCATATCGCCATACTCGATACCGTTGTGCACCATCTTCACATAGTGGCCAGCACCGTCTGGACCGATATAGGCAACACACGCTTCGCCTTCAGCGCGCGCAGCGATCTGCTCAAGGATTGGCGCAACCAGTTCATAAGCTTCTTTCTGGCCACCTGGCATGATAGAAGGCCCTTTCAGCGCGCCCTCTTCACCACCGGAAACACCGGTACCGATAAAGTTGAAGCCCTGCTCAGAAAGCTCACTGTTACGACGAATGGTATCTTTATAGAAGGTGTTACCGCCGTCGATCAGAATGTCGTCTTTATCCAGGTGTGGGGTCAGGGAAGCGATAGTTTTATCGGTCGCTTCACCAGCCTGCACCATCAGCAGGATACGACGTGGTTTTTCCAGTGAGTCAACAAACTCTTCAACGCTGTAGTGTGGAACCAGGTTCTTACCTGGGTTCTCGGCAACCACTTCATCGGTCTTTTCGCGTGAGCGGTTAAAGATTGAGACTGAATAGCCACGGCTCTCAATGTTGAGCGCCAGATTACGGCCCATAACAGCCATACCTACCACGCCGATTTGTTGCTTGGACATACCTACTCCTGTCTAAGGTTGTTGCTTCGCGCAGAACCATTGCTGCGTCATGTGTCAAAGATGTTAACCCATCCGCAGAATAGCTGGGAAGTAATTAATGCGATTGATAATGACTTTTACGCTTAAAAAACAGCACTATTTGACCGGATAAATACCCGGATAAAATAGAATGGTAAATGTGTGAAAAACAATCAATTTAATGGCTAAGGTCAGTTGATTTTTTTAATCCCAGGTTTAAATTTTTCTGTATTTTTCAAAGTGTCTGAATCCCAGAAAGCACGCCAGATTATCCTGAATTGCGAAAACTGACCCTTTAGCGCACAAGATGCTGCATACCCCAATGCAAGCATTATGGGCTTATTTCTGACCAAAGTATTAGCACCATATTTTTTATGTAGATAAAACAGATTACGTAGCATGAAGTAGCCTTTCCAGGACAACAAATCATTCCCCTGGTTATTCACAAGTAAACGATAAGCTTTAGCCTTCAAATTACATATAATCTCTATATCAGCTCTCCTTGCCTTAATAGCATATTCAATATCATCACAAAATATAAAAAATCTGGGCTCAGGAAAACCTATTTTTTTAATTGCAGCTTTTGATATTAGTGGACCTTCGAAAGGAATGGCTTCGATCTTAATAAGATTACCAGGAGACATTTCACGGCTCAGATAGTCTTTTACCGAGACCCCTTTTGGATTGAGTTTAAAAGGATTCGACAAGTCATACGTGAGAGGTGACAATTCAGCAACAGTTTCATTTAGATTATATCTTACTGGTTGTACAATACCTGTTGGGTTACTATTCAGTAAAATCTCCAAACATTCTTGGGCGGGCATCAAATCATCATCCATGAGCCATAAATAGTCATACTCGTATTGCTCCGCAGCCTGAAAACCAAAGTAAAACCCTCCAGCGCCCCCCAGGTTAGCACCAGTATTCTTGTACTCAACATTACTAGTAAGTTGATCTGCTATATAATCACATGTACCGTCATTGCTATTATTATCAACAATGATTATTTTTTCTAAGGGAAAAGTCTGGTTAATCACTGCATCAAGAACCTTATTGAGCAGCTCTTTCCTGTTATAGGTAACAATTACTGCAATAACCTTTTTATTCATGACCAGAGCCAGCCTCTTTCCTGAATGCATGTAGAGCAGATTTTATAACTTGATGCATGTCATAATATTTGTATTCAGCCAAACGTCCGCCGAATATTATATTATCTGTTAGCTTAGACATCTCATAATATTTCTTATAAATGTCCATATTTTTGTTATCATTTATAGGATAATAATATTCATCGCCATCAGAATACTCTTTAGGATACTCTCGAGTGATAACGGTTTTAGCCTGATTACCAAACTCAAAAAACTTGTGTTCGATAATACGAGTAAAATCATATTCCTTATCGATATAATTGACAACAGCATTACCCTGATAGTTATTGGAATCAATAAGCTCGTTCTCGAATCTTAGTGACCGATAGTCAAGTGCCCCAAATTTATATTCAAAGAAACGATCAATAGGACCAGTGTAGACAATTTTTTTTGCCAGAGAATCCCAATAATTTTTTTCAGCGAAATAATCAACGCCAGTTTCAACTTCTATACTATCGAGCAAAGCATCAATCAGTTTATTATAACCACCGATTGGTATCCCCTGATATGTGTCATTAAAGTAATTATTATCATAATTGAACCTTACAGGAAGACGACGAATAATAAATGCAGGTAAATCCTTGCACTCTCTGCCCCACTGTTTTTCCGTATATTCTTTAATTAACGCCTCGTATATATCCCGCCCAACCAAGGATATTGCCTGTTCCTCCAGATTTTCAGGCTCTTTATTTAACATCTCTGCATTCTGTTGAGAGATTTTTTCTTTAGCTTGCTGCGGCGTAATGGTTCCCCACAACTGATTAAAAGTGTTCATATTAAAAGGAAGGTTATATATCTTTCCTTTAGATATAGCCATTGGTGTATTGGTGTAACGATTAAACTCAACAAATGAATTCACATATTCCCATATAGCTTTATCGCTGGTATGAAAGATATGCGCGCCATATTTATGAACATTGATTCCTTCAATGTTTTCACAATAAACATTACCACCCAAATGTTCTCTTTTCTCGATGACTTTCACTTTTTTTCCAAGCTTGTTTGCTTCATGGGCGAAAACCGAACCAAACAAACCAGAACCTACAATAAGATAATCAAACATATATTAGAGCTCAGATAATTTTTTCATTTTGTCGATGTGAGAATCACTTAACTCATTCTCACCGAAATAATCTAAATCAATCAGATAATTATGAATATATTGTCGTAAACGGGATGCATCAAATTTACTGTAGATAGCGCGCCCAAACACAACTAATTCCTTGCCAAAAATAAGACTTTCAAGACCGACGGTCGAGTTTATCGTGTAAACTTTCCTCGCATTCCTGATTAGCTCTACTGTGTTGTTATTAACAAGTGTAACTTTTCCATCTTCAGCAAGTTGCTTAAAGTAATTTATTGTAGAGATATCAGACTCTGCAGGGTGGATTTTGACGTATATAGATTGACCTTGTTCCAGAGCGATAATTTTGTTTATCGCAACAAAGTTATCGATGTCACTATTTATTCTTAATTGCGTATCAGATGTCACCTGAGTCGGATAGAAAATATATCCGCAATCGAGTTTAGCACTTACGCTTTCCGCCAAAATTTTTCTGGATTTGTATTTATCCCGAAACATGTTGATTTTTTTCACTAGCGATAACGAATCTTCTCTTATAAAAAAAGGAAGCAGTCTTGATATAAAATCATCAAAGGCAATAACAGAATATATCGTAATATTTATTTTCGACTGAGGTATCGGTTTACTTTTATAGTTAATATATCTGTCAACCCATGATCTATGCTTTCCTTCTGATATGTCAGGTAAAGCATCTAATATTTCAGGGCATTTGTAGAGTATGGATTGTGCATTAACCCCCATGGGGTCAAAAATCATTTTCCCTGGTAAATTACTAATTTCCGTATACAATGTTTTTGCTTTAAAAGCCGTGAAGAAATCCGCTGTCGCAATTGCTGACGCATGATTGCCATTAAATAGAAAAACTGTATCATCGGCATTTATTCTTAATTTCAATTTATTACTCAAAGCCGAATAAACTTGTTGGTAGTTCTTAATTGCATTATCTATTGATTGCCTACCATTAAGAACTGAGATAGTATTTTTAAGCCTATTTATATCGACGTAAACATCGTTAATTTTAGTTTTACTTAAAAAAAATATTTCTCTTCCCGTTTTTACTTTAAAATATAAAAAACAAGAAAGCTTGTTAGTCAAAAAAGTGACGTTATTGAATTTGGCAAACGCAATAAAAAATTTAGCCTTTAGAATATCATCTACCAGAATATAATACATATTACACCAGGGTCATTTAAACGTTAACTATGAAAAACTCTGCCTAATACATTACAGGAATACGTGCATTAAAACCGCCAGATTAATTAACAGCGAAAGCCATCTTTCGGTTGATATTTTAAAAAACAAGAACATAGCCACAAACCAATAACAACTCAATGCCACATGAGTTAATGGTATAATGTAGTTACAATATATTAAACATGAGTATTCACTTAACAATGCTGTGGGTATTAAATTAATATTTCGAAGCATGCAAAAATATAAAAAAAGTTTTTATATAAGCTGAAAAATCACCACATGAAATACAAAAAATAAAATAAAGAGAAAAAATTTTCTGCAGTGTATATTACGAAGAGAAATATAAAGTTAACTATACCCAAGAAACTAATTATTCTGTAATAAATGTAATGTCATCTTTCTTATCACCTACAAATTCATATTGCAGCGTATTGTCTAATCCTTGTGCCAGAGTATAAGGAGCAATGAATCCAGAGTTATGCACTTTGGTAGCATCGAACTGTGTCGTCGCACAAAATTTCTTAATTCTAACAGAACTGACCGCGTATTTTCTGCCTGTAAGTCTGCTGAGAATGTCAAAGCAGTAACCGCCAAGCATGCCGAAAAAATAAGGCAAGCGGACTGCTGGGATTTTTTTATTCAAACTGTTTTCGACTTCAGCAACAAGTTGGTTCATGCTCAAGTCAGATTTATCGACATAGTTATAAACCTCATATCCTTTCGTAATGTTTACAACTTTGAATTTAATAAATTCAACAACATTGCCAACATAAGCCATCGATTTATAATTCCTACCAGAGCCAACCATGGCGAACTTTCCGCCTGAGATCTGCTTAAGCAAATTATAAACATTACCTCGATTACGCTCACCAAAAATAACAGTCGGGCGTATAATCGTAAGCGAACGTTCATCCGGAAATTGATTATACCACTCTCGTAATACTTCCTCCGCTTGCCATTTACTTTTACCGTAATGGTTGAAAGGATCATGCGGGTGCTCTTCGCCTGGATTGATTTTATTCAAACCATAAACCGCAACAGAACTGGTAAAAATAATATTTTTGACTCCGTTGTTGTTCATAGCATTCAGCACATTACGAGTCCCCTGAACATTCACATCATAGTAAAGGGATGCAGGACTCACATCATCGCGGTGCTCAGCCGCCAGCAACACCACTGTGGTTTGCCCTACTAGCGCCTTATCCAACACAGCTTGATCACGCACATCACCAATTTCTGTAAGATGCGAATAAAAATGACTTTTCTGCTTATCAAAATTTGTTACTTCAAATTGTTCATGCGTTATATCGATCAAGCGGGAACCGACAAATCCTGACGCGCCGATAAATATCACTTTTTCTTTCATAAAACACTCAATATTTACTATTTAAAATTTTTGAAATAATTTGGAATGGCGCATATACTTTCAGTTATATACTTCGAAAGTAATCCAGTAATGATTTTACATCATATTTATCTACAATATTTTTATCAACTTCATGATATGGCGAACGAATAAAAATAGACAGTTTCGCTTCAAGATTACAATCACCAAACTCATTTTCCAGGACAAAAATATTTTGGGGGTTATAGAATTCATATTTTTTAATGTTGTTGTTATCTGTTATAAGTTTTTTATTAAAGAAGATAGATTCCAGAGCTCTCAAAGTCAATCCTACTTGTCCATCCTGAGTGATTTCAACTATTATATCACTTTGACCTAACTGTTGAATGTATTTATTGTAACATACAGGTTGCGAGGTAAAATTAACCCACAAAAGATTTTCTTTCTCTTCTTTAGTTACTTCATCAACAATCCTAAAGTCCGCTTTCACATTAAATTTATCAAGAATAATAGCTAACTGATTGAGTTTCTTCGCTCTCCCTTTATTTTTGCCAATAAAAAGAGCCTTCGAATATAATTGTTGGTCTTTCTTTATGTAACTTTCAGCTATCGCCCGAGAGTAAATTTGAGGGTAATGATACAAATTAAATTTATCTGCATCAGATCTATCGAATGTTGCAATTTTGAATCCAGCAAGCTTCATCAGATTTAGTCTAAACCAAAAGTCAAACGTCTTTAATTTGCTCTGAGGTTGTGGATTCCATTGCCAAAAATATAGATTGGGTACAGTTGAATATTTTTTATAGACAGGCGCCAGGTCAGAAAGATCCTCAATACCCACCACTAATAACTCGTTATAATCAGCTCTACATTTTTTTTGTGCACGCTTTATTATTGAAGTTATAATTGATATATACGGAAATAATCGCCTCTGAAAAAATGCGCGATATAAATTAGTTAGAAAACTATTTTTAACTTTATAGTTAGACTTGTTTTTAACAGCCTCCACTTGGATATTTTCACTTCTTAACCCTTCAAAAATGGTTTTTGCCATGAAATGTCTGTCATTAAAAACAATTGTTCTTGGTGTATTTCCCATTGAATATATTTTCTCACATGTTCTTCTGGCGTGAGATCATGAGTGATAAATCCTATCAGTCATGATTTCATTATGAACGTATATATTTATCTATAAAAACCTCGACGTTTTTATCAAAACACATCGGTTCATAATAGATAGAATTTCGATAGCTTTCAAAGAAATACCATTCACTCTGGAAATCATTAAAAATATCATCACATAAATGCTGAAAACGATGAATAAAACCAGAGTCATGTTCATCTATTTTAAAACGTTCAGGAATCGACAGATCAATACTATTTTTTGCACTCCCCCGCTTACCTGTGATAATGCAGCAATTTGCTAGCGCAGCTTCACGTGGTAGACGATCTTTACCAGGATGATTGCCGAAATCTATATATATCATCGCCTTAGATAGCGTCTCACTCACTTCAGTGGATGACATATTAATCAATGGGATGAATTTGAAAAAAGGTAATTTATTAATTAGTTTTTGCGTTATCTCAAAACCTTTCTTTGGATTATATGTTATTATTTTTTCTTTATTACTGATATCTAACTTCATCTTAGACTCAAAGTGAGTAATGCTTAAATAATCGGTTAATTGCATAGAGTCGATACTATTTTCTGCCAGCAAAGCTCTCGCATACTCACTCTGATGAAGATGAATGAAATTCCCCATCTTTCTAATTGCCATTTTTTTTCGGCAAAGCATAGCTATCAGGTGTTTTATTTTTTTTATACCATAACTGTTCGGTGGACAGCCAAAATAGTTGTCAACGGATAGCCACCAGATGGCCACATTATTATTGGAAAACATACCAGAAATTTTTGTTGCCGTTTCTGGTAAGATAACCAGAGAACGACTGTCAATCTGTTCAGCTGCACCAACACGAACCTGATAGTGTCTATATTGTTCTGGCGTGTCAGCTTTTGCTTCAAAAGGGTAATAGACGACAAATGCTGTAACCCCTTTTTCTTGCAGTTTACTGGCGAACTGATGTAATAATTCAGGCCCGCCAGTAGTAACATTGGCAGGGCAAAATATAAAAACTTTCGAAAAATACATTTTTACACCATTAAAATTTAACTATAAAGAATTTTTTTCTTATAAGTGAAATTAAACATCAGAATTGTTACTAAAGCTTCAGAAATGACAACTGCTATCGCGGCGCCATTTTCCAGGTAAAACTTAGACAAGGGATAAAGCGCAACAAGGCAAATAATGCTTACCATAAGTAGTATATTGAAAAATTGTTTTTTATACCCCAAAGCAGACATGGTATGAATACCTAAGATATTACTTAACGCGACAAAAAATGGACATAATGCCAATATTGCAAGGACTGATTTTGATGCAGAGTAATCAATTCCATAAAGGAAATCAATGATATAAGAAGAACAAAAGAAGATAGATATGCTAATAAAAAAGCCCAGTCCACCTTGAAAAATCAGTAGGTTACGAATGAATTTTATACCTTCTTTTTTGTTTTTATAGAGCATAGAAACTACTCTCGGATAACAAGCTTGCGATACAGGAATAATTAATCCCTGCGCAGCTAATCTTAGCTTATCAGCCGCCACGAAATAGCCAACGACTAATGGGCCGCATATTATTCCCAATAAAACAGTGATACTTGATGTATATATACTGATTGCTGCCGTTGAGAGGAAGAGATACCATCCATCAATAAACTGCCTCCAGACCTCTGACAGAGTGAATTTCTGCCATACGATCCATTTTTCTTTGGCAAGAATGATAATAGATAGACATCCACCAACAATGCTTGCTGCAGACATGATCAGTGCAGCAATCCATGCATCATTAGTCGAATTAACGAACAAAAAGACTAATGGGATCGATAGCAAGCGGGAGGTAATATTGACAAACGAAGATAAAGCCATGCTCTCTTTTCCCTGGAACAACCAAACCGGAAATAGAACATTACCTAATAATAACCCCATACAAGAAATCAGAATAATAGCTTGTGCTTGTAAAAAATCACTCAGTGTTATGGACATCAGAAGAATAAAAAAACTTGTTGTAGCCAGTAATATCTGACAGGCGATAACATTCCAGAAAACTTTACTTACCTCAACCCTGTCATTTGAAATCAACGCTATTTTCTGGGTTGCAGAAAGATTAAAACCATAATTAATTAAAATATTAAAATACTGCACAACAGCGAGCGAAAAACCTAACAGGCCGTATGAGTAAGGTCCTAAAGTTTTAACTAAATATGGTAGAGTAATCAGTGGGATAATATAATTCCCTCCCTGAACTGCGGCAAGTGAAATGATATTTTTTAATAGTTTTTTTTCCACTCTACATCCCATACTATTCAAAGAGTTCAGCGTTTAAAAAGGAATAACCCTGTCGATCTTTTGTTGATAACGTCACACTACCAGTTTTGCCCATTGGCCAATCAATGTTAATATTCGTGTCGTTCCACATAATACTTCTTTCATGCTGCGGACTGTAATAATTAGTTGTTTTATATAAAAATTCTGCAGTATCACTCAACGTTATGAAACCATGAGCGAAGCCCTCAGGAATCCAAAGCTGCCGCTTATTTTCTGCTGAAAGATTTACCCCGACCCATTTACCAAACGTTGCTGATTTTCTGCGAATATCAACTGCAACGTCAAACACTTCACCTGCTACACAACGCACCAACTTGCCTTGCGCACAGGGATTAATTTGATAATGCAATCCCCGCAACACACCTTTGGTGGACTTAGAGTGATTATCCTGTAAAAATTCTACTTTGTGACCAACTGACTCACTGAAAACATTACAATTAAAGCTTTCAAAGAAAAAACCACGTTCGTCACCAAACACTTTCGGTTCAAAAATCAATACATCAGGTATTTCTGTTTTAATTACATTCATTGCAATCAATGACCTTTGATCATTTTCAGTAAATATTTATCGCCGTCGTTGCTTACAGGCAGTTCAGCAAAGCAGTTCAGTTAATACGCGCCGCACACCAACTTGCCAGTCTGGCATGGTTAGGCCAAATGTCTGCTCTATTTTATCAAGCGCCAGTCTCGAATTAAGCGGGCGTCGTGCTGGCGTCGGCCAGGCACTGGTCGGCACAGCATTCACTTCTTTAAGTGCCATATCGCTATGATGCTCACGTGCAATAGCGAAAATCAGCTGGGCATAATCAAACCAGGTCGTGGTACCGTTAGCCGCAAGGTGATAAATCCCACTCACTTTTGAATGTTTGAGAGCATAGAGAATAGCATGTGCGGTAGTATCAGCAATCAATTCGGCCCCGGTCGGCGCACCAACCTGGTCATTAATAATGGATAACGTTTCTTTTTCCCGCGCCATCCGCAACATGGTTTTGGCGAAATTATTGCCTTTAGCAGCATAGACCCAACTAGTGCGGAAAATCAGGTAGTTGCCGCCCACGCGCTCAATCACCCTCTCACCTTCTCTTTTCGTCTGTCCGTAGATGTTAGCCGGCGCAGTTTCATCCTCTTCTTTCCACGCAATATCTCCGTTACCCGGAAAGACATAATCCGTTGAGTAGTGTACGAAAAGGGCGCCGAGAGATTTAGCTTCTTCAGCGATGACAGCAACGGCATCGGTATTAATCAGTTTGGCCTGTTCGTGTTCCGTTTCTGCTTTATCAACTGCGGTGTAAGCAGCAGCGTTAACAATCACATGCGGTTTTAGCGTACGAATAGTGGATCTTAACCCTTCTGGCTGGCTCAAATCACCACACCATTCAGTTGATTTCGAATCAAGCGCAATCAACTTACCCAGCGGGGCAAGCGAGCGCTGTAACTCCCAACCAACCTGACCATTCTTACCCAGTAACAGGATAACCATTGCTTACAATCCTTATAATTCTGCGCGTTCAAGTTGATTAATAGCGTAGCGTCTTGCGCTAAAACCACGCTACCGCCCCTGGCTTCCAGCAACCAGTTGCTGCAGAGACGACAACGATGTGAATGGCATTACAGATCCATTTAGAGTAGGGAAATTTTACACCAATCCCAAGCAGAATCGAACCAGTGTAGTCTAACTGACTATTTCACACACGATGTAGTGAGATTCATTGTCATTCGCAGGGGAACTGCGCCGAAAAGGGCAAAAAAAAGCCCTCCTCCGCATTAGCGAAGGAGGGCTTTTCTGCGAGAAGTGATTACTTATAACCGTTCGGATTTTTCGACTGCCAGTTCCAGGTGTCACGCATCATGTCATCAATGCCGCGCGTTACACGCCAGTCCAGCTCTTTGTCCGCCAGTGTGGCGTCGGCCCAGAACTTCGGCAAATCGCCATCACGGCGCGGCTTAACCTCATAAGGTACCGCACGACCAGACGCTTTCTCAAACGCCTTAATCATCTCCAGCACGGAATACCCTTTGCCCGCGCCGAGATTGTAGGCTTTGTAACCCTCAATCGCCGCCAGATGATCCAGCGCCTTCAGGTGACCTTCAGCCAGATCCATCACATGGATATAGTCACGTACGCCAGTACCATCTTCGGTTTCATAATCGCCGCCAAAGACCCCCAGCTTCTCCAGACGTCCAATCGCCACCTGGGCAATATACGGCAGCAAATTGTTAGGGATACCGTTCGGGTCTTCACCAATCTCGCCGGACTCATGTGCGCCAACCGGATTAAAGTAGCGCAGCGCGATGGTCTTCACGTTGCTGTCCGCTTTGGCGTAGTCCTGCAGAATTTGTTCAACCATCAGCTTTGAGGTGCCGTACGGGCTGGTGGTGCCGCCAATCGGCGTGGTTTCCACATACGGCACTGGCGCATCGGCGCCATAAACCGTAGCCGAGGAGCTGAAAATAAACTGATAAATACCTGCGTTGCGCATCTCTTCCAGCAGAACCACCGTGCCGGACACATTGTTCTCGTAATATTCCAGCGGCTTGCGCGTTGACTCGCCCACCGCTTTCAGTCCGGCAAAGTGGATCACCGCGCTGATGCTGTGGCTGGAAAAAATATCACGCAGGCATGCGCGATCAAGGATATCACCTTCGACAAAAGTCGCTTTCTTGCCTGCCAGCGTTTCCACCCGATTGATGGATTCACGTGACGCATTGCTCAGGTTATCCAGTACCACGACATCATCGCCGCGCTCTAACAGCGCCAGCACGGTATGGGAACCGATGTAACCCGCCCCTCCCGTTACCAAAATAGCCATCTGAACTCCTTTCAGCCGTAATGCGCATACGGCGATAAGATTAAATTGTTATTTCGCCAGAAGCTGCTGAATTTTTTCGCGGAACTCGCGTCCCTGAGCGTTGTTACGCAGGCCCCAGGAGACAAACGCCTGCATATACCCCAGCTTACGGCCACAGTCGAAGCTCTCGCCGGTCAACAGGCAGGCATCTACCGGCTTTTTCTTGCTCAGGTTAGCAATCGCATCCGTCAGCTGGAAGCGTCCCCAGGCGCCTGGTTCCAGTTTTTCCAGTTCCGACCAGATATCGCCAGAAAGGACGTAGCGGCCGACGGCAGCCAGATCAGAACCGTGATTCTGCACGTTCTCCGGTTTCTCAACAAACTCAGTGATAGCAGCAACCTGCCCTTCGTTCTCCAGACTCTCTTCGGTGACAATCACTGAGTATTCAGAGAGATCGGCATCTGGCATATGTTTTGCCAATACCTGGCTGCGTCCCGTTTCTTCGAAACGCGCAACCATTGCGGCAAGATTATAACGCAACTGGTCAGCAGTGGAATCATCTAACAACACATCCGGGAGCACGACCACAAAAGGATTATCGCCAATCATCGGACGAGCACAAAGCACGGAATGAGCAAGGCCCAGCGGTTGTGCCTGGCGCACGTTCATAATCGTGACGCCCGGCGGGCAAATAGACTGTACTTCACTCAGGAGCTGGCGCTTAACGCGCGCTTCAAGCAGGGCTTCAAGCTCATAAGAGGTATCAAAATGGTTTTCAACCGCGTTCTTGGAAGCATGGGTGACCAGCACAATTTCCTTGATGCCCGCAGCGACGCACTCGTCAACAATGTACTGGATCATCGGCTTATCGACGACCGGCAGCATCTCTTTAGGAATGGCTTTTGTAGCAGGGAGCATATGCATACCGAGACCCGCAACGGGGATAACTGCTTTAAGCTTGGTCATATTTTTTCCATATTTCGATGTGAAGACATTCATGTATTATGCATTAACGGCATGATCGCCAAGTATAATCTTAATCTGAAAATTTAACAGATTATTATTGCAGCGATTGTAGCGATGAAATAAAGCAGCGAATCAGACATTAAACCCAGATGTAAACGAGTGTTAACATGCCCAAACAGGATATGACTTTTCATCAAAATATAGACTTTATCCGAAAATGAATACCACCGTCTTAGCCAGATACCACCAAAATTCACCCTGTGATAAGCTGAAAAAATGTTGTCTATAAGCTGAGTAATGCTAATGATTTATTCCGTACAGTACCTGCGCGGCATCGCAGCTCTGATGGTTGTGTTACACCATATTGAAATAAAAGGCGCGCAATACGGAAATGGCGCATTAAATGGCTACCATATTGGCTACTTTGGCGTCGATTTGTTCTTTATCATCTCCGGCTTCATCATGTGCAACACCACATGGAACAAAGAGGTCACGTTCAGCAAGTTTATGGGCGCGCGTATCACCCGTATACTGCCGCTGTACTGGCTGATCACCTGCGCTGCGCTGGTGGTGTTTATCGTCGCTCCCGGTATGGTCAACGCCGGTGGAGGGGTCACCAGTGTCTGGGCGTCTTATTTGCTGGCACCAAATGGGGCACGTTATCTGGTCGATAATGGCTGGACTCTGCGCTATGAATTCTTCTTTTATCTGATTTTTGGCGCCACGCTTCTGATTAAAACACATCAGCGCGGCCTGATGATCAGCGCCATCATCACACTACTGGTGCTGGCAGGCTTCGTCGCCCAGCCTGAAAACTCATGGGGGAAATTCTTCCTCGACAAGCTGCTGTTGGAGTTTGTAATGGGCATTTTCGCTTTCCATGTGCTTAAGCGTATGAGCCTGCCTAAATCGTTCGCTCTGCTGCTGCTGACTGGCGGTATCGCTGCCCTGCTGGCCCAGAATTACTGGGGCGAGTTTGAAACCCCACTGCACCGTGTCGTCAGCGGCGGCCTGCCGATGTTGTGCGTGTTTATCGGTCTGGTGCGTTTCGAAGAGCTGTTTTGTCACAGTGATAACCTGTTTTTCAAAGCATTTGAACGCCTTGGTGACAGTTCATTCTCATTATACCTGGCACACCCATTCGTACTGAGTCCAGCCGCTATGATTTTACGTAAACTCGGGCTCAGCGAGCACGCCACTCTCTTTACATTGCTGCTCGCCTCTGCCGCGATTGTCGTCGGCTGGCTGTGCTATCAGTATGTCGAGCAACCGCTTATTCGCCTGCTGAAAAACAGACGAAGACTACCGGAAAAGAAAATCGCTTAATTCGTAAAGGATGGCTTATGCCATCCTTTATTATTTTACCCACCCCAGACCAATGGGAAATATCCTAATTACAAACATTGCGGTTCGCAATGCTTATTCACATATTTATCATGGTGCTTTACTTCATTTCACTTCACTGTTTTTGAGATGCACTGAATAATAGATTTTCACTTATTTCTTGCCATAACCACTATGGGTAAAACAATGAAAGAAAATAAGCAACTTTCACCACCTCCATCCGAGAATTTTTCTCGTCGTAAAATGATCGGCAAAATTCTCGCTTCAACAGCAGCACTGGGCGCCGCATCCAGTTTCGCAAAAGGGAGCGATCTGACGCCCACACCGCCGGTTTCCCCGCCCCAGCCCTCGAAACTGGATGAGGCGCTGATTCAGGGCATGGCGCCGGGAGTCATACTCGATCACGCGACCACGTCATGGGCGAAAGTGCGTAATGACGTCAGTCGTACCCGCGGCGAACTGCACGATAACTTTGCAGCACTTCAGCAACTTGTGGAAGACAAGAAATATCTGACCATCGACACACCAATTAGTATCTCCGACAGCATTAAACTGACGGTCAAGAATCAGTTGATTGAAGGCCGCTCCAACTGTCTGATCACTCCGCTGGAAGGGATGCAGAGCAAATACCTGTTTGAGATTCATGCTGATGCGACACGTCTGCATGGTCTTGTTATGGATAATCCGAAGCTGCTGAAAACCGCGCGCGGCGGTCGCCAGGGTGGAGTGATGATTGCTGCCAATTTCTGTGAAATATCGAACAGTTACTTCTATCGCATGCTGCAGTCGGTGGTGGCGCAGGCCAGTTTTGGCGCTTATGGCACCAAAATTATCGACAACTGGTTCCTGGAGTGTCTGGGCGCCGGTCCGGGAATGTCGGACCTGAAATCAAATCTTGGCGAAGACCGCGGAGACGCAGTTTCCATCTGGGGTTCAGGCACGATTCTGACCGGCAACCACGCCTATCTTAAAGAGGGGGAAGATGCACGTATTGCCTTCCATGCAGAAGGTTTGCCGCACACCCCGAAGGTGAAACGAGATTTCGACCATAAAGACATTATTTTCATGAATAATATGGCTCAGGGCGCTTTCCGACGCCATTTTGCTTTTGAAAATATTACCAACGGCGTCTCAATGGGAAATGTCTCGATGGGAGGGGCGACCTGGTGGGGGGAATCCTATACTCAGTGCAAAAATATCATAGTTGAAAATACTATTCGTTTTACCACCGGTCCCGACAATAAAAATGGTCAGGCCTGGCGTCCGGTCAAAGCAGGCACAGCGGTCCTGAACTATAACGAGGGCGTTAAAATCAGCAGTAATATCTGGCTGGCTCCCGGCGCGCGGGCCAGCGGTTTCGCTATCGCATCACAAATTGGCGATCACGATATTACGCTCTCCGGCAATATGATCAACGATGGATCGAAAGAAAATATAGCAGTGTATCTGAATAAACCTAAATCAGTGCGCATTCAGAATCTGCATACTCAGGGTTTTGGCCGCGCAATTTCGCTGGTCGCCCGTGAAGAAACCACATTATTCAGCAGCAATTGCATCCACGAATGTGCCGGTACTGATACTGGTGTGCAGATTATTCATGGTTCCGGCGGCAGCATCCAGATCGACGGTGATTTTTACAGCGGTGTGACCGATGGTTTTAAGGTCGCGAATTTACAGCAGCTTACGATTTCTAACACCACTGTCGAGGCGCAGAACACATTTGCTGCACTGAATAATATCAAACAGAACTTGTTAATAACCAATAACGTAGGGCGTGGTGGAAAAAAACTGCCATTGCATTATGCAGGAACAACTGCGCCAGAGGTGAGCTGGAATGTGGAAGGTAATCTCGGTATATCAAGTCAGCTGGCTTATACCGAAGCGCAAGTGAATAGCGCCGATTCGATGCTCAATCAGCGCAGTAAATATGCCGGTAAAAATATTGTATTGTCAAATCAGCGCATCCTGGTAGCATTGGGTGACGCCCCTGATGCACCATGGTTTAGCCTGACCGATCAGAAGACGTTCAAACCGGCATAAAAAAAGCCAGTCAGTAAGCATTACTGACTGGCTTTTTTATTGGGTTATCCGCGTATTTTCAATCGCTTCAGTGCAAAATTAAACACACGCCAGGCAAAGTAGTTATTTTCCGCCAGAATGATATCAAGGTTACGATAGCGTTTTGTCAGCGTATCCAGTTCATGCTGAGTTTTAGCCGTGAATGTCACACCGGAACGTTTGGCCACGCCAATCACATCAAGAATATTTTTTACGATTCTGGCCCGAATATTCTTCAACGTTATCTGTTCTGATGCACGTCCAACCAGGCCTTCCAGCGCCTCGCAGGCTCGCAAATAACCAATGGCATTTTTCTCGGTGCGAGTGCTTTGCATAATCGACCCCATACGCACCCGTCGCTGGAAAAAGACTTTATCTGTCACACACGTTTTGCCGGCAACAAAGAACAGGCGCGGGCTGAACTCCTCGTCTTCATGAATGATCGGCAAAAAGAATAGCTGATGCTGCGTTTGAAGACGGCGAGCATAGATATAGAGCCATGCATTGGGAATAAAAGCATCGATTTTCGACAGCTCATTAAAGGCTTTTTCCCCGCTGGCAAATACACGTTCCATACGGCGACGGTAAGATATCAACCTCACCCGCTGCTGCTCGTCTGCCTGATTCGTTCTACCGAGCGGGTCTTCAAACGACTCAGCAGAGAAGGCAAAGATATCCATATCCGGATTTTTTTCCAGCGCGGCGTAAAACTCTGCAATAAGTCCATTAACCGAGACATCATCCGAATCGAAGTAATAGATATAATCACCGGTAGCAGCGCGTGTACCTACGTTACGCGCCTCCCCAAGGCCACCATTCGGAGTATGGATAATCTTTACCAGCGGATGCGAACCATATAACGTCTCAACTAACTCACCTGAACCATCGGTGGAGCCATCATCCACGATGATGACTTCATAAGGTGAGACCGACTGGTTAAGAATAGAATCAACAGCTTCCTGCACATAATTAAGTACGTTATAAACAGGAACGATGACGGAAAGTTTCGGAGTCGTTATCTCTTGGGTCATAAAGTAATTAACTCACAGTCAGGTACATCTTTGGTCCATGACGCATAATAGCCAGAGTTTTTGCCGTAAGAGTTATCCAGCAGCTTGGTTTTAACACCGAGCAGACAGCAAAGAATGTGGCCATGCATACGCGACGTCACTACGGTCTCGTGTGCCATAAAATAGTGGTTAACACGTTCAACCAGGGTATCGGTGTATGCGCCCCATTTATCTGGCGTATTAAACAGTTTGGTGGAGAGAACACGATTGACGCGCTCAAAATTCAGCAACATTTTGGTTTTTGCACGATCCTGATCTGTACAGATATCTTCCCAGTCTTCATAACCTTCCGGTCCAGGCATGCCCGGCAGACCTTCTACTTTGGTCTCTTCAATATCTTTACGGATCATCCAGAGTGTATCGCGCTTAATATCGCCCGAGCCCTGTTTCGGGAAAACATTCCACAGTGCATGCGCCATATCCGGGCACAGACGTACGTCCTTACAGAAATGGGCTTCAAGAATCTCTTTGCTGCGCTCATCGCGGCAGAAAATAGTCAGATTTTTATGTTTGCTGATGATATTTGCCGACTGCAGCATTTTACTTTTATCTTTAAAATGCACCGTCTGCGGTAAGTAGACGATTTTATGTTGCGGGAAGCGCTCCACCACCGCTTCACGCAGGCGTTGGTGGTGACCATACAGATCACCAAAATTACCACCACCATGCATCAACACGATAACGTCTTTTGGCAGGTCAGGATTTTCCGCGAGCCACTTCATACTGGTTTTATCTGTACGACGTGCCAGTACCTGATAACGGCGTTCCTTAAAGAACTGTTCAGTGCCTTTATAAATGAGCAGGTCGCCAACATTAAGATGGAGAGGTATATCCAGATAAACAACCTTGCTGCCCGGCGGTACTACCGCATCAATTACTGACAGGTCATTTTTGAGTTTATCCATATGTGTCATGATTAGTTTTCCGATCTCAAGATTCGACGAAGTTTGGGGTTTTTAAACAAGTGTTGTTTCATTTCAACAATCAACGGATCACGACTAATAAAAATCGCAATCAGGAAAACGAATGCGCCGGCGGCAATTTGTAAAGCCAGCAGCAGAGGTAATGCCAGCGCGCCCGACAGGAAACCCAGTCCCCAGGCGACAGCCAGTGTTGGCAAAGCCATACGGAACGGCATCCAGATACTATATAAATACTCTCTGTAGCTTTTGCCGAGAATCGGACGAATCAGAATAAAGTAACTTAACCAGGTATTAAGCACCTGCACGGATAAGAAACCGAGCGATGCACCCAGTCCACCCGCCATTTTCGCGCCAATCCAGATGGCGGGAATAAACATAAACAATTTGACGACGTTAAATTTAAAACTGATATCCACTCGTGCTTTGGCCATCAATAGGGAACCAATCGGGTTGCCAATAGAACGCAGCAATCCGACAACACAGAGCACCTGCAGGATCGGCGTGACAAAACGCCACTTTTCTCCAAACATAAACAGCACAAAGTTTTCTGAAACAACCAGCAGCCCCAGCAAAGCGGGGAAATTCAGCAATCCAACCAGCGACAACAATTTATAAAAATTGATGCGCAGTTTCTCCTGATCGTCCTGAATTTTGGAGAACGCCGGGAACAGCACACGGGTAATAATCGGGTTTAATTTTGTTGGCGGCATGACTGCGACGTTATACGCCAGGTTATAGCCCCCGGTAATTGCAGCGCCCAGAGTACGAGAGAGAACTGCTGTCGCCACGTTCGAATTAAGCTGATTGATCAAACTATCAGCAGTTAAATACGCGCCATATTTCAGATTGGAGGTAATAGTCCGGAATGAAAAATGGAAACGCGGTTTATAGGTCTGACGACCATACCAGGAGAACATCACCGTACGTACAGAGACCATAGCCAGATAGCCCCAGATCGCGGTAATTGCTTCTGGTCTATACCAGGCAGCGACAATGGTGACAGCAAAGCCAATGGTAACTGCCACGGTTTCTGTCAGACCTATTTTAGGAAATTCCAGCTCTTTTTGCAGCAAAGCGCGAAATTGCTGACCGTGCGGGATAATCAGAAATGCCAGGGAAAGAACCTGAATTAATACTTTTAGATCGGGTTGTTTCAGTAAATCACTAATTAAACCACTGCAACTAAACACCACTACAAATACGGTCAGGCCAATCAGTATATTAATCCAGTAGAGTGTAGAAAGCTCAACTTGTGAGATTTCTTTACGCTGGATGATTGAGTTGGACAAACCAAAATCTGACAACGTATCCGCCAGTAAGATAATGACCATAGCAATGGTCAGTAAGCCGAACTGATGAGTGTCGATTATCCTTGCCAGCAACGTCATCTGCAGGAAGCCGATACCGATCGTCGACAACGTCGACATTGCGGACCACTTCGCGCCTTTAACTGTTTTTTCTTTTAAGCTCATAGTTTAGTTCTAAGCCTGATGAAGTCCGTTTTCATAATGCGTGGATAGGACGGCAACCACTGCCTGATACATCATGTATCAGGCAGTAATTCCTGAACAACCTGATGAGGGATATCGTTTAATACGCAGTTTTGCTGATAAAACCCTTGAAAATAGTAAGAAAAACAATACGCAAATCCAGCCAGATACTCCAGTCACGGATATATTGCAGATCAAATTCAATACGTTTTTCCATTTTTTCCAGCGTATCCGTTTCACCACGCCAGCCGTTAATCTGCGCCCAGCCCGTAATGCCGGGTTTTACTTTATGACGCAGCATATAGCCCTGGATTATTGAGCGATACTGTTCGTTATGCGCCACTGCATGTGGCCGTGGGCCAACAATAGACATATCGCCTTTAAGTACATTAATAAATTGTGGCAATTCATCCAGCGAAGTGGAGCGCAAAATACGCCCAAGCGGCGTGATGCGAACATCACCTTTCGTGGCCTGAACCACTTTATCGCCATTCTCCATGACGCTCATGGAACGGAATTTCCAGACCATAATTGGCTTGCCATCCATACCGTAACGCACCTGACGGAAAATTACTGGCCCAGGGGAGGTTAACTTCACTGCCAGAGAAATAGTTATCAGGACGGGCGAAATAAACAGCAAAATCAGCGAAGAGAGCACAATATCCTCGATGCGTTTCAGCACCATATTGATACCATTCATCGGCGTTTCGAACAGCGGTACTACCGGCACACCATTTATTTCTTCTGTACGTGACTGCAGAATATTAAAGGTGAAAATATCCGGAATCAGCATCACGGAACACGTGGTGTCCGTCAGCTGAGAAACCAGATGATGGATCTCCTGTTCCTGTGACATCGCCATAGCAATGTAAATTTTATCCACTTTCCCCTGGCGAGCATCTGCAAGAAGGCGTTCGATATTGCCGCAAAAAGGAATTTTTTCGTCAGACAATTCTTCAGAAAAGTGCCCTTCATCAGAATAAACACCGACCACGTTCAGCCCCATCCAGGGTGCTGCAATAAAGCTGCGTGCCAGCGACATGCCGATCGGCATGTGGCCAACGATAGCCACATTGCGGTTGTTATAACCCAGTTTGCGAATAACGCGGGCAAAGAAGCGAATGGCTGCACGGGAGAAAATAAAGCCTACCGATACCAGGCCAAACCAGATCAAGTAGGTTTTGAAACTGATGTCAATGACCTGAATAAAGGACATCAGACCGGCAGTGATCAGAATACTTAAACTCCAGTTTTGCAGGATCAGCTGCACTTCCGAGCCAAAGTTAACACCACGCCATGAACGGTAAAAATCCGTCATACCGCCAATCATCTGAAAAAGCACCAAAGCGGAGAGCAGCATTAGCCACTGATCAGCAGTAAAAGATTGCGAATGCCATATGGTCAGTAAATACAACCCAGTAAACATCACAAAAATATCAGAAAAACGCTGCAGCATCGAAATAATAGATGCATTTGTACGGGTACGCGTACCGCTAACCGTTGTCATTTTTTCTTTCCTGCCCAATTCATGTAATATTGAAGACACGATTTGAACCTCTCTGTAAGTTGCACGCATCCATTATATTTCGTATTACAGACATGTTAGCCCTTCTGCGTCACGATTAATTTAGGATTATGCGTAAATCGCCATCAATTATTTTTTTATTTTCGCATAGAGCGCATGCGTTTTTTCAATCATGGCCTGGGAGGTAAAGTTGCTGCGGAAAAAAGCATTCCCCTTTATTCCCATCTCATTGAGATTATAGTCCTTTAGGCCGTTAAGAATGGTCACCAGCGAATCAACGCTGCCATTTTTAAACAAGAAACCAGTTTCCTGATGTTTCACCACTTCAGGTAGTGAGGTGGCGTCACTTGCGACAATCGGCAATGAATAACTCATCGCTTCCAGAGGCACCATGGCAAATCCTTCCCAGCGACTGGGAATGACCAGCGCATCGGCCTGGCGAAAATAGTGCTCCATTTGCGCCGCTTTTAGCCAGCCTGTGTAGGTGGCTTCAGGCACATGTTCAATTTTTTCCGTACCATGTACCGCGTCACCAATCACCGTCAGTTGAATCAGCCCCTGAGGAATCTTTTTGATGGCGCTAACCAGTAAGTCATAGCCTTTCTGGAAATCAAAGCGCCCTACGAACAGCAGATTGATCGGTGCGCCATCTGGTTTCTCGTTCACTTCTTTTGTTGTTTTTTCCGGCACACCATTATGAACAACAAACAATTTATTTGCTCTGATACCACTCAGCCTTGCCTGTTCCGCTTCATAATCACTGACGCAGACAATAGCGTCAGTCATCGGTAGCAAGATTTTTTCTATCATGGCGTAAATACGTTTCTTACCGCCACTGGTTTCCATCAAAAAACTAAATGCGTGCGGACAATAGACGACCTTAGGGCGAATGAACGGGTACAGCAAAATTAAGCAACTACGGCCAATTACACCCGCAAAAGAGCTGTGCAGATGAACGATGTCAGGACGAAAAACCCAAACAGATTTGATAAATGCCAGTGCAAAAGAGAACAGTGCTCCAACACTACGCCCCTTTCGTTTCCAGCAAATGACATTTTCATGTTTAGCCGTATCGAGTTCTTCCGCCTGGTCTGCTGGAATTAAGCATTTGATATCAAAATGTGCCGGATCATTTTGCTGTGCTGCAACCAGTTGTTTTAAAACCGTTGCAACACCTCCTTTAATTGTTTCCGCTGCATGCAATACTTTCATTCATTAACCTTATTCACTTTCCCGAGAGACAAATATATATAAAACATCAACGGATAAAATGGTGCCAGATGACGTACATAACTGCCATAATCAGGTTCAAACATACTCTGGATGATGGTAAATGAGATAACCATCAATGAAAAAATGGTCAACAAAGGATACGATTTATTTGCCATAACCCGATCAATCACTTGCCATATTTTTCGGAACATCATGATGATGAAGAAGGAGATCACCAGATAGTAGGGAGACAGCAGTAAAATTAATGGAAACGGAAAGAAAAATGTTATCCAGGTTATTGTGATATTGATCCAACCGAATACTGGATTGCCTGCCGGCACCCATGGGGTGATAACGGTATTTGAACCATCGCCATTGCCATCCAGACGCCCTTCGTTAACGGAAGTTCGGAATGAGTCGGCATCCACACCAAGTACTATTGATACCATAAGTGACAAAGCAAACATCGATAACAGGCAGAGAATAAAGACCCCTTTACCTGATTTAACGAAACGTGTGGCGATCAATAACCCATAAAATTCAAGCAAAAACAAAAACCAGTAGGTACGGAAGTAGTAAGCATAAACAATTGCCGCCAAAGTCCAGAGGATTAATCCGACCTTGCGACTGGCGAAAGTTATCAGTAACGGCAACATCACCAGAAAAACGATAAAATCTTTGTTCTGCCAGGTTAAATTGATTACCGATAAGAAGATAAAAAACAAAAAAACGCCAAGATCGATAAGATTTAAATGACCACCACGTACCTTAATCAGAATAAATACATAGGTTCCCATAATTAATATGGCGGAAAGCAGTCCAAAAAAGATTGAGCTTTTCTCAAACCCCAGTATTCGATAGAAATATGCCGAACTACCATAAGAGTTGCCAGGCATAAAACTGAACGTGGTTTTCATAATCTCAAAGATTGTTTGCTGGTCGTAAAAATAGTACGCCGGCATCACTGACTCTTTGAACATCGCCATCACAATCATCAGCATGAGCAACAGCAGGAAGAGCATTAACGTGATATGGGCATCAAAATAGATATATCTGTCTTTTCTGAGACCTATCTTGAGAGAGATAAATTTCATTTTTTTTCCATCGTTGCCGATTTTTATTTCAGACTAATAAGCCAGTTTCGCTTATCGACCCGGCGCGATTTTTTTAAACATTATGGCGGACAACTTTCTGACACGCTCGCTCATCATCACAACAAAGTGGTTGATTTTTATTTTTCCGCTAAACAGCAGCTTTAAATAAATTGCGATCCCTTTACCCTTGTTGGATGACAAAAGGTAGCTGTCAGCAATAATCTTGGCATAGAAACCGTAATAGATGTAACCCGGCACCCGGCTTTTGATACTTTCAAGCCAGATCAATGATTTTTCTCTTTTCCCATCTGATGAGATTCGCGCGAGGGAGTCTGAATCATCGTAAATGGTCAATGGCTCATCAAAGTAGAAGAACTGAGCATGATTTTCTTCAAGACGAAGGGCAAAATCCCAGTCCTGATGCTTACGCAGTTGCGGGTCAAAGCCGGCCGCTTTCGCAATGCCAGCATCCAGCAGCAGCGTACTGGTCTGGAAATCATTGCCCAACAACAGGTATTCCATAATAGAGGTATATCCCTGTAAAGACTTGTTGCGGCGAATATGCTGACCTTCAGGACGTTTATTAATTTTCGCCGTCATACAGACTCGTGCACTCCCCCGCTGCGATTTGAGGAAGTCGTACTGGCGCTCCAGCTTATTCGGTAGCCATTCATCATCAGAATCAAGCAGGGCAATAAACTCCCCCGTACTGCGTTCTATCCCCTCATTACGCGGCCGGGTACCACCGGTGTTATTCGGCAGTGAAACAAAATGCACTCGAGGATCGCTCACGGTCGCCATGACTTCAGCAGTATCATCCGTAGAAGCATCATCTACAACGAAGACTTCGATATTGCGGTAAGTTTGATTCAGTACGCTGGATAGCGTTTTTAAAATAATATCCGCACGATTGAAGGTGGGGATAATTACGCTAATAAGCGGAGTGGATACATTACTCATTAATATTCCTCACTCAAGGTATGAAAAGACCGCATTGCGGCCAGCCCAGAGGCTGGCCAAACAGAGGGACACTAATGATTATTTTGAGGAAGACTCATAACTGTAGTGATAGTAGCCGTAGCCGTAGTAACCTGCCGCTTTCTTCAATACCAGATTGAGGATCGCACCTTTTACTTCAATGCCATTCTGTTCAAAGCGGCGGATACTGACTTCAACTTCTTTAACCGTACTCTTCTCAAAACCTGCTACCACCAGCGTCGTACCGGCATGCATGCCGATGATTGCCGGATCGGTTACGGCAAGGATTGGTGGGGTATCCACAATAACAATGTCGTACTCTTTCTGCAGCTCTTCCAGCAAGGTGGTGAAGCGTTTACTCATCAGTAGTTCTGACGGATTGGGTGGCACCTGCCCACGAGCAACGAAATCGAGATTCTCGATGCCTGTTTTCTGAATAACCTGCTGCAGATCAGCACGGTCAGACAGCAGCTCAGAAACACCGTGTTTGTTATTGCACATGAATAACTCATGTGCATAGCCTTTACGCATGTCGCAGTCGATAAACAGTACACGCTGACCCGATTGTGCCACCACCGTTGCCAGATTGGTGCTAACAAAAGTTTTACCAATGCCTGGGCTGGTGCCCGAAATCATGACCACATTGTTTTTTGCATCCAGCATGGCGAAATGCATGGTCGTACGCAAACTACGGATCGCTTCGACAGCAAGGTCAGCAGGGTTGGCAATTGCCAGCAGTTCTGCCGAGCGCGGTGAAATATTTTTGCCGCCATTTTTCGCCAGTTGATAAAGCTGACGATCCTTTTGCTGCTGCCACTCCGAAAGAGGAATACTGGCATAGACATTGATGCCGCTGTTTTCCAGTTGCTCCGGACTCTCGACTCCGCGCACCAGAATCGTCTTTATCAACACGTAAATTACGGAGAAAATCAGGCCGACAATAAACGCTACAATGACGATAATCGGCACTTTCGGCGCGATGGGTTTGTACTGGACCAGGGCCGGGTCAACGATGCGCACATTACCCACGGTACTGGCTTTGTTGATGCTCAGCTCTTGCTGTTTATTCAACAACTGCATAAACACGGCCTGACCGGCATCCACATCGCGAGTCAGACGAATAATTTCCTGCTGCGTTTTTGGCAGTCCGGTGACTTTGCTTTCGAGATTTTTCTTCTCATCCAGCAGCGTCTGACGTTTTTCCAGCAAAGTACGATAGGCTGGATGTGATTTGGTATAAAGTTTTGAAATTTCCGCTTCGCGGAAGGTCAACTCGTTTAGCTGCTGATCCACGTTAACCATGGTATCCAGCATTGATTTCGCTTCCAGTGACAGATCGACTGAATCATTCTGCTGGCGGAACGCGTTAAGTTTGTTTTCAGCATCGTCGAGTTTTGCACGCACATCAGGCAACTGCTTACTGATGAAGTCCAGACTCTTCTGAGCTTCTTCAGACTTACGCTGCACATTCTGCAGAAAATAGTTATTGGTGATCGCCTGCAGGGTACTCTGCGTTAATTCAGGGTCGGGACCATTTAAGGTTAGCGTCAATACGCCTGAATCTTTACCTTTGTCCTCTACAACCAGATTACCTAACAGGTAGTTGTACGTCGCGAGGTAAGGTGTCTTTTGCACATAGAATTCTGTACCAGGCTCAGCATCCGTATCGCTGACTAAAATCGATACGTCACCTTTGCTTGCGATCTCACCGATTTGACCTTTAACCAGTTCATTACCATCGTAAGAGAGCGTGAAATCCTTGTTCTCACCGATCACCAGCGTAAGCTTTTGGCCCATCAATTCAGCCGGCACCTGCACACGCGATACTGCAGCTTTAGGCTCTTTTGCGCCTGTCAGACGCGCCCAGCCCTCACCCAGCACAGGAAAATACTTTGGGGTCACCTGAGTGTCTAAACTCAGGTCTTCAATGGTTTTACCCAGTACGAGACGAGATTGAATCAGTTCAATTTCCGCATTCGATTCGGGCTTAGTATCAGGGATGAGACTGGACATCTGGCTCACTACCAGATTACCAGGGCTGCTTTCAACCTGCACCAAAGAATTGGCGCTGTAGATTGGTGTGCTGAACATCGAATAAACGACACCAAGCAGGGTGAAAAATACGGTTATCCCTACAATCAACCAACGATGATCTAGTAAAGCACCGTATAAACGCCCAATGTCAATTTCATCTTTGGCGTCCGCGTTTTTTTGAGCATTAATCGATTTGTTATCTACCATTATTGTGCCTGATTATCGGTTAAGTGCATTAGCCCATTTCTGAGCTGCGTCGTCCAGCAAACTATAAACAGATTCGAAAGCTTCCAGACTTTTACGATACGGGTCCGGAATCTCTCTTTGCCCAGCCCAATGACCAAAAAGCATGGTTTTACCTCTGACTTCAGGCGCAAGCTTGGTGATGTCGTTAATATGTTGCTTTTCCATCACCAAAATCAGGTCGTAACGACGGCACATTTCAGCGGTAATTTGTCTGGCCTGATGGTTATCCAGAGAAACATCGCGTTTGCCAGCTACCAGTCGGGCATTTTCATCCGCTTCATGTCCGACTAAGGCGCCTAAACCTGCTGATTTAATCTTAAGCTGTGGGCAATACTTCCTTAATAACCGCTCTCCTGTAGGAGAGCGGCAAATGTTGCCAATACAGACAATAAGCACTGAGTTAAACATAGTGATTACCAGTTTTTGATGTCGTGTACGGTATCTACGCCATAACGGACGCTGTTGATCGTTGGCAGCAGCTGGTTAATGACACGATTCCAGCGAGTCAGTGGTGTTGCTGTCACATAGACAATGTCATATGGCTCAAGCTGGAAATCGGTACCCAGGACCATGGCAGTCGCATCTGAGGTATCAAGCTGATAAATATTGGCTATTTTTCCGCCTGCCTGGCGGTTCGGGCGAATCACAAAGACGCCGGTAGCGTTAGATTCATCCTGCTTCAGCCCTTCTGCATTACCCAGTGCTTCGGTAAGAGTCATGCCGCTGCGATCCATTTTAAGTGTTTTCTGACTGGTAACTTCCCCCATCACAAACACCTTCAGGTCATCATTGCGCGGCACATAGAGGATGTCGCCGGGGTACATGAGCCGGTTTTGCGTAAGGTCACCATTCTGCATCAACGCCTGTAATGAAATACGCTGCTCACGACCATTATGTGTTAACACCACATTACGCCAGTCAGCATCCGCACTCAGTCCACCAGCACTGTTGACAGCATCAAGGACGGTCAGAGGGATATTTGTGATAGCTTGTTTGCCTGAGGTACCCACCTCGCCGGTCACATAGACTTTCTGTGAACGGAAAGCAGCGATATTCACATCGACCTGCGGACTTTCAATATATTGCGCCAGGCGTCTCTGCAACTCGTCCCGCACTTGCTGGATAGTTTTCCCGGCGACAGTCACCTTACCAATGTAAGGGTAGAAAATCGTCCCGTCAGTGTGCACCCAGTTGCCCGTATCACTGGCGCTGCGATATTGACCTGCTGGTGTGGTTAACTCTGGATGATCCCAGACAGTGACGCTAAGCACATCACCAATACCAATGCGATATTCGTAACTGGCCAGCTCTTGATCCAGCGCCACATTTGGCCGTGCAACATATGGCTTACGGCGCATCTGCTCGATCAACATGGGCGTCATTGGATAAACATTAACCAGTTTATCAATGTCGTAATTAGCATCTTGCTGTTTAATAACGTCCTTACCGCTGGTTGAAATGTTCTGGCCTGGCACAACGGTACAGCCACTGATAAGTGTTATCGACACCAGCAAGGGTGCCAATTTGTGTTTTGATTTCATCATTGATTATCATCGCTATTGCTGATTATTGTCTTAAGCGGCCATGCACCGCAAAGCGTACGTGAATCGAAGGACACCCACGTTCAGCCTTATTCCAATTTGTTTTGTTCCATCATCAGATTGAGATCCCCGAATTCGAAATTGTGCAAAATAAGATGCTGCATTGCGGCAGTTCTTCAGGACCTTTCGCACGCTTCGTAAGCCAGACGAGAAGAAGTGTAGCAACCCACATGCTGCCGACAAGGCGTAACTGTCCGAATTTACTGATTATTGTTTGTCATACAGCAGGAGCAGATGAATGCAGAGCTAATCCTGCAGGATGAATGCCATCTCTATGTATGGCATTAGTCTTAAAAAGACGAAGCTGACACGTTTTCAGTTGACGGCAGTTAATGGTAATCAAACATTGTTTTAAGCACGCTACCGCCCCTGGCTTGCAGCTACCAATGCTGTTAAATACCGGGCAATGCTATTTGTGGGTGAATGATAAATGAGCAGAAAAATAAAAGAGACTCATCTATCTTTTGACTGTCTGCCAATGTCACGCTGAAGACAGGTAATCAGTGGCAGTTTTCAAATGTTATAAGCAGATTTTTATACTATTGATTGTTAGTTACAAGCTTCAATAAGCTGATTGCTGACACTTTCAGAATAAGACTAACACAATTAATAATTTATGCTTTATTTTCAATAAGATAAACAAATACTGACGAGCTAAAATTTCCAGAAAAATCCGTGTTGATAATAATATTTATGCGATTCAAATCTTTATTTGCTCTAATTTCAACCATGACAAATCGACAGGAGATATAAAAAACGATCAAAAACCCATACAAATTCCATGCCTCATAAAGTGACAAACATCTTACAGAGGCTTCAAATGATTTTGTTTTAGGAATTTTCTCAGATTGGATTGCGTTTTTGTTATTCGCGCCGCAATATCAACGCGTACCCAATAATGACACCACACGAGGTAAATAACGCCGTATGGAATGGATCGCTGATCCGTCAATCTGGGCCGGTCTGGTCACGCTTATCGTGCTGGAACTGGTACTGGGCATCGATAATCTGGTCTTTATTGCCATCCTTGCAGAGAAGCTGCCACCGTCGCAACGCGACCGCGCCCGTGTCACGGGTCTGATGCTGGCACTGGTAATGCGTCTGCTGTTACTGAGTTCCATCTCCTGGCTCGCCACCCTGACAGCCCCGCTGTTCACCATTATAGGGCACGCATTTAGTGCACGTGACCTGATCATGCTGATCGGCGGCGTGTTCCTGCTGTTCAAGGCCACCATGGAACTGAATGAGCGGCTGGAAGGGAAAGATGAGGATGATAGTCAACAAAAACGCGGCGCGAAATTTTGGCCTGTGGTGGCGCAGATCGTGGTGCTGGATGCGGTATTTTCTCTCGATTCGGTGATTACCGCGGTCGGGATGGTCGATCATCTCGCCGTGATGATGGCCGCGGTGATTATTGCCATCCTGCTGATGCTGCTGGCCAGCAAACCGCTTACGCGCTTTGTTAACGCCCATCCCAGCATCGTGATTCTGTGTCTGAGCTTCCTGCTGATGATTGGTTTCAGTCTGGTTGCCGATGGCTTTGGCTTTCATATACCAAAAGGCTATCTCTACGCCGCCATTGGTTTCTCGGTGATTATCGAAGCGCTGAATCAGCTGGCTATATTCAATCGCCGACGCTTTTTATCGGCCAAAGCACCACTGCGTAAGCGCACAGCAGAAGCTGTACTGCGCCTGCTGCGCGGTCATCATGAGCAGGCTGAGCTGGATGCCGGTACCTCATCACTGGTCGCCGATCACCATGAAAACAGCGGCATCTTTAATCGTCAGGAGCGGATGATGATCGCCCGGGTGCTGGGAATGGGCCAGCGCAGCGTCAGCAGCATCATGACCTCACGTCATGATATTGAAAATATCGATTTACGCGATGACCCTGCGAAAATCATGGCGCAGCTGGATCGCAATCAGCACACACGCATTATTATCACCGAAGGCAGTGATGAGCCGCTTGGCGTCGTGCATATTATCGATCTGCTGCATCAGTCGCTGCACCACGACTCGCTGGATCTGCGTTCGCTTATCCGCCAGCCGCTGGTGTTTCCTGAACAGCTGCCGCTGTTGCAGGCGCTGGAGCAATTCCGTTCCGCCCGCACCCACTTCGCCTTTGTTGTCGATGAGTTTGGTTCAGTGGAAGGTGTGGTGACGTTAAGCGACGTCATGGAAACCATTGCCGGTAACCTGCCGAACGAGAATGAAGAGCTGGATGCGCGCCATGACATCATAAAGAACAGCGATGGCAGCTGGACAGCCAATGGCTATATGCCGCTGGACGATCTGGTGCTGTATCTGTCATTGCCGCTCGACGAAAAGCGTGAGTACCACACTATCGCCGGGCTGTTGATGGAGTATCTGCAGCGCGTACCGCAGGAAGGTGAAGAGCTGCAGATTGGCGATTACCTGTTCCGTACATTACAGGTGGAGAGCCATCGCGTGCAGAAGGTGCAGATTATTCCGCTCAACGTGCCGGAAGCGGATTACCAAGTTTAATCGTATCCCCCGCGATGCGGGGGATGCAGAGATGGAAGACAATTTGCGCCATACTCCCCTGCCCCACGCAGGGAAGGTAAAAGGGTTATGGCTGAGTACGCGGCTGCGGCTGATTGTTCTTCAGCCACTCTTTCAGGCGTGATTTGGCCTCATCCTGCAGACGCTTACGCAACAGCTGGTCGACCTGTAATGAATATTGCAGACTATCCCAGCCACCATACAAGCGCAGCGGTATCGCCGTGGTGGTCAGCGTCTGTATCAGCTGGTTATCACCCTGCCAGCCGCTAATCACTTTGATATTGAAGGTGACATCACACTGCTGGCGCAGTAAATCGATATTTCCGCCGCCGGTTAAATCCAGCAGGGCCGAATGGCCGCGCAGATTCTGCACCGCCAGCGCGCCTTTATTCAGCTGCAGCGTGCCCTGCAGTTGCTGCACTTCAGTATAACCCTCCTGGCTATCACTGCCGCGCACCTGGTCACTGCTGTTTTCCACCGCGCGCTGGATCATCTGCTGGAAATTGAGCCCATTCAGGCGAGCATTCGCCACGCTGACCGTTGCGCTGCCACGCCACTGCTGTTTCATCTCCGCAACGCTCAGCCCCACGCCGCGCAGGTCAGCATCCAGCGACAACTTGCCGCTCAGTGAGGCTGGCAGTTCCAGCGCATTCAGCAGCGGAGCAGCCTCTACATCATGCAGCGCAGGCCGCAATGCAACCTGTGGTTGCTCATTGCGGATGTCAACCTTACCAGGCAGCGAGAAGTCGCCACTGCCGGATTTACCGCTGAAGGTCGCCAGTGTGATGTCACCCTGGTCATTAAGCGCGTCAAATTGTACCTGGCTCATCGCCATACCGCGCCAGCGCAGCGCATCCGCGCGCAATTTCAGCTGCGCTGTCATCGAATTCAGCGGAGAGTCGCTATAGCTAAAGACGGCAGGTTCGGCGATCACTGGCGCGCGTGCGCCTGCTGGTGCAGCAGCAGCGCCCTGTGCACCCGGCCCGCCGGGCTGCTGACCCAGCAACGCATCCAGATCGAGTGTCGTCGCCTGCAGGTCAACAGCGACATCGGGAGTGACTCCCAGTTTGCCGGTTACCGTACCCGTCAGCTGGCTATTGTTGACGTTTAACACCATATTTTTCAGGGCAAACTGCTGACGATCCTGTTGCCACTCAGCCAGCAGTTTAGCGTCGCCCTGTAATCCCTGTGCTGGCAAGCCTGCGCCCTGCCACTGCCAGTCCAATTGTTCAACCGCGCCCGTCAGGCGCTGCGGATAACGCGAGACATCCATATCGCCTTTGACAGCCAGTTTTAATTCGCGCTGGTCGCGGTTGACGCGCGTGCTCAGCTCAAGACGCGCCTGCTTATGCTCGTCCTGTTTCAGTTCAAGATTAAGGTCGCGGAAATTAATCTCTTCACCGCCCGCCTGCTGCCAGATCAGCAGACTGTCGGCAATTTGCAGCTGGCTGATATCCAGTTTCCAGCCGCTGACTGGCTCAGCAGCAGAGGAGTCAGCCGGGCCGACCGGCGCATTGCCAGGACGTTGCATCGCACTGTCCGGCGTGATGCGCATCACCGCATTTTTCAGCATCACCTGCTTCACGCTCAGCTGATGGGACAGCAGCGGCAGCAGGTTGACGTCAAGGCGCATATTTTCCGCACTAACCAGCGGCTGCGACGCCCCTGGCGCGGTGATGGACATACGCCCGGAGAGGATGCTGAGTTTAGGCCAGACATGCCAGCGCAGCTCGCCGTCCAGCGCCAGCCTGTAGCCACTGCGCTGTTCAACCTGCTGAACCATGTACGCGCGGAAATCGTTGGGATTCACCAGCAATACCAGCGCGGACATACCCGCCACAATCACCACCAGCAAAATCGCCAGCGTGGTAATCAATCTTCTCATCCGATCCTCTTCCAGGACTACAGATTCAGTCCATTAGTCTTTATCAATACGGCTGGCGACTGCGCCCTGCTGATCTTTATATTTCGCATCCTGGCGACGGTTATAAGGACGCGCCGCCGGCCCGGAAAGCGGTTCGAAACTCAGCGCGCCAATCAGCATGCCTGGACGCAGTGCCAGCGGCAGCTTACCTGAATTATAGAACTCCAGCACAATTCGGCCTTGCCAGCCTGGATCAATGCGGTGTGCGGTGACATGCACCATCAGTCCGAGGCGCGCCAGCGACGAGCGGCCATCCAGCCAGCCGACCAGATCGTCGGGCAGCGTGACAGACTCAAAGGTAACCGCCAGCGCCAGCTCTCCCGGATGCAGGTAGAAAGCCTCGCTCTCCGCCAGCACAATCTCATCGCTCATCACGCGATCCAGCGCGGCGCTGACTTCATCCTTCGGACCGCTTAAATCAATAAACGGCGCGGTATGGCCGCGGAAGGTGCGAAACTTATTGCCGAGACGCACATCCACCGTCGCGCCGCTGATGCGCTCAATCGGTGGGCGCGGGGTAATGTCCAGCTTACCGCTGTCCAGCATGGCTTCAATATCGCGATCGCATAATCTCATCGCCGTCGGCTCCCTTTACGTATTACTCAAAAAACTGATTGATCTTCGCTTTCAGAATATCAATCGCGATACGGTTTTTACCGCCGCGTGGCACGATGATATCGGCGTATTGCTTCGACGGTTCGATAAACTGCAGGAACATTGGCCGCACGGTCTTCTGATACTGCGCCATCACCGAATCCATTGAACGACCGCGCTCATTGACGTCACGCTTCATACGGCGCATCAGACAAATATCCAGCGGCGTATCAACAAAAATCGAGAAATTCATCTCCTGACGCAGACGTGCGTCGGTCAGCAGCAGAATACCTTCAAGGATAATCACCTTTTTCGGCTTCAGATGAATGGTTTCTGTGGTACGGGTGTGTTCCACATAGCTGTAAACCGGCAGCTCAATATCCTGACCCGATTTCAGCATCTGCAGGTGCTGCAGCAGCAGATTGTGGTCCATCGCGCTGGGGTGATCGTAGTTGGTTTTAACCCGCTCTTCCATGGTGAGGTGGCTTTGGTCTTTGTAGTAGGCATCTTCCGGGACAACGCCGATGTGCTCATCGCCGACCTGATCGCGTATTTCACGATAAAGAGTGTTGGAGATAAGGCTTTTTCCCGACGCTGAAGCGCCTGCGATTCCTACAATGACGCACTGGTGAGACTTGTCAGTCATAAAATTAAAGACCTGATAACTAAGTGATACATCAGTCAGCGTGACGTATCAGGAATGAGAGGGTTGATTCGCGGGCAATTATAGGGATTTTGCCGTTTTGATACCAGAAAAAAGCGGCGGCGGGCTTTTCAGAGTTTCCCTTTGGAGAAAACTCATCTTCATCGGTAAACTGCCGATAATACGAGGTAAGTGCAATCGGTGATTGCCTTGCCACCCGAAGTCAGTCACAAGGAACACTATGTCCTGGAGAACCTTAACCTATTTTGGCGACAGTATGCTGTTGATCCCCACGGCGGTGATTATAGCGCTGGTGATGCCGTGGAAAAACGATAACCGGCGCGCCGTCTGGTACTGGCTGCTGGCGTTCTGCCTTGCCGGTGCGACGGTCAGCCTGTCGAAAATCGCCTTTATGGGTTTTGGCATCGGTAACGTGCGCTTTAATTTCACCGGCTTCAGCGGCCATAGCGCGATGTCCGCCACGCTGTGGCCCGTAATGCTGTGGTTACTCTCTGGTCGTCTTGCCCCGCTATGGCGCGGGGTGGCGCTGGGCGTGGGATACCTGATCCCTCTGCTGGTTGGCTTCTCGCGGCTGGTGCTCAATGCCCACTCCACCAGCGAAGTGGTGAGCGGCTTGTTACTGGGTTTCACCCTGAGTACGGCTTTTTTAGTCTCGCAACGCCGTTCGCAACTGAAAGGCTTTAGCCTGGCGCAATTAGGTGTGGCGCTGCTGGTGCCGCTGCTGCTGCTGACGCAGGGGCGTATCGCCACCACTCAGCATTTTCTGGAGCGCCTCTCCGCGCAGATTGCCGGACTGGAAAAACCCTGGACCCGCGCAGACTTACTTAAGCATCCCTGAGGCCCTGATTTGCGCAGTGGATCGCGCATAATTGGCATGCCACGCATGCATTGCGCATCTGATGTGCTAGCATGCAAAAAGTGCTGTTGTAGTTAAGTCAGCCTGTTGTGCTGCCGCGCCTTTCTGGAACTTTTGATGACAACTGATATCCTGGCTTCTTTGCGACCACTTGCCTCATGGAAGAAGCCCCTGCAGCTGGGGGCGATTAACTTCGCCCTGACGTTTTTCTGCCTCGAGTTGATCAAAGTTAGCGGAAGTATTTCGCCGATCTGGTTTGCCACAGCATTAATGACAGCGGTGGTTTTTCGCTATTCTCTGACCACACTGCTGCCCGCGTTATTGTGCTGCGTCGCCGCCACCATGCTGGCGAACACCCTGTTTTTTGGCCTGTCGCTGACGGCATCGCTGAAATATCCGCTGACCAATCTGTTGCAGGCGCTGGTCGGTGGCTACCTGTTGCGCCTGCTGCTGGATCGTAATGCCCCACTGAATTCGCTGGCCTGCTGGGCGAAAATGATGATCGCCGTCGGTATCGTCACCCCGCTGCTTGGCGGCGTTATCGCCCTGCTATGGCTGCCGCATAGCCATACCAGTCACTGGCACTTCTTCCTCACCTGGACCATCTCGGAGACCATTGGCATGCTGGCACTGGGGCCGGTTTGTATGCTGTGGCAGCCCGGCTGGTTCCGTAAAGAATTACACCAGCGCGCCAAACTGGAAACCGTGGCGACGCTGGTGACTACCCTGCTGTTGTCTTATATCGCGCTACGTTATCTGCCGTGGCCGTTTACCTTTGTCATTGTCATTCTGTTCTGGAGCGCCGTGCGCCTGCCGCGGCTGGAGGCGTTTATCGTCTCTCTCGCCAATATCTCCATGATGTCACTGATGCTGGCGCTACATATTTTCGACCTGAGCTCCGCCACCACCAACCCAGCCTTTTCGCTCACCGCGCCCTGGGTCCCTTTCCTGATGGCACTGCTGCCCAGCCATATTATGACCATGGTGATGCACTCGCTGCGTGAAGAGAAAATACATATTACTGAAAGTGAGAACCGCTTTCGTAATGCGATGGAATATTCCGCCATCGGTATGGCGCTGGTCTCCAGCAACGGCAACTGGCTGCAGGTGAACAAAGCGCTGTGCAAATTGCTGGGCTACGATGTGCAGGAATTAAAGCGCATGAATTTCCAGCAAATTACCCATACTGACGATCTGAATGCCGACCTGGAACAGTTTCTCGATTTGCTGTCCGGCGCTATTAACAGCTACACCATGGAGAAACGCTATTTCCGCAAGGATGGCGAACTGGTGTGGGCACGGTTGTCCGTATCTCTGGCACGCGATTCAGAGGGCGAGCCGCTCTACTTCATCTCGCAAATCGAAGACATTACCGAGTTAAAACAGACTGCCGAAATCAACCGCCAGCTCATGGAGCGGGTCACGCTGGCTAACGAAGCCGGTGGCGTTGGTGTCTGGGAGTGGAATCTCACCAGTGAATTAATCAGCTGGGACAAACGCTCGTTTGAGATCTTTGAACTGCCGCGCAACGAAACGCCGACCATCCTGTTCTGGCTGGAGAGTATTTTGCCGCAGGACCAGCAGAAGGTGGAAGATGCCGTGCAGCACACGCTGGAGACCCAGCAACCGCTGAATATCGAATACCGCATCCGCAGCAGCCAGGGCGTGCGCTATGTGCGTTCTCAGGCCACCTGTATTCCGCGTGAAGACGGCAAAATCGAGCGGATGCTGGGCGTCAATCTGGATGTGACAGAAATCCGTCAGCTGAATGATGCGCTGTTCCGCGAGCAGGAACGAATGATGATCACACTCGACTCCATCGGCGAAGCGGTGATCACCACCGATGAAGAGATGCAGGTGATCTTTATGAACCCGGTCGCCGAGAAAATGAGCGGCTGGACGCTGGAACAGGCGGCGGGCAAACAGCTCAGCACCCTGCTGCATATTACCCACGGCCGGGAAGGCCCGGAAATGGAGAGCCTGCTGCTGTGTGAACTACCGGCGGCCAAAACCACCCCTGACTTTGAGCAGGATCTGGTACTGCATAACACCCACGGCGATCAGTTTGATATTCATTACAGCATTACGCCACTGGCCTCGCCCGATGGACGCAATGTCGGCAGCGTGATGGTGATTCACGATGTCAGTGAATCGCGTGAGCTGCTGAAACGCCTGAGTTACAGCGCCTCACATGATATGCTGACGCGGCTGCCAAACCGTTCAAGCTTTGAACATCAACTGAAGCGTATCCTGGTGTCAGCCAGTGAACATCGCCATCAGCATGTGCTGTGCTTTGTCGATCTCGATCGGTTTAAAGCAATTAACGATACGGCGGGACACGCAGCCGGAGATGCGCTGCTGCGCGAACTGGCAAGGCTGATGCAGTCGCAGCTGCGCGGTTCCGATATGCTGGCACGACTCGGCGGCGATGAGTTTGGCATCTTATTCAGCGACTGCACCACTGAGCAGGCCAGCGAGGTAGTGCAGCGGCTGGTGACCAGCATCAACGAATACCGCTTCCTGTGGGAAGGCCGGCTGTACCGCGTCGGCGCCAGCGCGGGCTTAACGCAAATTCACCATGATAACTGCCAGAACAGTGAAGTGATGGCGCAGGCAGATCTCGCCTGCTATAACGCCAAGCATAATGGTCGCGGACAGCTTTCGGTATATGAAGCGCGCCTGCAGCGCCAGCTGCGGCCGGTAATGACCGATGAAGAGTGCCAGCGCGTTATCCATGAAAATCCGCTGCGTCTGATGGTCTGGGCGGTCGCGCCGCCGCGCAAAACGCAGTCGGTCAGTTTCTGGCTGGCGGAGCTGCAGTTGTTCTCTTCCGCCGGTCAGGAAATCGAAGAGACGGAATTCCGCAACAGCCTTGAGGCTCCCGCCCAATTTATTGCCCTGGACCGTAAGGTCATTGCTACCTTCTACAGCAGCTATGCAGCCGGGATTGCTGGCAAAGCGATCGGCATCGCCCTGCCGCTGTCGGCCTGGAGTCTGAAAGATGAGCGCTTTGTCGATGAGCTGGTCAGCAGGATTGCCCGTGGTCAGGTAAATGGCAATCTGCTGTGGTTTATGCTGGAAAGCGAAGTCATGCTGGAAGCGCACGAACAGCTGCACAACAATATTGCCCGACTGCGCCAGCTGGGTTGCGGCATTATTCTGCGCAACTTTGGCCGAAATCTGGATGCCTTTGCCCTGCTGCCTGCCGATGAGATTGACTATCTGATGCTGAGCGCCGACCTGGTCAGCAATATCCACTGTAATCTGATGGATGAGATGATGGTGTCGATTATTTACGGCCACGCGCAGCGCCTGAATATCACCACCATTGCTGGCCCGGTGGAATTACCGCTGGCGCTGGCTACGCTGACCACTATCGGTGTCGATGTCGCCTGGGGCAGCGCTGTCGCCAGCCGCGAACCGCTGCACGCCTTACTGAACCACAGTTATTTCGCTATTAAGTGACGGTGCTTACCGTGACAGCCAGCAGCGTCAGTGCGTTTCCCCGGCCAGTGTGGCCGGGGAAACGCCCATCAGAATGCGTAGCTGACGTTAACTGAGTAGCTGCGCGGATCGCCATACACCAGATAACCGCCCAGATAGGTGTAGTAAGTACGGTCAAACAGGTTGTTGACATTGGCCTGCACCGTGACCTGCGGCGTGACCTGATAGCGGGCGAACAGGCTCGCCAGTGGGTAGCTCTTCTGATAGATGCGCTCGTCGGAGCCGGAAGGGGTTGAATACCCAGCCACATCCACATACGTGCGGTTTTGCCAGTTAACACCGCCTCCCAGCGTCAACTCAGACATCATCGGCAAGTTATAGCTGGTGAACAACTTGAAGCTGGTTTGCGGCAACTGTGAATTTACGCGTTCATTACTGGCATCTTGCGCTACATATCGGGTTGCGCCGAACGTCATTTTCAGGTTGTCGGTGACGTTGCCATTCAGCTCAAATTCGATACCGCGGCTCACTACCCCCTGAGCGGCATAATAAGCCTGTTCACTGGTGCCTGTGACAGTGTTGCTGCCATCCACCGCCGCCACATTATCCTGCTCAATACGGAATATCGCCAGGTTAGTGGTCAGACGACCATTCATCCAGTCCGACTTCAGCCCAAGCTCATAGTTTTTCCCGGTGACGGGCGACAGGTATTTACCGTCGGTATCGCGGTATTTTTGCGGCTGGAAGATTGACGTGTAGCTGGCATAAGCCGACCAGTTCTCGTTGATGTCATAGATCAGACCGCTGTATGGCGTGAGGTTATTTTTCTCCATATCCGCCGAAGTGCCATGGGTGCTGTACTGGGTATAGCGCGCGCCAACGATCAGCGCCAGCGGATCAACCAGCGAGAAACGCGCCGCGGTGTATGCAGATTTCTGTCGGGTCGTGTCATCCGAAGAGAGTGTCCAGTCGCTCCAGTTTGCTGTTACATCACCATTCCAGTGATTGTAATCGCCCATCACGACATCAGGATCAACAGAGCTATAGTAACGATTGTGCTGGCGACTGTAATTTCCCCCCGCCAGTAACTGATGCTGACGGCCAAATAACTCAAACGGCCCCGAGGCGAAGACATCTACCGCATCAACGCTTCGTTTGCCTTTATACCAGTAGCCATAACCTGTCGTACCCAGTCCCGTGCTTACATCAGGTAAGCCATTTGGCGAAACAGATTTGAAATCAATATCACTCTCTGCATGTGTGCCGTTAAGGTGGATTTGCCAGCCGTTGTCGAAATTTTGCGTCAGGTTAGCGAACACCTTACGTGACGTGACATCAGAATAAGCCCAGTCCGCCGCCGCATTGAAGTGACGTGAATAGTTAGTGCGCACACCGTTTGTATACCAGGTCGGAATACCACCAAAGGTGATATTGCTGGCATGGCTCTGCTGGTAGTCGTACCCGACAGAAGCAGTGAGGCTGTCTGTTAAATCAGCATCCACCACGCCGTAGATAAATTTCCGGTCTTTTTTGTAGCGATCGAGATAGCTGTTCTGATCCTGATAACCGGCAACCATCCTGCCACGCACCGCACCGGACTCACTTAGCGGCGCTGACAGATCCAGCACATAGCGCTGCTTATCCCAGCTGCCATAACTGGCGCTGACATTACCCTGGAAGGTTTTACTGTCAGCATGCTTACGCACCATATTGACAGATGCTGCCGGATTACCGGAACCGCTCATCAGGCCAGTCGCGCCGCGCACGACTTCAATACGTTCGTAGATGGCGGTATCGGAACCATCATCGCCAAATGCCGTGCCATCATTCAGCGAAGTAGGAATATCATCAAAGCTGAAGTTATCGATGGTAAAACCACGCGAATAGAACGTCGGGCGTTCACTGTCATAATAAGTGGTGGAAACCCCCGTGGTATTGGTCAGTACCTCTGCGATTGACTGCAGATTCTGATCCCGCATCCGCTCTTCAGTGATCACACTCACTGACTGCGGTACATCGCGCGGCGCCAGCAGCATTTTGGTGCCGGCGCGGGTGGTTTGCACCGTGTAATCCTGCTTATCGCTGTTATCTGACGCCTCCGCACTCCCCGTCACCACCATCTCCTGCGGCGAACCGGAACCCGCAGCTTCAGCGCCGGACTCCGCCGCCTGCGCCATGACCGGCGTTATTAGCGAATGAATCGCCAGCGCCAGCAGGGAAAAGGTAAACGTGCTGCTGCCACCTGGCATACGTGCACTGGTGCTGCTGTTTCTTACAGACATAATTTTCTCATCGAAGTGTTGGTTAACTGGAGCGATGCCACTGTTGTTGTAATCGTCTTCCGCCTCCTGCCCTCATACTGCGGACAGTGCAGAAGCCCGGCAGAATGCAGAGCGAGAATCATAACGATAATGATTTGCATTCTATTAATTACAACAGATTTACCACCCACGATGTAACAAAACAATGCAAATATGCGCGTGCTCAGAGAGAAGCGGCTTTCCCTCAGGCAAATTGCATCAGCGGCAGTTGCCAGCGGCCCCTGCCTGCGCTAAAGTCGCCCCCTTTTTTTCGCGATGCGGAGCGTCAACATGTTTATCGGATTCGATTACGGGACGGCTAACTGTTCGGTGGCAGTAATGGAAAATGGCGCGCCGCGCCTGCTGTCGCTGGAAAATAACTCGCCCTGGCTGCCCTCAATGCTGTGCGCCCCCACCCGCGAAGCGATCAGTGAATGGCTGTATCGCCACCACCAGGTTCCGACGCCGGATGCGGAAAACCAGGCGCTGCTGCGTCGCGCGATTGCGTTTAACCGCGAAGAGGATATCGAGGTCACGCCTGCCAGCGTGCAGTTCGGCCTTGCCTCGCTGGCGCAGTATATGGATGACCCGGAAGAGGTGTGGTTCGTTAAATCGCCGAAATCCTTCCTTGGCGCCAGCGGCCTGAAGCCACAGCAGATTGCGCTGTTTGAGGATCTGGTATGCGCCATGATGCTGCATATTCGCCAGACGGCGGAGAAGCAGATCGGCCAGAGCATCGACCAGGCCGTGATTGGCCGGCCGATCAACTTCCAGGGACTGGGTGGCGAAGAAGCCAACCAGCAGGCGCAGGGCATTCTTGAGCGCGCCGCGAAACGCGCCGGTCTGCGTGATGTGGTGTTCCAGTTTGAACCGGTCGCCGCCGGATTAGAGTTTGAAGCCACGCTGCAGCAGGAAACCAAAGTGCTGGTGGTGGATATCGGCGGCGGTACCACCGACTGCTCGGTGCTGCTGATGGGTCCAGAGTGGCGCAACAAAGCGGAGCGCAGCGCCAGCCTGCTCGGCCACAGCGGCTGCCGCGTCGGCGGTAACGATCTCGATATTATGCTGGCATTTAAAGAGCTGATGCCGCATCTCGGCCTCGGCGGACAAACGCTGAAAGGCATCGCCCTGCCCGCCCTGCCGTGGTGGAACGCCGTGGCGATTAACGATGTTCCGGCGCAGAGCGACTTCTACTCCAGCGCCAGCCGTAAGCAGCTGCAGGATCTGATGCGCGATGCCGAGCAGCCAGATGCGGTGAAACGCCTGCTGAAAGTATGGCAGCAGCGTCTTAGCTATCGTCTGGTACGCGCGGCGGAAGAGAGCAAAATTGCCTTATCAGATTGTCAGCAGACGCGCGCGGCGCTCGATTTTATCGAAACGGCGCTTGGCAGCGAGATCAGCGTGGCGGGACTGCAGGCGGCGATACAGCAGCCGCTGGAGCGCATTCAGGAACAGGTTAAACTGGCGCTGGAGAGCAGTTCGGCCCGTCCTGATGTGATTTACCTCACCGGCGGCAGCGCGCGCTCGCCGCTGCTGCGTCAGGCATTACAGCAGCAGCTGCCGGATATTCCGCTGGCCAGCGGCGACGATTTTGGTTCCGTCACCGCCGGCCTGGCGCGCTGGGCGCAGGTGGTGTTCTGATCCTCAGCGGCTGGCGAGTTCCAGCTGCTGATTTTCGGCGTCGCTGAGTGTCAGCGTCGCCGCTTTCACCAGCTCATCCAGTTGCTGCAGCGAGGTGGCGCTGACAATCGGCGCGGTAATGCCCGGACGGGCAATCTGCCACGCCAGCGCCACCTGCGTCAGCGACACATTGCGCGCCGCAGCCACCTCATCCAGTGCGGCGAGAATTTTCAGGCCGCGCGGATTAAGGTACTGCTGCACCACCCCATCGCCCCGTTTACTTTTGCCCGCATCCTGCGGCGTGCGGTACTTGCCGCTCAGGAACCCACTGGCCAGCGAATAGTAGTTAATGACGCCCAGCTGCTTTTCCTGCGCCAGCTGCTGCAGGCCACTCTCAAACGGCTGACGATCGTAGAGATTATATTCCGGCTGAATGGTCTCATAGCGTGCCAGCTGCTGCTGTTCGCTGATCCTGAGCGCTTCCGCCAGGCGCTCAGCGCTGTAGTTCGATGCGCCAATGGTACGCACCTTGCCCTCTTTCACCAGCGCATCAAAGGTCGCCAGCGTAGCGGCCAGCGGTGTGTCTTCATCATCGCGGTGTGCCTGGTAAAGATCGATATAGTCGGTCTGCAGACGACGCAGGGAATCCTCCACCGCCTGACGAATATATTTCGGCGCGAGGCCAGTTTTACCGTTGCCCAAGTCCATACCGACTTTGGTCGCCAGCACAATTTTGTCGCGTTTGCCGCTTTTCTTTAGCCAGTTGCCGATAATGGTTTCTGACTCACCGCCCTGATTGCCATCGGCCCAGCGCGAGTAAACATCTGCGGTATCAATAAAATAGAGCCCCTTCTCTACCAGCGCATCCAGCAGGGAAAAGGAGGTTGTCTGGTCAATCGTCCAGCCAAACACATTGCCGCCAAAAGTGAGTGGCGGAACCTGGAGCTGGCTGCGGCCAAGCTGACGTGCGGGTAACTGACTCATACTCTTTCTCCTGAAATTGAATGAATTCTTACGCGCCAGTGAGCTTAGCAAACATTTTCCGCTGCGCTTTGGCAAATACTGGCGAAGGATTTGCAGTCAGGGAATAATCTGCGCGAAGCCCGCTGTTCAATCCGAGACATCATTGATCTATACAGTTATCCTTAATTCCTTCATTTTTTAGGGCTATCAGATAGCTAAACTTAATTTACTTTGCGGATTGCCTGCTTTAATCCGCCCCGATACCGGACTACACCGCTGGAGAGCCTGTCACCGTTATGAACGCCCGTAAAACTACGCTGATTACCCTTGCGCTGGCGCTGGCCGTCGCCACTGCTTTCTATGGCTGGCAGAGCTGGCACGCCGACAGCGGCGAAGCCGGTGCTAAACCTCAGCAACAGCGCGGTAAAGGCGCACGGCGCGCGATGCCGCTGGCGCCAGTGCAGGCGAGTGAAGCGGTGACACAGAGCGTGCCGCACTATCTCAGCGGTCTGGGCAGCGTCACCGCCGCCAGTACCGTCACCGTGCGCAGCCGCGTTGATGGCGAACTGATGGCGCTGCACTTCACCGAAGGCCAGCAGGTCACTGCCGGTCAGCTGCTGGCGGAGATCGATCCGCGTCCGTATCAGGTGGCGCTGACCCAGGCGCAGGGGCAGCTGGCGAAAGACCAGGCGACACTGGCGAATGCGCGCCGCGACCTGGCGCGCTATGAAAAGCTGGCGAAAACCGGTCTGGTGGCGCAGCAGGAGCTGGACACCCAGCGTTCGCTGGTCAGCGAAACCCTCGGCACCCTTAAAGCCGATGAAGGCAGCGTCGCCAGCGCCCAGCTCAATCTCACTTACAGCCGCATCACCGCACCGATTGCCGGACGCGTCGGCCTGAAACAGGTCGATATCGGCAACTACGTCAGCAGCGGTGATACCACCGGTATTGTGGTCATTACCCAGACGCATCCCATCGATATCACCTTCAGCCTGCCGGAAAGCAGCATCGCGCCGATCCTGCAGGCGCAAAAAAGCGGTCAGCCGCTGCTGGTGGAAGCCTGGGATCGCAGCAATCAGCATAAACTCACCGAGGGCACGCTGCTGAGTCTGGATAACCAGATCGACAGCACCACCGGCACCATCAAAATGAAAGCGCGCTTTGCCAATCAGGATGACCAGCTGTTCCCCAATCAGTTTGTCAATGCGCGCCTGAAAGTGAATACCCTGCAGGATGCGGTGGTAATCCCTGCGGCGGCGCTGCAGATGGGCAATGAAGGCCACTTTGTCTGGGTAGTAAACAGCGAGAATAAGGTCAGCAAGAAACGGGTCAGCGCCGGACTGCAGGACAGTGAGAAAGTGGTGATCAGCGCCGGACTGAACGCGGGCGAACGGGTGGTAACAGACGGCCTCGATCGTCTGACCGAAGGCGTCACGGTAGAAATTGTTGCCCCGCAAACCACCCCGATCTCTTCCGGGAAAAGTGCGCAACCGGCGAAGGGAGAGCGCTCCTGATGCAGGTGATGCCACCCAACGCCAGCGGCGGACCGTCGCGCCAGTTTATTCTGCGTCCGGTCGCTACCACCCTGTTGATGGTGGCGATCCTGCTGGCCGGGATTATCGGCTACCGCGCCCTGCCGGTATCGGCACTGCCAGAAGTGGACTATCCCACCATTCAGGTGGTGACGCTGTATCCTGGCGCCAGCCCGGACGTGGTGACCTCGGCGATTACCGCGCCGCTGGAACGCCAGTTTGGTCAGATGTCAGGACTGAAACAGATGTCATCGCAAAGCGCTGGCGGCGCGTCGGTGGTAACCCTGCAGTTCCAGCTGTCGCTGCCGCTGGATGTCGCCGAGCAGGAGGTGCAGGCCGCCATCAACTCCGCCAGCAATCTGCTGCCTTCTGACCTGCCCAACCCGCCGGTATACAGCAAAGTAAACCCGGCGGACCCGCCGATTATGACGCTGGCGGTCACCAGCTCCAGCCTGCCGCTGACGCAGGTGCAGGATATGGTGGAAACGCGCGTGGCGCAGAAAATTTCCCAGGTGTCCGGCGTCGGGCTGGTGAGCCTGTCCGGCGGTCAGCGCCCGGCGGTGCGGGTGAAACTCAACGCCCAGGCGCTGGCGGCGCTGGGTTTAAGCAGTGAAGAGGTACGCAGTGCGATTGCCAGCGCTAACGTCAACTCGGCGAAGGGCAGCCTCGATGGCCCGGAGCGCTCGGTGACGCTTTCCGCCAACGACCAGATGAAATCCGCCGAGGATTATCGCCAGCTGATTGTCAGCTATCAGAATAACGCTGCGGTGCGCCTCGGTGATGTCGCGACGGTTGAACAGGGTGCGGAAAACAGCTGGCTGGGCGCCTGGGCCAACCGCCAGCAGGCAATTGTGCTCAACATCCAGCGCCAGCCGGGCGCCAATATTATCGCCACCGCCGACAGTATCCGTCAGCTGCTGCCGGAACTGACCGCCTCCCTGCCAAAGTCAGTTGAAGTGCAACTACTGTCGGATCGCACCACCAATATCCGCGCCTCGGTGCATGACGTCCAGCTGGAACTGATGCTGGCGATTGCGCTGGTGGTGATGATTATCTATCTGTTTCTGCGCAACCTGCCCGCCACTATTATTCCGGCGGTGGCGGTGCCGCTGTCGCTGGTTGGCACCTTTGCCGCGATGTATTTCCTCGGTTTTTCCGTCAATAACCTGACGCTGATGGCGTTAACCATCGCCACCGGTTTTGTCGTCGATGACGCGATAGTGGTGATTGAGAATATCTCGCGCTATATCGAGAAAGGCGAAAAGCCGCTGGCGGCGGCGCTGAAAGGCGCGGGCGAAATCGGCTTCACCATTATCTCACTGACCTTTTCGCTGATTGCGGTGCTGATCCCGCTGCTGTTTATGGGCGATATCGTTGGCCGCCTGTTCCGCGAGTTTGCCGTTACGCTGGCGGTAGCGATCCTCATCTCCGGCGTGGTCTCCCTGACGCTGACGCCGATGATGTGCGCCCGCATGCTCAGCGCCGAATCACTGCGGCGGCAGAACCGTTTCTCGCGCGCCAGCGAGGCGCTGTTTGAGCGGGTGATTGCCGCCTATGGTCGTGTACTGGCGCGGGTGCTGAACCATCCGTGGCTGACGCTCAGCGTCGCCATCGCCACCCTGCTGCTGACTCTGCTGCTGTGGGTACTGATCCCGAAAGGCTTCTTCCCGCTGCAGGATAACGGCATTATCCAGGGCACGCTGCAGGCGCCGCAGTCGGTCTCTTATGCCAGCATGGCGCAGCGCCAGCAGACGGTGGCCTCGCTGATGATGAAAGATCCGGCGGTGGAGAGCGTGACGTCATTTATTGGCGTCGATGGCACCAATTCTGCGCTCAACAGTGGCCGTCTGCAGATCAACCTGAAACCGCTGGCGCAGCGCGACGATCGTATTCCGGCGGTGATTGCGCGGCTGGAACAGCAGGTCGCGCAGGTGCCCGGCATCAGCCTGTATTTGCAACCGGTGCAGGACCTGACCATTGATACCCAAATCAGCCGCACCCAGTATCAGTTTACCCTGCAGGCCGGATCGCTGGATGCGCTTGGCGAGTGGGCGCCGCAGCTGCTGAGCCAGCTGCAACAATTGCCGCAGCTGAAAGATGTCAGCAGCGACTGGCAGGCGCAGGGACTGGAAGCGTATGTCAATGTCGATCGCGACAGCGCCAGCCGTCTCGGCATTTCCATGGCCGATGTCGACAATGCGCTGTATAACGCCTTTGGTCAGCGCCTGATCTCCACCATTTACACCCAGGCCAGCCAGTATCGCGTGGTGCTGGAGCAGGATACCCAGAGCACGCCGGGGCTGGCGGCGCTGGACACCATTCGTCTCACCAGCAGCGACGGCGGCTCGGTGCCGCTCAGCGCCATTGCGCGCGTCGAGCAGCGCCACGGCGTGCTGACCATCAACCATCTGGACCAGTTTCCGTCCACCACCTTCTCGTTCAATGTCGCGGACGGCTATTCGCTGGAAGAGGCAGTGAACGCCATCACGCAGGCGGAACAGCAGCTGGAGATGCCGGCGGAAATGATGACCCAGTTCCAGGGCAGCACGCTGGCGTTCCAGGCGGCGCTGAGCAGCACGGTGTGGCTGATTGTCGCGGCAGTGGTGGCGATGTATATCGTGCTCGGCATCCTGTATGAGAGCTTTATTCACCCGGTCACCATCCTCTCCACCCTGCCATCGGCGGGCGTCGGCGCGCTGCTGGCACTGATGCTGAGCGGCAATGAACTGGATGTGATCGCGATTATCGGCATTATTCTGCTGATCGGCATCGTGAAGAAGAACGCCATCATGATGATCGACTTTGCCCTCGCCGCCGAGCGCGAACAGGGCATGACGCCGCATGACGCCATTTACCAGGCCTGTCTGCTGCGCTTCCGCCCTATTCTGATGACCACGCTGGCGGCGCTGCTCGGTGCTCTGCCACTGATGCTGAGTACCGGCGTTGGCGCAGAGCTGCGTCATCCGCTGGGGGTGGCGATGGTCGGCGGTCTGATTGTCAGCCAGGTGCTGACGCTGTTTACCACCCCGGTGATCTATCTGCTGTTTGACCGTCTGGCACGGGCGACGCGCCGCCGGGTTAACCGTCCGGAGACTGGCGCATGAGGTTTTTTGCGCTGTTTATCTACCGGCCAGTCGCCACCATTCTGCTGACGCTGGCGATTGCGCTGGCGGGGGTGCTGGGTTTCCGCCTGTTGCCGGTCGCGCCGCTGCCGCAGGTGGATTACCCGGTGATTATGGTTAGTGCATCGCTGCCTGGCGCCTCGCCGGAAACCATGGCTTCGGCGGTCGCCACGCCGCTGGAGCGCTCGCTGGGGCGCATCGCGGGCGTCAGCGAAATGACCTCCACCAGCTCACTGGGCAGTACGCGCATAATTCTGGTGTTTGATTACGACCGCGAAATCAACGGCGCGGCGCGCGACGTGCAGGCGGCGCTCAATGCTGCCCAGGCGCTGCTGCCGACCGGCATGCCGAACCGGCCAACTTATCGTAAGGCCAACCCGTCCGATGCGCCGATTATGATTATGACGCTGACCTCCGATACCTATTCGCCGGGCCAGTTGTATGACTACGCCTCCACCCAGCTGGCACAAAAGCTGGCGCAGATTGAGGGCGTCGGCGATGTTTCCGTCGGTGGCAGTTCGTTACCCGCTGTGCGCGTGGCGCTGAATCCGCAGGCGCTGTTTAACCAGGGTGTGTCGCTCGATGCGGTGCGCCAGAGCATCGCCAACGCCAACGTGCGCAAACCGCAGGGGGCGATTGAAGATAACCAGCAGCGCTGGCAGCTGAAAACCAATGACGAGCTGAAAACCGCCGCCGACTATCAGCCGCTGGTGGTGCACTACAACAACGGCGCGGCGGTGCGCCTGCAGGATGTCGCCACGGTGGAAGATTCAGTGCAGGATGTACGCAACGCCGGGATGTCGAACGCGCGTCCGGCGGTGCTGCTGCTGATCCGTAAATCCGCCGAAGCCAATATCATTCAGACTGTGGATCGTATCCGCGCCGAAACGCCAGAATTGCAGGAGATGATGCCCGCCGCCATTCAGCTGGAGATCGCCCAGGATCGTTCGCCGACCATTCGCGCCTCGCTGGAAGAGGTGGAGCAGACGCTGGTGATTGCCGTCGCGCTGGTGATTCTGGTGGTCTGGCTGTTCCTTGGCTCTGGCCGCGCCACTTTTATCCCGGCGGTAGCGGTGCCGGTTTCGCTGATTGGCACGTTCGCCGCCATGTATCTGTGCGGCTTCAGCCTGAATAATCTGTCGCTGATGGCGCTGACCATCGCCACCGGCTTTGTGGTGGATGATGCGATTGTGGTGCTGGAAAATATCTCGCGCCATATCGAAGAGGGGATGAAACCGCTGCAGGCAGCGTTGCAGGGGGTGCGCGAAGTCGGCTTTACCGTGCTGTCGATGAGCCTGTCGCTGGTGGCGGTATTTATGCCGCTGCTGATGCTCGGCGGCATGATTGGCCGTCTGTTCCAGGAGTTTGCCGTCACGCTGTCGGTGGCGATTCTGATTTCGCTGGTGATTTCCGTCACTCTGACGCCAATGATGAGCGCCCGTCTGCTGCGCCACCAGTCGTCGTCACGCCCTTCACGCCTGCAGGACTTCAGCAATCTGATGCTGCGCATACAGCAGGCTTATGGCCGCTCGCTGCACTGGGTGCTGGATCATGCGCGCTGGACGCTAATGCTGCTGCTGGCAACCATCGGCCTGACTGTTTACCTGTATATCACCATTCCGAAAACCTTCCTGCCGGAACAGGACACCGGACGTCTGATAGGGTCGATATCCGCCGACCAGAGTATCTCGTTCCAGGCGATGCGCGGCAAACTGGAAGAATTTATGAAAATCGTGCGTGAAGATCCGGCGGTGACCAACGTTACCGGTTTTACCGGCGGGTCACGCACCAACAGCGGCTCGATGTTTATCTCGCTGAAACCGCTGAGCGAACGTCAAGAGAGTTCGCAGCAGATAATTGCCCGTCTGCGCAGCAAACTGGCGCAGGAGCCGGGCGCGCGCCTTTTCCTGATGGCGGTGCAGGATATCCGCATCGGCGGACGCGAGGCGAATGCCGAATACCAGTATTCGCTGCTGTCCGATAACCTCGACGACCTGCGCGAGTGGGAACCGAAAATTCGTCAGGCCTTCGCCAGCCTGCCGCAGCTGGCGGATGTCAATTCCGACCAGCAGGATAAAGGCGCGGAGATGGCGATTACCTATGACCGCGAAAGTATGTATCGGCTCGGCATCAGCGTTTCGGCGGTCAATGCGCTGCTAAATAACGCCTTCGGCCAGCGGCAAATCTCCACCATCTATCAGCCGCTTAATCAGTACAAAGTAGTGATGACGGTGGATGACCGCTACACCCAGGATATCAGCGCGCTGGACAAGATGTTTGTGATTAACAGCGACGGCAAGCCGATTCCGCTGTCGTTCTTTGCCCAGTGGCAACCGGCCAACGCGCCGCTGTCGGTTAATCATCAGGGGCTGTCGGCGGCATCGACCATCTCGTTTAACCTGCCGCCGCAGATGTCGCTGTCGGAAGCATCGGCAGCAATTGAACGCACCATGACGCAGCTTGGCGTGCCCTCGTCGGTACGCGGCAGCTTCGCCGGAACCGCGCAGACCTACCAGCAGACGCAAAGCAGCCAGCTGCTGCTGATCCTGGCGGCGATTGCCACCGTCTATATCGTGCTGGGCATCCTGTATGAAAGCTATGTGCATCCGCTGACCATTCTCTCCACCCTGCCCTCCGCCGGGGTCGGCGCGCTGCTGGCACTGGAACTGTTTGGCGCCCCCTTCAGCCTGATTGCGTTAATCGGTATTATGTTGTTGATTGGTATCGTGAAAAAGAACGCGATTATGATGGTGGACTTTGCACTGGCGGCGCAGCGCAGCAGTAATCTCACCGCGCGCGAGGCGATCCATCAGGCCTGTATTTTACGCTTCCGGCCGATTCTGATGACCACGCTGGCGGCGCTGCTCGGCGCGCTGCCGCTGGTGATCAGCAGCGGCGACGGCGCGGAGCTACGCCAGCCGCTGGGCATTACCATTGTCGGCGGACTGGCGATGAGCCAGCTGCTGACGCTGTATACCACGCCGGTGGTGTATCTGTTTATGGATAAGCTGCGGCGTAAACCTGTGCATCGGCAGGTGACCAGTCGCTAGCGCAGGCTGGTGTATCAGCGGGTGAGCAGTCGCCAGCGCAGGCTGATGTATTAGCGGGCGAGCAGTCGCCAGCGCAGGCTGATGTATCAGCGGGCGAGCAGTCGCTAGCGCAGGCTGATGTATCAGCGGGCGAGCAGTCGCCAGCGCAGGCTGATGTATTAGCGGAGGGAAATTAGTAGCGTAAACCGGCGTATCTGCAGGGGAAAGCCGGGGAATAATCTGGTGGTATTTTACGGTTTAACACCGATATCGCTGGCATCGCCGCTCAGCCCCCTCCCCCATGAAATGGGGGAGGGTTGGGGAGGGGGAGCTGGCGTCTGAGATGCGGGGTCGTTTGCTCCCCCATCCCAACCTTCCCCCGCCCCGCGGGGGAAGGGGCAGTGCGTGCAGACGTGTAACGTCTGTGATCATTATTCGCCTTAACGGGCAGGCATTAAAATACGAAGGCAACAAAGCTGCAAAGCTGCAAAGCTGCAAAGCAACAAAGCTACAAAGCTACAAAGCTACAAAGCTACAAAGCTACAAAGCTACAAAGCTACAAAGCTACAAAGCATTCAAATGCCAAACGAGAAAAGAGTCCATACCATGAAAATCCGTCACCGCGCGACAGGCGCAGGAAACCGCGCCCCATGAGTCATACCCCGGCCACCGTACGCTGGCAATTGTGGATTGTGGCGTTTGGCTTTTTTATGCAGACGCTGGACACCACCATCGTGAACACCGCGCTGCCCTCCATGGCGCGCGATCTCGGCGTCAGCCCGCTGCATATGCATTCGGTGATCGTCTCCTATGTGCTCACCGTCGCCGTCACCCTGCCGGTCAGCGGCTGGCTGGCGGACCGCTTTGGCGTGCGTAATATCCTGTTTATCGCCATTCTGCTGTTCAGCATCGGCTCACTGTTGTGTGCCTTCTCCGCCACGCTCGATCAGCTGGTAATGGCACGCGTGGTGCAGGGTGTCGGTGGTGCGATGATGGTGCCGGTGGGACGACTGACGGTGATGAAAATCGTGCCGCGCGACCAGTATATGGCGGCGATGACCTTTGTCACCCTGCCGGGCCAGATTGGCCCGCTGCTGGGACCGGCGCTGGGCGGCGTGCTGGTGGAGTACGCCAGCTGGCACTGGATCTTCCTGATTAATATCCCGGTCGGCATCGTCGGCGCTATCGCCACGCTGACGCTGATGCCGAACTACAGCCTGCCTGGCCGACGCTTTGATTTCCTCGGTTTTATCCTGCTGGCCGCAGGCATGGCGGCGCTGACGCTGGCGCTGGAAGGACAGCGCGGCGATGGCAGCAGCGCGCTGCCCGGCTTATTGATTCTGGTCGGCGTGTTCTCGTTACTGTTTTATCTGCTGCATGCGCGCGGCAATGATGGCGCACTGTTCAGCCTGAAGTTGTTCGCTAACCGGGTGTATTCCATTGGCCTGCTCGGCAGCCTCACCGGGCGTATTGGCAGCGGCATGCTGCCGTTTATGACGCCGCTGTTTCTGCAAATCGGCATGGGCTACAGCCCGTTTCATGCCGGTCTGATGATGATCCCGATGGTGGTCGGCAATATGGGCATGAAACGCATCGTGGTGCGCATCGTCAACCGCTTCGGTTTTCGCTATGTGCTGACCGGCGCCACGCTGGCGCTGGCAGTGGTGGTGTTACTGTTCCCGCTGGTGGCGCTAATGGGCTGGTGGTGGCTGCTGCCGCTGGTGCTGTTTTTGCAGGGGATGGTGAACGCCATTCGCTTCTCGGCGATGAATACCCTGACGCTGAAAGAGCTGCCGGATGAGCTGGCGTCGAGCGGTAACAGCCTGATGTCGATGGTGATGCAGCTGTCGATGAGTATCGGCGTCACCGTCGCGGGCCTGCTGCTCGGCAGCTTCGCCCACCACGACGCGACAGCCAGCGACCAGACACAGCAGACCTTTATCTGGACCTATATCTGTATGGCGCTGATTATCGCCCTGCCCGCGCTGGTATTCTGGCGCGTACCGGCAGATCTCAGCAAAAGTGCCACCCTTGAACGCAGGAGAAATCGCCCGTCATGAGAAAAATGCGCTTCGGCATCAGCGCCAAACTGTTCCTCGCCATCTTTTCCACCTGCATGCTGGTACTGATTATTATGCACTGGGGCGTGCGCGTCAGCTTTGAGCGCGGCTTTATTGATTACATCAAACGCGGTAATGAACAGCGGCTGGAACTGCTGAGCGAGGCGCTGGCGGAGCAATATGAGCAGCACGGCGACTGGGATTTCCTGCGCAATAATGGCCGGATGATTTTTACCATCCTGCGCTCGCTTGAGCAAAACCCGGACGTCAATAAACCACTGCCGCCGCATGGCTGGCGCACTCAGTTCTGGGTTATCGACCAGCAGTATAAAGTGCTGGTGGGGCCGCGCGACCCGCTGCCCACAGAAGGACCACGGCGCAGCATCACCACCAGCAATAACAAAGTGGTGGGCTGGGTGGTCGGCTCGCCCGCCGACGTGCTGACGCGCAGTACCGACATTAACTTTGATCAGCAGCAGCGACGCACCAGCTGGCTGATTGTCGGCCTCTCCACCCTGCTGGCCGCCGCCGTCACCTGGCTGATGTCACGCGGTCTGCTGGCGCCGGTGAAACGGCTGGTGGAGGGCACCCGCCACCTGTCGCGTGGAGATTACTCGCGCCGCGTCGAAGTGGGCAGCGACGATGAGCTGGGACGGCTGGCGCAGGACTTTAACCGCCTCGCCAGTTCGCTGGAGAAAAACGAGAGCATGCGCCGGGCGTTTATGGCCGATATCTCCCACGAACTGCGCACCCCGCTGGCAATTCTGCGCGGCGAACTGGAAGCAATGCAGGATGGCGTGCGTAAGCTGACGCCGGAAGCCATCAGCTCGCTGCAGATGGAGGTCGCCACCCTCAGCAAGCTGGTTGACGATCTGCATCAGCTGTCACTGTCGGACGAAGGCGCGCTGGCGTACCGTAAAGCCGCCACTGATTTAGTGTCGCTGCTGGAAGTGGTCAGCGGCAGCTTCCGCGCGCGCTTTGCCAGCCGCGAGCTGACGCTGAGCCTGGCGCTGCCGCAGCAGGCGCCGTTTTTCGGCGATGCCGACCGGCTGATGCAGCTGTTCAGCAATCTGATGGAAAACAGTCTGCGTTATACCGATGCCGGCGGCGGGCTGAAAATTACGCTGCAGCAGCATTCTGACAAACTGTGGCTGTTTTTTGATGACTCCGCCCCCGGCGTCACCGATGAGCAGCGCCAGCAAATTTTTGAACGCTTCTACCGCGCCGAAAGCTCACGCAACCGCGCCAGCGGCGGCTCCGGATTGGGGCTGGCCATCTGCAAAAATATCGCCGAAGCGCACGGCGGAACACTGAGTGCAGACCACTCTGATTTGGGCGGCCTGCGCATTAAGATAGAATTGCCGCTCGACACTCACTGATTATCCCCGCCATACTTCAGGGTGCAGGTGCGCTGGTTTGCCTGCAACCTGATGGCTTTTGGGGTAAAAAAATAATATGACCGAATATCACGAACCACTCATTCTGATCGTGGAAGATGAGCCAAAGCTGGCTCAGCTGTTAATCGATTATTTACAGGCGTCCAACTACCGCACCCACCATATTGCCGATGGCAGTCAGGTGCTGAGCTATGTGCAGCAGACGCCGCCCGATCTGATGCTGCTCGACCTGATGCTCCCCGGCATCGATGGCTTAACCCTGTGCCGCGAACTGCGTCGCTTCTCCGAGTTGCCAGTGATTATGGTGACGGCGAAAACCGAAGAGATCGATCGCCTGCTGGGGCTGGAGATTGGCGCTGACGACTATATCTGCAAACCGTTCAGCCCACGCGAAGTGGTGGCGCGCGTCAAAACCATTCTGCGCCGGGTGAAACATACGCCGGAAGAGGTGCAGAAAGCCTCGCTGCTGTTGGTAGATGAAGGCCGTTTCCAGGCTAGCTGGGATAACCGCCCGCTGGATCTCACCCCCGCAGAGTTTCGCCTGCTGAAAACGCTGGCGCAGGAGCCGGGCAAAGTGTTCTCGCGCGAGCAACTGCTGAACCATCTTTATGATGACTACCGCGTGGTGACTGACCGCACCATCGACAGCCATATCAAAAACCTGCGCCGTAAACTGGAAGCGCTCGACAGCGAACAGCCGTTTATTCGTGCCGTGTATGGCATGGGTTATCGCTGGGAAGCAGATATCTGTCGCCTGGTTTGATCTGGGTCAATTTACATTCCGCTATTGACCTCCTACAATCCCCGCACATTTTATAAGGCCAGCGTCGTATGCGCTGGCTAGCGGCTCGACAGCCGTTCTGACCTGACATCAGACTGAGAACACCATGTTTAAACCGGAACTCCTCTCTCCGGCCGGTACGCTGAAAAATATGCGTTATGCCTTCGCCTATGGCGCGGATGCGGTATATGCCGGTCAGCCACGTTACAGCCTGCGCGTGCGCAATAACGAATTCAACCACGAGAACCTTGCCAAAGGGATTAACGAAGCGCATGCGCTGGGCAAGAAATTCTACGTGGTGGTGAATATCGCGCCGCACAACGCCAAGCTGAAAACCTTTGTCCGTGATCTGCAACCCGTAATTGATATGGGCCCGGATGCACTAATCATGTCCGACCCGGGCCTGATTATGATGGTGCGCGAAGCCTTCCCGGAGATGGATATCCATCTTTCCGTTCAGGCCAACGCGGTCAACTGGGCGACGGTGAAATTCTGGCGGCAAATGGGGCTGACGCGCGTGATCCTGTCGCGTGAGCTGTCGCTGGAAGAGATTGAAGAGATCCGCCGACAGGTGCCGGATATGGAACTGGAAATTTTTGTTCACGGCGCACTGTGCATGGCTTACTCCGGCCGCTGCCTGCTCTCCGGCTACCTGAATAAACGTGATCCGAACCAGGGCACCTGCACCAACGCCTGCCGCTGGGAATACAAAGTGGAAGAAGGCAAAGAGAACGAAGTCGGCGATATCGTTCATCAGTATGAACCGATCCCGGTGAAAAACGTCGAGCCGACGCTGGGCGCAGGCCAGCCAACTGATAAAGTATTTATGATCGAAGAGGCGCAACGCCCTGGCGAATATATGGCCGCCTTCGAGGACGAACACGGCACCTACATTATGAACTCGAAAGATCTGCGGGCGGTGGCGCACGTTGAGCGTCTTAGCAATATGGGCGTGCATTCGCTGAAAATCGAGGGGCGCACCAAGTCGTTCTACTACTGTGCCCGCACCGCGCAGGTGTATCGCCGCGCCATTGATGACGCCGCAGCAGGCAAGCCGTTCGACCCAACGCTGCTGGAGACGCTGGAAGGCCTGGCGCATCGCGGCTATACCGAGGGTTTTCTGCGCCGTCATACCCATGACAGCTACCAGAGCTACGAGACTGGACACTCGATCTCCGAGCGCCAGCAGTTTGTCGGTGAATTTACCGGCGAACGCAGTGGTGCCCTGGCGCAGGTGGATGTGAAGAATAAATTCTCAGTTGGCGACAGCCTGGAGATGATGACGCCAGCAGGCAACGTCACCTTCCGCCTGGAGATGATGGAAAACAATAAAGCGCAGGCGGTCACGGTCGCGCCCGGCAACGGCCACTTTGTCTGGCTGCCCATCCCGGAAGAGATCGATCTGCGTTATGCCCTGCTGATGCGCAATCTGGCGGGTTAACGATTACTTGCAGAGAAATTAACTTTCCGTGACAGATTTTAGAATCCGATCACATTCCCTTGCGCATTTTATGGCTAGTATCTGCCTTGCCAAAAATGAGCAATAAAAAAGCAAAAGATTAAACCACCTCATTCGCCCGCCCGGCTCCCCCGTGCGGGTTTTTCTTTTTTACGCGCCAGCCGTACTGCGACTTCTCTGCTAAATATTTCCGCTATCATATGTTATACCTTTTCTTTTTCCGGCCATTACGGCCAGCGCAATCAAAGGAAAAATCATGACAAAGCAGGCAGTTACGCTGGTGATCTTAAATGGTAAAGGCGCCGGTAACGAAGAACTGCGCGCGGCAATTACGGCGCTGCGCGACGAAGGTTACCCGATTGACGTCCGCGTCACCTGGGAACATGGCGACGCAGAACGTTACGTCACCGAAGCCGTCGGGCTAAAGGCGGAAACGGTGGTCGCAGGCGGCGGCGATGGCACAATTAACGAAGTCGCCACCGCACTGGCAAAACTGGACAGCGCCGGACGGCCAGTGCTGGGTATTATTCCACTCGGCACCGCCAACGACTTCGCCACCAGCGCCGGTATCCCGGATGATATGGCGCAGGCACTGCGCCTGGCGATTATCGGCAAAGCGGTCAGCATCGATCTCGCCTGCGTCAATCAGCAGCGCTACTTTATCAATATGGCGACGGGAGGTTTTGGTACGCGCATCACCACCGAAACGCCGGAAAAACTGAAATCCGCACTGGGCGGCGTGTCCTATTTCATTCATGGCCTGCTGCGTATTGATCAGCTGAAAGCCGATAGCTGCGAAATCAGTGGCCCGGACTTTTCATGGCAGGGCGATGCGCTGGTGATTGGCATCGGCAATGGTCGCCAGGCCGGTGGCGGCCAGCGGTTATGCCCGACGGCGCTGATAAATGACGGCGCGCTGGAGCTGAGCGTGGTGACCTCGCAGGAGATCCTCACCACCCTGCTGCACAGCCTGACGCGTGATGATAACAATCCGAATATTATCTCCGCCTCGCTGCCATGGCTGACCATCCGTTCCCCGAATGAAATGACCTTTAACCTCGATGGCGAACCGCTGACCGGCAGTGAGTTCCGTATTGAAGTGCTGCCAAATGCCCTGCAGTGCCGCCTGCCACCATCCTGTGAGTTAGTGGCGTAAAGCAGCGTTCTGATTCCCTCCCCCACTATGTGGGGGAGGGCCAGGATGGGGGAGAAAACGACCCCTTAGCATCTGCGTCGCTGGTTCCCCCATCCCAGCCTTCCCCCGCCACGCGGGGGAAGGAGCGACCAGTATCCGCCTGCAGTTTACGGCTACATAACGTAATTCCACTTATCAAACTGCGTCGCTGGTTCCCCCATCCCAGCCTTCCCCCGCCACGCGGGGGAAGGGGCGCCCAGTATCCGCCTGCAGTTTACGGCTACATAACGTAATTCCACTTCTCAAACTGCGTCGCTGGCTCCCCCATCCCAGCCTTCCCCGTCACGCGGGGGAAGGAGCGACCAGTATCCGCCTGCAGTTTACGGCTACATAACGTAATTCCACTTCTCAAACTGCGTCGCTGGTTCCCCCATCCCAGCCTTCCCCGTCACGCGGGGGAAGGAGCGACCAGTATCCGCCTGCAGTTTACGGCTCACAACGTGATCCCGCTTCCAAATTCGCCACGCCAACTTGTATGGTAGTATAAAAGCGCGTAGTTTTTCATCATCGATACGCAGCACAAGGTCAGTGAGATGAAAATTGTTAACGCGGAAGTGTTTGTCACCTGCCCCGGCAGAAACTTTGTGACAGTAAAAATCACCACCGATGAAGGACTTACCGGGATAGGCGACGCCACGCTGAACGGCCGTGAACTGCCGGTCGCCTCCTACTTAAAGGATCACGTCTGTCCGCAGCTGATCGGCCGCGATGCCCATCAGATCGAAGATATCTGGCAATTCTTCTACAAAGGCGCTTACTGGCGACGCGGGCCGGTCACCATGTCAGCGATTTCCGCCGTAGACATGGCGCTGTGGGACATCAAAGGCAAAGCCGCCAACATGCCGGTTTATCAGCTGCTCGGCGGCGCATCGCGCACCGGCGTGATGGTCTACTGCCACACCACCGGCCACTCCATTGATGAAGTGATGGACGACTACGCACGCCATAAAGAGATGGGCTTCAAAGCCATTCGCGCCCAGTGCGGCGTGCCGGGCATGAAAACCACCTATGGCATGGCGAAAGGCAAAGGCCAGGCGTACGAACCCGCGACCAAAGGTAACTGGCCGGAAGAGCAACTGTGGTCAACGGAAAAATACCTCGACTTCACCCCCAAACTGTTCGACGCCATCCGCAACAAATTCGGCTATGACGAACACCTGCTGCACGATATGCACCACCGCCTGACGCCAATCGAAGCCGCGCGCTTTGGCAAAAGCGTCGAAGATTACCGCCTGTTCTGGATGGAAGATCCGACGCCGGCAGAAAACCAGGCGTGCTTCCGCCTGATCCGCCAGCACACCGTCACGCCGATTGCCGTCGGTGAAGTGTTTAACAGCATCTGGGACTGCAAACAGCTGATTGAAGAGCAGCTGATCGACTACATACGTACCACCATCACCCACGCGGGCGGCATCACTGGTATGCGCCGCATCGCCGACTTCGCCTCACTGTATCAGGTACGCACCGGCTCACACGGACCGTCCGACCTGTCACCCATTTGCATGGCGGCGGCGCTGCACTTCGACCTGTGGGTGCCGAACTTCGGTGTGCAGGAGTACATGGGTTACTCCGAACAGATGATGGAAGTGTTCCGGCACAGCTGGACCTTTGACCACGGCTATATGCATCCAGGCGACAAGCCAGGGCTCGGTATCGAGTTCGATGAAAAACTGGCGGCGAAATACCCGTATGAACCGGCGTATCTGCCGGTCGCCCGTCTGGAAGATGGCACCCTGTGGAACTGGTAAGGAGAAGCAAATGAATGCAGTGGTGATTGAACGACCAGGTGCGCTGGTGCTGCAACAGCGCGCCATCCCGCAGCCCGCCGCAGGTGAAGTACGCGTTAAAGTGCGCTACGCCAGCATCTGCGGTTCCGATGTGCATATCTGGCACGGTCACAACCCGTTTGCACGCTACCCGCGAGTGATCGGCCATGAATTCTTCGGCGTGATTGACGCCGTGGGTGACGGCGTGGATGCCGCCCGGCTCGGCGAACGCGTGGCGGTAGACCCGGTGGTCAGCTGCGGTCACTGCTACCCCTGCTCAGTCGGCCGTCCCAACGTCTGCAGTGAACTGCAGGTGATTGGTGTTCATCGCGACGGTGGCTTCAGCCAGTATGCGCTGGCGCCAGCAGGCAACGCATACCGCCTGCCAGAAACTATTCCTGACACGCTGGCCAGCCTGGTGGAACCCTTCACCATCGCCGCCAATATCACCGCCTTCCTGCAGCCACAGCCTGACGATATCGCACTGATTTACGGCGCGGGGCCGATGGGACTGACCGCTATCCAGGTACTGAAAGGCGTCTATGGCGTGCGTGAAGTCATCGTGGTCGATCGTCTGGCGGAGCGCCTGACGCTGGCACAGCAGAGTGGCGCGGATCGCCTGCTGGATAACAGTGATATCCCGCTGGAACAGCAACTGGACGGAGTCAAACCGACGCTGATTATTGATGCCGCCTGCCATCCGGCGATCCTCAACGAAGCGGTGGCGCTGGCGTCACCGGCGGCGCGTATCGGCCTGCTCGGTTTTTCCGCCGAGCCGTGCACCCTGACGCAACAAAGCCTCACCAGCAAAGAGCTGTCGCTGTTTACCTCACGACTGAACAGCAAGCGCTTCCCGCAGGTGATTAGCTGGATGGAACAGGGGCTGATCCAGCCAGAAAAGCTGGTTACCCACACCTTCGCGCTCAGCGAAGTCGAACAGGCGATGACGCTGTTTGAAAAACAGCCGCGCAGCTGTTGCAAGGTAGTATTGAAAGTCGACTGAACCACGATCGGGCCAGCCACCGCTGGCCCGCACCGGGAATGCTGTACCTGAAACCCTAATATTATAATTATTCCGGAGTCATCATGTTCAAGAACCTGCGCTGGACCATCGTCCTGCTGTTATTCCTCGTCTACATGATCAACTACCTCGATCGTGTCGCGCTCTCCCTTACAGTGCCAATGATCGAAAAAGATCTGATGCTGAATGCCGAACAGTTCGGCATGATTTTCGGCAGCTTCTTCTTCGGCTACGCGCTGTTTAACTTCCTTGGCGGCCTGGCGGTCGATAAATATGGTCCGACGCTGGTGCTTGGCGTGGCGGTCGGTATGTGGTCGCTGTTTTGCGGCATGACGGCGATTGCCACTGGCTTCTGGTCGATGCTGATCCTGCGCATTCTGTTTGGTATGGCGGAAGGGCCGATCTGCGCCTCGGCGAACAAAGCGATTAACGGCTGGTTCCCGAAAAAACAGGCTGCCACCGCGATGGGCTTTCTCAGCGCCGGTTCGCCGCTCGGCGGCGCAGTCGCCGGGCCGATTGTCGGCTGGCTGGCGCTCTCCTTTGGCTGGCGTCCGGCGTTTATGATTATTGCTGCTATCGGCATTGTCTGGATGGTGATCTGGTTCTTTATCTCCGCCGATAATCCGGCGAAAAGTAAGCGTGTGTCTGCCGAAGAGCGTGCACTGATTGACCAGCTGAAGCACGAGCCGATCAGTGCCGAAGAGGATCTGACCCAGGCATCCCATGGCCTCGGCTACTACCTGCGTCAGCCGATCATTCTGGTCACCGCGTTCGCCTTCTTCTGCTACAACTATATTCTGTTCTTCTTCCTCAGCTGGTTCCCGGCGTATCTGGTGCAGGCGCACAACCTCGATATTAAGTCGATGAGCATCACTACCATGATCCCGTGGATTGTCGGCTTCGTCGGCCTTGCGCTGGGCGGCCTGATCTCTGACAAAATCTTTAAGATCACCGGCAAACTACTGCTGTCACGCAAGATTGTGCTGGTGGTCTCGTTACTGGCGGCGGCGATTTGTGTCGCGCTGGCAGGTACGGTAAAAGAGGTAACGTCTGCCGTGCTGCTGATGTCAGTATCGATCTTCTTCCTGTATATCACCGGGGCGATCTACTGGGCGATTATTCAGGATGTAGTGCATAAAAGCCGTGTCGGCGGTATCAGCGGCTTTATCCACCTGATCGGCAGCCTGTCCGGTATTGTCGGCCCGATTGTCACCGGTTTTATTGTGCAGAATACCGGTAAATTCGACAGCGCCTTTGTGCTGGCGGGTGGTGTCGCGGCGCTGGGTGCGATTCTGGTGCTGCTGCTGGTGAAAAACCCAAAGTCCGGCACTGACCCGGTTTCCGTCTGAGGGTCAGCGACAGCGTCGCTATGGCAAAAAATTCAGGGCGCTGCGGCGCCCTTCTCAATGATAAGGATTGATTATGCTCTCCCCTGAACAGCTGCCTCCCGACGTGCAGCAACCTGATTACGATCGCACCCGCCTGCGTACCCGTATGGTGCATATTGGCTTTGGCGCCTTTCACCGCGCTCATCAGGCATTGTGCAGCGACAAACTCGCCCGCGAGCACGGCAGTGACTGGGGTTACTGCGAGGTCAATCTCAACAGCGGCGAAGTGATTACCGCACTGCGCGCCCAGTCGCTGCTGTACACGGTATCGGAAATGGCAGACGACACCCTGTCGACGCGGGTGATTGGCGTGATCCGTGAAGCGCTGCACGGCCAGAGCGACGGTATCGACGCCGTTATCGCCGCCATGAGTCAGCCGGAGGTGGCGATCGTCTCGATGACGGTGACGGAAAAAGGCTACTGTCATCAGCCATCCAGCGGCGAGCTAAACCTGCAGCACCCCTCGATTCAGCACGATCTCGCCCATCCAGATTCGCCGACATCATTACCGGGCATTATCCTCGCCGCGATTAAACGCCGCTGGCAACAGGGATTGCCGCCGTTTAGCGTGATGTCCTGCGATAATATGCCGGAAAACGGCCATGTCACCCGCCAGGTGATCGTTCAGCTGGCGCAGCAGCAGGATGCAGCGCTGGCCGACTATATCCGCAGCGCGGTCACCTTCCCTTCCACCATGGTGGATCGCATTGTGCCCGCGATGACGGAAGAAACCCTCACCGCGCTGGAGCAGAAACTGGGCTGTCGCGACGAAGCAGGCGTAGTCTGTGAGCCGTTCTTCCAGTGGGTGATTGAAGATAACTTTGTCAGCGGCCGTCCGGCGTGGGAAAAGGCCGGAGCTGAGCTGGTTAAGGATGTGGTGCCGTTTGAAGAGATGAAGCTGCGCATGCTGAACGGCAGCCACTCTTTCCTCGCGTATCTTGGCTACCTCGGCGGTTATCAGCATATCAGCGACTGTATGGCCGATGAGCATTACCTGCAGGCGGCACGTCAGCTGATGCTGGCGGAGCAGGCGCCGACCCTGCGCATCCAGGGTGTGGACCTCAATGCTTATGCCGACTCGCTGATTGCCCGTTACCAGAATCGCGCGATTAAGCACCGCACGTATCAGATTGCCACCGACGGCAGTCAGAAACTGCCGCAGCGCTGGCTGGCCGGTATTCGCTGGCATCTGAAGAATGGCAGCGATTTTGATCTGCTGGCGCTGGGTGTAGCGGGCTGGATGCGCTACGTCAGCGGCATTGATGAACAGGGTAACGAGATTGTGATTAATGACCCGTTCAAAGAGGAGATCGCCCGCCGCGTGGCACAAAGCGCCGAAGGTGAGGAACGGGTTGCTGCCCTGCTGTCGATCACGGCGATTTTTGGCGACGATCTCGCCGGCGAAAAACGGCTGGTGGAGCGGGTCAATCATTTCACTCAACAGCTCGCCACGCTGGGCGCGCGTGAGACTGTCAGGCAGCGGGTTGCCGACAAGTAAAAGCGCTGGCGCTGGCGCAACGGGCTGTTTAGACTGAATGCTTTACAGTCTGGCTGACTGCTGAGTCAGCCGCAAACAGGATGTTGCTGCATGTCGATCACTTACACTATCACCGCCAGTGAACCGGTAAATCAGCAGATTTACCGTTTTCTGCGGCAGGATATCGTTACCTGCGTGATTCATCCGGGAGCATTGCTGTCCGAAAAAGAGGTCTCCAGCCGCTTTAACGTTTCGCGCCAGCCGGTGCGTGAAGCCTTTATTAAGCTGGCGGAAGCCGGGCTGGTGCAGGTGTTACCGCAGCGCGGCACCTTTGTACGCAAGATTTCCGCCCAGCGCGTGGCCGATGGCCGTTTTATCCGTGAAGCGGTGGAAGTGGCGGTGGTGCGGCGTGCGGCGCAGGAAGCCTCTGCGGACGCCCTCGCCGCGCTGGAACATAATCTGCAGTTACAGCAACTGGCGGCGCAGCGTCATGACAGCCAGGCGTTTTTGCTGCTGGATGATGAGTTTCACCGTCTGATTGCGCAGAGCATTCGGTGTGAGCTGGCGTGGGAGACGGTGGAAAATATCAAGGCCACCATGGACCGGGTCCGCTTTCTGACGCTGAGCGAAGTGTCGCCGCCGGAAAGCCTGATTGAACAGCACCAGCAGATTTATCAGGCGATAGTGGCGCAGGATCCTGATGCGGCGGAACAGGCGCTGCGCCGTCATTTGCAGGAGATGATTTTCTCCATTACGCCGATTGCGGAGCAGAACAGCGAGTGGTTTGAGCAGGCGTAGCCAGCCCGGCGCCCTTCCCCTGCAGACAGGCATCCTGTTGCCCCCTCTCCCGTGCAACGGGGGAGAGCTGGGGAGGGGGCGCTGGCGATTGCGATCGGCGTCGTTTGCATCCTCCCCAACAGCAGGGTGCCTGACGGCCCCCTCTCCCGTGCAACGGGGGAGGGCTGGGGAGGGGGAGCTGGCGATTGCGATCGGCGTCGTTTGCATCCTCCCCAACAGCAGGGTGCCTGACGGCCCCCTCTCCCGTGCAACGGGGGAGGGCTGGGGAGGGGGAGCTGGCGATTGCGATCGGCGTCGTTTGCTCCCCCATCCTAACCTTCCCCCGCACCGCGGGGGAAGGAACCGTATTGTGCCTGGTGGCGGATAAGGCTATCACTCCACCCTTTCACCCTTCCCTGCTTCCCTGCTTCCCTGCTTCCCGGGAAAAAGTGCATCAGGCAATGGTGACATCTTTAGAAAGATACACATCCTGCACCGAATTAATCAGCGCCACGCCCTCTTTCATCGATTTCTTAAACGCCTTACGACCGAGAATCAGCCCCATGCCGCCCGCGCGTTTATTGATCACCGCAGTACGGACCGATTCAGCTATATCGGTATCCCCCGCCGATGCCCCGCCGGAGTTAATCAGACCGGCACGGCCCAGGTAGCAGTTCGCCAGCTGGTAGCGCACCAGATCAATCGGATTGTCGCTGGTCAGCTTGCTGTAGACGCGCTCATCGGTGTGGCCGAAATTCACCGCTTTATAGCCGCCGTTATTTTCCGCCATTTTCTGTTTCACGATATCCGCACCGATGGTCGCCGCCAGATGGTTCGCCTGACCGGTCAGGTCAGCGCTGGCGTGGTAATCGACACCATCCTTTTTAAAGGCGTTATTGCGCAGATAAGCCCAGAGTACCGTCACCATACCCAGCTCATGCGCGCGCTCAAAGGCGGCAGAAATCTCTTCAATCTGGCGGCGCGACTCTTCTGAACCAAAGTAAATCGTCGCCCCCACCGCCACCGCACCGAGGTTAAATGCCTGCTCGACGCTGGCGTACAGCGTCTGGTCATACTGCGCCGGATAGCTAAGGGTTTCGTTATGGTTCAGTTTCACCATAAACGGAATTTTGTGCGCATAGCGACGCGAGACTGACGCCAGCACACCATAGGTGGAAGCGACACAGTTACAGCCCGCTTCAATTGCCAGTTCGACAATATTCTTCGGATCGAAATAGAGTGGATTGGCGGCGAAGGAGGCCGCCGCCGAATGCTCGACGCCCTGATCCACCGGCAGAATCGACAGATAGCCGGTACCGGCCAGGCGGCCAGTGTTATACAGCGTCTGCATGTTGCGCAGCACCACAGGAGAACGATTGTTATCGACCATGACCCGATCGACATAATCCGCGCCCGGTAAATACAGGCTTTCCGCTGGAATGGTCATGCAGCGATGTTGCAGAAGGTGGTCAGCTTCTTTGCCCAATAACTGTACGATGTCCGTCATGTTAACTCCTGGATAAATAGGTGATGGGCCAAAACGCTTCAGTGCGTCAGCCCGCTCGTCGGCCTGCGCCGACCCACCACAGCCTGGACCCGAGTCCCACCTTAATGCAAATTGCTGACTCCATTTTTCAGAACGATCCGCAGCAAATAATTCTCAATTATTACTACCACCAGCGATAAAAATGGTGCACCGGGCCAATGCCGTGGCCAACTTCCAGTGAATCCGCCTGCTCCAGCGCGCCCTGCAGCCACTGTTTCGCCACCGCGACGGTGGATATCCAGTCATCATGGCGCGGACGCAGCGCTGCCAGCGCCGCCGACAGCGTACAGCCGGTGCCGTGGGTATGACGCGTCGCGACGCGCGGTGCAGTAAAGCGCTGCGCCAGCTGACGGGTGAACAGCCAGTCCGGGCTTTCCTGCTCGCTGAGATGACCGCCCTTCATCAGTACTGCCTCACAGCCCAGTTCCAGCAGGGCGCGCCCCTGATCGCACATCTCCTGTTCATTGCGTGCCGGTGCACAATCCAGCAGCGCCGCCGCTTCCGGCAGGTTTGGCGTGATCAGTGAAACCTGGGGCAGCAGATGCTGACGCAGACTGGCAACGGCGGATGGCGACAGCAGCGGATCGCCGCTTTTCGCCAGCATCACGGTATCCAGCACCACCCACGGTAACGCTGCCTGCTGCAGCCGCTGCGCCACCACTTCGACAATCTGCGCATTGGCCAGCATACCGATTTTAGCGCTATCGATACGCACATCGGACAGCACCGAATCGAGCTGATCGCCGACAAATGACGGTTCAATCTGATACACCGACTGCACGCCGCGGGTGTTCTGCGCCACCAGCGCGGTAATCACGCTGGCGCCATACGCGCCGAGCGCCGAAAAAGCTTTCAGATCCGCCTGAATCCCCGCGCCGCCGCTGGGATCGGTTCCGGCAATAGTTAATGCATTGATACGTTTCATTGCAGCGCCTCCGTATCCAGCAGGTACAGGGCATCAAGGAAGGCAGGAATAAAGCTGCCGGGACCGCTGGCGCGCGCGGTGGCGCGCTCACCGGCGCAGGAAACCACGCGGCAGGCGCTGGCGACATGCTGCAGGCGGTCGCCGGGCAACGCAGCAAAGCCCGCCACCACCGCTGACAGGGCGCAGCCCGTCCCCACTACCCGCGTCATCAGCGCCGAACCGCCGGGCACCGCCAGCGTACGCTGACCGTCGGTAACGTAGTCCACCACACCCGTGACCGCAACGACCGCGCCGCTGCGTGCAGCCAGCTGTTGCGCGGCCGTCAGCGCACTAGCGGAATCGTGTAAGCTGTCGACGCCGCGACCACGGGCGGCGTGCTGCGCCAGCGCGAGAATTTCCGAGGCATTACCACGGATCGCCGCTGGCTGCTGTGACAGCAACTGATGGCAAAACGCGCTGCGAAACGTCAGACCGCCCACCGCCACCGGGTCCAGCGTCCATGGCGTCTGCGCCTGACAGGCTGCGGCGATCGCCGCCTGCATCGCATCGGCGCGATCGCGGGTTAAGGTGCCGACATTGACCAGCAGGGCGCTGGCGATGGCGCTGAACTGCGCGGCCTCTTCAGCATCGATCACCATCGCCGGTGATGCGCCGAGCGCCAGCAGGACATTAGCGGTAAAGCTTTGCACCACCTCGTTGGTCATACAGTGCACCAGCGGTGCATGCTGACGAAACAGGGCAAGAGATTCGGCGACACACGCGCCGGAGACAGGGTCAGGTTGATATGACATAACACTCCCAACCGGCGATCAAGAAGGCGATGCCGGTCAGGCATCTGACTTCCCTCCGCTGGCATTATCCAGTTCAGGTTCAACGGGTATTTCTCAGCCACTGCGCTCTGCGCAGCGGGCACCCCGAGTCATTGATATATATGCAAATTTTAACGTCAGGCAGAGACTGACTGATAAGAGAGGATAAGCCAGGCGCTCCCGCCTTGTAAACCAGTTTGTCTCTGCAACGGAGCAGAAAAATGATCTCCCTGGCTCCCTGCGCAAATTTCGGGGAAACCTCCCGATGGCTGCGCAGCGGCTTGCCTGCGCAGAACCGCGGGGTGGTCGCCCCGGCTATCCCGATCAACCAGACAACACCAGCGCTATACCAAAGCACAGATTTTAGCTAATTCCGCTGTTTATTTATCTCCCCACCCTCTCCATGCCTAAAGATCGATCAATCCGCCGTCGATAAACAGAAATACCAGCCTTCCCTCTAACCGAGTTACCGTTATGCTAAAAAATATGAAAGTAGTCACAGCGATCATCCTGATACTGGTGATCTTCAGCGGACTCCAGCTCGTTTCCGGTTCGCTCTTTCTGAAAGCTATTTATGGGGATAAACACAACTTTGCCGACAGCAGCGTGCTGTCGAGCCAGCAAAGCGAAGTCGGCGATGCCTGGCAAACGCTGGTGAAAACCCGCGTCACCATCAACCGCGTGGCGATCCGTATCCTGAAAAACCAGACCGATCCGGCAGCACTGGCAGCCATCACTAAACTGCTCGACACCGCCGAAGTCACCCTAAAAGATGCCCAGCAACACTTCGAAAATTACAAAGCCCTGGCGCAAGTGAATGGTCAGAGCGCCGACATTGCCGCCGACGTTGAAAAGAAATATCAGGCAATGCACGACATCATGCAGATGTCCATCCAGTACCTGCGCGCCAACAACTACCCAGCCTACGGCAACCTCGAAGCCCAGGATGCCCAGGACAGCCTGGAAGCAACCTATGAGAAATGGCGCGCGCAGAACGCGTTGCTGCTGAAAGCCGGTGTTGAGCAAAACGAAAGCGGCTTCAACACCATGGTGGTGGTACTTAGCGGTATGGCCGTACTGGTGCTGTTACTGGTGGCCTTCGTCTGGACAGTGGTGCGCAGAATCCTGCTCACGCCACTCAGCCAGCTGCAAACCCAGATTAAAAACATCGCCAGCGGCGACCTGACATCACAACTGCAACTCAGCGGCCGCAGCGAAATGGCCACCCTGGCCAGCAGCCTGAACGACATGCAGCAGTCGCTGATCGTCACCGTCAGCAACGTGCGCGACAGCTCTGACGCCATCTTCAGCAGCGCCAGTGAAATCTCCTCCGGCAATATCGACCTGTCAGCCCGCACCGAACAACAGGCTGCCTCGCTGGAAGAAACCGCCGCCAGCATGGAACAGTTAACCGCCACCGTGAAACAGAACGCCGATAACGCCCGTCAGGCGTCGCATCTGGCGAAAACCGCATCAGAAACCGCCGACAAAGGCGGCAAAGTGGTCAGCGGCGTAGTGAAAACCATGCATGACATCGCCGACAGCTCGAAGAAAATCGCCGACATTACCAGCGTCATCGACGGCATCGCCTTCCAGACTAACATCCTGGCGCTGAACGCTGCGGTCGAAGCCGCGCGCGCCGGTGAACAGGGCCGGGGCTTTGCAGTAGTGGCAGGTGAAGTGCGTAACCTGGCGCAGCGTAGTGCGCAGGCGGCGAAAGAGATTAAAGGACTGATTGAGAACTCAGTGCAGCGGGTTAACATCGGTTCCGACCAGGTCGCCAGCGCAGGGGAAACCATGCAGGAGATCGTCAGCGCCGTGGTGCGCGTAACCGACATCATGGGCGAAATCTCGTCGGCATCGGATGAGCAGAGCCGCGGCATCGACCAGATTGGCCAGGCAGTCAATGAAATGGATCGCGTCACACAGCAGAACGCCACTCTGGTGCAGGAATCCACGGCCGCTTCTGCGTCGCTGGAGTCACAAGCCAGCCGCCTGTCGCAGGCAGTGGCGGTATTCCGCATTGGTCGCCAGCAGTCGGTCCCTGCCGCGCTTGCCCCGGCCCGCGTACCTGTCAGCACGGCGAAAGCTCTGCCGGCTGCCGCCGCCAGCAGTAATGATAACTGGGAAACCTTCTGATTAAGCAATAAAAACAGGGGAGCATGCTCCCCTGTCTGTTCTTCTGAGCAGTGCAGTTAGCGCGCCAGCGCCACCGCTTCGCCCAGTTGCCATACCGCCATCGCATAATGGTTACTGTGGTTATAACGGGTAATGGCATAGAAGTTCGGCAAACCATACCAGTACTGATACGACGTACCCATATCAAACTTCAGCAAGCTTACCTGCTGGCTATTGGCCGGTAATGGCGTCTGTGGCCGCAGTCCCGCTGCCGCCAGCGTCGCCGGGCTGTAACGGGTTTTAAAACCGCTGTCCAGCGTCGGCGCCTGACCAATGGCCGGAATGGCGATCGGCTGCTTACTCTGCCAGCCGTGCTGCTTAAAGTAGTTAGCGACGCTGCCGATGGCATCGACCGGATCCCACAGATTGATATGTCCGTCGCCATTAAAATCAACCGCGTAATCCTTGAATGATGACGGCATAAACTGCCCGTAACCCATCGCACCAGCGAATGAGCCACGCAGATTCAGCGGGTCATCCTGCTCGCTGCGTGCCATCAGCAGGAAAGTTTCCAGCTCGCCGCTGAAGTATTCTGCACGACGCGGGTAGGCAAACGACAGCGTTGCCAGCGCATCAAGAATACGGGTTTTGCCCATCACCCGGCCCCAGCGGGTTTCCACACCAATAATGCCGACAATGATTTCCGGCGGCACCCCATAGACGCGCAGCGCGCGATCCAGCGCATCCTGATACTGATGCCAGAACGCGACACCGTTCTGAATATTGGCAGGCTGGAGGAATTTGTCGCGATAGCGGATCCACGCGCCATTCGGTCCGCTCGGCCCCTGCACGCTGGGTGCCTGGCGATCCATCAGCTTCAGCACGTAGTCCAGCCGTTTCGCCTGCGCCAGCACATCGTGTAACTGCTGGCGATCGAAACCATGCACGCTCACCATCCGCTCAATAAAGCGCTCGGTTGCCGGATTACCAGCAAAGTCGCCACTTAGCGGGTGAATATTGTGTTCAGGCTGGAGCAGAAAACCACCGCGGGGGGCAGCCGTGCTATTCTCATGAAAAGGATTACCGGAGGTCTGCGGTTGTGCAGGCTGGCCCGGTTTGCTGCTACAGGCAGCCAGTAAAGTAACAAGCGGTAATAAGGTCAAAAGAGAGCGCATTGCAAATCCATGTTGCCGTTCCGATATGAGTTGTATGGTAAGCATAGCTACGCGCCGAGTAAAAAGAATTCCGGCCATTTTTAACTAAATTTACGCTATGGCCCATCATCAGGAGAGCGTTGTGAAAATTCGCCCCTTTACGAAAACCGATCGCCCCTTTCTGCGCACGCTGTTTTTGGCCTCACGTAAGGCCAGCTGGCACTGGCTCGACAGCAGCGACTGGATGCTGGAGGATTTTGACTTCGTCACGCTGGGGGAAACCATTCTGGTGGCGGAAGATGACGGGCATCGGCTGGGTTTTGCCGCGTATCTGCCGAACGACAATTTTCTTCACAGCCTGTTTGTTGACCCGGCAGCACAGGGTAAAGGCGTTGGCAGCGCACTGCTGCAGGCAGTGCAGGAGCAATTTACCTCAACAGGTGCGTTAAAATGCCTGACGCAAAACCAACGCGCCCGCGCCTTCTATGAACATCATGGCTGGCAGGTGATTTCCCACGGTGAAGGCGATCAGGGCAGCTGGTTGCTGATGCACTATGTATTGCGTAGCCGCTAGTCACCTTCCTCATGTTATGGGGAGGAGCGGGGGTTGCTCCCTCCCCCATCACATGGGGGAAGGTTGGAGAGGGACTGATGCTGCTCCCTCCCCCATCACATGGGGGAGGGTTGGGGAGGGGGAACAACAACTCGTGCAGGTGTGTCCCTACACCGCGCGGAACGCGATATCGCCCGGGATCACTTCCCCCTGCCAGTACAGCTGCGCCGCCACGGCGCCTGCCAGCTGGCGGTACAGCGCGGTAAATTCACTGTCAGGACGGCGCACTACCGTCGGCTCACCGACATCCAGGTCTTCGCGCAGTGTGATATGCAACGGCAGCTGACTCAGTAGCTGTGTGTTGTAACGTTCCACCAGCTGCTGCGCGCCGCCGCTGCCGAAAATCGCTTCATGGTGGCCGCAATTGCTGCAGATATGCATGCTCATATTCTCCACCACACCCAGCACTGGCACATTCACCTTCTCGAACATCACAATACCTTTGCGCGCATCGATCAGGGCAATGTCCTGCGGCGTCGTCACCACAATCGCACCGGTGACCGGCACATTCTGCGCCAGCGTTAGCTGGATATCGCCCGTACCCGGCGGCATATCGAGGATCAGGTAATCCAGTTCCGGCCACAGCGTTTCATTCAGCAACTGCATCAGCGCTTTACTGGCCATCGGGCCGCGCCACACCATGGCGTTATCATCCGTCACCAGATAGCCAATCGAGTTGGTCGCCAGCCCATGCGCCATAATCGGCGCCATATGGGTGCCGTCCGGCGAGGTTGGCCGCTGATCTTCGGTGCCTAACATATTGGGCAGCGACGGGCCGTAAATATCGGCGTCAAGAATGCCCACTTTCGCGCCCTCGGCGATCAATGCCAGCGCCAGGTTCACGGCGGTGCTCGACTTGCCTACCCCGCCTTTGCCGGAGCTGACGGCAATGATATTGCGCACGCCATTGACGCCCGGATGATTCTTCACTCGCTTCAGGGTGGCGATATCGTGGCTGAGACGCCAGTTAATGGCGCTGGCGCCAGTGATGCGCAGCAGGTCTGCACTGGTTCGCTCTTTCAGTACCTCAAACGCGCTTTGCCAGGCGAAAGGCATCAGCAGTTCGATATGCAGCGTCTTGTCCATCAGCGCGACGTGGTGCAGCGCCTTTAGTCTGGTCAGGTTGCGCTGTAATGTCGGATGTTCAAATGCAGTCAGTACACCCACCACCATGGCGCGCAACTGTTCTGGTGTCGAGTGCTCCAGGGATTCTGAGTTCATCCCGGCTCCTTGATAACTTTTTTATGGTTCGTGTCCGCCCTCAATAAGACGGCGGTGCTGGTTGCTTTAAGCATACCAGATGTCAGCAGAGTGCGCGTTGCCGCCTGGCGATGCGCGCTTTCCCCGCCACGGGAAAAACCCTTTGTTTACGCGGGGTCGGCCTTTCGGTTACCATCTAAACCCCCTTTCCAACCAGAAGAAAGCAAGTTCTACTATGACTCAAGTCGCGAAAAAAATTTTGGTAACGTGCGCACTGCCGTACGCGAACGGTTCTATCCATCTCGGCCACATGCTCGAGCATATTCAGGCAGATATTTGGGTCCGTTACCAGCGAATGCGCGGCAGCCAGGCTTACTTCATCTGTGCGGATGACGCACACGGCACGCCAATCATGCTGAAAGCTCAGCAGATGGGCATCACGCCAGAGCAGATGATTGCCGAAATGAGTCAGGAACATCAGACTGATTTTGCTGGCTTTAATATCAGCTATGACAACTATCACTCGACGCACAGCGACGAAAACCGTGAACTGTCTGAGCTGATCTATGGCCGTCTGAAAGAGAACGGTTTTATTAAAAACCGCACTATCTCTCAGCTGTACGATCCGGAAAAAGGCATGTTCCTGCCGGACCGCTTCGTTAAAGGCACCTGTCCGAAGTGTAAATCGCCGGATCAGTATGGCGACAACTGTGAAGTGTGCAGCGCCACCTACAGCCCGACTGAGCTGATCGACCCGAAATCTGTGGTCTCAGGCGCGACGCCAGTGCTGCGTGATTCCGAGCACTTCTTCTTCGACCTGCCGGAATTTAGCGCCATGCTGCAGGCATGGACCCGTTCAGGCGCGCTGCAGGAGCAGGTGGCGAACAAAATGCAGGAGTGGTTCGAATCCGGCCTGCAGCAGTGGGATATCTCGCGCGATGCGCCGTACTTTGGTTTTGAAATCCCGGATGCACCAGGCAAATACTTCTACGTCTGGCTGGATGCGCCAATTGGCTATATGGGTTCATTCAAAAACCTGTGCGACAAGCGCGGTGATATCGATTTCGACGCGTTCTGGAAAAAAGATTCCGACGCCGAGCTGTACCACTTTATCGGCAAAGATATCGTCTATTTCCACAGCCTGTTCTGGCCAGCCATGCTGGAAGGCAGTAACTTCCGTAAACCCACTAACCTGTTCGTTCACGGTTATGTGACGGTAAACGGTGCGAAAATGTCGAAATCGCGCGGTACTTTCATCAAAGCCAGCACCTGGCTGCAGCATCTCGATGCTGACAGCCTGCGCTACTACTATGCGGCCAAGCTCTCTTCACGCATCGACGATATTGACCTGAATCTGGAAGATTTCGTGCAGCGCGTGAACGCCGATATCGTTAACAAGGTGGTCAACCTGGCGTCACGTAACGCAGGCTTTATCAGCAAACGTTTCGGCGGCAAGCTGGCCAGCGAACTGGCGGACCCGGCGCTGTATAAAACCTTTACGGATGCTGCCGCCAGCATTGGCGAAGCCTGGAACAGCCGTGAGTTTAGCCGCGCTATCCGCGAAATCATGGCGCTGGCTGATATCGCCAACCGCTACGTTGATGAGCAGGCGCCGTGGGTGGTCGCGAAGCAGGAAGGCCGCGATGCCGATCTGCAGGCGATCTGCACCATGGGCATCAACCTGTTCCGCGTGCTGATGACCTGGCTGAAACCGGTGGTGCCATCACTGGCGGAACGTGCCGAAGCCTTCCTCAACTGCGAACTGAGCTGGGATGGCATTGAACAGCCGCTGCTGAACCACGATATTGCCGCGTTCAAAGCGCTGTATAACCGTATCGAAATGGATAAGGTGAATGGCCTGATCGAAGCGTCGAAAGAGGATGCTGCCAGCGCCAGTAAACCGGCGCTGACTGGCCCGCTGGCTGACGATCCGATTCAGGACACCATTACCTTTGATGATTTCGCCAAAGTGGATATGCGTATTGCGCTGATCCAGAAAGCGGAATTTGTCGACGGTTCCGACAAGCTGCTGCGCCTGTCGCTGGACTTAGGCGGCGAAAGCCGTCAGGTGTTCTCTGGCATCCGTTCAGCGTACCCGGACCCGGCGGTGCTGGAAGGCCGTCTGACGGTGATGGTGGCTAACCTCGCGCCACGCAAAATGCGCTTTGGCGTGTCGGAAGGCATGGTGATGGCGGCAGGCCCTGGCGGCGAGGATATCTTCCTGCTCAGCCCGGACAGCGGCGCTCAGCCTGGTATGCAGGTGAAGTAACCGTCTTCTGCTTTACCCCCTTCCCCCGTCCCGGGGGAAGGGTTTCAACCCGGAGTTCGTCATGCCCGCTGTACTGTCTGTCTGCTGGCGTTACCTGCGCGCTTTCGCCATCATTTATCTCTGCCTGTATGCCGGCATCGGCATTTCCGCCCTGCTGCCCATTACCATTCCTGGCAGTATCCTCGGCATGCTGGTGCTGTTCGCCCTGCTGGCATCACAAATTCTGCCTGTTGCCTGGGTCAGACCCGGTTGCCATCTGCTGATCCGCTATATGGCGCTGCTGTTTGTGCCCATCAGCGTCGGCATTATGACTTACGGCGATATTCTCAGCGCACAGTTTGGCCCGATTGTGGTGTCCTGCGTCCTCAGCACGCTGATGGTACTGGTGATTGTTGCCCTGACCTCACAACGTATGCAGGGCAAGCCGGTGAACAAGGAGAACCATAATGAGTGACTTCTGGTGGTCACTGCCGCTGACGCTGCTGGTGTTCTTTGCCGCACGCTGGCTGGCGGCGAAAACAAAAATCTCCCTGCTCAATCCGCTGCTGGTGTCGATTGTGATAATTGTGCCGATTCTGCTGCTGATCAATATGCCGTATGCGCGCTATTTTGCCGGCAGTGCGCTGCTGAATGCGCTGCTGCAGCCGGCAGTGGTGGCGCTGGCGCTGCCATTGTATGAACAAATCCATCAAATTCGCGCGCGCTGGAAGTCGATTATCAGCGTCTGCTTTATTGGCAGTATCAGCGCGATGGTTTCCGGCACCGCGATTGCGCTGTGGCTGGGCGCCACCCCGGAAATCGCCGCCACGATTCTGCCGAAGTCGGTGACCACGCCGATTGCCATGGCCATCTCCGCTTCGCTCGGCGGCATTCCGGCAATCAGTGCGATCTGTGTACTGGTGGCGGGTTTACTCGGCGCGATTTTTGGTCATATGCTGCTTAATCTGCTGCAGGTGCGCAGCAAAGCGTCACGCGGGCTGGCGATCGGTAACGCTTCTCACGCCCTCGGCACCGCGCGCTGTGCCGAGATCGATTTCCAGGAAGGGGCGTTCAGTTCCCTGGCGCTGGTGATCTGCGGCATTATCACCTCGCTGCTGGCGCCAGTGATGTTTCCGCTGCTGCTGCGGCTGCTGAGCTAAATCTTGCGATAGATCTCGCAAATCAGAGTTAACTTTCATGGATTACATTGTCAGGGAGACATAGATCACATATAACGCTTTGACTATGAGGACGACGCCACCAGGAGGCGCGCAATGCATCCACGTTTTCACTCTGCGTTTACCACCCTGACGCCAGCACTCCAGCGCGCGCTGGAGCCGCTGCTCAATGCTGACGATTTTAGCGCCAGCTTTAGCGCAGCGCAGATCGCTGCATTACAACAACAGACCGGCCTTGCCGAGGATGCGCTGGCGCTGGCATTGCTGCCACTGGCCGCAGCCTGCGCCGTCGCACCGCTGTCGAATTTTAATGTCGGCGCAGTCGCGCGTGGTGTCAGCGGTAACTGGTATTTTGGCGCCAATATGGAGTTCATCGGCGCGACCATGCAACAGACGGTACATGCCGAGCAGAGCGCCATCACCCACGCCTGGCTAAAAGGTGAAACCGCGCTGGCCGCCATCACCGTTAATTACTCGCCGTGCGGTCACTGCCGTCAGTTTATGAATGAGCTGAACAGCGGCACGCAGCTGCGTATCTGTTTACCGGAACGCGCGCCCGCCACACTCGGCGATTATCTGCCGTATGCTTTTGGTCCACGCGATCTGGCGATTGATACCCTGCTGCTCGACCCGATTGATCACGGTTATCAGCTCACTGGCGATGCGCTGGAACAGCAGGCGATTGCCGCCGCCAGCCGCAGCCATGCGCCTTACAGCCAGGCACACAGCGGCGTGGCGCTGCAGACCGCCAGCGGTCAGGTTTTTGCCGGACGCTATGCCGAGAACGCCGCCTTTAACCCCAGCCTGCCACCGCTGCAGGGCGCGCTGATCCTGCGTAATATGTACAGCGCCAGCGAAGATGCTATCGTCCGGGCAGTGCTGGCAGAGCGCGCCAGCGCAAAACTGACACAGCGTGAAGCCACTGAGGCCACCCTGAACGCGCTCGGCTGCGCAGATGTTCGTACCATTTTTATTCAGCACGTTTGACCCGCAACAAATAACCTCGATAAAGATCGCAGCTTTTGTTAGCAGTAGTTAACAAAAGCTGTACTTCTGCGCGAATTATCTTAGGATCTGGCAGCACAACATCATAAGCCAGGGGCTAGTTTTAAAATGGAACTCGATTACGAGAGCAAAAGACCGTTATATATACCTTACGCTGGACCGATTTTGCTGGAATTTCCGCTACTGAATAAGGGCAGCGCTTTCTCCATCGAAGAACGTAATGATTTTAATCTCAATGGTCTGCTGCCAGAAACCGTTGAGAGCATCGAAGAGCAGGCGGAACGCGCCTGGCGTCAGTTTCAGGACTTCAAGAACAATAACGATAAACACGTCTATCTGCGCAACATTCAGGACACCAACGAAACGCTGTTCTACCGCCTGCTGGACAACCATCTTGAAGAGATGATGCCAATCATCTACACCCCGACTGTCGGCGCAGCCTGCGAACACTTCTCCGAAATTTACCGTCGTGCGCGCGGCCTGTTTATCTCCTACCCGAACCGCGCCAGCATTGAAGACATGCTGCAGAACGCCACCAAACAGAATGTAAAAGTGATTGTGGTGACTGACGGTGAACGTATTCTCGGCCTTGGCGACCAGGGTATCGGCGGAATGGGTATTCCAATCGGTAAGCTGTCGCTGTACACCGCCTGCGGCGGCATCAGCCCAGCCTACACCCTGCCGGTGGTGCTGGATGTCGGCACCAACAACCAGCAGTTGCTGAATGACCCGCTGTATATGGGCTGGCGTCATCCACGTATCACTGGCGAAGAGTATGATGAATTCGTGCACGAGTTTATCCTCGCAGTGAAAAACCGCTGGCCGAACGTGCTGCTGCAGTTCGAAGATTTCGCACAGAAAAACGCTATGCCGCTGCTGGAGCGCTATCGCGATGAAGTTTGCTGCTTTAACGATGATATTCAGGGCACCGCAGCAGTCACGCTGGGCACCCTGATTGCCGCCAGCCGCGCGGCGGGCAGCAAACTGTGCGAACAGAAAGTGGTGTTCCTCGGCGCGGGTTCCGCCGGTTGCGGTATCGCCGAGCAGATTATTGCGCAGATGAAATCGGAAGGTCTCAGCGATGAAGAAGCGCGCGGCCGCGTGTTTATGGTGGATCGCTTTGGCCTGCTGACCGACAAGCTGCCTAATCTGCTGAATTTCCAGAGCAAACTGGTGCAGAAAAGTGACAGTCTGGCGGGCTGGGATGTGGATTCCGACTCGGTTTCATTGTTGGATGTCGTGCGTAATGCCAAACCGAATATCATGATTGGCGTGTCGGGCCAGCCAGGTCTGTTCACCGAAGAGATTATCCGCGAAATGCACAGGCACTGCGCACGGCCGATTGTGATGCCACTGTCCAACCCGACCTCACGCGTGGAAGCGACACCGCAGGATATCCTCAGCTGGACGGATGGTGCAGCGCTGGTCGCCACCGGCAGCCCGTTTGCCCCGGTGACGGTGAAAGGCACCACCTTCCCGATTGCGCAGTGCAATAACTCCTATATCTTCCCGGGCATTGGCCTCGGCGTGATCGCCGCAGGCGCGACCCGCGTCACTGACAGTATGCTGATGGCGGCAAGCCGCGCGCTGGCGGATTGTTCACCGCTGGTGAACGAGGGCGTCGGTCCGGTACTGCCGGATGTGAAAGATATTCAGGGCGTGTCCAAAGTGATCGCTATGGCGGTCGGTAAAGCCGCGCAGCTGGCGGGTGTTGCCGTGGTCACCTCGGAAGATGTGCTGTCGAAAGCCATCGCCAGTAACTTCTGGCTGCCGCAATATCGTCAGTATCGTCGCACCTCGATCTAAGCCGTATGTTTCGGGCGCGCATCCGCGCCCGAAACTGCGTAAAAATGCAGCGGCTGGCAGCGTGTTACTTGCTTCGCCGCGGCTCCTCAAGTAGCCTTGACGCATCCCTTTTCTGCCAGACTGAGCGCCCTTAAGCATGCTAAAACGCTTGATTTATAGTCTGATTATCATCATTTCTCTGATGGTAATAACTGCGCTCGGCCTGGATCGCTGGATCAGCTGGAAAACCGCTCCCTATATCTACGAAGATTTAACCTCCCTGCCCCATCGCCAGGTTGGCGTGGTATTAGGCACGGCCAAATACTATCGCACCGGAGTGATCAATCAATACTACCTGTATCGCATGCAGGGTGCGCTTAACGCGTACAACAGCGGCAAGGTTAATTATCTGCTGCTGAGCGGCGATAACGCTCTGCAGAGTTACAATGAGCCAATGACCATGCGCCGCGATCTGATTGCCGCCGGCGTTGAACCCGCCGATATTGTGCTCGACTACGCCGGTTTCCGCACGCTGGACTCGATTGTGCGGACACGTAAGGTATTTGATACCAACGACTTTATCATCATCACCCAGCGCTTCCACTGCGAACGCGCACTGTTTATTGCGCTGCATATGGGCATTCAGGCGCAATGCTACGCAGTCCCCTCACCGAAAAACATGCTAAGTGTGCGCGTGCGCGAAGTGGGTGCACGTCTCGGCGCGCTGGCCGATCTCTATATTATGAAGCGGGAGCCGCGTTTCCTCGGCCCGTTAGTGCCGATCCCGGCACAGCATGAAGTACCGGAGAACGCGCAAAGCTATCCGGCGGTGACGCCGGAACAATTACTGGAAATGCAGCAGAAGAAATAACCGGTAATTGCCGTTGCCCACAGCAAGAACGCGTTCTGGCGCCTCTTGTTCATGGGATATGAGCCAGACCAGCACTCAGGCGACAGAAATAAAATTTGGATACAGTGCGAGTGTCAGTATCAGAACAAGATGTCTCCACGCTGCCCAAAAAATTTATGCATGTCAGGGATTTGCCGCACCGAGGAATTCGCTTTCTTGTTAAGTTTACCGCTGACGAATATACCAACCCCTATATGAAGGGAGACTATACGTCTCTTCGTTGCAGGTTATCTGATGTGTTTGCCGTTAACGGCCGAATTGATACGGATTACAGCGCCATTATCCCTGACTGCATCGTGGCGGAATGACCCAAAGATCGCGTCATTCCCTTTGAATTAGTTAACACCGTCGAAATGAGTCGGTAACCGCGCTGGCTGAATATCGCACTGTTTTTCTGCAAGCCATTGCTGAAAAACAGTGCGATGACGAAACACAATCGCCATCGCACTGGGGTCATCGCAAAAGAGTGCAGATTATTTCTTACGTGCGTACTTCAGGGAATCAAGCGCCACGGCGAAGATAATGATGCCGCCCTTGATGATGTACTGCCAGTATGGGTTAACACCGATATAGGTCAGGCCGTAGTTGATAACGGTGAAGATAATCACACCGGTCACCACACCCGCTACCGTACCCACACCACCGGCAAAGGACACACCACCCACCACGCAGGCGGCAATCGCATCCAGCTCATACATAAAGCCGAGGTTGTTGGTCGCACTGCCGATACGCCCCGCTTCCAGCAGACCGCCGAAGGCGTAGAACACACCAGACAGCGCGTAAATCAGAATCAGGTTTAACGGTACGTTAACGCCAGACACTTTCGCCGCTTCCGGGTTACCGCCGATAGCAAAAATGTTTTTACCAAAACGCGTCTTGTTCCACAGGATCCAGACAAACACCACGGCGATCATCGCATAGAAGGTGATGTAAGAGAGCTTGAAGCCGCCAATACGGAAGAAGCCCTGGGCAAAGGTGGAGAAACCAGCGTCAAAGCCCGCAACCGGCGAGGCGCCGACGAAATCGAAGTACAGTGAGTTGATACCGTAAACGATAATCATGGTGCCGAGGGTGGTAATAAACGGCGTCACTTTCAGATAGGCGATGACAATACCGTTGACCAGGCCAATCAGCGCACCAATCACACAGACGGTCAGGATCACCAGCGGGATCGGCACCGTTTCGAGATTAGGGAACACTTTATTGGCGTTGTCCATCGCCTGCAGCATGGTGGCGGCAACAACGGCTGCCAGACCAACCTGACGGCCCGCAGACAGGTCAGTACCCTGGGTAACAATCAGACCCGCCACCCCCAGCGCGATAATCACACGCACGGAAGACTGCGTCAGAATATTACTGAAGTTAGTTAAACTCAGGAAAGTGGGATCCTGGAAAATAATAATTGCCAGCAACACCAGCAATACGACGTAAATACCGCCTTCTTTTAACCAGGTGAGCGCATTTTTCTTATTCACTGCTTTCATGGTAACAGCCCTTACATCATTAAAGGTGTAACGACGCTAAACGCAATATTTCGTTCTGCGTGGTGTTTTTTGTTTCGACAATGCCCGCAACCAGGCCATTACTCATTACCAGTATCCGGTCAGTCACGCCTAACAACTCCGGCATTTCTGAAGAGATAATAATAATGCCCTTATCTTTCTTCGCCAGTTCGGAAATCAGCTGATAAATTTCAAACTTGGCGCCGACGTCAATACCGCGAGTAGGCTCATCCAGCATTAAAATTTCTGGCTGGGTTAATAACCAGCGGCCAATAATTACTTTTTGCTGGTTACCGCCCGAGAGCGATCCAATCGCAGTATGATGGCCAGGTGTTTTCACCCGCATAGCGTCAATCACCCATTGGGTGTCGCTTTTCATCTTGCTGTTGTCCAGCAGGCCAAGGCTGTTTTTGTATTTGCGAATATTAGAGATCAGCGAGTTAAAACCGATATCCAGATAGGCGTAAATACCGGTCGAGCGTCGCTCTTCCGTCACCAGGGCAAAGCCGTGGTTAATCGCTTCGTTGGCGCTGTCGTTATTAATCGCTTTACCATGCAGCTTGATAGTCCCGCCGGATTTTTCGCGAATCCCGAACAGCGTTTCCACGATATCGGTACGCTTTGCCCCCACCAGACCGGCAATACCGAGGATCTCCCCTTTGCGCAAGTCGAAGGAAACATCACGAATGGACGGCTGGCTGCGTGACGTCAGGTTACGCACTTCCAGAATCGTCTCGCCAGGCACATTGGTTTTGTCCGGGAAACGCTGGCTCAGAGAACGCCCGACCATCATGGCGATAATCTTGTCCATATCCAGCCCTTCCAGCGACTGGGTAGCAATCCACTGACCATCACGCAGAACGGTGATTTCATCGCACAGCTGGAAAATCTCTTCCATCTTGTGTGAGATATAAACAATGCCGCAGCCGCGCTCTTTTAATTTACGGATAATGGTAAACAGATGATTTACCTCTTTCTCCGTTAAAGACGAGGTTGGCTCATCCATAATGACGATTTTCGCGTTGTAAGAGAACGCTTTGGCGATTTCGATCATCTGCATTTGTGATACAGAAAGTGCCGCGACTTTCTCACGCGGATCGATATCAATATCTAATTCATCAAAAATGGCTTTGGTATCGCGATACATTTTGTCCTGGTCGACAAACAGACCTTTCTTTGGATAACGGCCAAGCCACATGTTATCCATGACAGTACGCTGCAATACCAGGTTTAATTCCTGATGCACCATCGACACGCCATTTTCCAGCGCCTCTTTGGAGCTTTTAAAATTAATTTCCTCACCCTGAAACAGGATGCTCCCCGTATCTTTGCTATAAATACCAAACAGGCATTTTAATAAAGTCGATTTACCGGCACCGTTTTCACCCATTAAAGCGTGAATTGAGTGCGGCCGGACTTTTAAATTGACGTTGTCTAATGCCTTCACCCCGGGAAATGACTTACTGACATTGGTCATCTCCAGCAGGAACTCACGCTGCGGTGTCATATTATCACTGGCCATAATTTACCTGGCTGAAAAAGTCATTCGGACAAGTTAACCCGGGGAGCCATATGCTATGGCTCCCCATGGTGATTATTTCACGAACTGTGACAGATTATCTTTATCTACTGGTACGTAAGCGACACGAACCACTTTGCCGTCCAGTTTATAGTCGGTGCCTTCCGTCGCTGGTTTACCATCAGCCAGGTTTTTCGCCATCAGGAAGGTCGCGCGCGCCTGGTTTTCCGCGTCATTCAGCACGGTACCGGCCATCGCGCCAGATTTCACCAGCGCCAGCGCTTCTGGCAGTGCATCGACGCCAAACACCGGTACAGAGGATTTGTTGTGTGCTTTCAGCGCTTCAACCGCACCCATCGCCATCGCGTCATTGTTCGCGATCACCACTTCGATTTTGTTACCGTTCGGGCCAGACAGCCATGCATCCACTTTGTCTTTCGCCTGTGCGGTATCCCACATCGCGGTATCCATATGCAGCTGCTGTGTTTTCAGGCCATCTTTATTCAGGGTATCGATCACGTATTTGGTACGTGCTTCAGCATCCGGGTGACCCGGCTCGCCTTTCAGCAGTACAAACTGAATCTGACCATCTTTGTTCAGATCCCAGGCCGGATTGGCTTTCCAGTGTTTCTCGATTAGCTCACCCTGCTTAATACCGGACTCTTTGGAGTCAGTCCCCACATAGTAGGCTTTGTCATAGCTGGCCAGCACTTTAGCGTTAGGTTCTTTGTTAAAGAACACCACTGGCACATCGTTTGATTTAGCTTTGTCTACCACTACCGCCGCTGCAGCCGGGTCCACCAGGTTGATCGCCAGCGCTTTCACACCTTTCGCCAGCAGCACATCAATCTGATCGTTCTGGGTAGACTGGCTGTTCTGCGAGTCGTTCATCAACAACTGCACGCCGGAAGCTTTTTTCGCTTCCTCGGCAATGTCCTTGCGCACCATGGACATAAAGTTGTCGTCATATTTGTAAATGGTAACGCCAATGCGGGTATCTGCTGCGTGCGCCGTTGCGCCAAACATCATGCTGGCAACCAGGGCTGTGAGGGTAAACGCCTTCTTATTCATAGTATCTCCGGTATTTGGCAGGGTATTTCCGCGCCTTTCCCGGAGGCATTTTGCTCACCAGGGAAGGCTATCGGTACTAAACTCGGCACTGTGCATAACTATCACCATGTTGCACACTGCCAATGCAAAACCTGACTTCCTTGCTGACTTACCCTCTTCACTCCGGCCGCAGCGGGAGGGAACGGTTAGCATGCTTCCTGAAAACATCATCAAAACTGTGACGCCGTGGCGATATGGACGCATAACCTCTGTGGATTGCTGCGTTACATCTTGTTTCACCCCCGGCATTGCGCTGTCATCATAGTGAGCGCGATGTTAATTAACTGTGAATTTACTCACAGATTGGAAACGGTTACATGGGGGAATCGCCTGAATTAGTGACGAGCTGCACATTTTGTCTCACCGCCACGGAGTGACGACGCACCAGGGTCGGCATAAAGCAGTGCTGCGCTTCAGGATCAAGCTGCCCGGCCGCGCCTTTCAGTGCCAGCTCAGTTGCCAGTTTTGCCATAGAAACAATGGGATAGCGCACAGTTGTCAGCTGCGGGTCGGTATAGCGTGAAATGGGAATGTCATCAAAACCGATGATGGAAAGCTGTTGCGGCACGCGAATACCGTTATCTTTCAGCGCGGTAAGCGCACCGGCCGCCATACTGTCGTTGTAAGCGAATACTGCCGTCAGGTGTAAGTTACGCCCCAGCAGCTCCACCATCGCCGCTTCACCGCCCTGCATATCGGGTTCGCCACTGGCAACCCAGCCTTCCGGCGGCTGGCAGCCCTGCTCCGACAACGCCTGTAACCAGCCATCGCGCCGTTGTAACACGTCTTCGATCGGATGACATGAGCAGAGATAGCCGATACGCCCGTGGCCTTGCTGCTGCAGCATACGCGTCGCCATTAACGCGCCGCTGACATTATCCAGGCAGACACAACGATGGGCGTAGCCCGGCACCACGCGGTTTATCAGCACCATACCGGGCACCTGATCCATAAAACTGGCCAGTTCGGCGTCTGAAAGCGTTTTCGCGTGGACGATTAAGGCGGTACAGCGCTGGCGGATCAGCACTTCAATCGCATGGCGCTCTTTCTCCTCCTGATGCCAGGAGTTGCTGATCAGCACATGTTTATTGACACGCTGGGCGACCGTATCCACCGCCTTGACCAGCGCGCCGAAGAAGGGATCGGACACATCCATCACCACCACGCCAATGGTATCACTGGCCTGGGTCGCCAGCGCCTGGGCATTGGCGTTTGGGCGATAGCCGAGTGACTCCACCGCCTGCAGCACATTCTCGCGGGTTTCCGCCGTCACCGCGCTGTGGTGGTTCAGCACGCGCGACACCGTCGCCACCGAGACGCCTGCAAGACGCGCTACATCGCGGATAGTAATCATGGACGCCTGGCCTTGCTAACAGTTGAACGCATCGTTTTTCCCGACATCTGGGGGTTTTATGTCGGGTATTTTGCCAGGCACGGCGGGATAACAGCGTGAATCTCGTCACACGAATGAAAACGGTTACATACAATTATGTAACCTTTGTGATGGCCGTCATTATCCGGCGCGGGATTTCTCCACCGGCTGCCCGGCGGCGAGACGGGTCAGATGACGCCACAACCACTCCAGCGGTCCCTGGCGGAAGTGACGCAGCCACAACACGGAGAACAGCAGATTGATCGCCCATACCGCAGGCACCACCGCCAGCAGCTGCAGGCGATCGAGCTGCATAAACCAGCCGAACCGGTAAAACAGCGTGGTACACAGCAGGGTTTGTAACAGGTAATTGGTCAGCGCCATGCGGCCAACGCAGCTGATGGCATGGGTTATCTTTAACTGGGCCAGCTGTGGCCAGTAAGCGAAGCAGAGTGCAGCGTAGCCCAGCGCCTGCAGCGGCGCGCCTAAATCACGCGGCGTCTGCAGCAGAAATGCGGTCCAGCGAAAATCCCAGCGCAGATACCACTGCAGGAAAATGCCCGGGATCTGAATCGCCAGCGCCAGCGCAATCAGAATCCATGCAGCACGACGGTAATGCTGCTGGCTGAATTCGCCTTTCAGCCAGCCACTGCGCATCAGTGCGCCCCCCATCATCATCGCGCCCGCCAGTTGCCAGCCATATTGCGACCCCAGCGCCAGCAAACTGGAAGAGAGATGATGGAGACGATTTTGTACCGCTTCCCAGCCATCCGCGACTTTCCAGTACGCTTCATACTGCAAATCCGCCATGCCGGGCAGCCATGAACTGTTCGGCTTGCCGTCGGAGATCAGGTTAAACACCACCAGCACCGCGACGCCAATCAGGTACAGCAGCGCGCCGGTATTAAACAGTGAACGGGTTGACGGCACGTCGCGGATCATCCGCCAGGCGATCAGCCCGACAATGCCGTAATCGAGCAGGATATCCCCTTCCCAGAAGAATATCGCATGGATAAATCCCAGCAGCGCCAGCAACGTCAGCCGTGACTGCAGCCAGCGTTTGCCACGCGGCAGCAACATCTGTAAACCGGCGCCAAACAGGATGGCGAACAGCGTCAGAAACTTCACCTGCGCAAACAGGTCGAGCGTCGCCCAGGTCCAGAAATCACTGACAGAAGGTAAACCACGCCAGGCGGGATTAAGGTAAGCCGCGGAAGGAAGGCCAAAGCCGCTGATATTGAGTAACAGAATGCCGAGAACAGCGAGACCACGAATAAAATCCAGCGTGATATTGCGTTGCATTAAGGTTTCCTGTTCGTCGATCAGCCCTCTCCCGGCGAGGGAGAGGGAAAGAAGGTGCGAATTAGTTGTGACGCACCGCGCGTAAAAATTCCTGACGCGTATTCTGGCTGGATTTGAACAGGCCACCCAGTGAAGTGGTGGTGGTGGCGCTGGTGGCGTCACGAATACCGCGTGCTTTCACACAATAATGCACGGCATCGATGGATACCGCCACGTTATTGGTGCCGAGCAGAGTCTGCAGCGCGATCAGGATCTGCTGCGTCAGACGCTCCTGCACCTGCGGACGCGACGAGAAGAACTGCACGATACGGTTGATCTTGGACAGGCCAATCACTTTATCTTTCGGAATGTAGGCCACGGTCGCCTTGCCGTCGATAATCACAAAATGGTGTTCGCAGGTGCTGGTCAGGGTGATATCACGCACCGTCACCATCTCGTCGACCTTCATTTTGTTTTCAATCAGCGTGATTTTCGGGAAATTAGCGTAATCGAGACCGGAAAAGACTTCATCAACATACATCTTAGCGATGCGGTGCGGCGTCTCCGCCAGGCTGTCATCGGTCAAATCCAGATTCAGCAACTGCATGATTTCCGTCATATGACCCGTAATCAGGCGTTTGCGCGTTTCGTCATCCATATCACGCGCAGGTTCACGTAACGGGGTTTCCAGTCCGCGCTCGACCAGCGCCTGATGCACCAGGGCAGCTTCCTGACTTAACGTAGCCATATCAATTTTTTCTCCGGCAGGTGTTGCATCCACCCTCTGCAGCGATTCAGCGGGCGGACAAGTTTCTGAGGGCGTATTCTGAAACACTACGCCTGTTTAATCCAGTGAATCAAATTAATTGACGTTGAAAGAGTTTCATTTACCGCGCCGCACCACCAGCAATCCGGCGATCACCAGCGCCACGCCCGCCACATACAGCGCCGGTTCCAGGCGGTGGGTCAGCGTGGTGGAGAGTGCGGAGAGCACTGGCCCCACCAGCTGACCAATGGCGTAACCGGTGGTCAGCAGCCCGGCCATATAGCGCGTATGCTGCGGCGCCAGTTCGCGGCCATACTGCAGCGCCAGCTGCACCACGCTGAGGAAGCCGCCGCCCACCAGCAACGCGCCCAGCGCCAGCCCACTGATACCCGGCAGCAGGTCGGCAGCAAATACGCCCAGCGCCTGTGCCCACAGCGTCAGCGCCAGACGAAAGTGGGCCGTCGCGTAGTGACGCGTCAAAATCCCCAGCCCGATGCCAGTCACCGCCGCACCGCCAAATACCGGCCAGACAAACTGCGCGAAGGCGCTGTCAGGAAAACGCGCCGCCGCCATTTGCGACAGGAAGGTGGCGGGCAGGATGTAGCCAAAACCCGCCAGACTGTAACAGAGCACCAGGCGCTTCAGCTGCGGCGTCAGCACCAGCGGTTCGGGGGCAACGTCAGGCCGGTGCAATTGTCCGGCACGCGGCAGGTTGCGGGCAATCAGCGCGATCAGCAGCAGCGCCAGCAGACCATAGGCGGCCCAGGCAAACGCCGCGCTGACACCAGCAATATGCAGTGCCACCGCCAGCATGCCGCTAATAAAGATGCCGGTACCCGGCCCGGCAAACACCGCTGCCGATAACCCCGGACGACCATGCTGCAGCAGTTGCTCATTACTCCAGGCCGCCACCAGCACCATTGCCCAGCCGCTGGCCCAGCCAATCAGGAAGCGCACTACGCCGTGCCACCACGGCCCTTCCACCCATGCGGACAGCAGTGTCAGCGCCACTGCGCCCCATACGCCGCACTGCAACCGCAGCTCAACACGGCGGCTGGCGCGCATCGCGTCAAACGAGCCACACAGATAGCCGAGATAGTTAAACGCCGCGACCAGACCGGCGCTGGTCAGGCTCAGCTGATGTTCATTGATCATCAGTGGCACTTGCGGAGTAAACGCGAAACGCCCAATCCCCATTGCCACCACCAGCGATAAAAAGGCGCTCAGCGCCACACGCAGTGCCATTATTGTCTCCTCACTTGCCCTGTTTTCCCCTGTTCCGGGGTCATTTTTTTTATTTAACCGTCGCTTAAAGGTTGCCAGTATCATGCCCGCTGGTTAAACTCACAAAAAGTGAATAATCATAAGCAACTTGCTTACAGGAAGTGAATGGATGGATTTAACCCAGTTACGCATGTTTTGTTCGGTAGCGGAAACCGGCTCGGTTGCGCGTGCTGCCGAACTGCTGCATCGCGTGCCTTCTAACCTGACCACACGCCTGCGTCAGCTGGAGCAGGAGCTGGGCGTCGATCTGTTTATCCGCGAGAAACAGCGCCTGCGTCTGTCGCCGATGGGACATAACTTTCTCTGCTATGCCCAGCGCATCCTGGCGCTCAGTGAAGAAGCCCTGAGTATGACACGCACCGGCGAACCTGCCGGTAACTTTACGCTGGGTTCAATGGAGAGCACCGCCGCCACCCGGCTGCCGGTGCTGCTGGCCGCTTACCATCAGCGCTTCCCGGCGGTGGCGCTGTCGCTGATTACCGGCACCTCCGGCGAACTGATTGACCGTGTGCGCGAAGGCACGCTGGCGGCAGCGCTGGTGGATGGCCCGGTGCCGCATGATGAAATCAACGGTTGCGTCTCCTTTCGTGAACAGATGGTGCTGGTGTCCAGCGTCGATCACCGCCCGATTCACAGTCCGGCCGATGCCAGCGGCGACACGCTGTTCGCCTTCCGCCCCAGCTGCTCGTATCGTCTGCTGTTCGAATCCTGGTTCCGCGACGGCGGCGTGCAGCCCGGTAGCGTCATGGAGATGCAGTCTTACCACGCGATGATGGCCTGTGTCGCCAGCGGTGCAGGCGTGGCGATGATGCCCGCCTCGGTACTGGCGCTGATGCAGGGTCAGGAGCGGGTGCAGGTGCATCAGCTGCCGGAGCAATATCGTGATACCTCCACCCTGCTGATCTGGCGGCGTGATGCCTTTACACCGAATGTGGAAGCCCTGAAATACCTGATTATTGAGCAGTTCGACGATAAAACTGAGAACGAGCCGATTTGATTCATACTTTTAGTTACGACATGCACTGACACTTAAAAAGAGGAAAAGACCGTGGAGATGATTAAAACCCGCGCAGCGGTGGCCTGGGCCGCAGGCGAACCACTGAAAATTGAAGAAGTGGACCTGATGCCGCCACAGAAAGGTGAAGTGCTGGTGCGCATCGTCGCCACCGGCGTGTGCCACACCGATGCTTACACCCTTTCCGGTAAAGACCCTGAAGGCGTATTCCCGGCGATCCTGGGTCATGAAGGCGGCGGTGTCGTCGAAGCAGTGGGCGAAGGCGTCACCAGCGTGGCGGTCGGCGACCATGTGATCCCGTTGTACACCCCGGAGTGTGGCGAGTGTAAATTCTGTCGCTCCGGCAAAACCAACCTGTGCCAGGCGATTCGCTCCACTCAGGGCAAGGGCCTGATGCCGGACGGCACCACCCGTTTCTTTAAAGACGGCAAGCCTATTTTCCACTACATGGGCACCTCCACGTTCTCCGAATACACCGTAGTGCCGGAAATTTCGCTGGCGAAAATCAGCAAAGAAGCGCCACTGGAAGAAGTGTGTCTGCTGGGCTGCGGCGTCACCACCGGTATGGGCGCGGTGCTGAACACGGCGAAAGTGAAAGAAGGCGATACCGTGGCGATTTTCGGCCTCGGCGGCATTGGCCTGTCAGCGATTATCGGCGCCACCATGGCGAAAGCGGGCCGTATTATTGGTATCGATCTCAATACCAGTAAATTCGACCTGGCGCGCAAACTGGGTGCAACTGACCTGATTAACCCGAAAGATTACGACAAGCCAATCCAGGAAGTCATTGTCGAAATGACCGATGGTGGCGTCGACTTCTCCTTCGAGTGTATCGGCAACGTCAATGTGATGCGTTCTGCGCTGGAGTGCTGCCACAAGGGCTGGGGTGAGTCGGTGATTATCGGCGTCGCCGGCGCTGGCGAAGAGATTGCCACCCGTCCTTTCCAGCTGGTTACCGGCCGCGTCTGGCGTGGTTCAGCATTCGGCGGCGTCAAGGGCCGTTCCCAGCTGCCGGGCATTGTGCAGCGTTATATGGATGGTGAATTCCAGCTCAATGACTTTATCACTCACACCATGCCGCTGGAGCAGATTAACGACGCTTTTGACCTGATGCATGAAGGCAAATCGATTCGTTCTGTGGTGAACTTTAGCAAGTAATCAGGAGGATTAATGCCATCCACTCTGGAGCTACTGGAAGACCATCGTATGTTTGGCGGCTGGCAGCAGCGCTGGCGTCATCAGTCCGCGACGCTGAATTGCGCGATGACGTTCAGCATCTTTCTGCCTGCGCCAAAAGATGACACGCCGCCGCCGGTGGTGTGGTTTCTTTCCGGGCTGACCTGTACTGATGAGAACTTCACCACCAAAGCGGGCGCGCAGCGCATCGCGGCGGAACTGGGCCTGGTGCTGGTGATGCCGGACACCAGTCCGCGCGGTGAAGGCGTGCCCAACGATGAGGGTTACGATCTCGGTCAGGGTGCGGGGTTCTATCTCAACGCCACGCAGGCGCCATGGGCCACGCATTTTCGCATGTATGACTACATCAGCGAGGAGCTGCCCGCGCTGATTGCTTGCAACTTCAAGGTCAGCGATCGTCAGGCGATTGCCGGTCACTCAATGGGCGGTCATGGTGCGCTGATGCTGGCGCTGCGTAACCCGGGGAAATACCGTTCCGTGTCAGCACTGGCGCCGATTGTTAACCCCTGCCAGGTGCCGTGGGGACAAAAAGCGTTTCGTCACTATCTGGGCGAGGATCAGCAGCAGTGGCTCAGCTATGACAGCTGCTGGCTGCTGCGCCAGGCGGAATCTCAGCTGCCGGTGTTGATCGATCAGGGTGACAGCGATCAGTTCCTGGCGGATCAGTTGCAGCCGGAACGTTTAGCGGAAGTGGCGAAAGAGAAAGGCTGGCCGTTGACCCTGCGCATTCAGCCGGGTTACGACCACAGTTACTTCTTTATCGCCAGCTTTATTGAAGATCATCTGCGCTTCCATGCGCAGCATCTGCGGGCGTAGTCTCCGGGCAAACGGACGGCACTCCTGCCGTCCGTTCTCTGGCTGACCAGCGCCAGGCACGGCAACAATACTTCACGGGCGGCGCGGTTGCCGCCCGTGCTTCATATTACAGTTCCGGCTCGGCCACCAGGCCGTCAATCAGCACCTGCGGTGTACCCTGCGAGCAGCGCTCAATACGTCCTTTCACGCCATATACCCGCGCCAGACTTTCCGGGGTAATCACCTCGTCCGGCAGGCCATCGGCAATCAGCTCACCGTTCTGCAGCATCAGCACATGTTCGCCGTGACGCAGCGCGATATTGATATCATGCACCACCACCACGGTAACAATATTGCGCAGCTGCGTTTCGCGGCGCACTAAGTCCATCACATGGAACTGGTAATTGAGATCCAGCGCACTGAGCGGCTCATCCAGCAGCAGCAGCTCCGGGCGACGGATTAACGACTGCGCCAGTCCCACCAGCTGTTTCTGACCACCGGAAAGCTGATCGAGATAGCTCAGCGCCAGATGCGCAATGCCCAGCTGTTCCAGCAGCGCCATCACTTCACTTTCGCTGGCGGCGGTGCTGCGGCCACCGGAGGCGCGCTGCGCGACAATAATCGACTCCAGCACGTGCAGATGCACCCCGGCTGGCAGCGACTGCGGCAGGTAGACTACTTTCTCCGCGCGGCGGGCAAACGGCAGCGCCATCAGCTCCTGACCATTCAGCCACAGTTCACCTTTGGCGCGGTTCAGCCCGGCCAGTGAACGCAGTAAGGTCGATTTGCCGCAGCCGTTTGGTCCCAGCAGCACGGTAATTTTACCGCGCGGCAGCAGCGGCACCTGCAGATTGTCGATAATCTGCCGCTTTGGATAACCGGCATTAAAGCCGCGAATGGATAATCCCTGCATCAGACATTTCCCCGGTGACGCAAAATAATACTCAGGAAGAACGGCACACCCACCAGCGAGGTCACAATCCCCACCGGAATGATCACACCCGGGATCAGGTTTTTCGACGCAACCGATGCCATCGACAGCACCAGCGCGCCGGTCAGCGCACTGGCAGGCAGGTAGAAGCGATGATCTTCACCAAATACCATGCGCGCAATATGCGGTGCGACCAGGCCAATAAAGCCAATCGGCCCGACAAACGCCACCGCCAGCGCCGACAGGATACTGATACGCAGCAGCGTACTGAGACGCAGGCGGCGCACATCAATACCAAAACTCACCGCGCGATCTTCCCCAAGACGCAGCGCCGTCAGCTTCCACGAACTCATCATCGACCACGGCATCAGCACGATAAACACCAGCACCAGAATGCCCAGTTTTTCCCATGAAGAGCGCGCCAGGCTGCCCATGGTCCAGAACACCAGGCCCTGCAGGGTATCTTCGCTGGCGATAAACTGCATCATTGCCACCAGCGCATTGAAGGTAAACACCAGCGCGATACCGAACAGCACCACGCCAGACGTCGCGACGCGCGTCCAGCGCGTGACGGCATCAAGCATCAGCGCAGCAAACAGTGCAAAGATAAAGGCGTTAGCGGAGATAAACCACTGGTCAGGAATACCCGGAATACCAATGCCGAGCACAATCGCCAGTGCAGCGCCAAACGCCGCCGCCGATGAAACACCAAGGGTAAACGGACTCGCCAGCGGGTTGTTCAGGATGGTCTGCATCTCAGCGCCAGCCAGACCCAGCGCCATCCCGACCACCACCGCCATCAGGGCGTAGGGCAGGCGGATATCCCACACAATCACCCGGGTGCCGGCATCGACGCTTTCTGGTTGTATCAGGGCATGCCACAGGGTTTCCAGCGACAGACCGGAGGGGCCAAGGGTGAAATCAAGCAGCAATGAGGCAAGGATTGCCAGCAGCAGGACGCCCATAATCAGCAGGCGGTGACGTAAAAGTTGTTGATAGCGACCCATTACGCTCTGAACAGGATTCTTCTTCGCGTACGGCATGGGTTCCTGGGAAACGCTCATGGTTCTGTACCTGTTATTTTTGGCTTTGTTGCAGGAGGAAAAAGTAACGGCTGCCACAATAAAGGAAATGAGAATGTCTATCAATGCAATTCGCGGTTCCTGACACCAGATGTCACAAAGGCGCGTATACGCGCCTTTGTGAGTTTTCAGCCGCCTGAAAATCAGTCCTTTGTCTGCGGAAATTCCATTTCACTGTATTTCACGAAACGGCTGCCGCGTACCAGTTTGTAACCAAACCAGATAATCAGGAACAGCGGAATACCAATATAGGTCGCTGCTGCGCCATACCAGTCAATCTTATCCGCCAGGAATGCCTGATAGTTCTGCCCCAGCGTAATTACCAGACACAGGGCAAAGGCGAACATCGGCCCCAGCGGGAAGAAGCGTGACTGATAAGGCAGGTCAGCCAGATTATGCCCCTGCGCCACATAACCGCGGCGGAAACGGTAATGGCTGATGGCAATGCCCAGCCAGGCGATAAAGCCCGTCATACCGGAAGTATTCAGCAGCCACAGATACACTTCCTGGTTACCAAACATCGAGGTCAGGAAGCACAGCATTGCCACCACGGTAGTGGCATACAGTGCATTGCGCGGCACCCCGCCCTTCGACAGCTTCGCGAACAGGCGCGGGGCTTTGCCCTCTTTCGCCAGGTTGTACAGCATACGGGTGGAAGCATACATGCCGGAGTTACCGGCTGAGAGCACCGCCGTCAGGATCACTGCATTCATCACCGCCGCGGCGGACAGCAGTCCGGCATGCTTAAACACCAGCGTGAATGGGCTGACGCTGATATCGGTGACATCGTTACGCAGCAGGTTCGGATCGGTGTACGGAATAATCAGGCTGATCACCAGGATCGCAAACACATAGAACAGCAGGATACGCCAGAATACCTGACGCACAGCGCGCGGAATGTTTTTCGCCGGATCGGCGGATTCACCTGCCGCGATACCAATCAGTTCGGTGCCCTGGAAAGAGAAACCGGCAATCATCGCCACGCCAATCATTGCGGCGAAGCCACCGGAGAATGGCGCATCGCCAATCTGCCAGTTGTGCCAGCCAGCATTTTCCGCACCGCGCATAATACCGACGATCATCAACACGCCGATGATGATAAAGATAATCACAGTAGCGACTTTGATCAGCGAGAACCAGTACTCCGCTTCGCCAAAGCCTTTTACGGAAATAAAGTTGAGCAGGAAGATGACGCACAGGAACAGCGCGCTCCAGATCCAGCCAGGCGTATCCGGAAACCAGTAGTTCATCAGCAGCTGGGAGGCCACCAGCTCAATCGCAACCGTAACGGCCCAGTTATACCAGTAGTTCCAGCCCAGGGCGAAACCGAAGCCTTCTTCAACATATTTGGCGCCGTACGTGGCGAAGGAGCCGGACACCGGCATAAAGGCCGCCAGTTCGCCGAGGCTGGTCATCAGGAAATAGACCATCAGGCCGATCAGCATATAGGCCAGCAGCGCACCGCCAGGGCCTGCCTGTGAAATGGTTGCGCCAGACGCAACAAATAAGCCCGTACCAATCGATCCGCCAATAGCGATCATCGTCAGGTGACGGGCCTTCAGGTCGCGTCGTAACGCAGGTTGTTCTGTTGTTTTTGTGTCATGAACCATGAAGAAACACTATCCCGGGAAAAAATAAGGCGCGATTGTAACAAAACAACCCCGCGCGTATAGCAATAGTGCGGGGTTATAAGTTAGCTTCATGATCCATGGCCGATCATAAGCAATTGTGGATTTTCAGCACATTATGCATGGCAATAGCTGAGGAAACGCGCCAGCGCTTTAGAGATATGCTTCTGACGGTGACGGATACGGTACAGCGTGCGCGACAGCCGCGGCAACGGGATCTTCACTTCCACCAGCGTACCAGCCTCCAGCTGATCGGCAATCACCCGCCGCGACAAACAGCTGATGCCCATGCCATGGCGTACCGCATGTTTGATCGCCTCAGAGTTACCCAGCTCCATCGCCAGCTCAAACTGCGGCAAATGCGACAGCAGCAGATAATCGACAATCTCGCGCGTGCCCGACCCCTGTTCGCGCAGGATCCACTGCATCTTTGACAGCGCCTCCAGCGTCACCGGCTGCTGCAGAATCGCCGCATCCGGCGCGGCAAACACCACCAGTTCATCTTCCAGCCACGGCTCGCTGATCAGCTCGCTCATATGGCATGGACCTTCGATCAGCCCCACGTCGACACGAAAATCCACTACTGCGTTAATCACATCCTGACTGTTGCCAACGCTCATCTCCAGCGGCAAACGCGGAAAATCGCGACGGTAACCAGCAATCATGCCCGGCAGCAGATAGTTGCCGATGGTGCTGCTGGCGTAAATACGGATCGCGCCATTTTCTTCGCGAAACAGCTGTTCAATCTCGCCTGCCTGCTCCAGCAGACCGACCGCGCGCGGATAGAGCAGGCGGCCATGCTCGTTCACCACCAGACGTTTGCCCACCCGATCAAACAGCTGCACGCCCAGTTGCCCCTCAAGATCTGACAACGCGGCGCTGACGGCCGACTGTGACAGCGCCAGCTGCTGCGAGGCCTGGGTGGTCGAGCCACTTTTCAGCACTTCGGTAAACACTTCAATCTGACGCAGAGTGATATGCATCGTGATTCCTTCATTAATACCTGGGGTTTGCGCAGCAGCGATTGAGCGCGCCTTATATCACTTATAACGATTAATATTAAATATATAATCAATTTCTCTTTTAAGCCAGCGCGCTGCACACTTACCCCATTAACACAGGGGATAAATCATGACGGTACTGGCAGTAGCGAAAATTGATGGCGGCGCACCGCGACATCTGGCGGGTTTATTGCTGGTAGCGGCCATCGCAGGTGCAGCGGTGTGGCTGGGTAATCAGCCCGCTGTCGCTGCGCTGGGGATGGGCGCGCTGACGCTGGCGATTCTGCTGGGCATGCTGGTGGGCAATACGCTGTGGCCGCAACTGCAGGCGCATTGCGACAGCGGCGTGCTGCTCGCCAAACAGCAGCTGCTGCGGCTGGGCATTATCCTGTACGGCTTTCGCATTACCTTTCAGCAGATTGCGGATGTCGGCGTCAGTGGCGTGCTGATTGATATGCTGACGCTGAGTTCCACCTTCGCCCTCGCCTGCTGGCTGGGACGGCGGCTATTTGGTCTTGACCGGGAAACCCGCTGGTTAATTGGCGCAGGCAGCAGCATCTGTGGTGCGGCGGCAATTCTGGCGACGCAGCCCGTTATCAAAGCCGATGCGGCGAAAGTCACTGTCGCCATCAGCACCGTGGTACTGTTTGGCACACTGACGATTTTTATCTGGCCCCTGCTCTGGCCGCTGGCGCACAGCGTATTTCCGCAGCTGACACCCACTGACTGGGGAATTTTCACCGGCTCGACGGTGCATGAAGTGGCGCAGGTGGTGGCAGCAGGCCATGCCGTCAGCCCGGAAACGGAGAACGCCGCGGTGATCGCCAAAATGCTGCGCGTGATGATGCTGGCGCCTTTTCTGCTGTTTCTCACATTACGCATGCGGCGTGGCGCAGCGCAGGGTGCCAGCAGCGCGATTCGTTTTCCGTGGTTTGCGCTGCTGTTTATTGTGGTTGCCCTGTTTAACTCATGGCATCTGCTGCCCGCGTCTCTGGTGCAGACCATTAATCAGCTGGATACGCTGCTGCTGGCGATGGCAATGGCGGCACTGGGCTTAACCACCCATTTCAGCGCCATTAAACGCGCCGGTATGCGGCCGTTACTGCTGGCGCTGCTGCTGTTTTTCTGGCTACTGGGTGGCGGCGGGCTGATCAATCTCGGCGTGCACCATTTGATGGGTTAAGCGCTTCGGTTATGATGGCCGTTCCGCCATCAACAGGAGCACGGCATGAAATATATTGGCGCCCACGTCAGCGCATCAGGCGGCGTGGATCAGGCAGTGATACGCGCACACGAACTGGAAGCGACCGCTTTCGCGCTGTTCACTAAAAACCAGCGCCAGTGGCGCGCGGCGCCGCTGAGTGCGGAAGTGATCGCCGCCTTTCGCGCGGCCTGCGAGACGTACAACTTTGGCCCGCAACAGATCCTGCCGCATGACAGCTATCTGATTAACCTCGGCCATCCGGTGGAAGAAGCGCTGGAAAAGTCGCGCGACGCGTTTATTGATGAAATGAGTCGCTGTGAGCAACTCGGCCTGACGCTGCTGAATTTCCATCCCGGCAGCCATCTGCAGCAGATTGATGAAGATACCTGCCTGCAGCGCATCGCAGAATCGATCAATATCGCGCTGGATAAGACAGCGGGCGTCACTGCGGTGATCGAAAATACCGCCGGTCAGGGCAGCAACCTCGGTTTCCGTTTTGAGCATCTGGCGGCGATTATTGACGGTGTGGAAGATAAATCACGCGTCGGCGTCTGTATTGACACCTGCCACGCCTTTGCTGGCGGCTATGACCTGCGTACCGAAGAAGCCTGTATCGACACTTTTGCCGAGTTCGAACGGGTAGTTGGTTTCCGGTATCTGCGCGGTATGCATCTGAATGACGCCAAAAGCGCCTTCGCCAGCCGGGTCGACCGCCACCACAGCCTGGGTGAAGGGAATATCGGCAAAACCGTGTTCAGCTGGCTGATGAAAGACAGCCGCTTCGACGGAATTCCGATGATCCTGGAAACCATTAATCCGGATATCTGGAAAGATGAGATTGCGTGGCTGAAGTCGGAGCAGAAGTAGACATCATGTCCCTAAGACGGCCATAAGAAGCACATTAAAAAGCACCTTTAAAGGTGCTTTTTTTTGTCATCTCTGCCTATACTACAGTGGAATATTCAGGAGGCAATATGGCTTTTCAAATTCTTACTAAGGTTGCAGCCAGCATTACGGATCTGAAAAAGAATCCAATGGGCACCATGCATGCTGGCGCAGGGGGGGCAGTGGCAATACTTAACCGCAATGAACCTGCTTTCTATTGTGTTCCGCCCGCAGTGTATGCCTATCTGATGGAGCTGGCAGAGGATGCCGAGCTAAATAAAATCGCTGATCGGCGTCTGGAAGATGCCGAATTTGTGAGTGTCAAACTGGAGGGCTTATAGACTTGTATTCGAAAAACGAGCACTTAAAGAGTGGGAAAAACTCGAACATACGATAAAACAGCAGTTTAAAAAGAAACTGGCTGAACGGCTGGATAACCCTCACGTTCCTGCATCACGCCTCAGCGGTCAAACCCATCGTTACAAGATTAAGCTCAAATCATCGGATTATCGTTTGGTTTAACAGGTTAATGATGATGAAATTATTTTGTTAGTCATTGCCGTAGGTAAGCGGGAAGGAAGTGAAGTTTACCTGACCGCTGATCATCGTTAACAGAGAACACGATTTAGCCATGCTCTGTAGCGAAGAATTGAAAAAGGCGCGGAAATCCGCGCCTTTTAGACATCCCGCAGTCAGCAAATCAGGCTTTCGCCAGTTCCGCTTCCGGACGTTTCAGAATCGCATAGCCGAGGCCTGCCAGCAAAGTACCGGCGATAATCGCCACCAGGTAACCTACCACTGGGGTAATCGCACCCGGGATCAGCAGCACAAACAGACCGCCGTGCGGCGCCATCAGTTTCGCGCCAATCGCCATGGAGATAGCACCTGTCAGTGCGCCACCGGCAATACAGCATGGCAGGACACGCATTGGGTCACGCGCCGCGAACGGAATCGCACCCTCAGAGATAAAGCACAGGCCCAGCACCAGCGCCGCTTTACCGCCTTCCTGCTGATTCTTGTTGAACTTACGACGAGCCACCAGCGTCGCCAGCCCCATCGCCAGCGGTGGCACCATACCGGCCGCCATAATCGCCGCCATTGGCGCATAGGTTTGTGAACTCAGCAGACCGACGCCGAAGGCGTAAGCGACTTTATTCACCGGGCCGCCCATATCGGTACACATCATACCGCCCAGGATAGCCCCCAGCAGTACCGCATTCGCCGTCCCCATATTCGCCAGCCAGCCGGTCAGACCGGTCATGATGCCCGCAACCGGTTTACCCACCACGTAGATCATCAGCAGACCGGTGATCAGGCTGGCAAACAGCGGAATAATCAGGATCGGTTTCAGCGCTTCCATACTCTGCGGCAGTTTCACCTTACCGCTGATCAGTTTGGCGGTGTAACCGGCAATAAAGCCCGCGATAATACCACCGAGGAAACCGGCGTTAATGCTGGTCGCCAGCATACCGCCAATCAGACCTGGCGTCAGACCCGGACGATCGGCAATCGAGAACGCGATATAACCCGCCAGCACCGGCACCATCAGTGCAAAGGCGCTGCCGCCACCGATTTGCATCAGCGCTGCTGCCAGCGTACCCGGCTCTTTAAACGCGGTGATACCGAATGCAAAGGAGAGTGCGATACACAGACCACCCGCCACCACCATCGGCAGCATGTAAGACACACCGGTCAGCAGATGGCGATAAGCGCCTGCGCTTTCTTGTTTCTCGCCCTGTGCCGCCTGCTGGCCGCCCTTCGGCTGATAAGGTTTGGCTTCCGCCTGCGCTTTATCCAGCTCCTGCGCGGTTTTCTTCAGCGCGAGGCCGGTAGAGGTGCGATACATTGGCTTGCCAGCGAATTTCGCCAGGTCCACTTCGATATCCGCCGCCACAATCACCAGATCTGCTGCCGCCACTTCTTCAGCAGTGATTTCGTTACCTGCGCCCACGGAACCGCGGGTTTCAACTTTCACCCACCAGCCGCGTTTGGTCGCTTCGGTCTGGATCGCTTCCGCCGCCATAAAGGTATGCGCCACACCAGTCGGACAGGCGGTCACCGCCACAATACGTTTCTGCGCGCCACTTTGCGCAGCTGCAGGTGCAGCCGCCGCGACCGGCGCCTGATAAGGCTGAGCCTGAGACTGCGCGTTCGCCAGGAAGATTTCCGGCTGACGCAGCGCCAGTTCGATATCGCCGAGATACACAGCTTTACCGTTCAGCGCGCCGTCCGCAGGGATAGTCTTGCCCGCCACAGCCACACGTTCTGCTTCCGCCGGGTTCTCCGTCAGAGTCACGCCGGTTTTTGCCGCAGCAGCTGTGAGTAAATTTTTTGCCAGGTAGCTGGTCGCCAGCCCGAGCGAAGGGTCAATTATCAGCAGCGTTTTCATTATGCTCTCCTGCTGTTAGTTAAAGGGTTTAAGGTCGACGCGCGCCATCATCGCGGCCAACTGGGTACGATCGGTAACACCTACATTACTTTGACTGACAGCCATCGCTGCGACCGCCGTGGCCAGGCGCAGCGTATGCTCGCTCGACTCACGCATCAGCAGGCCATAAATCAAGCCTCCTACCATGGAATCACCAGCACCAACAGTGCTGACCACTTCACAGGCTGGCGGTTTTGCAATCCACTCACCGGAAGCATTTACCCACAGCGCACCTTCCGCGCCGAGTGAGATCACCACATGGGCAATGCCCTGCTCGCGCAGCGCATGCGCCGCTTCAATCACGTCCTGCAGGGTCGGCAGTTTGCGTCCGGCCCAGATTTCCAGTTCGCGACGATTTGGTTTCACCAGCCATGGCGCCGCTTTCAGTCCGGCGACCAGCGCTTCACGGCTGCTGTCGAAAATAATGCATGGGCAGTGGGTGCGCAGCGCACTCATCCACTCGGTGAACGCTTCCGGCGCGACACCTGCTGGCAGGCTGCCGCTGACGCAGACCATATCAAACTGGCCGAGCCAGCTGAGTGAATCAGCGGAGAAACGCTCCCAGTCCTGACCATTGACTTCAAAACCTGAGAAGTTGAGATCCGTGACATCGCCATCTTTCTCGGTCAGCTTAACGTTGATACGGGTACGGCCCGGCACCACCTGGAAGCGGTTAGCAATCCCCAGTTCGCTGAACAGATGCTGGAAACCATCCTGGTTATCTTTACCAAGGAAGCCGCCGACGGTGACATCGATACCTAAATCTTTCAGCACCTTCGCAACGTTAATGCCCTTGCCGGCTGCATGCAGACCAGTGGTCTTCACCAGGTTAACTTCGCCGCGCTCAATTTCCGCGCAGTAACCGACCAGGTCGTAAGCCGGGTTCAGGGTGATAGTGGCGACACGTCTGCTCATGCTGCCCCCTCGCCCAGACCCGCTACGATGGCCTCTTCAATGGCGTTCAGCGCCTGCTGTGCATCTTCGCCGCTGGCGGTAAAGCGCAGGCGATGGCCTTTCTTCACCCCTAACGCCACCACTTTCATCAGGCTGCGACCGTTCGCCGGTTTACCGCTGCCATCAAGGTTAGTGATGGTAATGTCACTGTTGAACTGCTTGATCACGCTGACCAGCGCCGTGCCCGGACGCGCATGCAGGCCATGTTCGTTACGGATAGTAAACTCGGCGCTCAGCACATCCGCCTGCTCATCCACTTCGCTGGTCAGCAGCGCCAGCACACCGGCTGCATCCGCGTTCAGCAGACGTTCAGCTTTCATCGCCATCAGCAGATTGCTGAGATAGTTCAGCACCTGCAGCGGCTGCTCATCGCTGACCGCCACGGTAATCAGCAATGCAGCTTTCTCACCGTTGACCTCAAAAGGCGTCGCGGCGCGGCTAATCGCCACCGCGCTGCCCAGATTGCCCACGGTGCTGTCGCTGAGCCAGATACCCTGACCGAGGTTCAGTGGCTGTGAAGCGATGACCTGGCTGACAAAACTGGCATCCACTGCGCCCGCCTGTTGCAGACGACCGGCGTTCAGCGCCTGCAGCGTGATCAGATCGCTGGCGGCAACGTCCAGGGCAATCATGGCGTTATCAAACTTAAATTCAGCGCCCTGCTTCTCACCCATCAGGATGCTGCGCAGGACGTCTGCGGAAGTGGTGGTTTTCAGCTGTTCAGCCACACTGTCATCGCTCAGCACATGGGTCAGCTGACGCAGCAGCGCCAGGTGCTCGTCAGAGCGCGCCGCGATACCAATCGCCACATACGCAGTCTGATCTTCACCCCAGGCAATGCCCTGCGGGAACTGAAACACCTGCACACCGGTTTCCAGCACCTGATCGCGGGTATCGGTGGTGCCATGCGGGATAGCAATGCCGTTGCCCAGATAGGTGGAGGTTTGCGTTTCGCGCACCAGCATGCCTTCAACATAGGCATCGCTGACGTTACCGGCGGCGGCCAGCGCAGCGGCGATCTGGCGAATGGCGTCTTCTTTATTGCTGGCGCTGGCGCCAGTGTGAATGGCTTTGACATCGAGCTGGAACATAGTTCTCCTCTCCCGCTGAATTTGAATCGTTTCAGCTATATTGAGAAAAAAAGCGTTATCTCCTGAGTAACAACCTGATGAGACAACGCTGAAACGTTTCAATGAGTTTGGTACACTCTTGCGCCTGCTGGCAAGCTTTAGCGAAATCGACTTAGCAGATTTTTGACCTCACGCACATTTCACCCCCCATTTTCGGAAAAAACCCGGTAGCAATGTTTCGCTTGCTGAAGTGAGTTTGACTTAAAGCAGATTAGCGCCACCCGGTGTCAGCAACGTGTCAGCGCCGTAAAAAAGTCAGCCACTTGTGCAAAAAATGCGGAAAACGCATTTGCCTCGCCGGATCTTTTGAAACAGGTTTTCAAAAAAAGCAGTGCCAGCGTAAAATTCACCGTCCCTTTTCTTCTGGCTACCCCTCGCTCATGCAAACATCTGGTGCAACCGTCCGCCGCCTGCCCGAACTTCGCTCGGCCGCTTTCCTTATCGTTGCTTTCCTGTCCGGTATCGCCGGTGCGCTTCAGCTGCCCACCCTGAGCCTGTTTCTGGCCAGCGAAGTGCAGGCGCGCCCGTTTATGGTGGGGATCTTTTTTACCGGCAGCGCTGTGATTGGCATTTGCGTCAGCCAGATGCTGGCGGTACGTTCAGACCGCCAGGGCGATCGTAAGACGCTGATTTTCCAGTGCTGCCTGCTGGGTGCGCTCGGCTGTATTCTGTATGCCTGGAACCGCAATTACTTTGTGCTGCTGTTTCTCGGCGTGCTGCTGTCCAGCTTTGGCTCCACCGCCAACCCGCAGATGTTTGCCCTGGCGCGCGAGCATGCGGACAAAACCGGACGCGAAGCCGTGATGTTCAGCACCATCATGCGTACTCAGGTGTCGCTGGCGTGGGTGATCGGCCCGCCGATTGCCTTTGCGCTGGCGCTCGGTTTTGGTTTCCAGGTGATGTATATCTGTGCCGCGCTGGCGTTTATCTGCTGCGCGCTGATTGTGAAATACCTGCTGCCGTCCATGAACAAGAGCGCGGTGAAAACCAGCGCGACACTGCAGGCGCCAGCACGCAACCGGCGCGATACCCTGCTGCTGTTTGTCGGCTGTACGCTGATGTGGTCCTGCAACAATATCTACCTGATTAATATGCCGCTGTATGTGGTTCAGCAACTGCATCTGCCAGAGGCGCTGGCCGGGAAACTGATGGGGCTGGCCGCCGGGCTGGAAATCCCGGTGATGCTGATTGCCGGCTACTATGCCAGGCGCTTCAGCAAACGCGCGCTGATGCGCTGTTCAGCCGTGTGCGGCGTGCTGTTCTATAGCGGGCTGATGCTGTTTGACAGCACCGTCAGCTTATTGCTGTTACAGGTGCTGAACGCAATGTTTATCGGCATTCTGGCGGGTATTGGCATGCTCTATTTTCAGGATCTCATGCCAGGTCAGGCGGGGTCGGCCACCACGCTGTTCAGCAACTCCACCCGCGTGGGCTGGATTATTGCCGGTTCGCTGGCTGGCGTAGTGGCGGAAGTGTGGAGTTATCACGCCGTTTTCTGGTGTGCGGTGGCAATGATGCTCGGCACGCTGTGGTGTATGTGGCGGATTAAAAATGCCTGAGTTCAGGGCGCAGTGGCCGCTTCGAGATCCAGCAACCAGGTCATCGCCTGCTGACGGCTGCCACCACACATTTCGCTGCTGGGTTGTAACCCGGCGCAGACTTTCGGCCGCAGTGGTGAGGTGAAAATTTTGCAGCGTTGCTGTTCATCCAGCTGAATACAGGGAGTGTTCGCCGGTTTGCCGTGCGGCATACCCGGGATCGGAGAAGAGATGGACGGTGCGGTGCAACAGGCACCACAGTCAGTACGACACTGCATCAGCACACTCAGTATTCACGCAAAACGCGACAATAGCAGCCGTGCGCGCGGAAAGCTACGCCAGGCGGCGACAATTTACGTTTCTTCCCGTGACGAAATTTCCCTTTCTGCTGCGTATAGCGCTTGCCTGAATGCTGTACCGCGAGTAACTTGACGCGATTCATTCAGCACAGGTTCAGTGAGACCACCATGGCAAGAGCAAACGAGATTAAACGCGGCGCGGCCGTTAACCTCAACGGCAAGTTACTGCTGGTAAAAGATATCGATATCCAGAGCCCAAGCGCACGCGGCGCGACCACCTTATATAAAATGCGCTTTACCGATATCCGTACCGGGCTGAAGGTGGAAGAGCGTTTTAAAGGTGACGATATTATCGACACCATTTCCCTTAGCCGCCGCCAGGTGACCTTCTCTTATATCGATGGCGATGAATATGTGTTTATGGATGACGAAGACTACACACCATATAACTTCAAAAAAGAGCAAATAGAAGAAGAGCTGCTGTTTATTCCTGAAGGCGGCATCCCGGGTATCCAGGTGCTGACTATGGATGGCCAGGTACTGGCGCTGGAATTGCCGCAAACCGTGGATATGGAAATTGTCGACACCTCTCCAGGCATTAAAGGCGCGTCTGCCAGTGCACGTACCAAACCTGCCGCGATGGCGACGGGTCTGGTGATCCAGGTGCCGGAGTATCTCAGCAATGGCGACAAAATCCGCATCCACATTGCGGAACGCCGCTATATGGGACGCAGCGAATAATCCCCCTCCCTGCTGCGGCAATGCCCTGCTGCATTGCCGCAAATGTTATGTTATAACACTAATAATAAGCAACGGTCACCAGCGCCTGCGCTTTACTGCGGTTAAGCCACGAGAAGCGAGTCGTTCCCTGGCGCAGTGGCAGGGGCAGTGATAAGGCTGCGGCCCGTTGCAGGCTGACACGCTGACCATTTTGCCGGCATAACGTCTGCAGATGACTCTCGTGCTGCAACTGGATGGAACATCCGCCATCAACAATCGTGCCGTAATAACTGACACTCCCTGCCAGGTTTTCATCACTGCGCCGTTCGGCCAGCGCACTGCTCGTCCATGAGGTAAAAAGGATTATCAGCAACATGTTTCTGATGCTGTTCATATCAACCTCATTTACTGACTCTGACAGGATAACTGTAGTTGCTTTCTGTCAACGGTTCCTGATGGATTAGTTACCGCAGTTCACCGTATCCTGCATCATTCTGAACGCGTGAAGGCATCTTGCAGTATGAAGGATATCAACTTTAATCAATCCAGATGCCATTCTGACGAGGAGTCGTGGGTGACAAAGGTCAATTTAATTACGGGTTTTCTTGGCAGCGGTAAAACCACTACCCTGCTGCATTTGCTGACGCAGAAACCGCATCACGAAAATTGGGCAGTGCTGGTCAACGAGTTTGGTGAAATTGGCATTGATGGCGCGTTGCTGCAGGATCGCGGGGCGATCTTAAAAGAGATCCCCGGCGGCTGTATGTGCTGCGTTAATGGCCTGCCGATGCAGGTGGGTCTTAATATGCTGTTAAAGCAGAACAAACCCGACCGCCTGCTGATTGAACCTACCGGGCTGGGCCATCCAAAGCAGATCATTAGTATGCTGACTGATACCGTTTATCAGCCATGGCTGACGCTGAACGCCACGCTGACGCTGCTGGATCCGCGTCAGCTCAGGGATGAGAAGGTAATCAATAATGAAAACTTCCGCGATCAGCTGGCGGCGGCCGACATTATTATCGCCAATAAGCAGGATCGCTGGCAGCCCGATGATGAACAGGCGCTGGCCGAGTGGCAACAGCATGTGCTCGGCGATCGCCAGCTGGTGACGGCGCAATTTGGCAATATCGATCCCGCTCTGCTGGATACGCCGCGCCGCAATCTGCGTCCGCTGCCAGATGCTCACCATCACCACCACAGCAAAGCACCCTCCACGCTGGCGGCGCTGCGGCTGGACAATAATACCCGCTGGCGACGCGCGCTGAACCAGGGTCAGGGTTACTACGCCTGCGGCTGGATCTTCGACCAGGAAACCGTATTTGATACCATCGGCATTCTGGAATGGGCGCGCCTGGCACCCGTGACGCGGGTAAAAGGCGTGCTGCGCACGGCAGAAGGCCTGGTCAGCATTAACCGCCAGGGCCAGGATTTCCAGATTGAAACCCGCCCGGTGACACCACCGGACAGTCGGATTGAGCTAATTAATGAGCAAGACGTGCGGTGGAATGAATTGCAGGGCAGTCTGTTGAAGCTTCGTTTAGAAAACCAGGCCTAGGCTACGCCGTTACTTTTTTAATTAATGATTAGTTATGAATATAAAACGCTTAGCGACGATCCTGCTGCTGAATATTTTAGGCGTCGCGCTGTTTCTGTCCTGGTATCTGCCTGCGAACCATGGCTTTTGGTTTAATGTCGATAAGTCGATTTTCTTCTGGTTTAACGACCAGATGGTCAGCAATAAACCGCTGCTGTGGCTGATTGCAGTCACCAACTTCCGCGGCTTCGATGCTGTATCGCTGCTGGCAATGGGCTTGCTGTACCTGAGTTTCTGGCGCCGCGCCACGCCGCCGCAGCGTCGCCGTCTGCTGGCAATTGGTATCTGTATGCTGCTCACCGCCGTGGTACTGAATCAGCTAGGTCATCTGCTGCCGGTGAAACACGAAAGTCCAAGCCTGTTCTTTGAGAATGTGCATCGCGTCAGTGAACTGACGGGCATTCCGGCCAAAGATGCCTCCAGCGACAGCTTCCCGGGCGATCACGGCATGATGCTGATGATTTTCGCCTGCTTTATGCTGCGCTACTTCACTAAAGGCGCGTTCTTCACCGCCCTGCTGATCGTGGTGGCGTTCTCACTGCCGCGCGTGATGGCGGGCGCGCACTGGTTTACCGATATTGCCGTGGGTTCACTGTCAGTGGTAATGGTGGGCCTGAGCTGGTGGCTGCTGACGCCTGCCAGCGACCGCCTGGTTGACTGGCTGTGGCGTACTCTGCCGGGTAAATACAAGCCGGCGCGCTAAACACTATTCCGCGGCTGAGACGTTTTCTTATTCGTTTAGGTCGCGGAAATCCACATTTGCCGGATAGCGCGTTTACAATCTCGCAGTCATCATAAAGAAATAATTATGGCTGTGACGAGGTGAACGCCACTTTTCCGTTACGCCTTCCCCACTGTTACGCTTATTTTTTCCGTTAAGCGCGGAAATAGCGGCCTGAATTTAGCTTATTCCCGCCATTATTCACTGCCAGTTGCTGATAATTTAGCCCAATTGTTACCCATTTGTTTCTCATCAAAAAAACCTATAAAAAACTTATCAAAACCCCTCGCCATGGGGCTTCTGATCGGGTAACCTCAGTCGGGATTAGGCAAAAGATGTGATTTTTTTTCTTTAGCTGCTAATAAACTGTGCTCGTTCACACATTTTAGCAATTGAGGAATTGTCTTACGTTGCTGCACTAATTAATCTCATTCCGTTTCGTAATTTGCTAACGACTCACGTCGTTAAGGACCCCAAGGGATAACAAACATAATGGTCAAGTCTCAACCGATCCTGAGATATATATTGCGGGCGATCCCCGCTGTCGCATTAGCGACATTGCTCTCGGCCTGTAGCAGTACCAACGGACACAACGCACAAACTGATACGCATGCAGTTAAGAACCAGAACGGTTTTTTACTTCAGGCGTCTCAGGATGAATTCGAGCAGATGGTTCAGAACGTGGATGTTAAATCCCGTATCATGGATCAATATGCTGACTGGAAAGGCGTTCGTTACCGTATGGGCGGTTCCACTAAACGTGGCATCGATTGTTCTGGTTTTGTTCAGCTGACTTTCCGCGAACAGTTTGGTCTGGATCTGCCGCGTTCGACGTCAGAACAGCAGGACAGCGGCAGCAGTATTCAGCGCAACAAACTGCGCCCTGGTGATCTGGTGCTGTTCCGCGCCGGTTCGACGGGACGTCATGTTGGCATTTACTTAGGCAATGACAACTTCGTTCACGCTTCGACCAGTAATGGTGTGATGATCTCAAGCATGAATGACTCCTACTGGAAGAATCGCTACCGCGAAGCTCGCCGGGTTCTGAGCAACCGAACGCAAAGCTGATTTTCTTCCCTTGAAGTCCGCGAAACGAGAATGATAAAAAAACGCTGCCACGGCAGCGTTTTTTTATGCCTGTAATTTTGCCTGACAACACGCGAACGATTTATCCTGACGCAGTACTACTCCCCCGTTATAACCACAAAAATAGTTTTGCTTATCATAAGAATATCGAGACAGCACCCCCGGCGTCGTTATATCCTCCTGTACTTATTCTCAGGGAATGGCAGTGCATAACTCCAAAAAGAAAAACCGGCTAAAGCGGGAGATAAAACGCAATGCCACTATCGAAACTGGTAAAACACCCGCTAAGCAACACGCGAAAGATTGCCGGAGTCAGTGCTGCTGTTGGTATGTTGTTTTTTCTGCTTTTCACTGTCGTTATGCTGACGCTGACCTGGCATAAACGCTCACAGGGTTATGACCAGCTGGTCGCCTGGAATCAGCAATATCTGCGTGACGGCTTCGCCGACCTGACAAAAACCCTCGACCCACTGCGCAGCCTGACAGCGCTTCCCTGCTCACAAGTCGGCAATGAACTCACCTCCCGCGCTGCATTTACCAATAACGTACGAGCCATCCTGCTGGTGCGTAATGGCGTTGCCTTTTGTTCTTCTGCTACTGGCGGCTTCAGCCTGGCAGTCAGCAACTTCTCAGCCGACAGCAATCTCGATAAAGATCTTGATATCACATTGATCGCGGGCACGCCGATGTTGCCCGAGAAACCAGCGATGGTGGTGTGGCTGAAAGCGCCTGGCGCTGAGCGCAGCGGCGTGCTGACCACGCTGAATATCAATATGACACCGAATCTGTTGCTGGCGTCGCGACAGCTGGACCTTAGCGGTATGGCGCTGGCGGTCGGTGACCATGCGGTCACGACCTGGAATACGCTGATGATCGATAAAAGCGCGCTGCCACACAATCCATTGCGCGCCATTACCGTTGAAGGCTACCCGTTCACGCTTTATTTGTATGGCAATGCCCTGGCGCAGCGTGACATCCAGCAAATACTACTGGTCGCTTTATTACTGGCGCTATTAGTCACTTCCTGCTGTTTCTTATTACTGTCACGGCGCCTGCGCCCGGGGAAAGAGATTTTACAGGGCATCAAGCGTGGCGAATTCCATGTCGAGTACCAGCCGGTGATCGAAGCCAGCAGCGGTAAGCCCTATGGGCTGGAAGCGCTGTTGCGCTGGACACATCCCAGCGAAGGGCGTATCCCGCCGGATGCCTTTATCAGTTATGCCGAAGGGCAAAATCTGATCATTCCACTGACCCGTCATCTGTTTGATCTGGTGGCGCGTGATGCCCACCAGCTGATACATGCTATTCCTCGCGGCACCAGGATGGGCGTTAACCTGTCGCCGGGTCATCTCTCTTCAGACTCCTTTCGCGACGACATCAGCAACTGGATCAAGGCGATGCCACAGGACCATTTTAGCTATGTTTTTGAAATTACTGAGCGCACTATCGTTTCCGAACATCACGCACCACAAATATTTAACTGGATCCACGACCAGGGCTTTAAACTGGCGATCGATGATTTCGGCACCGGACACAGCGCGCTGATTTATCTGGAAAGATTCAAATTCGATTACCTGAAAATTGACCGCGGTTTTGTACAAAGTATTGGTATGGAAACCGTTACTTCGCCGGTACTGGACGCGGTGCTAAACCTGGCGAAGAAACTTAATCTCAGTACCGTTGCCGAAGGGGTGGAGACCGAAGAGCAGGCCTCATGGCTGCTCAAGCGCGGGGTGACCCATATGCAGGGCTATCTGTTTGCCAGGCCGATGAACGTTACGCAGCTGATTAACTATTTCCAAACCAGCCGTTCGGTTTTATCCTGACGTCTGTACCACTTTACGCCCAGGAGCCAAATCGAACGATGTTATTGCGCCTGCTTACTCTTATTTTATTCAGCACTGTCGGCTGCGCTGCGCAGGCGGAAAACATTCATCAGAGCACCACGCTCGCTAAACTCGGTGAACCCCGGTACGCCGCTGACTTTAGCCATTTCGATTATGTGAATCCTGACGCGCCGAAAGGCGGCCAGATGACGCTGGCGGTTATTGGCACTTTCGACAACTTTAACCGCTATGCCTCACGCGGTTATCCAGGTTTCGCAACCGAAACGGTTTACGACTCGCTGTTTGCCAATGCGGAAGATGAGATTGGCAGTTACTATCCGCTGATTGCTCTCTCTGCGCGCTATCCGGATGATTTCCGCTGGATGGAGATCACCCTTAATCCGCGCGCTCGTTTTCAGGATGGCTCGCCGATTACCGCCGCGGATGTCGCCTTTACCTTTGAAAAATTTATGACCGAAGGCGTGCCACAGTTCCGTGTTCTGTATAAAGGCACCACAGTTAAAGCAATTGCACCGCTGACGGTACGCATTGAACTGCCACAGGCGGATAAAGATCAAATGCTTGGGTTGCTGACACTGCCGGTGCTGCCGGAAAAATTCTGGAAAAGCCGCAAATTTAATGAGCCGCTTAGCTACCCGCCGCTCGGTAGTAGTGGCTGGCGAATTAGCGCTTACAAATTTGGCCAGTACATCACCTACTCACGAGTTAAAGACTACTGGGCAGCAGACTTGCCGGTGAATAAAGGGCGCAATAATTTCGATACCATGCGTTACGACTACTATCTTGACGATAACGTGGCATTCGAAGCGTTTAAAGCGGGTGCGTTTGATTATCGTGCAGAAGGCTCAGCGAAAAAATGGGCGACGCAGTATCGCGGCAGCGCCTTTGACAGTGGGCAAATCGTCAAAACTGAACGCCCTAATACGGTAGCGACTGATACCCAGTGGCTCGCCTTTAATACTGAAAAGCCGCTATTTTCCGACCGCAGGGTGCGTGAAGCCCTTGCACTGGCGTTTGATTTCGAGTGGATGAATAAGGCACTGTTTTACGGTGCATATCAACGCTCCAGCAGCTATTTCCAGAATACTGACTATGCCGCGCGCAGCACGCCTGACGAAAAAGAGCTGGCGGTGCTGGCCCCCTTCAAAGGGCAGATCCCTGATGAGGTGCTGACCCGCGCCTGGCAGCCGCCGCAATCCGACGGCAGCGGCTATGACCGCAATAATCTGTTGCGGGCGCTGACGTTGCTGAAACAGGCAGGCTGGGAGATCAAAAATAAGCGCCTGGTGAATGTCAGCACCGGACAGCCGTTCCGTTTCGAACTGCTGCTGCGCAGCGGCAGCAATATCGAATGGGTGCTGCCGTTCCAGCACAACCTGTCGCGCCTCGGTATTGAGCTGCAGATCCGCCAGATCGACAGTTCGCAATACTTACGCCGCATGCGCGAGGGGGACTACGATATGATCCCTGGCGTGTATTACGCCCAGCCATCGCCGGACTCCTCGCTGCAGATGATATGGGTGTCGCAATATATTGAGTCCAGCTGGAACCGCCCGCGAGTGAAAAGCCCGGTGGTGGATCAGCTGGTGGCGCAAATTATTCAGCATCAGGGTGATAAAGCCGCGCTGCTGACACTTGGCCGCGCGCTGGATCGGGTGCTGTTGTGGAATCACTATATGATCCCGATGTGGTTCAGCGCGAAGGACCGTTTCGCTTACTGGAACAAATTTTCGCAACCAGAGATAGCACCGACTTATTCCTCTGGCATTGACACCTGGTGGTACGATAAAAACAAGGCCGCCAGCCTGCCAGCTCAGCGTCGTTAAGGAGTCAACGTGGGCGCTTATATTCTTCGACGGCTGTTACTGGTGATCCCTACCCTGTGGGCGATCATCACGATTAACTTTTTTATTGTGCAGATTGCCCCGGGTGGACCGGTAGATCAGGCGATCGCCAATATTCAGTTCTCAAAAGATGGCGGGATACCCGGTGGCGAAGGCGCGGGTGGCCGGGCGTCGCTGAATGCCAGCAATCCCGGTGAGAGCCAGTATCGTGGCGCACGCGGACTGGACCCGGAAGTGATCGCCGAAATCACCAAACGCTATGGCTTTGATAAACCATTGCATGAGCGCTATTTCAACATGCTGTGGGACTATGCGCGCTTCGACTTTGGCGACAGCCTGTTCCGCAGCGCCTCGGTGCTGCAGCTGATTAAAGAGAGCCTGCCGGTATCGATTACCCTCGGTTTGTGGAGCACGCTGATTATTTACCTGGTGTCGATTCCGCTCGGCATCCGCAAAGCAGTGCATAACGGCAGCGCCTTTGATATCTGGAGCAGCACCCTGATTATTGTCGGTTACGCTATTCCTTCGTTCCTGTTCGGCGTGATGCTGATCGTGCTGTTTTCCGGCGGCAGCTATCTCGACTGGTTCCCGTTGCGCGGCCTGACCTCGCCGCAGTTCGATACGCTGCCGTGGTACGGCAAGGTGACCGACTATCTCTGGCATATCACTCTGCCGGTGCTGGCGACGGTGATTGGCGGCTTTGCCACCCTGACCATGCTGACCAAAAACTCGTTTCTCGATGAGATCCGCAAACAGTATGTGGTGACCGCCCGCGCCAAGGGGCTGGATGAGAAGAAGATCCTCTACCGCCATGTGTTCCGCAACGCCATGCTGTTAGTGATTGCCGGTTTCCCGGCCACCTTTATCAGCATGTTCTTTACCGGTTCGCTGCTGATTGAGGTGATGTTCTCTCTCAATGGTCTCGGCCTGCTGGGTTATGAAGTTACCCTGCAGCGCGACTATCCGGTGATGTTCGGCACGCTGTATATCTTCACCCTGATCGGTCTGCTGCTGAATATTCTCAGTGATATCACCTACACGCTGGTGGACCCGCGTATTGATTTCGAGGGACGCCAATGAGCCGCTTAAGTCCGATTAATCAGGCCCGCTGGGGGCGTTTCCGTGATAATCGCCGGGGTTACTGGTCGCTGTGGATCTTCGCCGTGCTGCTGGTGTTGTGTATGGGCGCGGAGCTACTGGCAAATGATAAGCCATTGTTAGTGCATTATCAGGATCGCTGGTATGCGCCGGTACTGTTTGATTACACCGAAGCCGATTATGGCGGGCCGCTGGCGACCTCCGCCGATTACCAGGACCCATGGCTGGTGCAGCGGCTGGAAAAACAGGGCTGGACGCTGTGGGCGCCAATTCGCTTCGGCGATAGCACCATCAATTTCGCCACCGACGTCCCCTTCCCGTCGCCGCCCTCCGCCAAAAACTGGCTGGGCACTGACGCTAATGGTGGCGATGTGATGGCGCGTATTTTGTACGGTACGCGTATTTCATTGCTGTTTGGCCTGATGCTGACGCTGTTTTCCAGCGTGATTGGCATCGCGGCAGGCGCGATTCAGGGTTACTTCGGCGGTAAAGTCGACCTGGTGGGTCAGCGCTTTATCGAAGTGTGGTCGGGTATGCCCACGCTGTTTCTGATCATTTTACTCTCCAGCGTGATACAGCCGGACTTCTGGTGGCTGCTGGCCATCACCGTGTTGTTTGGCTGGATGAGTCTGGTGGGGGTGGTGCGCGCGGAGTTTCTGCGCGCGCGCAACTTCGACTATATCCGCGCTGCGCAGGCGCTGGGCGTCAGTGACAGCCGTATTATGCTGCGTCATATGTTGCCGAACGCCATGGTCGCGACCCTCACCTTCCTGCCGTTTATTCTCTGTGGCTCGATCACCACGCTGACTTCGCTCGATTTCCTTGGCTTCGGGCTGCCGCTGGGCTCGCCATCGCTGGGTGAACTGCTGCTGCAGGGCAAAAATAACCTGCAGGCGCCGTGGCTGGGTCTGGCCGGATTCTTCTCGCTGGCGATTTTACTGTCGCTGCTGATTTTTATTGGCGAAGCCGTGCGTGACGCCTTCGATCCCAGCAAGGTGCACTGATGATGACAACTCCACTTCTTGCCATTAATCAACTCGGCATCGCGTTTCGCCAGGGCGGCGTTCAGCAGCAGGTGGTCAGCGATTTGTCGCTGTCGCTGGAGGCCGGGGAAACCCTGGCGCTGGTTGGTGAGTCCGGGTCCGGTAAAAGCGTGACGGCGCTGTCGGTGATGCGCCTGCTGCCGACACCGCCTGCGATCTACACCGGCGGCGAGATTTTGTTTGCCGGTCAGGATGTACTGAAAGCCGATCCCCGCACCCTGCGTGGTCTGCGCGGCAACCGCATTGCAATGGTTTTCCAGGAACCAATGGTGTCGCTGAATCCGCTGCACAGCATCGAAAAACAGCTGTATGAAGTGCTGTCATTGCATCGAGGCATGCGCAGTGAAGCGGCGCGCGCCGAGATCCTGAACTGCCTGGATCGGGTAGGCATTCGCAATGCGAAAAACCGCCTGAATGATTATCCGCACCAGCTTTCCGGCGGTGAACGCCAGCGCGTGATGATTGCCATGGCGCTGCTAACCCAGCCGGAGCTGCTGATTGCCGATGAGCCGACCACCGCGCTGGATGTGACGGTGCAGGCGCAGATCCTGACGTTGCTGAAAGAGCTGAAACAAGAGCTGAATATGGCTCTGCTGTTTATCACCCATAACCTGAATATCGTGCGTCAGCTGGCGGATAATGTGATCGTAATGCAGCAGGGCAAAGCGGTGGAGCACAGCAGCACCACTCAGCTGTTCAGCGCACCACAGCACAGCTATACCCGCCAGCTGCTGGATGCCGAGCCACAGGGACGCCCTGCCCCGCTCGACGCGGCGCTGCCGCCACTGCTGCGCGTCGAAGATCTGCAGGTGGCCTTTCCGATTAAGCGCGGCCTGCTGCAACGGGTGGTCGATCACCATCACGCGCTGAAAACGCTCAGTTTCGACCTGCGTCCGGGAGAAAGTCTGGGGCTGGTTGGCGAGTCCGGATCCGGCAAAAGCACCACCGGGCTGGCGCTGTTGCGCCTGATTCAGTCGCAGGGCGAGATTTGGTTTGATGATCAGCCGCTGCACAGCTGGAACCGTAAGCAGATGCTGGCGGTGCGCTCGCGTATTCAGGTAGTGTTCCAGGATCCGAACTCCTCGCTGAATCCCCGGCTGAACGTTATGCAAATCATTGCCGAAGGCCTGGCGGTGCATCGTCCGCAACTGACAGCGCAACAGCGTGAGGAGCAGGTAATTCAGGTGTTGCAGGAAGTGGGACTGGACCCTGCCAGCCGCCACCGTTATCCGGCAGAGTTTTCCGGCGGTCAGCGCCAGCGTATCGCCATTGCGCGCGCCCTGATCCTGCAGCCGCAGCTGATGATTCTGGATGAACCAACTTCTTCCCTCGACCGCTCAGTGCAAAAGCAGATCCTGACACTGCTGCAGAATTTACAGCAACAGCATGGCCTGAGCTATGTGTTTATCAGCCACGATTTGCAGGTGGTGCGTGCGTTGTGCCATCAGGTGGTGGTGCTGCGCCAGGGAGAAGTGGTGGAACAGGGAGACTGCGCACAGATCTTTGCTGCGCCACAGCAGGAGTATACCCGCCAGTTACTGGCGCTGGCGTAAGGCTCAGAAGGGATTAATGGCGGAGAAGGTTTCCGCGATCGCCACGCCCTGATTTTTCAGGCGACAGTTGGCGGCGCTTTCATCCGTGCGATGCACAAACAGGCAGGGTTCGCCCTGCCACTCCACTACCGCGCATTCAACCTGGATTTCCGCCAGTGCGGTTTGCAGGATACGCATAATATCCCACGCGGATTCGCCATTATGGCTGAGCAGTTTCAGGCCAATCAGGTCGTTATCGTCTGTCAGGCCGCTCATTTCCAGCGGCTCGACGCCAACCCCCGTCAGGCCAGCGGACCAGCGATAACTTTGCGGTAAGCGATGGACAACCGAAAGCTGTAAGCTATTCAAATCAGGTCCCCAGAACAGTAAGCAAACAACACGACAGGTGGCGACAGCGGATTAACCGCAACCAACTGAACTCCTGGTCAACAACTGCCAGTTACGTCAATAAATACCGTCGTGTTTTGTTAAAACGTCATCTTTACGCGGTTATTTTTGAGAGTCAGCTCTCATTTTATCGCTATATGTACCGCGTTCACGCCGGGATCACAACCACTTTTGCTGCAATATTGTTACTTTTATATGCGTTATATTTCACAAAAAAGCAACATAAGCAGCAAAAGAAAATTTATGCCGTGAATGGCTGCAAACAAAACTGGCGGACTGAAGAAGAGTGGCGGGCGGAAGCGTCTCCGCCCGTGAAATTACGCTGCTTTACGTGGCCGGCTGGCGTAGAGGAACAGCAGCATTGAGGCTGCCGCACAGAGGGAAATCGCCCACACCATCGGCCAGGCGCTGGTCAGCGGAATATTGGCCAGCAACATGCCGACCAGCGCGCCGATGCCAAAGCGCATCGTGCCAGCCAGCGATGAGGCTGTACCCGCCATATGCGGAAACTCATCCAGGATCACCGCCATCGCATTGGATGACACCATCGCCACACAGCCAATGAACATCGCCACGCCAAACACCAGCGGCAGGAATCCGAGATCCAGCGTGCTTACCACCAGCAGCCAGATGCCCATAGCAAACTGCACCAGCAGGCCAAAGCGGAACATAGCCAGCGGCCCAAAACGGCGTACCGAGCGGCTGTTAATCAGCGTCATAATAAACAGAAACACCACGTTCAGCGCAAAGTAGTAGCCAAAGTGCTGCGGGGAGATGTGGTTAATTTCGATATAGACAAACGGGCCGGTATTAAGAAAGGAAAACAGCCCGGCAAATGAGAAGCCGCTGGCCAGCATATAACTGAATACCCGCTTATGGCGAAACAGCGCGAGAAAGTTGGTCAGCATGGTACGCAGGTGAAATTTCTGCCGTTTTTCCGGCGGCAGCGTCTCTTTTATCTGCGTCACCACCAGTAGCGTAGTCACCACCGCCGCAGCGGAAATGGTCCAGAAAATTGCGTGCCAGCTCCAGATCAGCAGCAGCCAGCCACCGATAATCGGCGCCAGCAACGGCGCAATGGTAGTCACCAGCATGACAAACGACATCATGCGCGAAAACTCCTCTTTTGAGTAGCTGTCACGCATCAGGGCGCTGATCACCACGCTGCCCGCCGCTGCCGACAGGCCGTGCAGCAGGCGCATATTGATTAACTGCTCAACGCTCTGCGATAACGCGCAGGCCGCTGCGGCAATGGCGAACACCAGAGTGCCGAAGGTGATCACCGGCTTGCGGCCAAAGCTGTCCGCCAGCGGGCCATAGAACAGCTGCCCGATAGCGAAACCCAAGATATAGATGTTCAGCGTCATCTGCACGCTGCCCGCCGACACGCCAAATTCGCTGGCAATTTGCGGCAACGCAGGCAAATACATATCGATAGACAGCGGCATTAACATGGCTAACAGCCCAAGAATGACCACTAATCCCACGGACGAGTTTTTCTCCTGCCGCACCCTTGCTCCTTGTTATCTGACGACAATGCTGTGATTTTTATAATGTGATTCGCGCAGCTAAAGCGCCGCGCGAAGTATGACAGGTGTTATTTTGGCGCCGCGACAGAGGCGATCTCTTCTTCGGTCAGCGCACGATACTCGCCCGGCTCCAGGTCGGCATCCAGTTCAATCGCGCCAATGCGCTCACGGTGCAGCGCCACGACATGATTACCCACGGCAGCAAACATGCGTTTGACCTGGTGGTAACGCCCTTCGCTGATCGTCAGCCGCACCTGAGTGTCGCTGATCGCCTCCAGCTGCGCGGGTTTGGTCAGGGATTTTTCGTTATGCAGCTGCACGCCCTGCGCGAAACGCTCAGCGGTGTCCTCCGCCAGCGGTTGCTCAAGAGTAACCAGATAGGTTTTCTCGCAGTGATGGCGCGGCGAGGTGATGCGGTGTGACCACTGACCGTCGTCGGTCATCAGCACCAGGCCGGTAGTATCGATATCCAGCCTTCCCGCAGCGTGCAGCTTATACGCCGTTGGCTCTTCAAGGAAATAGAGCACGGTCGGATGATCGGGATCGTCTGTTGAGCAGACATACCCTTCTGGCTTATTCAGCATAAAGTAGCGTGGCCCAAACTGCTGCTGCAGCGGGTTGCCATCATATTCTACCTGGTGTTCCGGTTTCAGTTTGAAGGAACTGTCACGGACGATTTCGCCATCCACTGTGACGCGGTGCGCGCGAATTTCCCGTGACGCGATCGCCCGGCTGATTTCCAGTTGCTGAGATAAAAATTTATCGAGTCGCATTAAATCTGCTTTGCCTGTGTTCTTGAAATGAAAAACATTTGCAGGGCGCTGCTGCGCCCGGAAAGGTGATAACCCGCAGTATAACGGGAGTTACCCGCGGCTAACAGAGGCGATCCCCCCTTTCATGCTGCTTTCATGGCATAATGCGAGCCTGTTTCCGTAATTGTTGTCTCGCCATGTCGTTTACGCTCCGTCCTTATCAGCAGGAAGCGGTGGATGCCACCCTTAACTATTTCCGTCGTTCGCAGCACCCTGCGGTGATTGTGCTGCCGACTGGCGCCGGGAAAAGTCTGGTGATTGCCGAGCTGGCGCGACTGGCACGTGGCCGCGTGCTGGTGCTGGCGCATGTTAAAGAGCTGGTCGCGCAGAATCACAGCAAATATCAGGCTTATGGCCTTGAGGCCGATATCTTCGCCGCCGGGCTGCAGCGCAAAGAGAGTCAGAGCAAGGTGGTGTTCGGCAGCGTGCAGTCGGTGGCGCGTAATCTTGCCCAGTTTGACAGCGCATTTTCACTGTTGATCGTCGATGAATGTCACCGTATCAGCGACGATGACGACAGCCAGTACCAGCAAATCCTTAATCATCTGCGTCAGCATAATCCACAGTTGCGTCTGCTCGGACTCACGGCCACGCCTTATCGGTTAGGCAAAGGCTGGATTTATCAGTACCACTATCACGGCATGGTGCGCGGTGACGATAAAACGCTGTTTCGCGACTGCATTTATGAGCTGCCGCTGCGCTATATGATTAAGCATGGCTTTCTGGTGCCGCCGGAAAGGCTGGATATGCCGGTGGTGCAGTACGATTTCAGCCGGCTGGCTGTGCAGGCGAACGGTCTGTTTAGCGAAGCCGATCTCAATCGCGAGCTGAAACAGCAAAAGAGGATCACGCCGCAGATTATCCGTCAGATTGTCGAGTTCGCTGAAGATCGCAAAGGAGTGATGATTTTTGCCGCCACTGTTGAGCATGCGCGCGAAATCCTCGGTCTGCTGCCGGACGACAGTGCGTTAGTCAGCGCAGGGACACCGGCGGCGGAGCGCGACGCGGTGATTCAGGCGTTTAAGCAGCAGCAGTTGCGCTATCTGGTGAATGTCGCGGTTCTCACCACCGGCTTTGATGCGCCGCATGTCGATTTGATCGCCATTTTGCGCCCGACGGAATCGGTCAGTCTTTATCAGCAAATTGTGGGACGCGGGCTGCGGCTGTGTGCAGGGAAAAGCGACTGTCTGATCCTCGATTACGCCGGTAATCCGCACGACCTTTATACGCCGGAAGTCGGTGCGCCCAAAGGCAAAAGCGACAATCAGCCGGTACAGGTGTTCTGCCCTGCCTGTGGCTTTGCCAATACGTTCTGGGGCAAGACGACGGCCGATGGCACCATCATTGAGCATTTTGGCCGTCGCTGTCAGGGGGTACTGGAGGATGACGAGGGTGAGCGCGAGCAGTGTGATTTCCGCTTTCGGTTTAAAAACTGTCCGCACTGCAATGCCGGGAATGATATCGCTGCGCGCCGCTGCCATGAGTGTGACGCGGTGCTGGTCGACCCGGACGATATGCTGAAAGCGGCGCTAAAGCTGAAAGATGCGCTGGTGCTGCGCTGCGGCGGTATGGAACTGACTCACGGACGCGATGAGAAAGGCGAATGGCTGAAGGCCAGCTATTTTGATGAGGATGGCACCAGCGTCAGTGAGCGTTTTCGTTTGCGTACTCCGGCGCAGCGTAAGGCGTTTGAGCAGTTGTTTATGCGTCCGCATCAGCGTGCACCCGGTGTGCCGCTGGGCTGGCAAAGCGCCGCTGACGTGGTGGCGCTGCAACCTTTGCTGCGTCATCCCGATTTTGTCGTCGCCCGCCAGCAGCGCCAGTTCTGGCAGATACGCGAGAAGGTGTTTGATTATCAGGGGCGTTTCCGCCGCGCCAATGAGTTGCGTTGATGGCGTTAGTGTTTGCCCCGGGGAGCAAACATCGCTATAATGCCGCCCGCTTTTGCATTCGCGAAAGCAGAACAATCCAACCTGTTGCTGGGTCGCCTGTAGCAGGATAATTTTGAAGAGAATTAATAATGTTCACTATCAATGCAGAAGTACGTAAAGAGCAGGGTAAGGGTGCGAGCCGCCGCCTGCGTACAGCTAACAAATTCCCGGCTATCGTTTACGGTGGCAAGGAAGCAGCTGTTTCCATCGAACTGGACCACGATGTTGTGATGAACATGCAGGTTAAGCCTGAGTTCTACAGCGAAGTGCTGACTCTGGTTGTTGATGGTAAAGAAACTAAGGTTAAAGTTCAGGCTGTTCAGCGTCACCCGTTCAAGCCAAAACTGCACCACATCGACTTCGTTCGCGCTTAATCGCCGGATGAGTTGAAGGAAGAACGCCGCGTAATGCGGCGTTTTTTTTTAGCTTTTGGTTCTGATGACTGGCTCTGGCGGAGTCGCATTTGGTTCGGTGACTGCTCAGGGAACACGGTCAGCTGCGGAAAGTCGCTGTTCGCCATCCATGGCCGCTCGGCCCGCGCCGTCCATGGCGCGGGACGCTTTCCTCCGCTGACCGTGTTCCCTGCGCTTTGAAGCTTAGTGTTGCTGCACGGTTTCAGGTGCTTCGTGCTTTGAGTATGCCAGGTGTTTCGTTATTTACCACTCGTCCGGCGCTGCAGCTGGTCGCGCAGGTTTGGCGGCGTACCTTTAATCGTCAGCGTATCCGTAGTCGGGTCCCAGAAGATACGTTCGCCAAGCAGCATCGCGTCAAAGTTCAGCGTTAAGCCACCGCCGCTGCCGGCAAATTTGGTCAGCTGGCGCAGCGTGCCGCGATCCGCCGGGAAGCTCTCTTCCAGTTCATAGCCCTGCTCCTGGGTAAAGGCCTGGAAGCTTTTTTCGCCCAGCGGCGGCAGTTCGTTGGAGAGGTCTTCCAGCGCGATCTCTTCTCCCGCCTGCAGCTGCTCATTGCAGTAGGTATACACCTGCTGGCGATAGTTCTGGCGCTCACTTTTATCCAGTTGAGACTCGTCGCAGTAATCATCTACTGCCTGCAGTAGCCCACGGTTTTGCGCTTTGGTATCCAGACCCACGCTGGCGCCAAGGAAATCCATAAAGAAATCCGCCACTTTACGGCCAACACGACCACGCAGGAAGGTCAGGTAACGGGTCGATTCCGGGTTGGTTTCCCACTCTGTGAGGTCGATACGCGCCACAATATCGGCATGGTTGATATCGAGGTAATGGGTGCTGCTGATATCCAGCTCCTCATTGACACGCATGCTGTTCTGGCTGCTGAGCACCGCCACCAGCAGATACTCCACCGCCAGGTAGCGATAATGGCAAAACAGCACCACGCCGCCTTCGGCAAACGGATATTTCGCCAGCTCATCCCGCAGACGTCCAGTGGCTGCACGGCTAAAGGCCAGGAAGTCATCCTCCCCTTTACGACAGTTGCGCAGCGCGTCGGCCAGCTCGCTCTCTTCGTTGAACAGGCCGTAAGCCTTGCTTTTAGCGCTATAGACGCGGTGTAACTCTTCCATCATTGCGTCGACCGTGGCATTGGTCGGCAGCAGGGACGAACGTAACACCAGCTCCAGCGTCTGTTCGTCGCGCTTAATCAGCTGGTGAAGGGCAATCTGGTCGATATCCAGACTCATGGTAGACTCTCCTTAATGACTCAGGCGCGTATTCAATCACTGCACGCCGCCGCAATCAACAGGTGTGTGCATTAACCTGGCTCTGACGATAAACAGGCGTATGCGTTAACATGGCACTAACGATAAAAGTGCAGAAAAAAGCGCGGCGATACGCTAAGATAGCGCCCTTTGATACCTGAATAAATCGACGTTATGCCACAATCATCCCGTTATAGTGACGAACGCGTGGAGAAGCTCCTCGCAGAACTGGTCAGCGTGCTGGAAAAAGACCAGGCGCCTACCGATCTTTCCCTGATGGTGCTGGGAAATATGGTGACCAACTTAATCAATACCAGCGTGGCGCCAGCTCAGCGCCGCAATCTGGCTCGATCTTTCGCTGATGCCCTGCAGGCTTCCGTACGCGAAGATAAAGCCCATTAATGAGATGATCCTGACCCGATTATGGTAAACAACCGGCAGCGCTACCGTGAAAAAGTCTCCCAGATGGTTAGCTGGGGGCACTGGTTCGCGCTGTTTAATATAATCTTTGCCTTTCTCCTCGGCAGCCGCTTCCTGCTGCTGGCTGACTGGCCCTCTTCGCTGGCAGGGCGCATTTACGCCTTTACCAGCTGGATTGGCCATTTCAGTTTTCTGGTGTTTGCCGTTTATCTGCTGATCCTCTTCCCGCTGACTTTTATTGTTATGTCGCAGCGGCTGATGAGGTTCCTGTCAGCAATTGTCGCCACCGCCGGGCTGACGCTGCTGCTGGTCGACAGTGCGGTGTTCAGCCGCTTCCATTTGCACCTCAATCCGGTGGTGTGGGAGCTGGTGGTCAACCCCGACCAGAGTGAGATGGCGCGCGACTGGCAGCTGATGTTTATCAGCGTGCCCGCTATTCTGCTGGTGGAGATGCTGTTCGCCACCTGGAGCTGGCAGAAACTGCGCAGCCTTAACCGGCGCAGTTTCGGCAAGCCGCTGGCGGCGCTGTTTATTACTGCCTTCTTCACCAGTCATCTGATGTATATCTGGGCGGACGCCAATTTCTATCGCCCGATTACCATGCAGCGTTCTAACCTGCCGCTCTCGTATCCGATGACCGCACGCCGCTTCCTTGAGAAGCATGGTCTGCTGGATGCACAGGAGTATCAGCGTCGCCTGGTGCAACAGGGCAATCCGGAAGCGCTGTCTGTCGCTTATCCGCTGAGTGATATCACTTTCCGCGACAGCGCCACAAAGCATAATTTGCTGGTGATTACTGTCGACGGCTTAAATGCGGCGACCATGGCGAAAACGCTGCCAAATCTGCATCAGTTCGCCCAGCAGAACGTGCAGTTCAGCCAGCACTTTAGCGCCGGAAGCTCTGACGATGCCGGGCTGTTTGGCCTGTTTTATGGTATTTCGCCAAGTTATATGGATGGCGTGTTGTCATCACGTATTCCCTCGACGCTGATCAATGCGCTGAGCAAACAGGGTTATCAGTTTGGCCTGTTTGCCGCCGACGGTTTCAGCTCGCCGCTGTATCGTCAGGCGCTGCTGGCAGACTTCTCGCTGCCCGCGTCCGAGCCGCAGTCCAATGCGCAAACCACCACGCAGTGGCTGAACTGGCTGGACGGTCAGCAGGGGCATAGCGCCCCGTGGTTCTCTTATCTTTCTTATGATGTGCTGGGCGAGCAGACAGACATGCAGGAAGCCAGCCGCCGCTATGCGCGCAATGCCGCGCGCGTTGATCAGCAGATCCAGCAGGTGCTGGCGCGCCTGCAGGAGAAAGGTTTACTCGACAGCACGGTGGTGGTGATTACCGCGCAACGTGGCGTGGCGCTCGACGGCAACAGTGATAATGCCGGCAACCGCGCTCTGCTGCAGGTGCCGCTGGTGGTTCACTGGCCGAATACGCCAGCACAGCAGATTGATAAGCTGACCGACCATCAGGATGTAATGACGACGCTGATGCAACGTCTGCTGCACGTCAGCACCGCGCCGGGGGAATATTCTCAGGGCGAGGATCTGTTTGCTGCCCAGCGTCGCCACGACTGGGTCGCCAGCAGTGAGAATCGCCAGCTGGTGATCACCACGCCGAAAACCACGCTGATTCTGGATAATAACGGCAGCTATCAGGCGTATGATTACAACGGCAAGCCGCTAAAAGATCATAAACCGCAGCTGGCGCTGCTGTTGCAGGTGCTGACGGAAGAGAAAAGGTTCATTGCTAACTGATTATTTATAAAGCAGTTAACTGAGCAGTGACTTGCAATCAGAGCTGGACAAGGTACTATTATTGCACTGTGTCGGCACGTAGCGCAGCCTGGTAGCGCACCGTCATGGGGTGTCGGGGGTCGGAGGTTCAAATCCTCTCGTGCCGACCAAAATCCCCTTAAAAACCAGCCCTTTGCGGCTGGTTTTTTATTGCCTGAAATTTGCGGAGGGTAACACCCGATGCGAAAACTGTCCTGATAAACACGGCAAACATCGTGCTGATGGTGTTTATCGTAAGCTCTCCAGGGGAAACGGTCGATCCTGCACTACCGTTTTCATCACTAATGTCGATGTCAGATGCTGCACTCCCGGCATGGCAGAGAGTTTGTCATCATATAGCTGCTGAAACGCCGGAAGATCGCGCGTGACCACATGCATCAGATAGTCGGGATCGCCAAACAGGCGCTGCGCCAGGATCACCTGCGGAATATCGAGCACCGCGTCTTCAAAAGCGCTCACCGCTTTGCGATCCCCTTCCCGCAGAGTGACAAAAACAATCGCCACAAAATTAAACCCCATCTGAGCGGGATCCAGACTGGCGCGATAGCCAGTGATCACACCACGTTGTTCCAGCGCCCGCAGTCGCCGATGGCACGGTGAGAGACTTAAATTCACCCGTTCTGCCAGCTCCGTAATGGAAAGCCGCCCATCCGCCTGCAGCTCAGCAAGAATCTTTCTGTCAATAGTATCCATTTAGAAGATTTTCTCTTTTTGACCGTGACTTCAGCATAACATTGAAAGCTCATTTCACGGCAATCCCGATATTCTTTCTGGCATCCCATCATTCCCCAGCCGGGATTAACCTGAGGCAGAAAGAAAGCACTATGTGTAACTCATCAGACGCGTTTTCGCTTGTTGTATCCGCTGGCATCCGCCGTGTCGTTGCTATAGCAGCCAGAACAGGAGGCCAGAGAGCATGGAACTGAGCGTGGTTGCAGGCTTTTGGCTGGTCTCTTTTTTGCTGATTATCACGCCCGGCGCAGACTGGGCTTATGCGATTCGCGCTGGGATAAGTGGTCGCAGCGTTATTCCTGCCGTTATGGGGCTGATGTCAGGACATCTGCTGGCCACCCTGGTTGTGGTTGCGGGGGTGGGAGTGCTGGTTGCCGGGCATCCTGTTGTGTTATCAGCGATTACCGTGCTCGGGGCGCTGTATCTTCTCTGGCTGGGTATCAGCATCTTACGCCATCCCGCGACGCTCAGCGCAGCAGACCAGCAGGCTGCCAGTCGCTGGAATCAGTGGGCATTGCAGGGGCTCTGCATCAGTGGACTGAATCCAAAAGTCTTTCTGCTATTTCTTGCCCTGCTGCCACAGTTTACCGATCCACAGGGAAACTGGCCGGTTGCAATGCAGATGTCAGCGCTGGCGTTACTGCACCTGCTGACCTGCACGTTAATCTATTTTCTGGTGGGCTATGGCGCAAAAGCGCTGTTAAGTACGCGTCCACAGGCAGCAAAAATCGTCAGTAGGGTTTCCGGAGCCATAATGATCGTGATTGCCTTATTGTTACTGGCGCAGCAGTCCGCTCTGTCATAAATGGCATCTGCAGGCGAGATAACACGCAAAAGTGACAACCTTTAGCTGTTCACTTATTGACCAGCAACGAAGAAAACGTCACCCTCTGGCTCACAGGGGGCGAAGGGATCGCAGCCCGAACAAGGAAGAACAGTGATGAAAGAAGAAGATATGGATAAGGTAAACGGGATAAAATTAACGCCGAGATATTTAAACGGCTCAGTGAGTCGTCGAAACTGACCAGAGAAAGGTTCTGGTAGCCTGTGGTGGTGGCGAGTGGCATGATTGTCGCCATAGGCATCATCCTTGCGGTGGTGCACAAACTGTTTTATTAAAAGCCCCTGCCGGGGCTTTTTTAGTGTTAATCATGAATCAGGGCCGTTTACCAAACTCACTGGTCAGCACGGTCCACTTACGCGCCTGTTCGCTGATGGTAAAGCCCAGGCCGTGGCGGTCCGAAATCCACATGCGGCCATCGCGCAGCTGCAGCTGTTCATTGAACAGCGGATTCAGCCATTCGAAGTGCTCCAGCCACGGCTCTATCGGATAAGCAGCAGACAGGTGCAAATGCACTTCCATGGCAAAATGCGGCGCCAGTTTGCGGCCATGTTTCGCCGCCAGGTCCATAATTTTCAGGAACGGCGTGATACCGCCCACGCGCGGCGCATCGGGCTGGACGAAGTCGCTGGCATTGCCCAGGATCAGCTGCTCATGCTCGCGGAAGCTGGTCAGCATCTCGCCGGTGGCAATCGGCGTATCCAGCGCCGCCGTCAGCGCAGCGTGCCCTTCCACGTCATAGGCATCCAGCGGCTCTTCAATCCATACCAGATTAAACGCCTCCATTTTGCGGCCCATGCGAATCGCCGTTTCACGATCCCACTGCTGGTTCGCATCCACCATCAGCGGGAAGTCATCGCCTAACTCTTTACGCACCGCCGTCAGACGACGCAGGTCTTCCGCGCAGTTGGGCTGCCCGACTTTGATTTTGATGCCGCCAATGCCGCTTTCACGCGAAATCGCCACGTTTTTCAGCATTTGCTCCAGCGGCGTATGCAGGAAACCACCGGAGGTGTTATAGCACTGTACCGAGTCACGATGGGCGCCAAACAACTTCGCCAGCGGCAGACCGGCGCGTTTGGCTTTCATATCCCACAGTGCAATATCAAGCGGGGAAATCGCCTGTACCGCCATACCGCTGCGGCCAACTGATGCCCCCGCCCACAGCAGCCTGGTATAAATTTTGTCGATATCGTTCGGGTCTTCGCCCAGCAGGTTGTCGGCGATCTCTTTCGCATGAGCGTAAATCCCCTGCCCGCCTGCACGTTTAGAGTAGCTGAATCCCACCCCTTCAAAACCATCGCGGGTGCGAATTTCGGCGAAAATAATCGCCACTTCGGTCAGCGGTTTCTGGCGGCCGGTTAACACTTTGGCATCGCTGACGGGCGTCGCCAGCGGCAGAAATGCCAGCGAGACCTGCACCCACTCAATACGGTCGCCACTCTCGGCAGCCGTTTTACTGTTGCCTGCGCTGGCATAGCTTACGGCATCTGAATTGGCACTGATTGTCATGCTCGGTTCTCCGTAGATTCAAAATGATTGCGCTAACATTTATAAAATCATGGTGGCGATAACACCACAGTGCTGCCTATTTTTTGTTCCCGGGATCACATCCTGCACGTGAAATTGTGGCGTTAACCCAGGTTTGGCATAGCGTATTTCAACAGATGCCCAGGTAATAACCGTAATGTTTGCGCAATCATTATTTACTATTTACAGCAGAACAAAACACCGCCAGACTACAGAGATATCGCTCCGGAAGGTGTCGCAGTGTTGAAAAGAGAAAAAACCGTAAGCCGTGCCCCGACTTTAGAGGATGTCGCGCGCAGCGCCGGACTGTCGCCAATGACCGTCAGCCGGGCGCTGAATAATCCGGGGATTGTGCGCCCCGCCACCGTAGCCAGAGTGATGGAGGCGGTACGCGCCACCGGCTACATCCCCAATATGCTGGCAGGCAGTCTGGCGTCAAAACGCAGCAGGTTGATTGCCGTTGCCGTACCACAAATTAACAACAGCATGTTTATCGACACCGTTCAGGCGCTGAGCGATGAACTGGCGGTGCGTGGCTACCATATTCTGTTATGCGTCGCCGGTTATAGTCATGAATCGGAAACCGATATTGTGGCCACGATTTTGTCGCGTCGTCCCGATGGTATTGTGCTGACCGGCATCCACCACTCGGCGGAGCTAAAAAAAATCATTATCAATGCGGATATTCCGGCGATCGAAATCTGGGATTTAACCCCGACGCCGCTGGATATGCTGGTCGGCTTTTCCCACGAAAAAATTGGCGAAGCGATTGGCCATTATGTGGTGGAAAAAGGCTATCGCCATGCCGGTTTACTCTGGGCGGGCGATAACCGTGCAGCACGGCGTAAACAGGGGGTGCTGGAAATCGTGCAGCAACATCCGGCGATCGCTATCAGCGAAGCCACCGTTCCGCTGCCAGCCATGCTCTCCTCCGGCCGCGAAGGCATGAAGCGGCTGCTGGCGCAGGATGCTAAACCCGATATCATCGTCTGCAGTTCCGATACGCTGGCGCAGGGTGCGATTATGGAAGCGGAAAGTCAGGGATTGCAGGTGCCAGACGATCTGGCGGTGATGGGTTTTGGCGATCTCAACTTCGCCGCCTTTAATAAGCCGGCCATCACCACCGTCAGCGTCGACCGCTGGCGCATAGGACAACAGGCGGCTGCGATGCTGGCCGATAAGATCGCCGGTAAAACGATTGAACAGCCAGTGCTGGATATCGGTTTTTCGCTAATCGAACGGGAGTCAACACAGGATGGAAATCAGAGAGTGCGCCGTTAAAGATGTCACCGCAGGTGAAAACGTAGTGATTTACCAGCCAGCGAATATTTATGGCTGCACGTTAGGCAATCATGTGTTTATCGGCCCCTTTGTTGAGATCCAGAAAAACGCGCGCATTGGCGATTACACGCGGATTCAGTCGCACTGCTTTATTTGCGAACAGGTGGTCATCGGCCAGCACTGCTTTATCGGCCATAATGTCACCTTCGCCAACGACCTGTTCAAAAACGGTGCGCCGGATGCCGATGCCCGTCACTGGCTGCAAATCGTCATTGGCGACGGTGTCACGATTGGCAGCGGCGCAACTATTCTGACTGATACCATTTGCAGTGGCGCAGTGATTGGCGCTGGCAGCGTGGTAGTTAAACCGATTACTCAGAAAGGTGTCTATGCCGGTAACCCGGCCAGGCTGCTAAGAGCACTGTAACTGCGCTATCGTCGGCTACGTGACTACACTGCGCAGCCCTATTGATTGGGATGAGAATATACGCTCAGAAAGAAATCGTGTGCTTCCGCACAGGGCCGTTGATATTAAAGCGAAAAATTATGAATGCGTTCGCATATCGCAAGATATTTCTGCAAATAATGTGCGATAACTCGCAATTTATGCTGACTTTAATCTGATTTCATCAGGCTGCAACAAAAATGTCATATAATTCTCTTACTCTGTTGTCACAAAAAAATTGCTCAATCGGAACCATCAATTATGGTTATTATCAAAGCAAAGAATGACAGAGATGCAGAAGAGTTACTGCACTCTGGAATCAACAAAGTCGAGCTTGCATATGATATCGGGAGTGATGACTTTTTCCGCCTTGCCAGCCGCTGGTGTGAGAAAGGCGCCAAAATCAGCAGAGGCAAAAATCACTTTATTGTCTCGTTAAAAGGCTTTGCTATCCCACCCAACGATTAACTGACATTATTGCTCAGTCACTTCTCTTTGTTCCCTGGACAGCGCTGTCCACCTGTCCGGGGAAATTCCGTTATAGATCATAGTAAGCCGCGGCGCGGGTAATATTAATTGTCCCCTGAAAATCGCTGACCAGGATTTCCAGCGCGGCGCCGGCAATGCGATAAACGCACTACTTCTCTCACCCGGCCGTACCGGGGATTTTTCGTTTGAACGAGAGCAAATATACACACTGCTGGCAGCCGTCGAGGTTAACCCAATCGCCTGAGTATTGTTATTTCCCGGAATGGTGACTTTAACCCCTTTCGCTGCCATATTGCCCGCATCGATATAGCTCCACCAGCTGGTGGCCTTATTCTCCCGACGTGAAAATCCAGATCATCATGATCAAATTTGTCATCGTTATTAACGATAGTCAGGATATGGGATTTTGACATAACCCTCACCCCGGACACTGCCAGTGAACTCGGGCGTCACCATTCTCAGTTCGTCGTTGTGAGCATGTTTCTGATGGCGAATGTCAACGTCCGCCAGATCGATGACAACGCCCGTGCCAATATTAAACAAATGGCGTGAGGGAGAATTAAGAACCTCTTTAAGAAAACCTGACGTTGCTGCGCTCAGTGTTAATGTCAGATAAGGCGGGGGCTATTGCCGACATTAACGGCAGAGTTAAAGATGCTATAACAGATTATTCTTTGCCATTTTTTTCTGTATTCTGCGGGTTTTCATTGCTGACTCACCACAGCAAATTGAAAAAGATGAAAATTACTGCTGTAATCAAATCTGTTTGTGGCTGACGACTCTTACTTATGCAACTTTGCTGGCAACCCACTCCATTTATAGCTTCACTGCAACAGCAGCCGTTAGCGGATTTTCCCTGGCTCAAACTGACTGAGATCCACTTTGCCACCCAGCATTATGATGATGCGCTGTTTGCGCTGCTGAATTGCCCTTTCCCGGCACACCTGCAGAAAGCCGTCAGCAAACGCCGCGCTGAATATCTCGCCAGCCGTTATGCCGCGCGAATTGCGCTGGCCTCAGAAGGGGTTGCGGATTTTGTGCTGCTTAACGACCCGCAGCGCGCGCCCATCTGGCCTGCTGGCTTCTGTGGTTCGCTATCGCACAGCGCGCAGCGCGCGGTACTGCTCACCGCCGCAGCCCGGCCACAGCGCTGGATTGGCATTGATACTGAATCACTGATGAGTGCTGAACGTGCTGCTGAATTAGCCGAAGTGATCGTGACTGCGCGTGAACGGCAGTGGCTGCGCCAGAGTGAAATACCGCAGGCATACGCGATAACGCTGGCCTTCTCGTTAAAAGAGAGCCTGTATAAAGCACTCTATCCGGCCTTACGCCAGTTTATGGATTTTCACAGTGCAGAAGTGGTTGAACTGGATGTTGCGCAGGGTCGCGCCAGCCTGATGCTGACACGCGGCTTTAATGCCGAATTTCCCGCCGGGCGGCGGTTCAGCGGGTATTTCCGACAACAGCAGGACGAGATCACCACCTTTGTGGTTGATGATTCCCGGCCTGCCGTCGCCTGAAATATCCCCCCCGATACTTCAGGCTGCAGATGCCGCAGTATTCAGCAGCAAAAGCAGGGAACCTGAAGTATCAGCGGATAAGGAAACGGTCAGCTCCGCCCGATGTCGTCGCGTTGTGTCGGTAAATGATGAATATCAACACCATACAGTTCGACCATTGGCATCATCGCCTCAATAATACGACAACTGTCAAGGGTAGCCGTACCAGAGGGCACATGAAAAATACGTGTAAAGTGCAGCCATAAGCCTTTCATCATCACTCTCCTCTGTAAACGAGCTTCTATTAAAGCCTGCTCACCCTTCCACGACAAATGCCAATTTGTCTCATACAAATTCACCCGCCGGTAATAGTCATCTCCTCCCCTTTTTTGCATTTGAACAATACGGCAGAGAATTGCCATTTTTGTTGTTTTACTCGGCAATGGCTCTCGGGAATAGTGTTATTCACCTGTTAAAAATCTCGAAAAATAATAAGAGAAAATTGCATGAAAAAAACGCCACTATTTACTGTCGCACTGCTCTCCAGTTTATTGTTCAGCGGATTAAGCCTGGCCGAAGAGGTGAAGGTCAATGGTCAGGGCATCAGTGTGGAAGCCAATAAAACGCCGATCAATGCGCCGAAAAATCCGGACGCGATCGCTAAACTGCCCGCCGGACACCACTTTGCCGTGCCGGGCAAATTTACCGTGGCGATTGCCGGTCTCAATAATCCTCCTCTGACACTGTTTGCCGATGACAATAAAACTGTACTGGGCAGCGAAGCGGATATTGCTCGCTTAGTCGCCGACAGCCTCGGCCTGCAGCTGAATATTGTTTCAACTTCATGGGAAGACTGGCCGCTGGGCGTTGCCTCCGGTAAATATGACGCCGCGATCAGTAATGTCACGGTCACCAAAGAGCGCAAAGAGAAATTCGATTTCGCCACTTACCGCAAAGATTCCCTCGGCTTCTATGTCAAATCCACCAGCAATATTCAGTCGATTGAAAAAGCGGAAGATATTGCTGGTCTGCGCATTATTGTTGGCTCAGGCACCAACCAGGAAGCCATTCTGCTTGCCTGGGATAAAGAGAATCAGGCGAAAGGTCTGAAAGCCTTCACACCGATTTATACCAAAGATGATGCGGCACAAACGCTGGCGCTGCAGTCAGGACGTGCTGACGCCTGGTTCGGCCCGAATGTGATTGGCGCATGGAAAGCTGCGCTGACTGGCAAAACCAGACTGACAGGCAGCGTCGACGGTGGCTGGCCAAAAGCGGCGCACATTGCGGTGACGCTGAAGAAAGGCAACGGCCTGGTGGAACCGGTCAATATTGCGCTGAATGGCCTCATTAAAAACGGTGAATACGACAAGGTGCTCAACCGCTGGGGCGAAGGCGTGGAACGTCTGGATCGTTCTGAAATCAATCCACCAGGACTGGGCGACTAAGTCATAAGGGGGTAACGATGAGCCAGACGCAATTCCGTGAAGTCTCACCTGAAGCAGAAGAGCTGCAGCCGATCCTTACCGGCTTGTTTGGGGAATACAGCGCCCTGTACGGCGACTACTTTGCCCGTAACCACGACGTCGAACTGACAGAGTGGTATCTGCCGCCTCAGGGACTGTTTATTGTGCTGGAGCGCGACGGCGAAATTATCGCCATGGGCGCATATAAATCCTACGACGCGGAAACCGCTGAACTGAAACGCATCTGGACCCGCAAAGATTTGCGGCGCCAGGGTCTGGCGCTGATTGTGCTGGAAGAGCTGGAGCGGCGCGCGCTGCGCGCCGGTTACCAGAAGGTATTTCTTACCACCGGTTTCCGCCAGAGCGGCGCCGTCAGGCTCTATCTTTCACACGGTTACCAGCCGCTGTTTGACATCAATCGCGATCCGGAAAGCTACGGCCAGCCACCCCATGATGGCCGCCTGCGCTTTACCAAAACGATCGGCGTAACGGCGACGGCTCAGGCCAGCTAAGGACGCAGAGATGAAACCGACCCCAACTTTACGCGTCGTGCCCGCGCGCTATCCGCTACGCCAGCTTGGCGCGCTGCTGGCGCTGTTTATTCTTGCGGCGGTGGTGCAATCCGTCGCCTTTAACCCGCGCTGGGAATGGGCGGTCTTCGCCCGCTGGTTCTTTGACCCGGTGATCCTCAACGGACTGGCGCAGACGCTGCTGCTGACCCTGCTGGGCACGCTGTTCAGTATTATCCTCGGCGGGCTGCTGGCGCTGGCGCGCCTCTCCCCGTCCTGGCTGCTCTCCGGGCTTGCCTGGGGCTACATCTGGCTGTTCCGTTCGCTGCCGCTGATTGTGGTACTGATTATTCTGTACAACTTCTCCTATCTGTACGACACCCTGTCGCTCGGTATCCCGTTCACGCCACTGGTGTTTGCCAGCTATCAGACCATTGATGTACTGGGACAATTTCCCACGGCGGTGATTGGCCTGACGCTGGTGCAGGCAGCCTATACCGCAGAAATTATTCGTGGCGGCATTCTCGGCGTCGACGAAGGACAATTCGAAGCCGCCATGGCGCTCGGTTTACCGGCACGCCGCCGCACGCTGCGTATTATTTTGCCGCAGGCGCTGCGCGCAATTATCCCCACCGGTTTTAACGAAGTGATCAGCCTGGCGAAAGGCACGGCGATGGTTTACGTGCTGGCGATGCCGGAGCTGTTTTACACCATCCAGATGATCTACAACCGCACCCAGCAGGTGATTCCGCTGCTGATGGTTGGCGCGGTGTGGTATCTGATTGTCACCACCGTACTGTCAATTATTCAGCACTATGTTGAACGCTGGCTGGCGCGCAGCGCCACCCGCTCGCAACGTCCGCCATTCTGGCGTCAGATCCGTCAACGTCTGCAACGACACACCGTCTCTCAGGGAGTCAGCCATGTCAGAAGCCATTGATTACGCGAAGAATCCGCTACGCGGTCAGATTTCTATTACGCAGGTCAGTAAAAGTTTCGGCAAACATAAAGCGCTGGACGATGTGTCGCTGGAGCTGGACCCTGGTTCAGTCACGGTGATCCTTGGCCCATCAGGCTCGGGAAAATCCACCCTGCTACGCACCATTAACCACCTTGAACGCGTCGATGAGGGATTTATTCAGATCGACGGCGACTACATCGGGTATCAGCTAAAGGGCGACCGGTTGTACGAGTTGAAAGAGAAAGCGATTCTGCGCCAGCGTACCGAAGTGGGTTACGTGTTTCAGAACTTCAATCTGTTTCCGCACCTGACGGTGCTGGAGAACATTATCGAAGCGCCGATTGTGCACAAAAAGCAGACCCGCGCGCAGGCGATTGAGCTGGCGTATCAGCTGCTGGATACCGTGGGGCTGCGGGATAAAGCCAGCGCATGGCCGCGCCACCTGTCGGGCGGCCAGCAGCAGCGTATCGCCATTGCCCGCGCGCTGGCGCTTAATCCACGCGTGATGCTGTTTGATGAACCGACATCGGCGCTCGACCCGGAACTGGTTGGCGAAGTGCTGGATGTGATCAAGAAACTGGCGCGATCCGGCACCACCATGGTGGTGGTGACGCATGAAATTGGTTTTGCCCGTGAAGTCGCCGACCGGGTAGTATTTATGGTTGATGGCAGGATTGTCGAGCAGGGACGTGCGCAGCAGGTGCTGAACCAGCCGCAACATCCGCGCACAAAGCGTTTCCTGGCGAGTGTGCTGTGATTATCGCCAAGAGGCTGAAGCTGTATCCCTGACGTCACGAAACCAGCAATGCTTACGGCATTTATCTCATGTTATACGGCTTTATGAGCGGCGTTCTTGCCAGTTTAATGCGGCTCTATAAGCGGTGTTCTTTTCAGCTTTACGTCACCTTATAACAAGGTGGCACGAATTATCAGATATCACTGTTGCAATCCCCTCCCCCATAAAATGGGGGAGGGTTAGGGAGGGGGAGCAACTGGCACGGAGTCGTCAGCTCCCCCATCCCAGCCTTCCCCCATTTTATGGGGGAAGGGGCATGATGTGCCCCGATATCAGCGCAGTGCTACTCCCGCAGCCGGCATGCTGTCAACGTGTTCATCAATAAGCCATCAGCCATCAGCCATTAGCCACTAGCCGTTAACCATGAGTCCGCGCCGTCACTGAGATTCATCACTTCAAATTCGCCGGAAAATCTTTCGGCAATTCACTTGCCGGGCAGTTAATCACCGTCTCATTGTTCTCACCACAATCACGCACAAACGTGATGGTCGCGAACTCATCAATCACCTCTGTCGGATACGCCGGGCCTGCCGCGCGGTACGCTTCCATCTGTGGGATATGCTCATTCTGGAAACAAACCGTTTTTTCCGGGTTGTTGATCACCCAGCGCGGGAAGAAGATCGTGCCGTGGAATACCTTATCCGCCAGATTCACAATCAGACTGACATCAGTACCAGTCGGCTCAGTCCAGGAAATTTTATACACCTCACTGGCGACACGTACGATATACGCCTGCTGATCTTTCACCCAGCGATTACCCACAATACCGCTGTGAATACGGTAATCGAGTGTGGAAGCGTTTTTGACATAAATCTCATAGTTCCAGCCGTTATCGTAGGTATACACCAGATGTTTACCGATAAAGCCGCTCAGATCATGTTTATTAAACTGACTCATTGTGTGTTCCTCCATATTTGTTAAAGTCAGTCTACTGCGTAATTTATTAGATAAATAACGCTCATTTTCCGGCTAATTCATCGAAAAATTAGATTAATTATGTTACCGAAAAGTACTCTTGAGCAGTGGGCGTTGCTGCAAAGCGTGGTGGACCTCGGCAGCTTTGCCCTTGCCGCTGAAGCCAGCAACCGCAGCCAGTCCTCCGTCAGTTACAACGTAGGCTTACTGCAACAACGCCTCGGTATTGAACTGCTGCGCCCCGTGGGACGGCGCGCAGTGCTGACGCAGGAAGGTGAACTGCTGCTGGCGCAAGTCCGCCCGCTGTTGCGTGATTTTCTCACCATTGAACAACGCGCAGCAGCGCTGAAAGCGGGTAAGCGGGCACGTATTGATTTGGTGGTCGACAGTATTTTCCCGCGCGATCGACTGTTTGCCATCCTGCGCCAGTTCCAGCAACAGCATCCGCTAACCCAGGTACATCTGGCGGAAGTGCTGAACAGTGAAAGCCCGGCGCGGCTGGCGGAACGCCCTGCCGATTTACTGGTGCTGACGCGTAACCAGGACCCGCAGGGCCACGGCCAGTGGCTGATGAACATCGACTTTGTTGCAGTGGCGCATCCGCAGCATCCGTTACACACGCTGCCCGCACCACTCGGCAGTGCACAGCTGAGCCAGTATCCGCTCATCACCATCGTCGATCGCCAGCAGCCGGCGGTGCCGAAGCCGGGTGCGCTGGCAGAGAGCTGGACCTTTACCACCATCGAAGCAGCGACGGAAGCCGTAGTGCATGGCGTTGGCTACGGCTGGTTGCCGGAACAACGAATTACACCGCTGTTACAACGCGCAGAACTGAAAATCCTGCCACTTAGCCACGGCGTCAGACGCGCCACGGCACTGCATCTGATCATCCGTCAGCAAAGCCTGCCATGGGATACAGAAATTGCTACGCTGTTTGCGTTATTCAGCGCCAGCTGGCCTGCAACAGAGCCTGAAAATTAGCGACAAAAAACCGGTTTACCAACAGTGGCAAACCGGTATCAAGTTTTGACAAGACGACAGAAAAGTTGAGGAAAGACAACAGGCGGTGCAGCCCGGGTCTGAGGAAAAGATTACCGCGTCTCTATGCCGTTGACTAACAACAATATCTGCGCTGGATATGCAGTAATTGCACAGCATTCCGCCCTATTGCGTCGCCAGCACCACGCGCAGGATCTGCGCCGACTGCACTGGCGGCAGCGCCTGAATCTGCTGATAGAAGTCGGTGGCAATCTCACACACCCGCTTATGATCAACATCATTACGCTGCGGCGGCACCAGCATTTTCAGGTCGTCGCCATATTTCTGCCCCAACTGCTGCAAAATGCGCTGCACCTGTAAACTGGCCTGCAGATCCTGTTCCGCGCTGTTACGCTGCGGCTGTTCATAAGAGGCCAGCACCAGCTGGTTGTCCGTCGCCAGACGCTGCTGGATCAGTTGAGGTGGGTTATATTTACTGGCATCAATGCCACCACCGGCCTGCGGAAACAGCAACTTAAAGCACAGACTGTCCCCTTTCGCCTGCAGGTCCTGCATCTGCTGCAGCGTCACGTTCATATACTGATTGAGGGTGTCATCCGGGGCGAAACGCACACGTTTACCAATCATCTCCGCCATCGCTACCTGGATTTGATCGATCGCCTGTTGCGTCGTTAACCCCTGCTCAATCGCTTCGCGCGCCGTGTTCTCCATCGCAGCGCGTGCCTCCGGCTCCTTCTGCTGCAGGGTAACCATCAGTGGGATCTTATCGAACTCCTGGCGTACCAGCTGCTGCACTCGCTGCGGATCATCACGCAGCCGATCCTGCGCCAGCACGCTGTAAACCTGGCTCCAGATCAGCTGCACGGCGATAAACAGCCCCAGCGCCAGCCAGCGCTCGATCTTTTTCTTTTTACATAACCAGAACAGCAGTGCGGCAGTCAGAACGCCAACAATGGCGGCAGAAGAGAGCATAGGGAGGTTCATCGCGTTTCCTTACCTGATACGCCGCCCCTGCCGGGACGGCATGAGGGATTAATGCGCGGTATCCGTACGTTTTACCGCGTCCAGCGTGGCCTGTTCACGCTCCAGCCCCGTCAGTTCACTCAGCTGACCTTCACGCATCTCCAGCAGGCGATCAGCATGAATAAAGTAGTGGTCATCATGGCTGATGGCAAACACCGTTTTGCCCATGCCCTGTAACCAGGGCAGCAGCTCACGATAGAAAATACGGCGGAAATGCGGGTCCTGATCCGCCGCCCATTCGTCGAGCAGCAGAATATCGCGCTGTTCCGCCGTGGCCAGCAGCAGCGCCAGACGCTTACTCTGCCCTTTTGACAGTTGCAGATTCAGCACCTTATTACCTTCCAGCTGCAGCTTATTGTGCATTTTCAGCCGCTCCAGCCACTGCTGCACCAGCACCGGATCGGCGGCTTCGCCTTCACGACCAATCAGCCGGTCAAACAGGTGCACATCAGTAAACACGGCCGAGAACAGCTTGCGGTACTCTTCGAGACGGCTGATATCGATCTCTTCGCCATCCAGCAGCAGTGCGCCGGATACCGGCTGATACAGCCCGGTCAGCAGCATCGCCAGCGTGGATTTACCGCTGCCGTTACCGCCAATCAGAAACACCAGTTCGCCGCGCTTCAACGTCAGGTTAATCGGTCCCACGGCAAAACCGCCGTCGCCGTAGTGGAACACCACATCACGCAGTTCCAGCGTCTGCCAGTTCTTCGAGGCTGGCAGCGCTTTAAATCCTTCCTGATAATCGGTCAGTTTAAACGCGCTCAGTTTGTTAAACGCCACCTGCGCACTTAGCAGCACCGGCAGCGCGCCCACCGCCTGCAGCATCGGCGTGCGTAAAAACAGCAGCGTCAGCGAGTAGGTGGCGGCAACCGCGGTATCCGCCCAGCCAAGTGTGTTGGCGAGAAAGAATGCCAGACCAATGGCACCAAGCATCATAATATTCGACCAGTTTACCGCACTAAGATGGAAGGTATCGGCGCGCACAATATGGTGACGGTAAGTCTGCGCATCCTGCTGGTAGACATCTTCATAGATCTGGCGCGCGCGATCGCGGTTCAGCGCCAGCTCTTTACGGCCATCGATCACCGTCTGGTAATCTTTATACAGTCGGTCTTCGGTTTCACGCAGGGTCGCCAGATGGCTGTAGACGCGCGCCACCAGCCAGCCGCCGCCGATCACCGTCACCGCGACCCAGACGCTGGTGACAATCATCATTTTCGGCGACAGCCACGCCAGATAAGCCGCGCAGCCAATGGTGATAATAATCCCCTGGATCAGCTCCGGCAGGCGCACAAAGGCGAGAGTGATATTACGGACGTCGCTGGTCAATGCAGCGAGCAGTGACGCATTACCAATCTGTTCAATGCGTTCGATGCGGGTATCAAGGATACGTTTGATAAATTCACCGCGCAGGCGGTAGATAAAGTGATGACCCAGCTGGGTCAGCGCCAGCTGCGCAGCAAACGTGACGCCCATCAGCAACACCAGCAGGCCAAGGAACTTTGGCAGCACCTCTAATGGTGCACCAATATTCACGATCAGTTCCCGGTTAATAAACGCAATCAGGCCGATTCCCAGCACAGCGCTGAGCAGCGAGAGAATCATCACCATAATAAAAGGCCAGCGGTACTGCCTGTAGACGACGTACAGCAACTCCATAACTACTTCCCGTTATAATAAAAAGCTGCCAGCAGTTTAAAGGGAAGCGATTCGATAGCAATAATAATTCTTATTCCGCAAACGATTTAACGGCCTCAGAGCGCACGCCGGAAGGTGATGTTGTAGCGATACGCGCCAGCCAGCGGGTGCACGCCCGCTTTCAGCGGCAGAATTCCGTGGAAACGCAGGCGCGAAGGGCCGCCCCACACCACCACATCGCCATGCTCCAGCAGGACACGCTGCGTGGCGTCGCCGCGCTCAAAGCTGCCGAACAGGAAAATCGCCGGCAATCCCAGCGAGACCGAGACAATCGGCTGGCGCAGATCCCTCTCGTCTTTATCCTGATGCAGGCTCAGTTTCGCCCCCGGTTCATAGCGGTTAATCAGACAGGCATCGGGATGAAAAGCGGCAAATCCGGCCTGTGCGGCAGCCGTGGCCGCCAGCTGGCGAAAACGCTCGGGCATCGGCGGCCAGCGCCGCCCGCTGATCTCATCGCGTTCGCTATACTGATAGCCGCGTGCATTCGTTGACCAGCCGAGATCGCCGCAGTTGGTCATCGCCACCGACATACGATGACCGCCCGGCGTGATGCGGTGCTCAAACGGATTTTGCGCGGCAATCTCCCTTACCGCTGCCAGCAGCTCCGCCGCCTGATCGCGCACATAGCGGCGCAGGATCACTGCGCCTTCAGCCAGCGGTTCCTGCCAGGGCGCATCCTCAGCAAACAGATCTAACATCATCGCCTCCTGTGGTCAGGGATTCTGGATAAAGGCGCTGAACTGTGGCGACATCCAGCTACTGAAGCCATCACCCTCTTTCGTAATCAAATACACCGCCAGTTTCTCTTCGATCGCCAGCTGTTTGGCTTTTTCGCTGCCCAGTACCATCAGTCCGGTGTCCCAGCCATCCGCTTCCAGCGCCGTGGTGGCAATCACCGTCACGGAAACCAGTTTATGCTGAATGGGCCGCCCGGTATGCGGGTCAATGACATGGGAAATGCGTTTGCCATCGAGTTCATAATAGTTGCGGTAACTGCCCGCGGTGCTGATGCCATGCCCCTGCAGATCCACCACTGCCTGTACGGCATTTTCCCGGTCAGTGGGTTTCTGGATCGCCACGCGCCACGGTTGATTATCCGCGTTGTTACCACGCGTCAGCACCGCGCCACCGACAGAAACCAGATAGTTATTAATCCCTTCCTGCTCCATCAGCCGCGCCAGGTGATCGGTGGCGAAGCCTTCGCCGACGGTTGAGAGATCAACATAGAGTCCCGGCAGATCTTTCTGCAGCCACTGCCCGACGCCATTCTGGATCACCTTCAGATGCTGCAAACCGATCAACGCACGCGCGGCATCGATTTGCGCCTGATCCGGGGTCTTTACCGGCTGCTTGTCCGGGCCGAACCCCCACAGATTAACCAGCGGCCCGACGGTGATATCCATGGCGCCCGCCGTTTTCTTGCCGATGCGCAGCGCCAGCGTGACGATATCCGCCATATTCTCGCTTACCGGCTGCGGATCAACGCCGCGATACTGGTTAAAGCGCGATAACACGGAATCGTTTTTCCAGGTCGATAATTCACGATCGTCCGCATCCAGTCGCTGCTGGATCGCCTGCTGTAGCGCGTCGGCGCGTTCGCGGTCAACACCCGCCAGGCTGACGCGCCAGAATGTTCCCATTGTTTTGCCTTCCAGCACCAGGGGTTCTGCCACTGGCGTCGCACTCCGATCGCAACCCGCAACAGTGAAAAATACCAGCAACAGCACGCGATACAGTACAGCAACCTTCATCCATATTCCTTTTTCTTTCGTATTGTTAACAGACACTTCCGCAGTTAAAGCATTTGTAAAGTGCACGAAACGCCCTTGACCGTTGTGTCTGCCATCACCAGAATAGCCATTCGGAGACACCGATCTCATAATAAAAACGAGTGCATAACATCGCTACAGAGGAGGCATGCATGCAAAATATCCTGCTGCTGATTGCTCTCACTGGCCTGATCGTCTACGCAGGCTACAGACATTATAAAGGAACGCGCGCCCGCGCACTTCCCCGCCAACGCCAACGTTAATTGTGTTTTGCCCCCTCCCCGTCCGGGGAGGATGGGTTTACCCCTGACACCTTTCCGCACGCAGCATTGCCATCGTACCCTCCCGGCATGACTGGGGGAACCAGCAACTGCAAAATCATACTTGTCTGACTGAATCTGCGAAGAGAAGCGGGACGCGGTAGTGCGTAAAGAAGGAAACAGACGGAGTGATAAGGCGGGAAAAACAACAGGGACGCGTCGCCGCGTCCCTGACAGGGCTTAGAACTGGTAAACCAGACCCACGCCAACAACATCATCGGTGCTCACGCCAGCATCCTGGGTGAACTGGCTGTCGTCCATCAGGTTGATCTGGTAATCAACATAGGTAGACAGGTTTTTGTTGAAGTAGTAAGTGGTACCTACATCAATGTATTTTTTCAGGTTCTGAGTGCCGTAACCCTGAACATCACCGCGGGAGCTGACGAAGGCCAGTGATGGACGCAGACCGAAGTCGAACTGGTACTGGGCAACCAGTTCCCAGTTGTCCGCGGTATCAGCATAACCGTAAGCGTTGTTCGCTCTGCTGGCATCGCTGTCACCGAAGCGAGTCGCGTTGTATGAACGAGTGTACATCGCCGCCAGGTAGATATTGTTGGCGTCATATTTCAGACCACCGGTGTAAGCGGTCGCTTTGTCGCCGTGACCCAGTACCGCGGCGTCGTTCTGATCGGTAGTACGGTCAGATGAGAACATCGCCGCACCGATGCCGAAGCCGGAACCGATGTCATAGGTGGTGGACAGACCCCAACCGTCGCCGTTCTGGCCCAGCACATCACGGCCATTCGGTGATTCGGTGGCGCTGCTGTTTTTGCCCTGGTACTGGACCGCGAAGTTCCAGCCTTCAACCAGGCCAAAGAAGTTGCTGTTACGGTAAGTGGCGATGCCGTTACCACGCTGGAACATGAAGTTGTCCGCACCGTAGGTATCACCACCGAACTCTGGCAGCACGTCGGTCCATGCGCCGATGTCGTACGCTACGCCATAGTTACGACCATAGTCGAAAGAGCCAGCATCGCCGAAGCGCAGACCGGCAAAGCCAACACGGGTATAGTCATCCGCAGAACCGGTTGACTCGGCGTTGTTTAACTGAGCCTGATATTCCCACTGGCCGTAACCGGTGATCTGATCGCTCACCTGGGTTTCGCCTTTGAAGCCAAAACGAACATACGACTGGTCGCCGTCTTTGCTGTCGTCGTTGGAGAAGTAGTGTAAGCCGTCGACTTTACCGAAGAGATCTAATTTGTTGCCGTCTTTATTATAGATCTCTGCCGCGCCTGCGCTGCCTGCGATCAGCATCGCAGGAACCATCAGGGAAAGAACTCGAAGTTTCATTTTATTACCCTCTCGTTATCTGTCTTATTTGCCACTGCTGACTGATGTTTAAAAAATCAGCCGGAGTCTCATTGTCAGTTCGCAGAAAGTAATATGCTATAGAGAAAATGCTACTAAATTTCCAAAACTGTTTCAAAATAAGGATGAGGTATTACAAAATATTATATTTGTGGAACTTTTACGCAGCACTGATAGCTAAAAAATATAGCACTTAATGCCATAAAAAATAATAACCAAGCAAAATCATTAAGTTAGCCACACCACCCATTTGAGCACTGAATGACAAAACAATCCCGTCATTGGGATATAGAATAGCTCCCGCTATCATCATTTTATTTTGCTATTACCTTCATTCACCCCGAATGAGATGTTTATTGAATATTCCAGACCAAACAATTTTTGTTTGGTCTTTTTTTTATCTTTTTTCAGCCAATGTTATTTTATGTAAAGCTATTTTTAGACTAAAAATAAACCAGCCTGCTTTGAGCATTATTTGTCTGTTTTAGCACTTTATGTCAATTAATAAGCGGCAGAATATTGCGGTTGATAACTCACCGAAAATAACTGCCGCTCTGTTTCATCCGTCACCTGCCAGCTTATCTTTCCCGCAGCGACTCTTTCACTTTATTCAGCGGCTTAATCAGATAATCCATCACCGATTTTTGCCCGGTCTTAATTTCCACACTGGCAACCATCCCCGGCACGATCGGGAAGGTGCGTCCGGCGCGGTTGGTCAGTTCTGCTTTTTGCGTACGGACATAGACACGGTAGTAGTACTGGTCGCGCTTAACTTCATCCTGCAGGGTATCGGGCGATACGGTTTCCACATCACCTTTCAGATCGCCATAAATAGAAGAGTCATAGGCCGTGACCTTCACCGTGGCGGGCAGTCCGGGACGGATATAGGCGATATCGCGCGGGTTAATACGCGTTTCGATCAGCAGCTGATCTTCCAGCGGCACAATCTCCATCAGTTTGCCGCCCGGCTGCAGTACCCCGCCCACGGTAGTGACCTGGATATCTTTCACAATCCCGCGTACCGGCGAATAAAGCGTGGCATGTTTCAGTTGATCCTCTTTGCCGGTCAGTACCTGCAGCTGCGCATCAAGATCGGCATTGTTCTTTACCTGCTCTTCGCGTGCACGCACCGCGTACTCGTTGGTTGCCTCATCAATTTTGCCGCGCAGTTCCGCCACCTGGCGCTGCAGGCGAATCACTTCCACTTGTCCTGCTGCGCCTTTCGCCACCAGCGGTTGCGTCATACGCAATTCGTCCTGCACCAGTTTTAATGACTGCTGCAGGTTAGCAACGGTTTCCGTCAGATTGCGGCGACGCGACTGATACAGCTGAGTTTCACGCGCCACCAGCTCCGGCTCCTGCAGGGTTTCCGCACTGAACTTCAGCGGCGCGCCGGTCAGCTCTGCGCGCAGGCGTTCGGCTGAGGCGCGCAGCGTGCGCACTTTCGACTGCGCTTCACCAAAGTTGGACTGGAAACGGGTCGGGTCCAGCCGCGCAAGGACTTGCCCTTTTTGGACGATATCCCCTTCGTGCACATTCAGCTGCTCGACAATCCCGCCATCCAGGCTTTCAATCTCCTGCGCGCGCGTCGACGGCGTGACCTTACCGGTGCCGACCGTGACTTCATCCAGAATGGCGAAGTGCGCCCAGACCAGGAACACCACCAGCGCAAACGTCGACAGCCAGATAATCGCCGAGGTGCGTTTTTCACTGCGCGCTAAATCACGGTCAATCAGAATCAGGCTCATGCGGCATCTCCGGAATTGGCAGCCGTCGCCGGTTTCTGGCTGGTAGCCGCACGTAAAATTTCATCGCGTGGCGCATCAGCGATAATGCGTCCGTTATCCATCACTACAATACGATTTACCAGTTTCAGCAGTGTTGGGCGGTGGGTCACCAGTACCAGCGTACGGCCAGAGAGCCAGCCTTCCATTTGCCGCAGCACATACTCTTCCAGTTGCTCATCCATTGACGCCGTCGGCTCATCCATTAACACCACCTGCGGCTGGCGCAGGATCATACGGCTCAGCAACACCATCTGGCGCTGACCACCGGAAAGCCCGCGGCCACCTTCATTGATCACCCGGTCGAGACTGGCGGCATCCTGCTGCACCAGGCTCAGCGCGCCGCTGATGCGCAGCGCCTGCAACATCTCCTGCTCGCTGGCATGGGGGTTACCCAGCATCAGATTCTGCCGCAGAGTGCCAAAGAACAGACGTGAATCCTGTGATAACCAGCCCAGCTGCCGCCGCAGATCCACCGGGTCAATACGGCTGATATCTACACCGTCCACCACCACCTTGCCCTGGGTGGCGGTGGCCTGCCCGGCCAGCAGCTTCAGCAGCGTCGATTTCCCGGCGCCCACCTTGCCGAGAATCGCGACGCGCTCACCCGGTTTAATCTGCAGCTGGTTAATGTTGATAACGTTTTTGACGTTCTCTTCATCATAGGTGTACTGCACATGACGCAGTTCATAATGACCCGCCAGCGTCGGACAATGGGCGATTTCGCCCTCTTCCGGCTGATCGAGCGGCCGTTTCAGCAGCTCGTCCAGCCCGTTCATCGCGCTTTTAGCATGCTGCCAGCGCGAGAACACCATGGTCAGCTGCATCAGTGGCGCAATGGTGCGCGACGACAGCAGACTGCTGGCCACCAGCGTACCAGTGGTGATATCGCCGTTGAGCACCAGATAGACGCCAAACACCAGCATACCGGCATAGGTCAGTTGCTGGACGGTGGAGGCCCAGCCGCTCAGCCTTGCGCCCCACAGACGCTGCTTCATACCAATCGCCGCGCTCACTTCGTGGGTTTGCTCCCACTGGCGCTGGAAATAGGGTTCCGCCTGCAGCGCTTTGATATCTTCGATGCCCTCAATGGTCTCCACCAGCACCGCATTGCGCAGCGCCCCTTCGCGCATCCCCTCTTTCGCCAGTTTTGCCATCGGGATTTGCACCAGCAGCCCGGGAATAACAATCAGCGGGATTGCCAGCAGCGGAATAATCACCAGCGGTCCGCCGATAAACGCCATCAGGAACAGGAACAGAATAACAAACGGCATATCCGCCGCCGCACCCAGCGTGGTGGAGGTGAGCAGCTCGCGCACCTGATCAATTTCACGCAACTGGGAGATAAATGAACCCGTGGATTTCGGCCGCGCCTCGTTGCGGATGTTCATTGCCCGGGCAAACAGCATCGACGAGACCTTCAGGTCGACGCGCTTGCCCATCAGATCCGACACCTGGGTGCGCATCAGACGGATAGCGTATTCGATTGCCGCAGCAAACAGCACGCCGGCAAACAGCACCCACAGCGTCGACTCTGACTGCGCCGGGATCACCCGGTCGTAAACCTGCATCGAGAACAGGATCCCGGCCAGCGCCAGCACGTTGCCCACCACCGAGGCCAGTGAAATCTCTGCAATACGCCGCCCCATGCCGCGAAAATGGTGCCAGAACCAGTGCTTTTTATACGGCTGAACAAACTCATCAATACGCGCGTCGCGCCCGCGCGCCGCTACGCCAATAATCGCCACCTGATCCTGGCTCTGCGCCAGCAGCAGTGCCAGCTCTGTCTCACGCACCACGTCACCGCCGTCACTCAGCCAGTAACGCACATTGCCTTCACCATCAATCGCTTCGACCACGGCGACACTGCCATTTTGCAGAATCAGCACCACCGGCGTGACCTCCTGCCGCCAGCGGATTTTATCGCGCGGCATCATGGTCATATGCAGACCCAGCAGACCGGCCAGACGCTCCAGCTGCTGGCTGGCGCTGAGATGTTCAAACCAGCGCATTTGCTGACGCAGCGTGCCGCCATCCGCCGGTTTGCCGAAGCGCGCCGCCACGCGCAGCATAGCCTCTATCCAGTTTTCCGTACTTGCGGTTTGTGTCGTCATGGTGACTGCCTTTTATTCGTGATACGCCGCTCAACGCTTACAGCGATGGCAGGGTTTGTCCGCTGCTGGCTTCGCGGTCGATGCCCATAATGTCGAGCAGATTGTCGACTGCCGCGGCATAGCGCACCGTGGCGTCCCAGCCGTCATACAGCGCCATGGTGCGCATGCTGTCGGCCTGGAACACGTCCTGTTCAACACTGAGCAGATCGTTCAGGCTGCGTTTATTCAGTTTGTACTCATCGGCATACACCGAACGGGTATGGTCGGCGCTGGCGAGCTGATCCTCACCCGCCTGCTGACGCTGCTGCGCGCCAATCATGTCGGCATAGGCGGTGGAGGCGCGCTGGTTGATATCCAGCTTCGACTGTTCAATCGCCGCCTGCGCCGCTTCACGCTCCCCTTCCGCCGAACGCGTTTTGGCGTTGACCGCTCCGCCCTGATAAATCGGCGCTTCCATCTGCAGTTGCATCTGATCGTCCCAGTAGGAGCGGTTGTCGTTCTCATAGCGGGTGCGCGCGGCCTGCACTTTGATGGTTGGCCAGTGATTGGATTGCGCCTGACGCACGCGCTCACGCGCCGCTTCCTGTTTGGCCTGCGCGCTGCGCACGGCGGCGCTTTTCTCATAGGCGATTTTGTCGAGGGTGACCTGCTGTTGCAGCAGGCTCTGCGGCAGTTCCGGCAGGTTATCCGACACCACGCCGGTCAGTACCGTCAGTTGCGCCGTCGCAGAGCGCTGCTGGGCGCGATACTGCTCCAGCGTGGCGCGCATTCCGGCGATGCGGGTGCCCGCCTGCAGCACATCCGATTGTGAACTCAGCCCGGCGTCCGCACGCATCTGCGCAATATCACGCACGCGCTCCAGTGAGGTGATGTTATCGCGCGATGCCACCACCAGCGCCTGATAGCGCTTAACCTGCAGATATGCCTGCAAGGTGTCCTGCGCCACCGTGGTCATGGTGTCGTAGAGGCCGAAACGATAGGCTTCCGACAGCGCATGCTGTTCATCAATGGCACCGTTGGTACGGCCAAAATCCCACAACAGCTGGCTGAGGGTCAGGCCACCGGAGGCATTATTGTTCAGGCTGCCCGCAGAATCAGTCTGGTTGGAACGGCCGCCGCTGGCGCTCAATGAGATTTGCGGAAACCAGGCGCTGCGTGCCGCATCCAGCTCGGCTTCGCCGATATGAATCTGTGCCGCGGCTTCGGCAATTTTAGGGTTGCGGGCAAAAGCACGTAAGATCGCCTCGCGTAAGCTCAGCGTGGCAATCTGCTCTTCGCTGGGCGCTGCCCGCCAGTTAAATTCGGCCTTGGGTTCTTTCGCGGCAAACGCTGAAAAGCCAGAGGCCCAGCATGCCGCCCCCAGGCAACAGCAAACTACGATTTTGTTCATTATTAACATCACCCTCTCGCGATTATTGCTGTCGCCAGCGAGCGCTAAACCGCACCCACGGCGAATCCCTGCGGCTATCCACAGTTTGTGTGGCGAAAACTCAGTAACTGAAGGCTGAGAGCACCGGACATTCCCCGCGCTATCCGGCTATGGGCCAGCGATACAGAGAATTGCGGGGTCGACGCCATACTTCGGTCCTTATGCAGCGAAAAGTAACCAGGATTGTTAATATCGAACAAAGATGCATCCACTCAATAAACAAAATTAATTATTTTCATCAACTTTATCGTTCTGACCGATCCGCTGGCCTACTAAATTAATAGAACAGTTTGCTGTTTTTTTCCTCCTCATGAGGCCTGTAAATTTGCAGCCTGTCGCAAATTCCGCTGACAGGCTGCTTAACATTAATAGCTCATTTTTCACCTAATGCGTGGCAGGCTTTATCACCTAACCGGTTCAGCATAGCTAATCAATGGTATGGTGGGATACGTATCACTGAACCCGCAGGCCAACGTTCGCTGTTCTGAATGAAAAAAGAGACCACCTTACGGTGGTCCCTGTGGCGGCAATTGACGCGATTTTTACGGCTGACTTACACCACATGCACCTGCAGATTATGCTGGATAAGCACATCACCCAGCGTATTGTCTGAAGTCAGCGCTGAGTTGTGGTAGACATCAAATTGCTGTCCATCCACCGTGCGCTGGCCGACATTGCTCCAGACGCCGCCATCGGTATTGGCGAGCATCACCTGGTTGCCATCCCCCCCTCTGATAATCAGATCGTCGCCTTGCTTATCCGTCAGTTTCAGCGCATCACTGAGATCCAGTTTGAGGGTGTTGGTGCCCGAGGTACCCAGATCCAGCACTTCAATGCTGCTGATATCAAGGCCCAGCGTGGTGAGATCCAGCGTCATGTTCTCGCCGCCCAGCACCAGGGTATCGGTGCCCGCACCACCATCGATGTGAGTGAAGTCAAGGCTGGTCAGGGTGATAGTGTCATCACCACTGCTACCCGTAACAGACTCCTGCCCTTCGTGGATGGTGCCATCCGCCAGCACAATCATCAGCCCACCGATGCTGTAGCTGCTGTCATCCGCGACCGCACTGGTGGTTTCTTCGGTGGTAGTGGTAGTGTCGGCCCCTTCCGTCACCAGATTGCTGCTCTCCGTGGTGGCAGAGCTGCGGGTACTGGTGTCGCTGGTGGTAGCGGACTCTTCCGTGGTGCTGGCGGCGGCAACCGTCGCCGTCGCGCTGGTGCTGTCCTCACTGCTGCTGGTGGTTGCCAGCGAGCTGGTATCCTGTGAGGTGGCATCGTCCGCTGCCACACTGAAGGTCGCGACGGCTGCAGCTGCCGTTGTCGCCAGTGGCAGCAGTGAGCCAAGCGCCAGCGTGGTGGTGGTTGACGCCGGGTTACCAGCCACATCCGTCGCGCTGACCGTGACTGCCGACAGCGCAGTGAGTCCCGACAGCAGGTTACCGGCAAATTTCACGCTGTAACGCCCGCTGGCGTCCACGGTCGCGGTTTTGGTGCTGCCATTCAGCGTCACAGTAACGAGGGTGCCTTGCGCCAGATAGCGGGTACTGCCGCTAACGGTCAGACCATTAGTCAACAGACTCAACACGTTACCGAGGATATCGCCACCAACCGCATCCACACCAAGCAGCGGCAGGTCATGGGTTTTCGCCGTAAAGGTCGAGCTGGTCGTTGAAGTATTCCCCGCCCGATCGCTCACCGTAACGGTTACCGTATGGCTGCCGTCCGTGATGTTTTTCAGCGTGGTGGACGGCACCGAGATACTCCAGGTGCCATTTGAAGCCACGGTCGTGGTCAGTACGGTACCCGCCACGTTAACCGACACGGTACCGCCCACCGCATTGGTGGAAGTACCGCTAATGGTTTGTGTACCCGATGCTTCAGTAAGGTTGAGATAGCCATCACCGCCAAAGATGGTACTCATCGCGACCGTTGGCGTGGTGTGCGTACCGACCAGCACACTGCCGGATACCGAGCCGGTACTACCCGCTGCGTTAGTGACCGACACACTCACCGCCTGAGTGCCGTCGGCCAGCGCCAGCAGGCTGGCTGATGGCACCGCGATACTCCAGCTACCGTTTGCCGCCACCGTGCCGGTGAGCGTCAGTGTACCGATACGCAACGTCACGGTGGAACCTTCGGCGTTGGTCGAGGTACCGCTAACCGTCTGGGCGCTCAGCGCTTCAACGGCATTCAGTGCGCCATCACCAAACAGCGTGCCCAGCGTTACCGTTGGCGCCGCATGGGCAATCACACTGACGCTACCACTCTGGGTCGCCACGTTGCCATAAGCGTCTGTCGCGGTAGCGGTTGCCGTCAGGGTGCCATCTGACAGCAAGGCCAGATCTGCTTTAGAAACGGTAATCGACCATGCCCCTCCTGTCGCCACCAGCGTGCTGTACGTCTTACCACCGAGGGTAACGTTTACCGTGGCGCCCGCTGGCAGATTGGTGCTGGTGCCGCTGATGGTCTGCGTCGAGTTAAGATCTGCTGCGTTGAGCACGCCATCACCAAACACCGTGTTCATGGTCAGCGTCGGCGTATTGGCGATACCGATTTTCACCCCTGTACTGACACTGGTGGTGTTGCCCACGGTATCGGTAACAGATACGCCCACCGTCAGGTTGCCGCTAAGCAGGGTGCCAAGAATATCCGGCGTCAGCGTGGCGGTGAAGCGTCCGTTACTGCCCACCGTCGCCGTCGCGGTGATATTACCGATATTGATATTCACCACCGAGCCTGCCGCCACATTGGCGATGGTGCCGGTAATGGTTTGCGTCACCAGCGATTCCACCAGGCTCAGTGCGCCATCACCAAACAGCGGATCCAGCGTGATGGTCGGCAGGTTATGGATACCCACGACCACCCCGGCGCTGGCAGTACCGGTGTTTCCGGCGCTATCAGTGACCGCCACGCCAACCGTCAGGTTGCCGTCCAGCAAGCCCTGCAGCTGCGCAGGCGTCAGGGCCAGCGTAAAGCCGCTGGCGGTGGTGGTGGTGATAAACTGCTGTCCGCCAATGGTGACCACCACTTTCGAACCGGCTTCCGCACCTGTCACCGTACCGGTGATAGTTTGCGTCAGCAGGGCTTCTGTGGCATTCAGCAGGCCATCGCCCAGCACCGAGGTCAGCGTGACGACCGGGCGAACCACATCTACCACCAGGTTGCCCGCCGTGCTGGCGGTATTGCCCGCCGCATCCACCAGGCTGGCGCCGATGCTCAGGGTGCCGCTGGTCAGCGAACCAAGAATACCGGTACCGACAGTGGCACTAAACGCACCGTTCTGCCCCACCGTTGCAGTGATGGTAGAACCGCCAATCGTCAGGTTGATCTGGGTGCCCGCCGCCACATTGTTAACCACCCCGCTGATCACCTGCCCGGTCGCCAGGTCGGCGATATTCAGAATACCGTCGCCAAAGATCGGGTTAAGGGTAATGGTCGGTGTAGCGGTAAAGATCCCGACAGAAACCGCCGACGATGAGGTGTTCCCCGCCGGGTCGACCACACTGACGCCCAGCGACAGGTTGCCGCTCGGCAAGGTAGTCAAGTCAGCAGATGGAATGGTCACCGTCCAGCTGCCGTTCGCCAGTGAGGCCTGGTACGCTTTGGTGCCCAGCGTCACCGTCACCGTCGAGCCGGTCGCCGCGGTGACTGGCAGGGTCAGTACCTGATCGACCGCCGCTTCGGCAATGTTGAGCAGGTTATTGCCCGCCAGCAGGTTGGTCAGGCTGCCAATCAGCGGGATGCTGTCGATAATCGCCGTCACGCTGGTCGACGCGCCTGCGGTGTTACCGTAGGCATCGGTTACCGTCAGCGCCAGTGGGATGGTGCCGTCATCCAGCAACTGCAGCAGGCCTGGCGGTACCACAATCGCCCATTTACCGTCCTGGCCCACGGAGGCACTGAGGGTCGTGCCGCCAAGGGTTAAGCTTACCGTCGCCCCGGTGCCAGCCGAAGTGGTGATCCCACTGATCGTTTGCGCCACCAGCGTATCCGCCGCGCTGAGGAAACCGTCACCGAAGACGCTGTCAACCACCAGCGTCAACGCGCTGTTGACCACTTTATTGACGGTCAGAGTCGCGTCGGTCTGGTTGCCCGCCGCATCGCTGACGCGCAGGCCAAATACCAGCGTGCCGTCCGTCAGGCTGCCGAGCACTTCCGGTGTCAGGTCAATACTGAATGTACCATTGGGCTGAACCACCGCCGTGGCAATAGGACTGCCGTCACCCAGGTAGAGACCAATGGTCTGCCCTGCCGCTCCGGTCGCCGTACCCGTCAGCGTCTGCGTCAGCAGAATATCCGCCGCGGTAATCAGGTTATCGCCAAGTAACGCATCCACCTGCAGCAGCGGTGCGCCGGTATCGACGGTAATCGTGCGGGTGGCTTCCGTCGCCGCGTTGCCTGCCGCATCGGTCAGGTTGGCGGTGATGGTTTGTCCATCCTGGCCCAGCGCCTGCAGATCGGCGGACGGCACAGACAGCGACCAAATGCCGCCTGCCTGCACCACTGCGGTGTAGGTTTTGCCGCCCAGCGTTACCGTCACGACCCGTCCTGCTTCACTGAGAGATGCGGTTCCGCTAATGGTCTGCGCCGCCGCGGCTTCCGTGCTATTGAGAATATCGTCGGAGGCAAACGCATTGATGGTCACGGTGGGTACTTCGCGATCCACCAGCACACTACTGGTAGAAGTCCCCGTTTCCAGCGTTGCAGTTGAGGTCGCCGTGACCACTACGGTGGCAGTGCCATCCACAAAGGTGGCGTTTGGCACGCTAATGGTCCAGCTCCCCGTATCTCCGTCAACCACTACAGGGGACAGCGCCACGCCATTAATCGTCACCACCACGCTACCCCCCTGCGCACCAAGGTTGGCATAGGTGCCGCTCAGGGTAATGTTGCCCGCGCCGTCAGCGACATTGATGATGTTGTCGCCACCAATCGGCGTCAGTGTCACCAGTGGATCAGGCGGCAGCGTCAGGTCGACACTGACCGCTGCGCTGTTAGTGCCAATATTCCCTGCAACATCTCTGATCTGCACATTGATCGTGCCCGTTTCACCTGTGCCGCCGAGTTGCGCCAGTACCGTTGGGGTTAACGTCAGCGACCAGCTGTTGTTGCTCACGACCGTGGTCAGTGTTGTTGAGCCAATGGTGACCGTAACCGTTGAGCCGTCCGGCGCCCCAGTGGTTACACCACTCAGGGTCTGGGTAGTCAGGCTTTCAAGGTAATCCAGACCGGCACCGGCGCTAAACACCACTGTCGTCGATGGCGCCACGGTATCCACAATAAAGCTGGCTGAGGTTGTGGCGCTGTTACCGTTGCTGTCGACAGCGGTTACGGTCAGCGAGTTAGCATTCTGTGCAAGCTCACCCAATACCGTGCCCGAGACATTCAGCGTCCAGTTGCCACTGGTATCAACAATTGCATCATAATCGACGTTATTAATGGTGACGGTGACCGTCTGGCCATTCCCCGTCACACCCGTTGTACCACTGAGTACTCCACCGTTGGTCACTTCCCCGGCGTTGACATAACCATCAATAAACGGCAGATCGATCGCAGGTGTCGGCGCAGTCAGCGCAGCGTCAAAGGTCAGACTTTCCGTGTTGGTATTACCCGCGCTGTCAGTAACAGTGACATTAATGGTATGCGAACCGGTCGTTAATCCATTTAACGCCCCAGCAGGCAGCGTTACGGACCACTCACCATCACTGTCGACGGTGCCGGTATAAGTGATGCCATTCACATCGATTTTCAGCTGCACTCCCTGATTCAGGCCAGATACCCCGGTGCGTCCGGTCAGGGTAATTCCTGCAGCCGCTTCACTGATGTTCAGGATGCCATCGGTAAATGGCGTATCAATTTCCGGCTCTGGTGGCGTCAGCGCAGTGGTGACCGCCAGGTTCGTCTGATTGGTGTTCTGCGCTGAATCTGTCGCCGTGACGGTAATGGTATGAGTGCCATCAGTCAGCGTCGCCAGCTGCGCCGGGGTCAGTGACAGTGACCAGTTACCGTTGCTGTCCACCGTCGCTGGCAGGGTCAGGTTGCCGGTGCCGTTGGTGATTTCAACACTGACCGTCTGCCCCGCACCGCTAATTCCGGTTTTACCACTGAGCGTCTGTATGCTGGCGGCTTCGCTAATATTCAGCGCGCCGTCGCCAAATGGCAGGTTAATCGTCGGTGATGGCAGCGTTTTGGCGATGGTCAGCGAATCATCAATGCTTACCACGTTGCCCGCGCTGTCCGTCACTGCAACAGAAATCGGCCAGCTGCCATTCTGCAGGCCTGACAGCAGGGAACTGGACAGACCCAGCGACCAGGTTCCGTTGACCGTATCCACGCCCGCCGGGTAGGCAATGCCATTGATGGTGACCGTCACGGTTTCCGTGCCGGTTAAGGTGGCAATGCCTAACGATCCCGTCAGCGTACCGCCAGCCGCCGCTTCCACCGCATTGATAATGCCATCGGTAAACGGCGTATCCAGCGTCGGCTGCGGCAGACCGGTAAGAATCGCGTTGAAGTCCAGCGTATCGGTATCCGTGTTACCGTAGCTATCAGTTACCGTCAGTTCGATCGTGTGCGTACCGTTACCCAGCGCCAGCAACTGCGCGGAGGTCAGGGTCGAACTCCAGTTGCCATACTCATCCACCGTGACCGCGAATTGCTGCGTGCCGATGCTTAACGTTGCTGTTTGTCCCGCCCCCGTAATACCCGTGGTTCCCTGCAGCACCTGATCGGTCGCTGCTTCGATGGCATTCAGCGCGCCATCACCAAATGGCGTCAGGATAGCGGCAGTCGGCAGATTGCGGATCACCACATCGAGATTGGAGGTGACCGTCGCCGGGTTACCGGCGTTGTCTGTCGCACTGATATCGATTTGTACCGTGCCGTCCAGCAGGGTCGCCAGCGTGCCCGCCGGAATATCCACACTCCAGACATTGCCAGCCGTGACCTCACCCGTCAGGCTAATGCCGCCAATCGTCACCGACACCAGCGTGCCGACAGCAAGATTAGTGGCGACCCCCGTCAGCACCTGATCCGTTGACGCTTCAATGGCATTCAATACGCCATCAGTAAAGGGTGTCAGCAGCGTCAGAGCTGGCAGCGTATTAACCTGCACATCGAAGTCCAGCACCTCGGTAGTGGTGTTGCCGTTGCTGTCGGTGACCGACAGTCCCACTTCAACGCTACCATCAGCCAGCTGCAGCAGGTCGCCCGCCGGGATATCCACACTCCAGACACCGCCGTTGTCAGCCACGGCGGTATAGGTTTTGGCATTCAGTACCAGCGTCACGGTCAGTCCAGGGTCGGTCTGACCACCAATCACTAAACCAGCCAGCGCTTCCGCCAGGTTAAGAATGCCATCGGTGCCGACATCCAGCGTCGCAGTCAGTAATGGTGGAATGGTGTCGACAGTAAAGTCATGCGTCGCCTCCGCCACGTTGCCTGCGACATCCTCGCCCGTCGCCGTAATGGTGTTGCTGTCCTGCGGCAGCGCCTGCACATCGGTGGCAGGCACTTCGACGCTCCAGTTCCCGTTAGCGTCGACCGTAGCCTGGTAGGTCTGGTTATTGAGCGTCACTTCTATGGTGCTGTTCGCCGGAATACGCTGGCTGGAACCGGTGATCACCAGCGGATCGTTCGCTTCCTGCGCCGTGATAATATCATCGCCAGCCACTTCATTAATGCTGATGGTCGGCTGCACCGCCGCACTGGCCACGACCGTGACCGTATGGCTGGCGCTCGCCGGGTTCTGCGCGGCATCGGTCGCCGTGGCGCTAATGACATGCGCGCCATCGGACAAATCCCCCACCACGCTGGCGTCGAAGCTGGCTGTCCAGCCGCCGCCTGCCACCACCAGCGCCGTCGTGGTCTGACCGTTCAGCGTGACCGTAATGGTTCTGCCCACCTCAATATTGGTGCTGGTACCGCTTACTGTCAGGCTCTGACCGGATTCACTCTGGTTGATATAGTTGTCGCCAGCAAGGGTGGCATCAATCGTCAGGGTTGGCAGGTTCGCCGCCGACGCATCGAGAGTAACGGTGCGGCTGGCAGGGGTGGTGTTCCCCGCCTGATCGGTGAGGCTGGCGGAAACCGTGTAGCTGCCATCTGCCAGTCCCTGCAACGCAGTGGCTGGCAGGTTAACACTCCAGCTGCCGCCGCTCTGCACCTGCGTCTGATACGTCTGCCCGTTAAAGGTAACCGTGACCGTCTGCCCCGCTTCCGAGGCGGATGCTGTACCGGTAATCGCAACCGACTGCAGTGATTCCGCCGCATTGATGAAGTCATCACCAGAGATACTGGCTATTGTCAGTGTCGGCGCGGTGAAGTCGATATTCACTGTGCTGGACGCACTGCCGCTATTGCCCGCAGCGTCCGTGACCGTCACCGTGATTGGCACTATGCCTTCCGACAGTCCCTGCAACGTGCTGGCATCGAGATCCAGCGTCCAGTTACCATCGGCATCAGCGCTCACCGTATAGTCATCGCCATCAATAGTGATCACTACCGTTTGTCCGCTGCCTGTTAAACCAGTGGTGCCCTCCAGCGTCTGAGTGCTCAGCGCATCATTGCTGTTGAGATAGCCATCGGTAAATGGCGTGTCAATGGTCGGTTGTGGCAGTGCAGTTGCCACGGTAAGAGTGCTGGTTTGCGTCACCGGGTTACCGGCAGCATCGGTCACCGTTGCGGTCAGGGTGTAGCTGCCGTTGCTGATGCCCGCCAGCGCACCGGCAGGCAAATCGAGCTCCCAGCCCCCCGTCGCACCAACGGTTGCGGTGTAGGTTTGGCCATTAAGGGTAATGGTCACCACTTGCCCTTCTTCTGCCGTAGTGGTGCCAGCCACCGTGATCGCTGCCTGCGCTTCCGCGGCATTAACCCGGCCATCAGTGGCAATCACGCCAATGCTTAAGGTCGGCGCAGTGAAGTCAACGGTAATTGGCGCGGTGGCGTTGCTGGTGTTGCCTGCCGCATCAGTTACCGTCACGACGACATCACTGTCACCCTCTGTCAGCCCCTGCAACACGCTGGCTGGCAGAGAGAGTGTCCAGTTACCACTGCTGTCGACCACTCCGCTGTAATCGACGCCGCCAATATTGATATTGACCGTCTGGCCGTCGCCGCTAACGCCGGTGCTGCCACGCAGCACCTGGGCGCCAGCTGCTTCGGCGCTGCTCAGATAACTGTCGCCAAACGGCGGCTGGATAGTGGCGACCGGCAGATCGTTGACGTGGACATTCAGTGTGCCGCTGTTGCTGACCGGATTACTTGCCGCATCGACAGCGCTGACATTGATTTGCGCCACGCCATCCGGCAGCCCCGCGACTGATGCCGCTGGCACTACCAGGCTCCATACGCCATTCGCCCCAACGGTGGTAGTGAAGGTCTGGTTGTTAAACTGCACGGTAATGGTGCTGCCCAGCGGGATATTCGCGGAGGTGCCGCTGATAGTCAGATCGCTGGCGGCTTCTGTGGCATTGAGATAGCCATCGGTACTGATGACATCAACCGACAGACCAGAGAGCTGGTTATTGATCGCCACGTCAAGGGAACCGCTGGCACTATTTCCTGCCACATCAGTCACGGCAACGTTGAATGTTGCCGTACCGTTGCTCAGCGCCAGTAAATCCGCCGCCGGGATTTCCACGCTCCATGCGCCGCTGGCCTGCACCAGCGCAGTGTAGACACTGCTGCCAAGGGTGATGGTGACCTGCTGGCCCGCTTCCACATTAGTGGTGGTACCGGACAGCAGCTGCGCGGTTTGCTGCTCTGCGCCATCGACAATATTATTACCCGCGAAGGCATTAACGCTGATCGATGGCAATACACTGGCGTCGGCTTTAACCGTAAAGGAACCGGTTTGCTGGCTGCTGTTGCCTGCCGTATCGGTTGCCGTTACCTGCAGGCTGTAGCTGCCATCCGCCAGACCGCCGATAGCGCTCTGCGGAATATCCAGCGACCAGCTTCCGCCACCGCCCACAGTGGTGGTGTAGTTAGTACCGTTAAAGTTAACGGTAATCGTGGCGCCGATTTCGCCGGTACCACTGACCTCCAGCGGCTGGCCTTTCTCGGTGAGATTGACGATACCATCACCCGCCAGGGTGTCGACCAGCAGCGCAGGAGATTCCGTATCCACCCGCACGCTGCCGCTGGCGTTGTCGGTATTGCCGGCCACATCCGTCACCGTGACGGTAAAGTTGGTATCTCCCTCGCCCAGCCCCTGCAATACGGCAGACGGAACGGTGATACTCCAGCTGCCATCGTTAGCAACCGTACCGGTATAGTCGGTACCACCAATATTGACGCTTACAGACTGGCCAGCACCGCTAATACCGGTGCTGCCGGTCAGCGTGCCATCACTGCCGACATCCGCAGCGTTCAGCACGCCATCGCCAAATGGCGTATTAATCGTTGCGTTCGGCTGAGTTGTCACCAGCACATTCAGAGGCGCGGTGGTGGTCACTGGGGTACCGGTTGCGTCGTTCACCGTCGCACTCACGGTCAGCGTGCCATCCGCCACACCGGCTAATGCCCCCGCAGGCACCGATACCGTCCAGCTGCCGTCTCCGGTAACCAGTCCGTTGTAAGTGACATTATTCACCGTCACCTGCACCGTGCTGCCCGTCGTCACATTGGTCGTCTGGCCGCTGATCAGCAGCGGCTGCTGCGCTTCAGCGGCGCTCAGGTAGCCATCGCCACTCAGTGGCGCTATCGCCAGACTGCTGGCGGCGGTGTTGATGGTATAGCTGCCAGAAGCACTGACGCTGTTGCCCTGCGCATTACTGACGCTGACCGACAGGTTGTGGCTGCCATCGGTCTGCCCCGCCATTGACCCCGCAGGTATAGTCACCTGCCAACTGCCATCAGACTGTACCAGACCGGTATAGCTGCCGCCGTTAACGGTCACGGTGACCGTCTGCCCCGGCTGTGCACTGGTGGTGCCAGACAGTACCTGATCCAGCTGCAGTTCTGCGCCATCCACCACACCGTTACCGGCAAAGGTGGCGGTATTGACTGTCAGCGTCGGCTGAGTGTTATCCAGCGTGATGCTGCTCTCTACCGTGGTAGTGTTGCCCGCCGCATCGCGCGCGGTGACGCTGATCGGATATTCGCCTTCACTCAATGCCGCCAGATCGGTGGCCGGCACTTCCAGCGTCCACTGGCCGTTGACGCCCACCGTCGCCTGGTAAGTTTTGCCGTTCAGGGTCACGGTAACAATGTTACCTGACTCACCGCTGCCGCTCAGCGACAGTGGTTGCCCCTGCTCTTCCGTGCTCAGAATGCCATTGCCGGACGGTGAACTGATGGTCACCGCTGGTGGCGTGACATCCACCGCCAGCGTGCTCTGCTGGCTGGTGCTGTTACCCGCTGCATCACTGACCGTGACGCTCACCGGATAGCTGCCGTTCGTCAGCGCGCCGAGATCGCTGGCAGGCACTGACACACTCCACTGACCATTGCTGCCGACCGTACCGGTGTACGTATTGCCATTCAGCGTCACGCTGACGGTATCACCGACCGTGCCGGTACCGCTGATCGCCAGCGGCTGCCCCTGTTCGCTGGCATTCAGCGTGCCATCAACAGCAATGGCGCCAAGGGTAAAGGCAGGCGCGCCAGTATCCAGTTCAAATGGCGCCAGCGCCGTGGCGCTGTTGCCCGCCGCATCAGTAGCGGTAACGGTGAGATCGTATTTGCCATCCGCCAGGCCCTGCAAGACGCTGGCCGGAATCGTGGCGGTCCAGCTGCCATTCAGCAGCACCGTCGCCGGGTAGTCGACGCCATTCAGGGTCACAGTGACGGTGCCGCCCGCCTCGGCGGTGCCACGCACCAGCAGATCCTGGCCCTGCTCACTGGCATTGATCAGGCCATCGCCCGCAACCGGATCGACGGTGATTTGCGGCGCGGCGGTATCGACGGTAAACGGCGCGGTTAAGGTGTCGGTATTACCTGCCGCATCACTCACCGTCACCACAATATTGCTGCTGCCATCGGCCAGACTCTGCAGGGCGCTGGCCGGAATGCTGACCGACCAGTTGCCCAGCGCATCAATCTCTGCCTCGTAATCAATGCCACCGATGTTGACGGTGACACTCTGGCCATCCCCCGCGACGCCGGTGCTGCCCGTCAGCGTCTGGGCGCTTTCCATCTCATCAGCGCTGAGGAAGCTATCGCCAAATGGTGCATTCAGCGTCAGATTAGGCAAATCATTGATCACCACATTGAGCGTATGGCTGGAGCTGACAGTATTACCCCCGCCATCCAGTGCGCTGGCGGTCACGGTCAGTGGACCATCTGCCAGCCCCGTCAACTCGCTGGCAGCCACATTGATGCTCCATTTACCATCGGCGCCAATCTGAGTGACATAACTGTTGCCATTGAAATTGACCGTTACCGCGGTGCCGGACAGCAGATTATTGGAGCTGCCTTCAATAGTAATGCCATCCGCCGCTTCATCAGCGTTCAGATAGTTATCATCACTGATAATGCCAATCGAAATCGCCGGATCGGTGTTATTAACGGTGAAGTCCTGTGCATCACTCGCCGGATTGCCTGCGCGGTCACTGACCGTCGCATCAATGGTGTAAGTACCGTTAGTCAAACCGGCAAACGCGGTTGCCGAGATCACCACACTCCAGACGCCGCCTGACTGCACCACGCCAGTGAAAGATTCACTGCCCAGCGTAACCGTGACGGTACGCCCGGCTTCCACATTGGTGGTGCCGCCCAGCACCAGCTGATCTTCGTTCTGTTCCGCGCCATCAAGGACACCATCACCAGCAAAGGCATTGATATCGATGGTGATTGTCGGCTGGTTAGCCGGATCGGCCACCACCGTCAGCGGGCTGGTGACCGTGCTGGTGTTGCCGACGCTATCTGTGGCAGTGACGCTGACGGTGTAAGGGCCGTCTGCAACGCCAGCCAGCACCGTTGATGGGATCTCAACGCTCCACTGGCCATTGACCACCGTGGCGGGATAGTCGACGTTATTGAAGGTCACCACGATGCCGTCGCCGCTGTCCCCGGTACCGCTGATAATCATTGCACTGCCCGCTTCCACCTGACTAAGATAACCATCACCGGAAATCGCACCAACCGTTAACGCTGGCGCGGCGGTATCAAAGGTTAAGGTGACAGGCGGCGCACTGGTGGTATTGCCCACACTGCTGGTCGCCGTTACCGTTAACTGCTGCTGACCGTCATCGATCGCCTGCAACGCTGACGCCGGAATATTCAGGCTCCAGGTGTTGCCCACGCCCACGGTGGTGGTGTAATTGACGCCATTGAGCGTAACGGTAATGGTGTCACCGGCATTGCCCGTACCGCTAACCGGCAGCGGCTGGCCCTGCTCGCTGGCATTGATCGTGCCGTCGGCATCAATGGTATTCAGCGTCAGCGCAGGGGCGGCGGTATTGACCACCAGCGTCGCATTTATCGGCGTGGTATTGCCCGCAGCATCGCTGACAACAACCGTGACCGGATAACTGGTGTCATTGAGTGCACCCAGATCGGCCGCCGGGATAGTGACCGCCCACTGACCGTTCTGCCCCACTTCGACCACATAATCTTCGCCATTCAGGGTCACGGTGACGGCAGCACCGACGGAGCCAGTACCATTGATGACCAGCGGCTGATCCTGCTCGCTGGCGTTAAGTACACCATCACCCGCAATCGGATTCAGCGTGGCGGCTGGCGCAGAGGTATCCACTGCCAGTGTCGCCTGTTGTGATGAACTGTTACCGGCCACATCCGACACGGTGACGCCTACGGTATAGCTGCTGCCATTCGCCAGCGTCGCCAGATCGCTGGTCGGCACCTCGACTGACCAGCTGCCGGTGTTATCGACGGTGGTGGTGTAGGTTTTGCCCTGCAGCGTCACAGTGACGGTATCGCCGAAGGTGCCAGTACCGTTCACCGTCAGCGGCTGCCCTGCCTCGGCGCTGTTCAGCCAGCCATCTCCCGCCACCGTCGCCAGGGTAAAGGCTGGCGTCGCGGTCTGCAGTGTGATCGGGGTGGTTTGCGAATTGGTATTGCCAGCGCTGTCGGTTACCGCGACGGTAACGTTGTAGCTGCCATCGTTAAGTCCCTGCAATACTGAGGCCGGAATCGTAGCCGACCAGTAACCATCTGCATCCACTGTCGCCGGATACGGCACGCCATTCAGCGTAACGGTTACTGTGGAGCCCGCTTTGGTCTGGCCTTCCACCAGCAGAGGCTGATCCTGCTCCGTGGCATTAATGCGGTTATCCACGGCGATAGGCTCAATGGTGATCGTCGGATTCACTTTATCAACGGTAATCGGCGTGGTGCTGCTGCTGGTGTTGCCTGCCGCATCAGTGACCTGAACCACGATATTGCCCGCGCCATTACTCAGGTTTTGCAGGGCAGTGGTCGGGATATTGACGCTCCAGTTACCGTCGTCATCGACCGTCGCCGGATAGTTAACACCACCGAGCGTCACCGTCACCTGCTGACCGTCGCCAGTGATGCCAGTGGAGCCCTCCAGCGTCTGAACCGTCTGCGCTTCGGCATTATTCAGCGTGCCATCGCCGAATGGCGTATCCAGTGCAGGCAGCGGCAGCGGTGCAATCGCCACATTCAGGGTACTCTGCGCTGGTGCAGCGCCAGGCGCTGTCGCGGTCACTGTCAGCGGGCCTTCTGGCAGGTTCTGCAGCGCGGTGGCAGGGACGGTAAAGCTCCAGACACCGGTCGGGCCGACATTCGCCGTGTAGTTTGTGCCACCAAACGCCACCGTGACCGTTGAGCCAGACGGCAGATTGCTTGACGTACCGCTGACACTGAGTGCGGTCTGGGCCTCAAGGGCGTTGAGATAGCCATCGCCACTAATGGGATCGAGAGCGATCGCCACCAGTGTGGTATCGACAGTAAAGCTGTTATTACTGCCTGCCGGGTTACCCGCCGCATCGGTAACGCTGACCGTATAACTCTGGCTGCCATTGGTGAGTCCCGCCAGGGCACTGGCCGGGATGGCTACCGACCAGCTGCCGCTGGCCTGTACCTCTCCTGTATAGCTATTGCCGCCAAAAGTAATGGTAACGACTTGTCCCTGCTGCACATTGCTGGAGGTTCCGGTCACAAACTGCTGGGTTTGCTGTTCTGCGCCGTCCAGCACGTTATCACCGGCAAATGCGGTGACGGTGATGGATGGCAGGTTGGCCGGATCGGCAATCACCGTCAGCGGGCTGGTGATGGTGGTGGTATTGCCCGCCGTATCCGTGGCGGTGATGGTCACATCGTAATCACCGTCGGCAATCTCAGCAACATCAGCCGCCGGGACGTCAACCGACCATGTACCGTTGGTCACCGTTGTGGTGTAAGGATTGCCATTCAGCGTCACGACAATGGTGGAACCATTTTCCCCGGTGCCGCCGATGGTCAGCGGCAGACCATGTTCCACCGCATTCAGGTAGCCGTCACCGGAAACAGGACCAGTGAGCTCCACGTCTGGCGGCAGGGTATCCACCACGATCGGCGTGGTGGAGCTGTTGGTATTGCCCGCCGGATCGGTGACTGTCACCACGATAGAACCGCCGTTGCCCTGTGGCAGGTCAGAGAGGTCATCGCTCGGGATAGTGACAGACCAGCTACCGTCAGTGCCGACCGCGGCCGGATAATCGGTGCCGCCAATGGTGACGATCACCGTTTGCCCTGGGCCAGTGGCGCCGGTATTACCGGTCAGAGTCTGATCGACTCCCGCTTCCGCGCCATTCAGCGTGGTGTCGCCGCCAAATGGCGGATCGATGGAGGCATCAGGTAAGGTTGTCAGCACATTGAGCTGGGCGCTGCTGCTGAGCGAATTGCCATTGCTGTCTGTGGTGGTTACTGTCACGGTGAATGGGCCATCCGCCAGCAGCAAGAGATCTGGTGAAGGCACACTCAGGCTCCAGCTGCCATCTGCATTCACGAGGGCAGTGTAATTCTTGCCATTCAGAGTGAGAACCACCACCTGCCCCTGGGTAACGCCAGTAGTTATCCCGGAGATAATCAGTGGCTGCGATGCTTCATCCGCATTGAGATAGCCATCGCCGCTGATCGGCTGCAGGGCAATACTGGGATCGCTGTTTACCTCTACTGACGCTGTGGCGCTGGCGACCGTTCCGGCCGCATTACTGACGCTGGCGGTAATGGTCGCGGTGCCGTCGGTCAGCGCCTGCAGTGCTGAAGACGGTACATTAACGCTCCAGCTGCCATCTGACTGGACGATAGCGCTATAAGTCACGCCGCCAAGAGTGATCGTGACGGTTCTGCCTGCTTCCACATCGGTCGTGGTACCAGACAGCGTCTGATCGATCTGCTTCTCCGCGCCGTCCAGCACGTTATCTTCGGCAAAGTCGTTAATAGTGATGGTCGGCACGGTGGCAGGTTCACCGCCAACGCTAATCTCCAGACTGCCGCTGGCCTGAGTACCGGCGCTGTTGCTGACGGTGACGGTAATGGTGCTGGTGCCTTCCGCCAGCGCCTGCAGCGCAGCAGGCGGCACGGAGATGCTCCAGCTGCCATCGGCGCCCACGGTGGTGGTATAGGTCACACCACCCAGCACAATGGTGACGGTCTGACCCGCTTCCACATTGGTGGTGGTACCGGAAAGGGTCTGGGCGCTGTTTTTCTCGCCGACGTCCAGCACATTATCGCCCGCGAAAGGGTTGATGCTGATGGCTGGTGTCAGTGGCGCCGTACCTCCGCCACCTGCGTCGTCGTCACCACCACCACCACCACCGCCAGCGTTAGCCGCGACCCCGACAATCGCGCCCAGCACACCCAGCGCACCAAAACCGGCGGCGGTCATGACCCCGGTGCCGGTATCCGTACCCGCCAGCAGCAACGGCTCAATGCTGCTCAGTGACTCATACTCTGGCGTCATCGCTAATGCGGTGGTCGCATCCGCCGCCTCGGCGGTCATCGGAAAGAGAGCATGCTCTGGTGGATTAACGCCATCATCGAACACCAGCTCACTGTGATCGCCATCCACATCCTCGAAGAAGAATTGACGGTAACGCACCGTGGTGCCGTCCTGCATGTGCAGGATCAGGTCATTACCCTGACGCTCATAGGACGCCACCATGGCGCGGGTACCGTTGATGCGCACCACGCTCGGTTGCGTAAGCGTGACCTCATGGGAATAACCGCCATTAGCCTGGGAGAGGAGTACCCCGTCGTCACGGGAGATAATATCGACGCGACCTTCATTGAGCTGTGCCATCTAAATCACCTTACACACCAAGTTGAGATAAAACGCCACAGCAAGAAACTACAGAAAACCTGCAGAATGATGACAATGACGAAATGATGAACCTTTCACATGCGTGAATGTTTTCAACCTGGTGTCTGGCAGCAAGCAAAATAAAAAAACAGTGCAAATTGCTTAATTAGTGCTATATGAGGCTAATTTTTCTCTCTTTACCTGATTCAGATATAAGCAAGAAAACGACAACTAGTTATGAATAATATTTATCATAGTGACAAGGAAAAATAATTGCATAGTTTAACAAAACTTATTAAAAAGTGTCTGATATTGCTAAAAGAAACAATCAGCTAGTAACTAATAATTTGATTTTGGGAGTGAAAAACAGCGGAAGGACTGTAAAGCCGGAATGATGATTGGTCAAAAAACAGCCTGAAAAAAGCCACTTAATGCCGAAATTGACCAATAAAATTCATGTAGATTTGTGATTAACGGCAAAAGGAACCCCACCCGATTAGCACGCAAAACGTACAGGTGAAAAATAACGCCTGGCAATAGTCGCTTTTCTGCATCTTTTTTGAGACGCCCAAAACAGCGTCTGGCGCATCCATCTCTTCTGACTGGGGAACCCCTCAGTAAAAAGTTCATAACCACGGTTGTGGATATTTATTCTCCCTCAGCCACCAGGAGTGCTCTGAAAATCACCGTCAGTGACCATTTTCTGGTTAACATTGCCGTTTTTAACGGTTATTAACTCAAGCTACTATGGCCACAGCAGAAAAAAATAACCTGCTGACAGTTGGCACACCAGTGCCGCAGCGGGAAGGGTTGGTGATTGAAAGGCAAAACAGTTGCGCGTGAACGACACCGCAGGCATGACAATCGCGTAATATGCAGGTATTCTGGCTGGTCAGAACTGGTCGGGCTAGTTTCCCGCAAGTCTCTCTCAGACCGCCAGCGCCCGGCTGGTTACACAATAATTTTGGGTGTCACGATACGCTATGGTGCCATATAAGTTTCCCCTTACCTCCGGCAATGTCACACGCTTTTTTGTGATGTTTATTGTGGTGTTAGTGCTGGCGTTGGGATTTACGATCAATAATGCAGTGAATAGCTGGCTAACGGAGAAACGCTACGCGCTTTCCGATATCAGCCATTCCCTGCAAAAGCGCATCGATGCTTACCGTTTCGCCACCTGGCAAGTGTATGAGAACCTTGCGGCCAGCGCAGCCGGTTCGCCCCCTAATAGTCTGCAGGAAACGCGCCTGCGTCCGGATGTCTACTATCTGGAAAAAACACGGCGCAAAACCGAAGCGTTAATTTTTGGCTCCCACGATGGCAGTACGCTGGATATGACCCTGCGTATGTCCAATTATCTCGACACGCTGTGGGGCGCGGAAAACAGCACCTGGTCCATGTATTTCCTCAATGGTCAGGATAACAGCATGCTGCTGATCTCCACCCTGCCGCTGAAAGATATGGCGACGCGCTACCAGGAAAGTGCCATTAACAGCATTGTTGATGCGCGCCGCGCGGAAATGCTGCAACAGGCTAACGCCCTGGATGAACGCGAAAGTTTTTCACCACTGCGCCGCTTTAGCTGGCAAAACGATCACTACTTCACGCTGCGCACCACCTTTAATCAGCCTGGTCATCTGGCAACCGTGGTGGCGTTTGATTTACCGATCAACGACCTAATCCCGCGTAATATGCCGCTGGAGAATTTCCAGCTGAAACAGGACAGCAGTCTCGCCACTGCAGAGGCGCAGAGTGATGATGACACGCAAAATACGCGCATCACGCTGGCGAATCCGAATGTGGAAATCGCTGCCTCGCTGAGCAGCACGCCGCTGCAGCTGGTGTACCGCGTGCCAGTCAGCAATCTGGTGCTGGATACGCTGCACAACCTGCTGTGGCCGCTGCTGGCCCATTTGGCGCTGCTGGTGATGGCGCTGGCCGGACTGTTTTTACTGCGTCAGCAGTCGCTGCGTCCCAATGAAAACCAGAGCGCCGAGCTGGATGCGCTGCGGGTGCTGAATGAAGAGATTGTCGCCAGCCTGCCAGTCGGTCTGCTGGTGTATGACTTTGCCAGCAACCGTACCGTGATCAGCAACAAAATCGCCGAACACCTGCTGCCGCACCTCAACCTGCAAAAAATCATCAATATGTCCGATCAGCATCAGGGCGTATTGCAGGCGACGGTCAACAATGAAGTGTATGAAATTCGCCATGCGCGCAGCGTGATGTCGCCGCATACCCAGCTGTTTATGATGCGCGATCAGGATCGCGAGCTGCTGGTGAATAAGAAACTGCAAAAAGCACAGCAGGTGCTGGATAAAAACCACCAGATGCGCCAGCAACTGTTGCAGCATCTCGGTCATGCGCTGGATCGTCCGCTGAATAAAGTGGTCGGGCAGCTGCAGCAACTGTGCGTTAACGCCGATGAAGAGGCGCGCCAGGATGTGCTGCAGGAAGCTCAGGCCCTGCATCGTCTGGTGGAAGATATTGTGCTGCTTAACCGGCTGGAAACCCACGACTGGACGCCGGACGCCACCTCCTTCAGCCTGCAGGCGCTGCTGGACGATGTAACACTGGAGCTGCTGCCCCTGACGCGGCGCAAAGGGCTGGCGCTGCTGGTGCGCAACCGTCTGAACAGCGACGAAATGCGTTTTGGCGACCCGCGCGCTATCCGCAAAGTCCTGTCGACGCTGCTGCACTACTCGCTGACCACCACTAACTGGGGCAAGATCACGCTGGATATTGATTCGCCAGCTGAGCGTCCGGATCGCCTGACCATCCATATTGTCGATACCGGCGCTGGCCTGACCGTGGATGAACTGGGCAACACCGACTTCCCGTTCCTTGGCGAAACCACGCAGGACCGTTTTGGCCAGGCGTCCGGCCTCGCCTTCTTCCTGTGCAAGCAGCTGTGTAAACAGCTTGGCGGCCATCTTGAAGTGCATGCCAAACCGGATATCGGCACCCGTTACAGCATCAATTTGCACGTTCCGCCAGAAAACCAGCAGGCGCAGGAAGAGAAGCTGCTGGAAGGCGTGACGGCACTCATCGAAATTACCGTTGATGACGTGCGCAAAATTGTCACCCATCAGCTGGAAAACTGGGGCGCGAACTGCATTACGCCAGATGAGCGCTTCTCCGGCCAGCAACATGATGTGCTGGTCACTGACGACCCGGCGCGCCTGGCGCCGTGGTCACTGCTACTTACAGATAATGAGCAGGGCTACCGGGCGATTAGCGATAATCAGTTCCGGGTTAACTTTAATCTCAGCAGCGCGATGCAGGATGCATTGTTGCAACTGATTGAACTCCAGCTGGCGCAGGATATGCCCGGCGAAGATTCAGTAGCCGAACAGGAGGAGAGTTCTCTACTCAATAGCGGCTATTATCAGCTATTTGTCGACACAGTACCGGATGATGTAAAGAGATTGTATACTGAGGCGGCGAACAGGGATTACAGTTCGCTTGCTCAGACAGCGCATCGCCTGAAAGGCGTGTTTGCCATGCTTAATCTGGTACCCGGCAAGCAGCTATGTGAAACGTTAGAACAGCACATTAAAGAGTGTGACGATTCAAACATTAAAAATACCACCAGTGACATTGACAGCTACGTCAACGACCTGCTGCAGCAAGGTAACCAATAAGATGAATAATTTGAATGTAATTATTGCCGATGACCATCCGATTGTCCTGTTTGGCATTCGTAAGTCACTTGAACAGATTGAATGGGTAAACGTTGTTGGTGAGTTCGAAGACTCCACAGCACTGATTAACAGCTTGTCTAAGCTGGATGCCAACGTTCTGATTACTGACCTGTCAATGCCAGGTGAGAAATACGGCGACGGCATCACACTGATTAAATACATCAAGCGTCACTATCCGGACCTGTCGATTATTGTGCTGACCATGAACAATAACCCGGCGATCCTCAGCGCGGTGCTGGATCTGGATATCGAAGGCATCGTACTGAAACAAGGTGCGCCGACCGACCTGCCGAAAGCGCTGGCAGCCCTGCAGAAAGGCAAGAAATATACGCCGGACAGCGTGGCGAAACTGCTGGAAAAAATCAGCGCTGGCGGCTATGGCGACAAACGTCTGTCACCAAAAGAGAGTGAAGTTCTGCGTCTGTTTGCTGAAGGTTTCCTGGTGACTGAAATCGCCAAGAAGCTGAACCGCAGTATCAAAACCATCAGCAGCCAGAAGAAATCAGCAATGATGAAACTGGGTGTGGATAACGATATTGCACTGCTGAACTACCTCTCCTCAGTCAGCACCACCATGCCGGTCGATAAAGACTAACGCGCCCGGTTCTCTCCCCCACTCTGTGGGGGAGAGGATATCATCACCCTTCCCTGCTCTTCCTTACCCGCTCAGCATAGAACGCCAGCGTTTTCTGCAGGATATCCAGCGTTACCGGTTTCGACAGGCAGTTATCCATGCCAGCTTCCATACAGCGCTGTTTCTCTTCCGCCAGGGCATTGGCCGTCACGCCGACCACCGGGAAGGTCTGCCCCAGCTGGCGTAAACGCTGCGTCAGACGGTAACCATCCATATTTGGCATATTGACGTCAGTCAGCACAATATCAATCTCACTGCGGCTAATCACATTTAGCGCATCCACGCCATCCTGCGCGGTTTTCACCCGGAAGCCCAGTGAACCAAGCTGATCGGAAAGCAGCATACGGTTAATCGGATGGTCATCCACCACCAGGATCATAATGTCTTCATTATCAATACGTTTTTCTGCCGCCGGCAACAGCGCCATGCCATCCGGCACATCTACTTCGACACGGTAGATGCGCCCCAGCAGCACCGGCAGCTCATGCGGCGCCGCAGTGCTGAATATCCAGCGCCCGCTGCTCAGTTCCTGCGGCATATCAATATGTTCGCCTGAGAACTCAATCACGGCACGTACCTGATGCGGCGCGACAAAATCGTAGTCAGTGATAATCACATCATCGCCGCACGCACGGGTTTCATCGTAGCGGCTGACTTTAATGCCGTGATCGCGCAGCAGACGCTCCATAAAGCTGGCGAGATATTCATTGCGCAGCGCCAGCCAGATTTGCTTATCCTGCAAACCATCATGCAATGGCGGCTCCATCATCTGGCTGTTATACAGCGGGATGCGGATAATAAACTGGCTGCCCATGCCCGGTTCCGAATCCACCTCAATATCGCCATCCATCATATTGATCAGTTTTTCGCAGATCGCCAGGCCAAGTCCGGTACCCTGGAAATTGCGCTGCACGCCAGTACCGACCTGGAAGAAAGGATCAAACAGGCGGGTGATCTCTTTCGCCGGAATACCGACACCCGTATCACGCACGCGGAACAGCAGATAGCCATCCCGGACATAAGCATGCAGGATAATACAGCCGGTATGGGTAAATTTAATGGCGTTATTCAGCAGGTTAGAGATCACCTGCTGCAGACGCAGCGGATCGCCATCCAGTAATACCGGTACATTGCTGTCGATAAAGCAATAGAGCGTCAGGCGCTTTTTCACCACCAGCGACAAATAGTTTGAAGCGATATGGGTAACCACCTCACGCGGGGAAAATTCGCGCGGCTCAATGCGCAGCTGTTCCGATTCAATTTTCGAGAAATCGAGAATATCGCTGATAATTTTCAGCAGCAGGCTGGAAGAGTTATTCATCGCCGTCACCAGCGAATCGACGCCTTTTGGCAACACTTTGGTCTGTAACAGATCGAGGTTACCAATAATGCCGTACAGCGGGGTACGTAATTCATGGCTGACGGTGGCGAGGAACATCGATTTCGACTGGCTGGCCTGCTCTGCCGCCTGCGCCATTTCCTGCAGCGACTCTTCCATTTTCACGCGCGCGCTGACATCCACCAGCACGCAAATCGCCACATTTTCATTACGATAGCGCGAGTGGACAAAGCTGATTTGCAGGTTGGTATTACTGCCTGTCAGCATATCGACAAAGTTCACCTGCTGACCGCAAATCATCTCCGTCAGCCGCTGGCGATCCTCCTGCGTCAGCAGATTAAGGTAGTTATGCGCCAGCTCGTTACTGAGGATGTTGGTGCCGTCGCTGGTGCGCAGAATGCAGATGCCCACCGGCGCCGAGGCGACAATCTTGCGGTTAAACTGCTCATGCTCTTCCAGCCGATGGGCATTATCTTCCGCCGGCAGGAACATGCGTCGTTCAAACAGCCAGGCCAGCGAAAACAGCACCACCCCGCTAAACAGGTTGAGCAGCAGCGCATTGATCATCAACATCTTCAGCTGAGCCACCAGCATGTCGGTGGACACGGAGTAGACCACGCTCAGGGAAGAAGGCAGCAGCGTTTTCTTCATCACCAGCTGCTTGTAGCCATCAACATAGCCAAACCAGGATTTTTCATCCGGCAGGTCATCCTGCGCAAAATTAATGCCGCTGCGCGCCGACGACAGCACCACCTGATTATTGTCATCCAGCAGTGTGGCGACCACCGGCAGATTACCGGGAGTGATAAAATCTTCCAGCCGAATATTCTGCTCAATGCCCAGCAGCGCTTCCAGCTTATCCGCCACATACACCGGGGTGATCATATAGAAATAGCCCATTCCCGGCTGTGCGGTAGCACTCACCCACCACTGGCTGTTTTTACGTTCTTCTGCGTTACCGCTGCGATAGCGCAGGATGCGTTCCTGCAGTGATTTCTGCGCCCGGTCGCGATCCACGCTGGTGCTGCCAATCGCAAAGTCCGCCAGACACTGACTTTCACCGCCGACAAAAAATACCCGGTTCAGCTCATAGGCTGACGAGAAGCTGGCTTTCCAGTAATTAAGAAAATAACTCAGCGATGACAGCGAATCGCGCCAGTTGCTGCTGATAGCAGAGCAGTCGGATGCCGCAGCCAGCGGCGTATACTGCGGCAGCATGACTTTACCCGGCGCGCCGCTGTTCGGCAGCTCCAGACCGCCGGAGGCGATATTCATGCGGTTTTCCGCAATATATTTCAGTTCGCGCGTCACATCCGCCGAATTGTGGATAAACCACTGTGCCTGATCCGCACTGGTACTGAACTCCTGGCGTACCTGGGACTCTTTCTCATGCAGGACATTGATAATGTAAAAGGCGGTCAACAGCGCCCCGAGGGTCCACAGCATCAACGCCAGTGCCCGGAACAGGTAGCGGGAAATTCTTAACGTGGTGCGAAACGAGACAAGATATTTCAAGTGAAACCTATGGCGTCAGGACTCTGAAGGTGAGTAACAGAATACAGTAACGGGACTGGCCAGAAAAAGCCAGATTTGAGGCAAGGGGTTACGGCAAATGCTGCTCACCCGTATGCCCGGCACGCCACTGCGATGGCGTTTTGCCGGTAACGCGTAAAAACTCGCGGTTGAAATTGGATTTGGTGACAAAACCTACCGCTTCCATAATGTCCAGAATCGGCCGTGAACTGTGGCTGAGATGAAAACATGCTTCCTGAATACGCCACTGATTGACGTACTGTGACACGCTCTGGCGATACAGCAGATTAATCGCCGTTGAGACCTTACGGGCCGGTATCGCGCTTTTACGCGCCAGCATCGCCAGGTTCAGCCCGGATTCACGATACACCATGCTGTCGCGCATCAGCAGCTCTATTTTACGCATCACCTGCTCATCGCTTTCGCTGGCGATTTTCACCTCCGGCTCTGGCGTCAGAGCGTCCACCGGCGTGATGACCAGCGCCAGCGCGATAAACACGCACAACACGCACTGCCCCAACAGCAGCAATTCCTGCACCCAGACGCCACCGGCGAACGAAATATCCGAGGTCACCGCGAGATCGATCAGCGCACAGAAAATCAGCATCACTGCCAGCGTGCGCCAGCTGATAAGTGTCATCCCCACGTCAGCCAGCGACTGCGCGACAAAGGCATTGTTGCCTTCACGTAATCGCAGCAGCATCGCCGCCGCACAGGCGAGCCAGGCCAGCAACAGCAAGCCATCTATCGCCTGCGGCCACTGCCAGACACACAGCGCCATCACGGCAGGCGGCAGCACCAGCCAGAGCGGCGACGGCGACTGACCACACGCCTGACGCAGCGCCTGCCAGCAGAGAAACGGCAGCGCGGTGGCGCTTACCGGCAGCAGTTGCGACCAGAACGTGTGCGGCCACAGTTCGCGCAACCCGGCGCAGAGATAGTGCAGCAGGCACAGCGCTAACAAGGCAATAAAGTAACGGGCGTGGCGGTGACGCAACAGCATACGCGCTATCAGCAACAGAAAGCAGAAACTGAGTAAGAAATTGACGGGAATCAGCATTTTTTCAGGTACTACATCGTGATCGAGGACGAGAATCCGCCGGATTAACAGGATGATAGCGTTTTTCATTCTCAGGAGCTAAAACTAATGCGCACGATTTTTTTCCTCGTCACTCTGCTGTTCAGCTGCGATGGCTGGAGCTATGCCGTGGGTGAACAAAACCAGCATTTCACCACCCGCGATCCACAGCGCAACTTAACGGTACGCATCTTTTACCCCACTCTTTCCGACGCCGCACCGCAGCAGCAGGCAGCCAACGCTGTTTTTCAGGGCTTCTCCGCCATCGTCAATGCGCCACTGGCAGCAGGCAAATTTCCGCTGGTGATCCTCAGCCATGGCAGCGGCGGCAATAACGCCAGTCTCGCGTGGCTGGCGACACAGCTGGCCAGCCGCGGCATGATAGTGATGGCGGCGAATCACCCCGGCAGCACCACCGGCGACTCGTCACCGGTCACCGATATCACCCTGCAGACCCGGGATGTCAGCAACTTGCTGGATAATGTGCTGGTCAGCAAAATCTGGGGCAAACAGATTGATACGCAGAAAATCGGTGTACTAGGCCATTCGAAAGGCGGTTACAGCGCGCTGGCGCTGGCGGGTGGCCTGCTGACGCGTCAGCGCTTTGTGGCCTACTGCCAGAGCATGCCAGAGATGCCGGACTGCCAGTTTTATCAGCGCGGGAAACTCAATCTGCAGCAGCTGGACAAACACCGCCTGGAGGCCAGCTATCGTGACCCGCGTATCCGCTTTGCCGTGGCGCTCGATCCGGGAATGGGCTACGTTCTGACGCCGCAAAGCCTGCAGCAGATAACCATTCCGGTACTGGTGATCGCCGCAGGCTATTACATCAGGGCCAGTGGCACGCTGGATCTAGGCGGCAGGAAACTGCCCGTCACGCAACAATCAATACCACAGGCAGGGCATTTTGACTTTCTGCCACTGTGCCAGTCGCAGGCGACAAAAATTCTGGCAGAAGAAGGTGAAGCTTTCATCTGTGAAACACCAGCAGAAACACGCCGGGCGATTCATCAACAGGCCGCCAGCATCGTTATCGACTTTTTGCAGCAACACGGGGTTTTATTGACATCATTGCACTGATTCTCCCTCAAAGGGACAAGTAATACCGCGTCGCAGCTCCCCCATCCCAGCCTTCCCCCACGAGGTGGGGGAAGGCGCATTCCGTGCCAGAACCAGCAGAATGGCGCTCCACCTGATGCCCAAAAACGTAAAGCACTGTGTGCCAGAAACCAGACAGCAACACCCAAATTCAAAGCGAAGGGAACACGGTCAGCGGAGGAAAGCGTCCCGCGCCATGAACGGCGCGGGCCGAGCGGCCATGGATGGCGGCTTTTGCGTCTTTGCAGAGCTGAGCGTGTTCCCTGAGCAATCACCGAACCCAAAGCGATGCCCTTAAAAGGCAAAGAACTAAAAACGCTCCCTCTGGGCACTACCACTATCTTCGCAACACAGCCTGAAACCCGCTAAAAACAAAAAGGCCAGCATTCGCTGGCCTTTCATCTTAACGGTTAACAACGATTACTCGTCGTCGCCTTCCGCAACATCGTCATCGCTGTCCACTTCTGGTGCGATATCGTCATCCCCTTCCGCCACGCTGCCGTCGATAGCGTCGAGTTCATCTTCTGCTACCGGTTCAGCCACACGCTGCAGACCGACCACGTTCTCATCTTCCGCAGTACGGATCAGAATCACACCCTGGGTATTACGGCCCACGATGCTGACCTCTGAGACACGGGTACGCACCAGCGTTCCGGCATCCGTGATCATCATAATCTGATCGCTGTCTTCCACCTGCACTGCACCAACAACCGCACCGTTACGCTCGGTCACCTTAATGGAGATAACCCCTTTGGTGCCACGCGATTTGGTTGGGTACTCGCTGGTTTCGGTACGTTTACCGTAACCGTTCTGCGTCACCGTCAGAATCGCACCGTCTTCGCGAGGTACAATCAGCGACACCACGCGATCGCTGTCCGCCAGCTTAATGCCGCGCACACCAGAAGCGGTACGGCCCATGGCGCGCACACCCTGCTCGGAGAAGCGCACCACTTTACCTTCAGCGGAGAACAGCATCGCCTCGTCATTACCGTTGGTCAGCGCCACGCCGATCAGCTCATCGTCATCACGCAGATTGACGGCAATAATCCCGGCACTGCGTGGACGACTGAACTCGGTCAGCGCGGTTTTCTTCACTGTACCGCTGGCGGTCGCCATAAAGATGTTCAACCCTTCCGCATACTCGCGTACCGGCAGAATCGCGGTAATACGCTCCTCCGGCTCCAGCGGCAGCAGGTTGACGATGGGTCGGCCACGGGCGCCACGGCTGGCTTCAGGCAACTGATAAACTTTCATCCAGTAGAGACGGCCACGGCTGGAGAAGCAGAGAATCGTGTCGTGGGTGTTTGCCACCAGCAGACGATCGATAAAGTCCTCTTCTTTAATCCTTGCCGCCGACTTACCTTTACCACCACGGCGCTGCGCTTCGTAATCTGACAATGGCTGATACTTGACGTAACCCTGATGCGACAGCGTCACGACTACATCTTCCTGATTGATCAGATCTTCGATATTGATATCGGCGCTGTTAGCGGTGATCTCGGTACGACGCTCATCGCCAAACTGATCGCGGATCAGCTCCAGCTCTTCACGGATCACTTCCATCAGACGCTCAGCGCTGGACAGAATATGCAGTAACTCGGCAATCTGCTCCAGCAGCTCCTTGTACTCGTCCAGCAGCTTCTCGTGCTCCAGGCCAGTCAGTTTCTGCAGACGCAGATCCAGAATCGCCTGAGCCTGCTGCTCAGTCAGATAATATTGACCATCGCGAATACCGTACTGCTCTTCCAGCCACTCCGGACGCGCGGCATCATCACCCGCACGCTCCAGCATGGAGGCGACATTACCGAGATCCCATGGGCGTGCGATCAGCCCTGCTTTCGCTTCAGCTGGCGTTGGCGCATGACGAATCAACTCGATAATCGGGTCGATATTGGCAAGAGCAACCGCCAGCGCTTCGAGGATATGCGCACGGTCACGGGCTTTACGCAGTTCGAAAATGGTACGACGCGTCACCACTTCACGGCGGTGGCGTACAAACGCTTCCAGAATCTCTTTCAGCGTCATAATTTTTGGCTGGCCCTGATGCAGAGCAACCATATTGATACCGAACGAGACCTGCAGCTGGGTCAGTGAATAGAGATTATTCAGCACCACTTCGCCGACCGCATCGCGTTTGACTTCAATCACGATGCGCATACCGTCTTTATCGGACTCATCGCGCAGCGCGCTGATGCCTTCCAGACGTTTCTCTTTCACCAGCTCAGCGATTTTCTCAATCAGGCGTGCTTTGTTCACCTGATACGGGATCTCGTTGATGATGATGGTTTCACGACCGGTCTTCGCATCGGTTTCCACTTCACCGCGGGCGCGAATGTAAATCTTGCCGCGACCGGTACGATACGCTTCCTCAATACCGCGACGGCCATTAATAAAGGCGGCGGTCGGGAAATCTGGGCCTGGGATATGTTCCATCAGCCCTTCAACGCTGATGTTCTCATCGTCGATATACGCCAGACAGCCGTTAATGACTTCTGTCAGGTTGTGCGGAGGAATATTGGTCGCCATACCTACCGCGATGCCCGAAGAACCGTTAATCAGCAGGTTCGGGATCTTGGTTGGCATGACTTCAGGGATCTGTTCAGTGCCATCGTAGTTAGGCACAAAATCGACCGTCTCTTTTTCCAGGTCGGCCAGCAGCTCATGCGCCACTTTCGCCATACGCACTTCGGTATAACGCATTGCTGCAGCGGAGTCGCCGTCAATGGAACCAAAGTTGCCCTGACCATCTACCAGCATATAACGCAGGGAGAATGGCTGTGCCATACGTACAATCGTGTCATAGACGGCGCTGTCACCATGCGGGTGATATTTACCGATAACGTCACCGACCACACGGGCAGATTTTTTATATGGTTTATTCCAGTCATTACCGAGAACGTTCATGGCATAGAGCACACGACGGTGGACGGGTTTCAGTCCATCACGAACATCTGGTAATGCACGGCCAACGATGACCGACATGGCGTAATCAAGGTAGGAGTTCTTTAACTCTTCCTCGATATTGACCGGTGTGATTTCTCTCGCAAGGTCGCTCATGGAGCCGCTATCCCTCTACATTAGTCCCGGATTCAAAGGTGCGAAAGTATATCACACTGCGCCGAAGCGGTGAACGGAAAGCGTCGTTAAGCCCTGCTTTATTCCCGCCAGGAGATAAAGATGTATACTCAACGCAAACTTTTGTTGCAGGAGCACCGATTCAATGAATACCAAAGCCAATCCCACTGCCCATAATGTCGACCACGGCGAGATCGCCAAATTTGAAGCGGTCGCCTCGCGCTGGTGGGATTTGGAAGGCGAATTCAAACCGTTACATCGCATTAATCCGCTGCGGCTGGGCTGGATCGCACAACACGCCGACGGTCTGTACGGCAAAAAAGTGCTGGATGTCGGCTGTGGCGGCGGCATTCTCGCGGAGAGCATGGCGCGTGAAGGCGCGGTGGTCACCGGGCTGGATATGGGGGCTGAACCGCTGGAAGTAGCGCGCCTGCACGCGCTGGAAAGCGGCGTAAAAGTCGATTACATCCAGCAGACCGTGGAAGAACATGCAGAACAGTTCGCCGGTCAGTACGACGTGGTGACCTGTATGGAGATGCTGGAGCATGTGCCGGATCCGCGTTCCGTGGTGCACGCCTGCGCCCGTCTGGTGAAACCGGGCGGCGAGGTGTTCTTCTCCACTATTAACCGCAACAGCAAAGCGTGGCTGATGGCGATTGTGGGCGCGGAGTATGTGCTGCGCATGGTGCCGCGCGGTACGCATGATATTAAGAAGTTTATCCGTCCCGCTGAGTTGCTAAACTGGGTGGATGAGACACCGCTGCGTGAGCGCCATATGATCGGCCTGCACTACAACCCGCTGACCAATAAATTCCGTCTCGGCGCAGGTGTGGATGTGAACTATATGATTCATACTCACAGTGTAATTGAACAATCATAATGCCTGCAGGCGGCGCTTGCGCCGCCTGTTCTCTGCCTCACAGACCATCACGCAGCTTTATGCCAGACATCTGTACCTGCAGGGCAAAAGCCCCTGCAATCATGGGTGATGATAAGAAAACAATGATTGTAAAAGATGAGCAACTGTCGCAACTGAAACGCTGGGATAAAAGTGTCCCTCCTCTTCCGGGCAAGAAACAGGTGCGCCATATTTCTGATTAACAGCATGCTGTATGAGTATGGGGGTGGTAATCATAACCAGTTTCTTGTTTTCATCTCTTAAGCTCATTTTAAACATCAGATTATAATATAAATCATCAATATCATAGCAGGCTGAAGAGTAATTTCTACGCACAGGAATAGACTGGGAAATTAAATATTTTTTCAGATGACTAACATCATATCCGGGAAATATTGCTGCAGGAATGTTTTGTAATTCCTGACAGTTATCAGGCCTGACAGCAATAGACTCTATATTGAACGCCTGAACAGAAGGTTTTTCACAAATAAGATAAATATAATTACCCGGAAACTTAAATATTTCTTCTGACAAGATATTTAATAAGGAATTGTGTTCAGTGTTGAGCCTTTCAATATTGAGGGAGAGATTACGTGATATCAATGAATCAACAATTGAAGCCCCGCTATAATCTTTGCAGAGAAAAACATCCTCAAAACCCAAAATCAAAGACTGCCGGGAATGCATTGCCGAAGCATCCAGGCTGGAAGAGATTGAAATAACATGTTTAAAAGAAAGCTGCATAATACCTCTCAATAAATCTATCCATGATTTATCATTGGAATGTAGCATAAATCAGCATAATGTAAAGCAAACATACCTGTCATAAATTTTTTTATCATAAGACAAATAAATATAACCTACTCTTTTCTTTTCACTAAACAATCTGCTACCGAGTTTAAGAAAAAACCCATTAAATGATTTATCAATAAAGGGAATGTTCGCCACTTGTTCCATGATAACACCATCATTGGGTTCCAGAATAAAATCGACCATCGCCGTCCGGGAACTTTTAACACCAGGATGATGAATGGTAACATCCTTACCTGTGATTTTATTGTAAAGCAAATCTACTAAGTCAATATTATAAGCATCCTTAATCAACTCCGGAATCCAGCTTCCCGCGATGCGTGCATTAACCTCAATGAGATAAAATTCCCCCTGACTGTGAATGATATCGAGGTGTACTGGCCCCCAATGGAGTGCCAGTACGCCAGCTGCACTCTCTGCCACCGATACCATATTTGTATAAATCTGATAAGAAATATCCGGGTTGGCTATATAACTAATTTCTGAGCATGGATCAATATCAGACATCCGCTTAAGAAGAATACCTATTACCTTCCCATCGAAAAGTTCCACACAGTACTCATCTCCTGCAATGTAGTCCTCAACCAAATAACTGCAGCAGGAGCGATTGCATTGCCATATTAATTTATCAGCAACATGCAAATATTCGTCGCAGGATGCTATTTTAAAAACGCCTAACCCAGAACTCCCCATCGAGGGTTTGAGCACAACAGGAAACGTATTATGAGTCTGAAGATAGTCATATAACATTGACGAATTACGGGCAATAAAGAAACTGGGAGTATCAATTTTGCTCATTGTTATTTTTTTCTTTTGCCGTTCTTTACTTAACACATCGTTTATTACGTCAATATTAGGACCGGGCAATAACAATTGTTGGACCAGGGTTGCTGCAAGAAAGATATAGCCGTCATGAGTGGTTGTCACACCGACTATCGTTTTATTCTGGCAGAAATCTTTAACAGACTGCAGGAGCTGATCATAATCAGAATGTAAAGGAAGGATAACAGTCCGGGCGGTCAGCCAGCCATACTCTGCAGGTGAGTTGGTGAGCAGCAGAGGTATGATGCCGTCAATAATTGCTTTTTCGACCAGAGCAGGTCCAGCGCCATACTTTAAAGTTTCAACAAAAATAATTATTTTCATGTTCATCTCAGCTATTATTCAGCGTCAGTCGTTTTTTGGAGAATAATATCCGCCGCTTTTTCACCAATCATCATACATGCAGCATTAGTATTGCCAGATATAATCTCAGGCATGATGGATGCGTCTGCAATTCTCAGCCCATGCACGCCTTTAACAGTCAAGTCAGGATTAACAACACCATCGTCTGCGTCAAATTTTGTCATGCGACAAGTGCCAACAGGATGAAAAATTGTCGTCCCCGTGTTCTTAATGTAATCGGCGATTTTTTGCTCATCATCAAATGTCTTTTCGTCAGGAACCAGCAACCCCAGAATGCTCTTTTCCATAGCCGTATCTGTAAACAATTGATGCATTTTCTTCATCCCATAAGCTAAGGTTCTCAGATCATTATCATTAGCAAGGTAATTGAAGTTAATATAAGGGCTCTGAGAAGGGTCGGGACTGGTTATCTTTACCTCTCCTGATGACTGTGGACGCAATTGTGTAACGGAACACGTAATACCTGGCGTTTTAAATAGCACCCCAGGCGTTTCAGCGCTGAAAGGTATTAAATGCATCTGGAGATCAGGATAGCTCTCATCATGAGTACTTGAAAAAAAAATGCCAGCAACTCCAGCACCTATCGTAAGTTCACCTTTGCGAAATAAAATATAATTCGCGCATGCAACAATTTTTTTATACAAGCTGTGATACAGTGAATTAAGAGAATTTTTGGGATGAGTTTTGTAAATGATTCGAGCCTGAAAATGATCTTTAAGGTTTTTACCTACCTGCTCATTGACAAAAGTCGCAGAAATCCCAAATTGCCGAAGTAGTTCAGATGGACCAATACCCGAACGCTGCAGGATGAGAGGAGAACAAATCGCGCCCGCACAAAGAATGACTTCTTTTTCACTGTAAATATTGCCATATTTGCCTTTTCTGTAAAATGAAACTCCCATCGCCTTTTTATCTCTGAAGATAACTTTATCAACCAGCGTCTCAGCTATAATCGTCAATTTTTTCACTTTCCTGTTCAGGAAACAGTATGACGTGCTGTTTCGTACGCCTTTGTGCATTGTTAACTGAAACAAGCCATAGCCATCCTGAGATAAACCATTAAAGTCAGGGTTATATCGGTAATACTTATTAGCACAAAAAAGAAAGTCATTGACCAGTGATGTTCTGTAATCAGGAAAGCTAACGGAAACCTCCCCTTCTGTGGAATGCAATTTATCAGAAGAAAAGTCTACATTATTTTCATGCTTTTTAAAAAAAAAGATAACGTTATTATAGTTCCACGTGTCGTTATCACATACTGCTGCCCATCTGTCGTAATCATTCTTATGGCCGCGAATATAAACCAGCCCGTTCATTGCGCTACACCCTCCCAACATTTTCCCCCGAGGACAAGGAATTATCCTGTTGTTAAGGTGACATTGTTTTATACTGTGATAGTTCCAGTCAGATTTAGCTGAACTGATAAGCTTATAGTACCCGCCGGGAATATATGACCATAGATTATGCTTCTTCTGACCAGCCTCAAGTAAAGCCACACGGTTACCCGCCGATGCCAGTCGATGAGCAAGGATCGCGCCTGAGCTCCCCGAACCGACGATGATATAGTCGAAAACCATATTATGCCTCCCGCTGAATTGAAAGAAAATATGCAGACAAGTCATAAAAAAAGGAATCGAGATCATGGCAATTTTCAGCCTGAACAATAATGTGAGAATTATTTAATCTGCACCAGGGGTGAGGCGTAGAGTCGATTTCAGGGAAATCCTGTTTATCAATAAACTTTATGTGATTACGTAATGCTATTTCTGCTATCTGTTTAAAAGAATAATTGACATTGAAGTTAGCACAGGTATAGAACCATCCACTATTATCCGCCCTTTCTTTTTTCTCCCTGATTGTTTCTTTGCCTGTACATGACAACAGATGCTCTTCCCATAAATCGATATCTGCGGCATACGCCAGATACTTTGTTATTCCAGCGCCTGCGGGCCTTGAGGCGACCTCACCGATTAAAATATTATCGTATTTATCTATATAGGCTTCCAAATGAAAAACACCTTCCCTGCCACCCAGAGCAGCCAGCGCACAGTAGTTGATTTTTTCAAGTGCACGATAATAAGATGACGATTCAGATAAAAGGCGAGACCCCATAACCGCGCCATTTCTATACTGAAGCACCGGATGTATATATTGCGAAATAACGGATCTGCAAATTCGGCCATCTGTCATAACTGTATCGATATGATATTCCGCAGCAACATCGACAAATCGCTCATAAAAAAATGAGCCTGAATCCTGATCGTGAGAGTATTGCTGCGCATCTGCTATGCCATCACAGCATGCACCAAAAAAAGGTTTAATAAGGAAACCGTCCTTGTCTGCATAATTTGCCAGATATCTTTTAAACTCAGGAACTTTTATATCATTAACCTTAAGAACTTCTCTCATAATATATTTATTAGTGAAGTTCAACATTGTCTGAAAAGTATGCCCATGCACATTAAATAAAGAACGCAGAAATCCAGAAAGAAGATTAGCATTTTCATGACAACTAATGACATCATCAATTTCATGCCATGGGACGATTTTTAAAATGTCTTTTACTGACAAAGCAAAATCCTTATAATTTGACAGCAAAAAATGTCGCTTATTTTCACTATCATATCGCAGGGTTGGATACAAAAAAAACTCCCGGTAATCCAGTGATGTTAACAGTTCATTTGGTAGTTTTTTATCAGTATTTAAAATGATAATCATGCTGAACTCCTGCTTAACAATACCGACATAATGGCCATCCTGGTTATCATTCCATTATGTGCCTGTTTGAAATAAATCGCTTCGGGAAGTCCATCTATATAAGCAGATATCTCATTTGTCCTTGGTCCTGGATGCAAAATATATGGAATACGACCAGAAATCTTGCTTATTAAAGATCTGTCGATAATCCATGCGCTATCCGTAGACAGTGTTTCTCCCGAAGCGTCGAAAGGCCTGCTGTGATCCGGATGATTTATTCCTATCGTTTCAACCAAATGACATTCTTTCATCAGTGAAACCAAATCAGAATAAAATTCATAACAGATGTTTGAATCATTCAGTATCTTGAGAAGTTCAACAGGAAAATCATGACTATCATCATGTTTAAATAAAATCTTAGTGACTCCCAGAGTGGCAAGCCCAATGGTAATGGCTTTTAGAGACCTGACATTTGCATCACCGATTAACCCGATGGTCTTACCCTCCAATCCATTAAGAGCCAGATGCATCGTGAATAAATCACCTATGGCTTGCGTTGGGTGCTGATTGTAACCATCACCTGCGTTGATAACCGGAACAATGGAGTGATTAGCCGCTCGCTCAGCAGCACCTGATTCAAAGTGCCGGAGAGCAATGACATCACAAATTTCTGAGGTAAATCTCACCACGTCTTCAAGAGATTCCTGATAGTAATCGCCAGCACGGGTTGTTAAAGGATCAGAAAAGCCAATGACAGAGAGTCCTAAACGCTGAGCAGCTGATTCAAAATTCAGTCTGGTTCGGGTACTTGGCTGATAAAAGAGACTCGCTAAAACTTTACCTTCATAAAGGTTTTTTAACTCTTTATCAGGTGTTTTAGTTATTTCATCAGCTAAAGAAAACAGCCCTAACAGCAGCTCTTTATTAAGAGTGTTCATGGTAATTAGCGATGCGGGAAAATCATCAGAAAGCTTTATTGAGAGGTCAGTGATACTGTTAATCATGATTATCTCCAGATTTCAAAGGTTACTGAAATTATCCCTTCGTGTCATACAGGGCCAGACATGGGTGGCATGACGATACCAGAACGTCTTATCTCCCGAATTTTCTGATGGTTGGGCGTTTTATTACAGGCATCAAAAATTAACCGTAACTGCTTTACTGAATCGACACCAATCACAACCCGGGTATGTGCATACGAAACCAGCTGAAATGACACGGCCAGATCAACAATCATATTAGTATCATCCCCCGTCAGTTCTCTTAGCTTTCTGATCAAAACCTCATGTTGCGGAAACATAATCTCAAGTTCATTCATCCTGAACAGCCATCCCTGATGAAAAGGGGATGCCAGGTGTATTTCCATCCCCGTATAGCTACAATTATCAAGGAAATCTTTTGCTGTTCTCCACAATAAATCAAACTGCTTGGCGAGCATTATGATATCCGGTTTGATAATGTTCACAGCCTGCTCAAGACCTGCTGCGTGGTTACCGCTAAAGCCGAATTTCATCCCCTGGCAATTAACTATTTCTTTTAATTTGACTATGTTGGTTTTTAAAGTGACCGGGATATTCTTCGTCAGAATGTATCCTGGGCGGTATTTTTTGTTCCACCAAATTGCCCAGTCAGCTTCATGTAAACTGACAGAGCAGAGATTAAATTTTAGCTTCCCTTTAATCCCTTCGATGATTTTTGATAATACTGCGATATTATGATAATTCTCCATGTCAGAAAAATGTCCAATTTTGACATTAACCACCGCAGGATAGTTATTGACTTTGATAATATCTACTATGTCGTTTATTTTTCTCTCCCCGCCATAAAACAGTGAGCAATCAAGATGCGTCCCTCCCGAAAGAAAAAAACAATCGAGAATATCAGCCACCTCGGACTTATCAAGTTGCATAAAAGATAAAGTGCCAAGACAGAAACGACCTTTAATGATTTCACTCGTTGACATAATACTTCTCACAATACAAAGCAATTCTCTCGCATGCTTCTTTTATATCTTCTTTTCGTACTCCAATAAAAAATCTGACATGATTTTTTGTTGTTTTCCCTGCGATATCACCGGGTACACATAGCAAGTGAAACTCGTTTATCAATCTATGTGCTGCATTTATACCGCCAGCACTGGGTAACTCAGGAAAAATATATACACCTGCCGAAGGTTTTGATACTTTCACGCCAGGTATATCTTTTATGCCATCATAGAAGAGTTGTATTTTTTCTTCATAATCATTACGTACTTTTTCAAAATGCACTTCTGTATTTTTCTCAAGTAGTTTGATAGCAAAGCATTGAGCTAAACTCCCTGGATACATATGGGTGTAAAGACTTACTTTTTTAATGTTATCAATAATATTTAACGGCGCGACGACATACCCCATACGTATTCCTGTAACACCATGTCCTTTTGATAGTGAATAAAGGGAAATAACATTATTTGAATACCGTCTGGGTGATATATGACTGCAATTAAAGTAAACAAAATCCTCATATTCCTCGTCGCAAATCAAATAAATACCTGCCCGGTCACAAAGATCAACGATATCTTTCAGTTCTTTGCCATTAAACAATTTCCCGTTTGGATTTAATGGCGTATTGATAATCACGCACTTTGTTTTATCCGTAATCATATTTGATAATGATTTAATGTTTTCATTCCAGTCAGAATGCTTATTTATTTCCCATAAGCTATAACACCCTCCGATCAAATGAACAATTGACCGATAATGCTCCCAGCATGGATCCGTTAAAATGACTTCATCGCCGGGATCAATTACTGATGAGATGGTGGTAAACAGACATGATGATCCTCCTGGAAGAACAATGATATTGTCAGAGGTTGCATCATTTATTCCATTTTTCTTTTTTAATTTATCAACAATGAGATCTCTCAACCGCAGATGGCCGACAAAATCAGTATATTTATAAAGTTCTCTGTCACTAAAATATTTCAGACACTCTCTCACGTTTTCTGCTGGCAAAAATTGCGGTTCACCTCCCGCCATATGAATAGTGTCATGCCAGTTATTCTTTGTTGCAGCACTGATGATTTCAGAGACTTTTGAAAAGGGGATACTACTTACTTTCAGAGATTGTTTCATCTTTAGTTACTCCTGGATAAGTAGTTTTTTTTACTATAATAATCACAGATGTCTTTCCTGAATATCCCCTGTAACTCAATTAACATGACCATAATTTTTTTTAAAACAACCAGCGTACTCTCACTTATTCTTTCATAGCACTTAAAAATGTTCAGCGGGAAATAGCCATGCTCACAATTCCTGTCAAGATTTGCATGCCATAAAAATACTCTTGGTACTTCTGCGGGTATATTCTCATAGTTATTTTCAACAAAGTTATACATGCAATCACCAGGATCATAAGCATCATATGAAACCCCCTCATCGTGAATAAGAGCGGTGGCGTAATACAAAGGGTCATGTGCTAACCATCGATATGTATTAAGTAACCCTAATGTTCCAGGCAAAGGATTAAGATCAAGCAATGTTTTGCTGTCGATCCATTTATTCATCTTTTTGAATATAATCTCACCATGATTATATTCTTCTGTGAAAAACCTGACATATGCAGATCTGACTTTTTCATCGAAAGAGCTATTTATTGAATATGCCAGCTCTGATGGAACATTTCTTAGCAAGAATGCCTTCTCGATAAAAAAACCTTTGACAACATCGTCACACACATCCCGCTGTAAAATCATCTTTTCTAAATCATATAAATAATAGTTTTCTTTGTGATAGAATCTGTATTCACAAAGTAACTCTTCTAGGAGCCAAAAACATTTTTCGCCACTCAACTCGCTAAAGTCTCCTTCAACATAAGTCACGGCTCCCTGTTTAATAAGATAATCAATCGTGTCCAGCACCGAACTTTCAGATAACTGGCATATGCTACAGATATCTTTTATGTTATTAACACCATTTAACTTGCTTTTTATTTTTCGAAATACAGTATCTTTATCACTTAGCCAAATTGTAGTGCCTCTGTATATCAGCTGATTTTCTTGCTTTTCTCTGACAGCATATTTCAACAAGGGTTTTTGTTCTAACATAGACATCTCCTTAGTTCTTTCTCAATTACCGAGAGCCCCTCCTCCAGATATTCAGTTTCGATGACGAGCGGTAGCTTTATGGTAATTGAATCATTATGGCCTCTCAGATATATTCCATGGTCTAAAAACAAACCAACCAACCTCTTAACAAGAGATATATTGTCATATCTATTTTTTCCAATGCGAATATTGATAGCACGAATCAGCCCAATACCTCTGACGGTAATTTTTGGCCAGCACTCAGTATTAATCCTGTCACTCCAGCGATCGAGGATTAATGACAACTTTGCAAAATGTAACCGGGTTTCACCACGTTGCAGTATTTCACATGTTTTGGCCAGTGCTGCGATAGCCGGAAGCGTTCCGCCATTGGTGTAATCAGCATCACCCCATTGCAGATTATCAAATTTTTTAGTTGTTACACATGCTGACAGAGGTAACCCCCCGCCGATGCACTTTCCTAAAACTAAAATATCGGGTTCATACTCGAAATGCTTTGTTAACGTTATATCTGGAACCCAGCCAAAAGTCTGACATTCATCTAATATTACGGGAATATCATATCGTTTAGCCGCCTTAATCGCCCGACCGATAAAAATGTTCATGCCTCTGCCATGAGTAATGCCTTCACTTATCATGACAGGATCTAAAATAATGCAGCCTAACTTATCCTTATTACTCTCGATCAAGCAGCTAATCTCTTCACCATTTTCCGCTCTGCTTTCTGTAAAGTTTTTTTCGTAATCAGGAACGGGAGCTAATGCATGGATAACCTTCTGCTGCATTCCACACAAGATCTCATTTCTGCGCTCCCCCCACCCCCTGATTTTTATAGTATGATTATTTTGTCCAAGATAAATCCCCTGTACTGTTAATATCCCTCCCTTACCTGAATAATTAGTAGCCATTTTGATAGCACATTCCACAGCCCCTGAACCATCAGACATCCTCAAATTAATAATATCAAAATAATGCGGTAATATTTTTTGCAGTAAACCAATAGCATTTCCATAAGCAGAGCAAACAAACCCTTGATCTGTGAATGATAATTTATTTAACTGTTCCATAATTGCCTGATTTACTTCAGGGTGACACTGACCAAGCAGTAAATTCATCGTCTGACAACTCATGTCAATATATTTATTATCTTCTGTATCCCAAAAAAAAGCCCCCTCTCCTTTAATTATTTCTATATGACTACTGGGTTTTGAGTTATTGCTCTGCTTTAACATTTTTCACCCCTGGGGGACATGCTAATTACCGAAACATTCTTCTCTGAAAAGTCTCAGGTACGCCACTGGCTCCCTGCCCTGCGTAAATAATGCGCTATTAATTAAGCACCCCATGGCTCCATGCTTTTTTGCCGCATGGTAATCTTTCGCAGTATCAACGCCACCATCAAGAACAACGGGTACGTTTAAAGAGCAAATTATCCTGAATTCATTTTCATCATTAATACCTTCGCCAGAACCAATTGGACTCCCCATAATTCTCAGCAAAGGGCAGCCTAAATCGACTAACCGCTTCGCAACCTGATAATCATTACTGAGCAATGGCATTATAATTAACTCAGGTATTTCTTTTTTTAGCATGCTAACCGACTTAATTAGCTCTTCATTGTTTGATGTCGCTAAGTCATCGTTTAGCACCTCCAGCTTGATTAACGGTATATGCGTGATTTCATATGCCCAGAGCGTTTTATGGAAAGCATCCTGCGCTGATTTTTGATGATTGATGTTCAGCATCAAATGATATTTTTCTAACTCTATTTCCCCTTCCAGATCAGATAATTTCACGCCTGCAAAACCTATTTGAAGATCATTAGGGTCTCGGGTTGCACTCAATAGATGAGTATTAACAGGAATAACATTCGTTTTCGATGCTTCCAGCATTTTCACTGCCGTCTCTTTGTCGACTTTATGCATATAATTGCCAAAGCAGTGCCATAATGATGTCATTTCAATGTTATTTACTTTAAATGTTGGATTCATATAACGCCCTTCCATAGTCAGTTTATATTATTCACATAAAAAATAATGAAAAAGGATGATAAGCCGCTGACATCTTACCTGAGTAACAATTTTACCCCTAAGGAATAACCTCGCGATTTAATACAATCAATTATAATTTCAACTACGTCATTTAAAAATAAACGAAATTAGCCTGATAAAAAACTTATACCCTGGAAATGTATATGGAGCAAGATTTTCTCCGCATAAATTTACCCTTAATTTACTTTCCTTTTCAGCTTAATGAATCATTAAATCGTCACCTATAAATAATAAATTAAAAAACTTATCATTCATTTATCCATTGCGAGCGACCTAATCCACTGCAGAAACCAACTATTTGTTGGATAAATAAAGGGAATGATTACCGCTGAGCAGAGAGTAAATAAACAAAGCTCACCATGGTAAGCTTATCTGGCTGAATTCCGTCCCGGTATTGGGTGCTATACCAACGGGGCCTCGCGCTTCGCGTCAGCCACTCTTTCTATAACGATGCAGGATCAACTCTGCACGGCGTCTCCTCTGGCATCCCCCTTAGCAGGAACATACCGCCGTAGCGCCTTACCCTCTGACATCTTCCCGTCACAGGACTTTCTTATTTTACCCGCCGTGGTCAGATCTTTTTCGTTCTGTACCTGCGTCCTTTCCAGCTATAGGGTGCATAAAAGAGACAAAAAGAATCGTCCTTTTCCGAACGGCGGTGCGATACAAATCGCACTGCCACCCTGCTTTTTACGCAGAAAAAATGTCGCAAAAATGGCGGATGCGCAGAAAATCAGCGGTCGATCAAAATTTTGATTTTTTTCACTTCAGCATTGACAGCGCGACGAGCCTTGCAACAGCTGGCATTAAGAAAAAAGCCAGTCGGCGGAGCGGAAAATCGATCGAAAATCAACACTTGTTATGTGCGTATAAGTTACTAGAATACTCACCATCTAGTTACATCTCCACCCCCGACCCCCTATATATAGTGTTTATCCACAGAGTTACTCACAACGAGATTTCTGTGTATAAACCGGGGATAATTTGCAAGGACAGGTAAAACGCCACATGAACCAGAGTCTGCTCGTCACTAAACGCGATGGCCGTACTGAGCGCATTAATCTTGATAAAATCCACCGGGTGCTCGACTGGGCGGCAGAAGGCCTGCAAAACGTCTCCGTATCCCAGGTGGAACTGCGTTCACACATTCAGTTCTACGATGGCATTAAAACGTCCGACATTCATGAAACCATCATCAAAGCGGCAGCGGACCTGATCTCGCGCGACGCGCCAGACTATCAGTACATGGCGGCGCGCCTGGCGATCTTCCACCTGCGTAAAAAAGCCTACGGCCAGTTTGAACCACCAAAACTGATCGACCAGGTCAAGCGCATGGTCGACATGGGCAAATATGACCGCCATCTGCTGGAAGATTACAGCGAAGAAGAGTTCGCGCAGATGGACGACTTTATCGATCACTGGCGCGATATGAACTTCTCCTACGCGGCGGTGAAGCAGCTGGAAGGCAAATATCTGGCGCAGAACCGCGTCAGCGGTGAAATCTACGAAAGCGCGCAGTTCCTCTACATTCTGGTCGCGGCCTGCCTGTTCTCCGGCTACCCGCGTGAAACCCGTCTGGACTACGTGAAGCGTTTCTACGATGCGGTTTCCACCTTTAAAATCTCGCTGCCAACGCCAATCATGTCCGGCGTGCGTACCCCTACGCGCCAGTTCAGCTCCTGCGTACTGATCGAGTGTGGCGACAGCCTCGACTCTATCAACGCCACCTCCAGCTCGATTGTGAAATACGTCTCGCAGCGCGCCGGTATCGGCATCAACGCCGGTCGTATCCGTGCGCTGGGCAGCCCAATCCGCGGTGGCGAAGCGTTCCATACCGGCTGTATTCCGTTCTACAAACACTTCCAGACTGCGGTCAAATCCTGCTCGCAGGGCGGTGTGCGCGGTGGCGCTGCCACGCTGTTCTACCCAATGTGGCACCTGGAAGTGGAAAGCCTGCTGGTGCTGAAAAACAACCGTGGCGTGGAAGGTAACCGCGTACGCCATATGGACTACGGCGTGCAGATCAACAAACTGATGTATCAGCGCCTGCTGAAAGGCCAGGACATCACCCTGTTCAGCCCGTCTGACGTTCCAGGTCTGTACGACGCGTTCTTCGCCGATCAGGATGAATTCGAGCGCCTGTACACCAAATATGAGCAGGACAGCAGCATCCGCCAGCAGCGCGTGAAAGCCGTCGACCTGTTCTCGCTGATGATGCAGGAACGCGCCTCTACCGGCCGTATCTATATCCAGAACGTTGACCACTGCAACACCCACAGCCCGTTTGACGCCAGCATCGCGCCTGTCCGCCAGTCCAACCTGTGCCTGGAAATCGCGCTGCCAACCAAACCGCTGATGGACGTCAACGACGAAAACGGCGAGATTGCCCTGTGTACGCTTTCCGCGTTCAACCTGGGGGCTATCGACAGCCTCGACGACCTCGAAGAGCTGGCGACGCTGGCCGTTCGCGCGCTGGATGCGTTACTGGATTACCAGGATTATCCAATCCCGGCGGCAAAACGTGGTGCAATGGGTCGTCGTACTCTGGGTATTGGTGTGATTAACTTCGCCTACTACCTGGCGAAAAATGGCGTACGCTACTCTGATGGCAGCGCCAACAACCTGACGCACAAAACCTTCGAAGCGATTCAGTACTATCTGCTGAAAGCGTCGAACGAGCTGGCGAAAGAGCAAGGCGCCTGCCCGTGGTTCAACGAAACCACCTATGCGCAGGGCATTTTGCCAATCGACACTTACAAGAAAGATCTGGATGCTATCAGCAACGAGCCGCTGCACCTCGACTGGGAAGGTCTGCGCGAGCAGATTAAAACCCACGGTCTGCGTAACTCCACGCTGTCCGCGCTGATGCCGTCTGAGACCTCTTCGCAGATCTCCAACGCCACCAACGGTATTGAACCGCCACGCGGTCATATCAGCATTAAGGCGTCAAAAGACGGGATTCTGCGTCAGGTAGTGCCGGAGTATGAGCGTCTGAAAAACAGCTATGAGCTGCTGTGGGATATGCCGAATAACGACGGTTATCTGCAACTGGTGGGTCTGATGCAGAAGTTTATCGACCAGGCGATTTCGTCTAACACCAACTACGATCCGAAACGCTTCGACAACGGTCGCGTACCGATGAAACAGCTGCTGAAAGATCTGCTGACCGCCTATAAATATGGCGTGAAGACACTTTACTACCAGAACACCCGCGATGGCGCGGAAGATGCGCAGGACGATCTGGCCCCGTCGATTCAGGATGATGGCTGCGAAAGCGGCGCCTGCAAGATTTAATCGCTGATGGCCGGCTTAGCCCGGCCATCGCTCTGCTAACTGGATTTACACTATGGCTTACACCACTTTTTCCCAGAATAAAAACGATCAGCTGAAAGAACCGATGTTCTTTGGTCAGTCGGTTAACGTGGCGCGCTACGACCAGCAAAAATATGACATCTTTGAAAAGCTGATCGAAAAGCAACTCTCCTTCTTCTGGCGTCCGGAAGAGGTCGATGTGTCTCGCGATCGTATCGACTACCAGGCGCTGCCGGATCACGAGAAGCACATTTTTATCAGCAACCTGAAATATCAGACGCTGCTCGACTCCATTCAGGGCCGCAGCCCGAACGTTGCGCTGCTGCCGCTGATCTCGATCCCGGAACTGGAAACCTGGGTGGAAACCTGGGCGTTCTCCGAGACCATTCACTCGCGCTCGTACACCCACATTATTCGTAATATCGTCAACGATCCGGCGATTGTGTTTGACGATATCGTCACCAATGAGCAGATCCTGTCGCGCGCGAAGGATATCTCCGGTTATTACGATGACCTGATTGAGATGACCAGTTACTGGCATCTGCTGGGCGAAGGCACCCACCAAGTGAACGGCAAAACCATTACCGTTGATGTGCGTTCGCTGAAAAAGCAGCTGTATATCTGTCTGATGAGCGTTAACGCGCTGGAAGCGATTCGCTTCTATGTCAGCTTCGCCTGCTCCTTCGCTTTCGCCGAGCGCGAGCTGATGGAAGGCAACGCCAAAATCATCAAACTGATCGCCCGTGATGAAGCGCTGCACCTGACCGGTACCCAGCATATGCTGAACCTGCTGCGCAGCGGCCAGGACGATCCGGAAATGAAGGAAATCGCTGAAGAGTGCCGTCAGGAGTGTCACGACCTGTTTGTGCTGGCAGCGGAGCAGGAGAAAGAGTGGGCCGAATATCTGTTCAAAGATGGCTCGATGATCGGTCTGAACAAAGATATTCTCTGGCAGTACATTGAGTACATCACCAATATTCGTATGCAGGCGGTGGGACTCGATCTGCCATTCCAGACCCGTTCGAACCCGATTCCGTGGATCAACGCCTGGCTGGTGTCTGACAACGTGCAGGTCGCGCCGCAGGAAGTGGAAGTCAGCTCTTACCTCGTCGGCCAGATTGACTCCGAAGTCAATAACGACGATTTCAGCGACTTCCAGCTGTAAGTTATGGCCGCTTCAACCATTACGCTGCGCACTTCTGGTGCGCAGCTGCAATGTGATAGCGATGACCATCCGTCACTGCTGCATCTCCTCGAATCCCATAAGCATTTTGTTGAATTTCAGTGCCGTGAAGGTTTCTGCGGTTCCTGCCGCGTGCGGTTGCTGAAAGGCGAAGTTTGTTATGCAGAAACCCCCATCGCGTTTGTGCAGCAAGGCGATATCCTGCCCTGCTGCTGTAAGGCGAAGGGGGATATTGAACTGGAGATGTAAGAAGCGTAGCGCCCTGCTACGCTTCTGCAGCCTTCCCCCACCAGCGCGGGGGGGAAGAAGCCATGCGTTTACAGCAGCTGCCCCGGCGGACAACCTCCCACGGTTAAACCTTAATCGTCTCCACCACATCAATCCAGCCATGCCCGCTCGACACCGTGTCACCTTTCAGCCAGCGTCGCAGCATATTCATCGCCATCATCGCCACCATTTCCTGACGGGTTTTGACGGCATAGCGACTGACATTAAACTTCACCTGCTGGGCGTATGTTCCCTCTGGGGTATGCAAGGCAAAACCAAGCTGGTCGTCATGGTAACCACCAATGGTTAACGCCAGCGCGGCATGGTGACGCTGCGCCAGTTCGCACGCGTGTTGCGCCTGCGCCAGCAGTGATTGTGGCTGTGACGGCAGTATCTCGCCGGTGGTCAGCGCAACGTCTGCAGAGGCCAGCTGCCACTGCAGCAACCCGGCGGTAAACTGCTCGCTGACGCTCAGCGTTAACTTTTTCTCCGCCAGCAGTCGCGCCAGCAATGCCGGTAAGCCTTCAGTGCCTTCAAAGATGGTGCACTCCGCCACCTGCGCGCGCACCTGCTGCCATGTTGCTTCCATCGCTGCACGCTGAGTCGCCGGACCGGTGAGTTTCAGTTCGATAATCGGCATCGATGAGCGGTAACCCAGCACCACGCCTTCCGGCATCGGTAACTGATCCAGTTCCGCCGCCAGGTCACTTTCGCCACGACCAAAGGTGGTCAGACGCAGGCACAGCGGCGGCTCCGGCAGCGCAAAACGCTGTTGCAGGCGTGGCAGGATTTGCTGCCCGACCATCACTTTAAATTCCGATGGCACACCCGGCGTAAAGAACAGCCAGCAGCGGTTCAGCTGAATGGCGAAGCCGCAGGCGGTGCCAACCGGGTTATCCACCAGTTCGGCACCTGCGGGGATTTCCGCCTGTTTGCGATTGCTCGGCGCCATCGGCCGGCCACGGCTGGCGAAAAAAGCTTCCATTTTCGCCAGCCACTCCTGATGAAGCTCCAGCTCTACCCCCTGCGCGGTCGCCGCCGCCAGAGCACTCAGGTCGTCACTGGTCGGCCCAAGCCCGCCATTCACGATCAGCACATCGGCAATCTGGCTGCGCTCCTGCAGAGCAGCAACCAGCGCGGGTAAGCTGTCACCCACTGTCGAACGACTGGTCATTGGCAGACCATTCTGGAACAGCACATCCGCCAGCCAGGCGGCGTTGGTATCAACGATTTGGCCGTGCAGCACTTCATCGCCGGTCGAGAGCATTTCCACTCTTATCACTGTGTTCTCCTGTCAGGTGAGCAAGCTATTGCTGTAAATTACCGTAGCCCGAACTCACTGCCAGGTAAATAGTTAAAACTGCGGAGTTTGCGGCTGGCTGTTGAGAGTGAACTCGTGCGTTTCGCTATAACTGCTGCGCTCAACCGCCCGCGTATCAGCACTACGGCGCACCGTCAGCTGCATACTGTGCTTACCGCTCTGTTCAAACGCCGTAAATACGGCAGGGTCCAGTTTGAGTTCAAAGCCGTTAGTGGTCAGCAGCACGGGTAAAACCTGGTGTGCCACGCCGCTATCGACGGCCACGGTAAACAGCAGTGCAGGAGAAGGCTCTAACGGTGGAATAAAATCTCCGCGAAAGGACACGGCATTTTTGTTGGTATCCAGCACCGGATTGATGAGCCGGAAAAACGGTGCCGCACGCCAGACCTGCGCCCTGGACGGTTCAGTGCTACTGAACTTCTGCACGAAAAAATCCCTGCTGTCGATGGTTAGCGTGGCTGGCGGCAGGGGTTTATTCAGCAAAGCCGCATCATTTCGGACATGCGCGGCGGCATTAACCAGGCCTGACTGTAACGGCCCATTATAGATTTCGGCTACGCCTGCAATACCTCGCCATCCACTGGCATCATGCGATGCTCCCTTCGGCTCGCCAGTCACTTCATCCAGCATCCAGTACCAGCTCTTTGCCGGGTAGTCGGCCTCCACCGCAGCCTCCGCAAGCTGCAGAGAAAGCGTTGCAGGCGGCAAAACCACCCCTGCCGCACAGTGCAGATGCACAGAGTAAGATAATGACTCGGCTAAATTAATATCGTCGAGCGTCGCCGATGCCCCGTCCCATGTCGCACTCAGAAAGGTGGTTGCATCAAAGCGTGCCGGTTGTGGTGGTGATACGCGCTGCAGATTATCTGTTGTTCTGAGATAAACACCCTGAGAAAAATCCCGCTCTCTGACGGCGGTTCCTGTGATATCGACACTAAAGCTGTAAGGCGATACCGTGCCCGCTTTGTGGTCAGAGACATCCTGCCAGTGCGCCCCGCCATCGGTACTGAGCTCAAGTCTGGCGAATTTTAGCTGTGCCGACGGCTCTTTCAGCACGCAGGCAAGCGTGATGTTCGCCGCCTCCATCCTGATAATCGGATTTTCCAGCGCCAGCGACTCGGAGACCACGGCGATTGTCACGCGGAACGGCTCTCCCCAGGCGCTCCCCCCCGACTCTGCACAGCTGAACCACAGTGTTACGGGTTTCACAAAATCATACCGGACGATAAAATCCGCCAGCTGGAGGCTGCCGCTCACCGTCACATCATGCGGCTCGGTCTGGTTCCAGAGTGTTCCCGCCCCATCCTGCTGCCATCGGATCTGGAGTGTCTCGGTGCGGGCCGCGTGTGCCAGCGTGGCCTGCACGCGCACCGAGCGGGTATCCGCAGCCATCACATACTGACCGCTAATCAGGGGTAGATCGGGTAACGTCACAGAGGCAAAGGCAGGTCCGGGAGGAGTGATGAAAAGGGTATATGGCTTTCCTAGCGGGTATTGCACCACATCACTCTGCATCACAATCAATGTCGCATCCATAATTGCGATATTACCGTCAGGCACGAAATCGTGCCCGGCATCAGCCAGTAGTTCAATCGTCCAGCCCAGGTAAATATTCTGCGAGGTATCTTTGACTTGCGCAGTGGTCCATGTCGCCAGCAGCCAGTGATCATAAGCATATTTATCCTGTTGGTTCTCCGTCATATGCCATTGCACTGTAATGCCAGCAGCGGCATCCGGTCCGCCGGTCCATTCAGGACGTATATCAGCAACATGGGTTTTATCGGGCGTTTCTGTCACCGATATTACTTTCAATCCTTTCTGTATCTGGACAAAAAGTTTGTAGATCGCTACAGGGATAAATTTTTCTGAACCGTTTTTCAAAGTGGGAGCAACGAACAATTTAAATGTTCCTCCTGCCGCCACATTTTTAACGTTCGCGGTTAAAGTCAGGCTTGCATAGTCTTCAGTCCTTGAAAAAATCGCCATAATATCCTCACTATGAGATTACTAATAATATAGTTTTTAGGTCTGACCGTAATACCCGTCACACCCAACAAAAAAGCAAACACCGCATTACCAGAAGAAATATTCTCAGTCATAGTTATGCCATGCACAGGGATGCAAAAGTTAATAAAAAACATATCAAACAAATAGATTTAAAATATCAAATTGCATTATTTTAATTTTATAACCACAGCATTTAATAAAGACTTAACTAAATAAATTCATTTAAATAATTAAATTCCCACCTCCTTTTTTTGTGATCATAAAAACACAAATACCATTAACAAAAGAATCGCGCAAGCTCCCTTCTGCAGCCTCACCTAAAAAAACCATAAAATTTAAAAACCGCAGGTTAATATTTACTCCTCTTGATGGAAAATGGCAGTCATTGACCATAAAAAATAGCCCCAAGAGATTTATTTGCATGCTAAAAATATTTTTTGTAGCGCGCTGTCCCTGCCACTATACCGGCTCCCCCATTAATCGGGGGAGCCGCGTGACGAGAGTTTTCTGTTGCAGCGAGAATGTCACTCCATGGCCAACTATTTCGCAATCAATCGGACAGTAAATATTTCGCCAAATTCCGCATCAACAACGCTAAAGGTTTGTGGAGGACTATTAGACTCAACAAAAGCGAGAGTGATCGATTCCATCGCTTCTCGAGTGATACTGGCATCCCGAGACTGCAACGCAAGCAATTCACTATCGCTCACTTTTGCCAGTGTCGTGGTGCCGCTAATGGTGAAACTCGCATTCTGTGTCAGATCTTCCGTCTGCAGAACCTGAGTCGCACCTGAACCATCCCAGTCAGTCATTTTCACCGTTCCCTCCCCCGGCGCCGGTGCTGTGTGAGTGGTGATTTCTGACTCCGAGAACGCCGCTCCCAGCGTCAGATGCAGATTTAATTTCTGACGCAACCCGACCAGACTGGTTAAGGTAAATTTGAAAGCCACGGTACCAGCATTAATGAGCGGCGTTCCCTGATTGCTGACGGCTGATGCATTGATAGTCAGTTCAACGTTCAGTAACCCCTCCGCACTTTGAAATAACAGATCCTGGGTCTGCGGCGGAGCGCCTTCGGCCACGGCTTCAACTCGGGGGAATAGCGCGCCGGTAAACTGATCTATCGGCAGGCTGTCTCTGAAACTCCACCGTGTAGCACCCGTGCTGGTGAGCGATGCCGCTCTCTTATTGATTGTCCCGCCAGTATGATCCCAGTACACATAGACAAATTTTACCGGGACAGTCGCTCCCGCCGGACTGATGACATCTCCCCTCGCGACAAGATTACCGTTGTCGACAACAACATAGGGGTTAACAAAAGCCGGCGATTTATTGTCGATGATGAAGGATAGTGTCTCTACATGGCTGCTCCGCTCCTCCGGACGCGTATCAGCGCTTCGGTGCACAGCCAGCCGCACCGTGTAATTTCCATCCTTGTCAAAATCTTTGAAAACCTGGTTATCCAGCGAAAGCTCAAACTCATTGGTTGTGAGGATTGTTGGCGTCACCGTATGTGGGGGGTTGTTATCGACAGAGACGTCAAATTTTAAATCCGGCGAAGGTTCAACCGGCGGTATGAAATCCCCCTTAATATTGACGGCATTGCGGTTAGTGTGCAGCACCTGGTTCACGAGCTGGAAATAGGGCGCAGGCCGGTAAACTACCGCTTTGACGGGCTCAATGCTCTCAATTTTATGCGCAAAGAACTCTGCGCTATCAATGGTCAGCTTTGCAGGCGCCAGCTTCGCATTCACCAGAGCCGAATTCACACGCACTAAGGCTACAGTCTGGACCAGTCCAGACTGAATCGGCCCGGTATATATCCGGGTCGCACCGGGGGTGCCACGCCAGCCAGGCGCGTAGTAACTATGCTGAAAAGCCCCGGAAATATCATCGAATGAAATATATCCGTTAGTTCCTGTGAGAATCGCCTCAACAGCAGCCGAGTCCGGAAGCAGTAAATCAATGGTGGCGGGAGGCAAAATGGTCCCCGTTTTCACTGCGCAACTCAGATGAATCGAGTAAGAAACTTCTTCCCCCAGATTAATATCCCCAAGCGTCGTGGTTGTCCCATCCCACGAAATGGTCAGGAATGACGCAGCATCAAATTTTACCGCCTGCCGCGGCGTGGTCACAGACAGATTATCCGTCGCCCTGATATAGACCCCCTGTGAGAAATCCCGCGCCTTCGCATCCGTTCCCGTCATATCATAGGTAAAGGTCAACGTCGCGGGTCCACCCGATTTGCTGGCTGAGATATTCGTCCAGGTTGTGCCACCATCGGTACTGAGCTCCAGCGAGGCAAATTTGATCTGCGTCGACGGTACAATCAACGTGCCGGTAAGGAGAATTTTTGCCGAGGACCATTTGATAACAAAATTTTCCAGCTGCAGCAGGTCCGACTCAACACTAATGATCACATCAAAAGGCGCACCCCAGTGATCTCCTCCGGGTTCAGCGCAACTAAACTGCAGCGTCACCTGGTGAGTAAAATCATAATTGACGGTGAATTCCGCCAGCTGTTTACCGCCAGTCACAGCAACATCCGGAATGATCTGGTTCCAGGTGCCCCCCGTCCCTCCAGCCTGCCGCCAGCGAACCTGCATTGTGGCGGTTTTGGCATCCTCAGCCAGTGTGGCTTTCACAACGATGGCGTGAGTCCCCGCCGCGACCACGCTCTTACCGCTGACAACAGGTGAAGCGGGTATCGTGACGGATGCAAGCTCGGGTCCCGCAGCAGCAATCTGCAGGGTAAAGGGTTTAGACAGCGCACTTTTCACTGAGTTACTCTGCATAACGATCAGCGTGGCGTCCATTGCCGCCTGATTGTCATTGGCAACAAAACTATGACCCGCTTCCACCTCCACTTCGATGGTCCAGCCCAGTGGGGTGTCCAGTGAGGTATCCGTGACTTGTGAAGATTGCCACGTCGCCAGTAACCAGCTTGTATAAGCATGCTTTTCCCGGTCGCTGCTGCCAGGGTTCCAGCCGATGCTGCTGATGCCAACAGAAACGTCAGGCCCCCCAGTCCAGTCGGCACTGAAAGTCGCCAGATGGACTTTGCCGGGAGTTTCTGTGACAGATTTCATTTTCAGGCCATTAGGCAGACGGACGAAAAGTTTATATGTCGCATCGGGGGTATACCTGCCGGGCCCGCTTCTCAGGGTCGGAGAAACGTAGAGTTTAAATACATCCTTTGCCGCTGCCGTTTTTACACTCGCAGTCAGCGTCAGGTTCGCATAGTCTTCGGTTTTTGAATAAACAGCCATCATAACCTCACTATTACCAGGTTGTTGAGACTACTATTTGCGGACGCAGGCGCAGCGCCCGATCACCCTTTTTAATAACAATGTGATGCGCAAAAAATAATGACAGGACAGATATTTTAAGGGCCATACCAGGTGACCCCACACCTCACAGGCTCGGGATCCTGGAAAGGATGTTCTTCCATTAACAGCAAGCTTCCCGCTCCGCTAAATTCCACCCCCAGTTCAAACTCTTCAGGAGAAGAGTCGATGGTTACCAGGCGTCTGGCAGGAACATTCACCGGTAACGAGATAAAATAGGCGCCGGGTTTCAGCACCGCATAAGGTGTATTAAAATTCACCACGCCTTTGTTGGTATCAGCCGCAGAAATTACAATATCTTGCGTCGCTTTCTTCTCACTCTCCTGCTCCGGATCAAACTGCTCAGAATAAAGTACCGCACCGCCACCCTTATACGTTGTCTCGACCGGCAAATGAAATGCGCCACTAATCTGATCAATAGCGCGGTGAACAATCAGTTTTAATTTCACCACCGGATTAGCATGATCAATAACAACATGGTTTGCCAGACCGCAAGCGTTAATAAAACCTGATGTCCCTATAAAATTGGCTGTAAGGAAATCAGAAAAATTAAACTGCACGACATCTGGGTTGCGTTCCTGTACCGCCGAATGTGTATCCGGCAAAATCCTCACCCATGCAATCTGGTTTTTATCAGGCAATTTGTCGGCAGGAATATCAAATAAAAAACATTTTGGGCAGTTACGCGGGTGAATGTCCCCTGGGTTCCACTTTACGGTATCGCCTGGCGTAACCCAGCGTGGTGACTGCATAATATTTTCTTCAACGGCATATTTAAACGATGGCTGATCCGGGGATGAATCATCAAAACGTCCCAGAACGCGAATGCCACCATTATCGAGAAACTGGCCGGTTAAAGAGAGAATAATCGGCACACTGGATTGTACTGCACCATCTTTTACCGGTTTACCACCTGCGGCAACTTCAAATTCATGGTCAAAAACTTTATTGAAGCGCTTGTCGAATTTAAAAATGACATGAGATACTTTCATCTCATCGTTCGGTTTGAACTGGCAGACAGTCTGGGCATGATATGTGTGCCCAACCTGGTAATGTTTATCTGTGCCATCAAGATGTAAGTCAAGGGAGGAGTGATAAGTCAGACCATCTGCACTCATCGCAGACATTGTCAGCCAGCTACTGGTGGTATGTGTAACAGGATCAACAGGATTGGCTTTATCATGCACCCAGGTCTCACAGCTCATAATATAGTGTTTTTCACTATTGGTGATGGGAGTGTTTGAAGTAATACTTATCTGATAAGAACCGGGGTTTTTATCGGCCTGATTAGACTCAGTCTGATCAACTGCGGATGGCGCTCCCATGTATTTTATTGTTCTCTCTGCGTACTGCTCGGCTCCGGCACCAGCAGCATTCGAGAATGCAAAAAGTCGGACATTATAATTACGTCCCCGGACCCAGTTTAGGTCTTTGGGTGCATTGCTATTTGCTAAAAATGCATCCGCCATAATATTTTGTGCTTCCGGACCCACAGTGAGATTATAATTTGGACTGTTAAACCAGTAATGTGTCCGTCCGGCATCAAGCCAGGTGATGTAAGTATGACAACTGTCAGCAAAATTATAATCACTCCATCCGAACAGATGCACTGCATCATGTGTCCATACGTAATACTTTTTGCCACAGGGAGTGGCAACAGCATCATCTCTGTCTTTATCGTAAATAAACCATCCTCCCCATATTCGGGTTTCAATACTCCAGCTATCAATAAATCCATCAAGCGTTAACGCACCATCATAAACACTGTAAGTGACATTCTCCGCAAGGGAACCCTGGATATAGACAGTGGTTGCCAGGGTATGACTGGCCCCACTCAGCATTACGGCTATCATCAATAAGCGAATAATCACATATCGCATTTGATCTCCCCTCGGCAGTATTTAATTGTACTGGCCCTAATTGCCGATGAGGCACAACTTACCTGCAGTTCGTGGCGGATGCCTCCTGCATAATAAAGCGTGAATAATCCTGGTATGATCGATGCCTGTGGTTGCTGGCGCTGGCCTCTGTTGATCTCCGAAATACACCCGGGCCTCAAATCAGGCAATCAGAAAAAACACAATAAACGACAAGCCCCACATTTTTTCGTGGGGCTTGTCAGGTAGCCGTTTCGCTTTACGCTGTGGCAGGGAGTAGTGCAGTTAATTCGGCGGGAAAGCACTCATTAGCCTGGCTGATATCGACAGCGCGCCACTGCTGCCTGCCAGCCGTGATAGTTCTCCTGCATTGCCAGCGCCTGTTCTTCATTCGGGTAGAGGGTCACCCCGCCACGCAGCGCGCTCAATTCATGGCTTTCCTGCCACCAGCCGAGCTGACGCCCGGCCAGCACCACCGCCCCCAGCGCAGAGACTTCCGCCGTGGGCGCTTTAATTAACGGACGCTGCAGCAGATCCGCCTGGAACTGCATCAGCCACTGATTATCGGTGGCGCTGCCGTCGACACACAGCTGCGCCAGCCGCTGCCCGCCCGACTGCTCCATAGCGAAGAACACATCGGCAATCTGGAACGCCACCGACTCCAGCGCCACGCGTGCCAGCACTTCAGGCGTTGCCGCATCAGTCAGGCCGCAGATTAATCCGCGCGCCTGCAAATCCCACCATGGCGCGCCCAGTCCCGATAGCGCCGGGACAAAGTAGATCCCCTGGTTACCCTCAGTGCCTTGCGCCATTTCGGTTAACCGGCGGGGATCATTAACCCCCAGCATGCGCGACAGCCACGCCGCGCCGGAACCGGTATGGGTGATATTACCTTCAAAGGCGTAACGCAGCTCACCGTCGTGCCAGGCCAGCGTGGTGCTGAGACCGCGCTCGCTCATCACCGCCTCCGGCAGCGACATCATCAGCGATGAGCCCGTGCCATAAGTGGCTTTGATCACTTCACTGCCGCTGGCGCGCTGGGCATACAGCGCCGCATGAGAATCACCAATCAGCGCCAGAATCGGCGTACCAGCAGGTAACCCGGCGATATCCTGCAGCTGCACCTCACCATGGTGCGCCGCAGAAGGCTGTACTTCCGGCAGCGCCTGGCGCGGCACCTGAAACAGCGTCAGCAGGCGTTCATCCCACCGCGCATCATGAATATTAAACAGCTGGGTGCGTGCCGCGTTGGCATAGTCGGTGACAAACTGCTGGCCTGCCGTCAGCTGCCAGCACAGCCAGCTGTCGACGGTGCCAATGCACAGCTCACCCGCCGCCGCCCGCTGATAGCCGTCCGGGATCGCCGCCAGCATGCCGGTGACTTTCGCCGCCGGGAACATCGGGTCGACCGCCAGCCCGGTGAGCGAGGAGATCAGCGGCTGATGACCGCTGTGCTGCAATTCGCCGCATAGCTTTTCTGAGCGGCGATCCTGCCAGCTGACCAGCGGCGTCAGCGGCTGACCGTCGCTGCGCTGCCAGATCATAATCGATTCGCGCTGGTTGCTGATGGCGACCGCCGCCACCGTCGCGCCAGCGCAGTTTGCCAGACAATCGGTTATCGCCTGACGCACCGCCTGCCAGATAGCCAGCGGGTCCTGCTCTGCCAGACCTGGCTGCGGATGAAAAATCTGCAGCGGCTGACTGGCGCGCGCCACCACCTGCCCGGCGCGATCGACCGCAATCGCCTTCGCATTGGTGGTGCCTTCATCAATAGCCAAGATGAGCGGGCCTGACATGATTATTCTCCCTGGCACAGCTGCACGGCGTTGTTCACCACTCCGGCTGCATCAATACTGTGACGCGCGCGGGTTGACGCGCGGTCGCCCGCAATGGCGTATTCACCATCAGGAATGCCCAGCCGGCGCAGCTTAACGCCGTAACCGCCTTCCGCCAGCACTTCCGCCACCAGACTGCCGACACCGCCATTGATGTTATGCTCTTCAACGGTGATAACGCTGGCATACTGATGTAACAGTTTCCCCAGCGCCTGGGTATCACAAGGGCGAATCGATGCAATACTGATCACAGCCGCTGAAATACCGCGCTGCGCCAGCTGCCCGGCGGCGTCGACAATCTCATGCACCGTGGACCCCATCGCCACCAGCGCAATCTCTTTGCCCTCGCGCAGCACATCGATTTTGCCCGGTTCAAACTGGTAGCGCTCATCGTGCAGCTGCGGCAGCGCTTTGCCGTCAAGGCGGATATACACCGGGCCGACATGCTGCAGCGCATAGTCGATAATCTGACGGCATTCGACCGGGCAGGACGGCGCATAGATTTCGATATTGCCGAAGCCGCGCATCACCGCGATGTCGTCGATACTGTGGTGGGTACTGGCCAGCGGACCATAGCTGGCGCCGGCATTGAGACCAAACAGCTTAACGTTGGTGTTGTTGTAGCAGATATCCACTTTCACCTGCTCGTTGGCACGCGAAATAAGGAACGGCGCGGCGTTACAGGTCACCGCTATTTTACCGCCAATCGCCAGACCAGCGGCGGTACCCACCAGCGTCTGCTCGGCGATGCCGACATTCACCAGCCGCCCTGGGAACTGCTTAACAAACGGTGAAATTTTGGCGGTAGAGGTGGAGTCGGCCACCACCGGCACCAGATCGACACCGCGTTCCACCGCATCGATAAACGCCTGCACCATCACGTCGGCCAAATGTGCTGAATTACTCATCTTTCAACTCCTCCATCGCCTGCTCAATTTCGTCGCCTTTCGGCACCCGGTGATGCCACTCGGGCTTACTCTGAATAAAGGAGATGCCAAAACCTTTCTCGGTATTGGCGATCACCACATTGGGTTTGCCGTTAGCGGGCAGGTTTTCCAGCGTCTCCACCACTGAACGCATATCGTTACCGGCGCATTCGGTGACGTTCATGCCAAAGGCCAGCCATTTCTCCGCCAGCGGATCGGTATTCATGATGTCGCGGGTGGAGCCCGCCAGCTGCAGCTTGTTCTTGTCGTTAATGATGGTCAGGTTGTCGAGGCCATAGTGCGCCGCCACTAACGCCGCTTCCCAGTTGCTGCCTTCCGCCAGCTCGCCATCGCCGGTAACCACAAACACCCGGCGCTTGCTGTTGTCCTTTTTCGCCGCCAGCGCAATCCCCACCGCCACCGGCAGACCGTGCCCCAGCGCACCCGTATTCAGCTCAATACCCGGCGTTTTATGCTTCACCGGATGCCCCGGCAGATGCGAATCCGCATGCTGGTAAGTGGGCAGCCACTCCACCGGGAAATAACCGGCTTCCGCCAGTACGCAGTAATAGCCGCCCACCGCGTGGCCTTTGGACTGGATATAGATATCGCGCGTGTCGTCCGTGGTGCGATCCGGCGCGCAGTCCAGAATGCGAAAATAGAGCGCCGTCAGGATCTCCACCTGCGACAGATCGGCTCCGGTATGGCCGCCCGCCGGGCTGTTGGCATTCAGCGTGATAATCCGCCGACGCACTGCCCGCGCTTTTTTTTCCAGCTGTTCCACCGAGAGTTTGAACGGATTCATAGCAACCTCTTTGCATTTAAAATCAATCACGAATATATATTCATGAAGGGTAAAAAAAATGGATAACGATTCAGCGCAGCTTCAAACTACTGACTCGCTTCGCCCTGCTGTATCACCGCCTTCTGCGCTACAACCGCCGCTTTCTGCTGCATACGGTTTTGCATCTGGTCGATAATCACCGCCACAATAATCACAATGCCTTTAATCACCATCTGCCAGAATTCACTGACGCCCATCATAATCAGCCCGTCAGCAAGAAAACCGATAACAAACGCACCAATCAGCGTACCGATAATGGTGCCGCGTCCACCGGCCAGCGAGGTGCCGCCGAGTACCACCGCCGCAATCGCGTTCATCTCAAATGCCGTACCGTTCGCCGGATGGCTGGCGACCAGCTGTGACGACACCACCAGACCCGCAATCGCCGCACAGAAGCCCGACAGGGTATACACCAGCACTTTGACCTGCTTCACCCGCACACCGGAAAGCTCCGCCGCCCGTTCGTTATCGCCGATGGCGTATACCTGGCGTCCAAACGGCAGCCGTTTGGCGATATAACCAATCACCAGCGCCAGCACAATCATCATCCAGATGGCGTAGGGCAGACCAAGGAAATTCCCCGCACCCAGCGCGTCGAAACCGGTATTGCCCAGCTGCGGATTGCCTGCCAGCCCGGGGAAGGTTTCACCCCCCGACGTCAGCATCGCCGCGCCGCGCAGGATATACATGGTGCCCAGCGTGCAGATAAACGGCGCGACGTTATAGCGAGTGATAATCCAGCCGTTGCCGGCGCCGATCAGCGCACCAATCAGCAGCACCACCGGGATCACTACCCAGACGCTGGGGAAAATCGCGATGCCAAACATTGGCAACACAATCCCTTTGGTGATCAGCCAGCCCGCCACCATGCCGCACAGCCCCAGCGTGGCGCCAATCGACAGGTCGATACCGGCGGTAATAATCACAAAGGTAATCCCCAGCGCGAGGAAGGCGTTGATGGCAATATGCTTAATCATGATCACCATGCTGCCGACGGCGAGAAAGTCCGGCACGGTAATCGAGAAAAAGCCGACAATCAGAAACAGCGCAATAAAGGTACGCAGTTTTAACAGCAGTAAAATCAGGCCCTCGCGCGAGTTAAACGCTTTCGCCGGTGGTGTGGTCAGAGCCGTGCCCTGTGTCATTTTCATTATCAGAACCCCTGAGCGCTCGCTTTCACCAGTGCCGACTCTTCAGCGCTGGCGCGCGGAATATCAGCGGTAAGTTTGCCACCCGACATCACAAGGATACGGTCGGAAACCGCCATAATTTCTTTCAAATCGGAAGTGGAGAAGACAACCGCAATCCCCTGCTCCGACAGCTCAACCATCATGCGGAACACATCCGCTTTCGCGCCGACGTCAATACCGCGACTCGGCTCATCCAGCACCAGCAGCTTCGGGTTGGTCAGCAGCGAACGGCCAATCACCACTTTCTGCTGATTGCCACCGCTCAGCGCCTGGATAGCGACATCCGGTGACGACACCTTGATCGACAGATTACCGATGGTGCTGGCGACCACCGCCTGCTCATCGCGCTCGGCGATGGCGAAACGCCAGGAGAGACGCCGCCACAGACTGGCAATGGTCAGGTTGCGGGCTACCGATGACACCGGGAAAATGCCGGTGCGTTTGCGGTCTTCCGGCACCAGGCTCATGCCCATACGGATGCGATCCGCCGTCGACAGCCGCGCCGCCACCGGTTTGCTGTCGAGCCACAGCTTGCCGAGATAGCTCTGCTGGGTGCCGAGCAGGCACTCAAACAGCTCGGTGCGTCCGGCGCCCATCAGGCCGTAGATGCCGACAATCTCGCCAGCGCGTACGTTAAAGGACACATCGTCCACCAGCGTGTTGCCTGCGGCATTGACGCAGGTGATATGCTCCGCTTCCAGCACCGGTGCGCCAAAGGTGCGTCCGGGATGGAGGAAGTTGCTGACCGGTTCGCTGCCGAGCATTTCGCGCACGATCCACGGCACATCGATCTCGTCGACACGCGCTTCGGCCTGGAATTTGCCGTCGCGCAGGATGGTGATCATATCGCCGATGGTCATCAGCTCTTCGAGCCGGTGCGAGATATAGATAATGGTGACACCCTGGCGTGTCAGATCGCGGATCACGCGGAACAGAATCGCCACTTCGGTTTTACTCAGCGCCGAGGTCGGTTCGTCGAGGATCAAAATATCCGCGTCTTCCGCCAGCGCCCTGGCAATCTCCACCAACTGCTGCTGCCCGACCTTCAGGTTCGCCACCAGCTCACGCGGCGAAATCGGCTGGTCGAGACGCTGCAGCAATTCCGCGGTGCGTTTCTCCTGCGCCGCCTGGTCGATAGGCATCAGGCCGCGCTGAATTTCCCGGCCGAGGAAAATGTTCTCCGCCACGCTGAGGTTTTCAAACAGGTTCAGCTCCTGGTGCACCATGCCGATACCGTGGCGTGCCGCTTCGCGGGTGTTATGCAGATGCACCTGCTCGCCGTTCAGCCAGATCTCGCCGCTGCTCGGCTGCTGCACGCCCGCGAGAATTTTCATCAGCGTCGATTTGCCTGCGCCGTTCTCACCGATAATCACATTCACTTTGCCGCGATGAACGTGATAATCGATACGATCCAGCGCCAGCGTGCCGGGGAACAGCATCGACACGCCGCGCGTTTCCAGAATCAGATCTTTCTGCTGACCGTCGTCACGTTGACTCATGGCGCCTCCGGTTTCAGCGTCAGCGCCACGGCATCCTGAATAGCGTTATGTTTCAGCGTCACGGCCAGCACTGCGTCGACTTTCTTACCGTTCCAGCTGGCATCCACTGCAGGTAACTGCTGCACCGCATGGCGATTCAGCGCTTTGGTCAGCTGAGCAAATTGCACCTGGTTGGTAAAATCTTCAAAGTTAAAACCAGCAGCATCGCGAATGACGTTACTGCGGATCACCGGGCCAAGCTGTACCGTGACCGGCGCACCGTTAATCGTCATCTCCAGCGTGCGCTCACGTTCATTGCTGTTGTTGAACGCCGTCACCTGGCCGCTGGCTTTGACAAACACACTTTCACTGCTGCCCTCTTGTACCGTGCGGCTCTTTTCCTGTGCAGTGGCCCAGTCCAGCGCGTGGTCGTTCGCGGTCGCCATCACTTTGCTGTCCCAGTTTTCCTGCACCACCTGTTGCGGCGTTTGATTGCTGTAGCTGGCTTTGGCGTGGGGATCGGGCGGAATGATCGGTTTACCATTCGCATCCAGATCCACCACGGTACAAGCCGTCAGCAACAAAGAGGCACAAGACAACACAGCCATGCCCCATTGTTTCTTCGACATAATCAGCCTCTCAGCGCTTATTTAGCCAGGTTGAACACACTCAGTTTGCTGGCGTTGCTGTCATCAATCAGCACGCAGTCCATCAGCTGTTTCTCTTCTTTCTGCGCTTTGCCGTTTTTCAGGTAGTAGTCAGCCTGCTCGATCGCCATCTGCGCCTGTGCCCAGCCCGGCTGCAGTACGGTGGCTTTGATATTGCTTTTCTTCAGGATCGAATCGCGCACGTAGTCGCTGCCGTCAAAACCGACCACAATCACGTTGGTCTTGCCGGCGGCTTTCAGCGCCGCTTCCGCGCCCAGCGCCATGGTGTCGTTACCGGAAATCACCCCGACGATATTGGGATGTTTCTGCAGGATGGTTTCCATGCGGCTGAAGGCTTCGGTCTGGCTCCAGTTCGCGCTCTGCTGCGCCACCATTTTCAGGTCCGGGTAATCGTCCAGTACGTCGTGATACCCCTGCGAACGTACGCCCGCATTGGTGTCGGATTCTTTACCCAGCAGCTCGACATATTCGCCTTTGCCGTTGAGCAGTTTGGCGAACTTCTCCGCGCCCAGCTGCGCACCCTGATAGTTATTGGAGACAATCTGCGCCACGGCGACGCCGGTTTTGTTAATTTCACGGTCAATCAGGAAGGTGGGAATACCCGCGTCTTTCGCTTTCTGCACCGGACCTACCGTGGCGTCCGCACCGGCGTTATCCAGTACGATCGCTTTGGCTTTACGGGCAATCGCCGTTTCGATCAGCTGGTTCTGTTTGTTCACGTCATCATCATGGGAAGCCACCAGCGTGGTGTAGCCAAGCTCCGTCGCTTTCGCTTTGGCGCCTTCGGCTTCCGCTTTAAAGAACGGGTTGTCGTGTGAAGGGGTGATAATGGCAATCAGACCTTTATCCGCTGCCAGCAGCGAAGAGGACACCATCATTGCCGAGGCGAGTAAGGTTACTTTCATCAGGGTACTTTTCATTATTATCTCCACGTTTGAATATTTATTCACTCATGACTTATTATTCATTATACTATGAGTGTGCCCTGGCGCTTTGTCGAATAGCAAGATCGCGAAAAGCGAAAAGGATCACAATTTGGTGTTTTCTGCACCTTCCCGGCGGCACAGCGAGGTATAGCGATTTTCCCCTTCCCCCGCATGATGGGGGAAGATCAGGATGGAAGAACTCGTTTTTCCCCTTCCCCCGCGTGATGGGGGAAGATCAGGATGGAAGAGCTCGTTTTTCCCCTTCCCCCGCGTGGCGGGGGAAGGTCGGGATGGGGGAGCAAACGACTCCGCATCTGAGTTGCTGGCTCCCCCTCCCTAACCCTCCCCATTTTATGGAGGAGGGAATAGCAGCAACCACCCTATACAGCAGTAACGATTTGCACGACAATGCAGCTGTCGCCCGGAAGGAGGAACTATGTCAAAGCAGGATGAGCAGCGTCTGATGGTGAAGATCGCCACGCTCTATTACATGGAAAATCAGAAGCAGTCAGATATCGCCCGTTCGCTCAATCTGTCGCAATCCTTTGTCTCACGCATTCTCAACCGCTGCCTGAAAGAGGGACTGGTGAAAATCAGCGTGGTGCAGCCGACCAATATCTTCCCGGCGCTGGAAAAAAGCATTGAAGAGAAGTACGGCATTCAGCAGGCGATTGTGGTCGATGTGCCGGATGGCGCCACGCCACAGCAGATCAAACAAGCGATCGGTTCCGCCGCGGCGCACTATATGGAAACCCGCATCCGTCCTGACGACCTCGTCGGCCTCTCCTCCTGGAGCAGCACCATCCGCGCCATGGTCGATGAACTGCATCCGCAAAGCGTAAAAGCCAGCGGCGTGATCCAGCTGCTGGGCGGCGTCGGTGCCAACGGCAATGTGCAGGCGACGATTCTGACGCAAACTCTCGCAGCTCACCTCAGTTGTCCGGCCTGGCTGCTGCCGTCGCAGAGTATCGAACGTGCGGTAGATGAGCGTGCGCGCATGGTTTCGACGCCGGACGTAGCGGAAGTGGTGAAAAAATTCGCCGAGGTGGATGTGGCGATCGTTGGCGTCGGCGATCTCGAACCGTCGCAGCTGCTGCGTAATTCCGGCAACTACTATGATGAAGCAATGCTGCAAACCCTTGCTGAACGCGGTGCGGTGGGCGATCTCTGCCTGCACTACTATGACGCTGCCGGTAATGCGGTGCTCAGCAAAGAGGAAGATCCGGTGATTGGCATGGAGCTGGAGCAGCTGCGCCAGTGTCCGCAGGTGGTGGCGCTGGCGGGTGGCAAAGAGAAAGCCAATGCCATTCGCGGCGCGCTGACCGGCAAGTATATCAATGTGATTGTGGTCGATTATCCTACGGCGCGGCTGCTGGTGTAGAAATTAGCGATTCCCTCAGCGGCAGATGTGCGCTGAGGGAAACAGCCTGTTGGTTCCGACATAATTCAGGCCACAACTTATTTTGATAATTCCCGCGAACAGACACATTCTCCTTTGCGCGTTTTTTATCTGACAACAATGAACAACCTGAATCAGGTCATTTGTGGCAATCAGGAAAAATATTAACGTTCGTCAGCTGACTCCTGTTTTAACGCGCCCTCTTCCTGCGGATAAACACCGGCGACCACTGCCTGCATCTGGTGAATTTTCTGTTCGGTCACATCACGCCCGGCGTTGGGTTCAAGCGCTTTCGCCAGCGCGCGATAGAGATTCCAGGCATCATGCTTGCGGTTATAAAAGATTTTGCCACCTTTTTTATTCACGACGTCGTAGCGAATAATGCCGCGATAATCCTTACGCTCCTGCAGAATATGACTCTGGACATTTTCAGGCACGGCATCCACGGCCCCGTGCGGGCCATAAATATGTGCCATCTGACCATAAATATCTTTCACGATAAAACAGGTATTTTCGGTCTGCGCCATAAGGCGAATAATATCATTATTCAGTGCTGTCTGAATTTCGTAATTAGGCTGGTAATATTTACCGTAATCAACCAGTAACTGCGTATCTGCCTCAATATCTTTAATCGTGAAGTAACACGGCACAAGATCTTCTATATAGAATATGCCGACATTATTTTCCCCGAGCGCATCGAATCCATTCATTCTGGCGGTATTAATTAACGCCAGCAGATTCGGATTCAGGAAACCGCTGACGGACGCCTCACCTTTTGTCGCCCACAGGTAGGTCAGTGACGCCTGTGACCCCACCTTTTTAAACTCATTACGCAATGAGGCCTCAGTCAGGTGCAGGCCGCCGGTGTAACCACCGAGAAACGTCCAGGCGCGCATCGGTTTTTTCGCCCTGACTTGTACCCCCACCTCCGGGTTTTGCTCATCATAGATAACATAGAGATATTCGCTTAACGGCCCTTCCTGCCGATTGCCTGCGGCATCAATAAAGCTGTCCTGTTCTCCGCCATCGGTGGCAATCAAACGTTGGGCCTGTTGCGGGAATTCACGCCGGACGCGCTCTTGTTGATCTTTTGGCGCTCTGCTCACCAGCTGTTCAAAATCAGAAATCCACGCCTCATCGCTGATCACGTCATGCGTGACACTGCGTGTTGGGTCTCTGGCATCCACCAGCAGTGGCAGATTTTTCCGGACATTCAGATGCAGTCGCCCATACGCCGGATCCCAGCCCTCTTCCTCACTCAATGGTCGCTGCGGCAGCGGATTTTTCCGTTCAAAGTCGGCTTCCAGCGCAAACTTCAGTGATTCCAGCGTAATGCCCGCATGGGTGGCGATATCACGATCGCGGATCAGCCACTCGATCTGTTCATGTGCGCGCAATCCCGCCAGCCGCCGGGCATAAAACTGGTTAGCGCGCTGCACAAACAGATCATTGGCGTTGCCGGTCACCTTCTCATCCTGGCGTGGTCTGTCGCGAAACCAGGCTTCACGCGCTTCATTTAACCAGAGCTGTAGCGTGGATTTGGTGGTATCCAGACGTTGTGCAATGTCATCGAGTGTAACTTTTTTTCTGTTATTTCCGACCGAGCGCTCTCTGATCAGACGCAGTGCATACTGCTTCTTCTGCCCCATCTCACTGTTATCCGCCACCCAGCGAAATTCCGCCTCCGACTGCCTGACGGGGTGGTTATTCAGCCAGACAGCGACTTTACTCAGGCGTGAAATATTACGATTCAGCGCCGGAGCGCTCACGCCAGCGCAATGCGCGATGGTGTTGTTCGTGATTTTGGTAAGCTGTTCACCCGCCGCACGCTGGTGTTCACGTACAAAATACAAACGCGTGGCATAGTCGAGTTCACTTTCCCCCGGCTGACGGGGCGAGGCGCGAAACCACTGCCGCTCCTCTTCTGAGGAGAGATGGTTCAGAGCCAGCGCATCACGCCGCTGCATCATCGCGTCAATATCGACGCCAAGGTAGTCGGCAATCGTCTGGGTGGAGACATTGCCCTCATAGTTAAAGCTGAGGCGCACCGCGTAATCCACTAAGGATTCCTCTTCGTCTCTGGGGTAGAGACTTAGCCACTCGCGAAAACGGATGCCGGAAAGTGTGGCTTTAGCTTTGACTTCGCGTCCGCTGCTTTTCCCCACTGCGCTGCCTGGCGCGACCGCTCCGGTTCCCCCACTCTCCTGTGGCGCCTGAATCAGCAGCCGCTCTTTCAGCGAAGCGCTCTCCGCTAATAAAAAATTAAGGATGCTGCGGGCTTCAATGCCGGTGTGCCGGCTGATATCGCCGAGCGAGACACGCCTTTCCTGCTGTTGTAACCCCCACAAGCGTATGGCATACGCCAGATCGGTTTCGTTGTCATACTGCGGATGATTAAGCAGCCAGCGTTCGGCCTCTGGTGAAAGTTGTTGCAGCCAGAACGCTAACTCCCGTTCTGTAACACCGGCATGGTGGGCAATCGCCCGCCGCGGCAGTTTTGTCACCTGCGCCAGCTGTAATAAACGCCGCGCATAACGCAAATTGCGGCGGTGTGCGATATCGAGGTTATCGCCCAGTCGCGCGGTTTCCTGAACCTCGCGCGGGTTCTGCTCAAGCCATTGCAGGCCGCGCGCATCGACCTGTTGCACCCGACGGATTTTCATCGCTGGCTGCTCCTGTGACGATGGCCCTGCACAGGGCTGATCGTCGGCGCGCTTGCGCCGCTGGCAGCCTTCCTTCTCTTCTGGCGCAAACTCACCATCATCGACATAGCGAAAACGCCACAGATTTCCCTTACCGTCTGACGCTGGCGCACGTACGGTAAACAGATCGGCATCATCGCGAGCCTGCACCACGCGCACATATTCAGGTGCGCCCTGCTTATCCGTACCGGTATGCAGCCAGAGATCGTCACCCTGACGGTAAATATGTTGGTACCACGGCAGCTCATCGACGAGAGAGAACGGCTGCGCGGGACTCACCTTAACGGACTCAGGTAATCCGGCAAATGCAGGATGCGTCAGCGTCAGGAAATACCACTGTTGCTGTTGCTCGTGGTAATGCAGGCGAATCTCTGCGGCCAGGGGTTCGACAAGGCGATACAGCGCGGGCTGCTCTGCGGGCGTTACCGCCAGATAATGGCTGACGCCGTCAGCATCGGTACGCCAGCGCAGGAAATAGTGATGCCCCTGACGATATAAACCCGGGCGCTGATACACCGCCGACAGCGCTGCGGCATCGGGCTGCGGCCGCAGCCAGGTGAAATCAATCTGGTTCTGCGCCACGTTAAGCGCGCTGAAGGGCGACGCAGCGACATCCCACTTTTCCGCCGTCGACTGCCAGCTCAGCACTGGTTGCTGGTGCAGCGTGGTATCACGACGGCTGACGGTGAAGAAATTCCCTTCAAGGTGTCCTTCAACATAGCCCATTATTTCACTATTAGGGTTCAGCGCCCGGGAACGAATTTCCAGATACTGTTTGCCGTTTGCTGTTGCCCAGACCCGGCGTTCCAGACGAGATACCGAGGCCAGTACCTCTGTAGCACCTGGCGCGGTAGTGATCGACGCCTCGGGGATCAGCGGCAGACATCTGGCCGTCAGATGCGTATTGCCGGGCCAGAATATCCGCCACTCGCCTGTTGACGGTTCAAACCAGAGCCGCTGCCTGTCCGTCAGTAGCAGCGTGCCATCCTCGGCGGACACCTTCACGGCCTGCAGCCCCTCAGCCGTATTGAGATAAAGGTTTGGCCGCGCGCCATAACTGAACGCATACTCACCGGACAGGCCGTCAATCCGCCACAGATTGGTATTGCCGACGCGGGTCGCAGCATGGCTGACAGCTGGCGTCACGCCAGGCTGAACGGCCGTGGCGTGATGCTGACCGGATGGAAACAGATGCCAGCGCTGCCCGGCGATATCTGCCTGCAGAACCGACTGCACGGTGATGCCAGTTTGTGGATGACTGATCACCGTTCCTGATAATGGCGGCCGTGGGCGGGCGGCGCTTCCCGATAGCACTGACCGGGCCTTGCCCAGCCCCGGTTTGCTGAGGGCCACGCTGATACGCGGTCCTCTGAATGCCTTGCCCGCGTTCGGTGTCATGAGAACATTCATCATCAGACGCTGCAGCCAGAGAGGGTAGCTTTCCCCTTCATTACGTTCGAATAGCGTGCCACTGAACAGTTCTCCCAAAACCTGAGAAAAATATCCCAGAACGGCCTCACCACCACTCGCCAGGAAATAGCGGGGATCATAGGTTGCTATCCCCCGCTTAAAAAGGAGCATGCTGTATTTCATCTGTTGATCGCCAAAGGTCATCAGTTGCCCGCCGAGACCTTCTTCTGGCACGGTTTCATCTTTGATCGACATTTCATACAACCGGGGGGGTCTGCGCGCGAGATCCTCATGCACCCGCCGGACCCGGCCAGTCGCCTTCTCAGGCGGCAGAAAAAAGATCATGTCGTTCCCCTGCAATGTAGCGATCAGTTGTTGCAACACCTCTTCACTTGGCTGAATAGCGATACGCTGTAAAAAAGTCTCAAGTTGCTGACGAAACAGTGTCAGGTCATCACGATGGTCGTGAATCAGCCATGTGCTGTGGTTGCTATTCGGGGCAGGGAAAGGGGGAACAGTGTCTGCTGGCGTCAGAGTGGATTCCTGCGCCAGAGCGGGTTGCCAGAACATAAATCGGTTCAGCAGACCACTCACCGCGCTATCGACACGGCTGCAGACCGTGAAAGCATAGTCATAAGCGCTATCGGCAGGCGGTGAATCTGGCGGCAGCGGGGATTCTGGCGGCGGTGAGGATGTCGCGGGAAGTGAAGCCTCTTCTGCGGCAATAACTTTTGCTTTACCGGCATAGATTTTACCGCAGGCCGGGGTGAACAGTTGCGCCACCGACATAACAGCCTGCGCAACAGGTTTTACCGGTGGCATCCCGACATCACAGACCGGCAGCAGTCCCTGTCCAGCACACATTGACATCGTCCCCTGCACGGAGCCTTTTCCGCCGACCGGTGTCAGGGGGGTATTACAAATCCCCTTGCGGTAAAAAATCCGGAACGGATCATACTCATTGCCGACGAAACTATTATTCATCGCCTGAAAAAACGTAGTGATACCTGGCATAACGATTTTCCTTTTCCGACAGCATCCCTGGCAACCAAAAGACAGAAAGGAAAAAGAGTGCAACCATTCAGCCCGCAGAATGCGGGCCGCTGATGTCATTTATGATGAAATAGCGAAAGATAATTACGCGATGTTAATCGATGTATGATCACAGTGCTTTCATAAAACACCTAATCAGATATGGCAGTATCATCACGATTGCCATGCAAACCTGGCCAGCAGATCAATGCTGCTTTTGCCGCTGCTGATTAACCCAGTCAATCAGCGTCCGGCGCGGTAGCTTAATTGCTCCGGCACTCACATCGGCGGGTAAATCAAACCACTGTACTGGCTGCTGAAACGTTGCCAGCTTCTGCGTCGCCCAGCCAGCAATCGCTGTGAGGCTGGTATCGGACGATCTTTCCAGCAGTGCCACCGGGCGCTGACCAAACTCTGCATCTTCGACCGGAACAATCCACGCCTGTGATATCGCCGGATGACTCAGCAGGATGCGCTCGATCTGCTCAGGCTGAATGCCCTCGCCGCCGCTAAAGAACTGATTATCCAGCCGGCCACTGAGTTTTAATTCGCCGTCGCGCCACTCACCGGCATCGCGGGTATGCAGCCAGCCCTGCTCGTCCACCAGCGGCAGCAGTTCGCCCTCCTGCCAGTAACCGCAGGCCAGCGCCGGAGAGCGTAACCACACCTCCCCTTTCACCAGCTTCATCTGCGCCGCCCCGAGCAGCAGCCCGACGCCATCGCGCCCATCGGCGCGCTTCGCCGCAATGGTCGACGCTGCTTCCGTCATACCGTAGCCGCACCAGCAGCGAATACCTGCCGCTTCCGCCCGCTGCGTCAGCTCTGCCGGAATCGTCGCGCCGCCGAGCAACACGTTCTCTAATCCGGCGGGCTGCGTGTCATTCTGCAGTAAACGCCACAGCTGCGTCGGCACCAGCGAGGCAAAACTGCAGTCTGCCAGCGCCTGTGACAGCGGCAGATGCGGCGCCACCTTCAGCGCTGCGCCCGTCAGCAGCCAGCGCCAGATAATGCCCTGGCCGGAAACATGGTACAGCGGCAGCGACAGCAGCCAGCGGTCACCGGCAGAGAAGTGCATCAATGCCACCACGCCACGCGCACAGGCGAGATGGGCGGCAAAGCTGTGCGCCGCTGCTTTCGGCAAGCCGGAGGAACCCGAGGTCAGCGTCAGCGTCGCCAGGCTTTCCTCGTCCCATTGATGATGCGCGCAACCGCTGGCGGCACGCAGCGTCAGTGCAGTCAGCGGCACGGGCGGCGGCGCGCTGTCCAGACACAGCACAAAATCGAGGTTAAGACGCGCCAGCACCGGCACCATCTGCACGTCCGGCAACTGGGGGTTGAGCGGCAACAGACGCGCGCCGCACTGCAGCAACGCCAGATACGCCAGCAGCGCTTCCGCGCTGTTTTTACTTTTCAGCACCACGCCACTGCCCGGGCGTACGCCCTGCTGACGAAAGCCCGTTGCCAGCGCACTCACCTGCGCCGCCAGCTGCCGCCAGTCGAGTTCGCCGCTGGCGCTGACCAGCGCCGTTGCCCGGTTGCGCGCGTGCGCCCAGTACTGCCAGGGCCAGTCGGCAAAGTGTTGCGGCAAAGCCTGTGCGCTTAACCGCGCCATATCGCCTCCGTTTCCGCCAGCGTGTGCAGAGGTAACGCACTGCCCGGCCAGCTGCGCTGCAGCTGGTGTTGCAGCAAATCCAGCGTATCCAGCCCCGGCAACACATCGGGCGTCAGCCAGTGCGCCAGCCGCGCCAGCTGCGTCAGTCCGAGGCTGGATTCAAGCGACGAGCTGATCACCACGCTGAATCCCTGCTGCTGCGCCTGGTGAATCAGCGCTTGTATTGTCGCGAGACTGCCGGTCAGCGTCGGTTTGATCACCAGCGCGCTGACGCCCGTTTCTGCCGTCACCGCAAACCCGGCTTCGCGCACGCTTTCATCCCAGGCAATCGCGATACCACACTCAGCGGCAAACTGGCGCGACTCGGCAGGCGTGCGGCAGGGTTCTTCGACAAATGCGATGCGGCTGCGCAGCGCGGCGGGAATATAGCGGGCAAACTGGCATGCCTTCGCCAGCGTCCAGCTGCGATTGGCATCCAGCCGCAGCTGTAACCCAGGCAGCGCCTCCAGCAGCAGGCAGGCGAGCATGCCATCACGCGCCGCTTCATATAGTCCCACTTTCATTTTTGCCACCTGATGCGGCAGCGACTGCAGACGGCTAAACAGTTCATCCGGGTCACCACTGCACAACGCGGCGCTGTGGAAATTTCCCGCCAGCGGCAGCGTGCCCGTCAGTTCCGCCAGCGCGCAGCTGATACCAAACGCCACCGACGGCAGCGCACTGTCCGCCGCCTCCTGACCAGCGCACCAGCGCCGCAACCAGCTCTCCGCCGCCAGCTGCGCACCGCTAATCTCTTCCACGCTGAATCCCGGCAGCGGAGCGATTTCGCCCCAGCCCTCGCGCGTCCCGTCGCGCACGCGCAGCACCAGCCCTGCGCGCTGTTTCAGACGCTGGTTACGCAGTACCACGCCTGCGTCCAGAGGAATGGCATAACGCCAGAGGGTGGCGCAACGCATCAGGGATTACGCCGGAATTTGCTGAAGTCAGGCTGGCGTTTCTGGTTAAAGGCATTGCGTCCTTCCTGTCCTTCGTCCGTCATATAGAACAGCATGGTGGCGTTACCCGCCAGCTCCTGCAGGCCGGCCTGGCCGTCGCAGTCGGCATTCAGCGCCGCTTTCAGGCAACGCAGCGCCATCGGACTGTTCTGCAGCATTTCACGACACCAGCGCACTGTCTCTTTTTCCAGCTGCGCCAGCGGCACCACGGTATTGACCAGCCCCATCTCCAGCGCCTGTCGCGCATCGTACATACGGCACAGGAACCAGATCTCACGCGCTTTTTTCTGGCCAACGATGCGCGCCATATAGGATGCGCCCCAGCCGCCGTCGAACGAGCCGACTTTAGGCCCGGTCTGACCAAATTGCGCATTGTCGGCGGCAATAGTCAGATCGCACATCATATGCAGCACATGACCGCCACCCACCGCATAGCCCGCCACCATCGCCACCACCGGCTTGGGACAGGTGCGGATCTGGCGCTGGAAATCGAGCACATTGAGATGATGCACGCCGCTGTCATCCTGATAACCACCGTAATCACCGCGCACCTTCTGGTCGCCGCCCGCACAAAAAGCATGTTCACCTTCCCCGGTCAGCACGATCACGCCGATGCCCTCATCATGACGCGCGTCGTTCAGCGCCAGCTGCATCTCTTTGACCGTCAGCGGGCGAAAGGCATTGCGCACCTGAGGCCGGTTGATGGTGATTTTAGCGATGCCATCCAGCGACTTGTGGTAGTCAATATCGACAAAATCGCCGCTGCAGTCGCGCCACTCCACCGGAGCCGTCAGTTGCTGTTCATCAGGATAGATCATGGTTACTCCTTAAAATACGCGCCAGTTGCCAGCTAAAAGCGGCGGGGTTGGCGCGATGGCTGTTATGGCCCGCCGCCATGATGGTGCAGAGCGGCAAGGTTTTCTGGCGGGCAAGCTGCTGAAATTTGTGATCCCATTCACCACACAGATAGTGGAATGGCAGGCGGAACTGTTGCAGCTCCGGCAGTAAATCGGGTTGCTGGCTCAGCGAGGTGGCATTAAGCATCGCCGCCAGCGCCGGGGCATAGCTGGTTGCACGGGCGTCGATCAGTTGCTGGCGCTGGCGCGCGCTCAGTTCAGCAAACAGCGGCTGGGCATACCACTGCGCCAGCGACAGGCGCAGCGGCTGGGCGGAGAAACGCTCTGCCCAGCGCCGATCGTCACGCTGGCGGGTAAGGCGTTCGCTGGCCGCGCTTAAGCCGGGATGGGCGGCTTCAATCACCATACCGAGCAGCCCGCGGTGGGCGGCACGACAGGCGTAATACATCGCCACCCTGCCGCCCAGCGAATAGCCGATCAGCCAGTAGCGATTCACCTCGTGCGCCTGCAGGGTGGCGGTCAGCCGCTGGCACAGCTCGTCAAAGCCGCTGACGCTCTGGGCGGCGGAACCGCCATGTCCCGGCAAGTCGATGCTCAGCAGCGGCCAGTCGCTAAACGTCTGCTGCACCTCCTGCCAGTCGGCGGCGCTGCCAAGAAAACCGTGCAGCCACACCAGTACCGGTTTGCTGCTGTGATGATGCCCCTGCCAGCGCGCGTGCAGGATCATAATGCCGCCACCCGGCTGACTAACTGTTTCAGGGTATGCGCGCCCTGTTCCGCTTCCACCACCAGCTCAATCAGGCTGACGCCGCCACGCTGCCAGCATTCAGCGACCGCTTGCTGCAGCGTCGGCCAGCTGTCCGGGCGCGCATAATGCAGGCCAAACATCACGGCGGCGTGGGAAAAATTGACGTCCTGCGGCATGCAGAAGTAGCGTTCACGCTGGCTGGCGGGGGTCGGCAGCATCGAGAAGATCTGACCGCCGTTGTTGTTGACGATCACCAGCACCAGCGGCGCAGGTGCATCACGTAGCAGCGCCAGCGCATTGAGATCGTACAGCGCCGAGATATCCCCCAGCAGCACCAGCGTCGGCCGCGGCTGTCCGCGCTGCACCCCTGCAGCAGTAGAGAGCAGGCCATCAATGCCGCTGGCGCCACGGTTGCTGTAGACCGGATAGCCTGCTGGCAGCTGCGCCAGCGCATCCACCAGCCGCACCAGCAGGCTGTTGCCAAGAAACAGCTGGCCGCCGTTCGGCAATAGCTGTGGCAGGCGGTGCGCCAGCTGCGCTTCGCCAAAGGCTTCGCAGGCGGCGACAATCTCACGCTGGGTGCGCGCCACCAGCGCTTCCAGCGCTCTGGCCCAGCGCGTATGGCACTGCGGCGGATGCTGATCGAGCCAGTCGTCGATATCCGCCACGATGCGTTCGCCATGCAGGTTCGCCGCGTCACGTCGCCCGGTTAGCGGATCAATCAGCCACAACGTCGCCTGCTGGCTTGCCTGCCACTGCAGCAGGCGTTTACTGATCAGCTTGCCGCCAAACTGCACGATAATTTCCGCCTGTGCCAGCGTCTGCTGCGCCAGCGGGTTGCCCAGCCAGAGATCGGCAGCAGGCAGCGGCGTGCCGGTTTGTGACTGCACATCTGCCAGCAGCGGCCAGCCCAGTTGCTGCGCCCAGCTGGCGATACGTTTCCCCTGCGCCGCAGTCACTCCTCCGGCGATCACCACGCCGCGCCGTTGTTGCCAGTGGCGCCACTTCTCCTGGGTTTCTGTGGTTTGCCACTGGCGATGGTTTACCCAGGGACGTGAATCCTGCCACCAGCCTGCCAGACTGTCGCGCCAGCTCATAAACTCTCCGTTATCCTCGCCATACAGTGGCTCTGCCAGCGGCACGTTAATGTGCACAGCGCCCGCCTGCTGATGCGCCAGTTGTTCATCCAGCGCTGCCGCCAGCCAGCGTGCAGAGATCTCCGGCGTCGGACGCGGCAGGTTAAAGGTGGCCGCATGGCCGGCAAAGATCCCCTGCTGTTCAATCGCCTGGTTTGCGCCGCAACCGATCAATTCTGGCGGGCGGTCGGCGGTGATGACGATGAGCTTTTCACCGGTTAAACGCGCTTCGATAATCGCCGGATAGAGATTCGCCACCGCCGTGCCGGAGGTGACAATCAGCGCCACCGTCTGCCCGCTGGCTTTCGCCAGTCCAAGCGCCAGGTGACCAAGGCCGCGTTCATCGAAGTGGGTATGGCAGTTCAGTTTGCTGTGGCTGGCCGCCGCCAGCGTCAGCGGGGCGGAACGCGAGCCGGGAGCGATGCAGATATGATGCACTCCGTGGCGCGTCAGGGTTTCCACAATCACTTCACACCAGCGGCGGTTAAAGGTGCTGCTTATCGACATGATTTCGTCCCGCGTGATCAATGAATCTCAGTATAAAAACAACTGGCAGAGCCAGATGTTGATGTACGCCAGGGTTACGGCGACGCCTGTAACAAAAGGGTTGCCAGCGCCGCCGCTTTGTTGTCGATCTCCTGCCACTCCTGGGCGGCATCCGATCCGGCAATGATCCCTGCCCCGGCATACAGTCGCACGCGGCGGTCCTCCACCAGCGCCGAACGCAGCGAGACGCTGAATTCGCTTTTACGCCGCGACAGGTAGCCGAGCGACCCGGCGTACCACTGGCGGGTAAAGGGTTCGTGGCGGGCGATAAATTCGCGCGCCGGCTGGCGCGGGAAGCCCGCCACTGCCGCGGTGGGTTGCAGGTGTGTCAGGCAGAGTTCGTCGCTGCGCTGGCGCAGTTCACCGTGGATACGCCGCCGCAGGTGCTGCACTTTACGCAGGCGCACCACTTCGGCGGGCATCACATCGAGGCCCGCTACCATGCCCTGCAGGCGCTGGCAGATGTCATCCACCACCAGCAGGTTTTCGCGCTGGTTTTTATCATCGTTGCGCAGCCAGCTGGCATTGCGCGCCGCCTGGCTGTCGTCGTCGCCAGTGGCGACGGTGCCCGCCAGCGCTTCGGTCATGAGTTCACTCTGCTGGCGCAGGAACAGGCGCTCAGGTGAGGAACCAACGAACGCCCGGTGCTGGTCGAACGCCAGCATAAAGTGGTAGCAGTGGTGGTTGACCCGGCGGCTGGCGGCCAGCAGCGACGCCGCGCTGACCGTGTGTGAGAACCAGAGGTCGGTGGCGCGCGCCAGTACCACTTTATCCATTTGTCCGGCGGCGATAGCGCTGAGTGCGTGGTCGATCAGCTGTGACCAGCCAGGACGGTCGGGCGTGTGTTGCTGATGCAGCAGTGAGGTATCGAGTGGCGTCAGCGGGCGTGATGGCTGGAGTTGCGCGAGAAACTGCAGCGCGCGCTGGGCATCGTCGTACAGGGAGGTGTCGCTCCACAGGCAGAGTTGCAGCTGGCAGTGGTTGTCGCTGCGCCGCCATATCAGGCGAGGCAGGAACAGGTAGCTCTGTTGTGCGGCAAAGTCGTTGGCACCCCAGATGCGCCAGTCTGCGGGCAATTGTTCGATAGCCTGCTGCGCCTGCTGCATGGTGCTGAAGTGGCGCACTTCGCCACACGCCGCGACGCTTTCGCGGCCATTGCGGTGTTGCCACCACAGTTGCGGCCAGCACGGTTGCGCCTGCAGCCAGCACAGGGCGTCGCTATGGTCGGACATTCTGACACTCAGCCGCAGGTGCCCCGCCTGGCGGTGCGTGACCTGCTGCAGGTCGTTGCGTAACTGGTTTAGCGCGGCGCTGAATGCTGGCATAGCAAACCTCAAAATTGAGCGGGACGGAATTATCGTAAGCGGTGTTGCGATGATGTTTTTTGATTTAAGGCAGTAAAGCGCGGATTGTTAACAAAAGTCGCTGTTGCGGGTGGGCGTTGCCTGGGGGATGTTGCCTGGGAGATCGAGATACATCGGGGCGACCATTCCGCGGTCCTGCGCGGGCAAGCCGCTACGGAGCCATCGGAATGTTTCCCCGAAAAATGGGCTTTGAGGTTGTCTGTGAGAGGTTGTCTGGCTGATCGAGATTTACCGGGGCGACCATTCCGCGGTCCTGCGCGGGCAAGCCGCTACGGAGCCATCGGAATGTTTCCCCGAAAAATGGGCTTTAGGTGTTGCCTGTGTTCTGACTGTTTAAAAATGCTGGATTGACTGATCTGGCGGATTGTCACCAAATGCAAAAACAGAGCCTGGTCACCAGGCAGCAATACATTAATTCAGGCGCAGGGAATAGGGTCAGCGGAGGAAAGCGTCCCGCGCCAGGGACGGCGCGGACCGAGCGGCCATGGATGGCGAAAAGCGACTTTTCGCAGCTGCCCCTATTCCCTGCGCAGGCTCGATGCAGCAGCAACGAGCCAGATTTTCGTAAATGACAGGAAAGACACCATTACGCCATGAAAAAAGGCCGGATTTACCGGCCCTGAGTCAGTCAGAGATGCTCGTTTAGCGACGCAGCAGCAGACCAATAATCAGACCCGCCGTCGCACCGACGCCAATGCCATGCCATGGTTTTTCATGAACATAGTCATCGGCACGGTTGACCGCCTGTCTGGCGCGGTAGTAGTAGGTGTCTGATGCACGGCTGACGCGCGATTTCACATCATGCAGCGCCTGCTCCGCTTTTTCTTTTAGCTCGATATATTTCTGATCGGCAGGATCGCCCGAGGCCTTCAGTACCTCTTCCAGCGTTTCCGTCAGCAGCGCCAGATCGTCATCCAGGCGGGTTTCATGCGTTTCTTCAAATCTCGCCATTTTCTTCCTCCGTGTATGAATAACATGCATGTTCACTAACTATAGACACTTTTTCCGCCGCTGCCGCCGCGCGCCACCAGGAATAGACTGAGAATGAGGTTGTTGCGTAAAAAGTTAGCGCCAAACGTAAAGAGAGTTAAATGTGATGTCCGCACAGCGGAAAACCGTTCGTTTATGTGATTAATCTGATAAATTTCCTGAGATTTGAATTCCTGTGCCGGTTCGCTGTCGTACCCCCCTGTTGCCCTGGAAAAATCAGGGTGCAAATGGGGTGCACAAGCACGACTGTCACTACAAACTCCGTTCAGCAAAGGAAATGATTTCTGGCATGAATCGAAGAATGTTTATGAAAGCGTCAATGGCGTTCGCGACCTTAAGCGGTATGTCTGGCTTATCCACGCTGTTTGCGCAGTCCGCCTGGGCAGATGCAGATATTGCTGACGGCGCAGCGGTGCGTTTTGACTTTGACGTGCTGAAAAAGATGGCAGCCGGTATGGCGACAAAACCGTGGGGCGGCGCGCCTGGCCCACTGCCTGATACCCTCGCCACCATGACGCCGCAGGCGTACAACGCTATCCAGTACGATGCCAGTCATTCGTTATGGAACAGCAACGGCGACCGCGAGCTGGATGTGCAGTTCTTCCATGTCGGCATGGGCTTCAAGCGCCGCATCCGCATGTTTGCGGTTGATGCCGGTAATCGCGAAGCGCGCGAAATTCACTTCCGCACCGAACTGTTTAACTACAACAACGCCAACGTCGATACCAAACAGCTGGAAGGCAAAACCGATCTTGGTTTCGCCGGTTTCCGCGCCTTTAAAAAGCCGGAACTGGCGCGGCGTGATATCGTCTCCTTCCTCGGCGCCAGCTATTTCCGTGCGGTGGATGAAACCTACCAGTATGGTTTGTCCGCTCGTGGCGTAGCGATCAATACCTTCAGCAACGGCCATGAAGAGTTTCCTGACTTCACCGCCTTCTGGTTTGAAACACCTAAAGCCGAAGACACCACCTTTACCGTCTATACCCTGCTGGATGGCGACAGCTGCACCGGCGCGTATAAGTTCGTTATCCACTGCGAAGATAAACGCGTGGTGATGGAAGTTGAGAAGCACATTTACGCGCGTAAAGACATCAGGCAGCTGGGCATCGCGCCAATGACCAGTATGTTTAGCTGCGGCACCAATGAGCGCCGCATGTGCGATACCATTCATCCGCAGATCCATGACTCTGACCGTCTGGCGATGTGGACCGGTAAAGGTGAGTGGATTTGCCGCCCGCTGAATAACCCGCAAAAATTGCAGTTCAATGCTTACGAGGATGAAAACCCGCGCGGTTTTGGTCTGCTGCAGCTGAACCACGATTTTAAAGATTATCAGGATGTGATTGGCTGGTATGACAAACGGCCAAGCCTGTGGGTGGAACCAACGGATAAATGGGGCAAAGGCGCCATTAATCTTATGGAGATCCCGACCACCGGGGAAACGCTGGATAATATTGTCTGCTTCTGGCAACCCGCCGAACCGATCAAAGCCGGCAGCGAACACCATTTCAGCTACAAACTGTACTGGAGCGGTCTGCCGCCAGTACGCAGCGGTCTGGCGCGTGTCGATGCCACCCGCACCGGTATGGGCGGTTTCCCGGAAGGCTGGGCGCCAGGCGAACACTATCCGAATGTCTGGGCACGGCGTATTGCGGTCGACTTCGTCGGCGGTGATCTGAAAGCGGCCGCACCGAAAGGCATTGAGCCGGTGATCAATGTCTCTTCCGGCACCATCAAGCAGGTCGAAATCCTCTACGTCGAGCCAATCAATGGCTATCGTATTCTGTTCGACTGGTATCCGAACAGTGACGACACCCAACCGGTTGAGATGCGTATGTTCCTGCGTACCAAAGAGGAAACGCTGAGCGAAACCTGGCTGTATCAGTATTTCCCGCCAGCGCCGGACAAGCGTAAATATGTCGATGACCGGGTGATGACTGCGGGTTAATGATATTTAACATCATTAATTAATTAATTAATAAAGCCGGGGAGTAATCCCTGGCTTTTTTTATGAAAAAAATGACTGATTGCAATATAAATGGAAGGACGTTAACGAAAATAAAATTTCGCTGCTGGTAGTACCGGATTTTTACACGCTATTCTCTGTTTATACAGTAACATCAGGCCACTGAATCCGGGACACAAAAAAGCCCGCTCGGAGCGGGCTTTTTTGTACTGCTTCATACGTCCCTGGGGGGAGGTTGCACCAACAAATCCCAAGGCTCACGGAAGAGAATATATAGACCCATGGAAAAAATGTCAAATTACAATTCACAACGCATTCGTGTAATCAAGTCAGCGCTATCCCCCGCAAGAATGTCAACTTTTGAGAATGCTATTAATCATTTTGATAATAATGATTATTCACCAATTGAATTATATCTCTGGAATGCCAGCATTTCTGGTGCCATGCTAGCACCATTACATATTTGTGAAATCGTGGTGAGAAATGCCATATCTGATGCTCTGGAAGCGAAATATGGCACTAAATGGCCATGGTCCGCATCCTTTGAAAAAAGCCTGATAGATCCAGATAATGGTTACAGCGCACGTGAAGATCTGCTTAACGCACGGCGCTGTGCCCGCACAACTGAAAAAGTCATCCCTGAATTGACATTCGTTTTTTGGCAGAGCATGTTTACTGCACGCTATGATCTACGCATCTGGAATAATTACCTGTATCAGGTTCTTCCACATCTAAATAATGAAATACCAGTCAAAGACAATCGTTCGGGGCTTTATAATAAACTGCATCAAATAAGGAAACTTCGTAACCGGATCGCTCACCATGAGCCGGTGTTTTCGAGAAACCTGGCCGATGATTATAATAAAATCATCACAATTATCAGATATCGCTGTAACCATACCGCATTATGGCTTCATCGAAACCAATGTGTCATCATGGCGTTAGATAAGAAACCCAAAACCATCCGATAAAATTAAAGTTGAGAACATACAATTTCTGAACATTAACTTTGCATGTCAATATGCGGAATGCCGTCCTCGAAATAAACCTCGCCAGACGGTTTAAATCCTAAGCGGAAATAGAACTCCTGCAAATGCGCCTGAGCGGAAAGCGCAATCGACACGCCAGGCCAGTGCTGTTCACAACTGGCGATAGCCCGCTCCATCAGGCGATAACCCAGGCTCAGGCCGCGCGCCTCCTGCGAAATGATCACCCGGCCGATGCGCACCGGTTGCTGCAGATTTTCCGGCGTCAGAATTCGTGCATAAGCCAGCAGCTTGCCATCCAGCAGCCCGAGGATATGGCGGTTATCACCAGCCAGATCGTTACCGTCAATATCCTGATAAATACACTGCTGCTCGACGACAAATACCTGATTACGCAGCGCCAGAATCGCGTAAAGCTGCGCCACACTTAAGTCGTGATGATGTACATCTTGCCAGATCAGGTCCATTCCGCCGTCCTCACTGTTGAGTTGTCGTGGATACTATACCGCGTTACGCGCCAAAAGCGTGTATGCGTTATCCCTTCTGGCAGGCTGAACCGAGGGCAAACAAGGTAAACAGCCCGCACAACAGCGCGGCCAGTAGCGGTAAGCCATGCGGGGTCAGAGACATCGCAATGCCCGCCAGCATCGGCCCCAGCAGCGCCCCCGCTCCCCAGCCAACCGATAAAATGGCATAAGCGCCCGCCAGCTCCGCAGCGCGGAAACGCTGCCCGATAAGGGTAATCATCACCGTGTAAATGCCGACAAATACCCCACCCCAGACAAACAGCAGCGCGCGCGCCAGCCACAGCTGTTGCAGTGCCAGCGGCCAAACCAGGGCACCGAGTGTCGATAACGTCGCCAGCACCACCACCAGTCGCTGGCGGTTAACCCGATCCGCCAGCCAGCCTATCGGTAACTGCAGCACAATCGCCCCCAGCAGCAGAATGGCAATCAGCGATGTCGCATCCGCTTCACGCCAGCCAAGATTGATGGCATACAACGGCAGCAGATTCATACCGGCGCACTCCAGCGCGGCATTCAGCACCGTTGCCGCCAGCGCCAGCGGGATCAGCCGCAGCCAGGCCAGCAGGGTGCGGTTCACCGGCGGTTCATCACCCAGCGTGCTGAGGCGCGTAAACAGCATCAGCGCCGCAGCCAGCAGCGCTATCATCGCACCGAGGAAAAACGCCGCGCTACCGCTGCCGCGCCAGCTCAAAATCAGCGGGCCCAGCGCAAACCCCAGCGACAGCATGGCGGTGTACAGCGCCAGATTTTTCGCACGATGTTGCTCCAGCGTCGTGTGATTCAGCCAGGTTTCCGTCACCACCAGCATCACTTCCGCCGCCATGCCAAGCAACACGCGCAGTAAAAACCAGCTGGCGACCGGCGTCCAGGGAAATAGCATCAGTAATAATGCCGAAGCCACTAAGGCGGCCAGCATCAGCAACTGCGCGGGGACGTGTCGGCATAGCCAGGGTAATGCCGGCGCCACCAGCAGCACCCCCAGTGCGTGCATCGCCGCGTTGACGCCAATAAAGGCCTCGCTGTAGCCGCGACTGTCCAGCGTCAGGGCAATCAGTGGCGCACTCAGTCCATAGGTGAGACCAAAGATAGTGACCGTGGCGATCACCGCAACTCTTGCACGCCACTCAGCGCTCACGGCCGCCCTCCTCTGCTGAAGGTTTCGCCCCACGTTTCAGCACCACGCGCCGCATCGCCAGCGCGTTTTGCAGCCGTTTATGCCAGGCACGACTGTAGCTGGGTTCCACCACTGCTTTCAGCAGCCGCACATAGTCGAGCGCCAGGCCCGGCGTCCAGGTCATCTCTTCTGCCCGTCCGCGCACCAGTGCAAGCAGCCAGAAATTAGGATCAAAAAACAGCCTTACCGCCGGTAAAAAAAGGTGCCCCATCGCCCCTTCAATCGCTACATCCAGCGCCTGAATCACGGTTGACGAGCAGTTGCGCGACGTCAGGTTGTAGGTGTTATCAGCAGCGTACATCCGCCAGAAGTTATGCAACGCCTGCGCGTTATAGCGTGTGAACTGCACCTGCTGATCTGGCGCGCACCAGTCGGCAATCTCCTCCTCCAGCGACGGGAGAAAACGCCCGTCCATGTCATTCTCCTCGCCAGAACGCAGCATGGCGCGGAAATCGCCGCTGTCACGATCAATATCCTCCAGCGGATACTGGCTGATATAGAGATCGGGTAACAGCTGCAGGGAAATGTGACCGGTGGAGATGACGCCATTTTGATCAACCGCCGCAATATAGCGATCAATCACCCGGCGACGCTCGGTGACCATCGCCGAGCCCAGCGGCGTCCAGATATAGACCGTGAGCGGTTGCGGCTGTCGCTGTGGCGGGAAAGGCGGATGGCTATAGTTTGCCCCGTGCCAGCGGCGTAAACCGCGCCGGGTAAACAGGGGCAGTGACATCACCGAGGTATTCTCCGGCAACAACAGGATCTGGCGCGCCATCAGGATTAATGACGAACCGGAGGTGAGCAGCAACAGCGAGAAGCACAGCGGAACCGTAATGTGGTGATGAAACGGCCAGTTGCTGAAAATCAGCATACTGAGCGCAATCTCGGTCACCCCGACAATCGTTTCCCGCCGCCATTTTACCGTGCGTAACACCGCAGCTGAGGTGATACGAAACAGTCCATCCCCCAGAAACACCAGACCAAACAGCAGTGAGGCGAAGATGTTGTTATCCCAGGGGAGATCAAACACCAGGAAGGCAATCAGCAAAAAGCCCAGCCCTTTCCAGACACCGGGCCAGTGAATGCGAATATCCATAATCAGCGCGGCGGCGATTTCCACCACGCCTTCAACAATCAGCAGCAGCGCCAGCATATCAAGTGGCACCGAGAGGCGTCCGTCTTCAGCGATATCAGCCAGAATCGCCATCCCCAGCGTGAACCAGCACACGCCAAACAACGCCATCAGCAGCCAGCGGGACTTGAGCTTATGCGCACCGACTAATAAAAAAATTAATCTGATCACGTCGCATCTCCGGCAGCCCTTCGAATTATTTTCACACTAGCAATATGGCGGCGGCGGGAAAGAGAGCGTGCGCAAAAAACAGACATAATTAAAATTTTCACAAAAAAAATCAGACCACGAGGGTCTGATTTTCTCCTGCAGCAGCTAACCGTTACATCAACGGCTGCGCCAGTTGCACCAGATGGATAAGCGGCTGTGGATAGATACCGAGCAACAGCACCAGAATGGCGGAAATCAGCACCACCACACCACCGGCAGTAAATGCCCAGTTGGCCGGGGTATCACGCTGCAGCAGTTCTGGTGGCGTGAGGTACAGACTGACCGCGACACGCAGGTAGTAGTAGATACCAATCGCACTGCCCAGCACGACCGCCGCCGTCAGCCACCACAGATGAGCGTTAACACCCACCGCGATGATATAGAATTTGCCAATAAAGCCCAGCGTCATCGGAATACCGGCCAGAGACAGCATCATCACTGTCATTACCGCCGAGAGAATCGGACGGTGCCAGAACAGACCACGGTAAGAGTACAGTGTATCCGCGTCCGGGCCCCGATACGGGCTGGACATCAGGCTCACCACACCAAACGCGCCGAGGCTGCTGAACAGGTAACCGGCGAGGTAAACGCCCACCGCTTCCAGCGACAGCTGATGAGTCTGCACCGCAATCAGCGCCACCAGCAGATAACCGAGGTGGGCGATTGAGGAGTAACCCAGCAGGCGCTTGATATTGCTCTGCGAAATCGCCATCAGGTTACCGAACAGAATCGAGGCGAAGGCGATAATCGCCAGCACGGTGCGAACCGCTTCGCTGTCGGTGACGGGTGCGTACATAAACAGACGCATCACCACGCCAAAGATAGCGATTTTACTGGCGGTGGCCAGGAACGATGATACTGGCGCAGGCGCGCCCTGGTAGACGTCCGGCGTCCACAGATGGAACGGCACCAGCGACAGTTTAAAGCCGAGGCCCACAATCATCAGGCCAAGGCCCACCAGCAGCAGCGGCTGATGCAGCATGCTGTCACTCAGGCTCTTGCCAAGCGCAACAAAGCTCAGGTTACCGGAATCCGCATACACCAGCGCCATACCAAACAGCAGGAATGACGAGGCGGCAGCAGAGAGGATGGTGTACTTGATCGCCGCTTCCAGCGAACGTTTCTGACGGAAGGCATAACCCACCAGCCCGAACAACGGCAGCGAGATCAGTTCAATGCCGATAAACAGCGACGCCAGATGATTCGCACTGGCCAGCACAATGCCGCCCAGCGCCGCAATCAGCACCAGCAGGTAGAACTCTTCGCGGTTATCGGTATACCCCTGCAGCCACGGATAAGCGAAGGTACAGGTCGCCAGACTGGCCATCAGCACCAGCGCGGTATAGAGAATGGCGTAACCATCCACACGCAGCAGCGGCGTCACATCGTTAACGCCAGCATTAGCGGCAAAGAACAGTGACAGCAGCGCAATATTCAGACCGACCACCGTCAGCGTAGCGTTGACGAAGTGGTTGCGTCGCCACGCAACGGACAGCATCACAACCACCACCGTCAATCCGACGATCAACAGCGGTAGCAGCGCGATCAAATGTTGAGGAGTTATTGTCATGGCGAATTACGGCCTTGTAGTTGAAATTGAAGCAGTAAACCACTGCTGGATATTGCTCATCGCAGCATGTGAGGTGTCCAGAATCGGTTGCGGATAAACGCCCAGCAACACCAGCAGAACCACCAGCACCATAATCATCAGGAATTCACGCATGTTCATTCCTGGTAACGGTTCTTCTGATTTTGGTGCACCGTACCAGGCACGCTGCATCATGATCAGCGAGTAAACTGAAGCAAACACCAGGCCGAAAGTACCGATGACAATAATCACTGGCGCGACCTGGAAGCTGCCCACCAGAATCATAAATTCGCCAACGAAGTTACCGGTACCCGGCATCCCGAGGTTAGCCACCGCAAAGAACAGTGACAGACCCGGCAGCCATTTGATGCGTCCCCACAGGCCGCCCATCTGGCGCATATCACGGGTGTGCATACGCTCATACAGCTGGCCGCTGATAATAAACAGCGCTGCAGCTGACAGGCCGTGAGCAATCATCTGCACCACCGCTCCCTGAAACGCCAGGTGGCTGCCGGTGTAGATAGCAATCAGCACGAAGCCCATATGGGAAATCGAGGTGTAAGCGATCAGACGTTTGATATCGTACTGGCTGAACGCCATCCACGCGCCGTAGAAGATACCGATAATCCCCAGCCACATCGCGATAGGCGCGAACTCGGCGGAAGCGTTCGGGAACAGCGGCAGGCTGAAGCGCAGCAGACCATAAGCCGCGGTTTTCAGCAGAATACCAGCAAGGTCAACGGAACCTGCGGTTGGCGCCTGGCTGTGCGCGTCCGGCAACCAGCCATGCAGCGGCACCACTGGCATTTTCACTGCGAAGGCGATGAAGAAGCCAAGCATCAGCAGGTATTCCACGCCGTGCGACATCGGGGTTTTCAGCAGCACTTCATAGTTGAAGCTCCACACGCCGGTCGCGCTGTAGTGCACAAATACCAGTCCCAGAATGGCAATCAGCATCACCAGACCGCTGGCCTGGGTGTAGATAAAGAATTTGGTGGCGGCGGTAATACGGGTTTTACCGTCGGATGCCTTATGACCCCAGAGCGCGATCAGGAAGTACATCGGCACCAGCATCATTTCCCAGAAGAAGAAGAACAGGAACAGGTCGATGGCAAGGAACACGCCGATAACGCCACCGAGGATCCACATCAGGTTAAGGTAGAAAAAGCCCTGATACTTCTCAATTTCCTTCCAGGAACAGAGTACCGCCATCACACCCAGCAGGCCGGTCAGCACCACCATCAGCAGCGACAGACCGTCGATGGCCAGGTGGAAGTTGATGCCAAAGCGCGGGATCCACGGCACAGAGAACGTGGATTGCCATTGCGGCAGGCCAGCCGCCTGCGACAGTGAGAAGTCACCGTGCAACCAGAGTTGCAGTGATAACACCAGCGTCAGCCCCATGGTGATCAGCGCGATCCAGCGCGGCACACGGGTGCCAAAACGCTCAAACTGCCAACACAGTAAGCCCCCGACAAACGGGATTAATATTAGCCAAGGAAGCAACATGGCGGGTTTTCCCTTTCTCTAAGCCCGTTGGGGGTTATCTGCGATAATCCCCATTTATACGGGCTATATTTTTCAAAATTCTTATTTCGGGATGACGCAAGCACCACCCCGCTCTCACACCTTAAATCACCACCAGCAGCGCCAGCACCACCACAGCGCCGATGCTCATTGAGGCGACATACCAGCGTACATAGCCGTTTTCACTGACCACCAGCCCTTTATTGGCAAAGCGTGACAGCACAGCCGGGATGTTCATGACGCCGTTCAGCGGATCGCGTTTCAGTAACCATGCGATACCGAGATACGGTTTGACGAACACCTTGTCGTACAACCAGTCGAAGCCCCAGGCGGCGAACCACCAGGTGCTGAAGAAACGTCCCACCGGGCTGGCGGCGATGCTGTTGACCAGCGAGCGTTTGCCCAGCCACAGTGCAGCGGCCAGCAGAATACCGGCGACCGCCACCACGCCAGAGGCGATTTCCAGCGTCAGCACGCTGCCGTGCTCCAGCTCGGTGGTGTCCGGCAGCACACCCTGCAGTGGCGGCACAATCAGTGCGCCAATAAAGGTGGAGAGGATCAGCAGAACAATCAGCGGCAGATGGTGCGTAATGCCTTTACCTGCGTGCGCATGAATTTTCTCTTCACCGTGGAAAGTGATGAAGATCATGCGGAAGGTGTACAGCGAGGTCATAAACGCACCCGCCAGGCCTGCCACCATCAGATTCATATGGCCGTTCGCCCAGGCGCCCGCCAGAATCTCGTCCTTACTGAAGAAGCCTGCGGTAATCAGTGGCAGTGCCGCCAGCGCCGCGCCGCCCACCAGGAAGCAGACATACACCAGCGGAATGCTCTTACGCAGGCCACCCATTTTGAAAATGTTCTGCTCATGATGGCAGGCGAGGATCACCGAACCCGAAGAGAGGAACAGCAAGGCTTTAAAGAACGCATGGGTCATCAGATGGAAAATGGCCGCGTCCCACGCCTGGACACCCAGCGCAAGGAACATATAGCCAATCTGACTCATGGTGGAGTAAGCCAGTACGCGTTTGATATCGGTCTGCACCAGCGCGGCAAAGCCCGCCAGCACCAGCGTCACCGCGCCGACGATACCCACCAGATGCAGCACTTCCGGCGTCAGCAGGAACAAGCCATGGGTACGGGCAATCAGATACACACCTGCGGTCACCATGGTGGCGGCGTGGATCAGTGCGGAAACCGGGGTTGGACCCGCCATCGCATCCGCCAGCCAGGTCTGCAGCGGCAGCTGTGCTGATTTACCCACTGCACCACCGAGCAACATCAGTGTCGCCCACTGCAGCATATGGTTATCCGCCGCGAAGTGCGCAGGCGCCAGCTCCACCATCTCGCGGAAGTTCAGCGTGCCCAGTTCCTGCCAGAGGATAAACAGCGCAAACGCAAGGAACACGTCGCCGACACGGGTGATGATAAAGGCTTTCATCGCCGCCGCACCGTTGTTCGGATTGGTGTAGTAGAAACCAATCAGCAGGTAGGAGCAGAGACCCACGCCTTCCCAGCCGAGGTACATCAGCAGCAGGTTATCCGCCAGTACCAGAACCACCATGCTGGCGATAAACAGGTTGGTATAAGCAAAGAAGCGCGAGTAGCCCTCTTCTCCACGCATATACCAGGAGGCGAACATATGGATAAAGAAACCGACGCCGGTGACTACCGACAGCATGGTCAGCGACAGGCCGTCGAGCGTCAGGTTTACGCCGATAGTAAAGTTACCGACATTCATCCACGTCCACAGCGCCTGAGTAAACGGCTGCTGACCGTGGTTAAAGAAATCCACACCAGCGAAAATCGTCGTCAGCGCGGCCAGGCCGACCGAACCCATCCCCACCGCAGCAGAGAGATTCTCCGACCAGCGGCCACGGGAAAATGCTAACAGCAGGAAGCCAATCAGCGGGAACAGAATAGTTAAGTAGAGAAGGTTCATCCGCGCATCTCGCTTACTGTGTCAATGTTAAGCGTCTGACGACGACGATGGAGTTGCAGTAACAATGCCAGACCAATACTGGCCTCCGCCGCCGCGAGGCTGATCGCAAGGATATACATCACCTGACCATCGGCCTGTCCCCAATAGCTTCCCGCCACCACGAACGCCAGTGCAGCGGCGTTAATCATGATTTCGAGACCAATTAACATAAACAGCAGGTTGCGACGCATCACCAGCGCGGTCAGTCCGAGAACGAACAGGATCGCCGCCAGGATAAGTCCATGTTGCAGAGGGATCATGGTTGTTCCTCCTGATTTCTGTGCGCGCTGTCGCCGGGACGGTTGCTCAGCACTTCGCCACGACGATCTTCACGTCCGATGTGGAACGCCACCACCAGACCCGCCAGCAGCAGCATTGACGCCAGCTCGACCGCCAGCACATAAGGACCAAACAGTGCGATACCGACCGCTTTCGCATCGATCATCGTGCCGTCGATACCCTGATCGTTCACCGTGCTGATAGCATAAACCAGTACCGCCAGCAGCAGCGCCGCTACCAGACCCGGACCAATCCACAGTGAAGGTTGCAGCCATTTACGCTCCTGCTCCTGCACCGCTTTGCCGAGGTTCAGCATCATCACTACGAACACGAACAGCACCATAATCGCGCCAGCATAGACGATAATCTCCAGCGCCCCGGCGAAGTACGCGCCGAGGGAGAAGAACACGCCAGCAATCGCCAGCAGTGAAATAATCAGGTACAACAACGCGTGTACCGGATTGGTGTGGGTGATGACGCGCAACGTCGTCAGCACCGCTACCAGTCCACAAATATAAAACGCAAATTCCATGCCTGGCTCCTTAAGGTAACAAGCCTTTGACGTCGATAGGTTTGGCTTCGTTTTCCGCGTCGCCCTTGTCTTTACCTTCGATCGCCATGCCCGCCATGCGGTAGAAGTTATATTCCGGATATTTACCCGGTCCTGAAATCAACAGGTCTTCTTTCTCATACACCAGATCCTGACGCTTGAACTCACCCAGTTCGAAATCCGGGGTCAGCTGGATAGCGGTGGTCGGGCAGGCTTCTTCACACAGGCCACAGAAAATGCAGCGCGAGAAGTTGATGCGGAAGAACTCCGGATACCAGCGGCCATCGCTCATTTCTGCTTTTTGCAGCGAGATACAGCCGACCGGACAGGCTACCGCACACAGGTTACAGGCCACACAACGCTCCTGACCATCCGGGTCGCGCGTCAGCACGATACGGCCACGGTAGCGCGGCGGCAGGTAAACCGGCTCTTCCGGATACATTCGCGTTTCACGTTTGGCGAACGCATGCATCCCGATCATCCAGATGCTGCGTACCTGGGTCGCAAAACCAACCACTATTTCTTTTAATGTCATGGTCATTAACCCCTTACTGCGCGTTGTACAGAATCACTGCGGCGGTCGCCAGCAGGTTCAACAGCGTCAACGGCAGGCACACTTTCCAGCCAAAAGACATCACCTGGTCGTAGCGCGGACGCGGCAACGCAGCACGAATCAGAATAAACATCATCATGAAGAAGGCAGTCTTCAGCGCAAACCAGATAACCGGCGGCAGCCATGGGCCATGCCAGCCACCGAAGAACAGCGTCACAATCAGCGCTGACACGGTGACGATACCGATGTATTCACCGACAAAGAACAGACCGAACTTCATACCGGAATATTCAATGTGGTAACCATCGGCCAGTTCCTGCTCCGCTTCCGGCTGGTCAAACGGATGACGGTGACACACCGCCACACCGGCAATCGCAAAGGTCACAAAGCCAAAGAACTGCGGGATGATATTCCACAGGTTGGCCTGGCTGTTGACGATATCGTTCATATTGAATGAACCGGCCTGCGCCACCACGCCCATCAGCGACAGGCCGAGGAACACTTCATAGCTCAGCGTCTGCGCCGAGGCACGCATCGCCCCCAGCAGGGAGTATTTGTTGTTGCTCGACCAGCCTGCGAACAGTACGGCGTAAACCGCCAGTCCCGCCATCATCAGGAAGAACAGCAGACCGATGTTCAGGTCGGAGACAGCCCAGGTCGGGCTGACCGGCACAATCGCGAAAGCCAGCAGCAGCGAGGAGAAGGCAATCATTGGCGCCAGCGTGAAGATAACCCGGTCGGTAAACGGCGGGATCCAGTCCTCTTTAAAGAACATCTTCAGCATATCGGCGACCAGCTGCAGCGAGCCGCCCCAGCCGACACGGTTTGGCCCGTAACGGTTCTGGAACAGACCCAGCAGACGGCGCTCGCCGAAGCTCATAAAGGCACCGCAGATCACCACGACCAGCAGAATCACCACGGCTTTAAGCACTGCCAGCAGGATGTCGATCAGTTCAGGTGTAAACCAGCTCATTGCGCCGCCTCCCGCAGACCGTCAATATTCGCGCCAGAGAGGTATGGCGGGATACCCGGCATGCCAATCGGTAAACCGACCTGCCCTGCGTGCAACGCGCTGGAGAAGCGCACCGGCAGACGCAGCGTCTGGCCTGCGCAGTTAAACTCAACCGCTGTACCGGCATTTACTCCCAGCTTCGCCGCATCTTCCGGATTCACCATGACATACGGTTCCGGCATACGTTGCTGGATCACCGCAGAACGCTGGGTCATCTCTTCGCTGCCAAACAGGTGGTAATAAGGGGCGACACGCCACTGGCTGTCACTGCCGCTAAAGGCGGCCGGCACATTGTCAAACCATGCCAGCTGGCCTTGGCCCGCTTCGAACAGACGCACACCCGGGTCACCGTGACGCAGCTTGCCACCCACTTCTGCCTGGAACTTGTTCCATGCCTGCGGTGAGTTCCAGCCTGGCGCCCAGGCGAACGGGATCTGCTGACGGTTAGCCAGCGGGCTGTTGTTACCTTCCATCGAGAAGGCGAACATGGTGTCTTTATCCTGCGGCTGACGCGGTTCGTGCACGCTGATGTTGGCGCGCGCGGCGGTACGGCCACTGGAACGGTGCGGAGAACGCGCCAGTTTCTGACCACGGATACGGAAGCTGGCGTCTGGCGCCGCGTCTTTGATCGCCGCCAGTTGCGGTAAGGCAACGATCGCAGCATCAATGACGTGATCCAGCTGCGTCCAGTCGATGGTGCGACTTTCCACGGTGGTATGCAGAGCATGCAGCCAGCGCCAGCTTTCCAGCATTTCCACACTGTTGTCGTAGTAAGCCGGATCGTAAACCTGGAAGAAGCGCTGGGCGCGGCCTTCCTGGTTCACCACGGTGCCATCGCTTTCCGCGAAGCTGGCGGTGGAGAGGATCAGACCCGCTTTTTCCAGCGTCGGGGTACGCTGATGATCGATAACGATCACATTTGGCGTGTTGCCCAGCGCGGCATCAACCTGCGCGGCTGGTGCGTGACGATAGAGATCGTTTTCCAGCACGACTACCGCATCGGCTGCGCCGCTGGACAGCTGTTCCAGCGCCGCATCCAGTGTATTGCCGCCGATCATGCCCAGGCCAACGCTATTGGTTGCGCCAGTCAGCATGGTGATGCCAACATCCGCGCCACGCCCTTTCAGGGCTTTCGCCACGTTGGCAGCCGCTTCAATCATTGCCTGGCTGCCGGAGTGGGTACCGGAGATAATCAGCGGTTTTCTCGCACCAGCTAATGCCTGCACGATCACATCAATTTTACCCGCCAGGTCGCGGCTGATTTCACCGACCGCTGGCGCGTTGTTGTCCAGCGCATGGGCGATGGCAAATCCCAGACGCGCCTGATCTTCCACCGGGGCACGATAGCTCCAGGCAGCGATATCATCGAGACGGGTTTCATCCACGTTGGTGACAAACAGCGGATGTTTGGCGTTCTGACCAATATTCAGGATCGCCGCGATCTGCCAGTCGGCCACTTTCTGCGCCGCCGCCATCTCACGCGCTTTACCTTTCACCGCCTGACGCACTGACAATGCCACGCGCGCGCCGGTCTGGGTTAAATCTTCGCCCAGTACCAGTACCGCATCGTAGCTCTCAATTTCGCGCAGCGCCGGGGTATGGATACCGCCTTCGCGCAACACTTTCAGCATCAGTTCCAGACGCGCCTGCTCCGCCGCCGGAATACCCGTGGAGAAGTTTTCCGCGCCGACCAGTTCACGCAGCGCAAAGTTACTTTCCACGCTGGCGCGCGGTGAACCAATACCAATCACTTTCTTCGCCTGACGCAGCACATCCGCCGCGCCCTGCAGCGCCTGCTCGGCATTCAGCGTCAGCCAGTCGTCGCCACGGCGCTGTTGCGGCTTACGCGGACGATCTTTCAGATTGACATAGCCATAGCCGAAACGGCCACGGTCGCAGAGGAAGTAGTGGTTTACCGTACCGTTATAGCGGTTTTCAATACGACGCAGTTCACCGTAACGCTCACCCGGGCTGGTGTTGCAGCCGATGCTGCACTGCTGGCAGATGCTTGGGGCAAACTGCATATCCCATTTACGGTTATAGCGTTCGGAGTGGGTTTTATCGGTAAATACGCCGGTCGGGCAAATTTCCACCAGGTTGCCGGAGAATTCGCTTTCCAGCACGCCATCTTCCGGGCGACCGAAGTAGACGTTGTCATGCGCACCATAGACGCCCAGATCTTTGCCGTCGGCATAATCTTTGTAGTAACGCACGCAGCGGTAACAGGCGATACAACGGTTCATTTCGTGAGAAATAAACGGTCCAAGATCCTGGTTACGGTGGGTACGTTTGGTAAAGCGGTAGCGACGGAAGCTGTGGCCGGTCATCACCGTCATATCCTGCAGATGACAGTTACCGCCCTCTTCACACACCGGACAGTCGTGTGGGTGGTTGGTCATCAGCCACTCCACCACGCTTTCGCGGAACTCTTTCGCTTCACCGTCATCAATCGAGATAAAGGTGCCATCGGACGCCGGGGTCATGCACGACATGACCAGACGACCGCGGGTATCCTCGGCATTTTGATATTGCTTCACCGCACACTGGCGGCAAGCACCTACGCTGCCCAGCGCCGGGTGCCAGCAAAAATAAGGAATATCGAGGCCGAGCGACAGACATGCCTGCAGCAAGTTGTCTGCACCGTCGACTTCATATTCTTTACCGTCTACATGGATTGTAGCCATATGAACATGCTTCCGTAAGGCTCGTCGGAACGAGCGTTAAACACAATTCTGTTTCCTGGCGGGCGGCACGCTGGCCGCCACAACGAGCTGTTTTTTTACCAGCGCGCTTTCAGCAGGTTTGGCTGGATACCGTTAATCAAACGGGCGTTACCAAATACCTGCGGCGCGATGCCAGCTTCAAATTCTTCGCGGAAATATTTAATGGCGCTCTGCAGTGGCTCTACTGCACCAGGCGCATGGGCGCAAAACGTTTTACCCGGGCCGAGCTGACGGCACAGCTGCTGCAGGGTTTCGATATCCCCCGGCTGCCCTTTGCCCTGCTCCAGCGCACGCAGAATTTTCACACTCCACGGCAGACCATCACGGCATGGCGTACACCAGCCGCAGGATTCGCGGGCGAAAAACTCTTCCAGATTGCGCACCAGCGACACCATGTTGATCTCGTGGTCGACGGCCATCGCCAGTGCGGTGCCAAGACGGCTGCCCGCTTTACCAATGCTGGCGAACTCCATCGGCAGATCGAGGTGCTGTTCAGTCAGGAAGTCAGTCCCTGCACCACCCGGCTGCCAGGCTTTAAACTTCAGGCCATCACGCATGCCACCGGCATAATCCTCAAGGATTTCACGCGCGGTGGTGCCGAACGGCAGCTCCCACACGCCCGGATTTTTCACCCGGCCGGAGAAGCCCATCATTTTGGTACCGGCATCTTCACTGGTGGAAATACCTTTGTACCACTCCACGCCGTTGGCAAGGATGGCCGGCACGTTCGACAGGGTTTCAACGTTGTTAACACAGGTCGGCTTGCCCCAGGCACCCGCAGATGCCGGGAATGGCGGCTTGGAACGCGGGTTGGCGCGGCGGCCTTCCAGCGAGTTAATCAATGCCGTCTCTTCACCGCAGATATAACGACCCGCGCCAGTGTGCACGATCAGTTCAAAGTCAAAACCAGTACCGAGGATATTTTTCCCCAGCAGCCCTGCTTCGTTGGCTTCGGCAATCGCACGACGCAGGTTAACTGCCGCCTCGATATACTCGCCACGCAGGAAGATGTAGCCACGATAGGCTTTCAGCGCGAAGGCGCTGATCAGCATGCCTTCCACCAGCTGGTGCGGCATTTGCTCCATCAGCAGGCGGTCTTTATAGGTGCCCGGCTCCATCTCATCGGCGTTACACAGCAGGTAACGGATGTTCATGCTTTCGTCTTTCGGCATCAGGCTCCATTTCAGACCGGTGGAGAAGCCTGCGCCGCCGCGCCCTTTCAGGCCGGAATCTTTCACAATGTTGACGATCTCATCCGGCGTCATGCCTTTCAGAGCTTTTTCGGCACCGGCGTAGCCGTTTTTACTGCGATACTCATCAAGGAACACTGGCTGCTTGTCGTCACGCATGCGCCAGGTCAGTGGATGGGTCTCAGCAGTACGAATGATCTGTTTCATTGATACTGCTCCAGTAAGTTGGCGATACCTTCCGGCGTCAGATGCACGTGGGTATCTTCGTCAACCATCATGGTTGGACCTTTATCGCAGTTACCCAGGCAGCATGTTGGCAGCAGGGTAAAGCGACCGTCAGTGGTGGTCTGACCCGGTTTGATATGCAGCTGATCTTCCAGCGCTGCCTGAATCCCCTGGAAACCGGTGATATGACACACCACGCTGTCGCAGTAGCGAATCACATGACGGCCAACCGGCTGGCGGAAAATCTGGCTGTAGAAGGTGGCGACACCTTCCACATCACTGGCGGGAATGCCCAGTACCTCGGCGATAGCGTTAATCGCGCCATCCGGTACCCAGCCACGCTGTTTCTGCACGATCTTCAGCGCTTCAATTGAGGCTGCGCGTGCATCTTCGTAATGATGTTTTTCATGCTCAATCGCGTCACGTTCTGCGGCGCTCAGCACAAAGACCTCATCCGGGTCGATCGTTTCGATCGCAATTTTTTGATCGTGCATAATTAGCGGTCCACGTCTGACATAACAAAATCGATACTACCGAGGTATACGATCAGGTCGGATACCAGGCTGCCGCGGATCACTGATGGGATCTGCTGCAGGTGCGGGAAGCTTGGCGTACGCACGCGGGTGCGGTAGCTCATGGTGCTGCCATCGCTGGTCAGGTAGTAACTGTTAATCCCTTTTGTCGCCTCGATCATCTGGAATGATTCGTTAGCGGGCATCACCGGTCCCCAGGAAACCTGCAGGAAGTGGGTGATCAGGGTTTCAATGTGCTGCAGGGTGCGCTCTTTCGGTGGCGGCGTGGTCAGCGGATGGTCGGCCTTGAACGGACCTTCCGGCATATTTTTGTAGCACTGCTCAAGAATGCGCAGGCTCTGACGCAGCTCTTCCACTTTCAGCATCACGCGGCTGTAACAGTCGCTGACGCCGTCGCCCACAGGCACCTCGAAGTCAAACTGTTCGTAGCCAGAGTAAGGACGCCATTTACGCACGTCGAAATCAACGCCGGTGGCGCGCAGGCCAGCACCGGTGGTGCCCCATGCCAGCGCTTCATCACGGCCATACGCGGCCACGCCTTTTGAACGACCAATCAGGATGGTGTTCTTCAGCGCCGCTTTCACATAGGAATCAAGACGTTTCGGCATCCAGTCAAGGAATTCGCGCAGCAGACGCTCCCAGCCTTTCGGCAGGTCGTGCGCTACGCCGCCAATGCGGAACCACGCCGGGTGCATACGGAAACCGGTGATCGCTTCCACCAGATCGTAGATTTTCTGACGGTCGGTAAAGGCGAAGAACACCGGCGTCATTGCGCCCACGTCCTGGATAAAGGTGGAGATATACAGCAGGTGGCTGTTGATGCGGAACAGCTCGGAGAGCATGACGCGGATCATATCCACGCGCTCCGGCACTTTAATGCCCGCCAGTTTCTCAACCGCCAGCACGTACGGCATCTCATTCACGCAGCCACCGAGGTATTCAATACGGTCGGTATACGGAATGTAGCTGTGCCATGACTGGCGTTCGCCCATTTTCTCCGCGCCGCGGTGGTGGTAACCGATATCCGGCACGCAGTCGACGATCTCTTCGCCGTCCAGCTGCAGGATGATACGGAAGGCACCGTGCGCCGATGGGTGGTTCGGACCCAGGTTGAGGAACATAAAGTCCTCATTGGTGGTGCCGCGCTTCATGCCCCACTCTTCTGGTTTGAAGGTCAGGGCTTCCATTTCCAGATCTTCTTTCTGCTTCGTCAGCTCGAAAGGATCGAATTCGGTAGCACGCGCCGGATAGTCTTTGCGCAGCGGGTGCCCTTCCCAGGTCTGCGGCATCATGATGCGCGTCAGGTGCGGGTGGCCATCAAACGTGATACCAAACATTTCCCAGGTTTCACGCTCATACCAGTTTGCATTAGGGAACAGTTTGGTGATCGTCTGCACATGCATGTCGTTTTCAGACAATGCCACCTTGAGCATGATGTCGCGATTGCGTTCAATGGAGATCAGGTGGTAGAAAACGGAAAAGTCCGCGGCAGGTAAGCCGTCGCGGTGCGTACGCAGACGTTCGTCCATGCCGTGCAGGTCGAACAGCATCACATAAGGTTTCGGCAGTTTGCGCAGAAACTCGCCGATTTCCAGCAACTGTTCACGCTTCACCCATACCACCGGTACGCCGGTGCGGGTTGGCTGGACAGTAAAGGCATCTGGCCCAAAACGGTTACGCAGCTCGCCGATCACTGGATCATCCAGGTGATCACGGGTTTGCCATGCTGGCTGAGCGAGATCTTGCGTGGTCAAATCTGTCATAAGTATTTCACCATTCTGGCCTGTAAACAGGCGCACAGTGTTGGCGTCAGGATGCGGTTCGCGCGTTACATATCGATGTTTTTTTTAGCGCGTTTCGTCAGGGCCGCACCCGTCAATGGTTAAATTTCGTCTGGTGTCCGCAGGTTGGTCACGGCGATACGTTCAGCACGTTTTCTTTCACGTTCTGATTGCATATTGGCGCGATACACACCCTGATCGCCTACCACCCAGGAAAGCGGACGGCGCTCTTTGCCGATCGATTCCTGCAGCAGCAGCAGCGCCTGCATATAAGCTTCCGGACGTGGCGGACAACCCGGGATATAAACGTCTACCGGCAGGAATTTATCGACGCCCTGCACCACGGAGTAGATGTCATACATACCGCCCGAGTTGGCGCAGGCGCCCATCGAGATCACCCATTTCGGTTCCAGCATCTGGTCATATAAACGCTGAATAACCGGCGCCATTTTGGTAAACGGCGTACCGGCGACAACCATAAAATCTGCCTGGCGGGGCGAAGCACGCAGTACTTCTGCACCGAAACGCGCCACGTCGTGAACGGCGGTGAACGAGGTCACCATCTCCACATAGCAGCACGAAAGACCGAAGTTATACGGCCAAAGAGAGTTTTTGCGTCCCCAGTTCACCATGTCGTGCAGGGCATGTTCGAGTTTGCCCATATACACGCTGCGGTGAACGTGCTGCTCCAGCGGATCGGTAACGATCTCTTGCTTTTGCAGCGGATAACGGTCGTTCTCACCGTTCGGGTCTATGCGGGTGAGCGTATAGTCCATCTGAATGCCTCGCTGTTACTGCGTATGGTGATTGGTGTGCGTGACCTTATCGGTTTTCACTACCACACGACGACGTGCGGGAGCCCAATCCAGCGCACCAATGCGCACCAGATAAACCAGTCCAGCCAACAGCACCAAAATGAAAATAGCGGCTTCGACAAAGCCGACCCAGCCGCTTTCGCGAATGGATGTCGACCATGCGTATAAGTAGAGGGCTTCGACGTCGAAAATAACGAAGAACATCGCGACCAGATAGAACTTGGCGGAGAGACGCATTTGCGTGCTGCCAACGGGATCGATGCCGGACTCGAAAGGTGTATTTTTATGCCTTCCGCGCGCCCTTCCGCCTAAAAACCATGCGCCAGCTAACATCAGGCAACACAGACCTAAAGCGATGACCAGAAAAACAGCGAATGCCCAGTGATGAGCGATAACTTCTGTGGTTGTTGACATACTCTTGCTTACTCATCAAAAGTGGTGATTAGCGTCCTGCTCTAATTAACGGCAGTTAACACACCACATCGATTCAAGGGAAGGATAAAAAACCCTATAAATTTTGCTGTCTTTCAAAAATAAGCAGCAATTTTATGGGGTTTTTTACCCCTTTCTATAACCTTCTGTCAACTTTGACAAAAGTATCTACATGTTATTTTACATTCGCAACACGCTATTAACATATATTGCGCATTTATTGAGCTAAATCGAGTCAGTATACCCCTGATAACGATAAGTGTAGTCGCAAATCCATAACATGCATCGTCGATTTAACCATCACATTCTGACAGGAATATCGGCTTTTTCCTGCCCCTTAATAGGGTTATTTTTATGATCCAGAACACACTTTTATTCTTTATGATAAAAAAATAGCCAGTTTCCATAACAATCGCTCACGACACGCAACTAATTTTAAATTAATTCCACATCGTTATTTTTTTGTTATTCACTATCAGAGCGCTAACAGCAGGCAGGAAATAAAGCAGCGAAATAAGGCGGGCAAAAGCACAGAAAAACACCAATAAAAAAGCCTCTTACCGACAATAACCAGCAAGAGGCTTATTTTTACCACTCAACACGCCGCAAGGCGCGTTTTAACAGGAATGGTTATCGTTAAGATTAACGATTATTCCTCATCATCCAGCAGCACAGAACCATCGCCTTCACCGACGAGGGTGTAAGGGTCGTTACTGGATTCCATGGCGTTAAAGATCGCCAGCGCCAGCTCGTTATCGCTGTCCGGATTACGGCACAGCAGATATTGAGTATCCGGCAGCACTGGCAGCCCCTCTGCCGCGCCCATCACACGCAGTTCCGGACTCATCATTTCCACCGGACGCGCGGTCACACCCAGACCCGCTTTCACCGCTGCGCGAACTGCCGCCAGCGTGGAAGCCACGTATGAGATACGCCATGGGATACCGGCTTCATTCAGGTGGTCGATAGCCATATCACGGTACGGGCTTGGTTCATCCAGCAGCACCAGTGGAATCGCTTCACCACTGTGGAACACGTAGTCCGCCGCGCAATACCACAGGGTTGGCGAAGTACGCAGTACCTGATAGGTAAAGTTACCCGGGCTGGAGGTGGTGACCACCAGATCCACTTCACCCTGGTTCAGCATTTCCATCATAAATGGATTGCGCTTCACACGAACGTCGATCGCCAGCTTAGGATAAACGGACGTCACACGGTTCAGCAGGAAAGGCAGAATGGTGTCAGAGGTATCATCAGAAGCGCCGATGGTGAGCACGCCCTGAATATTGCTGTACATCAGCGAGGTGCAGGCTTCGTCATTGAAACGCAGGATTTTTCTGGCATAGCCCAGCAGCTGGATGCCATGTTCGGTCAGCAACTTGTTGCGTCCATGACGGGCAAACAACTCTTTGCCTACCAGCTGTTCAAGACGCTGCATCTGTTGGCTAACTGCCGATTGCGTTCTGCATACCGCCGCCGCTGCTGCTGCAAAGGTATTGAGATCCGCAACCGCAACAAACGTCCTCAGCAGATCGAGGTCGAGGTTAAGTATCGGACGATTTGCACTAGTCATATTTTTCTTCACTTATATTTAGATTTTTTAATAACAGCTACCCTGGTGTTACTGCTTTGCTTTATCCACGGGATAAAGCGGTGACAAATCGGTGTTGTCGTTGAGAAAAAACAGACTCTCTTAACAACACCGCGTCGTCGTCTGACGTCAGAATCTCCTTTTCCCGATACCGGGCCCATCGTTGTTACGCAATCGGGCACCGTCAGAAATAGTATCTTTCGATTGATAGATCGTTAATGCACGCAGCACTAACCTATAAGTTGCAGGAAGCTGCGTCGTAGTCATTAATTGATGCACGCAACAATGCAAGACATAACGGGTCGCGTGTTAACAGGATAAGACCACTAACCTGAATCAACCTTCCACGGCGCTGCAGCTACAGCACCAACTAATTAATAATGCTTACTGGTTTTTTGTCTAAAACGGCGTTTTTCACTGGTGAAAACTGCGCTTTTTCCGCCGCTAAATCCCTTGATGTGTATCCTGGCATACTGCCGTTTACTTTTTAAGCCCCAATAACACTATTCTTATCACTAAAGCAGGATTTTATCGATCAGACGGGGTTTTTCCGGGTCTGACCAGTCTTAAAAAACCGTTTCATTAACATTCTTAAATCTCTGTTTGCCGTTGATGCGAATCGTCCTCATCTTTCATCTCCCGGCGAGACTGGTCGCACCAGACAACAAAACCCCCACTTCAATTAGAATCATTTGACTATTTCCCTCCTCATCTATCCACCTTTTTCTAACAAAAATAGTAAAAAAACATTGCCGCGCTTGCCGATAACGATAAGCGCGATGGCAAAAGGCAAGAGAGCCCTTCAAAAGCGCTGAACAGAAGAGTAAATTGAACAAGTTATTTTCCACGGCAGGAACGCGGCTCAGTCAGTTAAGGCGACGTAGATGAACTTTCAAATTGATAAATCAGGTAAACTGGATAACGTCTGTTACGACATTCGCGGCCCGGTGTTAAAAGAAGCAAAACGCCTTGAAGAAGAAGGCAATAAAGTCCTTAAACTCAATATTGGTAACCCGGCCCCCTTCGGCTTTGAAGCGCCCGATGAGATCCTGGTTGATGTGATCCGTAATCTGCCAGGCGCGCAGGGCTATTGCGACTCGAAAGGTCTCTACTCCGCCCGTAAAGCGATTATGCAGCACTATCAGGCGCGCGGTATGCGCGACGTCACCGTGGAAGATATCTATATCGGTAACGGTGTGTCGGAACTGATTGTGCAATCCATGCAGGCGCTGCTGAACAGCGGCGACGAGATGCTGGTACCGGCGCCAGACTATCCGTTGTGGACCGCGGCAGTTTCCCTGTCCAGCGGTAAAGCGGTGCACTATCTGTGTGACGAGTCGGCTGGCTGGTTCCCGGATCTCGATGATATTCGCAGCAAAATCACCCCGCGTACCCGTGGCATTGTGATTATTAACCCGAATAACCCAACCGGCGCGGTATACAGCAAGGAATTACTGCTGGAAGTGGTTGAACTGGCGCGCCAGCACAACCTGATCATCTTCGCCGATGAAATTTACGACAAGATTCTGTATGACGAAGCGCAGCACCACTCGATTGCCGCGCTGGCGCCGGACCTGTTAACCATAACCTTTAACGGTCTGTCAAAAACCTATCGTGTGGCGGGCTTCCGTCAGGGCTGGATGGTGCTGAACGGTCCGAAGAAGCACGCGAAAGGTTATATCGAGGGACTGGAGATGCTGGCGTCAATGCGCCTGTGCGCCAACGTACCGGCGCAGCACGCGATCCAGACGGCGCTGGGCGGTTATCAGAGTATCAGCGAGTTTATCGTGCCGGGCGGTCGTCTGTATGAGCAGCGCCAGCGCGCATGGGAGCTGATCAATGAGATCCCGGGCGTCAGTTGTGTGAAGCCCCAGGGCGCGTTGTATATGTTCCCGCGTATTGATGCGAAGCGCTTTAATATCCACGATGACCAAAAGATGGTGCTGGATTTCCTGCTGCAGGAGAAAGTGCTGCTGGTTCAGGGCAGCGCCTTTAACTGGCCATGGCCGGATCACGTGCGTATTGTTACCCTGCCGCGCGTGGACGATCTGGAAATGGCGATCAGTAAATTTGGTCGTTTTCTGGAAGGTTATCACCAGTAATCCTCTTTCTTTGTCAGTCGTCTGGTGAGTCATTTGGTGGCTCACCAGGCCAAACGACAGGACACAACCTATGACTCAAAGCCACTTTTTTGCCCACCTTTCCCGCCTGAAATTGATTAACCGCTGGCCGCTGATGCGCAACGTGCGTACCGAAAACGTCTCGGAACACAGTCTGCAGGTGGCAATGGTGGCACACGCGCTGGCGCTGATTAAAAACCAGAAGTTTGACGGCCAGCTGAATGCCGAACGTATCGCACTGATGGCGCTGTACCACGACGCCAGCGAAGTGTTGACCGGTGACCTGCCGACGCCCGTGAAGTATTACAATGCGCAGATTGCCCATGAATACAAAAAGATCGAGAAGATTGCGCAGCAGAAACTGATCGAAATGTTGCCGGCGGATCTGCAGGAGGCGTTTCGTCCGCTGCTGGATGAGCATCTGCACGCGGCAGAAGAGACGGCGATCGTCAAACAGGCCGATGCGCTGTGTGCCTATCTGAAATGTCTCGAAGAGTTGTCAGCGGGCAACAATGAATTTGTGCTGGCGAAAGCCCGGCTGGAAAAGACGCTCGACCAACGTCGTAGTCCGGAGATGGAGTACTTTGTCGACGTGTTTATTCCGAGTTTTAGTCTTTCGCTGGATGAAATCAGTCAGGATACGCCACTGTAATCCCCCCTTCCCCCATAAAATGGGGGAAGGGGCTCTTTAAAACGGAAACAGTACCGGCACCATCAACACACTTACCCCCATCACCAACAGCGTAAACGGCACGCCGACTTTCACAAAATCACTAAAGCGGTAGCCGCCCGGCGCCATCACCAGTGTATTGACCGGCGAAGATACCGGTGTCATAAAGGCCGCTGATGCCGCGATGGCGATAATCATCGTAAAAGGATATGGCGACACCCCCATCTGATGAGCAGCGGCAATGCCAATCGGCGCCATCAGCACCGCCGTGGCGGTATTGGAGATAAACAGGCCGATGCTGGCGCAAAGGATAAACAGACAGACCAGCATCACCTGTGGTCCCCTGCCCCCGGCAATATCCATTAGTCCCTGCACCACCAGCGCCACGCCGCCGGTTTTCTGCAATGCAATGGCAAACGGCATCATGCCGACAATCAAAATAATCCCCGGCCAGTGAATCGAACGGTAAGCACTCTCCATATCGATACAGCGGAAGCGCCCCATCAGCAGGCAGGCAATCAGCGCCGCCACCGGATTGGGAATCGACTCCGTCAGCATCATCGCCACCATTAATGCCAGACAAAACAGCGCGTGCGGTGCCTGGCTGCGTGCCGGGGCGACGTCATCCACCTCGGCAGGCAGACTGAGGACGATAAAATCGCGCTTCTGTTGCTGCAGCTGGCCTATCAGTTTCCAGTCGCCAATCACCAGCAGAATATCGCCCAGTTCCAGCGCCTCGTCGATCAGCGTGCCTTCCAGCACCTCGCCGTGACGGCGAATACCCACCACGCTGACGCCATACCGGCTGCGGAACGCCAGCTCACGCAGCGTCTTGCCCGGCAGCTCGGAGTCGGGAATTAATGACACTTCCGCCATGCCGACATCGCGTGCGCGATCGGAAAAATAGTCGCCGCGCAGCACCATCGGTTCCAGCTGCTGTTCTGCACAGAATTCACGCAGATCGATTTCCGCTGCCGACATATCAATCAGTAAGACATCATGGGCACGAAACTCAGTGCTGCCGGTAACCGCCACCATCACCCGGCGGAACTTGCGCCAGCGCTCCAGCCCCACCACATTCGCACCGTAGCGCTCACGCAGCTTCAAATCATCCAGCCGGTAACCGATCAGCGGCGATCCCGGCCGCACCGAGAGACGTCTGGCGCGTCCGGTCAGCTTATAGTCGCGGATTAAATCGCGAAAAGTACGCCGGTGGCGTGCCGCGCCCTGCTGATCCTGACCGGCTGGCAGCACCAGCCACCAGCGCGCCACCAGCATATAGGCAACGCCCATCAGTAGCACCAGCAGGCCAATCGGCGTGACGGCGAAAAAGCTAAAGCCCTGCAATCCTTCACGCTGCAGCTCACTATTGACCACCAGATTAGGCGGCGTCGCCACCAGCGTCATCATGCCGCTGATTAACCCGGCAAAGCTGAGCGGCATCATCAGCCGTCCCGGGGCGGTGCCCATCTTCACCGCCACACTCAGCACCACCGGGATAAAGATCGCCACCACTCCGGTCGAACTCATAAATGCGCCCAGTCCGGCCACCGTCAGCATCAGCAGAATCAACATCCTGCTTTCGCTGCTGCCCGCCATTCTGACCAGCCACTCGCCCATCTGCTGCGCCACGCCGGTGCGCACCAGTCCCTCACCAATCACAAACAGTGCGGCGATCAGAATGACATTGGGATCACTGAAACCGGCGAGGGCTTCCTGTAAGGTCAGCGTGCCGCTCAGCGCAAACACGATAATCACCAGCAGCGCCACCACGTCCATACGCAGCTTGCCAGTGACAAACAGAATGATAGCGGCCACAAGCAGGCCGAGGACCCAGATAAGCTCACTATTCACAACGGATCTCTGCAGCGGTGGAAAAGAATACAGAGCATGCCATAAAAAAACCCCGCGAGTGCGGGGTTAAATCATGATTAGTGCCGACGATGGATATCGACTGTGCCATCGGCATTTTTATTGATAATCAACTCCTCCAGCGAGGAGAGCTGCATATCCACATCGTCAAGACGCGGTGCATTGGCCGGAGGGTTAACGGCAATCACATGACTGCCCGCGGCGAGACCCGAAAGTATCCCGGCAGGCGCATCTTCCACCACCACACACTCTTCCGGCTCCAGATTGAGCAGCTGCGCGCCCAGCAGATAGGCATCCGGCTCAGGTTTGCCGCGCGTCACGCGCTCGGCGGTGACAAACACTTCCGGCTCCGGTAAGCCACCAGCTGCCCGCCGCGCCGCCGCCACCGGCAGCGAGCCGGAGGTGACGATCGCCCACGGAATGCCGAGTTCATTCAGCGTCGCCAGCAGTTGCTGTGCGCCCGGCAGAGGGGTAATGCCATCGGTGTCTTCCGCTTCGATTTTCTCCAGCGCGTAAAACTCCTTCTGGATTTCCTCTTCCGGCGCGCCCGCCATAAAGTGACGCAGTGAAGTTATCGCCTGTTTGCCATGGATAAAATCGAGAATCTCTGCGGCAGCGATCCCGTGTCTTTTACCCCAGTTGCGCCAGGCACGCTCCACGACCGGTAATGAATCCACCAACGTGCCGTCTAAATCAAACAGAAAACCTCTACACTTCACTGGCATTTCCTTCTCAGGCGTTAATGATTTGCGCGATCTCGTTCGCACTCAGATGGTACTGACGGGGACAAGTTTGCCACACTGTCAGCATGCGTTGGTATTTTTCCCACATCGGCGTCTGGGCATTGAAGCCATGGCTGCCGGAATCAAAATGGGTATAGCGCCCTTCAATGTTCACCATAAAGCGCACATAGCCAAGATAGCGCGCTTCCGTCGCGGCATCAAAACCGAGGAATGCCAGACGGCGTTCATCGAGTGCACTGCGATCTTTCAGGTTAGTCCAGGAGACATGCATCGCATGGTGCAGCTCCATAATATTGATAACGGTGCGGCAGGTCTCTTCACTCAGTTCACCAAATTCACGATCCAGCTCACGCATCTGTAAACCGTAACCGCGTTCAACAATGGTCTGCTGGCGACGATAGCGCTCAGCATTGTCCGGGTCGAGCATGGTCATCATCTTGTACTGGTTGGAGAGGATCAAACGCTGGGCATTGGTCATTTCCATTTTTAGCTCCTGTGTCACAGAGACAGTCTAAATTTAAGAGAGATGACCAAGAATCGCACACTGCATGCGCGCGCGGTATTGCAAGAGAACGCTTCTTTGATTTGGTCAGGGGTTTCCATCAATTATTTACGAACGGAAACCCACGGTTGTCTCAAAGATCGTCAAGAAAGGTTTTGTCCAGCTGTTTAAAGGCACGTTTCAGCACATCGGCCAGCGCCTGATAGGTCGGCTTGCCTTCCACTGGTGCCAGCGCCTGACCGGCTTCCTGCAGTTTCGCGCGCACTTCGTGGAACCAGTGCAGCAGCGTTGGCGGCAGTGGCGTGACGGAGCGTTTGCCTAACCACCACAGTCCCTGCATCGGCAGCGAACAGGCGAACAAGGCAGTGGCGACGGCCGGACCAAGCTGGCCGCCAAGGGCAATCTGCCAGGTCAGGGTAAACACCGCCAGCGGCGGCATAAAACGGATGGCAAACTGCGTCGCACGCGTGACACGGTTTTCAGGGAAAATCGGCGCCAGACGTTTATCAACAGGCCATGTCTTCATATAGTGCTGCCCAAGCCGGAACAGACGGAACCAGCTGACAGATTCGGATTGATTAGCCATGGCAAACCTCAACTTCATCGGTAATTTTTAAAAAAAATATATAACTCAACAAACTTTACATCAGCTTCATCAAAAAATTTTGTCATTAAGCGGTACTGTCAGGTATCCTGAGCGCGATTTTGTGTGCACTGGAGCCTGAGTAATGGTTATCGGCCATAGCTGTCGACATCATTAGTTAAGCTGATATTCAAAAAAAAGTGTAAGATTACTAAGTTTTTTTGCTTTCGGGAGCCTTTTAATCCCGGCAACATGATTTTAATCATTAATCTACCAGCTTTCATGCGCTACGCTGATAGTCTGTTTTGACTTTTTTTTAGCCACCTTAAACAAATAGGTACTTCCATGTCGAGTAAGTTAGTACTGGTTCTGAACTGCGGTAGTTCTTCCCTGAAATTCGCCATCATTGATCCGGCCAACGGTGAAGAATACCTGTCTGGTTTAGCAGAATGCTTCCATCTTCCAGAAGCGCGTATCAAATGGAAAATGGACGGCGCTAAATCAGAAGCGGCTCTGGGTGCAGGTGCAGCACATATTGAAGCCCTCAACTTCATGGTTAACACTATTCTGGCACAAAAGCCGGAGTTGTCGGCACAAATCGTTGCAATCGGTCATCGCATTGTTCACGGTGGTGAAAAATGGACCAAATCAGTCGTTATCACTGAAGAAGTGATCAAAGATATCGAAGAAAACGCCTCTTTCGCTCCGCTGCATAACCCGGCGCACCTGATCGGCCTTGAAGCCGCGCAGAACAGTTTCCCGCATCTGAAGGGCAAAAATGTCGCCGTTTTCGACACCGCATTCCATCAGACCATGCCGCAAGAGTCTTACCTCTACGCCCTGCCGTACAAACTGTATAAAGACCATCACGTTCGCCGCTACGGCGCTCACGGCACCAGTCACTACTATGTGACGCAGGAAGCGGCAAAAATGCTGAACAAGCCGGTAGAAGAGCTGAACGTGATCACCTGCCACCTGGGCAACGGCGGTTCAGTTTCTGCCATCCGCAACGGCGTGTGTGTCGACACCTCAATGGGTCTGACGCCGCTGGAAGGTCTGGTGATGGGTACCCGTACCGGTGACATCGACCCGGCGATTATTTTCTTCCTGCACGACAAACTGGGCATGAGCGTTGACGCGATCAACACCATGCTGACCAAAGAGTCTGGCCTGCTGGGTCTGACCGAAGTGACCAGCGACTGCCGTTACGTTGAAGATAACTACGACACCAAAGAAGACGCGAAACGTGCAATGGATGTCTTCTGCCACCGCCTGGCGAAGTACATCGGTTCTTACAGCGCAATGATGGATGGCCGTCTGGACGCAGTGGTGTTCACCGGTGGTATCGGTGAAAACGCAGCGATGGTGCGTGAACTTTCGCTGGGCAAACTGGCGCTGCTGGGCTTCGAGGTGGATCATGACCGCAACCTGGCTGCCCGTTTCGGTAAATCCGGCTTTATTAATAAAGAAGGTACCCGTCCTGCCCTGGTGATCCCAACCAACGAAGAGTTGGTCATCGCGCAAGACGCCGCTCGTCTTACCGCTTAAGGTTCCTCCTCCGTCAGCTCAGGCTGACGGAGTTGTTTTGGACACTTGCCACACCTGAGAGGTTAAACCGTGTCACGTACTATTATGTTGATTCCAACCGGCACCAGCGTCGGCCTGACCAGCGTCAGCCTCGGCGTCATCCGTGCTATGGAACGTAAAGGCGTTCGTCTCAGCGTCTTCAAACCTATCGCGCAGCCGCGCGCTGGCGGCAACACGCCAGACCAGACCACCACCATTATCCGTAAAAACTCGGCCATTCCGGCGGCTGAACCCCTGTCGATGGCGCGTGTGGAATCGCTGCTCGGTTCCAATCAGCAGGATGTGCTGATGGAAGAGATCATCGCCCGCTATCACGAAAACACCAAGGATGCGGAAGTGGTGCTGGTGGAAGGTTTAGTGCCGACGCGCAAACATCAGTTTGCCAGCGCGCTGAACTATGAAATCGCCAAGACCCTGAATGCGGAAATTGTGTTCGTTACCGCACTGGGCAACGACTCTCCGGCGCAGCTGAAAGAGCGTATCGAAGTGACGCAAAGCAGCTTCGGTGGCAGCAAAAACAAAAGCATCACCGGCGTCATCATTAACAAACTGAACGCGCCAGTGGATGAGCAGGGCCGTACCCGTCCCGATCTGTCTGAGATCTTCGATGACTCCACCAAGGCCAGCGTCGCGAATATCGATCCGAAGCAGCTGTTTGCCAACAGCCCGCTGCCGGTGCTGGGTTGCGTGCCATGGAGCTTCGATCTGATCGCCACCCGCGCGATCGATATGTGCCGTCACCTGAACGCGCGCATCATCAATGAAGGCGACATCAACACCCGCCGGGTGAAATCCGTGACCTTCTGCGCCCGCAGCATTCCTCATATGCTGGAGCATTTCCGTCCGGGTTCTCTGCTGGTGACCTCTGCTGACCGCCCTGACGTGCTGGTTGCTGCCTGCCTGGCGGCGATGAACGGCGTGGAAATCGGCGCCATCCTGCTGACCGGTGGCTATGAGATTGACGAGCGCATCAACAAGCTGTGCGAACGTGCATTCGCCACCGGCCTGCCAGTGTTTATGGTTGATACCAACACCTGGCAGACCTCACTGAGCCTGCAGAGCTTCAATCTGGAAGTGCCGAGCGACGACACTGAGCGCGTGGAACGCGTACAGGAATACGTTGCTGGCTATATCAATGCCGACTGGATTGAATCACTGACCGCCGCTTCTGAGCGCAGCCGTCGCCTGTCGCCACCAGCCTTCCGTTATGAACTGACCGAGCTGGCGCGTAAAGCAGGCAAACGCATCGTACTGCCGGAAGGCGACGAACCGCGTACCATTAAAGCCGCTGCCATCTGTGCACAACGCGGCATCGCACACTGTGTGCTGCTGGGTAACCCGGATGAAATCCAGCGCGTTGCGGCGCTGCAGGGCGTTGAACTGGGTGCAGGCATCGACATCGTCGACCCTGAAGAAGTGCGTGAAAAATACGTACCGCGCCTGGTTGAGCTGCGTAAGAGCAAGGGTATGACCGAAGTGGTCGCCCGTGAACAGCTGGAAGATAACGTGGTGCTTGGCACTCTGATGCTGGAGCAGGATGAAGTCGACGGCCTGGTATCCGGTGCCGTCCACACCACGGCTAACACCATTCGTCCGCCGCTGCAGCTGATCAAAACCGCACCAAACAGCTCACTGGTCTCTTCCGTGTTCTTTATGCTGCTGCCTGAGCAGGTGCTGGTTTACGGCGACTGCGCCATTAACCCGGACCCAACCGCAGAACAGCTGGCGGAAATCGCGATCCAGTCTGCGGATTCCGCAGCAGCATTCGGCATCGAACCGCGTGTGGCAATGATCTCCTACTCCACTGGTAACTCCGGCGCGGGCAGCGACGTGGAAAAAGTCCGCGAAGCGACCCGTATTGCCCAGGAGAAACGTCCGGATCTGGTGATCGACGGTCCACTGCAATATGACGCCGCGGTAATGGATGATGTGGCGAAGTCCAAGGCGCCAAACTCACCGGTGGCTGGCCGTGCAACCGTGTTTATCTTCCCGGATCTGAACACCGGTAACACCACTTACAAAGCCGTACAGCGTTCTGCGGACCTGATCTCCATCGGGCCAATGCTGCAAGGGATGCGTAAGCCGGTTAACGACCTGTCACGCGGCGCACTGGTTGACGATATCGTCTATACCATCGCCCTGACCGCGATTCAGTCTCAGCAGGCTGAAGGCTAAGGTTTAACCGCTGGTATAAAAGCCGCCTGCACACAGGCGGCTTTTTTATTGCGGGTTAGCAAGTTACTTCAATTATTATTCCCGCCCGCCAGCTGTCTTCATGTCAATGCCATCAGGCAGAAATAGTCTATTTCCGTACAAACCACAACGACTTATATTTTTTCAGGCGTCATTAGCAATGATGATAATAACCATCAACAGTTTCCGGATAATAATAAAATTATCCAGACCTGTTTCTTCTGCATCATAATAAAAAAGCCGCCTGCAGACGGCTTTAGTGTTAATAACAAGTTTAATCCCAGTGTGGACCGTGTAGAAAACAACAATATTCACAGTCAGATTTTAATGATTATGGTGTACCTGCCCCAGTTTACACACCATCTGAGCCATTCCCGAGAGGTTATCACAAGCCAGATTGCAGATTGCCGCAGCAGGTTGTGGCAACAGAGAACAGGCCCAGGCACTACTTACCCCGGTACAACCAATAAGAGAAAAAAGCGTTGTTGCAATAATTTTCTTATTCATGATGCCCTTCCTTTTAATTAAATATAATTGTCATTACCCCCGGATAAAAATGGTCATAATCACCACCATTTATTTTCCCAGGTGGCAAAAAAAATAACCCTGCCAGTGCACTGTGGCAATGAGAATGAAAACAAGAATCAACGACATTGATATATCATATATCAACCAAAATAAGTGGCAATCTATTCAGAGGGTTAAAAAGAAGGTTAAAAATGCGGTAAAAAAATGTCCTGCTTTATTGTTTGCAAATACCATAAAGCAGGATGGAAGAATTAGTATTGCTCTTTATTACGGCTTAACCACAGGGAAAGGGCTTTCAGTGAATCGGCGGTGAACTCATCGCAGCGGCTGGTGATCTCTTCCGGCGTCATCCAGAACACCTCTTCCACTTCCTCTTCCTGCATGGCGAAAGGTCCGTGAGAGACGCAGCTGAACAGCCCGCCCCAGACCCGGCAATGGACGTCTTCGAAATAGAACAGGCCATGGTCAGCGAAAGGGACATCGGCGATCCCCAGCTCCTCTTCGGCTTCACGCCGCGCCGATTCCAGCATCGCCTCACCGCTTTGCACGACACCGCCTGCGGTACAGTCCAGCATGCCTGGCATAAAGTCTTTGGTCATCGTGCGACGCTGCACAAGAATTTTGCCCATGCCATCGTGCACCACAATATAGGTCGCACGGTGCCGCAGACACTGCGCGCGCATCTGCGCCCGGCTGGACTGAGCGATAACCTCGTTCTCTTCGTTAACGATATCCACCCACTCTGTCGCGGCAGCCTGACTTTGCTCCACCATCAGTAACCCTTTTTCTGTTCTGGCACATCGTTGTGCGCCCTGTTTTCGCAACCGTTAAAATTACTGGTTAATCTTTATTGACGCAATCATTACTGCGTTTTGCTGGATTCCGCCAGCCACAGCTGTACCGAGGCACGCTGCCACTGGAAGTGGGCGTATTCCGCCAGCTTTGGCGGCAGTTCATCACCATGCAGCGCCAGGCGGTTAAGCATAATCGCCAGGTCAGTATCAGCAATGCACCATTCACCAAACAGGTTCTGCTGACCATCCTGCAACAGGCTGCTGGCAGCCGTTATCAGTTTCTGCGCCGCGGCCTGGCCATCGGCACTTAACAGCGGAAATTTTTCGTCGGCGAACAGCACTTCGGTAGGGCGCTCCGTACGCAAGGCCACCAGATCGCTGCGTAACCATGCCTGAATCTGACGTGCGCGTGCGCGTTTTTCCGTGTCGCGCGGGTAAAGGCGCTCAAATTCTGGCGCAGGAAAACGCTCTTCGAGATGTTCCGCAATGGCGGAGGATTCGCTCAGCAGGAAGTCATTCAGTTGCAGTGTCGGTACGCGTGACGTCAGAGAGAGTTCACGGTACTCGCTGGCGTGGTGCTCACCCGCGGCCAAATCGACGCGCTTCACGCTGAAAGGAATGCCCTTCTCCGTTAAGGCGACATACACAGACATCACATACGGGCTGAAAAACGATGCATCCGACCACAGAGTTATATTCGGGTATTCCATGCTGATTCCTTTAAGCTGACGTGACGAATTTGGTCTCTCCTGTTTACCGATTTTTAGTCATGAAGGCAATGCGCATTTTTGCTATTTGGTAAAGGTCCGCGCCACGCCTTTTAACCTGCAGGTAATTGTTCTATATTGCGGAAACAATAAGGTTAACGCTTGATTTTATTTGGAGTCATCATGATCGATCTCTATTACGCCGGGACCCCCAATGGCCACAAAATCACGCTGTTTCTGGAAGAGTCTGGCCTGCCGTATAAGCTGCATCAGGTAAATATTGGCAAAGGCGAGCAGTTTAAGCCTGAATTTCTCGCTATCGCGCCCAATAACAAGATCCCGGCGATTGTCGACCATCAGCCGGTCGATGGCGGCGCGCCAATCAACCTGTTTGAATCGGGCGCCATCCTGGTTTATCTGGCGGAAAAAAGCGGCAAGTTCCTCAGCGCCGAGCTGCGTGAACGCAGCGCCACGCTGCAATGGCTGTTCTGGCAGATGGGCGGCTTTGGTCCGATGCTCGGCCAGAATCATCACTTCAACCACTTTGCCCCACAGCCGGTGCCTTATGCCATTGAGCGCTTCCAGGTAGAAACTCAGCGCCTGTACGGCGTGCTGAACCGCCAGCTGGAGCAGAAGCCATGGGTGGCGGGCGAGCACTACAGCATTGCCGATATGGCCATCTGGCCGTGGGTCAACTCCCATGAGCGCCAGAGGATTGATCTGGCGGATTATCCGGCGGTACGTAACTGGTTCGAACGTATTCGTACTCGTCCGGCAACCCAGCGCGCACTGGAACTGGCTCACGGCTGATACGCAGCAGCAGCGGATGAGAATGGCCTCGTCCGTTAACTCTGACAGATATCACATACATTTCCGACAGTTCTCTTCTAAGCTAAAACATGCTGTCAAACAACGCTTAAGGAACTCAGCATGCATATTTTGCTCACTGGCGGCACCGGATTAATCGGCAGCCATCTGATACCGCGTCTGTTGCAGTCCGGTCATCAGGTTAGCGTCGTGACGCGCGATGTCGCGGCGGCGCGCAGTAAACTGGGTACGGATGTTAATTTCTGGTCCGGTCTCGACCAGCAACGCGATCTGAATGAGATCGATGCGGTAATCAATCTGGCTGGCGAACCGATTGCCGATAAGCGCTGGACAGAGGAACATAAGCAGCAGCTGTGCGAAAGCCGCTGGCAACTCACCGAACGCCTGGCGTCGCTGATCAATGCCAGCAGCCAGCCACCTGCGGTATTTATTTCCGGCTCAGCCACCGGATTTTATGGTGATACCGGTGATGTGGTGGTGACCGAGGACGATCCAGGACACGATGAGTTCACCCATCAGCTGTGCGCGCGCTGGGAAGAACTGGCGCTTACTGCAGAGAGTGAGCGTACCCGTGTCTGCCTGCTGCGTACCGGCGTGGTGCTGGCGAAACATGGCGGGGCGCTGGAGAAACTCAGGATGCCGTTTAAGCTCGGCTTTGGTGGCCCGCTGGGCAGCGGCAAACAGTACATTCCATGGATCCATATTGACGATATGGTGAACGCCATCCTCTGGCTGCTGGACAATCCCTCACTGCGTGGCCCATTTAATATGGTTGCCCCCTATGCGGTGCGTAACGAACAATTTGCCGCCACCCTCGGCCATGCCCTGCACCGCCCGTCGGTGTTCCGCACCCCGGCCAGCGCAGTACAGCTGCTGATGGGCGAAGCGGCGGTGCTGGTTCTGGGCGGACAACATGTGCTGCCGAAACGGCTGGAAGAGGCGGGTTTTGGTTTCCGCTGGTTCCAGCTGGATGAAGCGCTGGCGGATGTGGTGGGCGGGCATTAGAGGCAATGCCTGGGCCTTTGACCTGGGTTTTATTTTTTAGATTTTGACCTGGGTGTTGATTTTCGGAGGCGTCGCAAGCGCTGAGGAAGGTACCCGCAAAGCGGGTGCTGGAGCAGCCGGAAGCGCGGATTGTTAAGGGCCGCGCTTTCGGCCCTTCACGCGCTCGCCGCGTGGGCGAGCGAAACGCCCTTGACCCGGCCCTTAAGCCCTTAAAAGAAACCACAGCAACGCCACAGCTCCCCCCAAAAGCCCCTCTCCGGCCATGAGAAAAAAAACCTACTTCAATGCCCCCGACAAAAACTGCTGTAACCGCGCACTCTTCGGCTGACCAAATACCACCTCCGGCGATCCCTCCTCCTCGATTTTCCCCTGATGCAGGAAAATCACGTGGCTGGAAACATGGCGCGCAAACTCCATCTCATGAGTCACCACCACCATGGTTTTCCCCTCTTCCGCCAGCTTCTGCATAATGCGCAGCACTTCGCCCACCAGTTCCGGGTCAAGCGCAGAGGTCGGCTCATCAAACAGCAGCACTTCTGGTTCCATCGCCAGCGCCCGGGCAATAGAAACACGCTGCTGCTGGCCGCCAGACAAGTGCACCGGGTATTTACCACGCGCCCGCTCGTCAATGCCCACCTTGTCCAGATAGCGCACCGCGCGCTCGCGCGCTTCCTGCTTGTTTAATCCCAGCACCTGAATCGGCGCTTCCATCACATTCTCCAGCACCGTCATATGGCTCCAGAGATTGAAATGCTGAAACACCATCGTCAGCCGGGTACGCAGCGAACGCAGCTGCTCTTTATTGGAAACTTTCAGCTGACCATCGGTATCACGCACCAGATTAATCTGCTCGTTATTGACCAGAATGGTGCCTTCACTCGGCTTTTCGAGGAAGTTAATGCAGCGTAAAAAGGTACTTTTTCCCGATCCTGATGAACCAATAATACTGATGACGTCGCCAGCCGCAGCCTGTAACGATACGCCTTTCAGCACCTCATGTTCCCCATAACGTTTATGGAGCTCAGTTACCTGTAATTTTATGTCGGCCATAGTGATTACTTACTCAATGGGTCGATGAGGGTTTAACATGCGCCATCCAGCGCTTCTCCGCCAGGCGGAACAGGCTAATCAGCGTGTACGAAATAATCAGATACAGCACGGCGGCAATACCAAACGCGGTAAACGGCTGGTAGGTCGCGGCATTGACATCACGCGCCACTTTCAGCAAGTCCGGCACTGTGGCGGTAAATGCCAGTGCGGTGGAGTGCAGCATCAAAATCACTTCGTTGCTGTATGCCGGTAACGCACTGCGCAGCGCAGAAGGCAAAATAATGCAACGGTAGAGTTTAAAGGTGGAGAAGCCATACGCGCGCGCCGCCTCAATTTCACCGTGCGGCACGCCACGAATGGCGCCAGCAAAAATTTCAGTGGTGTAAGCACAGGTGTTCAGCGTCAGCGCCAGCAGGGTACAGTTCAGGCCGCTGCGGAAAAAAGCATTGAGCATTTCCGTGCCCTTCACCACTTCCAGCGTGTACATCCCGGAGTAAAACACCAGCAGCTGCACATACAGCGGCGTGCCGCGAAAGACGTAAGTGAACAGCCACACCGGGAACTGAATCGCGCGGTTCGGCGACACGCGGGCAATCGCCAGCAGCACCGCCAGGCAACCGCCCAGCACCACGGAAATAATCAGCAGCCACAGCGTAATCGCCACGCCAGTGAAGCGATAGCCGTCCGTCCAGAGCAGCGCTTTCCAGTATTCGTTGATAATCTCAATCATAGCTCCGCCCTCTTCACACCCACCGAGTAGCGACGCTCAAGCCACCACAACACGCCATTCGACAGCGTGGTAAAGATCAGATAGATCACTCCGGCAACGATGGCGAAATAGAACGGTTCCCAGGTACTTTTCCCCGCCAGCTGCGTGGCTTTCACCACATCTTCCAGCCCGAGCAGCGATACCAGCGCAGTGGCTTTCAGAATCACCTGCCAGTTATTACCAATTCCCGGCAGCGCAAAGCGCATCATGGCCGGAAACAGAATACGGCGGAATATCTGCGAAGCAGTAAAGCCAAACGCGGTCGCCGCTTCGATCTGACCTTTCGGCACCGCTAAGTACGCGCCACGGAAGGTTTCCGTAAAATAGGCGCCGTAGATAAAACCCAGGGTGAGAATACCGGCCACCATCGGGTCGATATCAAATTGTGATAAGCCCAGCGCCTCAGTGAGCTGGTTGAGCGCAATCTGCAGACCGTAAAAGATCAGCAGCATCAGCACCAGATCGGGAACGCCGCGAATCAGGGTGGTGTAGCCTTCAAAAATCAGCGCCGCCAGACGGCTTTTCGACAGCTTTGCGCCAGCGCCGATTAATCCCAGCACCACGGCAATCAGCAGAGAGCTGATCGCCAGCTCCAGCGTCACCAGTGCGCCACGGAAAATAACTTCAGAATAGCCATACAGCATGGGCATGATCCTGTCGTGTGGAGTCGAACTTATGGTTGCCCGTCACGGGCAACCATACTTATGCGACAGGTTTACTTAACCGCCATATACATCAAAGTCGAAGTATTTCTTCGCCAGTTTGTCGTAGGTACCATCTTTGCGCATTTCAGCGAAGGCTTTGTCGATCGCCGCTTTCAGCTCAGTGGCATCTTTGCGCAGGCCAATACCGGTACCGACGCCGAATATTTTGTCATCTTTCACTGCCGGGCCAGCAAATGCATAGTCTTTACCGGCAGGCTGTTTCAGGAAGCCTTCGCTGGCCGCGACTTCATCCTGGAACGCCGCGTCGATACGACCCGCCGTCAAATCCTGATACACCAGGTCCTGGTTGGCATACGGCGTTACCGTCACACCTTTTGGCCGCCAGTTCTGGTTAGCATAGGTTTCCTGCGTAGTGCCCTGCAGCAGACCGACGTTTTTGCCCTTCAGCGACTCCAGAGTTGGCTGAATCGGCGAGCCTTTTGGTGCGATCAGGCGTGAGTTAGCGGCATACAACTTGTCAGAGAAGGCGATCTCCTGCTGACGCTTTTCAGTAATGGAGAGAGAAGAGATCACGATGTCGACCTTCTTCGCTTTCAGCGACGGGATCAGTGCATCAAAATCGCTTTCCACGTAAGTACATTTTGCTTCAATACGTTTGCAAATCTCGTTGGCCAAATCGATGTCAAAGCCCACCAGTTGCCCCTGCGCGTTTTTCGATTCAAACGGCGCGTAGGTCGGGTCGGTTCCGATACGCAGATTTTTTGGCACGGCAGCAAATGCGCTGCCCGCGCTGGATAAGGCCAGCAACAGAGAAAGAGCCAGGACCTGCTTTTTCATAGATTACCCTCAAGTAAAGTGCTTTTGTTATGGTCTGGATGATGTGTTTGCGCTCTTTGTTTTGCAAATTTCATACCAGTTCTGATGCTGGTTACCGGGCAAAGAGCATGAGCAAAACGCACGGCGCACCACGCGCCAAAACATGACGTTTCTCAGGGGAAATATATCAGGCTTGTCATTTTCAGGTGGCAACTATGTTGCATTTTGGTGCGCGCGATGCACGAAAAGTGATCCAGAGCGAATTAACGCACCAAAATAGGGCAAGCGCTGGGGCGTTATGCACCTTCCCAGCGCGTAAACAGGTCTTTTGGCAGGATAATATCAAACTGGTCCAGCACGCGATTCACGGTCTGATCGATAATCTCCTGCACGCTTTCCGGGCGGTGGTAGAAAGCGGGTACCGGCGGCATAATAATCGCGCCCAGTTCCGCCGCGCTGGTCATCAGACGCAGATGACCGAGGTGCAACGGAGTTTCACGTACGCCCAGCACCAGCCGACGCCGCTCTTTCAGCACCACGTCCGCGGCGCGGGTCAGCAGGCCATCCGTATAGCTGTGGACAATGCCGGAGAGGGTTTTCATTGAGCAGGGCAGGATCACCATCCCCTCCGTTTTATAGGAGCCGGATGAGATGCTGGCGGCAATATCACGCGCATCGTGCACCACGTTCGCCAGCGCCTGCACATCACGCAGCGAGTAATCGGTTTCCAGTGCCAGCGTCTGACGCGCTGACTGACTCATTACCAGATGAGTTTCCACTTCCGCGACGTCCTGCAAAACCTGCAGCAAACGTACGCCATAAATTGCGCCACTGGCGCCGGAAATGCCGATAATCAGTCGCTTCATGCTGTTGCCTTTTACTTCTTATAGATGGCGCAAGTGTGAACTTTGGCGGGGAAAATTACAACTGATGCGGTGAGATGCAGAGGAAACCGGAACAGGGGGAAAACTCATCATTGTCGTCGCCAGCGCCTCCCCCCTGTTATGGGGGAGAGGAGCAGATCGGTGATGTCGGCAGAAATGGACGACTTAACCTGTAATCAGGCTGCCGAAGCAGCCCTTTTGCAGATTAACCTTCGTTATGCAACTCAAGGTTTTCCACTTCGTTCTGACGCGCGATGGCTTTAGCATCGTCATTACGCAGAGACTGGAGATACTCCAGATACTGCTGGTCGACATCTTTGGTCACGTAAATGCCATTGAATACCGAGCATTCGAACTGGGCGATATCCGGGTTCTCTTCACGTACCGCGTCAATCAGATCGTCAAGATCCTGGAAAATCAGCGCATCGGCGCTAATAATCTGGCGGATCTCTTCCACTTCACGACCATGGGCAATCAGCTCCGTGGCGCTTGGCATGTCGATACCATAGACGTTCGGGAAGCGAATTTCCGGCGCGGCGGAAGCCAGATAGACCTTCTTCGCACCGGCTTCACGCGCCATCTCGATAATCTGTTCCGAGGTAGTGCCACGGACGATAGAGTCATCCACCAGCAGCACGTTCTTGTCACGGAACTCAGCGCGGTTAGCGTTCAGTTTACGACGTACCGCACTGCGACGCAGATGCTGACCCGGCATGATAAAGGTACGGCCGACGTAGCGGTTTTTCACAAAGCCCTGACGATACGGCTTGTTGAGAATATTGGCGATTTCCAGCGCGATATCCGTTGAAGTTTCCGGAATCGGGATAACAACGTCGATATCCAGATCTTCCCACTCACGGGCAATTTTGTGACCCAGTTTGGTGCCCATACGCACGCGTGCGCTGTACACCGAAATCTTATCGATAAAGGAGTCAGGACGGGCGAAATAGACGTACTCGAACAGGCAAGGATTGCTTTTCGGGTTTTCCGCGCATTGACGGGTAGAGAGCTGGCCTTTTTCGGTGATATACACCGCTTCGCCCGGCGCCACATCGCGCAGGAACTCAAAGCCCAGCGTATCGAGCGCCACACTTTCCGACGCCACCATATACTCAACGCGTCCGTCTTTCAGTACACGCTTGCCGATCACCAGCGGGCGGATGCCGTTTGGATCGCGGAATGCCACCATACCGTGGCCGATAATCATCGCCACACAAGCGTAAGCGCCGCGCACTTTCGTGTGCACTGCCGCCACCGCTGCAAAAATGTTTTCTGCTTCCAGCGGGTAGTGCTGAAAACGATCCAGCTCCTGCGCGAAGATATTCAGCAGGATCTCGGAATCCGAGGTGGTATTGACGTGACGGCGACCGCTTTCAAACAGCTGCTTACGCAGCTCGTGTGCGTTAGTCAGGTTACCATTGTGTGCAAGGGTAATGCCGTAAGGGGAGTTCACGTAGAAGGGTTGCGCTTCAGAAGCACTGGAGCTTCCGGCGGTCGGGTAGCGCACATGGCCAATACCCATATTACCCTGCAGACGCTGCATATGACGCGCTTCGAATACATCACTGACCAGACCGTTTGCTTTACGCAGACGGAAGCAGTTCATTGCATCAATCGTACAAATGCCTGCGGCATCCTGCCCACGATGCTGCAGCACCGTTAACGCGTCATAAATCGACTGGTTTACCGGCATGAAACCGGTGATACCGACAATACCGCACATGTTGTCATATCCTCATAAGCCGCACCCCCGGCGCGATTACCGGGGCAAAAAACTCGACGTGCTTTGCAGGTAGTCAAAGAACCACCTGATGATGTAACTGAACTGTGGAACCAGTTGTGACTGTTGCCAGTCCGTGCTTTTTGACAGCCCGGTGAAGGTATCGAGGAAAAACAGAATAGCAGACACAATCAGTATGCCACGCAGCGCCCCGAAACAGACACCCAACACCCTGTCAGTTCCTGACAGGCCGGTCTTTTCGACCAGTGAACCTATAACATAGTTCACTATCGCGCCCACGATCAGGGTAGCGATAAAGAGTATGCCAATGGCGATGCCATTGCGAACCAGTTCATCTTCAAAACCTGTGAACCAGACGGCAAGAAAGGAGTAGTAATGACTGGCGACAAAGAATGCGCATCCCCAGGTTACGAGAGATAAAGCTTCCCGTACAAACCCACGGATCAGGCTAACCAGAGCCGAAAAACCAACGACCGCAATAATGACGTAATCTATCCAGACCATGAACTCTTCCAGTGACAATGCCCCTGCATCCAGTTCGGGGCGAATTCTAACAGAAAAAGAAAACGTTTGCGTAGCGTTTTCCTTTGCCAGTTCAAATAAAAAATGGCGATGAAAAAACAATCAATCGCCACCTTAAATAATACAGATTGTTCTTCCCCGCAGGCAGGAAAACCGGGTTGTTCAGGTTTCCCTATTCAGAGGGAATCACTCTCTTTTCCCTCACCCACGGCGTGGGGGAAGGTCGCGATGGGGGGAGCAAATGATATCACTGTCGTTTGTTCACCCTCTCCAGCCCTCACCCATTCGATGGGGGAGGGAGGAAGAGTGTGTGCCCGCCTGATTTACAGAAGAAAACAATCAACGCGCGCTATACGACTTCACCACACCACTCAGGCCAGAAATACCCTTCAGCTCCGCCACCGCTTCCTGCATCTTCGCTTTGGAAGCATCAGGGCCCACGTAAATACGCGTGATCTGATCCTGCACTGGCGTTGCTGGCACGGTATACGCACGATACCCCGACAAACGCAGCTTCGCGACAATCTCATTCACTTTCGCCGCGTTTTTCAGCGCGCCCAGCTGCACCACATACGCCTGACCGCTCGGCGCCTGCTCCGCTTTCGGCTGTTCGGCTGGCTTCGGCTGTTCAACCGATTTGGGCTGCTCGACGGGCTTCGGCTGCGGTTTAGGTTGCTCAACAGGTTTCGGCTTCACCGGTTCCACTGGCTTCGTCTGCGGTTTTGGCTGCTCTGCCGGTTTGACCGGCTTCGGCTGCGCTGGCGCAGTCTGCATCGGCGGCGGTGAAACCACCGTCGGCTGGCTATTGCTGCGCGGCTGGGTTGCCCCCTGCTCCGCCGCCTGTGTCTCTTCGTCGTCGCTGTTCGCGCTCACCGCTTCCTTTGCCCCTTCCGGCGGCTGAGCCGGCAGTGACTGATTCACCTGCGGCACCATATCGGTCTCCTGCTGGTCGTCCGGTTTCGGCACCAGCGGAATTGACGCAAACTCTTCCTGATAATGTTTTTTCTTACCGTCGAGTAAACCCGGTAAAACGATAACGCCCACGGCGACCAGAATTACAGTTCCGACTAAACGGTTCTGAAACTTACTTGCCACTTCCGTTCTCCGTTTCCAGCACTTCCATTACCTGCGCCACCGTGTGGAACGAACCACACACCAACACAATATCTTGTTTCTGCGCCTGCTGCTGCGCGGCATGCCACGCTTGCGCCACGCTGCTGAAACCCTGCGCCTGCGGCAGATGCGCCAGCAACTCTTCAGCACTGGCGCCGCGCGGCCCTTCCAGCGGCGCGCAATACCAGTTATCCACCTGCGGCACTAAACAGGCAAGGGTTCCGGCAATATCTTTATCATGCAGCATGCCCACCACCGCATGCACTTTACCCGCACGCGGCACTTCTGCCAGACGTCCCGCCAGGTAGGCAGCAGCATGCGGATTGTGCGCCACATCGAGGATCACCTGCGGTTCATGGCTGACAGTCTGAAAACGCCCCGGCAGCACTGCTTTATCCAGCCACTGGCGGATCAGCGTGTCGTCCACGGACAGCGACGAGGCGCGCAGCGCCGCCAGCGCTGTCGCGGCATTCGGCAGCGGCACCTGCGGCAACGGCAGGCCGGTTACGCTGCCCTGCGCATCGCTGAAGGTCCAGCTGTCGCTTTCGCGCGTATAGCGCCAGTGACGATCGCGCTGCAACAACTGCGCGCCCAGATGCTCAGCCACCTGCGCAATGGTATGTGGCATATCCGGTTCACCCACTACCGCCGGTTTGCCGCCGCGGAACACGCCCGCTTTCTCGCGGCCAATGCTTTCACGATCCGGCCCCAGCCAGTCAGTGTGGTCGAGGGCAATACTGGTGATCACTGCCACATCAGCATCAACGATATTGGTGGCATCGAGGCGACCACCTAAACCTACTTCGAGGATCACCACGTCCAGCGCCGCCTGCTTAAACAGCATCAGCGCCGACAACGTGCCGTATTCAAAATAGGTTAAGGAAGTCTCGCCACGTCCGGCTTCAATAGCGGCGAAGCTGGCGGTATGCGCCGATTCGGGCAACTCAGCACCCTGAATGCGTACACGCTCGGTATAGCGCACCAGATGTGGAGAACTGTAAACACCCACGCGATAACCCGCCGCCATCAACAGCGTTTCCAGCGTGCGGCAGGTGGTGCCCTTGCCGTTGGTTCCGGCAACAGTAAACACAGTCGGGGCAGGTTTTAGCAGATCGAGTTGCGAAGCGACGCGGCGGATACGATCCAGCCCCAGTTCGATAGCCTGAGTGTGTAAACGCTCAAGATAATAAAGCCACGTGGCCAGAGGCGACGTGGCTTGAGGAATTGATAGCTTTTCCATGTGTCCCGTTCACAAGTTACGGTTCATTGGCGAAAGGTACAGTCACACCCATAGCGGCGCTTACTGTACCTTTCCATCATCTGTCAGGCCTCGCGCGGTGCGGGAGCTACGTCCACATCAGGCTGCGGTGCAGGCAGATTCATCAGCTTGGCGAGAATATCCGCCAGTTTGAAGCGCATCTCCGGACGACGCACGATCATATCGATCGCGCCTTTCTCAATCAGGAACTCACTGCGCTGGAAGCCCGGCGGCAGTTTTTCACGCACCGTCTGCTCGATAACGCGTGGACCGGCGAAGCCGATCAGCGCTTTCGGTTCGGCGATATTCAGGTCGCCCAGCATCGCAAAGCTGGCGGAGACGCCACCCATGGTTGGGTCAGTCAGCACAGAAATGTATGGCAGACCACGTTCCTGCATTTTCGCCAGCGCTGCGCTGGTTTTCGCCATCTGCATCAGCGACATCAGCGCTTCCTGCATACGTGCGCCGCCACTGGCGGAGAAGCAGATCAGCGGGCAGTTATCTTCCAGGGCCTGCTCAACGGCACGCACGAAACGCGCGCCGACCACAGAACCCATCGAGCCGCCCATAAAGGAGAACTCAAACGCCGCAGCGACAACCGGCTGACCATGCAGGGTGCCTTTCATCACAATCAGGGCGTCTTTCTCGTCGGTTTCTTTCTGCGCAGCAGCCAGACGATCTTTGTATTTTTTTGAATCCCGGAACTTGAGCAGATCCTTTGGTTCCAGTTCGCTGCCGAGTTCGGTCAGCGAGCCTTCATCCAGCAGGCTGAGCAGGCGGTCACGGCCATGCATACGCATGTGGTGATCGCATTTCGGGCAAACTTCCAGATTGCGTTCCAGCTCGGCGCGGTACAGAACCTGCCCACAGCTGTCACACTTGGTCCAGACCCCTTCCGGAATACTTGCTTTGCGCGAAGGGGTGATGGTGCTCTTGTTGAGAATTCGTTCAATCCAGCTCATTGATGACCTTTCTGTTTGAACCTGGTGAAACCAGTTTTCTTGTTGCTGCTGAAAGCGATTTCAGCAGGCCGTAAATGTCGCTCATTAAACCATAACCTGCGGTTGCTGTGGACAGAAATCTGGTCCGTCCGCCACAGTTATGGTGTTTTGTGGTTATTGTTTCTGCTGTCGGGCGGCGCGGCGATGGCGAATCACTTCAATCACACCCGGCAAAATCGATACAATAATAATCGCCACAATCAGTAATTTCAGGTTTTCCTGCACAACAGGCAAATCGCCGAACAGGTAACCGGCATAAGAGAACAGCAGTACCCACAGCAGGGCGCCACTCACGTTATACAGCGCGAAGTGGCGATAGGACATATGCCCCATCCCGGCGACAAACGGTGCGAAAGTACGCACGATAGGCACAAAACGCGCCAGAATAATGGTTTTTCCGCCATGACGCGCGTAAAACGCATGGGTTTTATCAAGATAACTGCGACGGAAAATTTTCGAGTTCGGATTACTGAATAGCCGTTCGCCAAACAACCGGCCAATCGTGTAGTTCACCGCGTCACCGAGGATGGCGGCAATCACCAGCAGCGTCACCATCAGATGCACATTGAGGTCGTTACCCGGCAATGCCGCCAGCGCGCCCGCGACAAACAGCAGCGAGTCGCCCGGCAGGAATGGCGTCACCACCAGCCCGGTTTCACAGAACAGAATCAAAAACAGAATGGCGTAGATCCAGATGCCATACTGCGCGACCAGCTCCGCCAGGTGAACATCAATATGCAGGATAAAATCGACTACAAAACGAATTAAATCCATAACTCTCCCTTCACTCCTGTTTAATCCGCCAGGAACAGTGGTCCCATTGGCGGACGTGGTAAGGCAAAATGCTCCGGATAATCCACCGCCACCAGATACAATCCTTCCGCTTTCGCGGTTGCCGCCGCCAGTGTGCGATCTTTCGCCGCCAGCAGCTCCGCCATCCAGCCTTCGTGCTGGTTGCCGCAGCCAATCTCCAGCAAACTGCCGACGATATTACGTACCATATGATGGACAAAAGCATTCGCCTTGATATCCACCACAATGTAGCTGCCGTAGCGCGCCACATTGAGATGCATCACGTTGCGCCACGGCGAGCGCGACTGACACTGCACCGCACGGAACGAGGTAAAATCGTTCTCGCCCAGCAGACACTGCCCGGCACGCTGCATTTTTTCCACATCCAGCGGATGGTAAAAATGGGTCACGCCCGCGCCCAGAATCGCCGGGCGTAGCCGCTCATTGTAAATCACATAGCGGTAGCGACGAGCGGTAGCGCTAAAGCGCGCGTGAAACTCATCCGGCACCGCCTTCACCCAGCGCACCGCGATATCATCCGGCAGGTTGGCGTTCACCCCCAGCGTCCAGGCGGAATCCTTACGCTGTGAGGTGGTCTCAAAGTGTACCACCTGCCCCGTGCCATGCACGCCAGCATCGGTGCGTCCGGCGCAGAACACATTGACCGGATGATTAGCAACCTGCGACAGCGCCTGCTCCAGACGCGCCTGCACACTGCGCACTTCCTGCTGGCGCTGCCAGCCGTAGTAACGGCTGCCATCATACTCGACGCCCAGCGCCAGCTTAATGGTCGCCCCTGACATCAGTACAGATACTCCTGCACCAGTTTCTCAGCGACTTTCACCGCCATCAGCGCGCCGCCAAAACGGATATTATCTGCGACTGACCAGAACTGCAGCAGCTCCGGCACGCCGTAATCATTGCGCAGGCAGCCAACATTCAGCTGGTCGTTGCCGGAAGCATCGCTGACCTGAGTCGGATATTCGTCTTCCTCAGACAACACGATATCTTCAGAGCGCGCCAGTTCGTCACGCGCTTCCTCGGCCGACAGCGGACGCAGCCCTTCCAGATGCACGATCTGCGCATTGCCGTAGAACACCGGCGCCTGCACGCAGCTAACCGAAATTGGCAGACCGTCATCCTGCAGCACCTTGCGCACCTGATCGACCAGACGGCGCTCCTGCGCCACGCTGCCCGCACTGTCCGGCAGCAGCGGCAGCATATTAAATGCCAGCTGGCGGCCAAAGAAATGCTCGTCCGCCGGGATGCCATTCAGCAGGCGCGCGCTTTCGCCCGCCAGAGAATCCACCGCCGCTTTGCCTGATGCCGATACCGACAACAGGTTAGTCACCTGCAGACGGCTCAGACCGGCCTGCTCCACCAGCGGTTTGATGGCGCACAGCAGCTGGCTGGTAAGACTGTCCGCCACGCTGATAATGTTACGGTTACGGTAATCCGCCAGTACCTGCGGATTAACATCCGCCACTACCAGCGGCACATCCGGGTCGAGCGCAAACAGATCGCTGCTGTCGATCACCAGGCAACCGGCATTGGCGGCGTCTTCGGCATAGCGTGCCGTAGCGTCGCGACCGGCGACAAAGAACGCCAGCTGCGCCTGCGACCAGTCGAACTCTGCGGCATCCGTCACCTGCACGGTTTTACCGTCAAAGCGAATGTTCTCTCCGGCGCTGTTCTCACTGGCCAGCAAATACAACTCACCAACCGGGAACTGACGTTCCGCCAGCAATTCCAGTAAAGCGTTCCCTACTGCGCCTGTTGCGCCTAAAAGCGCGATATTCCAGCCGTCAGACATGTTGGTTTACTCCAGACAATGACACAAAAACAGAAGGCGGTGATGACACCGCCCGTTGATTCAGATTTTTCCGCTAAACCGCTTCCTCTGCCACGCAGAGAAAGGCGAATTGTTACTGATACACCGCATTAAAACCGAGTTTACTCAGCAGTGCCGCCGCTTCGGCGTTATCACACTGCACATGCAGCGACGACCATTCGCGTCGCTCCTGATAATTCTTCCGCAGGCGGTCAAACTCACCGGCAATCGCCGCCACCTTACGCAGCGGTGCATCGTCGCGGCGCACATCATACACCAGATGTACCAGACGTTTTAGCGTTGCCTGATCCAGCGGCCCGTGCAAGGTGATGCGGCCAAACTCCGGCGGCGGCAGTAAGCTGTCCAGCGCCACCTGCTGCGCCTGACCCAGATATTGTGTCCAGGCTTCAAATACCTGAGTGGTGCCGCGCGCTTTGCCTTCCAGGGTGTAACCGGCGATATGCGCAGTGCCAATGTCCACTTTATCCAGCAGCGGCAGCGATAGGTCAGGCTCCGGTTCCCAGACATCCAGCACCACGCTGAGATCGTCGCGCTGTTGCAGCACCTCGAGCAGCGCAGCGTTGTCCACCACTTCGCCGCGACAGGCGTTAATCAGGATGCTGCCCGGTTTCAGCGCCTGCAGCAGCGCGCCATCCGCCAGATGCAGCGTCTGATAAGGCCCCTCTTTAAACAGTGGCGTATGGAAGGTCAGGATATCGGCTTCGGCCAGCAGCGTGGACAGCGGATGGAATTCGCCCGCGTCACCGCGATCGGCGCGCGGCGGATCGCACAGCAAGGTGCGGATGCCCAGCGCTTCCAGCCGCGCCTGCAGGCGGCTGCCGACATTACCAACGCCGACGATACCCACCGTACGGTCAGCGAGCTGGAAACCGTCGCGCTCCGCCAGCAGCAGCAGCGCGGAAAACACATACTCCACCACCGCAATGGCGTTACAGCCCGGGGCTGCGGAGAAAGCGATGCCCTGCTCTGCCAGAAAATCCTCATCAATATGGTCGGTGCCAGCGGTCGCAGTACCGACAAACTTCACCGCTTTACCGGATAACAGCGTCGCGTTCACTTTGGTGACGGAGCGCACCATCAGTCCAGCGGCACTGTCCAGCTCCTCCTGCGGAATAGCGCGTCCAGGCACAGCAACAACCTCGCCAGTGCGGCTGAACAGTTCGCGCGCATACGGCATATTTTCATCTACGAGGATTTTCACGTATTGATTCCTGCATTGATAACAGAGGGGCAATATTCTGCCATATTGTTGCCGCCTGCGACAGAAATTAGCCGCTAAGCGTTACGCTGGCGATAGCGTTCCGGCGTCATACCGCACTGCTGCTGGAACATGACAATCAGTGCCGATGCCGAGCTGTAACCCAGATCCAGCGCCACATGCTGCACCGACATGCCCTGCTCCAGCCTGGAGATAGCATGCAGAAACCGCAGGCGCTGCCGCCATTCGCTGAAAGACATGCCGAGCAGTGCCTGGCAGCGACGCGACAGGGTGCGCTCAGTGGTATAGACGCGTTGCGCCCATTGCGCCAGCGTGGTGTTATCCGCCGGGTTATCCTCCAGCGCCTGCAGAATCGGCGCCAGATATTTATCGTCGCTGTGCGGCAGATAGCTCTCCAGCGGCGGCGCTTTCTTTAGCTGGTCGAGCAGCACCTCACATAACCGAAAATCCGCGTTATCAACTGGCGTCAGCAACTGACGCGCCGTACATTCGGCAATAATCGCATTCACGATCGGCCCGACCTTCAGCAAACAGGCGTCAGACGGCAGGCCATCACATAACTCGGCCGGAAAATTAAAGGTTTGCAGATTAATCGGCTTGTCATTGTAACTGGCGTGCAGTTTGCCCGGCGGGATCCACACCGGGAACTCCGCTGGCGTCAGCAACCGTTTATCGTCGACATTGATCGCCAGCACGCTGGCTTTAACAAAAATCACCTGTCCCCAGCTGTGATGATGCGGCAGATACTCGGTACGTGCTGTAGTCTGCTCATAGCGAAAGAAAAAGCGCGCGTCGCGGGCGTGCTCAGGCGCCTGATAAGTGACTTGTGTGATCATTCTGTCCGGTTGGCCGCTGAGATTGTCTGATTCTCACTATCTTAACAAAAACGGACAGCGTTACACTGCTGTGGCAACGTAAAAGAGAAGAGATACGCGATGAATTTTCTGTTTCCCATGTTCGCCGTACTGATCTGGTCAGTAAATGCAGTGGTCAGCAAGCTGTCGGCCAGCGCCATCGATCCGGCGGCGATTTCCTTCTATCGCTGGTTGCTGGCGCTGTTAACCCTGACGCCTTTTGTGCTGCCGGGCGTGTGGCGTAATCGCCAGCAGGTGAAACAGCAGTGGGGGAAACTGTTTATTCTTGGCCTGCTGGGCATGGTGCTGTACCAGAGCCTGGCCTACTACGCGGCGCACAGCGTCAGCGCCACCTTTATGGGCATTCTCAACGCCATGATCCCGCTGCTTACCGTACTGATTAGCCTTGTGCTGCTGCGCTTAACGCCCACGCTGGGCATAGTACTAGGCGGGCTGCTGTCGTTTGGCGGCCTGGTGTGGCTGGTGAGCGCAGGTCAGCCGCAGCAGTTGCTGAGTCACGGTCTGGGTAAAGGGGAAATGATGATGTTCGCCGCCTCAGCGTCCTACGCCCTGTACGGCGTGCTGACCAAACGCTGGTCGATTACCCTGCCCGGCTGGCAGAGCCTGTATGTCCAGATTGTGTTTGGCGTGCTGCTGCTGACGCCAGGTTTTATTGCTGCGCCCGATGTCACGCTGACAGCTCACAATATCCCGCTGGTGCTGTTCGCTGGTATTCCGGCATCCCTGATCGCGCCGTTTCTGTGGATTGAAGGCGTGCACCGCATGGGAGCCAATACCAGCTCCATCTTTATGAATCTGGTGCCAATCTTTACCGCCATTATCGCGGTACTGTTTCTCCATGAATCGCTGCAGAGTTATCACTACATCGGCGGTGGCATTACTCTGCTCGGCGTCCTCCTTGCTCAGCGACTGCGCACCCCGCTGCTGGGCAGCAGATGCGTCGCCAGCGAAGGCCAGAGTTAATTCCGCCGACACCTGGCGATTCCCCGGCGGGATTGTTATCATAGCGAATTACTACCCCGTCGTTCCGGCGTGCCCCGGATGTTGACCTGTTTTGAAAGGATGATGGTATGCAACCTCTCAGTGGCCCCGGTGCACCGCTTCCCGGCGATCGTGCAACCCTTGCGACGCAGCCAGGCCAGCCGCGTGCCAGCGGCGCAGGCGATCAGCCACTCTCGCCCGCCCAGCGCACCACGCTGGAACGGCTGATTGTACGCATTATGTCGCTCAGCACGCTGAAACCCGCAGAGTTGTGGGCCGGGTTGCGCCATGAAGTGGGGGTGAAAAACGATGGCGAACTGCTGTCGCGCCACTTCCCTGCCGCCGAACAGTTCCTCAACACCCGTCTCACCCAGGTACAGGAAAGCCACGCCACGCGCCAGCTGTTCCAGCAACTGACCGACCTGCTGCCGCAGGGCAACAATCGCCAGGCGGTCAGTGACTTTATCCGTCAGCAGTTTGGTCATACCGTGCTGAGTTCGCTGACCCAGGATCAGCTGCACCAGGTGGTCACCATGCTGCAGAATGGCCAGCTGGCGATCCCGCAGCCGCAGCGCAGCAGCGTCACCGATCGTATGCTGCTGCCTGCCGAGCACCACACCCTGAATCAGCAGATTGCGCGGCTGGCGGCCGCCACCGGTGAATCGCCGGTGAAGCTGTGGACCTCGGTGCTGAAGCTGGTCAATCTCAACAGTGGCGACCCGATCCCGTCGCGTCACTTCCCGTTGCTGACACAGTACCTGCAGGCACGCCAGACGCTGACCCAGCACAGCGCACCAACGCTGCAACTGGTGGAAGCGTCGCTGAAACAGCCGCTGGACCGCGCCGAACAGCAGCAGCTGGAGCAGTATAGTCTGCAGCGTTTCCAGGCCACGCCGCAGATGGTATTGACCGCAGCGCAGGCGCAGGATCTGCTTAACCTTATTTTCAGCCGCCGCGCCGAGAAACAGCTGGAGATGCCGCTGGCGGACAGCGAACTGAACCCGAAACCGATTTACCATCCGCTGGTGGGAAGCCTGCCGCCCGTGCTGCAACCGCTGGCGAACCGTCCGGCTTTTACCGCTTTTGCCGTGGTGGTGGTGGTTCTGCTGCTGATGTGGATCTTGCTGTAATCAACAGCCGCAGTCGCCAATCACCGCCGACTGCGGCCAGCTTCCGGGTTCATCGCCTTCCGCCAGCGGATGATTATCACGCCGCCAGAAATCCAGCCCGCCAATCAACTCTTTGACCTGAAAACCCGCAGCAGCCAGTTTCCACGCTCCTTTGGTCGAGCCGTTACAGCCAATGCCATCGCAGTAGGTGACATACACTTTGCTGCGATCCAGCTGCACCGTGCTTTCCGCCGTCATCAGGCGATGGGGAAAACTGACCGCGCCACAGATATGCCCGGCGCGGTAAGCTTCAGGCGAGCGGGTATCGATCACCACAATATCGCTGATACCGCGCGCTAAATCCTCCGCCACGTCCCAGGCATCGGCGTAATACGCCAGCTTGTGGCGCAGCCATTGTTCGCTTTCCTGCGCCGTCGGTGGTGGAAAAGCCAGTACGGATGAATAAGGTTGCATATCGCTCTCCTGCAAGTGTAATGCTGTCATAATATGCTAGATTGGCCTTATTACTGATACCCATTCCAGAGCAATAACAAGACCCATTTATGGCAATAACCACGACACCGCTGATCGCCCTGTTTGCCTCGCAGCAGGGCCATACCCGCCGTGAACGGCTCAGCGCCACGCTGCGTCAGGCGATTGCCGACGGCACGCTGCAGCAGGGGCAGCGTTTACCCTCTTCGCGGCTGATGGCGCAGGATCTGGCGTTATCACGCGTGACGGTGGAAGCGGCCTATAGCCAGCTGGAAAGTGAAGGCTATCTGCAACGCAAAACCGGTCAGGGCACCTTTGTCGCCATCGCCATGCCAGCCACGCCAAAACGCGTGGATAGCGCCCCATTAGCGGTGACGCTTTCCGGCCGTGGTCAGCAAATTGTCGCCACGGGTGGCTGCTTCGATCCACTATTCCCGCAGGCGTTTGCCGCCGGTTCACCGGAACTGCGTGCGTTTCCCCATACGCTGTGGCGCCGCATCAGCGCCAGTCTGCAGCGCCGCCACGGCGAACAGCTGATGCGTTATGGCGATGCTCAGGGCTATGCGCCGTTACGTGCTGCTGTCGCGCGCTACCTGGCGCAGTCGCGCGGCGTACGTTGTGATGCCGATCAGGTAATGATTTTAACCAGCTCTCAGCAGGCATTGCAGATGTTGTCACTGCTGTTGCTGGACAGTGGTGATGCGGTGTGGATGGAGGAGCCGGGCTATTCCGGCGCGCGTAACGCGTTTATCAGCGCGGGCGCGCGGCTTTCTCCGCTGAGTCTCGATGCGCAAGGGGCACAGCTCCCCGCCCTGCCCGCTGATGACGCTCAGGCGCCCCCCAAACTGGTATATCTCACACCGTCGCATCAATACCCGACCGGCGTTACCATGAGCCTGCCACGACGGCTGGAGTGGCTGCGTCTCGCCGCCAGCCAAAGCAGCTGGCTGATTGAAGATGATTATGACAGCGAGTTTTACTACGGCGAACAACCGATGCCCGCTCTGCAGGGGCTGGCGCAGGATGCACGGGTGATCTACCTCGGCACCTTTTCCAAGGTACTGTTCCCTTCGCTGCGGCTGGCGTATCTGGTCGCGCCGCCTGGGTTAATCGAGCCACTGCGCCGTCTGCGCTCGGTGATGGACGGTCACAGTGCGCAGCTGCCGCAGGCGGTCACCACCGAATTTATCGAACAGGGCCATTTTGCCGCCCATCTGCGCCTGATGCGCCAGCTATATCGCAGCCGCCGCGATCTGCTGCTGGAGCAGCTGGAGCAAAAACTGGCGGGACGCCTGCAACCGCTGAGCAGTCAGGGCGGATTACAGCTGACCGTGCAACTGCTAAAAGGCGATGAACAGCAGCTGACGCAGCAGGCGATGAGCCGCGAGGTGTTATTGCCGCGTTTATCGCCGCTATACAGCCAGCAGGATCATCTTGTGCCAGGCTGGCTACTGGGTTTCTCGGCGCTGACGCCCGCAGAGATTGTCCAGGCGGTGGATAAACTGGCGCAGCTTGATTATCACTGACGCGCAAAGCTTAGCGTGACGAGGATTCCGCAGCTGGCAGCCAGCGCAGCAGCGATAAACACCGCGCCATAGCCTGCCGAAGTCGCCAGCAAACCGGTCAGCGGACCGCTGATACCGTAAGCAATATCCTGAAAAGCCGAATAGCCGCCGAGCGCCGTGCCGCGCACCTGTGGCGCGACCCGTTTGATCACCTCCACGCCCAGTGACGGGAAAATCAGCGAACAGCCCAGCCCGGTACAGGCCGCCCCCAGCAGCGCGACGCTGGCATTCGGCGCCAGACCCAGCAGCAATAAACCGCACACCTCAATGCAGAACGACAGCAGCGCCACTCTGATGCCGCCAAAACGATCCGGCATCCCGCCAAACAGCACGCGCATCAGCACAAACGACAAACCAAATGCAGACAGGGCAAAACCGCCGTTGCCCCAGTTTTGCGCGGCAAAGTACAGCGACACAAAGGTGCCAATCACCGCAAAACCGACGCCCTGCAACGCCAGCCCCAGCCCCGGTTGCCAGATCTGACCGACAATACGCCATAACGAGGGTCGCTCACCGGCATGCGCAGGCACCGCACTGACCCGGAAATTCAGCACTATCGCCAGCAATGGCAGCAGTAAGGTACTGACACCCAGCGCGACAAATCCCCAGTGATTATTCAGCAGCAGCCCCAGTGGTGCGCCGACCGCCAGTGAGCCATAGGTCGCCATCCCGTTCCACGACATCACCTGACCGGAGCGTTTTGCCCCCACCAGTCCCATTCCCCAGGTCAGCACTCCCGTGAGCAGCAGGCTTTCGCCAAAACCGAGGATCAAACGACCCGCAACCAGCAGGGCAAATTTCACCATCACCGGCGCGGGCAGCAGTGCCGCCAGCAGATAGGCCAGCCCGGCCAGCGAGCACGAAAGCATGCCTTTAATCGCCGTGCGCTTCGCGCCTTGCTGATCGGCCAGCCTTCCGGCGTAACCGCGCGTCAGCACCGTGGCGAGGAACTGGATGCCGACCGCCACGCCAACCATCACATTATTCAAGCCAAGTTCGTTATGCACATACAGCGGAATCACCGGCAGCGGCAAACCGACTGTCATATAACTGAGAAAGACGCTGAGTACGATGCAGGCCAGCGGCAGGTTGTTATGGCGTGGATTTTCAATAGTGGCAGAACTGGACATAGGTCATGACTCTCCTTAGTTTGCACGCGGTGGCGCGACCGGGTGCAATATCATGACACTATAATGGAATGAAAATTTTAAACACAATAAATTTGGCAATTTAATGCCATTTAATGCGATCGCCCTCACTGCGACGTGAACCTATGTCACTGACCGGCAAGCGTGGCGTGCTGTGCATCAAACAGCGCGATCAAATGGTCGGCGACGGCGCGTACCCGGCGTGAGTGCGCCAGGTCAGTGTGCATCGCCAGCCAGATAGTTTGATCGACGCCGAGTTCCGCCAGCACACAGGTCAGTCCCGCGGGTCTGGCGAGAAAATGTGGCAGGATCGCCAGCCCTAATCCTGCAGAAGCCGCGGCTAACTGAGCGGCCAGCGTGGTGGTTTCCAGCTGGCAGGGGCGTCCGCGCAGGGTGCGAGTCAGCCATTGCGCGGCAGGTAAATCGTGGTGCGCTTCCGCCCAGCCGATAAAACGGTCGTCATCAAAAATAGCGGCATCGACGCCTGCAGGACGCCGTTGCAGATAGCTCTCTGCGGCATATAGCCCAAAAGCTAACGTTCCCAGCCGCCTGACCGTCACGTTGCCCACCTGGGGTTTCACCATTCTGATCGCGAGGTCGGCATCGCGGCGGTGCAAATTCAGCGTTTGCACCCCGCTGACAATCTCCACACGCAAATCCGGATGGCGCTGAAATAACCCAGGCAACGAGGGAATAATTAGCGGATTGGCGAGGTTTTCTGCGGTTGCCAGGCGCACAGTTCCCGCCACTCTCCCCTGCTGCTGTGCCGTCTCGCCAAACAGCTGCCCGGCATGCTCCAGCGCTTCCGCCCGCGCCAGCAGCGCAGCGCCATCATCCGTCAGCCGGTAGCCATGCTGATGACGGCTAAACAGCGGTAGCGCCAGCGCCGCCTCCAGGCGATCCAGCCGGCGTGAGACAGTGGCGATGCCCAAATCCAGCGTGCCAGCAGCACCACTCAGCGTACCGCTGCGCGCAATCGCCAGAAAAATACGGGCGTCATCCCAGATTAAATTGTCAGACATCAGTTTTCCATTTTCGGAAATCAGCGTTCCACTTTAGCCGATATTCATCTCATTAAAGGAAAAATATACTGGCTTCCCGTCAATGGAGGAAGCGTTATGCAACAGAGAAATATCAGCCGTGACCTGCAGGTTTCCGCTCTCGGACTTGGCTGCATGGGGATGAGCGAATTTTACGGTCCGCGCGATGACCAGCAGGCATTACAGGTACTGGATCGCGCCATCGAACTGGGCGTGAATTTCCTTGATACCGCCGACACGTATGGGCCGCATCATAACGAGGAGTTACTGGGTCGCTTCCTGGCGACACGCAAACCTGCGGTAAAAATTGCCACTAAATTCGGTATTGTCAGACATGCCGGTGAGTATCGCCGCAGCATTGATAACAGCCCCGATTATGCGCGCCGCAGCTGCGAAGCGTCCCTGCGCCGCCTCGGAATTGAACAAATCGACCTGTTTTATGTACACCGCATCGACGCGGCGCGCCCGATTGAAGAGACCATGGAGGGACTGGCGCAACTGGTAGGTGAGGGAAAAATTGCCCGCATTGGTCTGTGCGAAGTCAGCGCCGCTACGTTGCGGCGCGCGCACGCGGTGCATCCGGTGGCAGCAGTGCAGACGGAATACTCGCTGTGGACACGGGATGTGGAAGCTGAGGTATTGCCAGCCTGCCGAGAACTGGGGATTGGTCTGGTGGCTTATTCGCCGCTTGGTCGCGGTTTTCTCACCGGGCGCTTTCAGCGGGATGCACAGTTTGCTGAGGGTGATTTCCGCGCCAGCCTGCCGCGCTTTCAGCCGGACAATATCAGTCACAACCGCGCACTGATCGATATTCTGGCTGAGCTGGCCGCTCACAAAGGCTGCACCACGGCGCAAATCGCGCTGGCATGGTTACTGAATCAGGGGGACGACATTGTACCGATTCCCGGTACACGTCATGTCAGCCATCTGCAGGACAACGCGGGTGCATTAGCGGTGCAGTTCACTGACCGGGAACGGCACGAGTTAAACCATGCACTGAGGACTGTCGCCGTATACGGCGAGCGTTATACCGCGGAAGGAATGAAAGGGGTGAATGCATGAGTTCAGACAGTATAAATCGCCGCGAACGCGCCTTCGCTCTGCTGGCCAGACGCACCAGAAAAAGTCGCCGCAAATCTCGATTCACTTACCGCGGATTTTGCTGAAATGGTACTGTGCTGAGGGCATTTTCCACGATGAAATAAAGCAACCTGCAGCGGGGCAGAAGTGCTCCGTGCTTTATTAAAAATGAACACCCAATCTAATATCATGATAATAATTATTACATTAATCATTATCCATTCCATATTAAAAACCCCTTTCAACTACTCTTTATTCTTTCCACTGCTATATGGTATAGATCTAACGCTTTGCTGATTGAGCTTCATTAAGGATAATGACAATGAGTACGAGTGCGATAGTAATACCACCGATGCTAACCCGATCTCTGGATATGTTGCCTGATTTATTCAGTATTCAAACCTATGAAGGGTTTATTCTCTATGCCAATCCAGCATTAGCAAAACTATGTGGTCTGAAATCACCTCGCGATATGATCGAGAAAAAGGATACAGAGATCCCGTCACGCCTTTATGAAAACCATGATTTATTGACATCATGGCATCTGCAGGATAAGAAAATTACAGAAGCAAGAGAATCATTATCGACGATTGAAATACATCCAGAATCGGCCACCTCTCCCTACCTGATGCAGAAAAAACCTTTTTATGACAATGAAGGCAAGTGCGTCGCTGTCTTTTGCACAGGAAAATACCTTGAAGCCTTCATACCGAATGAGATCTTCAGAAGTAAACTTAGTGGTTCACTATTACTCACTAAACCAAGCCAATTATTCACTGAGAAAGAGTGTGAGATAATTTTTTGCAAGCTACAGGGCATGAGCAGCAAAGAAACGGGACAAGCTCTCTCCCTCTCGCACAGGACAGTCGAAAACCGACTGGCAAATATGTATGACAAAGCCGAAGTAAATAATTTTCATGACTTTCGTCATTTCTGCGAAAAAACAAACCTTCACAGTTACATTCCGCGCCAAGTGATTTCATATAGACGAATTGGCTTCAATGGATTTTATGATGAAGATATAGCTGTATATTAATTATCATAAACAACATGATAATTACATCACCTCATACTGTGCCCATTAAGGATGATATTTATGAATACGAATAGCATTGTATTACCAAAGATATTGACACTAAATTTCGATCAACTTCCTACACCATTATTCATACGTGAAAAGGACAGCTCTCGATTCATCTATGCAAATATGGCCTTAGCCAGGCTAGTCGGCTTACGCTCACCAGACGCTATCATCGGCAGACTTGATGATGAAATTCCGGCAAGCCTTTTTGACAATCCGGAAGCCGCTCAGACATGGCAACAGCAGGTGAGACATGTGGTGAGCACTCGGGAAAAAATCTCCTTGCTGGAAATTCATCCCAAAGCGGTAGATTGTCCCTACATATCTCGAAAGGTCCCATTCTATAACGATCAAAATGAATGTGTGGGGATGGTGGGTTTTATACGCTACCTGGAAGTATTTAGCCCTAATGACTTTATCAAAGGTAAATTACCAGGTTCATTATTACTTAACAAACCAAATGATATTTTCACCGAAAAGGAAAGTGAAATCATCTTCTTCAAGTTGCAAGGGATGAGTAGTAAGGAAATCTCTCAGATACTTTTTATTTCACCGAAGACAGTCGAAAATAGATTGGCAAACATGTATATCAAAGCAGGCGTTAATAATTTTGATGACTTCCGTCATTTTTGTGAAAACCTGAGTTTTCACCGTTATCTCCCTCAACGTTTTTTGACACATAAACGAATTGGTTTTGACTTCGATTATGATGAGGAGACATGTGAGAGCCAGTACGATCACGCCCCAGAAGAAATGTAAGCGAACGCTAAGTCAAGGAGAAAGACTATGAATAACAGCGATATTGTATTACCAGACATGCTAACCCGTTCACTGGACCATTTACCCGACCCTTATCATATTCAGACTCATGAAGGATTAATTCTCTACGCCAATCAGGCCGTAGCGAAACTTTGTGGCCTAAAGTCTGCTCATTATATGATTGAAAGAATGGACCATGAAATTCCTGCACGCATTTACGAAGATCATGATTTGTTAGACGTATGGCATACCCAGGACAGACAAATAGTTGAGAAAAGAAAAGCATTAGCAATGCTGGAAGTGCATCCTCATGCTATTGAATCACCCTATATTATTAGAAAAGTTCCTTTTTATAACAATGAAAAAAAATGCATTGGTGTTTTTTGTTCAATTAAATACCTTGAAATATTCACACCTAATGATTTTATAAAAGGCAAACTTCCCGGCTCACTCCTTCTCAATAAACCAGATGACTTATTTACAGAAAAAGAGTGTGAAATTATTTTCTTTAAACTTCAGGGCATGAGTAGTAAAGAAATCGGGAAATTTTTGTTTATCTCACCCAGAACCGTCGAAAATCGTCTGGCGAATATGTACGTAAAAGCAGGAGTCAGTCATTTTGACGACTTCCGCCATTTCTGCGAAAGCCTTAACTTTCATCGCTATCTGCCACGTCGATTGCTAAACCATAAACGAATCGGATTTGATGGTGACTATGAAGATGAAGGGACGGAAAGTTAACGCATAGATGCCATCATTATTTAACCCTATCCCTGGCGACGGTATGTCGTAACGTCTTTTTTCACCGGAGGCGTTACGGCATCCCCCCCAAAGCTGTACACCCTTCCAGTGAGTAGTCATTTCTCCGCAACCATAGTAGCCATTCCCTCTGTTGAAAACAGACAATCCTTATTACTATCACCCTGACTTCCATGTCGAACTTATCTTTTAAACAGGAAGCCGCGATACCAATATCAGGGATTTGTCATCTTCAGGCCGCATTTGCGGCCTTTTTTTATCAATAAAAAAGGGAGCCCAAAGGCTCCCTCTTCGCAATCTTCTGACGGCGATTACTGGTATTTACGCATTACCAGCGTCGCGTTGGTGCCGCCAAAGCCGAAGCTGTTGGACATCACCGTGGTCAGCTTCTGCTCGGTTGGCTTAGTAATAATATTTAGCCCTGCCGCTTTCTCATCCAGCTCATCAATGTTGATGCTTGGTGCGATAAAGCCGTGTTCCAGCATCAGCAGAGAGTAGATCGCTTCCTGCACGCCAGCTGCACCCAGAGAGTGGCCAGTCATTGCTTTGGTCGCGGACATCGCCGGCGAGTTGTCGCCAAACACTTCACGAATTGCGCCCAGCTCTTTCACATCACCTACAGGTGTGGAAGTACCGTGCGTGTTCAGGTAGTCGATTGGAGTGTCCACATCTGCCATCGCGATACGCATGCAGCGCATTGCGCCTTCGCCTGATGGCGCCACCATGTCAGCACCGTCAGACGTCGCGCCGTAACCAACGATCTCTGCGTAGATATGTGCACCACGTGCCAGCGCATGCTCCAGCTCTTCAACAACAACCATACCGCCGCCGCCTGCGATAACAAAGCCGTCACGGCCTGCATCGTAAGTACGGGACGCTTTTTCTGGCGCTTCGTTGTATTTGGTAGAGAGCGCGCCCATTGCGTCGAACTCACAGGACATTTCCCAGCACAGCTCTTCGCCACCGCCAGCAAATACGATATCCTGTTTGCCCAGCTGGATCTGCTCGACCGCATTACCGATGCAGTGTGCGGAAGTCGCACAGGCAGAGCTGATGGAGTAGTTTACGCCGTGGATTTTGAATGGCGTTGCCAGACAGGCAGACACACCAGACGCCATCGCCTTGGTCACCATGTAAGGACCCACGCCGCGCAGGCCTTTGGCACGCATACCGTCAACGCTGGCAGCCTGGTAGAACGGTGAACCACCGCCGGAACCTGCGATCAGGCCAACACGTGGGTTGTTCTGGTACTGTTCATCTGTCAGGCCGGAATCTTTGATCGCTTCACGCATGGAGACAAAGGCGTAAACAGATGCATCACTCATAAAACGCAGCATCTTGCGGTCAATATCGTAGCCGATTTTTTGCGGGTTACCCTCAGCATCTAAAACCGGCTTCACATTACCCCAGACGTGACTACGCATGCCGGAATCTTTCAGCTCTTGTGAGAAAGTAATGCCTGAGCGCCCCTCACGCAGAGAAGCCAGGACTTCCTCCTGGTTGTTACCAATGCTCGAAACGATCCCTAAGCCAGTAATCACTGCACGTTTCATTCAAATACCTCTTTCGACCACAATTTTAGTTTCGACGAGCACTTTAGCTTACACTTGTACGCCGAACAAGTCCGATCACTGATTAACTTTTGTAAATTTGCGTCATGTCACTGACATCGCTAAAATCGCGCCACTGCCTGATTAATGAGCCATTCCCGTGAAATTATCCCCGGTCGAACACGCCGAGTTGTCCTGGAATGAACAGGGTACACCTGTATCCCGAACATTCGACGACGTCTATTTCTCCAATCAAAACGGTCTGGAGGAGACGCGCTATGTGTTCCTTGATGGCAACCAGCTCCCTGCCCGCTTCGCCGATCATCCGCGCGACCTGTTTATCACCGCCGAAACCGGTTTTGGCACCGGTCTGAATTTTCTTACCCTGTGGCAAGCCTTTGACCAGTTCTGTCAGGCGCAACCCGCAGCGACGTTGCAGCGCCTGCATTTTATCAGCGTAGAGAAGTATCCACTCACTCACGCCGATCTCGCCGCCGCCCACGCACACTGGCCGGAGCTGGCGCCCTGGGCGCAACAGTTACAGGCGCAATGGCCAATGGCGTTACCGGGTTGTCACCGGCTGCTGCTCGATGGCGGCCGCGTCACATTAGACCTCTGGTTTGGCGATATTAACCATCTGATGGGTCGTTTTGATGACAGTCTCAACCGTCAGGTTGATGCCTGGTTCCTTGATGGTTTTGCACCAGCAAAAAACCCGGAAATGTGGACGCCGGAGCTGTTTGCCTGCATGGCGCGCATGGCGCGCCCGGGTGGCACTTTCGCTACCTTTACCGCTGCCGGTTTTGTGCGTCGCGGTTTGCTGACGGCCGGATTCAATGCCCGCCGCCGCAAAGGTTTTGCTCAGAAACGCGAAATGTTAATCGGTACGCTGGATGAAGCCGCGCCTTTGCCCGCCCGCGCCCCCTGGTATCGCCGTCCGGCGGCGGAAGGTGACGATATCGCCATTATTGGCGGCGGCGTCGCCAGTGCGGCGTTGTCGCTAGCGCTGCTGCGCCGTCATAAACGCGTGACGCTCTATTGCGCCGATGACGCACCGGCGCTCGGCGCTTCCAGCAATCGTCAGGGCGCGCTGTATCCGCTGCTCAATCATCACGACGAGGCGCTGAAGCAGTTCTTCCCGGCGGCGTTTACCTTTGCCCGCAGGCTGTACGATGCCGTCCCACAGCAGTTCGAACATGACTGGTGTGGTGTCACGCAGCTGGGCTGGGATGAGAAAAGTAGTGAGAAAATTGCCCAGATGCTGGCGCTGGGTCTGCCTGATCAGCTGGCGCATGGCGTTGATCAGCAGCAGGCTGAAGCGCTGGCGGCAGTGAGCACTGGCTGCGGCGGCATCACTTATCCTCTGGGTGGCTGGCTGGCGCCGCGTGAACTGACCACTCTGCTGCTGGAGCTGGCGGAAGCCCGGGGTTTACGTATCCACTGGCTGCATCGACTGGAAAGTCTTGATGCCCTGCAACCCGGCTGGCGCTTATCTTTTGCTGACGGTAAACAGGTCACGCATCAAAACGTGGTGCTGGCGAATGGTCATCAGCTCACCTCTCTGGCGCAAAGCAGGGAGCTGCCGGTGTATCCGGTGGCGGGACAGGTCAGCCATGTGCCTTCACACGGCGGCGTGAGCGCGTTAAAACAGGTGCTGTGTTATGACGGCTATCTGACACCGGTCAGCCCGCAGTTTGCTACCCACTGTATTGGCGCCAGCTACCGTCGCGGCGAAGTGACTACTGACTACCGTGAGACCGATCAGCAGGAGAACCGCCAGCGTTTAATCCGCTGTCTGCCGCACAGTGACTGGCCGCAGCAGGTTGATGTCAGCAACGGCGAAGCGCGCTGCGGCGTTCGCTGTGCGACCCGCGATCATCTGCCGATGGCGGGCGCGCTGGCGGACTATCAGCAAACGCTGACGCAGTATGCCGGTTTGCGTGACCAGCTGGCGCGCGGCGACGACATCGCCCCTGCGCCGCTATGGCCGCAGCTGTTTGTGCTTGGCGCACTCGGTTCGCGCGGGCTGTGCAGCGCGCCGCTGGCGGCTGAGATTCTCGCAGCGCAACTGTGTGGCGAGCCGATACCGATGGATGCCGACACGCTGGCGGCGCTCAATCCCAATCGTTACTGGGTGCGGAAACTGCTGAAAGGCAAAGCGGTAGCTAAGGAAGGATAAGCAAAACGGGGCCAGCAGGCCCCGTTTTTTGTTACTGCGTGGGCCGTCGCCGGCACTTTACGCTGTCTGGCGCGCCTGCTGGAACAGATTGTCCCACATGCCGATCACCAGCGCCTGGTCGCGCGGCGACAGTTCACCCGCTTCAATTGCGGTCTGCAGACTTCTCGTCACCTGTATCTGCAATGCCTCTGGCGTATGCTGATCGGTGGCTTCCACTTCCGCAACCGCCAGAGTGAGATGACCACGCAGATAACCACTGGCAAACAGCTCGTCATCACTGGCATGCTCAACCATATCGTCAATCAGGGCCAGAATACGCGCTTCAAATTCTGCGATCATGTCAATTCCTCTTGTCAAAATTTCCTCCCCCATTCAGTCACAGATCTTCCGGCCAGGGAAACTGTGCCGACGTCAATGGAGGCGTTGAGTAGTACTCGCGCAGTGCGGCAATAAAACGCGCCGGACGGGCAGGAATCCCCTGCTCCAGATAAGTCACTACCTGAGCCTGCACCTTGCGCTGAAACGCGATGCGATCGGGTTCGAAATCGCCGTCGAGATTGTCACAACTTACATTGAACGGAAAGCCGGCGGCAACACAAAACAACCACTCCAGCGCCTGCGGTTTAATTTCCGCCTGCTCAAATTGCCGCTGAGTGTCAGCATCGCGTCCGTCCGGGCAATACCAGTAACCAAAATCCACCAGCTTGCGACGTTCCGCACCAGCGATGCACCAGTGCGAAATTTCATGCAGCGCGCTGGCATAGTAACCGTGGGCAAACACCACCCGGTTCCACGGTGATTCCTCGTCCGCCGGAAGATAAATCGGCTCGTCATCGCCTTTAATCAGACGGGTCTGGAAATCCTCGACAAAACAGCTGTCGAATAACTCGATCAGTTGCTGATAATGGTGCGTCGTGCTCATTGAAGGTGTCATCAATTAAAAGTTAGAAAAGCGTGTGAAACCAGGCGGCGATTTGCGCGCCGTGGCTGTCATACAGCAGCTTGCTGCTCATTACTACCGACACCACCACCACCATAGGACGAATTAATGTTTGCCCACGGCTCAGCACCAGACGCGCGCCGATACGCGCGCCCAGAATCGAACCCAGCAGCATGACCAGACCGGTTCCCCACACCACTTTGCCGCCAAAGATAAAGAACAGCAGGCCGCCAAAGTTGGAGGTGAAGTTGAGCACTTTGGCATGGGCGGTGGATTTCGCCAGGTTAAATCCTGCGAGCGTGACAAATGCCAGCGCATAGAACGAGCCTGCGCCCGGACCAAAGAAACCATCATAGAAACCGACGCAGCCACCGGCAATCAGCGCAAATGGCAAACCGTGCAGGCGACGTGCGCGATCCTCTTCACCGAGACGCGGCATCAGCAGAAAATAGAGACCAATGGCGATAATCAGCAGCGGCAGCACCTGACGCAGCAGGCCGGGCTGCATATGCTGAATCAGCGTGGCGCCGGTAATCGAGCCAATAAATGTCATGGCGATATTCAGTTTCTGCTCACGCAGATCCACTGCCTTGCGCCGCACGAAATAGAGGCTGGCGGAGAAAGAGCCGCCCACTGCCTGCAACTTGTTGGTTGCCAGCGTCTGCGCGGGTGACAGACCTGCCGCCAGCAGCGCCGGAACAGTCAGCAGACCGCCACCACCGGCAATGGAATCGATAAATGACGCGAGGAAAGCGACACAAAACAATAGCCCCACCACCAGCGGGCCGACAACGAACCAGTCCATCTCAATTCCTAAAGTATATGCTTTTACCCGTCATACTTCGCACTGCAGGTACGTTGGCTTTCCTCGCTCACCCCGGTCACATAGCTTGCTGTGCTCCCGGGGCTTCGCTGCGTCGCCGCCTTCCTGCAGCCCAAATTATTTAGGGTAAGCCAGCAACGCCTGACATGAAGGAGGTAAAGGTGGTTGCTCAGGCTTCACCGGTTTACCACTCCCTGGTTTTTTCGGTTCAAACCAGCTTTGTAATTCCGCGCCGCAGCCATCTCCCGGTGGCGGCGCTGCCTGCTCTTCACACTCCAGGCTGCCCGCCGGGCAGCGCAGGCGCACATGCATATGAGCGCGATGGGCAAACCATGGTCGCACTTTGCGCAGCCAGTCACGATCGACGCCCGCATCGGCACACAGCTGCTTTTTAATCGCCGGATTAACGAAGATACGCGTCACTTCACTGTCTTGCGCCGCCAGTTTAATCAGTGTGTCGATTTCCGGTCGCCAGTGGCGCGCCACCACGTTACGGTCATCGGCCGTCACCAGATCGAGCGGCTGTGGTTTCAGCAGCATTTGCTGCGTCCAGCGCGTTTTCGGCAGCTGCAGCCAGATATCAACATCCAGCCCGGACTGATGGCTGGCATGGCCGCTGCTGAAGCGTCCGCCTGCCGCCATGCCCATATCGCCAATCAGCACATTGCCCAGACCAAGACCGCTAACCTGCGCACTGAGGCGCTGAATAAACTGAATCAAATCCGGATGACCGAAATAGCGTCGCTGATCCTGACGCATTACCTGGTAATGCTCCGCCTCGAGCGGCAGCGCCTGCGCGCCAACAATGCAGCCATTGGAAAAGCCGCCAATTGACTGCGCCGCGCCGCTAATCGGCTGGCTGATGTTTTGCCATGGCGTGGCGGCCAGCGCCGGGGCGCTGACCAGCAGTGAACAGAGGGCGACAAGCAGTTTTTTCATTGGTTTACCAGCGCGGTACGTCGCTTTGAACATCAGCACACTGTGCACGCTGGCGCATCAGATGATCCATCAGCACAATCGCCATCATCGCTTCCGCGATCGGCACGGCGCGGATACCCACGCACGGATCGTGACGGCCACGGGTAATCATCTCCACTTCGTCGCCAAAGCGGTTGATGGTTTTCCCCGGCACGGTAATGCTGGAAGTCGGTTTCAGCGCCAGATTAGCGGTAATCGCCTGGCCGCTGCTGATGCCGCCGAGAATGCCGCCGGCATGGTTGCTCTGGAAACCGTTAGCACGGATTTCGTCACGATGCTGGCTGCCACGCTGGCTGACCACCGCGAAGCCATCCCCGATCTCGACGCCTTTCACCGCATTGATGCTCATCAGCGCGTGCGCCAGGTCGGCATCGAGACGGTCAAATACCGGCTCACCCCAGCCTGCGGGGACGCCTTCCGCCATCACGGTAATTTTCGCGCCGATGGAGTCGCCCTCTTTCTTCAGGCCACGCATCAGTTCGTCCAGTGCTTCCAGCTTATCCGGGTCCGGGCAGAAGAACGGATTCTGTTCCACCTGATCCCAGTCTTTCAGTTCGCAGGCGACATCACCAATCTGCGCCAGATAGCCACGCACCACAATGCCGTGTTTCAGCTGCAGATATTTTTTGGCAATTGCGCCCGCTGCCACACGCATCGCAGTTTCCCGCGCAGAAGAGCGGCCGCCGCCACGGTAGTCGCGCAGGCCATATTTCTGCTCATAGGTGTAATCAGCGTGGCCTGGACGGAACAGATCTTTGATGTCACCGTAGTCCTGTGAGCGCTGGTCGGTGTTTTCAATCAGTAAACCAATCGGCGTACCGGTCGTCACCCCTTCAAATACACCGGAGAGAATTTTCACCTGGTCCGCTTCACGACGCTGAGTGGTATAGCGCGAGGTGCCCGGACGGCGGCGATCGAGGTCGTGCTGCAGGTCGGCTTCGGTTAGCGGAATTCCTGGCGGTACGCCATCAACAATGCAGCCCAGTGCAATACCATGCGACTCACCAAAAGTGGTGACGCGGAATAAACTGCCAATCGTATTACCGGCCATTCAGTACGGCTCCTTTCTCAGCTCTGATTAATCTTTGTAGATAGCAAAATGATGCGCAGCGTCGATAATCTGCTGACGGGTCAGCATAAATACGCCGTCGCCGCCGTTATCGAATTCCAGCCAGGTAAATGGCACGTCAGGATACTGATCCATCATATGCACCATGCTGTTGCCCACTTCGCAGACCAGGATACCGTTTTCGCTCAGGTAATCCGGCGCACAGGCCAGAATGCGGCGCGCCAGTTTCAGACCATCCGTTCCCGCCGCCAGCCCCAGCTCCGGCTCATGCTGATACTCGTTTGGCAGGTCGCCCATATCTTCCGCATCAACGTACGGCGGGTTGGTGACAATCAGGTCATATGGCGTTTTGGGCAGGTCGCGGAACAGATCGGAGCGAATCGGCGTTACGTGATGGATCAGACCATGCTCATCAATATTCTGTTCGGTCACCGCCAGCGCATCGTGGGAAATATCCACCGCGTCCACTTCCGCTTCCGGGAAGGCGTATGCGCAGGCAATAGCAATACAGCCGCTGCCGGTGCACATATCGAGGATATGCTGCGGTTTATGGTCAATCAATCCGGCAAAGCCATTGTTAATCAGCTCGCCAATCGGCGAACGCGGCACCAGCACGCGCTCATCGACATAAAATTCATGACCGCAGAACCAGGCTTTATTGGTCAGGTAGGCGACCGGGATACGCTCATTGACGCGGCGAATCACGCGCTCAACAATGCGGTGGCGCTCGCTGGAGGTCAGACGCGCATGACGCATCTCTTCCGGAATATCCAGCGGCAGGTACAGGGTTGGCAACACCAGCTGAACGGCTTCGTCCCACGGGTTGTCGGTGCCATGACCATACCAGATATTGGCGGCTGAAAAACGGCTGACCGCCCAGCGCAGCATATCCTGAATGGTGTGTAACTCATTCACGGCTTCATCGACGAAAATTTTATCCAAGGTGCCCTCCGCAGGCCGTTCTGACAATCCGGCCGCTAGTTTGCCATGAAGCTGGCAATAATTCAGCGCGGAGACGCGAAAAAGCTGACTTTTGTTACAGGTGCGGGTTAAGGTAAAGGCTGGAAAGCGGATTGTGAACCAGAATGAGCAGCAAAAATAAACTTAATGCCGATGATAAGGCACTGTTTCGTCAGTTAATGAGCGGCACACGCAAACTGGCGCAGGATACTATTGTCCACGCTCCGCAGCGGAAAAAGCTGCGGGAAATACCGGAAAAGCGTCTGCTTTCCGAGCAAATTGATAACAGCCACTACTTTTCCGATGAATTTCAGCCGCTGCTGGCAACGGAAGGCGCGGTGCGCTACGTGCGCAGCGATGTCGATCACTTCGAATTAAAGAAGCTGCGCCGTGGCGACTATTCGCCGGAAATTTTCCTCGATTTGCATGGCTTAACCCAGCAGCAGGCGAAGCAGGAACTGGGGGCGCTGATCGCCGCCTGCCGTCGCGAACACATTTTTTGCGCCAGCGTGATGCACGGGCACGGGAAACACATTCTCAAGCAGCAGACACCGCTGTGGCTGGCGCAACATCCGCTGGTGATGGCGTTTCATCAGGCGCCAAAGGAGTTTGGCGGCGATGCCGCGCTGCTGGTGTTAATTGAAGTGGAAGAGTGGCTGCCGCCGGAATTGCCATAGAAGTTTGCCCTCCGCGTACAACGTGTGAGAAAGGCGGGTTTTCTTGCTCCCCACGCATATGGCCAGGCAGGTTTTCGACCTCCTCACGCATATGTGAAGGCAGGTTTTCTCCCTCCCCCATAAAATGGGGGAGGGTTGGGGAGGGGGAACAACGAGGTACGGAGATGGCATTTCCCCCATCCCGGCCTTCCCCCGCTCGCGGGGGAAGGAGAAACCAGTGCTCTCCTTCAGTCCGCAAAGAAAAAGAAACCAGTGCTCTCCTTTAGTCCGCAAAGAAGAATAAGCCAGTGCTCACCTTCAGTCCGCGAAGAAGGCGCAATGATTACATCGCTTTTGCCAGTTTCTTCGGGCTAACCTGCCACTGCAGTTTGCCTTCACAGTTGGCCGCATCAAAATCGACGCAGGCAATCGCGGAGGTCGCGAACATCGGCGGCGCTTCCTGCGGGCACAGCTCAGATACCAGGTAACCTACCAGCGGCAGATGAGAAATCACCAGTACCGATTTCACGCCTTCAGTGGCCAGCGCCTGTAAATAGCAGGCAACTAACCCGGCATCACCGCCTGGCGTCAGCTCCGGCAACACTTCCTGCCCTTCCGGCAGCACCAGCGCTTCACGTACTGTCGCCAGCGTTTGCCCGGCACGCAGGTAAGGACTGACCAGCACGCGCTCAATCTCCATCGCCTGGCCGTTAAGCCAACTCGCCATCTGGCGAGACTCATCGCATCCACAATGAGTCAGGGGTCTGACTGAGTCACTTGCTGCTTCTAATGCCGCATCACCGTGACGCATAATTAAAACTTGCATATTGCACCGCTGTTGTTAAACAAAATCGCCACGGACCGCAGTCCGCTGACTCTTCATTCTGCGAATGAACGCTGTGTTGTACCCCAATGCCCTGAGTATAGTCAACCGATTGTGCAATTAATAAGCGCTTATCAGAACAGCGCCATAACTGCGTTTGCATTAAGGTATTACTAACCCACTGAATCACTATGGGTATCGCTAGCAGTGTCAATTTTGTAAAACTTTTCCCCCTGCTCAGCCATGCGGCGCAGCGCCTCACAGGGGGCGAAACGTTCACCATGCTGATGCATCAGGTTGGTTAACGTGTTCACCACCATCGCTGCGCCGAGATGGTCAATATAGCGGAATGGACCACCGGTAAACGGCGGAAAACCAATGCCAAATACCGCACCAATATCGCCATCGCGCGCGCTGGCGATCACCTGCTCTTCGTGGCAACGCACTGCCTCGTTCAGCAGCAGCATCACGCAGCGCTGAGCGATCTGTGCACCCTCAAGCCGCACACGCGGTTTCAGGTTCAGCACGCGGTAGACGCTGTCGTCCACCTGTTTTTTACGCCACCAGCCCGTCGCCGGATAACGATAAAAACCCCGCGCGTTTTTGCGCCCCTTGCGGTCATCCTGCAGAACCGCATCCAGCGCCGCTGGCGGGGCAAAGCGCTCGCCGTATGCCTGCTGCAGCACCGGCATAATTTTGCTGCCCACATCGATGCCGACTTCATCCAGCAACTGAATCGGCCCGACCGGAAAACCAAACTCCACCAGCGCATTATCAATGACCTCGATCGGTTCACCTTCCAGCAGGCAGCGCAAGGCTTCATTCATATACGGTGCCAGAATGCGGTTGACGTAAAAACCGGCGCGATCCGCCACCACAATCGCGGTTTTGCCCTGCTGCTTCGCCAGCGCCACCGTGGTGGCGATGGTTTCTGCACTGGTGCCTGCGTGCGGGATCACTTCCACCAGCGGCATTTTATCCACCGGACTAAAGTAGTGCAGGCCAATCACATTTTCCGGCCGCTGCGCCTGGGCGGCGATGTCGGCGATCGGCAACGAGGAGGTGTTGGAGGCAAAAATCGTCTGCGTTGTCGTATGCTGCTCCACCTCCGCCACCATTTTTTGTTTCAGTGGCAAATCTTCAAACACCGCCTCAATAATCACATCGCGTTGGGCAAAGCCGCGCCATTCGGTATCGCCGGAGATCAGCGATCTCTGCTGCAGACGCTCAGCCGCGCGCAGATGGCGACGCCGTACCTTTTTACTGAGTAAATCCCAGCTGTACTTCAGCGCATGGTTAATCCCTTCGGCATTGATATCCTTAATACGCACCGGCAACCCGGCGCGCGTGGCAGTGACACTGGCGATACCGCCGCCCATCAGGCCGCCGCCCAGCACGCCAATGGTACGCAGCGGTCGCGGCTGCGCGTCGGCCCCGGCCTCTTTCTTCAGCGCCGTGGACGCAAAGAACAAACCCCGCAACGCGCGCGATTCTGCTGTCATCACCAGTTCGCCAAACGCTTTCGCTTCCGCCTCATAGCCGCTGCTGCGCCCCTGCTCCAGCCCGGTGCGCACCACCGAGAGAATACGTTCGGCGGCAGGATAGTTACCGCGGGTTTTCGCCCGCGTCTGGCGGGTAGCCAGAGTAAACAGTAAGGAGCGTCCCAGCGGGCCGTTACTCAGGCGCTGACGCAGCGGTAAACGCGCGCGCGGCTGACGCCCTGTCAGCACCCGCGCCACCGCCGTCTCCAGCAGGATCGATTGCGCCACCACGTCATCCACCAGCCCCATTTTCCGCGCCTGGCGCGCGCGCAGGGTTTTGCCGGTCAGCATTAAATCCAGCGCTGTCGCAGCCCCCACCAGACGCGGTAAGCGCTGAGTGCCACCGGTACCGGGCAACAACCCCAGCTGCACCTCCGGCAGTCCAAGGCGCGTTTTATCATCATCACTGCAGATACGCGCGCTGCAGGCCAGCGCCAGCTCCAGTCCGCCGCCAAGGCAGGGACCATGAATCGCCGCCACCACCGGGAACGGCAGAGCGGCGATCTCGCGCATTACTTTTTGCCCCTGCAGCGACAACGCTTCCGCCTGCTGCGCGCTGTCACAGGCGGCAATCATGGCGATATCCGCGCCGGCAATAAAGGAGTCTGGTTTGCCGGAAATCAGCACCACTCCCGCCAGCCGGGAATTTTCCCGCGCCTGCTGAATCACGTCGCGGATCTCACCAGCAAACTCGGCTTTCAGGGTATTCATCTTCTCGCCGGCAACGTCGATGGTGATCACCGCGACATTATCCAGACGCATCTGTAAATGAAAGGATGATGGCTGTTGCATTATTCGGCCTCCAGAACCATTGCCGCGCCCAGCCCGCCCGCCGCACAGGCGGTGACCAGCCCCAGCCCGCCACCACGGCGTTTCAGTTCATGCAGGGTCTGGGTAATCATGCGCGCGCCGGTAGCGGCAAACGGATGACCGTAAGCAATCGAGCCGCCCAGCACATTAAATTTCTCTTCATCCACTTCGCCCAGCGCATGCGGACGCTGCAGCACTTCGCGGGCAAAACGCTCGTCGCGGAATTTTTGCAGATTACTCAGCGTCTGGGCGGCGAAAGCTTCATGCATATCAATCAGCGTGAGATCGCTGAGGGTAATACCGGCGCGGTCCAGCGCCAGCGGTGAGGCATATGCCGGCCCCAGCAGCATATCCTGCCAGACATCAATGGCGGTAAATGCATAGCTGCGCAGATAGCCCAGCGGGACGAGGCCAAGCTCACGCGCGCGGGATTCAGTCATCAGGATCACCGCCGCAGCGCCATCGGTCAGCGGCGTGCTGTTCGCCGCCGTGACGCTGCCATGCTTGCGGTCAAACGCCGGACGCAGCTTTGCATAATCTTCCAGCTTTGAATCGTGGCGGACGTTGTTATCCTGCTGGACGGCGCTGCGCCACGGCGGGACAAAGGCGGTCATCACTTCCTGCGCCAGTTTGCCCTCATCCCAGGCTTTCGCAGCGCGCTGATGGGAGCGATGCGCCAGCGCATCCTGCTGCGCGCGGCTGATGCCGTGAGATTTCGCCATCTGCTCGGCAGTATCGCCCATGCGTAAACCGGTGGAATACTCCGCCACAGCAGGCGGTACCGGCAGCAGGTCGCGCGGACGCAACTGGCTGAACAGTTTCAATTTTTGCGAAAAACTGCGCGCTTTATTCAGATCGACCAGCACGCGCGCCAGCGTGTTACTGACGCCAATCGGCAGTACCGACGACGAATCCGCGCCACCGGCAATCCCCGCCTGAATCGTGCCTGCCAGCAGGCTTTCCGTCACATTGGCGACGGCCTGGAAACTGGTGGCGCAGGCGCGGCTGACGCTGTAAGCGTCGGTATGCACGCTCATGCCGCTGGCCAGTACAATTTCCCGTGCGATATTGGGTGCGGCAGGCATCTGCACTACCTGACCAAACACCAGTTGCTCGATGGCCTGCGGTGGAATATCGCTGCGCGCCAGCAGTTCGCTCACCACCATAGTGCCTAACTCCACCGCCGGAATACCGTGCAGCGCAGTGGCCTGGCGGGCAAAAGGTGTGCGTAATCCGTGTGTTATCGCGATGCGTTCGCCCTGACGCGTCAGCAAAGGTAGCGCTTTGCTCATTATTTTCACCTGTTCAGCGGAAACCTGCGGCATCATTGCCTAAAGAGGTCTGACCTGATCAATGTTAACTAAAAGTTGTCAGCATGCCAGCACGGGCGAGAAAAAATGCGAGTGGAAACACGAATTAAGACGAAGAGGTACAGCGTGGCAGAGTCGCGCGGCTACAGGATTCAGCCCGTAAGACAGAATAGTCCTGCGGGCGATATCTTTGCTAGCGGATGCGGGAATGGTGAATTAACGCAGACCGAGCTGGAAAATCAGGGTTTCCGCCTGGCAGGCGAAAATAAAATCGACATCAAGGCTCACGCCCTCATTCTGCTCGCTGAAACGCGCATTGATTTCACACGGCTCCGATTCCACCGCACGTGCCTTGTCGGTTAAGGTCGCCAGCATCGCTTCCGCAGCCGCACGCGTGTCAAATACCCGGCTCCATGATGCAGTGCAGTCGGTGTTATCCATGATGGTGCCGACATCGACACAACAGCAGGCCGCCGTTTCCGTGGCGCTACATTTATTAATGGCATCGGTCATAAGGATCTCCTGAAATCAGGCCGCATACGCGGCAGGCCAATTAATTCAATGCGTAATAGTTTACTCCTGCCGTATTCAGCACTCTAGCTTTACCCTCGCCGCACGCGAATATCCTCAGCAAAGTTGATCCAGGACAATTTAAAATCTCGGCTACAATTTCAATCGTGTGGATTTTGTTAAGCAGATCTTATTTCAGCGATCATTTTGGAAATATTTTAAAAACATTATTGCAACACAGACACAGGTCAGACCTATACTTGGCGCACTGGTCTGATTTGTTAGCCGTCGGTCAGTCCCTACAATCCGCGATCCTTGTTACGCTATGTAACAGAGCTTAATAAAATTCAGATAATGAGGTTGTGGTCATGAACCATAAACACCTGTTCGCAAAGTCTGCAGTGGCAGCAGCAGTGGCGCTCGTCTCTTCACAAGTTTACGCAGCGGGCTTTCAGCTCAATGAATTTTCGTCGATTGGTCTGGGCCGCGCTTATTCAGGCGAAGGCGCAATCGGTGATACCGCAGCCTCCGCCAGCCGTAATCCGGCAACCATGGCGCTGATGGACCGTCCTGAGTTCTCTATCGGCGCTGTCTATATCGATCCTGATGTAAATATTGATGGCACCAGCCAGTCCGGCAATAGCCTGCGCGCAAATAATATTGCACCGAGCGAATGGGTGCCGAATATTCACTATGTGCAGCCGATTAATGATCAATGGTGGGTGGGTGCATCCGTTACCAGTAATTATGGTCTGGCAACCGAATTCAGCGACAGTTATACCGCCGGCCCTTATGCCGGTAAAACTGATCTGACGACGGCTAACTTTAATCTCAGCACTGCATATCGTCTGAATGAGCATTTCAGCTTTGGCGTTGGTTTTGATGCAGTATATGCGCGCGCGAAAATTGAGCGTTATGCCGGTGAATCACTTTCTGCGTTTGGCATTAGCCCTGATACTCAAATTGCCCGCCTGAAAGGCGACGAATGGGGTTATGGCTGGAATGCCGGTATTTTGTATGAAGTGGATGATAAGAATCGCTTTGGCTTTACTTATCGTTCCGAAGTGAAAATCGATTTTGATGGCGACTACAGCAGTAACCTGCCTCCAACCATACTTGGGCAACCTACCTCTGCATTTGGCCTGCCTGCTGGTACAGGTGGCAACACCATCCCAGGCTCGCTGACGCTGAACCTGCCGGAAATGTGGGAAGTGTCTGGCTACCATAAAGTCGCACCACAGTGGGCAGTACACTACAGCCTGGCCTACACCAGCTGGAGCCAGTTCGAAGAGCTGAGAGCCACCGGCACCCAGGGACAGACGCTGTTCCAGAAAGAAGAGAACTTCAAAGATGCGTACCGCATCGCGCTGGGTACCACCTACTTCTATGATGACAGCTGGACTTTCCGCGGCGGTATCGCCTTTGATGACAGCCCGGTACCAGCAGAAAACCGCTCTATCTCCATTCCTGACCAGGATCGTCTGTGGCTGAGCCTCGGCGCATCCTATGCGCTGAATGAAGATGCGTCGATTGATGCCGGTGTCTCTTATATGCACGGCAAGCATGTCACCGTTCAGGAAGGTACTTACACCTTTGAGTCAGAAGGTAAAGCCTGGCTGTATGGCCTCGGCTTCAACTATAAGTTCTGATTTGCAGCGATCTCTGCAGTGATCCCCTCCCCCACGAGTGGGGGAGGGTTAGGGAGGGGGAGCAACAGGCTCCGAGTTGTTTGCTCCCCCATCCCAGCCTTCCCCCGCTTACGGGGGAAGGAGCAGTTACTGCGCAGCGTCAACCCGCAATAACCTACTCCGCATCAATCTCATCAAGCTGATCTTTAATCGCCGACGCGTTCGGGTTCTCTTCCGGTTTCAGCTTACCGCCATTCGCCAGGAAATCATGGCGCTGGAAGTAGGCGTTACGCATAAAGGCATACGGATCTTTGCTGTTGCGCAGAATCGAGTCGGAATCCAGCAACTGGGCACGCGTCTCAACGCCTTCCAGCGCCCATTTACCGGCAGACATCCAGAACGTCAGCCAGCTCAGCGCCGGATAGAAGTTGTCGGCATAGTCACCAATATCTTCACGCGGCGTGGCGCTGCCATAACCTGGTAACACCACATACGGGCCATAGCCGACGCCATACGATCCCAGCGTGCCGCCAAAGCGTTGCGGTTCTTCACGCGCCAGTTTCGGGTTCGCCATCCCGGCCACATCAATAAAGCCGCCCATCCCCAGCAGGGTATTGAGGAAGAAACGGTTGAAGTGGATCATGCCGCGGTACGGGTCACCGCGCAGGAAGGAGTTAACCATCGCCGCCGGTTCATCAAGGTTACCGAGGAAATTGCCCAGTCCGGTACGCGCCGGTTGCGGCACGTAGTCGCGCCAGCCAACCGCGACCGGGCGCAGCAGATAAGGATCCAGCACGTTATAGTTGAAGTTGAACATGGTGCGGTTGAAGCCTTCCAGCGGATCGGAACGTCCCTGTGGCTCATCCGTGTTTTTCGAACTGGCGCAGCCAACCAGCAATACACTTGCCAGTGCCAACCCCGTCAGACGCAAATTCATGTTGTTCTCCCTGTACTGGTAAATTTGTCGCTTCAACGCTGCTGGTTAATTTCAACCGTCAGCTGCTGATGACCGTCGAATGGCGTCAGCGCGCTCTCCCCCTGCCAGTCTCCCGGCTGCGGCGTGGCGCTGCCATCGCGCGCGATACGCACCCGAACCTGCACCTGATGCTGCGCCGAAAGCAGGCGCTGCGGCATCATGGCGTTACTGTCATCCAGCGTCAGCGACAAAGGAAAATGACTTAGCGGCAATTTTTTCACCGCCACCGGCAGTGGTGTTACGCCGTCGGAAACAGAAATATACAATACTCCGCCCGCAGGTAACATTTTTTCTGCCGCGGCGGACAGGCTAACCGTCAGCGCCAGCTGGCTATTTTGCTCACCTGCCGCGCTTTGCGCCTGGGCAATACTGCGCTCAATTTGGCCAACCTGCGGGTCGCCTGACGGCAGCAATACCAGCATCTGCCGCCAGTAAGCGATGGCGCTGTCATAATGCTGCTGCTGCCAGCCATTGAAGGCCAGCAGCCCGAGCAGCTGTACATTACGGCTGTCGCTTTTTAGCATTTCCTGCAACATCACTTCGGCTTCGCGCTGGTTCTGCGCATCGGCGGAACGAGTCAGCACTTCGGCATAGCTGAGCCGCGCCTGCCTGTTATCGGGCTGCAGCTGCAGCGCATGGCGGAACGCCTGACTGGCGGTGGTGACATTATTCAGCACCATGCCAATCCGCCCCAGCATCATCCAGTGGCTGACATTTTGCGGATCGTCCTGCAACTCACTGCGTAAGCCCAGCCCAAGCCGCGCCAGTTCGTCCAGCGACAGCGGCGCCGCCTGCGGATCCATCACCCGCGCATGCAATGCCGGGAACTGACTTTTTATCTGTTGCCACAGCATCAGCTGCGGTAGTCCGCCGACTTTCAGATACACGCCCAGCGACAGGAAAACAATCACCAGTACGCCGGGTGCCAGCACCCAGCGGCTGACACGGCGCGGCGCGGCGGCTGAGGCGTCGGGGATATCTGTCAGCAACGTCTGCTGCAGTTCCTGCACCATCACGCCGCGCTCTGCCACCACGCCCTGCGCTTCGTCCTGCTCCAGCTCCTGCAGGCGCTGCTGGTAAAAGGTTTTATTCAGCGCATCACGTTCATCCGCGCTGCTCTGCTGACTGCGCCGTCCCGCCAGCAGCAGTAACGCACTGGCCGCGACCAGTAACAGGCATAGGGTTAACCAGAATGCGCTCATGATGGCTTCCTGTCTTGTTGCAACAGCGCCGCCAGCCGCTGTTGCTCAGCCTCATCGAGTGCAGAGGCTGTGGAGCGCTTTCGGCTGCGGGCGAAAATCACCAGCACGCCCAACAGCACAAACAGCGCGGGACCGGCCCACAGGATCAGCGTGGAGGCCGTCAGCGGCGGCTGATAGGTCACAAAATTACCGTAGCGCGCCACCATATAATCGGTGATCTGCTGCGGGCTTTGTCCTTCACGGGTCAACTGGTAGACCTTCATACGCATATCTGCGGCGATCATCGCATTGGAGTCGGCAATGCTGTTGTTCTGGCATTTCGGGCAGCGCAGCGATTCGGTGAGATGACGGTACTGCTGCTCCTGTTGTTCCGAAGCAAACTGCAGCGTGTCAATGGCGGCGCAGGCGCTGAAGGTCAGTAATGCCGCCAGTAAGGCGATCAACGTTTTCATGAGCCTGCCTCCTGACGATATTTATCCCACAGCGGTTTTACTTCCTGCTGCCAGACGCGTTCATTCATATCGCCAGCGTGGCGGTAACGGATAATGCCCTGTCCGTCGATCAGAAACGTCTCCGGTGCGCCATACACGCCAAGATCCAGCCCGAGCATGCCGTTGCCGTCATACAAGCTCAGCGCATAGGGGTTACCCAGCGTATTCAGCCAGTTGACCGCTTTTTGCCGATCGTCTTTATAGTTCAGCCCCACCACGCGGATGCCCTGCTGCGCCAGCGTGTTGAGATACTGATGCTCGGCGCGACAGGTCGGGCACCAGGTCGCCCAGACATTCAGCAACAGCGGCTGGCCATTGTGCAGCACCGCCTGGTCAAAGGTTTTCCCCGGACTTTCCAGCGACTCCAGTTTGAACACCGGCACCGGCTTGCCGATCAGCGCCGATTCCAGCCGCGTCGGGTCATCACCCTCGGCGTTGCGCGTCAGCTGATACAGCAACGCCGCCGCCAGCAGCAGAAACAGCACCAGTGGAATAAAGAGAATTTTCTTGTTCATGCGGCCTCCGCCGGTACTTTCTTGCGCGAGCGGTAGCGCGGGTCCAGCAGGCATAACAGCCCGCCCAGCGCCATAAACACGCCGCCAAACCAAATCCAGCGCACAAACGGTTTGTAATAAATGCGCACCGCCCAGGAATTGTCGTCCAGCTCCTCGCCCAGCGCGGCGTAAAGATCGCGGGTCAGACCGCCGTCAATCGCCGCTTCGGTCATCACCGAACGCGTGACGCTGTAAAAACGCTTCTCGGCATGCAGCGTCGCCTCGTGATGACCGTCGCGCGAGACATCAATCAGCGCCACTGCACCACTGTAGTTGGCGCCGTGCAGGTCGCGCACCTCGCGGAAGACAAAGTGGTAGCGATGGATATCGACGCTGTCGCCAGCGCGCATCCGCACATCACGCTCAACGCTGTAGTTCTGGCTGAAGGCGATGCCGATAACGGTTACCGCCACGCCCAGATGTCCCAGCACCATGCCCCAGTGGCTGCGCGACAGATGGCGCAGGCCTCGCCACAGTGAATGACGATGGGTGGCGCGTTCGTGCAGCTCCATCAGCGTCAGCAGGATCACCCACAGCGCCATCATCAGCCCAACTACCGTCATCGCGGCAATCCGGTCCTGCATCAGCCATGGCAGCAGAATCGACAGCGCCAGCGTGACGACCAGCGCCAGAGCCAGCCGTTTCCACAACTTCTGCGGTTCATCACGCCGCCAGCGCACCAGCGGACCAATACCGAGCATCAGCGCCATCGGCGCCATCAGCCAGCTGAACATGGTATTAAAGAAGGGTTCACCGACCGAGATACTGCCGAGCCCCAGCTGCTTATGTACCAGCGGCAGCAGCGTACCAAGCAGCACCACCAGCATGGCGGCAATCAGCAGCACATTGTTGCCAAGCAAAAAGGATTCGCGCGACCAGAGTTCATTCTGTACCCGGCTGCGCACCCGTCCCCCCTTCAGCGCATACAGCAGCAGCGAGCCACCGATGACAATCACCAGGAACGCGAGAATAAACATGCCGCGCGCCGGATCGGAGGCAAACGCATGTACCGACACCAGCACGCCGGAGCGCACCAGGAAAGTCCCCAGCAGGCTGAGGGAAAAGGCGGCAATCGCCAGCAGCACCGTCCAGGCTTTAAACGCGCCGCGCTTCTCGGTCACCGCCAGCGAGTGGATCAGAGCGGTGCCCGCCAGCCATGGCATAAAGGAGGCGTTCTCTACCGGGTCCCAGAACCACCAGCCGCCCCAGCCCAGTTCGTAATAGGCCCAGGCGGAACCGAGCACAATGCCGATGGTGAGAAATACCCAGGCCGCCGTGGTCCACGGCCGTGACCAGCGCGCCCAGGCGGTATCGAGCCGCCCGGCCATCAGTGAGGCGATGGCAAAGGCAAACGCCACCGAGAAGCCGACATAGCCCATATACAGCAGCGGCGGATGGAAGATCAGGCCGATATCCTGCAGCATCGGATTCAGATCGCTGCCATCAATCGGGATATCCGGCAACGTGCGGGTGAACGGATTGGACGTCAGGGTGATGAACAGCAAAAAGCCGAAGTTAATCATCCCCAGCACCGCCAGCACGCGGGCAATGGCGTCCAGCGGCATGGCGCGGCTCAGCAGCGCCACCGCCAGCGTCCAGCAGCTCAGCAGCAACACCCACAGCAGCAACGAACCTTCATGCGCGCCCCACGTGGCGGCAATGCGGTAATAGACCGGCAGCAACGTATTGGAGTTGGTGGCTACATAGGCGACACTGAAATCATTAACGATAAAGGCATGCACCAGCACGGCAAACGCGGCGGCGATACAGGCAAACAGTGCGTAGCTCAGAGGGCGCGTCAGCGCCATCAGCCGGGCATCCTGACGCGCAGCGCCCCACAGCGGATAGATGCTCAGCAGCAGTGACAGCGCCAGCGCCAGGCAGAGCAGAAAACTTCCCAGCTCCGGCATCATGAGCGGCCACCCTGTGCATTCTGATACGCCTCAGCCGGGCGCGTATGGTTCTTCTTCATGGCATCCGAGACTTCCGGCGGGGTGTATTTTTCATCATGTTTTGCCAGCACTTCCTGGGCGTTGACCAGGTTGCCGTCTGCCAGCACGCCCTGCGCCACCACGCCCTGCCCTTCGCGGAACAGATCTGGCAGGATACCTTCATAACTGACGTTCACCACGCCGCTGTTGTCATACAGCTGGAAGCTGACGCGCAGCGACTGCGGGTCGCGTTTCACGCTGCCAGGCATCACCATCCCGCCGACGCGCAGCCGCTGGCCGGGCTGGGGTTTTTCCAGCGTCGCGCCTTTGCCGTTGAGGATTTCACTCGGGGTGTAGAACAGATCGATATTGGCGCGCAGCGCATACATCACCAGCGCGGTCGCCAGGCCAAGAGCCAGCATAATCGCCAGCACCACATACAGGCGATTTTTACGACGATTATTCACTGAGGCTCTCCTGCCAGCGTGGCGGCTTGTTTCTGCTTAGCGGCGCGAATACGCTGTTCGCGCGACTGGCGCTGGCGGATTTCCGTCAGCAAACGACGGCGCTGCAGCCAGCAGTGGCCGAACAGCACAGCCAGCGGCAGCAGGGTAAAGGCCACCGCCAGCCAGACATAAAAGGCGTAGCCGCCCATGGCGAAAAAATCCTGCCAGGATGAGAAAGCAGGCGTCATGCTTTACGTCCTCCCTTCAGCGCCACACTGGCGACCCACGGCCGGTGACGCTCGGTAAACAGCAGCAGATTGCGCAGACGCATCAGCGTCAGAGCAATAAACACCAGCAGATAACCGAGAATTGACCAGCGCAGCGGCGTGCGCATTTCCGGCGCAATCGCCTGTTGCAGCGCGCCGGAAGATCCCTGATGCAGGGTATTCCACCACTGCACCGAGTAGTGAATGATCGGCAGATTAATTACACCGACCAGGATCAGAATGCCTGCGGCGCGTCCGGCCACCCGGCGATCGTCGAAAGCGTTATACAACGCAATCACGCCCATATAGAGGAACAGCAGCACCAGCTCCGATGTCAGGCGCGCATCCCAGATCCACCAGGTGCCCCACATCGGTTTGCCCCAGGCGGAGCCAGTCACCAGAGCAATAAAGGTGAACACCGCCCCCACCGGCGCCATCGCCGCTGCTGTGAGGTCAGCGGTTTTCAGCTGCCACACCAGTCCGCAGAAGGCGGCGATCGCCATCGCTGCGTAAATGCCCATCGACCACATCGCGGCAGGCACATGGATATAGATAATCCGGTAGCTGTCTCCCTGCTGATAATCCGCTGGCGCAAAGGCAAAGCCCCACACCCAGCCCAGCAACAAACTTGCCACACCGGCAAGCAGGAACCAGGGCAGCAGCTGCCCGCAGAGCTGATAAAGCCGTTCCGGCTTCGCCAGCTGGTGTAACCATTTCCACATGATGATTGCTCACAGTAAAAAGAAATCGTTGTTCTGTTTTTTCTTTCCCACGATGTTAGCGAGGAAAGATTATCGTTTTAATGCAGGCTGATCCTCAGCGCCGCCGCAGTGGCAAAAGGCGCGAGCGCGGCGCTGGTCACCAGCATCGCACCAAGAATCGCCAGGTAGCCTGAAATACCTAATCCCATCCCGGCGGCATCAATCGCCGCACTGGCGAAAATCAGCACCGGCACTGCCAGCGGCAGCACCAGCAAACTTAACAACACGCCGCCGCGCCGCAGCCCCACGGTCAGCGCCACGCCGATGGCGCCAAGAAAACTCAGCGTCGGCGTGCCGAGCAACAGCGTTAACGCCAGCGCGCGCCAGCTGGCGAAGTCCAGTGACAGCAGTAACGCCGCCAGCGGCGACAGCAACAATAACGGCAGCCCGGTCAGCATCCAGTGGGCGATAATTTTGCCTGAGACAATCACCGGCAACGGCGCAGGCAGCAACACCAGCTGTTCCAGCGCACCATCGATAAAATCGTCGCGAAACAGGCGTTCCAGCGCCAGCAGCGAAGAGAGCAGCGCCGCCACCCAGACAATGCCAGGCGCAATGCGGCGCAACAGCAGCGGCTCCGGGCCAATGCCCAGCGGAAACAGGGTGATGACAATCAGGAAAAACCACAGCGGATTAATCACTTCCGCCCGGCTGCGAAACGCAATTTGCAGCTCCCGGCGGATGACACGCCACAACATCATGCCGCCTCCGCGCCAGTCAGCTGGATTTTGCGCAGCGCATAATCGCCGTCGGGCAGGTCCTGATGGGTGGTAATAATCACTGCCCCACCCTGCTGCGCATGGCGAACAAACAGCGCCATTAATTTCTCCACACCTGATTTATCGATGGCGGTCAGCGGCTCATCCAGGATCCACAGCGTCGCGCGACTCAGCCACAAACGCGCCAGCGCCACGCGCCGCTGTTGCCCGGCGGAGAGCTGCGCCACCGCCAGATCTTCGTAACCCGTCAGATCCACCGCGTCCAGCGCAGCAAACAACTGTTCTTCGGTGCAGTGCGGATGATAAAACGCCAGATTTTCCAGCGGCGTCAGTACCGCTTTGACACCAGGCTGATGCCCGAGATAGAGCAGTTCCGCCTGCCACTGCTGGCGTTGCTGACGGATATCCTGCTGACGCCACAGCACTGCGCCGCTTTCCGCGCGGCTTAGTCCCGCCAGCAGACGTAATAAGGAGGTTTTTCCCGCGCCATTCGGTCCCTCAATCTGCACAATATCGCCCGCAGCCACCCTAAAGCTGAGGTCGCTAAACAGAAAGCGCTCATCGCGCAGACAAGTCAGTTGTTTTACTTCCAGCATTGAGGGAGAAAGCCACACAAACAAAAAGGATCAGAATGGTAACATAAGCAACCATTAGTTAGCATACTTAGCAGTCGCTTTTTTGCAACCGGGTGCAAAAACAGGGCTGATTTGGCCTGTTTTTGCTGAAAAAAGCAGCGGAGTTAAAGCTTTGTTACCATTTTTATAGCCAGAAGTTACATATCTTCGTCTGGCGGAAAACCCGCTACGCTTAACTAAACCACCAGGTAATGTTGAGGAAGATATGACGGCCGCACACAAAAACAGCGATCAGGAAGTGGAAAGTGATGAGAATGAACAGGGGACCGAAATAGAGGTAGACGAAGAGTCCCTGCCCTCCGCCGCCGCCGCGGTACATGAACAAATTCGCCAGGACGGGCAAAAAGAGCTGGAGCGCGACGGCATGGCGCTGCTGTGGTCAGCCGTGGCAGCCGGTTTATCCATGGGCGCATCGCTGATGGCGAAAGGGATTTTTCAGGTAAACCTGGCGGGAGTACCGGCAGCCTTTTTGCTGGAAAACCTCGGTTATACCTTTGGTTTTGTGATTGTGATTATGGCGCGCCAGCAGCTGTTTACCGAAAACACTGTCACCGCCGTGTTGCCGATTATGCATAAACCGACGGCGGGCAATTTCGCCCTGCTGTTCCGCCTGTGGGGCATCGTGCTGCTGGGAAATATTATTGGTACTGGTTTCGCCGCGCTGGCGTTTAATCATCTGCCGGTGTTTGATGACGCCACCCGTCAGGCATTCACGCATATCAGCGAAAAAGTGATGGAAAACCCTCCCGGTGAAATGTTTGCCAATGCCATCGTTTCCGGCTGGATTATTGCCACTATGGTGTGGATGTTTCCCTCCGCAGGGGCGGCGAAGATCGTAGTGATCATCATGATGACCTGGCTGGTGGCGCTGGGCGACCTGGCGCATATCGTGGTGGGTTCGGTAGAGATATTGTATCTGGTGTTTAGCGGTGCGCTGCCGTGGCAGCAATTTTTCTGGCCATTCGCCCTGCCGACGCTGGCGGGCAATATCATTGGCGGCACCTTTATCTTTGCGCTGATCAGTCATGCGCAGATCCGTAATGAAATCAGCCTCAAGGCCAGAGCGGAAGCGGCGAAGAAGAAACGGCAGGCGCAGCGTGAGGAAGAAACTGAGCGCTGATTGCTGACAGATTAAGCAATCAGGCGGGCAAGTGGTTAATCTGCGAGAGAAAACGCGCTATACTGCCCGCCGCTGTCCCCTTAGTTAAATGGATATAACGAGCCCCTCCTAAGGGCTAATTGCAGGTTCGATTCCTGCAGGGGACGCCAGAGTGCATGGTGTTTTTTAACGCAATCTGACCCGCGCGGCCACTGCAGAATAATTGATTCCGGCTAATTTCCTTCGCCACTGCGTCTGCACGTTGTTCGGTCGCATCCGCCTCTTCGCTACTCTTCAGACATCCGCAACAACAGCCTGAATGATACGATTTGAAATAATAAATATGACAATATATTTTATTTATTGCTCAGGCCATTGTATGTCATCGCTTAATAAAGAGATTATCAGGCTCGCTGATAATTATTCGCAGGCCAGTTACTGCCACATCACCGCAGCCATGTAGTAACACCTCTTGCGCAAACGGCGCAGCCCCTGCATTCGTTATGCATCCGTTCGGGACGACAAGCTCATTGTGAGCAAAAAAGCACCCACAGGCACACCAGCTGCTATGCAGTCAGCGTTTTGCGGCAAAAATAAGAAAATATATGCCGCGAGTTATTTAGTTACCTCTTGCCGACAAGCAATAAAACGGTTACGATGGCTTCAACCTATACTTTTGGCTAGGTTATCTACCTGGCAAGATTTCCCTGGTGTTGGCCAAAGTGGCAACCCCTTACCACAGGTAAGGGGATTTTTTTATCCCAACCCTGATAATTCCGCACTAATAATATTCAATAATAAAATTAAAGATAATATATTTAGTCGGTAAAGCAAAAAAAGAAACAGAAGTCTCATTTCCTCCTGCTAAATAAATACTATTCCTTTTTAGGCGAATAGAATATTCATCGGTATCGCCACATCATATTCGCTGCATCGCGCCCGCTTATTTCTGTCGTGTCAGGCTTTGCTGCTGGCGCAACCATGATGGCGCGTAACCGAACAGGCTTCTGAAACGATTGCTGAAATGGCTGGCAGAGCTAAAACCGCAGGCCAGCGCAATATCCGTCAGCGGCAACTGGCTATGACGCACCAGCTGTTCCGCCTTCACCATTCTGCGTTGCATCACATACTGATGTGGCGCCAGTTTCATTGACTGCTTAAACATCCGCGCAAAATGGAACTCACTTAACCCCGCCTGCTGCGCCAAATCGGCCAGCGTGATCGATTCGTCCAGTTTCTCTTCAATCCACGCCACAATATTGCGCAGCACTGCGGGCGCCAGTCCACCACGCACCTGCGGCGTCTGCCATTGCACATTACTGTAGTGCTGCAGCAAATGGGTGATCAGCAACGTGGAAGCCGTACTCAGCGTCAGATGATTCGCCGCCTGCTGCCAGTCACTGCTCAGCAGGAAATGGCGGTAAAGCTGGGTAATACGCGCATCCTCACTGAAGACTTTTTCATCCAGCGTAATGCTGGACGGACGGCGATCCCACACCTGCTCCGCCAGGTGGCGTAAGTGGTCATCAGTACAGTAGAGATGAGCAAACGTCAGAGCGCCGCGCACATCCCAGGTGGATTCGCTCTGCTGCGGCATCAGACAAAAACGGTCCGGCGCGCCGCCGCCGCGCCAGCCACCTGCGGTTTTATGCCAGGTGTCCTGCCCGTCATTGAGGTAAAGGCTGAGCGTGTGATGGTCACAGTATTGCGTGACGCGATCTTCACGGTTGTACCATGCCGCCAGCTGAATGCCGGAGGTCAGCGAGACGCTGTTCAGCAGACGCGCTTTGTGTTGACGCAGATTTTCAAAGGCACCATAGGGCTTGTGCATAATCGCCGGCAGAGCAGGGAAACCATGTTTCCAGTGTAAAGAGTGAGACGCATGTCCACCAGCGCTTGTTAGCCGCGCAGGGAAAAAAAGCGCAAGAATATGCAAGTGGTCGCAGGCGGCTGCAAGTTTATTCCGTTAATCAGCGCAATACTGGCGATAAATTGCATCGCTGAGAGAAAAAACCGTGAACGTCTTACTTTATATTATGGTGGTGGTGATTTGGGGAACCACCTGGATTGCGATTGTGATGCAGCAGGGAATCGTCCCGGTCACCGTGTCCGTATTCTGGCGCTTTATCATCGCTGCACTGGTAATGCTGGTGTTGCTGTCCCTCAGCGGACGGTTGCGCCGTATCAGCCTGCGCGATCATCTGTTCTGTCTGTTGCAGGGCTGCTGCGTGTTCGGCTTTAACTTTTTCTGCTTCTACCACGCCGCCGCCTGGATCAGCAGCGGGCTGGAATCCGTTATTTTCTCCATGGCGGTGCTGTTCAATGCTGTTAACAGTCTGCTGTTCTTTGGCCAGCGTCCGCATGCCAATGTGCTGCCTGCCGCTCTGCTCGGCGTCGGCGGCATTATTGCCCTGTTCTGGCATGACTTAACCGCCACGCAGCTGGCGCCTTCTTTATTAATGGGCATTGGTCTGAGTGTGCTGGGGACGTACGGCTTCTCGCTGGGGAATATGATCAGTGCCCGCCATCAGCGCCATGGTCTGGAAATCCTCTCAACCAACAGTTATGCCATGTTGTATGGTGCGCTGATTATGGGTGCGATCAGTCTCGCCTCCGGCGACAGCTTTATGCCAGAACTGACCCTGCGTTACCTGGGTTCGCTGATTTATCTGGCAATTTTCGGTTCGGTCATTGGCTTTGGCGCTTACTTCACCCTGGTCGGTCGTATCGGCGCCAGCCAGGCAGCTTATGCGACACTGCTGTTCCCACTGGTGGCATTAACCCTCTCCACCTGGTATGAAGGTTATGTCTGGCACGCTAACGCGGTGATTGGTTTGCTGATGATCCTGCTGGGGAATTATGTGATGTTCGCTCGTCCGGGCATGCTGCTGCGGCGGAGAACGGCGGCCTAAGGATATTTGCGGCGGGCATCCTGCCCGCCTCCTGCGTCAACGACTGTTTGCCTGACGCGCAACACCGCTGAGCTGCGGATAAGACCGCCGGGTAATTGCCCGACGAGCAAGCCAGTAGAGCATGACCTTCTCATCATCGGCATCCTGGTCCGCCATCGATAGCAGCTTAAGCGAGAGCGTCGATTTATTGACGGGCTGGTTAGCATCACTCAGCTCAATGACAGCCTGACCGATCAGGCAGCAGACTTCTTCCTCATTAGAGATGGATTCATATGCGCGGTCTTTCATATCTCCTCCTGTGGTTGGGACTTTAAGCCTGGCAAAAGAACACTCGCCTTGCAGGTAAAACGCCCCATGTGAAATATTTTGCAACCGTTATCAGATTATTCTGCGCTTTTTTTTCCGCCATTAACGTTTATAAATGCGGCAGTTTATTCATTAACTCGTCACTTTTTATTCTGTTTTTTCCGGCCTATACCTGGATTTACCATCAAGGAGGTCGCTATGCATTCCACCCTGCATTTTGTCAGCCAGCTGCAGCAAATCTGGCGTCAGGAACCACACCGTAACAGCCACTCACCGCTCTGGCTTACCCCGGAACAGCGTGCGGCGATTATCCGCGAGTTGCTGTATCCGATAGCGGAGAATCCACAACATAAACCGTAACCCACCCGCCACACTGCACACGGTATAAACGGCACGCTGACTTCATGGCAATGCCGTTTATGCCGTATTCAATGCATTTCATTCCGTCTCCGCGTCAGTTCATGCCGAATTCCCCTGCTGTTACGCGTGATTTCTTATTATCACTGTAATTTCAGCATTCCCGGACGGGAGAATAATTATGACAACGCAAACTGCAGTGAATCCTCACAACCGCACCCGCTGGCTCACCCTGGCAGGCACCATCATTACCCAGTTTGCGCTGGGTTCGGTCTATACCTGGAGCCTGTTCAATGGTCAGCTGTCACAAAAACTGGATGCCTCCGTCAGTCAGGTTGCGTTCTCCTTTGGTCTGCTGAGTCTCGGTCTGGCGCTCGCCTCTTCCGTCGCGGGTAAACTGCAGGAGCGTTTCGGCGTACGTAATGTCACTATCGGCGCGGGCCTGCTAATGGCCGTCGGCTTCTTCCTTACCGCTCACGCAAACAGCCTGCTGATGCTGTGGTTCAGCGCAGGTGTGCTGGTGGGTCTGGCGGATGGCGCGGGCTATCTGATGACGCTCTCCAACTGCGTGAAATGGTTCCCGGAACGTAAAGGGATGATCTCGGCCTGTGCTATCGGCGCCTACGGTTTAGGCAGCCTCGGCTTCAAATTTATCTGCAGCTACCTGCTCAGCGTCTACAGCCTGGAAAGCACCTTCCTGATCTGGGGCGGCCTGGCGATGACGATGATTATTTTCGGCGCCCTGCTGATGACCGATGCACCGGTACAGCAGACCAGCAGCGCGCAGGGTGTCGCGGGCGCCCGTGACTTCTCGCTGGCGGAATCAATGCGTATGCCGCAGTACTGGATGCTGGCGCTGATGTTTCTCACGGCGTGCATGAGCGGTCTGTATGTCATTGGCGTGGCGAAAGATATTGGTGAAGGCATGGTGCATCTCAGCGCGCAGACCGCAGCCAGCGCGGTGACCATTATCGCTATCGCGAACCTGAGCGGTCGTCTGATTCTGGGTATCCTGTCGGATAAAATGGCGCGCATCCGCGTCATCACTATCGCCCAGGTCGTTTCTCTGGTGGGGATGAGCATCCTGCTGTTCACCAGCATGAGCGAAACCACCTTCTTTATCTCGATTGCCTGTATCGCCTTTAGCTTCGGTGGCACGATTACGGTGTATCCGTCACTGGTCAGCGACTTCTTTGGTCTGAACAACCTGACGAAAAACTACGGCGTGATTTATCTCGGCTTCGGTATCGGCAGCGTGATGGGTTCACTGATTGCCTCACTGTTTGGCGGCTTCACCGTTACCTTCAGCCTGATTATGACGCTGCTGGTCATTTCTCTGGTGCTTTCCGCCACCATTCGCCTGCCACATCAGCCGGCGAAACAGAAAGCCGCTTACAACCCTGGCGAAGCGTCATACGAAAGCAAGTAAATGCAGACGGTTAACCTGGAATGAAAACAGCGCCCCTTATTGGGGCGCTGTTTTTTATCAGAATGACGTCCAGTCACCATTGTCTGTCGCCGGTTTCGATCCCGCCGTCAGATATTTCACTTCCGGCAGCGCTGCTGCCGGGCGTGGTGGCCGTGGCGTCAACGCTCTTCCTCCCTGCGGCAGAGTAAATACCGCCACCACACTCTTCAGATGATTCGCCTGGTCTTCCAGCGCCGCGGAGGTGGCTGACGATTGTTCAACCAGCGCGGCGTTCTGCTGCGTTACACCATCCATCTGCGTAATCGCCGCGCCAACCTGAGTGATCCCCTTACTCTGTTCGCTGGAAGCAGAGGCGATCTCTTCCATGATATCGGTGACGTTGGTGACCGACTTCAGGATGTTCTCCATCGACTGACTGGCAAGATCCACCTGCTCGGAACCACTGCGTACGTTGACCACGGATTCGTCGATCAGGGTTTTGATCTCTTTTGCCGCAGTGGCGCTGCGCTGCGCCAGATTTCTTACTTCGCTGGCCACCACGGCAAAACCGCGCCCCTGCTCACCGGCACGCGCCGCTTCCACCGCGGCATTCAGCGCCAGAATATTGGTCTGGAAAGCAATGCTGTCGATCACGCTGATAATATCGGCAATCTTCTGTGAGCTGTGGGTAATGTTGTGCATGCTGGAGTTAACCGCCTTCATTACCTCACCGCCCTGGCTCGCGGCGACAGACGCATCTTTGGCGATCACGCTGGCTTGCTGGGCATTGTCGGCGTTCTGTTTCACCACCGCGCTCAGCTCTTCCATACTGGCGGCCGTCTGGCTTAATGCTGATGCCTGCTCTTCAGTGCGGGTCGATAAATCCGTATTGCCGGAGGCTATTTCACTGCTGTTCTGGAAAATTTCACTGGCGCTGTGACGGATTTCGCTAACGGTTTTAACCCAGTTCGCCTGCATGGTATTCACGAAGGGGATCAGCTGACCGATTTCATTACGCCCCAGCTCCTCCATGGTTTTATCCATTTCACCTTTCGACAGGCGCTGCAGATGGGCTTTAACTTTCTCCAGCCCCTGCCCCATCAGGCGGGCGAGATAACGATCGGTGGCGATCAGAATCGCAATACCGAGCACCATGGCGATCACCAGCATATTCTGGCTCCAGGAGACCCATGACTGAATTCGCAGCTGCGCTTCAGCTTTCAGTGTGCTGATTGTCTGATTATATTGGCCGATGGCAGCGGAAAATTGCTGGCGCAAAGGTGCAAATTTTTCATTGAACAGTTTTTGATAAGTGACGGCATCATTTCGTTTTACCGCATCCATCATCGGCACTATCGCATCGCTGTAGAGGTGCCAGGAGCTGTTATAAATATCCTCGATCGACTTGCTGTTAATGTTGCCGTGATCCGTCACTTTAAACGTCGCCAGACCATTTTTGAGAAACGCCACATCGTCTCCCACAGCTTTCAGCATCATACTGGCATTCATCGAGCCGTAACTGCCGCTGTCGCCCTGGGCAATAAGTGAACTCATTCTTAGCGTTACACGATAATAGGCTTCACTGGCGCCATTAATGATATCGCCATTAAGCTGCTGCACATTGGTCAAATCAACTTCCCGGGTCAGATTATTCAGCGCGTACAGGGAGAACGCCGAAATACTGCCCCACAGCAGAGTAAACACAATCAAAATACCCAATACCATGCGCTTAATACGGACATTATTGATAAAACTCATTCGCTTCCACCTCATATTAAAATAGTAAAATCTTTGTTGAGAAAATTTCGTCCTGGTGCTTTCAACTACACTTTTTACCTTTAAATACGCAGGCAGTATCGGCTAAAAATGAGGCGACTTTAGCTAAAACAACGGCATACTATCCACGCCATGCCTGAGGCGTGCACTTTAAGTCAAATAAGGCATTTTTCGGATTAAATAACGAAACAATTCGGTTTATTCCTGGTGAGTATTTTCATGCTTATTGCTGGTTAGATAAATTCAGAAATAATTGCTCATACCTTCCTAAATAACTCTACAAACGCGGCATTATTCCTCCACTTTTATCTCGTAAAGTGATAGCCAACACAGAAGAGAAAGGGAGTGAACTATGAAAGCAGTCATTAAAGCAGTGTCACTGCTTGCTGTAATAACCATGCTGAGTGGTTGTATTGTCGCCCCCGGACATCATCATGACCGTGGCTGGCATGGCGGCGGCGGTGGCTGGCACGATCGTGGTGGTCACGATCGCGGCTGGCACGGTGGACCACACCGGGGAAGATAACAGGGCAAAGCCTGCATACAGCAAAATAGCAGTAAATAGTAGAGTAAAAAATTGGGCGGGAATTTTCCCGCCCTTCTTCTTTTCTGCTTACGCAGAGCATCACACGTCAGCGGCACTAACTTTTAATCTGGTAATTACACTGATACCAGATTTTCTTTAATCCCGGCAGATGACTGTCCTGCTCAGGCAGCGGCTGCGCGACATCAAAACCGCGCTGGCCACAATAGCTCGACAGATCGCTCATCATGGCCTGATGATTCACTTTCTGCGGATCAAAACGATACTGCACGGTGTTGGCAACCGGATCTTCATCCACTTTCTCAAAAGCGCCGGGTTTACTGGCAGTACAACCCGCCAGCAGAAGCAGCGCAAGCGCGCCAAAAATTTTAAATTTCATCTTTTTTCCTCACATTGCTGCGCATGATAGCAATCCGGCCGCCCGCCACAATCGGATTGAGGCTTAAACAGCATAAGCAAATGCGATATTTACCGATTGAATCGATTCACTAAAACGAATGGTGCTAGCTGCGCCCTGGTGTCATGATGCAGTCAGACATCGAAGGTTGTCTGTGCCACACCAGGTTTTAAACATTACTACAATGACTTAGCCTGTTTTATGCCCGCGGCGAGCGGGCTTTTTTTTGCTCGTTAGCCGCCGCTGGCGCCGAGCATCATACGCAAAACGTTGGCGGCTTGTTTAGGAGGAAGTGCCAGAATGGCGCTGTAGAGATCGATGGTCATGTCGCACATATCATTATGCTCGACGTTAACATCGGTTGGCGCGTTGAGCAGCTGCAGTTTACTGCCCCACTTTTCATACAAGGTACCAACAATTCCCTGCATACTTTTACGCGCTGCAGATAAATCCACCGCAATTTCCGGCCCGGTGCTGGCCACCAGCAAGGCATCGATCTGCTGCAGGTCCTGTTGCTGCAGTTGCGCTGGCAAACGCGCGATAGTATTCACTTCACCGCTTAGTTGCGGAAAAAGAAACTGGAAACAGAGCTCGCCAGAAATCTGCCGCAGACTTTGCATCTGCCGCACACTCAGCTGAATATAGTTGATGACCGTTTCATCCTGCGCCCGGCCGACACGCTGATTCAGCAGATCGGCCAGCATCGGCCGTAACTGAGCAATAGCTTGATCCGCATCCTCGCCATCACGCACCGCATTGACCAGTTCATCATTTAGCTGCTTATACAGGGCGGGTTGCTGCTCTTTTATCGTGCGGTAAACCAGCATCGTTGCCAGCTGCTGCTGCGCCGCGTCCACCCGCGCCGCCAGTTGTTGCTGTGGCTGGACCCAGCGCAGCCAGACGACATTGCCCGCCACCAGCGGTACAGCAACCAGCAGTAATGCCAGCCAGCGCGAGATTTTTGCGCGGCGCACCAGCCAGAAAGCCAGCAGTGAAAGCAGTAACAGGGCAATAACAGACGGGATCAGGTTAATTTCAGACAAAACACTTTCCATTATTTAAAGCACCGGGAAGGACATGATGCCTGCCCGCGAGAGAATAAATCGATATTTAACGGCAAGCGTGCGACGTTTAATCCGCGCGCACATCCACCAGTACCGGGCAATGCGCATGTTCAATCACTGCCGCACTGACCGAGCCTTTTAACAGGCGGTTAAACGGCGACAGATGACGGCGGCCCATGATAATCATCGCCGCCTTTAGCTGATCCGCCTGCGCCACAATGGTTTCCGCCGACTCGCCCGCCACCACGCGGCCACGCGCCTGCACACCGGCACGTTGCAGCTCCGCCAGCGCCTGGCGCACCACAGCTTCCGCCGTATTTTGTTCATCCTGCGCCAGCGCGAAATCCACCGGATCTTCACCTGCAGTGAACTCCAGCGGCGCACTGCCAGCGGAATAACTGGCGTCCACGCAGCACACCACCACCACTTCAGCCTGCTGCCCCTGCGCCTGCTCAATCGCCAGATTCACCACCTTGCGGGCATGCGCTGAATTATCGACTGCCACTAACAACGTTTTCATCCTGTTCTCCGGTTAATCGCGTGCGGTTATTTTACCGATCTCACGCATCATCGCCTCTTTGCACTTCAGCATCTCACTGCGATAGAGCGCCTCATGTTTCTGAAAACGCGAGCCAGGTATCAGCAGTGCAATGCAGAAACGGCCAAGCACCGTATCAATCGCCACGGCCATGGTGGAGATCCCTTCCAGCGTTTCGCCACGATCGTAAGCCACCCCGGTTTCGCGGATCTCTTTCAGATGCGCCAGCAACTGCGGCAGGGTTTTCACCGTGATTTCGGTCATCGCCTCATAGGCTTCACCCACCAGCGTGCGCACATCCTCGTCACTTTCCAGCGCCAGCAGCGCACGTCCGCCGGAGGTGCTGTACAGCGGCAGGTTCAGCCCGATACGCGGCACCACGCGCAGCTCACGGGCCGCCACCACATAATGGACGATCGCCAGTTGCGTACCGCTGGCACGCGCCAGCGACACGGTTTCGCCAGTGGCATCAGATAACGCCTGCAGCACCGGGCGGGCGATCTCCACCACATCAGTATGCACAGCAGAGACCAGTCGCAGCAGCGCCGGCCCGAGGCGGACGCCACCTGCCCCCTGAATACGGATCATCTGCACCGAATCCAGCGCCGCGACAATGCGCTGCACGGTAGATCGCGGCAAACCAACCGCCTGCGCGATTTCACCCAGACTCATGCCATTCGGCTGCTCACCTAAGACATTCAATATTTTTGCCGCACGGGTAATCACCTGAATACCCGCGGTTTTTTCATCATCACCACGCTGAGGGTTGTCGGACATGCAGTTCTCTTCCTTGTTCAGGCCGCCGCTACTGTAGCGCTAAATGCGCACGTTTTACAGCTTGTACCACATTGCAATACAACAAACCGCGATGTAACATGCGCTTCCGCTGTATCACATCGCAATACAGTGCATCAAATATAACAAGAATCACTGGAGTACCTGCTATGAACGGTCAGCCTTCGGCGCCGCCGGTCCCCCATCCTTTTACCCTGCGTCTGGCGCTGGGGCTGGTCGGGGTGCTGATCGCTGCGCTTACTGCCGGGTTAAACGATCGCGTCACCGATATCGCGCTGGCCGACATCCGCGCCGCGCTGGGCATCAGCTACGATCAGGGCAGCTGGATCACGGCGCTCTACCAGGCAGCGCAGGTGGCATCGATGATGATCGCGCCATGGTTTGCCGTCACCCTGTCTCTGCGGCGTTTTACCCTCGCCGTCGCCACCGGTTTTACCGCAATCGGCGTGCTGCTGCCGTTCATCACGGACATTCATCTGTTTCTGGCGCTGCGTATCGTCCAGGGCGTCTGCGCGGGTGCCTTCCCGCCAATTCTGATGACCGTCGCGCTGCGCTTCCTGCCGCCCGGCATTAAGTTGTTTGGCCTCAGCGCCTATGCGCTCACCGCCACCTTTGGCCCGAATATGGCGGCATCGCTGGCGGCGTTCTGGACCGACAGCATCGGCTGGCAATTTGTCTTCTGGCAGGTCGCACCGCCGATGCTGATCGCCATGCCGTTAATGAGCTGGGGATTGCCGCAGGACCCGGTACGCCCCGAGCGCTTCCGGCAAATGGACTGGTTTGGCATGCTGACCGGCGGCAGCGGCATTGCGCTGCTGATTATGGCGCTGGCGCAGGGTGAACGTCTCGACTGGCTGAACTCGTCGCTGATTAGCGCCATGTTGTTCGGCGCCGCTGCCCTGCTGCTGGTATTTCTGATTAATGAATGGTTTCACCCGCTGCCGCTGTTCCGTTTGCAGATGTTACAGCGAAAGAATCTGATCCACGGCATGCTGGCGCTGGCGGGCGTACTGACGGTGGCGCTGTCCGGTTCGGCGCTGCCTTCCGCCTATTTTGCGCAGGTCGAGGGCTTCCGCACCCTGCAGTTCGCGCCGCTGGCGATGGCGATTGGTTTGCCGCAGTTACTGATTGCCCCGCTGGTGGCGGCACTGCTGAATCTGCGCTGGATCGACTGCCGCTGGATGCTCACGGCGGGCGCGGCGCTGCTGATCGGCTCCTGCCTGCTGGGATCGCAGCTGACCAGTGCCTGGGCGCGGGAAAACTTCTGGCTGATCCAGCTGATGCAGGCTTTTGGACAGCCGATGATGATTATCGCCGTGCTGATGAGCGCCACCAGCGTGGTGTTGCCGCCGGAAGGTCCGTTTGCCGCCGCAATGTTTAATACCGTGCGCGGCGTCGCCAGCGTGGCGGCCAGCACGCTGGTGCAGAGTTTCCTCAGCCAGCGCGAAAAATTTCACTCCCATAGCCTGCTGGATCAGGCGGCCAATCGCGGCTGGCTGCTCCGTGCCGACTCACCGGCCAGCGCCAGCGCTTCCGCGCCTTTGCTGCCGGATGGCAGTATCAGCTCGGCGGAAAATATCGCCCGTTTCTCCACGCTGGTGAAACATCAGGCGATGGTGCTGAGTATCAGCGATGCCTATCTGATGCTGATCGGCTTTGCGCTGCTGCTGGTGCTGCTGACCGCCTGGCTGCCTAAACGCATCTGGCCGCCGCAAACCCTTATTCAACCTGCCACGCACACCCCAGGATAATAATGATGAGTATTTCACCTGCCAAACGAACGCTTCTGCTGACGCTGCTGCTGATGCTGCTGCTGGCCATGGCGCTGTTTGCCTGGCACAGCCTGCATCGCAATAACTATCGTACCGATGACGCGTATGTCACCGCCGATTACACGCTGGTGGCGCCGAAAATTTCCGGTTACGTCGCCAGCGTTAATGTCAGCGACAACCAGGCAGTGAAGGCCGGCGATCTGCTGGCGACGCTGGACGATCGTGATTATCACGTCGCGCTGGAAACTGCACAGGCCAGTCTGCTGGTCAGTAACGCTAAACTAACCAGCATTGATGCTCAGCTGGAACAGCAGCAGGCGGTGATCAATCAGAAACTGGCGGCGGTCACCTCCAGTCAGGCCTCGTTAAGCTATGCCGATCAGAATGCCGACCGCTATCGCCGCCTGCTGAAAAGCGGGACTGCGACCGCCGATGAGCAGCAGAAAGCCAGCTCGACCATGCGCGCCGCCGCCGCCCAGGTGCAACAGGATCAGGCCGCCGTGGTTGCCGCACGTAAAGAAGTGGGTATTCTGCAGGCCAGCCGCCAGCAGGCACTGGCGGATATCGCTGCGGCGCAGGCCAGTGTCGACCAGGCGCAGCTGAATCTCTCCTATACGCGCATTACCGCGCCGGTGGATGGCAATATCGGCCAGCGTTCCGTGCGCCAGGGCGCGTACGTTTCAGCAGGCACTCGTCTGCTGGCGGTGGTGCCATTGCAGCAAAGCTACATTGTCGCCAACTTCCTCGAAACCCAGCTGGCGCATGTGCAGAACGGACAGCGGGTAGATATCAAAGTCGACGCCCTGCCTGGCGTACGTTTCCGTGGTCATGTCGACAGCATCGCCCCGGCGACCGGCAGTACTTTCTCAGCGATTGCCGCCGATAATGCCACCGGTAACTACACCAAAGTGGTGCAGCGCCTGCCGGTAAAAATAGTGCTGGAGCCGGGCCAGCCGGACCTTGCGCGCCTGCGCGTCGGCATGTCAGTGGTGCCGCAGATTCTGGTAAAATAATTGTGAGCATTGTCTCAGAACAAGACTATTTATTTTGTCGCACTTTCAGCGTAGATTAGTCGCGATCCTGCTCCGGGTTACCCGGGGCGACGCGGAAGAAAGGCGTGCAGCACCCTAATAAGCTCACCTTTTCGACCGAACTGTTTGTGTTGCGCGGGTTTGGGATCGCCATTGCCGCAGTCGCTCAGAGGAGTCGTCTGGTGAAATACGCATTGATGGGAGTGTCGTTCTTCCTGTTAGTCTGGGTTGGCACTTTTTTCCTGATGGTATAACGCTGTTTGCCGTCAGGCATTGCACCTGGGATGAAATGAGGGCGACGTTGCCGTCGCCCTGTTAGTTTTACTCTTCCGTTTCCGCACTCTTCGCCGTGGCAGGCAAAATGCCATCGGCGCGGAACATCGCTTTAATGCCGCGCACCGCCTGACGAATACGGTCGCTGTTCTCAATCAACGCGAAACGCACATGAGTGTCGCCGTAATCACCAAAACCGATGCCCGGCGAAACGCAGACCTTCGCTTCCTGTAACAGATGTTTGGCAAACTCCAGCGAGCCAAGGTGCGCATAGTGATCCGGGATTTTTGCCCAGACATACATTGACGCTTTCGGCATCTCCACCATCCAGCCCGCTTCATGCAGCCCTTTGACCAGCACATCACGGCGACGTTTATACTGTTCGGCAATATCGCGCACGCACTGTTGCTCGCCTTCCAGCGCAGCAATCGCCGCCACCTGCAGCGGGGTAAAGGTGCCGTAATCGTGATAACTCTTGATACGCGCCAGCGCACTGACCAGCTCTTTGTTACCGACCATAAAGCCGATGCGCCAGCCCGCCATGTTGTAGCTTTTCGACAGAGTAAAGAACTCCACCGCCACATCGCGCGCGCCGGGTACCTGCATAATAGATGGCGCTTTCCAGCCGTCATACACGATGTCGGCATAGGCCAGATCGTGCACCACCAGTACATTGTACTGTTTCGCCAGCGCAATCACGCGCTCGAAGAAGTCCAGTTCGACGCACTGCGCAGTCGGGTTTGACGGGAAGCCGAGGATCATCATTTTTGGCTTCGGGTAGCTTTCGCGAATCGCACGCTCCAGCTCGTTAAAGAAGTCAACGCCCGCGACCAGCGGCACGGAACGTACCTGCGCACCGGCAATCACTGCGCCGTAAATATGAATGGGATAGCTGGGATTCGGCACCAGCACGGTGTCGCCATGATCCAGCGTCGCCAGCATCAGGTGCGCCAGACCTTCTTTGGAACCAATGGTGACGATGGCTTCGGATTCCGGATCGATCTCCACCTGATAGCGGTCAGCGTACCAGCGTGAAATCGCCCGCCGCAGACGCGGAATGCCGCGCGAGGTGGAGTAACCATGGGTGTCCGGGCGCTGCGCCACGGTACAGAGTTTTTCCACGATATGCGGCGGTGTTGCGCCATCGGGGTTGCCCATACTGAAATCGATAATATCTTCGCCGCGCCGGCGCGCAGCCATTTTCAATTCAGCAGTGATATTAAAAACATACGGGGGGAGACGTTCAATACGGGAAAAACGACGAGTTGAGCCGTTGTCAGCCATAGCATCCTCTTGATTTACGTAAGCGCCCGGACCGTCCGAGCGACGCTGACCACCGTTGTGGTCGAGGAATGAACATAGCCTGATTGTTTACCGCTTGTCGAGAGGCGGAATAAAATTTTCTTATTCGTCGTTATTCAGCCGGCCAAACACCCAATCGTTCACCCACTGCTCGTGCAGCAGATAATTATCCCGCAGCGTACCTTCCAGCTGGAAGCCGTTCTTCTCCAGCACCCGACGCGACGCCCAGTTGCCCTCCACCACCGAAGCGGTCAGTTTGTGGAACTGGCATTCGATAAACAGGAACTCGCACAGCGTCTGCAGCGCCTCGCTGCCATAGCCCTTACCCCAGCCGTCAGGCAGCAGCGTGTAGCCAACTTCAGCCTGGCGATACGGATACCACAGTGAGCTGGCGCCCAGCAGCCCAACGGCAGCACCGTCGGCGCGCAGTCTTACGGCCAGGCACAGCATATGCGTACTGGTGATGTGCCAGGGCGCCAGACGTTCCTCGAAACGCTGACGGATATCCTCCGTTGACGGAACAGCGCTGACCCACTGCATCACCCTGGGATCGCTGTGGATACGCAGGAACAGCGGCCAGTCATCCGGTAGCAGTTTGGTTAGCTCTAAACGCCTGGTTATCAGTTGCATCGCGCCCTCAAAAAATAAGGAAACACACTTTTCATCATAGTCACACAAATTCCTCTTTTATGATGAAAAAAGAGAGAAATCGCAGCATAGCGGTTAATTATCAGGCTAATTAATGTTATATGAACATAAAAACAACATCCTGATTATGTTACTCAGACTTTCCTCTTTTTGACAATCACCTGCAAATCAATCGCCATCAGGACGGCGAAAAACGGCAAAATTGATCTCAGCCCTGTTTGCAGCAAACTCCCCACGGCTTGCCTGGCACATTGGCGTGAGTTTCCTTATTATTGGAAACTCAAGTCATAGCCTTACGGGATGTCTGTGCAATCCATTTTTGAAATGCTGCTGGCGGTATTCGACCGTGCAGCGCTGATGCTTATCTGCCTGTTCTTCCTGACACGTACCCGTCAGTTTCGCCAGCTGCTGCAAAAAGACGAGCATTCCCGCCAGGAGCTGTTGGCTGTCACCGCCATCTTCTCACTGTTTGCGCTGTTTGGCACCTGGAGCGGCATCAATGTCGATGGGTCGCTGGTCAACGTCCGTGTGATCGCCGTGATGTCCGGCGGCATCCTGTTTGGCCCCTGGGTCGGCATTGCCACCGGCGTCATCGCCGGGATGCACCGTTTTCTCATCGATATCCACGGCGTCACGTCGGTGCCCTGCCTGATCACCAGTATCGCCGCAGGCTTTATTGCGGGCTGGATCAACCTGAAGGTCGTTAAAGATAAGCAGTGGTGGGTGGGTATTCTTGGCGGCATGCTGTGTGAATCGCTGACCATGCTGCTAATCGTACTGTGGGCCGATCCTATGTCGCTGGGCCTGGAGATTGTCAGCGAGATCGCGATTCCAATGATCCTTGGCGCCGTGTGTATCGGCCTGATTGTGCTGCTGGTGCAGAGTGTTGAAGGGGAAAAAGAGGCAATTGCCGCACGTCAGGCGAAACTGGCGCTGGAAATCGCCAATAAAACCCTGCCGCTGTTCCGTCACGTTAACAGCCAGTCGCTGCGCAAAGTGTGCGAAATTATCCGCAGCGATATTAACGCCGACGCCGTCGCCATTACCAATAAGAGCCAGATCCTCGCTTATGTCGGCTTCGGCGAACAGAACTATCACAATGGCGATGACGGCATCAGCCCGACCACGGCACAGGCAATTGCGAACGGCAAGATCATCATCAAAAACAATGATGAAGCGCACCGTACACCGGAAATTCACTCAATGATAGTGATTCCGCTGCGTGAAAGCGGCGAAGTGACCGGCACGCTGAAGATCTACTACCGCCACGCACACCGTATCACCTGGTCGCTGAAGGAGATGGCCATCGGCCTGTCGCAGATTATCTCCACCCAGCTGGAAGTTTCACGCGCCGAACAGCTGCGCGAAATGGCCAATAAAGCCGAACTGCGCGCCCTGCAGAGCAAGATTAACCCGCATTTCCTGTTCAATGCGCTGAACGCCATTTCCTCTTCGATTCGAATGAATCCGGATACCGCGCGCCAGCTGATTATCAATCTGTCACGCTATCTGCGTTATAACCTGGAACTGAATGACGATGACGCCATCGACATTAAAAAAGAGCTGTACCAGGTGAAAGACTATATCGCCATTGAGCAGGCGCGCTTTGGCGACAAGCTGACGGTGATTTATGAAATTGACGAAGACGTCGCCTGTAAAGTCCCCAGCCTGCTGATCCAGCCGTTAGTGGAGAATGCGATTGTCCACGGCATTCAGCCGTGCCGCGGCAAAGGCGTGGTGGTGCTGGCGGTGCAGGATCAGGGCGACCGGGTCCGCATTTCAGTTCGTGATACCGGCAACGGCATCAGTGAAGAAGTGATGGCGCGGGTCGAAAATAATGAAATGCCCGGCAATAAGATTGGCCTGCTGAATGTGCACCACCGTGTCAGGCTGCTGTATGGCGAAGGGCTGCAAATTTACCGGCTCAATCCAGGCACCGAAATTGCTTTCTATATCAGTAAAAATGGCCACTCGTTGCCAGAAAATAATGTTTCACTTTCAGTGTAGTACGCTGTATTTATCGGGGAAAAGCGTGTGAATGCGATCATTGTTGAAGATGAATTTCTCGCCCAGCAGGAGCTGAGCTGGCTGATTCAGCAACACAGTAAAATCAACGTCGTCGCCAGCTTCGATGACGGGCTGGACGTGCTGAAATACCTGCAAACCAGTCAGGTGGACGTGATTTTCCTCGATATTAATATCCCGTCGCTGGACGGCGTGCTGCTGGCGCAAAATATCAGTAAATTTGCCCATAAGCCGCTGATTGTGTTTATTACAGCCTGGAAAGAGCATGCAGTGGAAGCCTTCGAACTGGAAGCTTTCGACTACATTCTCAAGCCGTATCATGAGTCACGCATTGTCAGCATGCTGAATAAACTGGAAAGCACTTATCAGCAACAGCAGCAGGTGCAAAACAGCAGCGGCGCGGTGGCGCGTAATACGCCGATGACCATTAACTTAGAAAAAGATGAGCGCATTATCGTGACCGATATCAACGATATCTACTATGCTGAAGCTCATGAAAAGATGACGTTTGTCTATACGCGGCGCGAAGAGTATGTGATGTCGATGAATATCACCGAATTTTGCAGCCGCCTGCCGGAGGAGTATTTCTTCCGCTGCCACCGTTCGTGGTGCGTGAATCTGAGTAAAATCCGCGAAATTGAGCCGTGGTTTAACAACACCTACATCCTGAAACTGCGCGACCTGGATTTCCAGGTGCCGGTCAGCCGCAGCAAGGTGAAAGCGTTCCGCCAGCTGATGCGTTTGTAAGCGGGATTCCCTTCCCGCACACGATGTGTCAGATGACCTGACCCAGCGTCTGGCGCAGATGTGCACCCGCACCCAGCAGTCCCGGTTGATCGTGAGTGATCAGATACACCGGAATATCCGCAACAAAATCGCGGAAGCGGCCTTTGTCTTCAAACGCAGCGCGGAAGCCTGAGGCTTTAAAGAAGTCGAGGAAACGCGGCACAATGCCCCCGGCGATATAGACGCCGCCAAAGGTCGCCAGCGTCAGCGCCAGGTTACCGCCAAAACGCCCCATAATCACGCAGAACAGCGACAGCGCGCGACGACAGTCAGTGCAGCTGTCCGCCAGCGCCCGGGTAGTAACATCTTTCGGTTCGAGGTTTTCCGGTACACGGTCATCGGATTTTACAATCGCGCGATACAGATTCACCAGCCCCATACCGGAGAGCAGACGCTCGGCGGAAACATGGCCCAGTTCGTCGCGCAGCACCTGCAGGATTTGATCTTCCTCTTCGCTGTTAGCGGCAAAATCCACATGACCGCCTTCGCCCGGCAGGCTGACCCAGCGCCTGTCGACATGCACCAGATGCGCCACGCCCAGCCCTGTCCCCGCGCCATAGACGGCAATCGGACGATCTTTTACGGCGGTTTTCCCGCCAAACTGCAGTACGTCTTTATCAGACAGCATCGGGATCGCCATCGATACCGCAGTAAAATCGTTGATCACTTCCAGATGCGCTAAGCCGAGATTTTTTTGCATCTCTTTGCGCGAAAACGCCCAGCTATGGTTGGTCATCTCAATCCAGTCATCGGTAACCGGACAGGCAATGGCAATCGAGCCATCTTTAATAGAGTGATGATGATGCTCATCGAGGTAAACGCGGATAACCGCTTCCAGGCTGTCATAGTCCGAAGTGGAAAATGTTTTTGCCTGCGAAATAGCGCCGCTCGCCAGTTCACACAACGCGAGGCGGGCGTTGGTGCCACCAACATCGCCAACCAAAGCATAGTTCGTCATTCTCTTGCTGCTCCATTAACGTCAATGGCTATCACTATAAGTTTCCCCTGGTCAAACAACAACGCCAGACCCGCATAAACCCGCCAGAAAAATCCGTAACTTGCGATCCGCCGCGCGGTTCGCGTTAGTGTAAACGTATACACTGCTATGCTGTATGGATTACCGACCCTCAACCCGCAGGATAACAACATGCATTATCTTCCCGACGCCGGGCGCTATCAGCAGATGGAATATCGCCGCAGCGGCCGCAGTGGCCTGAAACTGCCCGCCATTTCCCTTGGGTTATGGCATAACTTTGGTGACACCACGCGGGTGGACAACAGCCGTCAGCTGCTGCGCCACGCGTTTGATCGCGGCATCACCCATTTTGATCTCGCCAACAACTACGGTCCCCCGCCAGGATCGGCGGAAGAGAATTTCGGCCGCATCCTGCGCGAAGATTTCCGTCCTTACCGCGACGAGCTGATTATCTCCTCCAAGGCAGGCTACACCATGTGGGACGGCCCGTACGGTGACTGGGGATCGCGTAAATATCTGGTCGCCAGTCTCGATCAGAGCCTGAAGCGCATGGGGCTGGAGTATGTGGATATCTTCTATCATCACCGTCCGGACCCGGAAACGCCGCTGGAAGAAACCATGCTCGCCCTCGATCATCTGGTGCGTCAGGGTAAAGCACTGTATGCCGCGATCTCTAATTATCCGGCGGAGCTGGCAGCACAGGCGATTGCCATTCTGCGCGATCTCGGCACACCGTGTCTGATCCACCAGCCACGTTATTCGATGTTTGAACGCGCGCCGGAAGAGGGGCTGCTGGATGTCCTGCAGCAGCAGGGCGTAGGCAGTATCGCATTTTCGCCACTGGCGGGCGGCGTGCTGACTGACCGCTATCTGCAGGGTGTGCCTGAGGATTCACGTGCCGCGAGCGGCAGCAAATTCCTCAACAGTGACCAGTTGACGGAAGAGAAGATGGCGAAGGTGCGTCAGTTAAATCAGCTGGCGCTGGCGCGCGGTCAGAAGCTATCACAGATGGCGCTGGCGTGGGTATTACGCGGCGACCGTGTGACCTCAGTATTGATTGGCGCCAGTAAAATCAGCCAGATTGATGATGCAACAGGCATGCTGGCGAATCGTCATTTCAGCGCTGCCGAGCTGGAACAGATTGACGCGATTTTAGTGTAAGCGCTTACCCGCCATCGACCGATGGCGGGATACTCCCATCCAGAATATTCTCAAATCAGATTTTCCTTACTGTTTTAAGAAACCGCCTGAATGCCAGCCTTCTGCTTGCGGGATAATCTTGCCTTAACGGCGGCGCAGTTTACCGCTGATAAGGAGAAATAAATGAAACGTGCCATTATCTTTGCCGCTTTGCTGGCAAGCACTGCGCCGCTGGCTCTTCACACAGCACAAGCCAGCAGCGCAGAAATCAACATCGCACCGGGTATTACCCTGCATCTGGGAGATCGCGATAACAGAGGTCATTACTGGGATGGCGGCCGCTGGCGCGATGACCGCTGGTGGCGTCACAACTATCGCTGGGATGAAGGCCGCTGGTGGCGACATGAAGAGTGGCGACGTCATCGTGAATGGGAGCGGGAACGCGCATGGCGCGATCATGAACGCCGCCGTGAATGGCGACATCATCATGACCGTCGTCCACCCCCACCGCCTGGTCCACCGGGACGCTGGTAAAGACGGCTGATCGGAGGGCCGTCGTCGCTGCTCCCCCTCCCTTGCCCTCCCCCATTCTATGGGGGAGGGCATATCAGAGTCCCCGGCCAGCTGCTGTGAACGCGGCTAAAGCCCCAGCGCCATGCCCACCAGCAGATAGACGTTCAGCGCCACCACCAGCACCACAATCACTCTGCCGCTATTTTGCATCAGTCGTGAATTAACCATCTCGCCCATCAGCTCGCGGTTGCCGGTAAATGCCAGCAGCGGCGCCAGCGCCAGCGCGATACCAAAACTCAGCAACACCTGGCTCATCACCAGAATGCGCGTCGGGTCCCAGCCTGCGAGGATCACGATAAAGGATGGCAGCATGGTGATTAAGCGCCGCACCCACAGCGGGATATGGAAGTGGATAAAGCCCTGCATCACCACCTGCCCCGCCAGCGTACCCACCACAGTGGAGGAGAGTCCCGCCGCTACCAGACTGAGGCCAAATACCGTCGCCGCAGCATGGCTCAGCAGCGGGTCCAGCGTCAGATAAGCCTGCTCCAGATCGGCGACGCCAGTATGGCCGCTAAAATGGAAGGCGGCGGCGGCCGTCGCCATCATCGCCAGGTTAACAAAACCGGCAATAGTCATGGCAATCGCCACATCCAGTTTGGTCGAGGAGTAACGCTCCGCGCGTGTGCCCTGTTCAGAAGACTGCGTCAGTGAAGAGTGCAGATAAATCACGTGCGGCATGATGGTCGCGCCCAGCACACCCGCAGCAAGAAAGACCGCATCCGCCGTCGGCAGTGACGGCACAGCCATGCCGTGCAGTAAATCAGTCACCTTTGGCTGGGAGAAAAACAGCTCAACGATGTAGGCTGCGGCGACAAACAGCAGCAGACCGCCGATCACCAGCTCCAGTGGTTTTTGCCCGCGGCTCTGCAGCATCAGGATCAGGAAGGTCGCAATACCGGTCAGCACCGCGCCCTGTAACAGGCTGATGCCGAACAGCAGTTTGAAGCCGATAGCGGCGCCGATAAATTCCGCCAGGTCGGTCGCCATGGCGATAATTTCCGCCTGCACCCAGTAGAACCAGACTGCCGGGCGGGGAAAGCGGTCACGGATATGCTGCGCCAGGTTTTTGCCCGTGGCGATACCCAGTTTGGCGGACATCAGCTGGATCAGCATCGCCATCACATTGGCCCACACCACCACCCACAGCAGCTGATAGCCGTAGGATGCGCCCGCCTGAATATTGGTGGCAAAGTTACCGGGATCGATATAGCCAATCGCCGCGATAAAAGCCGGCCCAAGTAGTGCCAGCTTAACTTTGCGGATCCCGCGTGCAGCTTGTTCTGCGCTGCGGCTCTCTGACATAGTGATCCCCTTGCCTAAAAAACGCGTAATACCCGTACAGGATACGGGTTATTACGCGTGACAGAATTCGGTTTTAGTGATTGTTGTGATAGCCGCTACTATAAAGTATAGCCTGTGCTATATAGATACCCACATTATACCAGTGGCAAAAAATGAGCAATCGCTTTGACGGTGTGTTAACCAATTTTAACAAATTTTAAACATGACGCTTTTCAGCACCACGGCAGGATGTGATCGGTCAGACTTTTCTGACGCATATCACGATAGGTAATTATTATAATGTGCAATTGATCTCGTTTTTGCTCTTCCCGTTACATAGAATACACGGCGAAATATAACCTGCCTCATATTTGGAGCAATCATGTCCCGCATTTTGCATTTTGCTTTAGCGCTGGCTGTCGTCGCGCTACTGGCCCTGCTGGTCAGCAGCGACCGTAAGAACATCCGCGTGCGTTTTATCATACAGCTACTGGTTATTGAGGTGCTGCTTGCCTGGTTCTTCCTGAACTCGGAAGTTGGCCTCGGTTTTGTACAAGGTTTTTCAGATCTGTTTGAAAAACTGCTTAAATATGCAGCAGAAGGGACAGGGTTTGTCTTTGGCGGCATGAATGAAAAAGGTCTGGCGTTCTTCTTCCTGAACGTACTCTGCCCTATCGTCTTTATTTCCGCGCTGATCGGTATTTTACAACACTTCCGTATTCTGCCGATCGTTATCCGTGCTATCGGCACCGTGCTGTCAAAAGTGAACGGCATGGGCAAGCTGGAATCCTTCAATGCGGTAAGCTCACTGATTTTGGGACAATCAGAAAACTTTATCGCCTATAAGGATATTCTCGGCAAAATGTCACAACGCCGCATGTACACCATGGCAGCCACCGCGATGTCGACTGTATCCATGTCGATTGTCGGTGCTTACATGACCATGCTGCAGCCTAAATATGTCGTGGCGGCGTTGATCCTGAATATGTTCAGCACCTTTATTGTGCTGTCGCTGATCAACCCGTACCGTGTGGACAGCGAAGAGGATCTGCAGCTGAGCAACACCCATCAGGGGCAGAGCTTCTTTGAAATGCTCGGCGAATACATCCTCGCCGGTTTCAAAGTGGCGATTATCGTTGCCGCGATGCTGATTGGCTTTATCGCCCTGATCTCGGGTATCAACGCACTGTTTGACGCCATCTTTGGCATCAGCTTCCAGGGCATTCTCGGCTACGTGTTCTTCCCGTTTGCGTGGGTGATGGGCGTGCCAGCCAGCGAAGCGTTGCAGGTCGGCAGTATTATGGCGACCAAACTGGTTTCCAACGAATTCGTGGCGATGATGGATCTGCAGAAAATTGCCGGTCAGCTGTCGCCGCGTGGCGAAGGCATCCTCTCCGTCTTCCTGGTGTCGTTTGCTAACTTCTCCTCCATCGGTATCGTCGCCGGTGCGATTAAAGGTCTGCATGAAGAACAGGGTAACGTGGTTTCGCGCTTTGGTCTGAAACTGCTGTACGGTTCAACGCTGGTAAGCGTGCTGTCAGCGTCTATCGCTGGTCTGGTGCTGTAATCTTCTGCGGGGCCGGGCAATGCCTGGCTCCGCCGCTTTCCCCGTCTGTATCCCTTTCTCCGGCAACATCCTATGGCTTCCTGATGGCTCTTACCGTGCAGGGCTTTTGCTGATTCAGTGGCTGGTTTTGCGGCTGTTATCAAATGGGCTGCCGAGATTAGCTGATGGTCGTATCTAAGACTGGAACCTAATCGTAGGTAGTGCGCACTGCTGCAGACTCTCCTGCGCATCTACCTATTAGTAATGATTAGCCTGTCAAGGCCGTGCTGCAGTGCCATCCGGTAAGCGAGCATTCGTCCATTCAGGGATATCACCCATTACCGGATATTTTGCTGCTTCTTTCACATCAATATCGACCCCGAGCCCAGGACGATCGCTAAGATATGCATAGCCGCGCTCAATCTCCGGACATCCAGGGAACACTTCCATTAATGCTTCGTTAACCGGTGTATATTCCTGAATACCAAGATTCGTGATGCTAACATCAATGTGCAAATTCGCCGCCACACCAATTGGTGAAATATCGCCAGGTCCATGCCATGCGGTTCTTACACCATAAAGCTCTGCAAAAGTGGCTAACTTTTTCGCTGGCGTGATACCGCCTATAGTGCTGACATGACAGCGGATATAGTCGATCAAATGGTTCTGAATCAGCGGCTTCCACTCGTTAATCTGGGTAAAGAGTTCTCCCATCGCAATCGGCGTGCTGCTCTGCGCGCGCATTTTATCCAGCCAGTCGATGTTCTCAGGCGCAACCGGATCTTCGAGGAAGAATAATTGATACGGTTCCAGTGATTTCGCCATCTGAATCGAGGCGATGGGCGTGATCCTTTCATGTACATCATGGATAAACTCAACGCCGAAGCCGAGTTTATTGCGCAGATGATCGAACAAGCGCGGCACGGCGCGCGCATAGGCATCAGGATCGAAGTATACACCTTGCGTTTGCGTACGCGGCGAAATCTTGGGCTGAATGTTACGCGCCTTCGCCAGCTTACCGGCAATCAAACGCAGATCGTCAGTCCCGGCGCCGCCATACATACCAACCTGACAACGTACGTACTGATATCCCTCTTCCAAACGTGCACGAATATTGTCTTCCACTTCTACTTCGTCAGCGCCATCACAGTGACGATACAACGCCACACCATCACGACACTTTCCGCCGAGCAGCTCATACACCGGCAAGCCGGCCACTTTGCCTTTTAGATCCCACAGCGCCATATCCACGCCAGACAGTGCATTGTTCATCACTGGACCATTGCGCCAGTAGCCGCTTACCGCTGCCGATTGCCAGATATCTTCGATGCGCGCGGGATCTTTACCCAGCAAAAATGGCTTCATGTAATTATCGATCGCCGCGGCAACCGCGTGAATACGCTGGGTAAACGTGGCGCAGCCCAGGCCATATAGGCCTGGCTCACTGGTTTCAATTTTGACCACCACCAGATCAATGCCGCCAGGCGCAGTCAGTATCGTTTGAACGTTGGTAATCTTCAACTGGCTCATGTTATTCCTCAATATCTTGTAAGATGTCCTACATGTAATGTGTTTTAAAAAGCCCAGCGGGCTTTTGGTAGAATCAGTTGTGGCGTACATCCTCAATGGCATGCACATTGTGGGTCATGGCACTGTTTAAGGTTTCGGTGGCCAGCGCGGCATCACGATTTTTCAGCGCCATAAAGACCTTAATATGTGCTTCAACGCTTTCCAGCGTAATTCCCAACACGCGGTTGAGCTCTTCCAGATAATGAACGTAAATGCCCTTCAGCGACTCCATCACATGAATAAAGATGGAGTTATGCGATGCCTTTACAATCGCCAGATGAAAGTCATAATCTGCCAGCGAATACTTTTTATAGTCGTCTTTATTCACCAGCATACGGTTTAGCGCTTTTTCCAGCTCTTTGATGTCGTCCCCGGTGGCATTTTGCACCGCCAGCTCCATGCAGCGGAACTCAACCGTCTGACGAAAAACTCGCATGTGATCAAACTCTTCCTGCGAAAGATGCAGAATTGGCTGGTTATCGTTGAAAGCACCGTAGCGTGCCACATCGCGCGTAACATAGGTGCCTTTGCCGTGATGCGTGACCACCACGCCCAAATCCCGCAGTTTCTGTACCGCACTCCTTACGCTCACCCGACTCACCTGAAAAGTGGCCGTCAGCGCTGGCTCCGAAGGCAATTTGCAGCCCGGCTCCCAAATGCCATCCTGGATGTTTTTCTTCATCTGCTCGTAGATCACATCCACGATGTTATGTTTTGGCACACTTTCCAGCGTCACAATAAACACTCACTTGTCCTACATGTTTGTATTTGTATCGTTTATGGCAAAGCAGCACAAGATAAATTTTTCCAGCACAGTGCAGAACAGCATCAAAAGCATTCAGATTTATTCATTATTTATCAGCTAAATAAGGATTAAACCCCGCCTCCCCCCTCACTCCAGCAAAGCAAATTTTTGTGAGGCTCCTAGCATTTTGCTTTCATGAGAATTGCCGGTTTCCCTAACCTCAAGTACAACAACCCTCACTTACTTGTTAGTCATGCTACATGAGGATGTACAATGAATCCCCTTTTCAACCTTACAGGCAAAACTGCGCTGATTACCGGATCAACACGTGGCCTGGGATTAGCCTACGCCAGCGGATTGGCTGAAGCCGGTGCCAGCGTCATCCTGAATGGCACGCGTCAACAACACATGGATGCCGCACTTAGCGAGCTGCAAGGCAAAGGCTACAACGCTTCCGGCTTTATTTTTAACGTGGCCAAAGAAGATGAGATCGAGAACGTGTTCAGCCAACTCGATCAAGCCGGTATTCACGTCGATATCGTGATCAATAACGCCGGTATTCAATTTCGTCAGCCGATGCTGGATCTGGCATTGAGTGACTGGCAGCGCGTGTTGGATGTCAATCTCACCAGCGCTTTTCTGGTCGCGCGAGCGGCAGCAAAACGAATGGTTGCCCGTAACAGCGGCGGCAAAATCATCAATATAGGTTCACTGACCAGCGAAGCCGCGCGCCCGACGGTTGCGCCCTACACCGCAGCAAAAGGCGGGATTAAGCTTCTGACCAAATCAATGGCCGCAGAATGGGCTGTCCACAATATCCAAACAAACGGTATTGGTCCCGGCTACATCCTGACCGACATGAACGCAGCGCTGGTGGATAACCAGGAATTCAATCAGTGGGTCTGTAACAGCAATCCATCAGGCCGCTGGGGTAAACCCGAAGAGCTGATTGGCACCGCCGTGTACCTGGCGTCATCCGCCTCCAACTACGTCAATGGCCAGATGATTTACGTGGACGGCGGCTGGCTCGCCACGCTGTAGCGCTCGCCATCACTCCCCTGAGCACCAAGACGTAAACGTACCCTACCGACAAAACCATAAGAGGTCAGAACCATGAATCAGACCATTGCAGGGATATTACCCACCAAAAGATGGGGACGACTGATCCCCATTGCGTTCATCACCTACAGTTTGGCGTATCTTGATCGCGCTAACTACGGCTTCGGCGCGGCGGCCGGATTAGCGGAAGATCTCAACATCACGCCCGCGATTTCATCGCTGCTCGGCGCGCTGTTTTTCCTCGGCTACTTCTGTTTCCAGGTGCCGGGCGGGATCTACGCTGAGAAGCACTCCGCGAAACGGCTGATTTTCTGGAGCCTGATTCTTTGGGGCACGCTGGCCGCGGCTACCGGCATGGTGCACAACGTTGCGCTGCTGGCCGCCATCCGTTTTCTGCTTGGCGTCGCCGAAAGTGTGGTGATGCCGGCGATGCTTATCTTCCTTAGCCACTGGTTTACCCGCGCAGAACGCTCCAAAGCCAACACGTTCTTGTTTCTCGGTAATCCCATCACCGTACTGTGGATGTCGATTCTCTCCGGCTATCTGGTGAATGCTTTTGGCTGGCGTGGCATGTTCATCATTGAAGGTGTGCCAGCCATTCTGTGGGCGTTTATCTGGTGGGCGGTGTACGCCGATCGGCCAAAAGATGCCAAATGGCTTAGTGAAGCGGAAAAACGCGCAGTAGAAAACGCGCTGGCTGCCGAACAGCAGGCGATCAAGCCGGTTAAAAATTACCGTGAAGCCTTCCGCTCGCCCAAAGTGATCGCGCTGGCGTTTATTCACTTCTTCTGGAACATCGGCATGTACGGTTTCATCATGTGGCTGCCATCGATCCTCAAAACCGCCTCCGGACTAGGCATCGTCGCCACCGGCTGGCTGTCGGCGGCACCTTATTTGCTCGCCGTACCGCTGATGCTGGGCGCATCCTGGTTTTCTGACAAATATCAGCAGCGCAAAGCTATCGTGGTGACCTTCCTTGGCCTCGGTGCGGTGTGCTTTATTGCGTCGTTCACGCTGGGCGCTTCGCACTTTTGGATCTCCTACACGCTATTAGTGATCGCCGGGGGCGCGATGTACACGCCTTATGGCCCTTTCTTCGCCGCGATTCCCGAAATGATTCCGCGCAATGTCGTCGCGGGCGCAATGTCTTTTGTTGTCTGTTTCGGCGCGCTCGGCTCTTTTGTTGGCGCATGGATTGTCGGCTATCTGAACGGCCTGACCGGCAGCCCGGCAGCATCTTATGTATTCATGGGTGGATCGCTGGTTTTCGCCGTGCTGTTAACCGTGCTGACGACGTTCAACAGCAAATTCGAATTGTTATCGCGTCCCTCAAATGCTTACTGATACAGGCACATTCATGACTACCAAACCCACTCGAACGCGTTTCACGGTGCTGACCATGTTGTTTGTTGTCACCGCGATTAACTACATGGATCGCGCAAATCTGTCCGTCGCGGGCTCACATATTCAGGGTGAATTCGCCCTGTCCGCCACGCAGTTGGGCCTGCTGTTTTCTATGTTTACCTGGTTTTATGCCATGAGTCAGATCCCTGTCGGCTATTTGCTGGATCGGATTGGCTCGCGCTGGCTTTACGGCAGCGCCATCGTGTTATGGAGCGTCTTCACGCTGTTGATGGGCTTTGCGTCGCACAACCTCTTCACCACGGCAAGTGCCTCTTTCATGATGCTCCTGGCGTGCCGCGCGCTGGTTGGCATGGCCGAGGCGCCTTCTTTCCCTTCCAATACAAAAATCATCGCTACCTGGTTCCCGGACCATGAGCGCGCACGCGCCACCGCAACCTACTCCAGTGCGCAATACATTGGCCTGGCGCTGCTGACTCCGGCGCTATCGTTTATCGTCAGCAAATGGGGCTGGGAGATGTCGTTCTATCTCTCCGGTGCGGTGGGCATCATTTTCGGTATTTATTGGCTTGTCGCCTATCGCGACCCGCAGCACAGTCGCGCGGTTAATCAGGCCGAGCTGAACATCATCCGTAAAGGTGGGGGTTATGGTTCCGCCTCGCAAAACACCCAAAGCCGGGTAAACTGGCATTCGGTACGCTATATCCTGCGCCAGCGCACTACGTGGGGCTTGTTCATCGCGCAGTTCGCCGCTTCCTCAACGCTCTATTTCTTTTTGACCTGGTTCATCGTTTATCTGGAGAAAGGCTTACATCTGTCGATTGATAAAGCCGGCATCGGCGCGATGTTTCCTTATTTGATGGCGATGGCGGGCGTGCTGTGTGGCGGCACCTTAAGTGACATGCTGCTTAAGCGCGGTCGCAGCCGTACCTTTGCGCGCAAACTACCGGTGATGGCTGGCATGCTGCTGACCTGCTCGATTGCCCTGGTGAATTTCTTCCAGGATCAACCAGTGATTGCCATTGGTATCCTTTCTGTCGCCTTCTTCGCCAACGCCTTCTCAAACCTGGGATGGGTGGTATGCAGCGACGTTATCCCGCGCCACCTGATCGGTACTATCGGCGGCTTTCTGAATATCTTTGGCAATCTCTCCGGTATCGCCAGCCCAATCATTATTGGCGTCATTCTGCAACGCACGCAGAACTTCCAGTTTGCGATGTGGTACATCGCGGCCGTTGCGCTTGCCGGCTTCCTCGCCTACCTGTTCCTGGTCGGGAAAATCGAGTTGATCACCCCACCTGGAGAAGAACAGCAAGACAACGTAAAGAAAACCTTAAACATTCCATCAAATGCGCAGGGATAAGTCATGCAGCAGAAAACAGTAAAAGCGGTCATGGTCAAAGGCATACACAATGTATGTGTGGAAACGCAAACCATCAGCTGGGATGAAGAACAAGTCCTGGTGCGAGTCGAACGAGGCGGGATTTGCGGTTCGGACATCCATTACTTTCAGCACGGCAAAGCTGGAATGTCGGTGCTGAAATCTCCGATGGTGTTGGGCCACGAGTTTGTCGGTGTAGTCGAGCAAGCGCCAGCTGCGAGTGCTCTTCACGCCGGTCAGCGCGTCGCCATCAATCCGTCGCAGCCGTGCCAGCAGTGCGCGATTTGCCGAAGCGGCAGGCAAAATCTTTGCCGCTCAATGCGTTTCATGGGCAGTGCGCAGTTCTTTCCTCATGTGAACGGCGGTTTTGCGCAACATGTCGTGGTGAGCCAGCAGCAGTGCGTTCCTTATGCGGAACACGCTGAGGCTAAAATTATCGCTTTTTCTGAGCCTCTCGCCGTGTGTATTCATGCGGTGAAGCAATCTGGAAACCTGGCGGGGAAACGGGTTCTGGTTACCGGAGCCGGTCCAATCGGCTGCCTTATCATTGCCGCCGCACTGGCTTCGGGCGCAACGGAAGTGATCGCCACCGATATCAGTGAGCGCTGCCGCGCGCTGGCAATTGCAATGGGCGCCTCAGCCGCGCACGACCCGCGTGACGAAACAATTAGCTCATCCTGGGCTGCCGATGGGGGAGTTTTTGATGTCTGCTTCGAAGCCTCTGGCGCAGCGGCGGCAATCGCTTCTGTTGTGTCTTACACACGTCCAGCAGGCATTATCGTCCAGTTGGGCATGGGAACTGCTGAGGTAAATTATCCGGTCGGCCCATTACTGGTGAAAGAGATTCAGCTGCGAGGTTCATTCCGATTTATTGATGAATTCACGACCGCAGTCAGATGGCTGGAGTCCGGTAAAATAAATCCGCTCCCACTATTATCAGCAGAACTCAGCATGGAAGATGCCTTCACCGCACTGAAAATGGCTTCAGATAAAGAGAGTGCGGCAAAAGTACAGCTGACGTTCTGATAACATGGCATTGCTATACCCGGCTTGCTGGCGAGAGTAGCACTGCAAGCACTTATCCACTTTGTTAGTTTGTGACGATTAGCACCTGGCGCTGCGACGGGCAACCTGAAACATTCCGGGCGCGTCAGGCCTTGTTGTAGTCGATTCTGCAGTGAGAATGCGATCGGGTATTACATCCTTTGATTCGCTGCAGATGAAAACAACATCTGGTGAAGGTAGCGATGCACTACTCATGTCCGTTTTCGAGTATAACGGCCTTTCAGTTCAGCTAACCCTCTTAATTGGCTTTGTGAAGAAAGAGGGTATCTCGTCAGCAATCCACTGCGCCGCAGGATCGCCTTACGCGGCTGGTAAATACATGACATAAATCGCGGAAATGACAAATCACTGCGTGAGCAGTTCAGGAAAGAATAAGGGAAGGAAGATAATTTGGTGGAGATAAGCGGGATCGAACCGCTGACCTCTTGCATGCCATGCAAGCGCTCTCCCAGCTGAGCTATACCCCCACATCTGGAATCGTTTTTTCAGTGCCAAATCGTTGGGATGCGATTTGGTGGAGCTAAGCGGGATCGAACCGCTGACCTCTTGCATGCCATGCAAGCGCTCTCCCAGCTGAGCTATAGCCCCGAACCGAAAAACCGTGTCGTACCGACGGACGGCATAATATGAAACAGCCTCCGGGGTGTCAACGGCAAATTGATATTCTGCGGTCAATCGCTGAAAAAGGCGTCAACCACCGGCGTGATGATGAAATTTCGGCCAGGCTGTCTGCGCAAAATGAGCCGAAATCGATTTCATTCAATGATGTTAACCAGCGGTTACGAATGAAATCAGATGTCGCTTGTTTTTGTTAATGGCTCGTGTAAAACTTCGCGCGCTAATTAACCAACCCATGATTTCCCACGGTCACGAGTGCGGGTTCCACCTGCTCCCGGCAGTGGCTATGGGCGTTTTTCAACTATAACACTGAGCTATCATGTCTTTGCATACACCAAAAGAAATCGCGGCGCTCGTTATCCAGTCTGGAGTAAGTAAGAGCCACGCCCCTGTCAGCACATTATTAATCCTTGGTTTTCTGGCTGGCGCGTTTATCGCAACGGGCTTTTTGCTGGATATCCACGTTATCTATCAGCTCCCGGCAGACTGGGGATCCTTTGGCGGCCTGCTGGGCGCAGCCGTGTTCCCGGTCGGCATTATTCTCACTGTGCTGGCTGGCGGCGAGCTGTTAACCGGCAACATGATGACGTTGCCTGTCGCCTGGTTTGCCCGTCAGATTAGCGGCCTTGCCGTGCTGCGTAACTGGTTCTGGGTCACCGTCGCCAACTTTATTGGCAGTATCGCCGTTGCTTACTTCTTTGGTCACCTGCTGGGCATGACGGAAGGCGACTTCCTGAAAAAGACCGTAGCCATTGCCACCGCAAAAGTGAACGCTGACTTTATGCACGCCTTTATCTCGGGTGTTGGCTGTAACTGGCTGGTGTGCCTCGCCACCTGGATGGCCTTCGCCAGTAAAGACGTCGTGGGTAAAATTCTCGGCATGTGGTTCCCGATCATGGCCTTCGTGGCGATTGGCTTCCAGCACGTGGTCGCCAATATGTTTATCGTCCCTGCGGCGATTTTTGCCGGTTACCTGAGCTGGGCGGAGTACCTGCCTAACTTTGTTGCCGTCTTCCTCGGTAACGCCGTCGGCGGCGCAATCTTTGTCGGTCTCGCCTACTTCATCGCCTTCCGCCCTGCCACGGCGACCACCAGCCCAGCCCGCTAAGCCATCGCCCTGCCCTTTACCAGCCGGTAGAGGGCATTTTTTGCGCCAGATCGCATTTTTTTAACCGTTAGTTATTCCTTTTGCGATTTACTGTAAGATGTCCGCTTAAGTACAACCGTTACAGGGACTGAAACGTGAAAAAGGATTGGTTAACGCCAGAAGAGCTGGCTAAGGTTACGGGCTATAGCCGTCAGACCATCAACAAATGGATTAAACGGGAGTGCTGGACTACCGCGCCGAAACCGGGCGTTCAGGGAGGAAAAGCACGGATGATTCACATTGATGAGCGGGTAAAGGAGTTTCTGAAATCCACGCGTCATGCCACCGAGCCTGCCGCACCTTATGTGGTGAATCAGAATCCGTTAGCGGGCTTGTTAATGACATCGTTGCAGCAGATGACGCCAGAGGAACAGGCAAAATTAGCGGCATTATTAGTGCGCGAAGGTATTCAGGGCATTTTGCAGCGTCTGGGTATTAGCGAAGAATAAAAAAAACCGGAAGCAGGTGACTGCTTCCGGTTTTTTATAACCTGCCGGTTACGCCTGGCTTTCGCGCTCAGCGATAAAGCTCAGCGCTTTCTCAATACGCGCAACAGAGCGCGACTGACCGATAGCCTGTACCGTGATGTCAAGCGCTGGCGACTGGCCTGCACCGGTTACCGCGACACGCAGTGGCATACCGACTTTACCCATGCCGACTTCCAGCTCATCCGCCGCTGCCTGAATAGCGTTATGAACGTTTTCCGCCGTCCAGTCCGTGATGGCTTTCAGCTTATCACGCACCACTTCCAGCGGCTGACGCGCCACAGGACGCAGATGTTTCTTCGCGGCATCCGCATCGAACTCATCAAACTCTTCATAGAAATAGCGGCAGGATGCAGCGATCTCTTTCAGGGTCTTACAGCGTTCGCCAAGCAGTTTCACCAGTTGCGCCAGTTCAGGGCCAGTGCGGGTATCAATATTTTCCTGCTCAATATGCCACTGCAGATGGGTCGCGACATATTCCGGCGCCAGGGTATTAATATAGTGATGGTTCAGCCACTGTAGTTTCTCAGTGTTGAAGGCGCTGGCGGATTTGCTGACCGCATCCAGTGCAAACAACTGCTTCATCTCATCAACAGAGAAGATTTCCTGATCGCCGTGTGACCAGCCGAGGCGCACCAGATAGTTCAGCAGCGCTTCCGGCAGATAACCGTCGTCACGGTACTGCATCACACCCACCGCACCATGGCGTTTGGAGAGCTTTTTACCGTCATCACCGAGGATCATCGACACATGACCGTACACCGGCACCTGCGCGCCAATCGCTTTCAGGATGTTGATTTGACGCGGAGTGTTGTTGATATGGTCTTCGCCACGAATCACATGGGTGATACCCATATCCCAGTCATCCACCACCACACAGAAATTATAAGTTGGCGATCCATCGGTACGACGGATGATCAGATCGTCCAGCTCCTGGTTGCTGAATTCGATCGGGCCACGGATCTGATCGTCAAAAATCACCGATCCTTCCTGAGGGTTGCGGAAACGCACCACATGCGGCTCATCTGCGGCATGATGCTCATGGCTGTCACGGCAACGACCGTCATAGCGTGGCTTCTCGCCGTTGGCCATCTGGGTTTCCCGCAGATTTTCCAGACGCTCTTTCGAGCAGTAACATTTATAGGCGGTTCCCGCGTCCAGCATCTCATCAATCACCGCGTTGTAGCGGTCAAAGCGTTTGGTCTGATAGTACGGGCCTTCATCCCAGTCGAGATTCAACCAGTTCATACCATCCATAATGGCGTCGATCGCCTGCTGCGTGGAGCGCTCCAGATCGGTATCTTCAATACGCAGCACAAATTCGCCGCCCTGATTGCGGGCAAACAGCCAGGAATAGAGTGCGGTACGGGCGCCACCGACGTGCAGATAGCCGGTTGGGCTGGGAGCGAAACGGGTTTTGATTTTCATTAAACGATGCCTTATTACGCGGATGCGCTGACGAATGTCAGAAAACAGTAACCTGTATCCTGAATAATTCAGGTTGCCGCCGGGCGCCAACCTGAAGAATGACGGGTACGTACTGAAATAATGTGGCGGTATTCTATCACCTGACAGCGAATCCTCAACGGCCTTACCCAGAGCGTCAACCTGATCTGGTGGAATATCGCACAGGAAAACAGAGGTTTTGCTTAAAACGGCAACATCCTGCCTAAATTTAAGACGAACGATCATTTTCGTTTTAAAAAGCGTTGACTCACTTCGAACTATCCCTATAATGCGACTCCACACAGCGGGGGTGATTAGCTCAGTTGGTAGAGCATCTCCTTTACACGGAGGGGGTCGGCGGTTCGAGCCCGTCATCACCCACCATCAATTAGATGGCTCGCAGTGTAGTAGTAAGAGCGTTGAAACATGGGCGATTAGCTCAGTTGGTAGAGCATCTCCTTTACACGGAGGGGGTCGGCGGTTCGAGCCCGTCATCGCCCACCATGCTTCAACACAAAATCTTACTCCGAAATGGGTGATTAGCTCAGTTGGTAGAGCATCTCCTTTACACGGAGGGGGTCGGCGGTTCGAGCCCGTCATCACCCACCATTTCGGGTCGTTAGCTCAGTTGGTAGAGCAGTTGACTTTTAATCAATTGGTCGCAGGTTCGAATCCTGCACGACCCACCATATTCAGAGAAAAGCACCCTATGGGTGCTTTTTTCGTTTCGCGCACAGAATTACTTCGTGCTGGGTTCGAACCTGCCCCCTCCCCCTCTGCAACACTTCATCACAATAAATCGCGACACGCGTCACAATTCCATATCAAGTTTTCAGCATCGATGCCGATTTGATCAGCCTCGGTGCGTGTCCGGAACACCGGTGCCTCCGATATCCATTGGCAGCTCATTACTACATAAAAACAGCAACCTGAACTCAGCGTGGCTGGATTTCATTTAGAGGGAAACATGTGATGGCATCAGTAAAGAATATGAAAGTCGGTTTTCGCCTGGGCGCCGCATTCGGCCTGGTGATACTGCTCTTGATTATCGTCAGTTCCACGGCGGTGATGAAGATCGGAAACATCAACAGCAACGTCGACAGTATTGTCAATGATCGTTATAGCAAAGTACGGCTGGCGTTTGAGGTCCGTGACGGTGTGAATGACCAGATTAAATTTTTGCGCGGCATGGTGATTGATATCGCCAATGCAGAAGGCAACGCCAAACGTTTTGGTCAGCTCGACGAAGCAGTGAAAAAAACGGATAACGCGATTAATAAAATCGCCGAGCTGCAAACTACCGAAGTGGGCAAGAAAAAAATTCAGGTGGTGAAAGATGTCGCGCAGACATTTAACAACGCCAAACAGGAGCTGCTGAACCTGATCCGCGCTGGCAATGGCCCGGAAGCCACTGAGTATGTGCTGCGTAAAATCACAACCGCGCAGAATGCCTACCTGGACACCGTGGTGAAATTTGCGGACTCCCAGTCCGGCCAGCTGCAGGAAGAAGGCGCCCAGGCGGTATCAGATGGCTCCACCGCGATTAGCGTCACGCTGGTATTCTCACTGCTGGCGATTGTGGCGGCAGTCCTGCTCGGCTTTTTCCTCACCCGTTCGATTGTACGTCCGCTGCGTGAAGCGGTTGGCATTGCCGAGAATGTCGCCTCCGGCGACCTGCGTACCGCAATTCGTGTGACATCAACTGATGAAACCGGTCAGCTGATGCAGGCGCTGAAAAATATGAACGACAACCTGCTGCAGATTGTCACTGAAGTGCGCTCGGGCACCGACATGATTGCCACTGCCTCCAGCCAGATTTCCGCAGGCAATATGGACCTCTCCTCGCGTACCGAACAGCAGGCCAGCTCGCTGGAAGAAACCGCCTCGGCGATGGAAGAGATGACCTCAACCGTGAAGCAGAACGCCGATAACGCGCGTCAGGCAAACCAGCTGGCAGCGCAGGCATCACAGGTGGCGGCGCAGAGCGGCAACGCGGTGAAACAGGTGGTCAGCACCATGGAGATGATTAACTCCTCCTCGAAGAAAATCGTCGATATCATCAGTGTCATCGACGGCATCGCCTTCCAGACCAATATCCTGGCGCTCAACGCGGCGGTAGAGGCAGCGCGGGCGGGTGAACAGGGTCGTGGCTTTGCGGTGGTAGCATCAGAAGTACGCAGCCTGGCACAGCGCTCCGCTTCTGCGGCGAAAGAGATTGCCCAGTTGATCGAAGATTCCGTTTCCAAAGTTGATGAAGGCTCAAAACAGGTTGCGCTGGCGGGCAGCACCATGGAAGAAGTGCTCAACAGTGTGCAAAGCGTCACTGCGATTATGGGTGAAATCTCGATTGCCAGCTCCGAACAGAGCACCGGCATTGACGAGATCAATATGGCGATTACTCAGATGGATCAGGTCACCCAGCAGAACGCCGCGCTGGTGAATGAATCTGCGGCTGCAGCGCAGTCGATGCAGGAGCAGGCAGAGCAGCTGTCACAGGCGATTCGCGTGTTTAAAGTCAACGAAACCGCCTCTTACCAGCAGTTACCACGCCTGGCCTGATGGCGGTGGTTTTCCGGGCGGCCCTGAGGACGCCCACATCTTTACGCCATCTTTGCGAAAGATTAACGCTTTGCGTGCTCAAGCTTTATTCCGCGCACTCCGATATTCGTAACGATGCACTGTAAACGGAGGAAAATATGTCATCAATATCAGGTATCAGCAGTAGTGTAAGCAGCACCAGCAGTTCAGGCAGCAGCAGTGTCGCAGCGCAAATCGCCAGCCTGACCAAGCAGATCCAGAGCGTGACCCAGCAGATCAAAGAACTGTCCAGTTCCACTGAGCTCACTGACGAGCAAAAAGCGGAGCAGGAGCAGGTTCTGCAGTCACAAATCGCGATGCTGCAGGCGCAAATCGCGGCGTTACAGCAGAAACAAGCTGAAGCGCAGAAACCCGCGCCAGCCGCAGCGGTCAGCGAAGCATACAACAGTGATGAGAAAAAGGCCGATGGCGTGAACCGTCCAACCGAGTCTAACTCGCTGAACGTGTATATCTAAAACGGCGGAGAGATTTCTCTCTGTCGCGTCAGCAGGTCCGCCTGCTGACGCACTTCCTGCCAGATCACCTCCGCCGCTGGCGTCAGTGAGCGGTTCTTACGACGAATCAGCATCAGCGTGCGATTAATTTCCGGCAGAATGCGTCTGACCATCAGCGGTCGTCCCTCCGGCAGCGGCAGCGCCAGCGCCGGTAAGATACTGATGCCAATGCCCGCCTCGACCATCGGATACAGCGTGGCCGGATGACCAATCTCCTGCACAATCTCCGCCACCACCTGCTGACTGCGCAACGCCTCGTCAATCAGTAAGCGGCTGCCTGAGGCGTAATCCTGCAGCACCATCGGACGACCATTGAGCATCTCCCAGCGGATCTCCGGCGCGCTGGCCAGGGCATCATCGCGCCGGCATAACAGCAAAAATGGCTCTTCAAGAATCGCTTCACAGTCTAAATCGGCTGACTGCAGCGGATCGATCACAATACCAAAATCCACTTCTGCATTGCGTACACTCTGCAATACCCACTGCTGCGGGCGATCGCGCAGCATTACTTTGATCTCCGGATACGCCTGCTGACTGGCGGCAAGGCACTGCGGCATCAGATGCGCAGAGATGGTCTGGCTGGCGGCGACGCGCACGGTACCGCTGCGCTGCTGCCCATAGCTACGCGCATCCAGCAAGGTGGTATTCAGCTCCTCCAGCAGACGTTCCAGCCGGGTCGCCAGCTGTTGTCCCGCCTCCGTTAACATCACTTCGCGCGTGGTGCGATCCAGCAGGCGAATGCCCATCTCCGCCTCCAGCTCTTTAATGCTGTGGCTGACCGCCGACTGGCTGAGCCCGATACTCTGCCCTGCCTGACTGAAACTGCCCTGCTGCGCCACGGCGACGAAGACCCGTAACTGACGAATAGTGTAATTCATGATGAAATTTCATAGATGAATGCAATAAATCAATTTTATTTCTAAACCCGGGCAGCGCACAATAGCGATCATCAGAAATTAACCAGGCGTTAACAATGGGCATTTTTCGACTCGATCCAATGATGGTAAAACTGATTATCGTGGTGTTACTGGCAAGCTTCCTGCCGGCACGCGGTGATTTCGTGGTGATATTCCACTGGCTGACCACAGCCGCAATTGCGCTGCTGTTCTTTATGCATGGCGCCAAGCTGTCGCGGGAAAAAATTATCGCGGGCAGCAGCCACTGGCGGCTGCATGTATGGGTGATGTTCAGCACGTTTGTGCTGTTCCCGATTATCGGCCTGCTGTTCGCCTGGTGGCATCCGATGGATGTGGGCGACGAGATCTATACCGGCTTTATGTACCTGTGCATTTTGCCCGCCACGGTACAGTCCGCTATCGCCCTCACCTCGCTGGCAGGGGGTAACGTCGCAGCAGCAATCTGCAGCGCGTCCGCCTCCAGTCTGCTGGGCGTATTTATCTCCCCGCTGCTGGTCAGTCTGGTGATGGATATACACAGCGACATCGGCGGCAGCGGTCTGGAACAGATTGGCGACATCATGATGCAGCTGCTGCTCCCGTTTGTGGTCGGACACCTGTCACGTCACTGGATTGGCGGCTGGGTGGAAAGGCATCGCAGCCTGATTGGCAAAACCGACCAGACTTCAATTCTGCTGGTGGTCTACTCTGCCTTTAGCGAAGCTGTGGTAAATGGCATCTGGAACCGCGTTGGCATCACCACGCTGCTGTTTATCCTGGTGGTCAGCCTCGGCCTGCTGTTTATTGTGCTGGCAATCAACCTGATGGCATCGCGCCTGTTCGGTTTCAACCGCGCCGATGAGATCACCATTCTGTTCTGTGGTTCGAAGAAAAGTCTGGCGAACGGGATACCGATGGCCAATATTCTGTTCCCGGCCTCGGCGGTGGGGATTATCGTGCTGCCGCTGATGATTTTCCACCAGGTGCAGCTGATGGTGTGCTCAATGATTGCCCAGCGTTACAAGAAAAAAGGAGAAGCGGAAGCCGCTAAGCAGCAGCAGGGTAAAGCGGTGGTGGAATCGCAAAAATAAAGGCAAACAGCTTGTACAGGAGCCTCGCTTTTAGTTCTGTGTCCGGCTCAGGACATCGCTTTGGATTCTGTGCCGGGCTCAGGGAACACGATCAGCTACGGAAAGTCGCTTTGCGCCATCCATGGCCGCTCGGCCCGCGCCGTCCATGGCGCGGGACGCTTTCCTTCGCTGACCGCGTTCCCTGCGCGTTGAGCTTATGAGTGGCTGTCTGGTTTCAGATCCACTGTGCGTTGCGTTTGTCAGTTGCGGCCTGGTTTGCGGTGCCTGGCGTTTTTCACCCGTTACCCACGCTTCAGCGGCTTAACCAGTCCTTCCAGCCCTTCAATCTTAATCGCCAGCGTCATTGCCATCAGTTCGCCAAGATGCCCGGCGGGAAACTCATCCTTACGGGCAAACCACAGCAGATAAGGTTCCGGCAGGTCAATCAATACCCGCCCCTTATACTTGCCAAACGGCATCACCGTGTTGGCAATCTCAATCAGATTCTCTTTTTCCATGTTAGTCTCCCAACAGACGAATCATCTCCGCTTCATCGATCACGTCAATACCCAGCTCCTGCGCCTTTGCCAGCTTGGAACCCGCCGCTTCCCCGGCGATCACCAGATCGGTTTTCTTCGACACACTGCCGCTGACCTTCGCGCCGAGCGCGACCAGACGCGCCTTCGCGTCATCACGTGACATAATACTCAGCGAACCGGTCAGTACCACCGTCTTACCGGCAAACGGACTATCGATTTCAGCGGCATTCACCACTTCCACCGCAGGCCAGTGCACCCCGCACTCCTCCACTAACTGGCGGATCACCTCGCGATTACTCTCTTCATCCATAAAGTTGCGCACATGGCTTGCCACTACCGTACCGACATCCGGCACCGCAATCAGCGCATCCAGGTCGGCGGCCATAATTTTTTCCAGCGAGCCAAAGTGCGCCGCCAGATTGGCCGCCGTCGCTTCACCCACCTCACGAATCCCCAGCGCATACAGGAAACGCGCCAGGGTGGTTTCTTTGGCCTTGTTCAGCGCATCCACTACATTTTGCGCCGATTTCGGCCCCATGCGATCCAGCCCGGTTAACAGGCCAGGACTCAAACGGAACAGATCGGCTGGCGTTTTAACGTACTCCTTATCCACCAGCTGATCGATGATTTTTTCGCCCATGCCATCGACATCCAGCGCGCGACGCGAAACAAAATGCCACAGCGCCTCTTTACGCTGTGCACCACAAATCAGACCGCCAGTACAGCGCGCGACGGCTTCGCCTTCCACACGCTCCACCTCAGAACCGCATACCGGACACTGGGTGGGGAACGTCACTTCACGCGCATCCGCAGGACGCTCCGACTCCACCACGCCCACGACCTGCGGGATCACATCCCCGGCGCGGCGGATCACCACGCGATCGCCAATCCGCAACCCCAGACGCTCGATTTCATCGGCGTTATGCAGCGTGGCGTTACTGACCATCACTCCGGCCACCAGCACCGGCTCCAGACGCGCCACCGGGGTGATCGCTCCGGTACGCCCCACCTGGAACTCGACATCACGCACGGTGGTCATCTGCTCCTGCGCCGGGAACTTAAAGGCGACCGCCCAGCGCGGCGCACGGGCGACAAAACCCAGCTGCTCCTGCAGCTGCTGCGAATCAACCTTAATCACCACGCCATCGATATCAAAACCGAGCTGTGGCCGATCGACCTCAACCTGACGGTAGAAATCCAGCACTTCCTGCGCACTGTGGCAGAGACGAATGCGATCGCTGACCGGTAATCCCCACGCCCTGAGCTGCTGCAAACGCTGCCAGTGGCTGGCTGGCATCTCACCGCCCTCCAGCAGACCAAAACCGTAGCAGAAGAAGGTCAGCGGGCGTTTGGCGGTGATACGCGGGTCGAGCTGACGCAGCGATCCTGCCGCGGCGTTACGCGGATTCGCAAAGACTTTGTTGCCGGTGCGGCGCGCTTCCTCATTCAGCTGCTCAAAGCCCGCCTGTGGCATAAACACTTCACCGCGCACTTCAATGCGCGCCGGAATATTCTCGCCCTGCAGACGCAGCGGAATGGCGCGAATAGTGCGCACATTGGCGGTGATATTCTCGCCGGTTGTGCCGTCGCCACGCGTCGCGGCACGCACCAGCAGGCCGTCTTCATACAGCAGGCTGACCGCCAGGCCATCCAGCTTCAGCTCACAGCAAAACGTGATCTCGTCAGTGCTTTTCAGCCGGTCCTGTACGCGCTTGTTAAATGCCAGGTAGCTGGCCTCATCAAAGGCGTTATCCAGCGACAGCATCGGCACTTCATGACGCACCTGCTCAAAAGCGCTGAGCGGCGCGGCGCCGACACGCTGGGTCGGCGAATCCGGTGTCACCAGATCCGGATGCTGCGCTTCCAGCTCACGCAGTTCGCGCATCAGGCGATCGTATTCCGCATCCGGCACTTCCGGTGCATCCATGACGTGATACAGATATTCATGATGACGAAGCGTGGTTCGCAAATGGGTAATTTTGTCTTGTATGGATTCCATAACGCACCATCGGAGAGAAAAAACCCCCGACTAGCGGGGGTTGGGGGATAACAGTTAACCGTTAACGCGGCTGTCAGGCACTCGCGTTAGCTTCAATCACATCGCGGATACGCGCTTTGTAATGTTCCAGCTTCTGCGGCGTCATCATACGACGCTCATCATCCAGCACCACGCCGCCAAGGTCATCGGCGATACGCTGTGCGGACTGCAGCATCAGCTTGAAGTTCTGGTGGGCGTCGCCATAAGACGGCACCATCATAAAGATCGACACGCCCGGGGTAGAAAAATCGCCCATCGAGTCAATGTTAAACGATCCTGGTTTCACCATATTCGCGAGGCTGAATAACACCGGGCCACTGCCCGCCGGATTCAGATGGCGATGGAAGATATTCATTTCACCGTACTGGAAACCGGCCTGCAAAATGCCCTGCAACAGCGCTTCGCCATTGAGCGCACCGCCAGCATGAGCCGCGACATGCAGCACCAGCACCGTCTCTTTACGCTGAACCTGCTCTGGTGCAGCGGCAGCAACGGGTTGTGGCTGAGGCTGTGCAGATTGCTGCGGTGCAGCAACAGACTGTGGTTGCGCATCTTCATCATCATCCAGCAGCGGGTCCAGCTCCAGCTCACCCTGCTGCGTGGCAGGCGCAGTACGACGCACGGGCTCAGGCTGGACAGCAGGAGGTGGGGTACGCGGCGGTTCAGCAGCAAAAAGCGGATCGGCTTCAGGCGCAGGGGCATGGCGCAGCGCTTCCGGTTGTTTGCGCGGCGCAGGCTGGTGCGACGGCTCATCGTCATCCGCAGCGAAACCGCTGAATGAAGGCTCATCATGCTCAGGCTGCGTACGACGCACACGTACTTCACCGACGCCCTCTTCATCCTCGTCGGCCAACCCTTGCTGCTTATCGTGCTTGATACGCTTGTGCGGGCGATCGCGAAACACAGAAGAGCGCTCTTTACGGCTGGTCCACAGGCCATGAAGAAGAAGCGCTATTATGGCGATCGCGCCAACAACGATTAATATCAGACGCAAATCCTGCATCATTGTATTCTCTGTTGTTCCAATACCTTGCCACCGCGGCAAACTTTATCCTCTAACTGTATTTGTCCAGGTAAACAAGTGCAAGTCTGTGCACTATTTTCTGACAAATTAGATAGCTTCACGATGCTTTTTCGCTGTTTTTTCGTCCAGTTGACCGTTAGTCAGCGGAAAAAGCTGCGGTATGATAGCGTTGCCTTCCCCTCTAACGGAGAAAAGTTGCCGATGGCATCTGAGAAAAACCTGCAGTCCCGGAACGGGATTTACTACTTTAGCCAGGGCTGGAAGTTGATCTGCCAGCCGGGTATTCGTCGCTTTGTGATCTTACCGTTGCTGGTCAATATCCTGCTGATGGGCGGCGCCTTTATCTGGCTGTTCCGCCAGCTGGGTGACTGGATCCCGGCGCTGATGAGCCATGTGCCGGACTGGCTGCAATGGCTCAGCTATCTGCTGTGGCCATTAACAGTGCTTTCCATCGTGCTGGTGTTCAGTTATCTGTTCTCGACGGTTGCCAACTGGATTGCCGCGCCGTTTTGCGGTCTGCTGGCCGAACAGCTGGAGGCGCGCCTGACGGGCGTACCGCTGCCGGACAGCGGCTGGCTGGGCATGATGAAGGATCTGCCGCGTATTATGAAACGTGAGTGGCAGAAACTGATGTATTACCTGCCGCGCGCACTGGGATTGCTGCTTTTATGGTTTATCCCCGGTGTCGGCCAGACGGTTGCTCCCGTATTGTGGTTCCTGTTCAGCGCCTGGATGCTGGCGATCCAGTATTGCGACTACCCGTTTGATAACCACAAAGTCAGTTTCCGCCAGATGCGCGATGCGCTGCGCCAGCACAAAACCGACAATATGCAGTTTGGTGCGCTGGTCAGCCTGTTCACCATGGTGCCGCTGCTGAATCTGGCGATTATGCCGGTGGCGGTGTGTGGCGCGACGGCTATGTGGGTGGATCGCTATCGCGCTCCGTTCTCCTCTCATCACCCACAACGCTAACCAGCAGGCATAAGGAAGCGGCTTAGTACCATCCTTATGCCATTTCGCTTAGCCTTATTTCGCTGCAACATATACATATACGATTTCTTTCCTTCCTTGATAAATCTGAACAGGTATGCTCTTAGCGTTGCCAAAAATTCAACCAGTTAAGGACGGGCTATGAGTAAGATCTATGAAGACAATTCTTTAACAATCGGTCATACGCCACTGGTGCGACTGAATCGCATCGGTAATGGACGCATTCTGGCGAAAATCGAATCCCGTAACCCAAGTTTTAGCGTTAAATGCCGTATCGGCGCCAACATGATTTGGGATGCCGAAAAACGCGGTCTGCTGAAATCAGGTAACGAACTGGTTGAGCCTACCAGCGGTAACACGGGTATCGCTCTGGCGTACGTTGCTGCAGCGCGCGGTTATAAACTGACGCTGACCATGCCGGAAACCATGAGTATTGAACGCCGCAAGCTGCTGAAAGCGCTGGGCGCCAACCTGGTGCTGACCGAAGGCGCGAAAGGCATGAAAGGCGCCATCGCCAAAGCGGAAGAGATTGTGGCGAGCGATCCAGACAAATTCGTCCTGCTGCAGCAGTTCAGTAACCCGGCTAACCCGGAAATCCATGAAAAAACCACCGGCCCGGAAATCTGGGAAGATACCGATGGCGAAGTGGACGTATTTATCGCCGGTGTCGGTACCGGCGGTACGCTGACGGGTGTCAGCCGTTACATTAAAAATACCAAAAACAAAAAAGATCTCATCACCGTGGCGGTGGAACCCACCGACTCCCCGGTTATCGCCCAGGCGCTGGCGGGTGAAGAGATTAAACCCGGTCCACATAAAATTCAGGGCATCGGCGCTGGTTTTATTCCAGGCAACCTCGACCTGAACCTGATTGATCGCGTTGTCGCCATCACCAACGATGAAGCCATCGCCACGGCACGTAAGCTGATGGAAGAGGAAGGTATTCTGGCGGGTATCTCTTCCGGTGCGGCGGTTGCCGCTGCGCTGAAGCTGCAGGAAGATGAAGCCTTCGCCAATAAAAATATCGTAGTGATCCTGCCTTCTTCCGGCGAACGTTATCTCAGCACCGCGCTGTTTGCTGACCTGTTCACTGAGAAAGAACTGCAGCCGTAACTGAGCGTTAAATACATTTAACCAGACGATGTTATGCCAGCAACGCCAAACGCTCCTTCGTGGAGCGTTTTTTTATCCCGGCAGGAATTTATCTGATTTGTAAAACTTTACACGTCAGTCTCTGCCTAAAATATCGCCAGGAAAAACCGCAGATCGCATGTCGCACAACGTGCTTATCAGACCTTTTTTGTGACATTCATCAAAGTTTAGTTGAGGTACAGATTGATCTTACCCTGCCAGGTCTGGTATTTAAGCTGGCAATTATTTCGATCCACAAAATTAATTGCCGTGCGAATTGGGTCACGCTGAATCGATTTAGACATTTGGCGCAATAATACAAAGCGCGGCATAATGGGAAGTGAGTTTGCGATGTCGCCAGCAGGATGAGGGCGCCGCAAAATCTTTACCCTTAATTGCGCTGATTTTGCGAGTCCTGTACTCACGCCTGCGCGACCTACACAGGCTAAAGTTACGCCGCCAGGCTAGACTTTAGATCCACAACACCAAACCAATTAAGTTGGGGAAACATAATGTTCCAGCAAGAAGTCACGATTACCGCACCAAACGGTCTGCATACCCGCCCTGCTGCTCAGTTCGTTAAAGAAGCAAAAGGCTTCTCTTCTGAAATCACCGTTACTTCTAACGGCAAATCCGCCAGTGCAAAAAGCCTGTTCAAGCTGCAGACGCTGGGTCTGACTCAGGGCACCGTAGTGACTCTGTCCGCTGAAGGTGAAGATGAGCAACAGGCCGTTGAGCATCTGGTTAAGCTGATGGCTGAACTCGAGTAATTCGGGCCGTCGTCCAGATAAACTGTTTCATCAGGCAGAACTGAGTGCAAACATTTTGATCGCGGACATTATGTCCGCGTTGTTGCATCCGTAAAGTAGTGTTTGCAACACTGGCAGCGCGCTACGTCGCCTAATGAGCCATCGTTATAAAAAGGTAAGGTTATGATTTCAGGCATTTTAGCATCACCGGGTATCGCTTTCGGCAAGGCGCTTCTTCTGAAGGAAGATGAAATCGTCATCAACCGCAAAAAAATCACTGCGGATGACGTTGAGCAGGAAGTACAGCGCTTCCTTGATGGTCGTAGCAAAGCCGCTGCGCAGCTCGAAGCAATCAAAATCAAAGCCGGCGAAACATTCGGTGAAGAGAAAGAGGCGATCTTCGAAGGCCACATTATGTTGCTGGAAGATGAAGAGCTGGAGCAGGAAATCATAGCCCTGATCAAAGATGAGCACATGTCGGCTGACGCCGCAGCGCACTCTGTCATCGAAGGCCAGGCGAAAGCGCTGGAAGAACTGGATGACGAATATCTGAAAGAGCGTGCGGCTGACGTGCGTGACATCGGTAAACGCCTGCTGCAAAACATTCTCGGCCTGCATATCGTTGACCTGAGCGCGATCCAGGACGAAGTTCTGCTGGTGGCAAAAGATCTGACCCCGTCAGAAACCGCACAGCTGAACCTGAAGAAAGTACTGGGCTTTATCACCGACCTCGGTGGCCGTACTTCTCACACCTCTATCATGGCGCGTTCTCTGGAGCTGCCAGCCATCGTCGGCACTGGCGACGTCACCAGCCGCGTGAAGAACGACGACTACCTGATTCTCGATGGTGTTAACAACAAGATTTACGTTAACCCAACCGCTGAAGTTATCGAAGAACTGAAAGCGGTACACCACCAGTACGTTAGCGAGAAAAACGAACTGGCGAAACTGAAAGACCTGCCTGCCATCACGCTGGATGGACACCAGGTAGAAGTGTGCGCCAACATCGGCACCGTGCGTGATATCGCGGGTGCAGAGCGCAACGGCGCGGAAGGCGTCGGCCTGTACCGCACCGAATTCCTGTTTATGGACCGTGATGCGCTGCCAACCGAAGAAGAGCAGTTCCAGGCTTATAAAGCCGTCGCGGAAGGCATGGGATCTCAGGCAGTTATCGTCCGTACCATGGACATCGGCGGCGACAAAGATCTGCCATACATGAACCTGCCGAAAGAAGAGAACCCGTTCCTCGGCTGGCGTGCTATCCGTATCGCCATGGATCGCAAAGAGATTCTGCATGCGCAGCTGCGCGCCATCCTGCGTGCATCTTCGTTCGGCAAACTGCGCATCATGTTCCCAATGATCATTTCAGTGGAAGAAGTCCGTACCCTGAAAGGCGAACTGGAACTGCTGAAAGCGCAGCTGCGTGAAGAAGGCAAAGCCTTCGATGAAACGATTGAAGTCGGTATTATGGTGGAAACACCAGCATCTGCCGTCATCGCCCGTCACCTGGCTAAAGAAGTTGATTTCTTTAGTATTGGGACAAACGACCTGACGCAGTATACTCTGGCGGTTGATCGTGGCAACGATCTGATTTCCCACCTCTACAACCCAATGACGCCTTCCGTCCTTGGCCTGATCAAGCAAGTTATTGATGCTTCTCATGCTGAAGGCAAATGGACTGGCATGTGTGGTGAGCTGGCGGGTGATGAACGTGCTACACTACTGTTATTGGGAATGGGGCTGGATGAATTCAGCATGAGTGCCATTTCTATCCCACGCATCAAGAAAATTATTCGTAATACGAATTATGAAGATGCGAAGGCATTAGCAGAGCAGGCTCTGGCTCAACCGACTGCGGAAGAGTTGATGAACCTGGTCAACAAGTTCATTGAAGAAAAAACACTCTGCTGATTCCGCGAGATGCTGGCCCAATTTACTGCTTAGGAGAAGATCATGGGTTTGTTTTCTAAACTGTTTGGCGACAAATCAGACGCTGCAACCGGCACCATCGAAATCGTTGCGCCGCTGTCCGGTGAAATCGTCAATATCGAAGATGTGCCAGACGTTGTGTTTGCTGAGAAAATTGTTGGCGACGGTATCGCCATCAAACCAGCAGGCAACAAAATGGTCGCCCCGGTTGATGGCACCATTGGCAAAATCTTCGAAACTAACCATGCATTTTCTATCGAATCCGACAACGGCATTGAGCTGTTTGTCCACTTCGGTATTGATACGGTTGAACTGAAAGGCGAAGGCTTTAAACGCATCGCTGAAGAAGGTCAGAAAGTGAAGAAAGGTGACGTGGTCATCGAGTTCGATCTGCCTCTGCTGGAAGAGAAAGCGAAATCTACGCTGACGCCAGTGGTGATCTCTAACATGGATGAGATCAAAGAGCTGATTAAACTGAGTGGCAGCGTGACCGTGGGTGAAACCCCAATCATCCGTATCAAAAAATAACGTGAAATGTTATCAGTAAAACGGCGCCAGATGGCGCCGTTTTTATTGGGGCTATTTCATCGCCCAGTGCGGTAAGCGGATCGTCAGTTCCAGACCGCCCTGCCTGCCATTCACCGCCTGCACTTCACCGCTGTGCGCCAGCACCACTTTGCGCACAATCGACAAACCAAGACCGTAACCTTTGCCCATTAATGGCGAGTTAACGCGCACGAAAGGATCGAAAATGCTCGAGAGTTTTTCTGCATCGACGCCCGGTCCCTGATCGCTGACGCAAATCGCCAGCCAGTTGTTTTCCTTGCGCAAATCGACTTTCACTTTTTGGCCCTGCAGCGAGAAACGCAGTGCATTACGCACCACATTCTCCACCGCGCGGCGTATCAGCTCGGCATTGCCTTTCACGGTGAAGTCAGTGTGGTTGCCCACCTCAAATTCAATCTCGACCCCTGGCACCTGCGCCTCATAACGCGCATCGTTGACCACCACTTCCAGCAAACCACGCAAATCGAAATATTGCTCGTCGGGCATACTGTCATTTTCCGCCCGTGACAGCGTCAGCAGCTCGCCAATCATCTTGTCCAGCCGCCGCGCCTCTTCATCAATGCGATCCAGCGAACTGTCCACTGATTCAGGCGTCTGGCGCGCCAGGCCGGTCGCCAGTTGCAGACGCGCCAGCGGCGAGCGCAGTTCATGGGAGACATCATGCAGCAGCTCTTCGCGGGCGCGCACCAGCACCGACAGACGTTCCACCATGGCATCGAAATCACTGGCGACGATAGAGAGTTCGTCGTGACGGCGACGCATCACCGGATAGAGACGCACCGAAAGATCGCCTTTGGAGACGCGGGCGAAACCTTCGCGCAGCTGACGCATCGGCCGCGTCAGGTTCCAGGCCAGCAACAGGCTGAACAGTAACCCTGCCGCACCGGCAAAAATCAGCATCGGTTCCGGGATATTCAGGAAATTCCGTGGCGGGTGGCCCATTGCGCTGTCTTCGCGCAGGCCATTCACATCGTACCGCAGCATGTACTGCTGACCATCCGCCCCCGTCACCCACTCAATCACTTCCCGGGGAAACTCGCCGCGCGGCGGCACACGATCCAGCTCCCGACGCGATTTTTCCTGCGGCGGCATCGGCATCGCCACCACCGAGAAGAAGCGCCGGTCGCCAGGCGACCAGTCAGCCATCATATCGTTTAACGCAGACAAGCCGCCGCGCTGCAATACCGATACCGCAGAGGTCATCTGCAGATTGACGATACGCCGCACCGTGATGTTTTCCGGCGGTTCATGATGATCGCCACGCAGGGTGAAGCCAAGCCATAGCAGCTGACTAATCACCAGAAACACCAGCCAGAAACCAAACAAAATCTTCCAGAACAAACGCCCGCGGAACCGGCTCTTCATCGAATGCGATACCCGATGCTGCGCACCGTCTCAATATTGATGCGATCGCCGGTCAGCTGCGACAGCTTCTGGCGGATATTACTGATATGCACATCCACGCTGCGGTCATAGGCTTCGCGAGGACGTCCCAGCCCTTTCTCGGAGAGTTCGTCTTTCGACACCACGCGATCCGGCGAACGCAGCAGCAGATCGAGCAGGTTGAATTCGGAAGCGGTCAGATCGAACGGTTGATTTTTCCATTCGCTGATGCGCGTCGCCGGGTTCAGGGTAAGATCGCCCCAGGTGATCAGATCTTTCTTCTCTGGCGCTGGCGCCTGCTCTTCAAAGCGACGCAACACCGCACGCAGACGCGCGACCAGCTCACGCGGGTAGCACGGTTTCGGCATATAGTCATCAGCGCCCATTTCGAGGCCAATCACGCGGTCGATATTATCCCCTTTCGCCGTCAGCATAATCACCGGTAAACGGCTGTTCTGCCGCACCTGACGCAGTACGTCAATGCCGCTCATATCGGGCAGCATAATATCAAGGATCATCGCGGTGTATTCACCGGAAAGTGCACCTTCCACGCCTGCTTTGCCGGTCAATACCAGCGACGCGTCAAAGCCCTCACCAATCAGGTACTGGCTGAGCATGGTGCCTAATTCAAGATCGTCATCGACTAATAAAATTTTCATTGTGGTTCTCTCGGTGATCATTGCCGCTATTTTCACCTGCGCCCGATGCTTTAGCAGCTGATTTTACTCAATCCTTACAGTCAAACAGCACAGGTTTGAGCGCGGGTTTAACTTTTTTAGCGTAAAATTTCACGTTATCTCTGTCAGTGCCCGGGTTAAGGAATTGTTTTGCTATGGAATTACGCCATTTTGCAGGCAAACGCTGGATTATAATCACTCTTATTATTGTGGCAGCAATCGTTATGGTTGGCTGGGCAATGATGCATAAAAATGAACAAAAACCTGACTATATTACTGCAGTTGCTGAACAGCGCGACCTGCAGCAAACGGTACTGGCTGATGGCAAAATTACCGCCAGTAAACAGGTGAGCGTCGGCGCACAGGTATCGGGCCAGATTAAGTCACTGCTGGTGACGCTCGGCGAGCCGATTAAACAGGGCCAGCTAATTGCCGAAATCGACAGTATGACGCAGCAGAACGAGCTGAAAAATGCCGAAGCCGCACTGGAGAACGTGCAGGCGCAGCGCGCAGCGAAACTGGCAGTGCAGGCTAACCAGCGTGCGGCATTTTCCCGCCAGCAGGCCATGCTGGCGAAAAACCTGACGCCAAGGGCCGATTACGATGCGGCTCAGGCGGATCTCAACAGCACCAGCGCCGAAATCAGGGCGCTGGAGGCACAGATTGTGCAGGCGCAAATCCATCTTGATACCAGCAAAGTGAACCTGGGCTACACCCAAATTTCCTCACCAATGGATGGCACCGTGGTGTCGATTCCGGTGGAAGAGGGACAGACGGTCAACGCAGTGCAGAGTGCGCCAACGATTATCAAAGTAGCCAACCTCGATACCATGACGGTGAAAGCACAGATTTCCGAGGCGGATGTGGTGAACGTCAAGCCGGGTATGAAAGTGTGGTTCACCATACTCGGTCAGCCGAATAAGCGCTACAGCGCCACGCTGCGCGCCATCGAACCGGCGCCCGACTCCATCAACACCGACAGCACCAGTATGATGACCTCCTCCTCCAGCACATCATCAACCAGCGAAGCCATCTACTACTACGGCTTGTTTGATGTCGCCAACCCGGAGCATACGCTGCGTATTTCCATGACTGCCGAAGTGCATATCGTGCTTGGCGATCAGCCGGATGCGATTGTCATTCCTTCCACGGCGCTTGATACCTTTGACGGCCGCACCAGCGTGCAGGTGGTGGATGAGCAGCAGCGTGTCCAGCGCCGTGAGGTGCAGGTTGGCATTAATAACAACATTGAGGCGCAAATTACCCACGGGCTGAAAGCGGGCGAGCGGGTGATTATCAGCCAGGGCGCCGGGTCTGGCGATCGTCATCCTGGCCCGCCAATGGGGATGTAACGCATGGCGCTTCTGCAGCTTAGTGGCATTAACCGCGAATTTATCAGCGGTGAACAGCGCGTCAGCGTGCTGAAAGAGATCAACCTGGCGATTGACGCCGGTGAATTTGTCGCGATTGTCGGCGCTTCCGGTTCGGGCAAATCGACGCTGATGAATCTGCTTGGCTGCCTGGATAAAGCCAGCAGCGGCGATTATCAGGTGGCGGGAAAATCCATTTCGCGGCTGGACAGTGATGCGCTGGCACAGTTGCGCCGTGAACATTTCGGCTTTATCTTCCAGCGCTACCATCTGCTGAGTGAGCTGACTGCGCTGGGTAATGCCGAAATCCCGGCAATCTATGCCGGTAAAAGCCACGCGGAACGCCGTGAGCGCGCCACTGCACTGCTGACCCGGCTGGGTCTGGGCGAGCGCCTGCACTACCGCCCCGGCCAGCTGTCCGGCGGCCAGCAGCAGCGCGTCAGTATCGCCCGTGCCCTGATCAACGGCGGTGAAGTGATCCTCGCCGATGAACCCACGGGGGCGCTCGACAGCCACAGCGGTGAAGAAGTGATGTCGATTCTGCGCGATCTGCATCAGCAGGGACACACGGTGGTGATTGTCACTCACGATATGCAGATTGCCCGTCATGCTGATCGCATCATCGAGATCCACGATGGCGAGATCGTCAGCGATAGCCGCCACGCTGATGCACCACCGCGCGCGCGTATGCCCGCCTCCGCGCCAGCCAACACGCATCCATGGCGTGCACTGCGTGACCGGCTGAGCGAGGCGTTTAAAATGGCGATGGTGTCGATGCTGTCGCAACGGCTGCGTACCTTTCTCACCATGCTGGGCATCATTATCGGCATCGCCTCGGTGGTGTCGGTGGTGGCGCTGGGCAAAGGCTCGCAGCAGAAAATATTGGAGGATATCAGCGCGATGGGCACCAGCACGCTGGATGTTTTTCCCGGCGAGGATTTTGGCGATATGCACTCCGCGCGCATCCAGACGCTGCGCGCCAGCGATGCCGATGCGCTGGCGCAACAGCCTTATGTGCACAGCGTGACGCCGACGATCAGCAATAGCGTTACGCTGAAATACCGTAATCAGGCGCTGAATGTGGCGGTAAATGGCGTTGGTGAGCAGTTTTTTGCCGTGCGTGGCTACCGTCTGATACAGGGTATGGCCTTCACCCGCGCCAGCGTCGACACACTCGCCCAGGAAGGAGTGATCGACGACAACACGCGCATGAAGCTGTTCCCGCGCGGTGAGAATCCCATCGGCCAGGTGCTGATGCTCGGCAATCTGCCGGTGCGCATTGTCGGTGTCGCCACGCGCCAGACCAGCTTCGGCCGTGACAGCAACCTGAATATCTGGGTGCCTTACACCACCGTCATGACGCGTATGATCGGCAAAAGCTGGCTGAGCGGCATCACCGTACGCATTAAAGATGATATCGATTTGGGGATTGCCGAACAGGGGGTGACGAAGCTGTTAACGCAGCGCCACGGCAGCAAAGATTTCTTTATTATGAACACCGACAGTATCCGTGAGGCGATTGAAAGCACCACCAACACCATGACGCTGCTGGTGGCGGCGATTGCCCTGATTTCGCTGCTGGTCGGTGGTATCGGCGTGATGAATATTATGCTGGTGTCGGTTACCGAGCGTACGCGCGAGATTGGCGTGCGTATGGCGGTGGGCGCACGCGCCAGCGATATTATGCAGCAGTTTCTGATTGAGGCGGTGCTGGTTTGTCTGACGGGCGGGGTGACTGGCGTGCTGCTGGCGCTGCTGCCGGGACTACTGCTGGCGCAAAGCGGCAGCAGTTTTGCGATGATTTACTCACCGGCGTCGATTATCGCTGCTTTTGTCTGCTCCAGCCTGATTGGCGTGCTGTTTGGTTACTTCCCGGCGCGGCGCGCGGCGAGAATGGATCCGATTCATGCGCTGGAGCGGGAGTAGAGCGGAGTCGGTTGCTCCCCCTCCCCAGCCCTCCCCCACAGCGTGGGGGAGGGAGCATACAGGCCGGAGTCGCGTGTTCCTCTTCCCCAGCCCCCCACAGCGTGGGGGAGGGAGCATACAGTGCACAGCGGTGTCAGGCGTATACTCCGGTGGACAGATAGCGATCGCCACGATCGCAGATAATCGCCACCACCACACTGCCCGGCTGCTCACGGGCGATACGTAATGCGCCCGCTACCGCGCCGCCGGAGCTGACACCGCAGAAAATGCCTTCACGCTGCGCCAGCTGACGCATTGTGTCTTCCGCTTCCTGCTGCCCCATATCGATCACCCTGTCCACCAGCTCCGGACGATAAATCCCCGGCAGATAAGCCTCTGGCCAGCGGCGAATACCGGGGATGGCGCTGCCCTCTTCCGGCTGCAGCCCGACGATTTCGACCTGATACCCCTGCTGTTTCAGATAACGGCCAACCCCGGTAATAGTGCCGGTGGTGCCCATGCTGGAGACAAAATGCGTCAATCTTCCCTCACTCTGGCGCCAGATCTCCGGCCCGGTGGTGTGGTAATGCGCCAGCGGATTATCCGGGTTATTAAACTGGTCCAGCACCTTGCCTTCACCGCGTTGCGCCATCGCCTGCGCCAGATCGCGCGCGCCTTCCATGCCCTGCTCTTTGCTGACCAGAATCAGCCGGGCGCCATAAGCGCGCATCGCCGCCTGACGTTCAATGCTCATGTTGTCCGGCATCAGCAGCGTCATCTGATAACCTTTCATCGCCGCAATCATTGCCAGCGCGATACCGGTATTGCCGCTGGTAGCTTCAATCAGCACATCGCCGGGATGAATTTCCCCGCGCTGCTCCGCCTGCTGGATCATCCACAACGCCGCGCGATCTTTTACTGAACCCGCCGGGTTATTCCCTTCCAGTTTCAGCCAGATTTCACTGCCGTTATCCGGCGTCAGACGCTGTAATTTGATCAGCGGCGTATTGCCGATGGTGTGTTCGAGAGTTGTCACTATAGGTTCCTGCCAGCGGGATATTGCATAAGCAAAGAGGCGGGATAATTCCCGCCTCTTTATTATTCAGATTCGTGATGCAAAGAAAATATCAGGCGCTTTCGGCAAAGGCAACAGCACGCAGCGGGGCATCCCCGTTATACAGGCGCGCCTGCTGCAGACCAACAAACAGACGCTCACCGCGCTGCGGCGCCACGTTGTCGCCATCAAATACCACGCTCACCGGTTCGCTATGCCAGCCGGCAGGCTGCACCACCAGCTGCCAGAAGTGGCCGCGCGGGCTGACTTCCAGCACCTGCACGGGCAGCGGCGCTTCCAGGCTGCTCTGACGGCTGATATCCAGCTCCCACGGACGCAGGAACAACTCCACTTTGCCCTGATGCGCTGGCGTATAACCCAGCGGCCAGTTGTGTGCGCCAACGTGGAAATGCGAACCGTGCACTTCACCGTCAAAGCGGTTAACTTCGCCGAGGAACTCCAGCACAAAGCGGGTCGCGGGATCGCGCCACACGTCATCAGGCGTTCCCACCTGTTCAATATTGCCCTGACTCATCACCACCACGCGATCGGCGACTTCCATCGCCTCTTCCTGGTCGTGGGTCACGAACACGCTGGTAAATTTCAGCTCTTCGTGCAGCTGACGCAGCCAGCGGCGCAGCTCTTTACGTACCTGTGCATCCAGCGCGCCAAACGGTTCATCCAGCAGCAGGATTTGCGGTTCTACCGCCAGCGCACGCGCCAGCGCCACACGCTGCTTCTGTCCGCCGGACAGCTGCGCCGGATAACGATCCGCCAGATGCGCCAGTTGCACCATTTCCAGCAACTGCATCACTTTCTTTTTAATCTCAGCGCTGGACGGGCGCTCGCGGCGCGGCAGTACCGTCAGACCGAAAGCGATATTGTCGAACACTGTCATATGGCGGAACAGCGCGTAATGCTGGAAGACAAAGCCCACCTGGCGCTCGCGCGCATGCAGCTGGCTGACGTCTTTGCCATGGAAACTGAGACGGCCACTGTTCTGATGCTCCAGCCCGGCGATAATCCGCAGCAGCGTGGTTTTACCGGAACCGGAAGGCCCCAGCAACGCCACCATTTCGCCTGACGCAATATCCAGCGAGATATCATTCAGCACTTTCGTGCGGCCAAAGGATTTATTGATATCGTTAATCTCAATGCTCATGATTTCTCTCCTGTTGCAAGCGCTTCTGCTGGTTCTCTAATCGCCACTGCAGCGCGCTTTTCAGAAACAGTGTCACTATCGCCATCAGAGTCAGCAGCGCAGCGGCGGTATAGGCGCCAACCACGTTGTAATCCTGATGCAGTAATTCAATTTGTAACGGCAGCGAATAGGTCTCGCCGCGAATCGAGCCGGATACCACCGATACCGCACCGAACTCGCCAATCGCACGCGCGTTGGTCAGCACGATGCCGTACAGCAGCGCCCAGCGAATGTTGGGTAAGGTCACACGGCGGAACATCTGCCAGCCGGATGCGCCCAGCAGTACCGCGGCTTCATCTTCCTGGCTGCCCTGGCTTAACATCACCGGCACCAGTTCACGCACCACAAACGGACAGGTGACAAATACTGTCGCCATCACCATGCCAGGCCAGGCAAACATCAGCTGGATACCATGAGAATCCAGCCAGCCGCCCAGCGGGCCATTGGAACCCCAGAACAGCAGATAAATCAGACCCGCCACCACTGGCGATACCGCGAACGGGATATCGAACAGGGTCAGTAACAGCTGGCGTCCCGGGAAGGTGAAGCGGGTCACCAGCCACGCCAGCAGCGTGCCGAACACCAGGTTCACCGGCACGGTAATCAGCGCGATCATGATGGTCAGCCAGATGGAGTGCAGCATATCCGAATCCTGCAGATTGCTGCCGATCACCGCGACGCCCTGCGAAAAGGCTTCCGCGAAGATCGCCGCCATCGGCACCACCAGGAACAGAATTGAGATCAACGCACCGAGACCAATCAGCAACCATTTGCCACGGTTAACACGCCGACGCGCCACGCCGTTAAATTGCGATACATCAGCCATTAGTGACCTCCCAGACGACGGCCAAAGCGGCTCTGCAATGTATTAATGCCAAACAGCAACAGTAATGACGCCGCCAGAATCACCGAGGCGATGGCGCTGGCCGCCGGGAAGTTAAACTCCTGCAGGCGAACAAAAATCATCAGCGAGGTAACTTCGGTTTTCCACGCGATGTTACCGGCGATGAAAATCACTGCGCCAAACTCACCGAGGCTGCGGGTAAACGACAGCGCGGTTCCGGCCAGCAGCGCCGGAGCCACTTCCGGCAGCACAACGCGGCGAAAGCTTTGCCACGGCGTCGCGCCAAGGGTTTCCGCCGCCTCTTCATACTCCGGGCCTAACTCTTCCAGCACTGGCTGCACAGTACGCACCACAAACGGGATACTGGTAAAGGCCATCGCCACCGCAATGCCCAGCCAGGTGTAGGTCACCTTGATATCGAACTGCGCCAGCCACTGACCGTACCAGCCATTCACCGAGAACAGACCCGCCAGTGTCAGACCCGCCACTGCCGTTGGCAGGGCGAACGGTAAATCCATCAGCGCATCCAGCAGGGTGCGGCCCGGGAAACGGTAACGGGTCAGGATCCATGCCATCAGCATGCCAAACAGCGCGTTAAACAGTGAGGCGACCGCTGCCGAGATCAGCGTGACCTTGTAGGCCGCCACTACCTGCGCGTTAGTAATCACCTCCCAGTACTGCTCCAGCGTCATTTGCGACAGCTGCATCACCAGCGCGCTCAGCGGCAACAGCAGGATCAGACAGGTAAAAAACAGGCTGCTGCCCAGACTCAGACCAAAACCGGGCAAAACCCGTTTACTGCTTGCTGCAAACATCAGCCCCGCCCCGCCGCTAACAACTTATCTAACTCACCGCCGCTGGCGAAATGGGTTTTCATCACTGCATCCCAACTGCCAAACGCCTCTTCGACACGGAACAGTTTGGTCGCCGGGAAACGATCTTTTTGTTGCGCCATCAGCTCAGGATTATTCACACGGTAGTAATACTGCGTGATCACCTGCTGCGCCTGTGGCGAATACAGATAATTCAGGTAGGCTTTCGCGGCGTCAGCGGTGTTGTTTTGTGCGACATTTTTGTCGACCCACGCCACCGGGAACTCCGCAAGGATATTGGTTTTCGGGATAATGACTTCGTACTCATCTTTACCGTACTGATTACGGATATTGTTTACTTCCGATTCGAAGCTGATCAGCACATCACCCAGCCCACGCTCAACAAAGGTAGTGGTGGCACCACGGCCGCCGGTATCGAACACTTCGACGTTTTGCAGGAATTTGGTCATCTGCTGTGTGGTTTTGGCGTTATCTTTGCCGTCGGCCTGGTCGAATGCGCCCCATGCCGCCAGATACGTGTAGCGCGCATTACCGGACGTTTTCGGATTGGGGAAAATCAGTTTGACGTCGTTACGAACCAGATCGCTCCAGTCATGGATATTCTTCGGGTTACCTTTGCGCACCAGGAAGCCCATAGTGGAGTAAAACGGCGAACTGTTATTCGGCAGGCGCTGTTGCCAGTCTGCCGCAATCAGCTGACCGCGATCGTGCAGAACCTGAACGTCAGTGACCTGGTTATAGGTCACCACATCGGCTTTCAGCCCCTGCAGAATCGCCAGCGCCTGTTTGGAGGAACCGGCATGCGACTGTTTGATGGTCAGGGTGTCGCCAGGATGCTGCTGCGCCCACTGTTTTTCAAACGGCGTATTCAGCGCCGCAAACAGTTCGCGCGAGACGTCATAGGAGCTGTTCAGCAGCTCGGTCGCCTGCGCAGCGCCAGCCAGCAGCAGAGACAATGCTGCGCCGCTTACGAATTTTTTCATCACCGGAGATGTCATTTGCCACCCTGAGTCGACAGTTAGCCCATACCAACAATAACGCTCAGTGTATTTATAACGTGGTGAAAAGCTGTAACGGTTTTATATACCGTTTAGTGATTTGGAAGCATAAAAAGCTATAAGCCAGCAAGAAAGCTTATGCGGATGGCGCAAAATAAAGCGGGCGCTGCTGCGCCCGAAAAAAGAGGATTACTGACGCCAGATAATCTTGCTTAACGTCCAGTTTTTCAGCGTATCGTCCGGCGGCATTAAGCCTTCCGGACCGCTCCATTCGCCGGTGTAGAGGTAGCTGATATGCTGGCTGTCTGGTGCTTTACATTCGACAGCCGCGCCATCCAGCGTGGCGGCATTCTCACAGGCGCCAAATGCTTTACTGTAGCGCGCACTGAATTTATCGCCGATCTTGCTGCCATCACTGCTGGTAACACTCTTATCCAGTACCTCGACGCTGCTGACAGTGCTTTTACCGTTGATAATCAGCTGCACCTTGCCGTCATCCAGCGCCTGCCAGAAGGACACCACACCGCCATTGCTGCTGCGCATACCCTGACGCAGGGTGTATTTACCGTCCAGCGCTTTATCAATCGCGCCGGTATTCATCGCCGTGCTGCTATTCAGCTCACCCACGCCCTGCTCGCTCACCTGCAGTGACGAACCGAACCAGTTCAGGGGTGACAGGCTCGACCAGGAAATTTTGCTAAACGGATTCCACCAGCTGCTGTCAGATGACGTCGTACTGTCAGAGCTGGCGCAGCCGGTTAATAGTGCGGCGATAATCAGCGCCGGATAGAGAGATTTCATTGCTACTCCTGTAATCAACACCTGAGTGGTGTGAGTCAGCTTGGAGTGCGCCAGCGGGAAAAAGTTTTATTCCGCACTGTTAAGCCGCACGTCAAAGCAATCGCGCAGGCGCTGGCTGAACAGTAAATAGCCCAGCGCCAGCAGATCAAACAGCATAAACAGCAACACCAGCGGCGACAGCGCCTCATCACCCAGCCAGACGGTCAGCCCCTGTTGCAGCAACATCGCCAGCAGGTCAGCACACAGTACCCCGCGCCACGCCCGCCACAGACGCGGCAACCGCTGGCGGTAGCCGGTCAGCAGCAGGCCCGCGGCCGCTGGCACACCGAGCGCCATACCGATCCAGAATACGCTGGTTTCAGGATAAAACAGTTCCAGCAGCGTATTGCCCTGATCGCGCGATGCGCCCGCCATGATTAATAGCAGCCAGCTACGCGCCTGTAATAGCAGAATAATCCAGAAAATGAGGGGCAGGCGCAGCTGGCCTTTATGATCGTAATCGTCGGGAGAGTACACAGGATAACCGTGGCAGGGTCAGGCAAGCGTACTTGCCTGACGGAGAGTTAATATTCGCGATCTTCAATCAGGCGTTTGCCGAGGATCACGGAATCAACGTTGTCATAACCCAGCTTGTCATAGAAGCCCATCACAGCGTCGTTTTCCGCACGCACCATCAGATTGATTTTCGGGCAGCCGCGCGCAATCAGCTTTTTCTCCAGCCGGTTCATCAGCTCGTTGGCAAAACCACGCCCCTGATAATCCGGGTGTACGCACAGGTAGTAGACCGAGCCGCGATGGCCGTCATAACCGCCCATTACCGTACCGACCACTTCGCCGCCCACCACCGCTACCAGAAACAGGTCAGGGTCGTGATTCAGCTTACGTTCAATATCGGTTTCCGGATCGTTCCACGGGCGCAGCAAATCGCAACGCTCCCACAGCGTGGTGACCTCTTCAAAATCTTCCTGGCGGAATGCGCGGATTTCCATGAAGTTGACTCAAATATTTAGCAGATTTAACTGATTATCACGCATTCTTTCTCTGGCGCAACCCCCGGCATGGTTTTGCGACAAAAAAACCCTTTTTTCGCCGGGTTTACCGCCAGCCGCTCAGGTATAATTGACTGACATTTTTCACAACGGCATGCTTATGAGCTCTCCTGATATTGCTAGCGTAAAACAGTTTCTGCTCTCTCTGCAGGATACGATTTGTCAGCAACTGGCGCAGGCCGATGGCCGGGCGCAGTTTGCCGAAGATGAATGGCAGCGCGAAGGCGGCGGCGGCGGACGCAGCCGGGTGTTACGCAATGGCGCAGTGTTTGAACAGGCCGGGGTCAACTTCTCCCATGTGCATGGCGCCACCATGCCCGCTTCCGCTACGGCTCATCGTCCTGAGCTGGCCGGCCGCAGTTTCGAAGCGATGGGCGTTTCGCTGGTGATCCACCCGGAAAATCCCTATGTACCGACCAGCCACGCCAACGTGCGCTTTTTTATCGCTGAAAAAGAGGGTGAAGCGCCGGTATGGTGGTTTGGCGGCGGTTTCGATTTAACGCCCTATTACGGCTTCACTGAAGATGCCGTGCACTGGCACCAGACAGCGTCTGATCTGTGCCAGCCCTTTGGCGACGATGTTTATGCGCGCTACAAGAAATGGTGCGACGACTATTTTTATCTGCGCCACCGCGATGAACAGCGCGGCATTGGCGGACTGTTCTTTGACGATCTGAACACCCCGGATTTCGGCCACTGCTTCAACTTTATGCAGGCGGTGGGGAACGGCTATCTCGACGCTTATCTGCCGATTGTTGAGCGGCGCAAGCAGCTGCCATGGGGCGAACGTGAGCGCCAGTTCCAGCTCTATCGCCGTGGCCGCTATGTGGAGTTTAATCTGGTGTGGGATCGCGGCACGCTGTTTGGTCTGCAAACTGGCGGCCGCACCGAATCGATTCTGATGTCGATGCCGCCTCTGGTGCGCTGGGAGTATGACTATCAGCCGGAAGCCGGTTCACCGGAAGCGGCGTTGTATAATGATTTCCTGCCAGTGAAAGAGTGGCTGGCGAAATAAGCTGGCAGCATCACTAACAGCTCCCTCTGTGAAACTAAAGGGCGATACCCCTCGCCATACAATGGGTGGCGAGGCGGTGATACTCCCTCCCCCAGAAATGCGCGGCGGAGGCGGTGATGCTCCCTCCCCCAGAAATGCGCGGCGGAGGCGGTGATGCTCCCTCCCCCAGAAATGCGCGGCGGAGGCGGTGATGCTCCCTCCCCCATTTTATGGGGGAGGGTTGGGGAGGGGGAGCAAACAACACCGGTGTCGCCTGTTCCCCCATCCTAACCTTCCCCCGCCCCGCGGGGGAAGGGACTGTACCGTGCCCCTGTGCAAACAGGATGCGCCCCCATCCTAACCTTCCCCCGCCCTGCGGGGGAAGGCACTGTACCGTACTCCTGTACCGCAAATTACAGCGGCTGCGTCTGCGCCTCCACCACAGCCAGCGCCACCATATTGACGATACGCCGAACTGAGGCGATAGGCGTCAGGATATGCACCGGTTTGGCAATCCCCATCAATACCGGCCCGACCGTCACCCCTTCCGAGCAGGAGACGCGCAACAGGTTATAACTGATACGCGCCGCTTCCACATTCGGCATAATCAGAATATTGGCGGCACCTTTCAGCGGACTGTCCGGCATTAGATCATGGCGGATACTCTCCACCAGCGCGGCATCACCGTGCATCTCGCCATCAATTTCCAGTTCCGGCGCGCGGGCATTGACCAGTGCGAGCGTCTCACGCATTTTGCGCGCAGCTGGCGCATTCGAAGTGCCAAAACTGGAGTGCGACAACAGCGCCACCTTGGGTTCGATACCAAAACGCCGCACCGTTTCCGCGGCCATCAGCGTCAGTTCACACAACGCTTCCGGCGTGGGATCTTCGTTGACGTAGGTATCGGCGATAAAAGTATTCCCGCTCGGCAGCAACAGCGCATTCATCGCCCCCGCCATCTTCACATCGGGACGGAAACCAAACAGTTTCTCAACTATCTGATAGTGCGCCTGATAATCGCCAATGGTGCCGCAAATCAGCGCGTCTGCCTCCTGGCGATGAACCATAATCGCGCCAATCAGCGTGGGATTACCAATCACCGCGCGCTGCGCCTCTTCGGCCGACACACCGCGCCGTTTCATCAGCTGATGATATTCCGTCCAGTAGGCTTTAAAGCGTGGATCGGACTCATTATTCACCACCTCGAAATCCTGCCCGGCGACGATTTTCAGCCCGAGTTTTTTCAGTCGCATCTCAATCACATTCGGCCGGCCAATCAGCACCGGCTTCGCCAGGCCAAGGCTTACCAGCTCCTGCGTAGCATGCAGCACGCGCGTCTCTTCCCCTTCCGCCAGCACCACCCGCTTCGGTTCTTTACGCGCCTGGGCGAAGATCGGCTTCATAAACAGATTGGTTTTATAGACAAACTCCGTCAGCTTCTCGCGATAGGCATCGAAATCTCTGATGGGACGCGTCGCCACCCCAGACTCCATCGCCGCTTTCGCCACGGCGGGCGCTATCTTGACAATCAGACGCGGGTCGAAAGGTTTCGGGATCAGATAGTCAGGACCAAAAGTCAGCTCCTGATCGCCATAGGCAGAGGCCACCACTTCACTCTGTTCCGCCAGCGCCAGCTCGGCAATGGCATGCACCGCTGCCAGTTTCATCTGTTCATTAATCGCTGTTGCGCCGACATCCAGCGCGCCACGGAAGATAAACGGAAAGCAGAGAACATTATTCACCTGATTGGGATAGTCCGAACGCCCGGTACAGATAATAGCGTCAGGGCGCACCGCCTGCGCCAGTGGCGGCAGGATTTCCGGCTCCGGATTCGCCAGCGCCAGAATCAGCGGATTCGGCGCCATACGCTGCACCATTTCCGGCGTCAGCACTTTTGGACCGGAACAGCCGAGGAAGATATCCGCATCAGCAATCACCTCCGCCAGCTGGCGTTTGCCGTCATCCTCCACCGCGTAAGCGGCCTTGGTTTCCGCCATCTCCGCTTCACGGCCGTGGTAAATCACCCCGCGTGAATCGCACACCACAATGTTGTGCTTCTGCATGCCAAGCGCCACCAGCAGATTCATGCAGGCAATCGCCGAGGCCCCCGCGCCGGAGACCACCAGCCGCACATCGGAGATGTTTTTCTTCACCACCCGCAGACCGTTCAGCACTGCGGCGGTACAGATGATCGCCGTGCCATGCTGATCATCATGGAACACCGGGATTTTCATTCGCTCACGCAGCGCTTTCTCGATGTAAAAACACTCCGGCGCTTTAATATCTTCGAGGTTAATCCCACCAAAAGTGGGTTCCAGCGCGGCGATCACATCGATCAGTTTATCGGGGTCCTGCTCATCGATTTCGATATCAAATACGTCAATGCCCGCGAACTTTTTAAACAGCACGCCTTTGCCTTCCATCACCGGCTTGCCTGCCAGCGCGCCAATATTGCCCAGTCCCAGCACCGCGGTACCATTGGAAATCACCGCCACCAGATTGCCACGCGCGGTGTATTTGTGTGCGGCTAAGGGGTCTTCAGCGATTTCCAGACACGGCGCCGCCACGCCCGGCGAATAGGCCAGCGCCAGATCGCGTTGCGTTGCCAGAGGCTTGGTGGGGGAAACCTGAATCTTGCCGGGGGTGGGGAACTGGTGAAAATCGAGCGCACTCTGCTTCAGTTGATCATCCATCGTCAGAATCCCTGTCAGTTAGCGAGGTCGGAAGCGCCAGTATAAAAGCGGCAAAAGATGAAAAAACATGAAGTGCTTCAAACTTCGCGCCTAAGGGAAATGAACTATGGAAATAATTTCCACAAATAATCTCATTATTATCCCCTCTTTAAAGGGAGATGCGGTGTCGTTTGCTCCCCCATCCTAACCTTCCCCCGCCCCGCGGGGGAAGGGACCGTAAAGTGCTCATAATTAAACAAGGCGATTTCCCCTGCCTGGGTATCAGTACGTGGCAGCCACCAGTATCGCCCTGGTTTAAAAGATGAGGAATGCACAACAGCGCAGCCAGCTTGCGCCCATAAGAAACGCAGGGAACAGAAGCACAGAAGCACAGAAGCACAGAAGCACAGAAGCACAGAAGAACTGTAAAGCAGAAGAGAAAAAAGAATGGATCAGCACATCAAACTACTGTTGACCATAAAGCACAGTAGCTCAACAGCTACACATAAGCTCAGGGCGCAGGGAACACGGTCAGCGGAGGAAAGCGTCCCGCGCCATGGACGGCGCGGGCCGAGCGGCCATGGATGGCGAAAAGCGACTTTCCGCAGCTGACCGTGTTCCCTGAGCTGGCACGAAACGAAAAGCGATCCCCTGCACAACGGCAAAACTAACAGCGATAAGCTAAGCCGACACGAAACGAAATGCGATCCCACTGCACAGCGGCAAAACTAACAGCGATAAGCTAAGCCGACACGAAACGAAATGCGATCCCACTGCACAGCGGCAAAACTAACAGCGATAAG